>JAESGH010000035.1_pt1 | contig 556492 bp, 546 predicted proteins | sample 9269641 | NCBI WGS metagenome assembly JAESGH01 (sample SAMN14515345, study PRJNA621665) | algae metagenome | isolation source: Phormidium tanganyikae FI6-MK23 and co-occurring heterotrophs from granitic... | place: USA: Fort Irwin, California | collected 1998-05-24
CCCCGTTGGCTCCCGCGGGGTGCCCGCCCGCGACCTCTGCATCCGACGTCGTGCTGCACGGACCTCGGGTCAAGCCGAGTCGGGCAAGCAGGCGAGGGCAGGACGACGAAGGGCCCCTCGCGGTGCGAGGGGCCCTTCGTGAAGCGTGTGAGGCGGGTCAGCGCCAGCGGGTGGTCATCAGGAAGCCGATCAGGGCGATGCCGAGGCCGATCGCCAGGTTCCAGTTGCTGAGACCCGGGATCGGGAACTGCATGCCGGAGATGTAGAACACGAGGATCCACGCGAGGCCGAGCAGCATGAAGCCGATCATCACCGGCTTGAACCACACGGCGTTGGGAGCGGCGTCGCCCTCGGCGCGCTCGACGACGGGTTCTTCGGTCTTACGCTCACGTGCCATGCGGACATTCTACCCATGACGCCTATCCCGCACCCAGACCTTCGTCTTCCGTACAGCACCGAGCGATAAGATCACGCCATGAGTGCATCCGTCGTGCCTGGGGGGCGACGCCCGCGACGCGAGCGTCCGCGCTCCCGCGCGACTGTCGCGAGCGTCCTCGGGGAGCTGCTCCTCACGGCGGGCGTCATCGTGCTCCTGTTCGTCGCGTGGCAGATGTGGATCGGCGACATCATCATCAGCGCGCAGAAGAACGACGAAGGGGCGGCCAGATCCGAGCAGCTCGCGCAGGCTGAAGCGCCCGAGCTGCCGCCGTTGATCGAGACCGAGGAAGGCACGACCGTCTACCAGGCGCCGATCCCGGCCGCACCCGCCGACGGGGAGTGGTTCGCGCAGATGCACATCCCCCGGTTCGGCAGCGAGTACAACTTCGGCATCTACGGCGGCACGAGCCGGGCTCGCACCCTCGACCAGAAGGGCATCGGGGTCTACAAGGACTCCAAGATGCCCGGCGAGGTCGGCAACTTCTCCATGGCCGGGCACCGCACGACCTGGGGCAAGCCGTTCAACCAGCTCGACAAGCTCCAGATCGGCGACGCGATCGTCGTCGAGACCGTCGACGGGTGGTACACCTACCGCTTCCGCACGCTCGAGTACGTGAAGCCCACCCAGACCGACGTGCTGGCCGACGTTCCGCAGATGCCCGACCAGCAGACCGGTGAGCAGTACATCACCCTCACCGCCTGCTCCCCGCTCTACTCGCTCGCCGAGCGCATCGTCGCGTACGGCGTGTTCGAGAGCTTCCAGCCCCGGGCCGAAGGCCCTCCGACCGCCCTCACCGATCCGCCGCCGCCTCCGGCCGCGCCGTCGATCTGACCATGGCCGTCTCCGAGGGAGAAGACTGATGTACTCCGCACTCTGGCGTCTGCTGCCCGGTCCGTGGTGGGTGCGCGTGATCATCCTGGTCGCCGTGATCGCCGCCGTGCTCTACGGGCTCTTCTGGTACGTGTTCCCCTGGGTCAGTCCCCTCATCACGCCGGGCGAGGTCGACGTCGAATGACGCGCGTCCTCGTGGTCGACAACCACGACAGCTTCGTGCACACACTGGTCGGCTACCTCCACGAGCTGGGTGCCGAGACCACCATGATCGAGTCGGATGCGACGGATGCCGCGGCCCTCGAACAGCTCCTCCCCGGGTTCGATGCCGTGCTGCTCTCCCCCGGACCCGGGACGCCCTCCGACGCCGGTGCGTCGCTGGATGCGGTCCGGATCGCCACGCGGATGCGGATGCCGCTCCTCGGCGTGTGCCTCGGCCACCAGGCCATCGGGGAGGCGTTCGGCGCACCGGTGACCGAGGCGCCCGAGCTCATGCACGGGATGGTGTCGTCGGTCGCTCACGACGGATCCGCACTCTTCGCCGGCATCCCCTCGCCGTTCGAGGCGGGTCGGTACCATTCGCTGGCGCTCGCGGCATCCGCCCTTCCGGCCGACGTGATCGTGACCGCGTGGACGGAGACCGGAACCGTGATGGGTCTCGCACATCGGGATCTGCCGATCCTCGGGGTTCAGTTCCACCCCGAGAGCGTGCTCACCGAAGGCGGTTACCGACTGCTCGCGAACTGGCTCGAACTGTGCGGAGATGCCGATGCCGTGGCGCTCTCCGAGCGCCTGCACCCGCTCTCGCGCTGACGCGTCACGGGCCGGTGCAGAACCGGAGCTCGACGGCGGAGCCGATCGGCACATCGCCCGGCGCCACCGACATGGAGTGCACGGTCGCCGGGCAGTCCGCCGCCTGTACGGGCGTGGCGACGAGGCCGAGCTCGGTGAGATTGGCGGTGGCCGCATCGACGGTCCAGCCGGTCAGATCGGTGAGCGTCACCTTGCCGCTGGCCACGACCAGATCGATCACGGTGCCCGGGGGAACCTCGGCGTCGGACTTCTCGCTCGCGGTCATCACCGTGTCAGCCTTGATCGCCTTGTCGTTCCGTTGGATCACCGTGCCGAGCTCGAGACCCGCATCCAACAGGGCCTTCTTCGCATCGGCGAGGGCCATGCCCTCCAGCGGCGGGACGACCACGACGTCCTCACCGGACGAGACGTACAGCGTGACCGCGGCGCCCTCCTCGATGGCGACGCCCGCCGCCGGATCGGTGCGGATGACGTTGCCCTCGGCGATGTCGGAGCTCGCCTCGATCACGATCGTCGAGGTGAGATCCAGTTTCGCGAGATCGTCCTGCGCGCGCTCGGAGGAGACGTTCACGAGGTCGGGAACGACGCGCGAGGTGCTCGGCACCTCGGGAGGACGCATGCTGATCGTGACGACCCAGAAGAGGACGGATGCCAGCAGCACGGCCAGCAGCGCGACTCCGGCCCAGATCCACGCGACCGGAGGGCCGGACTGCGTGCGGGTCATCGTCGTGTCGGTGCTGAGCTGGCGCAGGGAACGCGCCGTCTCCTGCGCCTGGCGCGGGCTCGGGCCGTACAGCTCGCTCGTCAGCGCACCGACCTGCTTGCGCGTGGGAGCGGCGCCGGTGAGGGCGGAGTCGAGGGCGGCTCGGAAGTGCGCGGCATCCGGATACCGCTGGTACGGATCCTTCGCGAGAGCCCGCAGCACGATCGGGTCGAGGGCGCCCGGGGCGTCTTCGTTCACCTCGGTCGGGGGGACGGGGGTCTCGCTGACGTGCTGGTAGGCGACGGCCACGGGCGACTCGCCCCGGAACGGCTGGCGTCCGGTGAGCAGCTCGTACAGGACGACGCCGGTGGAGTACAGGTCGGCGCGGGCGTCGACGGGCTCGCCCTTGGCCTGCTCGGGGGAGAAGTATGCGGCGGTGCCGATGATCTGCGTCGTCTCGGCGACCGTGGACGACGAGTCGGAGACGGCTCGGGCGATGCCGAAGTCCATCACCTTGACCTGGCCCTTTTCGGTGACCATCACGTTGCCGGGCTTGATGTCGCGGTGCACCACGCCCGCGCGATGCGAGTAGTCCAGGGCTTCGAGGATGCCGTCGACGTAGCGGACAGCGTCGTCGACGGGCACCGGACCCTTCGCGATGATGTCTTTCAGCAGAGTGCCGCTGATGAGCTCCATCACGATGTACGGCGGATCGTCGGACGACGGGTCGCTCGACGAGGGGTCTCCGGCGTCGAACACCCGCACGATCGACGGGTGCGCCATGCGGGACGCCGCCTGGGCCTCGAGGCGGAATCGGGTGCGGAACGCCGTGTCGCGGGCGAGCTCGGGGTCGAGGATCTTGATCGCGACCGCGCGTCCGAGCGTCAGGTCGAATCCGCGGTAGACCTTCGCCATGCCGCCGTGCCCGATGAGCTCGTCGACGCGGTACCTACCCGCGAGAACGCGCGGCTCTGTGGACACGGATGACCCCCCTTGGAACGACGTTGACTGAGCTGGATCTAGGCTACCCGGCGGTTCCACCCTCGCCGTCACCCTCGCCGTCGTCGCCACCGGGAGCGGTGATCGTGACCGAGAGCGGGGGTGAGGGGTTGGAGGTGCGCTGGTCGCCACCCGAGCACATGCCCTGGTAGGTCACGATGAGCTGCTGGCCCGCGGCATCCGCCACCTTCACCTGCGCGTTGCGCTGCGTCGGCTGGAAGTTGGGTCCGCCCGACACGAAGGTGCCGTTCTGCAGTGAGACGACGTAGCCCGAGAGCGTGGAACCGCTCGGGCACGTGAAACCGGTGCCCCAGGCGATCGTCACGGTGCCGCCGGCGACCGGGTCACCCGTGATGGTCGGGGCGTCGGTCGGCGTGGGCAGGGCGGTGCGCGCGGCGTAGACCGTGAGCGCGATCGGCGTCGTCGTGAGGACGTTGCCGGAGGGCGCGACGTTGTAGACCGTGCCGACCTCGGCGTCGGTCGGGGCGGGGTCGCCGTCGGCGCACGTGATGTCGCTCGAGAAGCCGGCATTCGTGAGGGTCGACGTCGCTGTACCGCAGTCCATGCCGTTGAGGTTCAGCGCCGTCACGTCGACGCGCGTCTCCGTGGGCGTCGGTGTCGGCGTCGGGGTCTTGGTCGGCGTGGAGGATGTGCTCGGCGAGGCCGAGGGGTCGTCATCGCCGCCGCCCTGCTGCGACAGCGCCCAGATGGTGCCGCCGAGCACGATCACGAGCAGCGCGATCAGGGCGATGAGCGGCCACGTCCACGGGCTGCGCTTCTTCTTCTCCTTTTCCTCCACCGCTTCCTCCGTGGGGAGCTGCGCGGTGGTGGGGAGGATGCGGGTGGCGCCTTCGTCGCCGGCTGCCGACAGCATCCGGGTCGCGTCGTCGTTGCCGGCGACCCCTCCGGTGGCGATCGCGGGCACGGCGATGGCGGCCGAGTTCAGGTCGCCGCGGCGCAGGGCCTGAGCGGCGCGCGCGACCGACGCCGAGGACGACGGCCGATCCGACGGCTTCTTGGCGATCATCGCCATCACGAGGTTCTGCACCGGGATCGGCACGGTCGGCGGCAGCGGCGGAGGCTGCTCGTTGATCTGGGCCATCGCGATCGCGACCTGCGACTCACCGGTGAACGGACGCTTGCCCGCCAGGCACTCGTAGGCGACGATGCCGAGCGAGTAGGTGTCGGTCGCGGGGGATGCCGGGTGTCCTGACGCCTGCTCGGGCGACAGGTACTGCACCGTGCCCATCACCTGGCCGGTCGCCGTCAGCGGCACCTGGTCGGCGATGCGCGCGATGCCGAAGTCGGTGATCTTGACGCGGCCGTCGGGCGTGATCAGCAGGTTGCCCGGCTTGATGTCGCGGTGCACGAGACCGGCCGCGTGCGCGGCCTGGAGAGCGGATGCCGTCTGCGCGACGATGTCGAGCGTCTTGTCGGCGCTCAGCGCGCCGTCGCGCTCGAGCACGGTCGAGAGCGCCTCGCCGGGCACGAGCTCCATGACGAGGTAGGCGCTGCCGTTCTCCTCGCCGTAATCGAAGACACTGGCGATGCCCTCATGGTTGACGAGCGCCGCGTGCCGCGCCTCAGCACGGAATCGCTCGAGGAACCCGGGGTCCCCCATGTACTCGTCCTTGAGGATCTTGATCGCGACGGTACGTCCGATGACGTGATCCGTCGCCTCCCACACCTCGCCCATGCCGCCGATCGCGATTCGCGACTGCAGCTCGTAGCGACCACCGAACGACACACCCTGCGTCGGTCTCATCTGCCCAGCACCGCCTCAATGACCTTCTTTGCAATCGGAGCGGCGATGGAATCGCCGGATCCTGATTGTCCCTGACCGCCGCCGTCTTCGACGACGACTGCTACTGCGACCGCGGGGTCGTCCGCCGGTGCGAAGCCGGTGAACCACAACGTGTGCGGCCTGTTTCCGTTCTCTGCCGTCCCGGTCTTACCCGCCACGTCGACCCCGTCTATTCTTGCACCCTGCGCAGCGCCCGTTGAGACGCTCGCGACCATGGCTGCGGTGATCTGATCGGCCGTCTCCGCTTCCATCGCGCGGCCGAATTCGCTCTGCTCGAACGAGCGGATGACCGACAGGTCGTTGCCGATCACGGCATCGACCATCTGCGGGTTCATGACGACCCCGTCGTTGGCGATGCCGGCGGCCACCATGGCGATCTGCAGCGGCGTCGCCGTGACCTGTCCCTGACCGAATCCGGAGAGGGCCGTCTGCGCGTCGTCGAGTGCCCGCGGGTAGCTCGACGCCGTCGACTCGAGGGGAGTCGCGAACGTCTTGTTGAAGCCGAACTTCTCGGCCATCTCGCGGATCGCGTCGTCGCCGACCTCGACGGCGAGCTCGGCCATCGGGATGTTGCAGCTCAGGCGGATCGCCTCGGCGATCGTCACCGTGTCGCCCCCGCCGCAGGCGCCACCCCAGGCATTGGAGACCTGGTTGGACGAGCCGGGGAGCGTGTACCTGGCCGGGTTCGGAAGGGTCGAGTCGGGCGTCCACTCGCCGCTCGCGAACGCGGCCGCGGCGACGACGAGCTTGAACGTCGACCCCGGAGGGTTCAGGTCGCCCGCGATCGCGCGGTTGGAGAGCGGCTTGGTGGGATCGTCCACGAGCTGGTCGTAGGTCGCGTTCGCGGCATCCGCATCATGCGAGGCGAGCAGGTTGGTGTCGAAGCCGGGGGTCGAGACCATCGCGAGGATGCGTCCCGTCTTCGGATCGATCGCGACCACGGCGCCCTTGAGGCCCTGGAGGGCGTCGTAGGCCGCCGTCTGCGCGGCGGTGTTCAACGACAGCTCCACGCTGAACCCGCGCTGCGGCTGGCCGGAGAGGATGCGTTCGATCTCGGCGAGGAAGGCGTTGGATCCGGTACCGGACAGGTCGGCGTTCATGGCCTTCTCGATGCCGGTGGCGGAACCGAGGGCCGGGTTGAAGTAGCCCGTCACCGGCTCCCAGATCGGAGCATCCGCATACACGCGCTGGAACTGGTACTGATCGTCGCTCGGGATCGACGTCGCGATCGCCGCGCCGTCGACGATGATCGAGCCGCGCTGGATCTCGTAACTGTCGAGACGCGTGCGCTTGTTGTGGCTGTTCTGGGCGAGGCTGTCGGCCTCGACGACCTGGATCCAGCTGCTCGCGGCGAACAGGGCGATGAACATGAACAGCATCACGATGCTGAGGCGGCGGAGTTCCTTGGTCATGTCAGCCGATCACCACCCTCGGTTGGCGGCGCACGCCGTCGGAGATGCGCAGCAGCAGCGCCACGATGAGCCAGTTGGCCACGAGCGAGGAGCCGCCCGCCGCGAGGAACGGCGTGGTCAGACCTGTCAGCGGGATGATGCGCGTGACGCCGCCGACCATGATGAACACCTGCAGCGCGATCGTGAACGACAGCCCGGTCGCGAGGAGCTTGCCGAAGTCGTCCTGACCGGCGAGTCCGATGCGCATGCCGCGGCTGACGAACACCATGTACAGGCACAGGATCGCGAACAGTCCGATCAGGCCGAGCTCTTCTCCGAGGCTCGTGATGATGTAGTCGCTGTGCGCGAGCGGCGTGATGTCGGGGCGGCCCTGACCCCAGCCGGTGCCGATGAGACCGCCGCGGGCGAGACCGAACAGACCCTGCATGGGCTGATAGCCGGCGCCGTCGGGATCGACCTGCGACGAGTCGAACAGGAACAGCCAGTTGATGAAGCGTCCCTGCACGTAGCTGAGGATCTGCGTGGCCAGGGCGACGCCGGCGACCACGAGGGTCAGGCCGATGAGCACCCAGCTCGTCTTGCCGGTCGCGACGTACAGCATGGCGACGAACATGCCGAAGATCAGGGTTCCGGTGCCGAGGTCGCGCTGGAAGACGATGATGCCGAGCGAGATGACCCACACGACGAGCACGGGTCCGAGTTCGCGCATCCGCGGCCAGGTGATGCCGAGCACGCGCTTGCCGACGGAGGTGAGGCTCTCGCGGGTGCGCACCAGGTAGCCGGCGAAGAAGATCGCGAGGCTGATCTTGGCGAGCTCGCCGGGCTGGAACGCGAACACCCCGCCGAGCGAGACCCAGACGGCCGCGTTGGCGTCGTCGATGCGGAGCCCCGGGACGAACGGCAGGAGAAGGAGCAGGATGCCGACGAGCCCGAAGATGTACGTGTACCGGAACAGGACCCGGTAGTTGCGCAGCAGGATCACCACGGCGATCGCGCCGGCGAGCGAGATGGCCGTCCAGGCGAGCTGCTTCGTCGAATACGCGTCCCAGCCGGTGTTCGCCTTGGCGATGTCGATCCGGTAGATCATCGCGATGCCGAGGCCGGTGAGCAGCGTCGCGATCGGAACCACGAACGGGTCGGCGTCGGCGGCCACGACCCGCAGCACGAAATGCAGGGCGAAGGCCAGCACGGCGAGTCCGCCGCCGATCGCGAGCACCACCGGGTCGATGACCCCGAGCGCGCCGAGCTGCACGAGGGTGAGCGAGGCGCCGCTGATCGCCAAGGCGAAGAGCAGCAGCCAGAACTCGCGGTTGCGCTGCGTCTGCGGCATGCGGAGCTTCTTCAGCGCCTTGATGACGCTGGTGTCGGCGGCGACGTCGGTGCTCATCCCTCACCTCCGGCCGGGGTCTCGGTCGGCGTGGGCAGCGGGGTGGGGAGAGGCGTCTGCTCGATGGCGTTCGCCTCGGCACCCGCGCGCAGGCGGTCGACGATGGCCATCGCGTCGGCGAGGGAGCGCGCGGTGATCGTGCGCTCGACCGACGCCCGCTGGTAGGGCGGCAGCTCGGCCAGCAGGATGTCGGTGTCTTCGAGCGGCGTCGACAGCGTGATCGGGCCGATGTTCTGCTGCACGCCCTGGAAGATCACGACGCTGTCGTCGTCGGCGCCGATGAAGTACCGCGTCTGGGTCCAGCTGTAGGCCGCGAACGCGGCGACGCCCAGCATGATGAGGACGACGAGCACACCGGCGATCCAGCCGAGGCGGCGGCGCTTGGCGCGGCGGCGATCCTCTTCGATGAGCTCCTCGAGGTATTCGGGGGCGGGTTCGAAGTGGCTGGGCTCGTTGGCCGCCTGACGCACCGGGTGCAGCCAGTTGCCGCGCGTCGGGCGTGCGGGCGGCACGTAGACACCGGACGGGTTGGCCGCGGAGCCGACGACCGTCGCGGTGCCGGAGTGGATCGGATGCTGTCCGCCCACGTCGACCAGCACGATCGTGACGTTGTCGGGCGCGCCGCCGTCGAGGGCCTGCTTGAGCAGGTTGTCGGCCGTGCGGCCCGGCGCCAGGCCGAGCTGCATCGCCTTGAGGATGTGCGGCTCGTCGACGACGCCCGAGAGTCCGTCGGAGCAGAGCAGCCAGCGGTCGCCGGGCTGCGTGTGCATGACGAACATGTCGAGCTCGGGATCGGAGTCCATGTCGCTGAGCACGCGCATGAGCACCGAGCGGCGCGGGTGGTAGCGGGCCTCTTCGGGGGTGATGCGGCCGGAGTCCACGAGGCGCTGCACGAACGTGTGGTCAGCGGTGATCTGCGTCAGCGCGTCGTCGCGGTACAGGTAGATGCGCGAGTCGCCGATGTGGCCGATGACCGCGTACTCGTCGACCATGATGATCGCGCTGACCGTGGTGCCGAGCCCGGCGAGCTCCGGGCGGTCCTTCGCGGCGCGGATGAGGTCGCCGGCCGCCGTGGTCGCCGCGGCCTGCAGCGACGCCTGCGCGTCTTCGGTCGAGGCGTAGGCCTGGTCGAGGGGCTCGAGGCGGTGGATCGCGATGCTCGAGGCGACGTCGCCGCCGGCGTGGCCGCCCATTCCGTCGGCGACGACGAACAGGTTCGCTCCGGAGTACCCGGAGTCCTGGTTGTTGGAGCGGACCTTCCCGGTGTGGGAGATCGCGACGCTCGAGCCTTCGAAGACCATGCCGGGGTCAGGCTCGCAGCTCGAAGGTCGTGGCGCCCACCTTGATCGGAGTGCCGAGCGAGAGGTTGACGGGGCCACCGGTGACGCGCTGGCCGGCGACGAACGTGCCGTTCGTGGAGTCGAGATCCTGGATGGCCCAGGCGTCGCCGCGCAGCATCAGGCGGGCGTGATGGCTCGAGGTGTAGTCGTCGCGGATGACGAGAGCCGACTCGCTGGAGCGCCCGATCGTCATCGAGTCCGCGCCGAGGGGGAGCTCGAGCCCCGTCTTGGGGCCGGACGTGATCACGAGGCGCTTCGCCGTCGCGATCGTCGCGGGTCCCGTCGACGGCTTCGCGGATGCCGGGCGCGACGCGGCCACGGGCTTCGCCGGGGTGACGGGGGCGGCCGCTGCGCCGGCCGCGGCCTCGGCCGGGAGCTTGCGCACCTTCACGCCGAACAGGTCGGCACGGAGGGAGTAGACGACCCCGAACACGAAGAACCACAGGACGATCAGGAACCCGATGCGCAGCAGGAGGAGGATCAGTTCACTCATCCGAAGCCCCCGAACGCGCGGGTGGAGTCGTCGGACGGGCGCGGAGGGCGTGCCGGGGGAGCCGACACCGGCACGATGCGGAACACCAGGTCGGTGCGGCCGATCGAGATCGTGGTGTCGGAGGGGAGCGCGGCTTCCCGCAGCTTCTGCCCGTTGACCTTCGTGCCATTGGTGGAGCCGAGGTCGCGCATCATGGCGCGCTCGCCGTCCCACAGGATCTCGATGTGCTTGCGGCTCGAACCGGCATCCGCGATGGTGATGTCGGCATCCGATCCGCGGCCGACGACGGTGCGGGCGCGGGAGAGGGTGTGACGGCGTCCGTCGACGTCGACGACGGCCTGCCAGCTGACGCGACCCTCGACCGTGCCCGAATCGACGCGCACGGTGCCGGCGGCGACCTTCTCGTCGGCCTCGAGGCTGATCGAGAGCGGGCCGGAGAAGCTGTACCCCTGTGACTTGGCGTGCTTCGTCAGCAGCGAGTGGAGCTCGTCGGTGAGGGCGCTGCCGAGTCCTCGCATGCGGTCCGCGTCGTCGGTGCTGAGACGCACGACGAAGCTGTTGGGCGCGATGATGCGGTCGCGGCTGACGACCGCCGCTTTCGTGTCGGCTTCACGACGGACCGCCGAAGCGATCTCCACGGGTTGGATGCCGCTGCGGAAGGTCTTCGCGAACGCGCTGTTCACTGCGCGCTCGAGACCCTTCTCAAAGCTGTCAAGTAGTCCCACTGGGCTCCTCTGGCATGCCGACCGGTAGGGACATCGTAGCCAGGTGACCTGGGGGAACGCCGCCGAGCGGTGGTTTTGCGTGTGCCGCGCGGCGAAAATCGCGTGATATCCTCGGGAAGTTGAGTTCTTCGGAGCGAGACGCTCGCGCGAGTGGCGGAATGGTAGACGCGCTGGCTTCAGGTGCCAGTATTCGCAAGGATGTGGGGGTTCGAGTCCCCCCTCGCGCACAGTACGACAAGAGAGCCGGGCCCGGAGGGTCTGGCTCTCTTTTCGTATCTGGGCGCGAGTGAGGCCCCTCGATAATCAGGGCCCCACCGGCGTGGAGTGCGCCGGAGGGACTCGAGTCCCCCCTCGCGCACAGTAACGACAGATTTGTCGACGAGAATGACCTGATGCGCCTCCACTCCACCACCTCCGGCTCCGGCGATCTCCTTGTCGGGCTGATCCACGGGCTCGGCGGCGCGGGCGCCATCTGGCAGCCGCTCATCGAACGGATGCTGGCGACAGGCCGCTACACGGTCACGACGATCGATCTGCGCGGCCACGGCGAGAGCGACCGAGCGCCTTCGTACACACTGAACGAACTCGCGGACGATGTCGTCGAAGCCCTCCCGACCGGACTCCACAGCGTCGTCGGCCACTCGCTCGGGGGAGCGGTGCTGGTCCGCGCCGTCGCGCGCCTGCAGCCCGAACGCGCGATCTACCTCGATCCGGGCTTCGAACTCTCGCTCCCGACAACCGGGTTCAAGGGTCGAGCCTTCTGGGCGGTCCCGCCGCTCTCGCTCGGCGTCATGGGTCTGCTGCAGGCTCGACGCAGCAGGGCGACGCGCGCCGCGTACGACCCCCGCGTCCGCGAAGCGCTGACGCAGGCGCAAGCGCAGTTCGACGCCAAGATGGCGATCGGCGTCTTCCGCGAGGTCGCGTTCCACCCGATCGCGATCACCCCGCCGGCCGTGCCGTCGACCATCGTCCTCTCCGATGAGTCGCCGGCCGTGCTGTCCGACGCGATGGCCTCGGCGCTCGAGCGCGAGGGATGGGACATCCGCCGCCTCGCCGGCATCCATCACGACATGCAGATCGAAGATCCCGATCGCACATTCGCGATCATCGCGGACGTGTTGTAGACCTCTGCATCTGAAGAACTCGACGACAGGACACAGACCGATGAATGGTGACGCATGGCTGGCCCGGCTCGAAGCCGAGCACCTCGAGCTGGAACTGCCCGGTTTCGATCGCGCTGACGCCTGGCGACTCGGCAGCTCGATCGCGGAACGCGCGCTGGCGGCATCCCATCCGGTCGCGATCGACGTGCGCACGGCATCCGGCGTCCTGTTCCGCGCGTCGTTGCCGGGCGCGACGGCCGACAACGACGAGTGGGTGCGGCGGAAGGCGGCGACCGCGTTCCGCTTCGAGACGAGCACGGCCCTGCTCGAGGCGCGCTTCGTCGCCGGCGGGCGCGACATGTTCGAACCGGGCTGGCTCGATCCTGCGGAGTACGCCGTCGCCGGGGGAGCGGTACCGGTGCGCGTCACGGGCGTCGGCGTCGTGGCGGTCGCGACCGTCTCGGGCCTCGCCTCTGAAGACGACCACGACCTGGTCGTGCAGGCGATCCGAGATCTGCGCGGGAGCTGAAACGAGGAAGGCCGAGCCCGACGGGCCCGGCCTTCCTCCCTTCGTAAGGAACGTCAGCGCTGCACGTCGGCCCAGGTGCGCGTGCGGAGAGACTCGTCGATCGCGTCGAGCACCCGCGCGGCCGACACGGCCTCGTCGATGCCGATGCGGCTCGGCTGGTCGAACTCGATCATCTGCAGGAACCAGTCGAACTGCTGCGGCACGACGCCCTCGAGCCGGCCGTCGAGCTCGGGGTCGAGCATCGTGTTCGGCAGACGGAACTCGTCGAGTGTGTCGAGCGAGATGCCCTCGGCCGTGACATCGACCTTGATGTTGCCCTCGGTGCCGTACAGCTCGAACTGCGACGCGAGACCACTCGGAGTCGTTCCGGGGAGGACCCACGAGATCTCGATCGTTCCGACCGATCCGTTCTCCAGCTCGGCGAGGATCAGCGCCACGTCGACGCCCTCCTTGCCCGCGGCGGGGAGCACCTTGGCGGCCGTGGTGGCGGAGACCCGCACGATCGGGCTGCCTGAGATCCACTGCACCAGGTCGATGTCGTGGATGCCCTGATACATGTAGATCGGCGAGGCGCCGTTGTTCGCGAAGCCGACGCTCCGCGGCACGATCCTCGACGCGCGGAAGTGCACCGGGTCTCCGACCTGCCCGGCGGCGACGATCTTCGCGGCGGAGCGGAAGCGGGGATCGTGTCGCAGCACATGCCCGACGAGCACCTTCGAACCGGTCGCGCTCGCCGCGGCATCCGCGATGGTCCGTGCGCCTTCGAGAGTGTCGGCGAGCGGCTTCTCGACGAGCACGTGCAGACCCGCCTCCAGAGCCTCGACGGTCACGCCGACGTGCATCCGGTCGGGAACCGCGATGATCACGCCGTCGAGGTCGACCGCTTCGCGAGCCGCGGCGAGGGTCGGGAACCACGGGGCGCCGAACTGCTCGGCGACGCGGCGGCCGCTCTCCTCGAACGGGTCGACGACGGCGGCGAGCTCGGCGCGCGGGTTCTCCGCGACGATGCGACAGTGCACCTGTCCCATTCGACCTGCGCCGACGACGGCGATGCGGGTGGACGTGCCACTCATGCTGATGCTCCCTTCGTGAGCGTCGGTACTGCTGCGAGATAGCGCCTGGTCAGCGCCATCGGCTCGGTGATGGACGTTCCGACGACGACCGCGAACGCGCCCGCTTCGAACGCGGCGCGCAGCTCATCGGGCGACTTGATGCGTCCCTCGGCGATCACCGGGGTCGGCAGGGCCGCGAGCCGCCCCACCAGCGCGATGTCGGGATCGCCGCTGCGGTTCTGCGGCACGCTCGTGTAGCCCGACAGCGTCGTGCCGACGAGCTCGGCGCCGAGTTCTCCCGCATGCCGCCCGGCCTCGAAGGCATCGATGTCGGCCATGACGGGAACACCGAGGTCACGCACGGCCGGGAGCAGCTCGTCGACCGCGGGAGTTCCCGACCGCGCTCGCAGCGTGGCGTCGAGGGCGACGATATCGGCACCGGCGTCGACCAGCGCCTTGGCGAGGTCGGCGGTGGGGGTGATCCACTGCTCCCCGTCGGTGACGACCTTCTCCAGCCCGATGATGGGCACGTCGACGCGCCTGCGCACGGCCGCGACGTGCTCGGCGCTGTTGATGCGCACGGCCGCGGCGCCCGCGAGCACGGCGGCTTCGGCGATGGCCGCGATGATGCCGGGATCGCGCAGCGGCGATCCGTCCGGCGCCTGACAGGACACGATCAGGCGTCCCCGAAGCGTCTCGAGGTCGAGCATTCTTACTCCTTCACTGCGATGAGACCGGCGAATGCCGAGCGGATGCTGGTGTCTTCCGCGACGATGCGGGCGCCGTCGAGACCGGCGTCGGGCTGGACCACGAACTCGTCCACCGCGACATCCCGTCGATCGAGGGCGGTGCGGACCGCCGACACGAACGATGACGAGCGGGTCAGACCGCCCGTGAGACCGATGGGGCCGGGTCCGAGACGCGCGGCGCCGATCGTCCGTGCGAGCTGATCCGCCGCGTCGGCGAGGATGCCGAGGGCCGAGGCGTCGCCCTCGTCGGCGGCGCGGAGGACGTCGGGCGCGAATGCCGCGATGTACTGGGGGGCCGGGATCGAGCCCATCGCCCCGTGATAGATGTCGGCGGGCGAGCCGAGCCGCAGCGATGCGTCGGCGAGCGCGGTCGAAGGACCTCGACCCTCGAGGGCGTCGAGCGCAGCCTGCAGTCCGCGCTGGCCGATCCACGCGCCTCCGCCGAAGTCGCCCAGCAGGTACCCGCGGGCATCGATACGCCGAAGCCCTCCCTCGTCGCTCACGCCGAGCGCCGCGACACCGGTGCCGCAGATCACCACGGTTCCGGCCCGTGCGCCGACGGTGCCGAGGAAGGCGGTGACGGCATCCGCAGCGACCACGGTCGTGCGCGCACCGAGGTGCACGCGCAGGATCTCGGCCAGCCGCGCCGGCGCGGGGGAGTCCTCCACGAATCCGGAGAGGCCCACGCCGACGAGCTCGGGGCGCGTGCCGGGCGGAACCAGGTCGATGATCGTCTGCGCGAGCGCGGTCACGTGCTCGTCGCCGGTGAGGGCGATGACCCCTAGCGGGGCTTCGATGACATCTCCGTCGTCGAGGCGCAGACGGCATCCGCTCTGCCCGACGTCGACGGCGAGTGCGGCGGTCACTTGACACCTCCGAAGGACAGGCCGCGCGCCATGTGCTTGCGCACGAGGATCGCGAAGATCACGATCGGCAGCGCGCCGATCACGCCGGCCGCGGTGAGGCGCGCCCAGTTCGTGCCGAAGAAGCTGAGGAAGCCGGCGATCGTGACGGGGACCGTCTGGCTGTCGCCGCTGGTGAGCACCAGGGCGTAGAGGAACTCGTTCCACGATTGGATCAGCGCGAGCACGAACGTCGCGAACGCCGCGCCCCAGACGTTGGGCAGCACGCACTGGAAGAGCGTGCGCCATTCGCCGAGGCCGTCGATCATCGCCGCCTCGCGGATCTCGCGCGGGAAGGCGACGAGGAAGGAGCGGAAGATGAGCACCGCGAGCAGGATCGCGTAGAAGGTGTGCACGACCGTGAGTCCGACGGGGTTGCCGGTCAGCCCGACTCCGAAGAACGCGCGGTAGAACGGTGTCAGGGTGAGCACCGGCGGCACGGTCGTGAGCAGGAGGATGGCGAGCGTCACGCGGGCGGACCACGCGGACTCCGGCGGCCAGACCTGGGTGGTGAGGTAGGCGAGCGGGAGCCCGACGACGATGCCGATCACGCTGCTGATGATCGCGACGGCCACGCTCACGAGCATCGCCTGGCCCATGCCGCCGTCGACCCAGGCGCTGACGTAGCTGCCGAACTGGGGCACGAAGAACCACACCGGCTCGCGGCTGAACGCATCGACGTCGCTCTTGAGCGAGGTGCTCACCAGCCAGGCGACGGGCAGGATGCACCACAGGACGAAGACGTACACCGCGATGACGCGGAGAGAGTGCAGGATGCTGCGTCGGGTTCTCATCGGCGGGCCTTCCAGATGCGCAGGCCCATGAGCCGCGTGGCGGTGGGGAACAGGATGACGAGGACCACGAGCGAGACGAGCGCGCCGACCGTGGTCGCGTAGCCGATGTCGAACGTCTCGAAGCCGAGCCGGTACACGTAGTTGCTGATGGCGAGCGTCGACGTTCCCGGACCGCCCTTCGTCATGGTGTTGACGATCGCGAAGGTCTTGACCGCGTCGATCACCCGCAGCAGCACCACGATCGACAGCACCGGCGCGAGCATCGGGAGTGTGACGTTCCACAGCATCCGGAATCCGCCGGCGCCGTCGAGCTGGGCGGCCTCGAAGGGGGAGGGGTCGAGCGACTCGAGCCCGGCGAGCACGATGATCACGACGAACGGGGTGTTCTGCCAGACCTCCACGAGGATCACGGCGCCGAGCGCCGTCGCCGGATCCGCGAGGAAGGCGTGCCCGCCGATCCCCACCGTGTCGAGGAACCAGTTGATGAACCCGGATGTCGGATCCATCAGCAGCCGCCACATGAGGCCGGCGACCACCGGGGTCAGCACCATGGGGATGAGGATCAGCGCACGCAGCACGCCCTTGCCCGGGATGCGTCCCCGCAGCGCGAGGGCGATGGACACGCCCAGCACGAGCTCGATGCCGACGCCCGCGACGACGTAGACGAGGGTCACGCGGATGGAGCCGAGCAGCGTCGGGTCGCCCAGTGCGCGGGTGAAGTTGTCCCAGCCGACGAAGATGTCCTCGCTGCCGGGACGGAGCAGGTTCTCGGCGTGGGTGACGAGGTTCGCGCCCTGCATGATGATGATCACGAGCAGGGGCACGATCACGATCACGGCGGGGAGGGCCAGGCTGGCTCTCGCGAGGCCCGGTCGCAGCGGGCGGCGGCGGGTGGAACGCCGGAACGGAGGGTCCTTGACGGCGCCTTCGGCATCGGGACGTGGTGGCGTCGTGAGCTGGGTCATCGTCTTGTTCTTCCGTTCCGGCGTTCGGTGGGTCAGCCCAGTTGGGTCTTGAGAGCTTCCTGGGCTGCGGTCAATGCGTCCTTCGCACTCGCCTCACCGGCAAGCGTGCGCGAGAGCGCCTGTCCGACTTCCGTGATGATCGCATTCGCGTCGGTGCCTGCGGGCAGGTAGTCGACGTTGCCGGTGGCGAGCTGTGCGAGCAGCGCCTCCTTGAAGGGGCCGTACTTCTCGTTGTACTCCGGGCTCTCGAGGACCGCATCGAGCGTGACGCCGACCGCCTCGGTGTTCTCGACCGCGTTGCTCTGCACGTCCTGGCCGGTCGCCCACGCCATGAACTTGTAAGCCGCCTCCTTCTTCTTCGAGAAGGAGCTGAGGTACAGCGCGTGCACGTTGAGCGAGTTGTCGGTGTTGCCGCTCTCGGGCGGGTCGGAGATCGCGTAGGGGATCGGCGCATAGCCGACCTTGCCGGCGATGACGCTGGCGGCGGTGTCTTCGTTGAACGGGCCGTTCGCCGTGGCGTCGATCGTCATCGCGGCGGTGCCCTGCGTGAACGCGATGCGGTTCTGCTCCCAGTCGAAGTTGCCCACGCCCGAGGGTCCGTACTCGCTGAGCAGGTCGGCCCAGAACTGCGTGGCCTCGACGGCCTCGTCGGAGTCGACGGCCAGCTCGTCGCCGTCGTAGAAGTCGCCGCCGAAGGCCCGGAGGAAACCGGCCCAGGGGTAGACGCTCTGGATGCCGGGGGCGCCACGCAGCGTGATGCCGGCGACCTCGCCGCCCGAGCCCTCGCTGATGGTCTTCGCCGCGGCCTCGAGCTCGTCCATCGTGGTCGGCGGGCCGTCGATGCCGTACTGCTCGAACAGGTCGGTGCGGTACATCAGCCAGGTGCTCTCGCCGTAGACCGGGAGGCCGAAGGTCGCGCCGTCCTTCTGCATGGGCGCGATGTACGGCTGGTAGAAGTCGTCGAATGCGACGAAGTCGGATCCGTCCTTCTCGTACTTCGCGAGGTCGTCGACGTAGCCGGACTCGAAGTAGCCGGTGCCGTAGGTGTTGTCGGTGAAGACGACGTCGTAGTCGCTCGACTTCTGGCTGAAGTTGAGCAGGATCTTCGCCGCCTGGTCGCTGTACGGCACGGTCTCGATGTTGACCTTGATGCCGGTCTGCTCTTCGAACTCGGGCAGGAGCTCTTTCCAGTTGTCGGTGTACGAGATGTCCTCGGCGAGGACGTTGATGGTCGTGCCGCTGCCTCCGTCGCCGGTCGAACCGGACGGGGCGCATGCGGTCATGCCCGCGGCGGCGATGGTGAGTCCGGTGAGTCCGGCGCCGACGCGGACGGCGAGCCGTGGTGCACGCGAGCGGGCGGGTGTTGCAGCGCTCATGAGAATCCTCCGTTGGAACAAGGTGCATTCGGGATGGGTCTTGATTACCATAGGGTATGTGTAGCACCCTAGGGTTACAAGGAAGTTACACCGTCCGCCGGAGAACCGCAATCATCGTTTCGGACGGCCGGAGGGTGGAGGCGTGATAGTCATGAACCTGACGATTCACGCGGAAGGAGGGGAACGTGGCCGCGAAGTACGAGGTGGTGCTGAAGGAGCTGTCGGCCGAGATCGCCGAGATGCGCGCGGGCGATCAGCTGCCCACCGAACAGCAGCTCGCGGCGCGCTTCAACGTGTCGTCGATGACCGTCCGACGGGCGCTGGAAGCGCTCATCAACGCCAAGCGCATCGTCGGCATCAGAGGCAAGGGCACGTTCGTCGCCGAGCCGTCGCTGACCAAGCGGATGACCCTCGCCTCGTTCACCGATTCGATGCGCGCGGCCGGTCGCACCGCCCGCGCGGAGGTGCTCTCCGCCGGTATCGCCCCGGCGGCGCCCGAGGTGGTCACGGACTTCGGGATCGCGTCATCGGCATCCGTCTACTCCGTCGAACGACTGCGGTTCGGCGATGACACCCCGCTCAGCATCGACAGCTCGCAGCTGCCCGCCGAGCTCTTCCCCAATCTGCTCGGCAACGACCTGACCGGTTCGCTGTACGAGATCCTGCGCCGCCGGTACGACGTGCACCTGACGCGTGCGTCGTCGCGCGTGGCCGCCGTGCTGCCCACTGCACGCGAGGCCGAGCTCCTCGGGATCACCGTGGATCAGCCCTGCCTGCGGGTCGTCGCCCGCGGCAGCCTCGCCGACGGACGTGTGGCCGAGATCACGCGTTCCATCTATCGCGGCGATCTCTACGAACTCCTGATCGAGCCTGAAGAGCACGGCGCGGTCTGAACCGCAGAGTCGGCCCTGCCCCCTGCAGAGCCGGGCAGACTGGAACCGGACCGCCCGCCCCGAATCCGGAGACCCGATGACACAAGATCAGCCCCGCAGAGCACCCGAACAGGCCGTCCTCACGGTGCAGCAGGTCGAGCAGGTGAGTCCGGATCTGATCCGCATCACGGCGGGCGGCGACGGCTACGACGCGTTCCGCGACAACGACTCGACCGACAAGTACGTGAAGATCCTGTTCGCCGACCCTGCTCACGGGCTGACGCCGCCGTACGACCTGGCGCGGTTGCGCGAGGAGAGCCCGGAGAAGCTGCCGACGCGGCGCACGTACACGGTGCGTTCGGCCGACCCTGCCCGGCGACGTCTCGTCATCGACTTCGTCGTGCACGGTGACGAGGGTGTCGCCGGGCCCTGGGCGCGTGCTGCGCAGCCGGGTGACACGCTCGTCGTTAGCGGCGCCGGCGGCGGCTACCGCCCCGCCGCCGCGGCGCCCTGGCACCTGCTGGTCGGCGACCATACCGCGCTCCCCGCCATCTCGTCGGCGATCGAGAGCATGGATGCCGCGACGCAGGGCCACGTGCTGCTCTCCGTGGCCGATGCCGCCGATCGCATCCTGCCGGAGCCGCCGTCCGGGCTGACCGTGACGTGGACGCAGACCGACGACGAGCTTCTCGCGGCGCTCGGCGACCTGCCCTGGGCCGAGGGGAACCCGCACGTCTTCGCCCACGGGGAGCGCGGCACGATCAAGGCCGTGCGTGCTGTGCTGAAGCAGCGCGAGGTCCCGCGGGAGTCGCTGTCGATCTCGGCCTACTGGGCGCGGGGCCGGGCCGAGGATCAGTTCCAGGCGGAGAAGCGCGAGCCGATCGGCCAGATCGAGTAGTCGAGGGGCCGGGTCGGCGGGGCCGCGAAACGTGCAAGGCTGGGTCGAGACGCACGATGAGCCACGACGATCGAGGGAGCAGACGGATGCTGGAGACGACCGACAACGTACGACTGGGGAACAGCGGCCTCAAGATCTCGCCGGTGGTCCTCGGTTGCATGAGCTTCGGCGCCCCCGACAGAGGCACTCACCGCTGGTCCCTCGACGAGGAGACCAGCCGGCCCCTCATCCGCCAGGCACTCGAAGCCGGCATCACCACGTTCGACACGGCCGACGTCTACTCCGACGGCACGAGCGAGGAGTTCGTGGGCCGCGCGCTCGCCGACTTCGCGCAGCGCGACCAGGTCGTCATCGCCACGAAGGTGCACGGCCGCATGGGGCCGGGCGCGAACCAGGGCGGACTCAGCCGCGGGCACATCCTCTCCGGCATCGACGCCAGCCTGCGCCGCCTCGGCACAGACTTCGTCGACCTGTACCAGATCCACCGCTGGGACCCCGAGACGCCGATCGAGGAGACCATGGAGGCGCTCCACGACGTCGTGCGCTCCGGCAAGGCGCGGTACATCGGCGCCTCGTCGATGTGGGCATGGCAGTTCGCGAAGGCGCAGGGCGTCGCCGTTCAGCACGGATGGACGCCGTTCGTCTCGATGCAGGACCAGTACAACCTGCTGCAGCGTGAGGAGGAGCGCGAGATGCACCCGTACTGCCTCGACTCCGGCGTCGGCGTGCTTCCGTGGTCGCCGCTCGCGCGCGGCCGCGTCACCCGTGACTGGGACGTGACGACGGCGCGCACCGCGACCGACGAGTTCGGCGCGACCCTGTACCGCCGCGAGGAGGAGTCGAACCGCGCGATCGTCGAGGCCGTCGCCCGCGTGGCCTCGGGGCGCGGAGTCTCCCGCGCACAGATCGCCCTCGCCTGGGTCGCGCAGCAGTCCGCTGTCACCGCGCCGATCGTCGGGGCGACCCGCGCGCAGCACATCGAGGATGCCGTCGCCTCGGCCGGCATCCGTCTGGAGCCGACCGAGCTCGCGCAGCTCGAGAGCGCGTACACGCCGCGGGAGCCGGAAGGGTTCTGATCAGGCGGTCTTCTGGGAGCGAGCGCTCTCGTAGCCCCGTCGCGTCGCCTCGATGAACCGTTCGGCGGCTTCGAGCGGGCGATCGTGGCGGACGACCCCCGAGGTGGAACCCGTGCCGTGCGCACCTGCGCCCATGATCCGGTAGGCGTCGTCCGGCTGCGAGACCCCGCCGGCATGCATCATCAGCACATCCGGAGCCGTCGCCGCCGCCTCGCGGTCGATGGCTCCGATCCACGGTCGGTCGCCGCCTCCCGCGACGCCGATCAGGGCCGGGGGCTCGTAGAGGACGATCGTGGGTCCGAGCGGGAGCAGGCTGCGGACCTCGTCGTCACTGCCGGCGCACACCATCGTCATCAGCCCGTTCTCCTGGGCGCGGCCGATCGCCGGAGCCAGGTCCTCGGGCGCGAGGGGATTGCTGTCGTGATTGAGCATGACTCCGCGCGCGCCGGCGTCGGCCAGAGCCTCGGGGATCGTGCGCCCGACGCTCGCACCGGGGCGATCGAGGTCCATGCCCTGTGCGAACACGAAGACGTGCGGCGCGGCGCTCTGCACCGGAGCGATCATCGCGGTGGGCACGGTGAGGATGACCGACACCCCGTGCCGCACGCCGGCGTCGCCGGCGGCGATCGCGAGCTCGACGACCTGCGGCAGCCGGAGCAGATTCTTGGGGCCGATCTCGAAGAACGGCGCGGCGATCGTCGTCGAGGCGGGAACGGTCGGCTTCGCCGCTGCCGCTCGGCTCACGGCTGCGGCTCCACGAGCACGATCGTCACGGACGGCGGCATGGACCGGAGCACCTCGTCGTCGGCGTCGGCATCCGTCACGAGCACGCTGATGTCTTCGACGCCCGCGACCCGCGACATCAGCACCCGGCCCAGCTTCGAGTGGTCGGCCACGAGGACGACGCGGTCGGCGCGCTCGAGAGCCAGGCGCTTCCCCGCGCTCTCGTCGGGGTCGTAGTCGGTGAGACCACGGGTCGGATGCACCCCGCTGATGCCCATGACGTAGGTGTCGACGTTGTAGTGGCGAAGATCGTCGGACATCGTCGAGCTGGTCGTGAGCATCTCGGAGGACTTGACCCGGCCGCCGAGCATGAAGATCTCGATGTTCGGCTCCTCCGCCAGCTCGGCGGCGACGAGCAGGCTCCGGGTCAGCACGGTCAGGGCGCGCCCGCTTCCGCGCAGGGCATGTGCGGCGGCGAGGGCGGTGCTGCCGCCGTCGATGTACACCACCTCGTCGTCGGAGAGCAGGTCGGCGACGGCCCGGCCGATGTGCGACTTCGTGTCGTACGCGGCGTTCGCCCGCGTGGAGAGAGCGGGTTCCCGGCTCTTGGCGTCGAGCAGCAGCGCACGGCCCCCTACCAGGCGCCGGACCACACCGTCTTCCTCGAGCACTCCCAGGTCTCGACGGATGGTCATCTCGGACACGCCGAAGTGCTTCGCCAGGCTCTGAATATCGACCTCGGCGCGGTCGCCCATCAGGACTTCGATCTCGGCGCGCCTGCGCTGAGGAGTCGTCGCGCTCATGTCCCACCCTCCGGCCTTCCGTTCGCGGGCGGCCAGGGGGCCGTCCGCGACGAGAATCTATCACATCATGTTTCGCGAATGTAACAGATTCACAAATATGCCTCGGTCTATTGCATCCGAAGTGTGAACCAATTACATTGCGTTGAAAGACGATCACACCCGCTGGCCGATCGGAAGGACACTGATGTACCTCAACACCCGCACCCGCTCCTCGCGCGGCCGCCACCTCCCGGCAGGCCGCGCCCTCGCCGCGACCGGCCTCGCCGTCACCGCCGCGCTGGCCCTCGCCGGCTGCAGCGGCGGCAGTGCCGATGTCGACCCGGAAGCCGCAGACGGCTGGTCGCAGGAGTTCGCCGGTACCGAGCTCAACGTGCTCGCCGAAGCCACCCTGAACTCGGAGATCCTCGCCGAACTCGCCCCGGACTTCACCGCCAAGACCGGTATCGAGGTGAACATCGAGACGGCTCCGTTCGCGCAGCTCGTGCAGAGCGTCACACTCGACTTCTCGACCGCACAGGGCGACTTCGACGTCGTCTCGATCCCCTACGACTACCTCGGCGCCTACGCCGGGAGCGACTACGTCGAGGAGATCACCCCGCTGATCGAGGCGAACGCCGACCGCGTCGGGGACGACTACGACCCGGACGACATCATCCCCGGTCTCTGGGAGACCGCCGCCGAATGGGGCGGGAAGTCCTACGGCATGCCCTCGAACAGCGCGGTGACGATGATGATGTACCGCACCGACCTCCTCGAGAACCCCGAAGAGCAGGCCGCCTTCGCCGCCGCATACGGGTACGACCTCGCGCCCGCGCAGACCTGGCAGCAGTACCACGACATCGCCGAGTTCTTCACGCGGGACGCCGGGGAGACGCTCGCGGGCGAGGTGCTGACCGAGCCGATGTACGGCGTCACGATGGCGGGCAAGCGCCACGAGGCCGCGGTCTTCGAGTGGATGAACTACGCCGGCGGATTCGGCGGCGGCGTCGTCGACGCCGACGGCGAGCTCGTCGTCGACAGCGACGCCTCGGTCGAGAGCCTCGACTACATGAAATCGCTCGGCGAGTTCGCACCTCCCGGATTCACCTCGGCCACCTGGGATGAGGTGACCGCCAACCTCCAGCAGGGGATCGCCGCACAGGCGATCTCGTGGGGCGACACCGCCGGCGCGATGGACGACGAGTCCCAGTCCGCCGTCGTGGGCAAGATCGGCTACGGCGACATCCCCGTCGCTGCCGAGGGCGACGAGCACCACGCTCTGCACGGCGCATGGACGTACACGATCAGCAAGCAGGCCGTCGACAAGGATGCCGCATACCTCTTCGTCGCCTGGGCGCTCTCGGCATCCGTGCAGAAGCAGATCGGCGAGATGGGCGGAGTCCCCGCCACGCGCGCCGCCTTCGAGGACGCCGACCTGGTGGCCGCACTGCCCTCGTGGCCGCAGCAGCTGAGCAGCCTCGAGAACGCCGTCGCGCGTCCCCGCAACGCCGAGTGGCCGCAGATGCTCGATCAGCTCGCCCTGCAGGTGTCGACCGCGCTCGTCGGCGATGAGAGTCCGCAGAACGCACTCACCGACGCGCAGACCGAGATCGAGGGCATCCTCGGCGACAAGCTGCCGCTGAAGGACTTCTGATCATGACCGCTGTCATCGACACGCCCTCGTCGTCGCCGCCCGCCCCGGCGCCGACGGATCGGGACGGGTACCGTCGGAACGCCCGACGGCGGGCCTTCTGGACGCGCTTCGGGATGCAGGCGCCGAGCCTGATCATCCTGGCCGTGGTGCTCGCCTTCCCCCTCGCCTACAGCGTCATCCTCAGCTTCCAGTCGTACAGCCCGGTCGACGCCGCGGCCGACGGCCACTGGATCGGGTTCGACAACTACGTGCGCATGTTCGGCGACGCGCAGTTCGGCCGCGCGATCCTCGTGACGATCGGCTACGTGGTGCTGGCGGTCGGCATCGAGACGCTCATCGGCACGGTGATCGGAGTCGTGCTGTCGCGGCTGATCCGCACCCGGCGCATCGTGACCTCGGCTCTGCTGCTGCCGATGATCGCGACCCCGCTGGTGGTCGGCCTCATGTTCAGCTTCGGCCTCAACCCGCAGTTCGGGTACATGAGCGACCTCCTCCGGTTCTTCGGCCTGGTGGGAGACGGCGGCGTTCTCGACTCGGCCGGCGGGGCGTTCGCGGCCCTGGTCGTGATGGACGTGTGGGAGTGGACGCCCTTCATCGCCCTGATGGTCCTCGCCGGGCTCGCGGCCGCACCGCAGGCGCAGATCCAGGCTGCGCAGCTGGACGGATGCAACACCTTCCAGCTCTATTGGCACGTGATGCTGCCGATGGTGCGGCCGGTGCTCATCGTGGCCGTCCTGTTCCGCGCGACCGAGGCGATCCGGCAGTTCGACCAGGTGTACATCCTGACCGGCGGCGGTCCCGGGTCGGCCACCACGGTCAACGACATCTTCCAGTACCGGGTCAGCTTCGCGGCCTTCGACATGAGCTACGGCGCCGCCCTCGGTGTCGCCACCTTCGCGGTCGTCGCGACGCTCGCCGCCATCCTCTTCCGTTTCCTCAACCGCAAGGGAGCCGACGCATGAGCACCACGACGGTCGTCAACACCCGGGCCATCGTGACCCGGCGGGACACCTCGCGCCTCGAGGCGCCCCTGCCGACGGGTCCGACGCGGATCAAGGCGGTCCAGATCATCCTGGGGATCGTGGCTGCGGCGCTGATCCTCGTCTACCTCTCGCCGATCATCTGGCTCGTGCTGACCTCGTTCAAGGACCGCGTCGACATCTTCTCGTCCGCGCCGAGCCTCTTCTTCGTCCCGACACTCGAGAACTACCGTGAGGCGTTCCTCCAGAAGGGTTTCACCGACAACCTGATCAACTCGGCCGTCGTCGGTCTGGTCTCGACGGTGATCGCTCTGGTCGTGGGCGTCCCGGCGGCGTACAGCCTCAGTCGGGTGAAGAAGGGCGAGACGTTCATGATGGCGCTGCTCGCGGCACGCCTGCTGCCGGCCATGGTGCTCGCGGTCCCGCTCTTCGTGCTCGCCTCGACGCTGGGCGTACGCGACTCGTACTTCGCCCTCGTCGCCGCCCACCTCACCTTCGCCCTGCCGTTCACCGTCTGGATGATGCGCGGCTTCTTCCTCGCCGTGCCGATCTCGCTCGACGAGGCGGCGCGCCTGGACGGCTGCGGCGAATGGGGAACCTTCCTCCGCGTCATCCTCCCGATCGTCAAGCCCGGCCTCGCGTCCACGGGCATCTTCTGCCTGATCAACTCGTGGAACGAGTTCCTGTTCGCCCTCGTGCTGACCGGGCGCAACACCGAGACGCTTCCGGTGGCGATCCCCGGTCTGATCACACCGATCGGCACCTCCTGGGGGCAGGTCGCCGCCGTCGGCACGGTGACGATCCTCCCGGTGCTCATCATCGCCTTCATCGTCCAGAAGCACATCGTCGCCGGGATGACCGGCGGGGCGGTGTCCGCCGAATGACCTCGCCCGCTCTGCCCTCTCGTCCCATCACACCAGCAAGGAACACCACGATGGTCGTCCAGACTCACTCCTTCACCCTCTCCACCCCCGCCCGGCAGGACTTCTTCGACGTCACCGACGAGGTCGTCCGGTTCGTGCAGGAATCCGGCGTCGTGGAGGGCATCGTGCACGCCTTCACTCCGCACACCAGCTGCTGCGTGCTCATCCAGGAGGAGTCGGAGGACGTGACGTACTACGGCACGCAGCTGCTGCTGCAGGACACCCTCAACGTCTTCGCGAAGATCGTGCCGCCCGCCCGCCACGAAGGTCAGTACCTTCACCCGGGACCCATCCACATCAAGAACGCAGCCGAGCTCCGCGGCGAGCACCCCTCGTGGGGGCTCAACACCGACGGACACATCGTGTCGTCGATCATCGGCCGCTCCGAAGCGGTGCCCGTCAAGGACGGCGCTCCCGTGCTCGGCGAGTTCGGTCGCGTGTACTTCGGCGATCTCGACGCGGTGAGGGCTCGCGAGCGCACCGTCGTGCTGACCATACTGGGCAACTGAGGATGCTGATCTACGCCGTCGATCTGGGGACGACCAATATCAAGGTCGTCCTGTTCGACGAGCGCGCCCAGCAGCTCGCCGTCGCCCGCGACGCCATGCGGTACCGGCGCGACGGCGTGTACGTGGAGTTCGATCCCGAAGCCGTTCTGGCGAGCGTCCTCCAGCTCATCGCCGAGTGCGCGCGCCAGGCGCCGGGCACCGATCAGGACGCACACATCGTGCTGACCGGTCAGGCGGAGGCGCTCGTGCTCGCCGATGCGGACGGACGACCTCTCGCCCCCGGCATCTCCTGGATGGACGAGCGCTCGACGATCGAGGCCGACGAGATCGCCGACCGCTTCGGCACCGACGACGCCTTCGCGGTCACGGGGCAGCCCGAGTCGGTTGCGACCTGGCCGGCCACGAAGCTGCGCTGGTTCGCGGCCCACCGCCCCGAGCTGCTCGTCGCCGCGCGTCATGTGCTGATGATCAAGGACTTCGTCCTGTTCCGCCTCACGGGGCGTGCGGTCGGGGAGGAGACCACCCGCGGGTTCACCTACCTCTACGACGTGCCCCGCCGACGGTACTGGAACGAGATGGTCGAGTTCTGCGGCATCCGCCCGGAAATGCTCCCCGAGGTGGTGCCGGCGGGGACGACGATCGGTTCGGTTCGCGACGAGATCCTCGACCAGCTGCCTCCGGCGACCTCGTACTCGGTGAACGTCGGCGCGCTCGACCACTTCTGCGCGATGCTCGGGCTGTCGTCCTACGCCGCAGGCGCTGTCAGCGCATCCGCCGGCACGGTCCTCGCGCTCTCGCTCATCGCGCCCGACTGGAGCTTCGACCCGGCGGACCGCGTCTCGTTCCACCCGGGCCTGCGCGCCGCCGAGACTGTGCTGTTCACCTGCGCCGACAGCGGCGGGGTGGCCCTGGAGTGGTTCCGCGAGAGCATCGCCGGCGGCATCCCGTACGACGCGCTCGAGAGGGAGCTGCGCGATCGCGACCACCGCGGCGCACCGCTGTTCCTCCCGTACCTGACGGGAGTGAATCCCCCCGATTTCCAGCCCGACGCCCGCGGCGCGTTCCTGGAGCTGCAGCTGCGGCACGACCGGATCGACCTCGCGTACGCCGTGATGGAGGGTGTGGCCCACCTGCTGCGCCGCAACATCGACGCCCTTCGCGGGAGCGGACAGGCGGTCGATGAGATCGTCAGCGCCGGGGGCGGCACGGCCTCGTCGTTCTGGAATCAGCTCAAGGCCGACGTGTGCGGCGTCGCGCTGCGTGTTCCCGACGAACAGGAGGCCGCCTGCCGAGGCGCGGCCGTCCTCGCCCTCGTCGCCGCCGGTGCTCTCACCTCGATCGATGACACCGCAGCACTCCACGCACCGTCGGAACGGGTCTACCGTCCCCGGATCGACGCTGCCCTGGCCGCCCGATATGACCGCTTCGACACCGCCCTCACGCGTCTGTATCCGCAGTGAGCGGCGTCCGACACCCACCCGAGAGAAGGATGCAATGATCCTCTGCTGCTCCACACCGATGATCCCCGGTGACACCCTGACCGCCCAGGCCGAACTGCTGCGCGACTGGGGATACGACGCGATCGCCGTGTTCCAGCCCGTCGAGCTCTGGAACGCGAGCGTTCGCAGCGAACTCGCGGAACTCGAGACGCGCACCGGAGTGCGGCCCGTCGAGTTCGTGCTCGTGGGAGACATCTACGGCCACGCGATGTCGGGCGACGCCGACCTGCGCAGGCGCTGCCGCGACATGTACCGCGAGACGGCCGACGTCTGCGCCGAGCTGGGCCTGGTCACCGAGATCGAGTACCAGTACGGCCCGCAGGACCCGATGCCGCTCTTCGACCCCTACCAGCAGCTCACCGAGGCTCAGAACGACGAGTTCACGGCGTTCTACCGCGAGCTCCTCGACCGGGTCGCCGGATCCGACGGCGCGGTGCTCCTCGAGCCGCTCAACCGCTACGAGAGCCGGTACCTGAACTCCGTCGCCGACAATCTCGCGGTGCTCGCCCAGGTGCAGCATCCGAATGCCGGCCTGCTGCCCGACACGTTCCACATGTCGATCGAGGAGGCGAACATCCCCGACGCCCTGCGCGCGGCCGGCGACCAGGTGCGCCACGTGCACCTCGGCGACAGCAACCGTCTGCTCCCGGGCGGTGGCGCCCTCGACTGGCCGGCCATCTTCCAGGCACTGCACGACATCGACTACCGCGGCGCCGTCAACCTCGAGTGCTCGACGAGCGGCGACCCGGCCCGCACCCTGCCGCAGACCGCGGCGCTGCTGCGCGAGCTCATCGGCGCCTGACCATCCCCTTCCCTTTCCACCCCAAGGAGAAAACATGAACATCGACCTCGCCGGACGCATCGCCGTCGTCACCGGAGGCGGACGCGGCATCGGCCTCGCCGTCGCCCGCGCACTCGCCGCGGAGGGCGCCGACATCGCCCTGTTCGACCTTCTCGAGACGGTCGAGGAGACCGCTGCGCAGATCGCCTCGGACTTCGGGGTCCGCGCCCTCGGACACCGCCTCGACGTGACGGATCAGGATGCCACGGCAGCCGCCTTCGCCCACGTGAAGGAGCAGCTCGGCGTGCCGCGCGTGCTGCTGACCGCCGCGGGCATAGAGATCAACGGCGACTCCATCGACGTGACCGCCGACCAGTGGCGCAAGGTCATCGACGTGAACCTCACCGGCACCTTCTTCTCGGCCCAGGCGTTCGGACGCACGCTGCTGGAGGCGGGAGAGACCGGCAGCGCCGTGCTCATCTCGTCGATGTCCGGGTCGATCGTGAACGTGCCGCAGTGGGCGGCGTCGTACAACTCGTCCAAGGCGGCTGTCGCGCACCTGGCGAAGTCGCTGGCCGTGGAGTGGGCGGCCTCCGGCATCCGCGTCAACGCCGTCGCCCCCGGATACGTGCTGACCGACCTCACGCGGCAGATCATCGAGCGCGAGCCGTCGCTCGAGGCCGAATGGGTCTCCCTCATCCCGCAGGGCCGCATGGCGACCCCCGAGGATGTGGCCGGTCTCGTGGTGTTCCTGGCCTCCGACGTGTCGAGCTACATGACCGCTCAGCAGGTGACCATCGACGGCGGCTACACCGCCGTCTGACCCCCGGCCGCTCCGGCAGCCAGGAAGGAAGCAGGTCTGATGAACTCCGATCTCCGCAGCAGCGGGGGCACGACGACCGCGTCGCCTCCGCACGACACCGCGCTCAGCACCCGCGGCATCCGCGTCTCGTACGGCCACGTCCACGCCCTGCGCGGCGCCGACTTCGACTGCCGGGCGGGCGAGGTGACCGCACTGATCGGCGACAACGGCGCCGGCAAGTCCACACTCGTCAAGGTGCTCTCCGGAGCACTCGCGCCCGACGACGGGCAGGTGTACGTCGGCGGTGAGCCTTTCCGGGCGAACGGACCGACCGATGCTCAGGCCGCCGGGATCGAGACCGTGTGGCAGGATCTCGCTCTCGCACCCGACATGGGACCGGTCGCGAACATGTTCCTCGGTCGCGAGACGCGGCGCAAGGGACTGCTCGGCGCGTTCGGCTTCCTCGACAACAAGTCGATGGCCGCCGCCGCGCAGCGCGAGTTCGCGCAGCTCGGCGTCACGGCGGATCCGCGTCGCGGCTCCGTCAGCGACATGTCCGGCGGCCAGCGTCAGGGAGTCGCCGTCGCGCGGGCCGTGAGCTGGGCGCGCACGGTCGTGCTCCTCGACGAGCCGACGGCCGCACTCGGCGTCGTGCAGACGAAGGGTGTGCTCGACATGGTCAGGCGCGTCGCCGATCGCGGTCTCGCCGTCGTGCTGATCAGCCACAACATGTCCGACGTGCTCAGCGTCGCCGACCGGATCGAGGTGCTGCGTCTCGGCCAGCGCGTCGCGAGCTACTCGCGGCAGGAGGCGAGCCTCGAGCTGCTCGTGTCCACCATGACCGGGGGCAGCGCGTCGTCCGCGCCGACCGACACCGAGAATCGAGGAGACCGATGACTTCCCTGGACACCCTGGGCGCGCCCGTCGCAACACCCGAACCTCCCTCCTGGCGCGAGCGCCTCGAGCGTGCGTGGCAGCATCCGCTCTTCGTGGTGACGTGCGCGCTCATCCTGCTGGTCGTCGTGTTCGCGATCATCAACGGGCAGCCCTTCCTGGGGGCCGCCAATGTGCGCAACATGTTCCTCGCCGGCTCGATCATGCTGATCCTCGCCGTCGGCGTGACGTACGTGATCATCACCGCCGGCTTCGACCTCTCGGTCGGATCGGTGCTGGTCTTCTCCGGTGTCGTCAGCATGATCGTCATGCAGCGGGTGGGCGGAGACGGCTGGGGCACCGCCCTTCTCGGGCTCGGCGTCGCCGTCGCGAGCGGACTGCTGCTCGGGTGGATCAACGGTCTGCTGGTCGCGTACGCCGACCTCAACCCGATCATCGTCACGCTCGGCATGTTCGGCGCGGCTCTGGGCCTGGCGCAGGTCTTCACCGGCGGACAGGACCTCAGCGGGATGCCGTCGGCGATGTCGCAGTTCGGCGTCGGGCGGCTCCTGGGAGTGCCGTGGGTGGTCATCATCGCCGCGGTCGTCGCGATCATCGCCGCCATCGCCCTGCACTCGACCGCGTTCGGCCGGCACACCTACGCGATCGGCTCGAACAAGGAGGCGGCCGTGCGCGCCGGCATCCCTGTTCGCCGCCACCTCGCGGTCATCTACGGCCTGTCCGGCCTGCTGGCGGGCCTCGCCGGCTGGCTCTCGCTCTCGGTCTACGGCACGACCAACATCTCGGGCCACTCGCTCGATGCCCTGACGGCCGCGACCGCGGCGATCCTCGGCGGAGCGAGCCTGTTCGGCGGAGTCGGCACGATCGCCGGCACCGCGCTCGGGAACGCGATCCCCGTCGTGCTCGCGAGCGGTCTCGTGATCGCCGGGCTGCAGAGCTTCTGGCAGCAGGTGGTCACCGGCGCCGTGCTGATCGGCGCCCTCTACCTCGACCGCCTCCGGCGCCTGCGCAGCCTCCGCAGATCGAGTTCCGCCTCGAGCTGATCCTCCGACCGCCCCTTCTCCGCCTCACCCTCCATGCACTGACCCTTCCTTTCGCACGCCCTCACGACACAGGAGTCCTCATGAACGCACCGTCCGCACGCTCTCGCCGTCGCATCCTCCTCGCTCTGGCCGCCACCTCGCTGCTGATCGCCCCGCTCGCCGCCTGCTCGACCGCCGATCCGGGCGCCGGAGACGGCGGAGAGGACGCGGTGACCGGCGCCAAGGTCGCCATCGCCGGTCCCCAGTCCGGCGACCCGTACTACGTGCAGGTCGCCTGCGGCGCACAGGCCGCGGGCAAGAAGCTGGGGATGGAGGTCGGCGAGCTGCAGGCCCCGCAGAACCAGAACCAGGCGCAGCTGACGACCATCATCCAGAATGTGCTCACGAGCTCCCCGGATGCCCTCGTCTACACCCCCGCGGATCCGGTGGCCGGCGGCATCCCGGTGCAGACGGCGCGGGAGGACGGCGTGGTGGTCATCGACGTCGACGCCCAGCTGGAGGACGACAACCTCTACGACTCGTTCGTCGCCTCGAACCACTATGAGGGCGCGAAGGAGATCACGAAGTATCTCGCGGAGCTCATCGGCGGAGAAGGGCAGATCGCTGCGATCGGCTCGCTCGCCACCAACCCCATCACGCAGGCGCGCATCGCCGGATTCGAGGATGCGCTGAAGGACTACCCCGACATCGAGGTGGTGTCGATCTCGTACCCGGAGATCTCGGCCGACGTGATCCAGGCCAACGCCGCCTCCACGCTCGTGAAGTACCCCGACCTCAAGGCCATCTACACGACGAACTACCTCAACTCGACGGGTGCGGCGGTGGCGCTGCGCAACGCCGACGTGGTCGGCGACGTGAAGATGGTCAGCTGGGATGCCGGTGCGGCGAACGTCGAACTGCTGCAGGAGGGTGTGCTGCAGGCGACCGTCGCCCAGCAGCCGTACGCGATGGGCGAGCTGGCGATCGAGCAGATCGCGAAGCAGCTGCGCGGTGAAGAGGTGTCGAAGACCGTCGATGCGCCGGTCGAGATCCTCACCAGCGACGACGTCGACACTCCCGAAGGCCAGAAGCTCTGGTACAAGACCGAGTGCAACTGACCCTCGAACAGCCAGAACCCACCCACCTCGGACGGAGAACCGCATGACTCTCACCGGATACCTGAACACGCTCTCGGCCGAACCCGGCGAGGTCGTGGACCTGATGGTCAGCGCGAGCGCCGACACGGTCGAGGTGAGCCTGGTGCGACTGCGTCATGGGGACGAGAACCCGCAGGGCCCGGGGCGCCGGATCCTGCCGGTTCCCGGGTTCGCGCCGCGCACCGTTCCCGGTGGTCTGCGCGACGTCCACCTGGGGTCGTGCATCGTGGTGCCGAGCCTCGGCGGCACGCCCCTGCGCGGGATCGAGGTGTCGGTGCTCCTGAAGCCGACCACGCCGGATGCCGGTCGCGAGCAGGGAGTGATCTCGCTGCTCGCGGCCGACGGCACGGTCGCGCTCTCCGCCGTGATCGATGCGACGGGTGCGCTGAGCCTGCGCGGTGCCGACGTGGAGGTGTCCTCGCTGTCCGTGCCCTGGCGTCGCGGCAGCTGGTACCGGCTGGAGCTCCGTGTCTCCTCCGACGATCTGCTGGTGGCGCGATGCACCGAACTCCGTACACGTCGGGAGATGTGGAGCGGAGCGACGGACGAAGTGCCGATCTCGGCGGCCTCGTCCCTCGCGTCGGCGGTGATCGCCGCCGTGAGCTGTCCACGTGTCGGGACCCAGTGGGCGCCGGATCGAGTCTTCAACGGCAAGATCGAGCATCCGCAGATCCACAGCCGTGCCGCCGACGGGTCGCGGACAGCGGTCGCCGACTGGCGGCTCGAGCGCGAGATGGGCAGCGCGCGGTGCGTCGACGTCGGCGGGCACGAGTACCACGGCGTCGTGATCAACGCGCCTCTGCGCGCCGCCACAGGAGCCCTGTGGCGCCACGAGGAGGTGGACTTCACGAAGGTGCCGGAGCAGTACGGCGCCATCCACTTCCACGACGACGACCTCGACGACGCCGGCTGGCCTGTGAGCCTGAGCTTCACCGTGCCGGACGACCTCGACTCGGGCGTCTATGCCGTGGAGCTGCGCGCGGGAGCGCAGGTCGATCACGTGCCCTTCGCCGTACGCCCCTCCGCGTCGGGTCCGCGTGCCCGCATCGCCGTCCTGCTGCCCACGTTCACCTACATCGCGTACGGGAACGAGCGGATGGTGACCCGGCTCGACTTCGAGGGCGATCAGATGAGCGATCATCCGATCCACCCGGGGCACCGCGACCTCGAGCTCGCGGAGCATCCGGAGTGGGGTCTGAGCATGTACGACGTGCACTCCGACGGCAGCACGTGCTCGTACTCGACGCATCTGCGCCCCATCCCGAACCTCCGTCCCGACTACCGTGCCTGGCTGCAGGACGCCCCGCGCCATCTGAGCGCGGATCTGTACCTCGTCGACTGGCTGATGGAGAAGGGTCAGCCCTTCGACGTCCTCACCGATCACGACCTCCACCGCGACGGCGCCGCGCTGCTCGCCGCGTACGACGTCGTCATCACCGGCAGCCACCCGGAGTACGTCAGCGGGCGGATGCTGGACGCCCTGGATGCGCATCTCGACGACGGCGGATCCCTCATGTACCTCGGTGGGAACGGCTTCTACTGGGTGACCAGTCAGGATGCCGAGCGACCTCATCTGCTGGAGATCCGACGCGGACCGGTCGGCACCCGCCCGTCCGAAGGCGCCCCGGGCCAGGGCTTCCACAGCACGACGGGGGAGCCGGGCGGGATGTGGCGTCAGCGCGGCCGATGGCCGAACGGCCTCACCGGCATCGGCATGACCGCGCAGGGCTGGGATTCGAAGGCTCCGGGCTATCGGCGATCGGCCGCTCTCCCCGCCGAACTCGGCTTCGTCTTCGAGGGCGTGGACGATGAGGTCATCGGCGATTTCGGTCTCATCATGAACGGCTCGTCGGGGGATGAGATCGACCGTTTCGATCCCGAACGCGGAAGCCCGCCCGAGACCGTGGTGCTCGCGACATCGACCGGGCACAGCGACTTCTACCTGCTCGCGGGCGAAGACGTCATGGCCTCGCGCGCCGGTCTCGGCGGCACGGAGTCGCCGGATGTGCGGTCCGACATGACGTGGCTCGAGAAGCCGGGCGGCGGGGCGGTGTTCAGCGTCGGCTCGATCTGCTTCACGGGCGCGCTGTCGCACAACGGGTACCGCAACAACGTCTCGACGGTGATGACCAACGTGATCGGCGAGATGCTCTCCCGCGCGCGAAGGGCGAGCTGACCCGAGGTCGACGACCGACGCTCACCGCACGGCGAGTGCCCCCGCGGCATCCTGCAGGCAGGCGATGAACGCCGCCACGACCGCGCTCTCGTCCTCTTTGACCGGGTACGCCGCCAGCAGCCGCGTGACCGGCGACCCGGCGAGGGGCACGACGGCGATCGACGGCGGCACCAGCTGCCGCACGGATTCGGGAAGGATGCTCGTGCCGAGGCCCGCGGCGACGAAGCCGAGCGCGGTCTCCTGGTGCACGACCTCTTCGATGATGCGGGGCGTCCCCGCGGTTCCCAGCACGTCGCTGACCCGGTCGACGTAGCCGGGCATGAGCGAGCGGGGGTAGGCGATCATCGGCACCTGGATGATCTCCGCCGCCGTCACCTCGTCGCGTCCGGCGAGCGGGTGCGCGATCGGCAGGCAGGCCACCAGCCGCTCCTCGAAGACGACCTCGGTGGTCAGGACGGGTGACGAGCGCCCGGGCCGCGGGATCTCGTCGCGCACGATCCCGATGTCGATCGACCCCTCCCGCAGGCGGTCGAACTGCTCGCCCGAGGTCAGCGGCACGAGGGTGAGATTCACGTTCGGACGACGTGCGCGGAAGAGCTGCACCACCTCCGGGAGCACGGTGTAGTTCGCGGAGCTGACGAAGCCGGCCGTCAGGTGTCCGGCGAGTCCGTCGACGTAGTCGCGCATCTCGGCACGGACGGCGTCGACCTCGTCGATGATCCTCCGCGCGCGCTCCTGCAGGTGCCGGCCGGCGGGCGTCAACGAGACCCGGCGGGTGCTGCGCTCGAACAGGGGTGTGCCGACCTCGCGTTCGAGACGGCCGACCTGCACGCTGAGCGGCGGCTGCGACATGTGCAGCTTCTGGGCCGCTCGACCGAAGTGGAGCTCGTCCGCCACCGCCAGGAAATAGCGCAGCTGACGGAGTTCCATGCGGTCACGATACGTGCTCCGTATTACCGCTCCGTTACGGGCGCATTGCGAGCGAAACGCTATCAATCGGTGTCAGAAATCGTATTTGACCTGGGATTGCTTGCGCCGTTCAACTGGTCTCGACGCACCCGACACGGAGGACCCGACCATGACTGCAGACACCGCCACCCGCACCCGGATCGACATGCTCTACCTGAGCGAGCCCGAGGTCATCGCCGCTGGCGTGAAAGACATGGAGCGCTGCATGGAGGTCATGGAGGAGGTCCTGATCCTCGTCGCCAAAGGCGACTACCGCATGGCCGGCAACACGGCGAACTCGCACGGTGCGCAGGTCGGCTTCCCGGCATCCTCGCCGTTCCCGACCATGCCGCTGGATGCCGCCGACCGCCGCTTCATGGCGATGCCCGGCTACCTCGGCGGACGCTTCGACACCGCGGGGGTCAAGTGGTACGGGTCGAACATCGACAACCGCGAACAGGGTTTGCCGCGCTCCATCCACCTCATCGTGCTCAACGACAAGGAGACGGGTGCTCCGTTCGCGATCATGTCGGGCAACCTCGAGAGCGCGTACCGCACGGCCGCGGTGCCCGGCGCCGCCGCCAAGAAGCTCGCACCCGTGAACGCGAAGTCCCTCAGCATCATCGGCCCCGGTGCGATGAACAAGAGCGCGCTGCACGCCATGACCGCCGCCCGCCCCTCGCTCGACACGATCCGCATCAACGGCCGACGCCGCTCGACGTCGGAGGCGTTCGCCGACTACGTGCGCGAGCACTACCCGCAGTTCACGACGATCGAGATCGCCGAGACCGTCGAGGCCGCCGTGCGCGACTCCGACATCGTCTCGGAGGCCGTGACCGGACTCGTCGGCTCGGAGAACTACCCCTACATCGACGGCGACTGGATCAAGCCCGGCGCGTTCCTGAGCCTGCCGGCGAACCTGCGGATGGACAAGGAGTACACGCTCTCCGGCAAGGCGCGGCTCATCGCCGACGCCAAGAAGATCTACGAGGCGTGGGCCGAGGAGTACCCGGCGCCCTCGCACGAGACCGCGTTCGGCATGATCGGCCTCTACTGGCAGGACCTGATCGAGGCGGGCGAGCTCGACGAGTCGCGGGTCGTGAACATCGGCGACGTGTTCGAGGGCACCGCGCCCGGGCGCGAGTTCGACGAGCAGCCGGTGCTGTTCAGCGTGGGCGGCATGGGTGTGGAAGACGTCGCCTGGGCGAAGACCGTCTACGAGAACGCGGTCGAGCTGGGCATCGGCACGAAGCTCAACCTCTGGAACGCCCCGGACCTGGCCTGAGCCATGAGCACGACGGACGGACAGGCAGTGCACGAGTCCGCGAGGTTCGCGGTCATCGGCGCCGGGCTGAGCGGTGCGGCGGCCGCCTGGCGACTGGCGCAGTCGGGCGAAGACGTGATCGTGCTCGAGCGCGACGAACCGGCATCCGCTCTGGGCAGTTCGCACGGGTCGGCCCGCATCTTCCGCTACGCCTACCTCGACCCGTTCTTCGTCGACCTCGTCGTGCAGGCGAAGCGCGGCTGGGACGAGCTGGAAGCCGCGACCGGCGAGCGGCTCGTGATCCCCAGCGGCTCCCTCGACTGCGGTGTCGTGCGCGACCCGCGTCGACTCGCGGGGGTGCTCGAGAGCCAGGGCGTCGAGCACGAGCTGCTGACAGCCGGAGATGCGAAGGCGCGCTGGTCGCAGCTGAACTTCGACAGCGAGGTGCTCTGGCACCCGGGAGCCGGCGTGATCGACGCCGAGGCGTCGGTCGAGGCGATGATCGACCTCGCCCGCGTCGCGGGTGCCCGGGTGCGCACGCGGTGGGAGGTCGCGTCCGTGCGTCGGGCATCCGCGGGCTATCTCGTCACCTCGTCGACGGGCGACACGGTGCACGCCGAACAGGTGATCATCGCGGCGGGCGGTTGGCTTCCCGCGCTCCTCGGCGAACTCGATCTGCCGTCGGATTTCGTCGACGCCCTGCCGCAGTTCGAGGTGCGCCAGGAGAACGCGTTCCACTTCCTCTACCGCGACGTGCGCGACTGCGGCGAGACGCCGGTCGGCGGGGAGACCTCGTGGCCGACCTTCATCTACAAGGGACGCGACATGCAGGCCTACAGCCTCCCCGGCGGACGCGATGCGCAGTTCCGCGGGCAGAAGGTCGCCGAGTACAACGGCGGCCGCGTGATCCCGTCGGCGCGCGACCAGGACGGACGGATCGATCCCGCCAACCGGAAGCGCGTCGTCGGCTTCGTCGAGCACTTCTCTCCGGGTCTCTTCGCGACGCCGTACGCCGAGACGACCTGCCTGTTCACCAACGTGCCGCGCGACGACATGATCATCGACCGGGTCGAGGGGATCACGATCCTCTCGCCCTGTTCGGGGCAAGGAGCCAAGTTCGCTCCGCTGCTCGGCGAGCTCGTGCTCGACCTCGTCGCCGGATCCCAGCACGCGGGCGAGCGCTTCCGCGCGGCCGGCCAGCGATTCGCGGGGGTGTGACATGACGACGCACGCCGACGCGAACGCGCTGCTGGCCGAGATCGAGGGAATCGGCGTCGATCAGCACCGCGGGGGATACTCGCGCCCGGTCTTCTCGCCGGCAGAGCTCGAGCTGCGCGGCTGGTTCGAGAACCACGCCACGGCGCGCGGCCTGACCGTCGAGACCGACGGCAACGGCATCCTCTGGGCCTGGTGGGACGTGCCGGATGCCGATGACCGGAGCGGTGCGATCGTGACCGGATCGCACCTCGACTCGGTGCCCGGCGGGGGCAACTTCGACGGACCTCTCGGAGTCGCGAGTGCGCTCGCCGCGGTCGACGTGCTGCGCGACCGCGGCATCGCACCGGGGCGGCCGCTGGCCGTGGCCGTGTTCCCGGAGGAGGAGGGATCGCGGTTCGGCATCGCCTGCCTGGGTTCCCGCCTTCTCGCCGGGGCGGTCGAGCCGGATCGCGTGCGTGCGCTGACGGACGAGACGGGACGGTCGTTCGCCGATGTGGCATCCGCTGCCGGATTCGATCCGTCGACCATCGGAGCCGATGCCGACCGCCTGACCGGCATCGCGGCGTTCGTCGAGCTGCACGTCGAGCAGGGCAGAGGACTCATCGATCTCGGCCGACCCGTCGCGCTGGCGGGGGCGATCATCGCGCACGGCCGCTGGCACGTGCGGATCGAGGGTCGAGGCGACCACGCCGGAGCCACGCGGATGGCGGATCGCCAGGACCCGGTCGTCGTGGCGGCCGAGACGATCCGCAGTCTGCGCGTGCACACGCTCGTGGTGGACGACGCCCGCGGGACCGTCGGCCGCATCACCGTGACGCCCGGCGGCACGAACGTGATCGCCTCGTCGGTCGACCTCTGGATGGACGTGCGGCACCACTCGGAAGATGCCGTGCGGCGCATCGTCAGCGAGGTCACCGCGGGCACCGAGCGCGCGGCGGATGCCGAGGGGTGCACCGTCACCGTCACCGAGCAGTCGTTCTCGCCGACCGTCTCGTTCGATCCCGCCCTGCGCGACCGCATGCAGGCAGTGCTCCCCGATGCCCCCGTGCTCGATACGGGAGCCGGGCACGACGCCGGCGTTCTCGCCGCTGTCATCCCCACCGGCATGCTCTTCGTCCGCAACCCCACGGGTGCCTCGCACACCCCCGCCGAGACCGCAGGAGCCGAAGACGTGGCCGCCGGCGTGGACGCGCTCGCCGACCTGCTCGAGAACCTCCTCACGCACTAGACCCCCTCCCCGAAAGGAGATCGACATGGACATCACCTCGCAGGTGAACACGGGATGGATGCTGACCGCCACGGTCGCCGTCACCCTCATGCTGCCCGGACTCGCCCTGTACTACGGCGGTCTGTCCCGCACGAAGAACATCCTCAACACGATGATGATCGTGTTCGGCGGCTTCGCCGTCACGGCCGTGCTCTGGGTGCTGTACGGCTACGGCCTGACCCTCGGGAACTCCGTGGGCGGCGCCGGCATCATCGGCGACCCGACCGGCCTGTTCGGCATCCAGTCGCTCCTCGGCGCCGAGACGCCGGAGGGCACCGTGCCCGCGATCCTCATCGCCGTGTTCCAGCTGATCTTCGCCGGGCTCACGGTCGGCATCATCGGCGGCGCGGTCGAAGGCCGCATGAAGTTCTCGACCTGGCTGATCTTCAGCGGTCTCTGGGCGACCCTCGTCTACTTCCCGGTCGCGCACTGGGTGTTCGCGTTCGACTCGGCCGACGGCTCGACCGTCGGCGGCTGGATCGCCAACCAGCTGCACGCGATCGACTTCGCAGGCGGCACGGCCGTGCACATGAACGCGGGCGTCGCGGCGCTCGTGCTCGCCTTCTTCCTCGGCAAGCGCCGCGACTTCCCGCACGTGGGTCGCCCGGGCAACCTGCCGATCGCGATCGTCGGCGGCGGGCTCCTGCTCGTCGGCTGGTACGGCTTCAACGGCGGATCGTCCGGCGGCATCAACGACAGCGCCGGTGTGGCCGTCACGAACACCCTCATCGCCGCATGCGCCGGACTGCTCGGCTGGCTGATCGTCGAGCGGATCGTCCGCAAGGCGGCGACCTCGCTGGGCGCGATCTCGGGTGTTCTCGGCGGACTCGTCGGCATCACGCCCGCGGCCAACTCGGTCTCGCCGGTCGGCGCGATCATCATCGGCCTCCTCGCCGGCGTCGTCGCGTTCGCGGCACTGAGCCTCAAGGAGCGCCTCGGCTACGACGACGCGCTCGACGCCGTCGCGATCCACATGTTCCCCGGCATCTTCGGCACGCTCGCGATCGGCTTCCTCGCCGACCCCGCCTCGCCGGCAGGAGCCACGGGCATCTTCTTCGGCGGGGACTGGGCGCTCCTCGGCACCCAGGCGATCGCGATCATCGCGGTGTTCGTCTACACGTTCATCGTGACCGCGCTCATCTCGTGGGTGCTGAAGGTCACGGTCGGCCTGCGCGTCGCCGACAGCACCGAGGTCACCGGCCTCGACACCACCCTCCACGCCGAGACGGCCTACGACCTGGACGACGTGCGCTCCTGAGCGCCGCCCACCGAGAAAGGACAACATCATGAAGCTCATCACCGCCGTCGTGCAGCCCAGTGCCCTCGAACCCGTCAAGACCGCGCTCGCCGAGATCGGCGTCGCCGGCATGACGATCCTTGATGCGAAGGGGCACGGCACGCAGACCGGCAAGGTCGAGGTCTACCGCTCGCAGCGGATCAAGGTCGACTTCCTTCCGAAGATCTACATCGAGACCGTCGTCAACGACGAGGTGCTCGAGGCCGCGCTCGACGCCATCCAGGAGGCCGCCCGCACCGGGGCGATCGGCGACGGCAAGATCTGGGTCACCGACGTGCTCCAGGTCATCCGCGTCCGCACCGGCGAGACCGGTCCCACCGCCATCCGCTGAGAAGAACATCATGCTGCACCGCACGCGCGCCGACCTCGAGATCGTCCGACCGGCCGATGTCGAACCCGAACCATGGGCCAACGGCCTCGGAGTCACGCGGGTGCTCGCGGCCAGACCGGCCTGGCGCATCAGCCTCGCCGAGATCGAAGGACGGATGCCGTTCTCTCCGTTCCTCGGAGCGGACCGGGTGCTCATCCCGCTCAGCCCCGGCGGCGTGACGCTCGAGATCGACGGAGCGGAGCGGTCGGTCCCGATGCACACGGGCCTGGCCTTCCGGGGCGAGGATCACGTCGTCGCCGATACCGCAGGTGATCGGGCGACGGTCGTGAACTTCATGACGCGTCGGTCGACCGGACGGATGCGCTGGGAGATCCGGCACGTGGACGGTCGGATCGACGTCGACGTCGTGGCCGACGCCCTCGTCGTGCTCGGCGGCGAGGTGCGTCGCCGGTCCGAGACGCTGCCGCCCGGGAGCGTGGTGCGATCGCTCGAGACCGTGGACCTCGCGGCCACGGACGCGGCCATCGCGCTGCTGCGCGTGGCCGGGCGCTGACGCCGGCGCGGTCTACGGCTGTGCGCGCCGGGCGAGGGCAGCGAGGATCCGGTCGATGAGCAGGTAGACGAAGCCGACCGCGACGAGCGCGACCGTGAGCGCGGCGATCCAGAGCGCCACTCCGCCGAGCCCGAGCACGTCGAGGTCCATGAACGGATAGGGGTACTTCTGGCCCGGGGTGAACTCGCCGCCCAGGGCGCCGAAGACGAACGCGAACGTCAGGTAGGCGTAGGGGATCAGGGGCCAGAGGAGCGGATCGAATCGGCGCAGCATCCCCTTCGGGACGAAGAGGAGCCAATCGCCGATCATCAGGCACGGCGTGACGATGTGGATGAGGTTGTCGGTGAGGGAGAAGATGCCGCCATCGCCGTCCTGGAACCGCGTCGGCACCAGCACGATGAGGTAGATGAGCATCGTCACGGTGACGGCCATCATCACCGCCGCGCTCCATCGAGGGCTCGGCGTCGACGTGCCCCGGGTGCCGGACCGGCCGAGGTCTCGCACGGTCCGGACGACGAGCAGCAGCATCCAGAACAGGGCGATCAGGTTGCTGACCATCGTGTAGAACAGCAGTGTCGACCAGTCCGGCGATCCGGAGAGGACGTCGGAGTAGCGGATGATGCCGGTCAGGATCAGGGCGAGGGCGATGATCCGGTAGACCAGGGCGACCGGTCGCGCGTTGATCGCGGCGTGAGCGAGGAGTGGATGACGGCGGGATCCGTCCGGCGTGCGACGGGAGCCACGCGTGCGGACGACGGAATCGTCGGTCATCGGTGATCCTTCGGCAGAGGACCACGAGGAGCGATCCGCACCGGACGGTTCGATGCCGGACCAGCATATCGGTTGGCCCGAGGGAGAAGAGGGTCTCTCAATGCCCCAGTCGCGCGGCCAGATACGGGGCGGTTCGGCTGGCGGGGTCCTCGGCGACGGCATCCGGGGTCCCTGCGGCGATGATGCGTCCGCCCGCGTCTCCGCCGGAGGGTCCGAGGTCGATGACCCAGTCCGCGGCCGCCACGACGTCCATCTCGTGCTCGACGACGACCACGGTGTCGCCGGATTCGACCAGGGCGTGCAGCTGCGCGAGCAGCCGACGCACATCGGCCGGGTGCAACCCGGTCGTCGGCTCGTCGAGGAGATAGAGCGTGTGGCCGCGTCGCACGCGCTGCAGCTCCGTCGCCAGCTTGATGCGCTGCGCCTCGCCACCGGAGAGCTCGGTCGCGGGCTGGCCGAGGCGGAGATAGCCGAGACCGACATCGCGGAGCGTCTGCAGGCTGCGCGCGGCGGCGGGCACGGCGGCGAGGAAGTCGGCGGCGTCGTCCACGGTCAGGTCGAGGACATCGGCGATCGACTTCCCGTCGTGGGTGACCTCGAGCGTCTCCGCGTTGTACCTCGCACCATGACAGGTCGGGCAGCGCCCGTAGCTTCCGGGGAGGAAGAGGAGCTCGACGGAGACGAAGCCCTCGCCGAGGCAGGTCTCGCATCGTCCGCCGGCGACGTTGAACGAGAACCGGCCCGCAGAGTAGCCGCGCTCCCGGGCGAGGTCGGTCTTCGCGAAGGTCGTGCGCACGGCGTCGAACAGGCCCGTGTACGTCGCGAGGTTCGAGCGCGGCGTGCGTCCGATCGGCTTCTGGTCGACGCGCACGAGACGGTCGATGTGCTCCAGGCCTTCCACCCGACGCACAGCCAGGATGTCGGCTCCCGCATCGGGGACGGTCGCCTCGGCGAGCCCGGCGTCGTCGGGGAGAGGCGCGGAGGCGTCGTCGACGGGCTCACCGACGCCGCCGGCGCGGAGGTGGTCGCGCACGACCTCGTGGAGCACCCGGCTCACGAGGGTCGACTTGCCCGAGCCCGAGACCCCGGTGACGGCGACGAAGGTGCCGAGGGGGATCGCCGCGTCGACGTCGGCGAGGTTGTGCAGCGTGATGCCTTCGACGGTGAGCCACGATGCGGGTGTGCGCCGTTCCCGACGCCCCGCGGTGGGCATGCTCTGGTCGGGGAACAGGAACGGCCGGGTGGCGGACGCCTCGATCGAGGCGAGTCCTTCGACCGCCCCGCTGTAGAGGACCTCGCCACCGCCCTCGCCGGCACCCGGCCCGACATCGACGATCCAATCGGCGTGCCGCACCACGTCCATGTTGTGCTCGACCACGTACACCGAGTTGCCTGAGCGCTGGAGCTGCTCCAAGACGTCGAGCAGCGGTTCGGCGTCGGCGGGATGCAACCCGGCCGATGGCTCGTCGAGCACGTAGATCACGCCGAAGAGCCCGGATCGCAACTGGGTGGCGAGGCGCAGACGCTGCATCTCCCCCGGGGAGAGCGTCGTGGTGACCCGCCCGAGCCCGAGGTAGCCGAGACCGAGGTCCATCAGCACGGTGATGCGGGCCAGGAGGTCGGTGGTGAGGGCGACCGCGACGTCGGTGCGCTCGCCGGAGAGCGTCGTCGGCAGCGCGGGGGCGGCGTCGGTCAGCATCGTCGTGGGACGGATGACCTCGGCGAGCTCGGCCATGGGAAGGGCGTTGAGCTCGGCGATCGTGCGACCCGCGAAGGTGACGGCCAGGGCTTCCCGGCGCAGACCGGTGCCGTGGCAGAGCCGGCACGGTCCCGAGCGCACGTACGGCAGCACCTTCGCGCGCATCATGGGGCTCTTCGAGTCGGCGAGCGTGTGGAAGACGTACTTCTTCGCACTCCAGAACGTGCCGTTGTACGGCTTGGCGACGCGGTCTCGCTGCGGGGTGATCTGCACGACCGGCTGCTCGTCGGTGAAGAGGATCCAGTCCCGGTCGGCCTGATCGAGCTCGCGCCACGGCCGGTCGATGTCATAGCCGAGGGCGATCGTGATGTCGCGCAGGTTCTTGCCCTGCCAGGCGCCGGGCCAGGCGGCGATCGCGCCGTCGCGGATGCTGAGGGAGGGATCGGGCACGAGCGAGTCCTCGGTGACGTCGTGGACGACGCCGATGCCGTGGCACTCCGGGCACGCTCCTGCAGCCGTGTTCGGCGAGAACGCGTCGGAATCGAGGCGGGTGGTGAAGCCCTCGGGGAAGGTGCCCGCGCGCGAGAACAGCATCCTGAGCGAGTTCGAGAGCGTGGTGACCGTTCCGACGCTCGAGCGGGAGCTCGGCGCCCCGCGCCGCTGCTGGAGCGCGACCGCCGGAGGCAGACCCGAGATCGAGTCCACGTGCGGGTCGTGGCCCTGCTGGATCAGGCGGCGCGCGTAGGGGGCGACCGACTCCAGGTACCGGCGCTGGGCCTCGGTGAAGATGGTGCCGAAGGCGAGCGACGACTTGCCCGATCCGGAGACGCCGGTGAACGCGACGATCCGGTCGCGCGGCACATCGACGTCGACATTCCGCAGATTGTTCTCGTTGGCGCCGCGCACACGCACGAACGCATCGGACACATCGTTCGTGGTTTCGGGCATCGGACGAGTGTACGCGCGTGGTGCTGACTGTTCGCCTGCCGCGGTGGGTCGGCCGTCGGCCGTCAGCGCCGTACGGGATCCGCATCGCCGGTGAGGAATCGCGCGAGTTCCCGCCGCGTCGGCGCCGCCTCCCAGTCACCCGGGACGAGGCAGGCCATCGCTCCACAGGCGTTCGCGCGCCGCAGCGTCTCGGCGAGGTCGAGCTCTTCGAGAAGCCCGCTCAGGTAACCGGCGACGAAAGCGTCTCCGGCACCGACCGTGTCGATCGCCTCGATCGCGAACCCGTGTGATTCGACCACGGCCTCGCCCGCGAACACCGTCGCGCCGGCGGGTCCCTGCTTCACCACCGTCGTCGCGCATCCGGCATCCCGCAACAGCGCAGCGGCCTCCGCGGCCGATGCACCCGGATACAGGATCGCGAACTCGTCCTCGCCGCCGAACACGATGTCGGCGCGCTCGGCGATCTCGCGCAGCACCGGACGGGCGGCGTCGGCGGATGCCAGCGCCGAGCGGTAGTTGATGTCGAAGCTCACCGGCACCCCCGCGGATCGCGCACGATCGACCGCCGCGACCACCGCGGCGTGCGCGGCCGTCGACAGCAGCGGCGTGATACCGGTGACGTGCAGCAGCGCGGCATCCTCGATCCACCCGTCGGGAAGATCGGATACCGAGACCCTCGACCCGGCGGACTGCGCGCGGTAGTAGTGCACCGCCGTCGACGCCACCGACGGCCGCTCCTTCACCATGAGCCCGGTCGCGGCATCCGCATCGACCACGGCCCGCACGTCCACACCCTCCGCGCGGATCTCCCGCGCCACGCGCTCGCCGAGCGAATCGTCGCCGACGCGCCCGAGCCACGAGACGGTCACTCCCAGGCGCGCGAGACCGATCGCGACGTTCGTCTCCGCTCCGCCGATGCCGAGCGCCATGCCGTGCGCGTGCCGCAGGGAGCCGATCTCGGTCGCCCGCACGAGCGCCATGGTCTCGCCCAGCGTGACGACCGTACCCGCGCTCACCGCGCGCACACCTCGACGAAGGCCTGAGCCCGGTCGCGCAGTGCCGCCAGGTCTCCACCCGCGAACGCATCGCCCAGCAGCGGCCCGCCGACGCTCACCGCGACCGCACCGGCGGCCAGCCATGCCGACGCGCCGTCGAGATCGACGCCGCCCGAGGGCACCGCGACCAGATCGGGGAACGGCCCGCGCAGGTCCTTCAGATACGCGGGGCCGACCTGCCCCGCGGGGAAGATCTTCACGGCGGATGCCCCGGCCGACCAGGAGGCGAACAGCTCGGTGGGCGTCAATCCGCCGGGAACGATCGGCACACCGGCATCCGTCGCCTGCTGCACGAAGGCGGCCGAGGTGATCGGCGTGACGAGGTAGCTCGCTCCGGCATCGACGGCACGAGCGAGATCCGCTGCATTCGTGACCGTGCCCACCCCGAGGTCGACGACGTCGCCGTACTGTGCGATCAGGTGCGGCATCCGGTCGAACGTCCCCGGCGTCGTGAGGGTGAGCTCGAGACTGCGGATGCCGGCATCGACCAGCACGTCGAGCACGGCGTCGTAGTCCTCCGCGCGCTGCGCGCGGGCCACGACGATGAGCCGCGAGTCGACCGTGCGCTGCGGCAGGGCGACCCGGCGGACCTCACCAGTCATGGACGGTCCCATCGAGCAGACGGTTCACGGGAAGATACGCCTTGGTGTACTCGTGGCCGGCCGCGGCATCCTCATCGAGGTCGACGCCGAGACCCGGCTTGTCACCGGGGTGCAGGAAGCCCTTGTCGAACGTGAACGAGGTCTGGAACACCTCGAGCGTCTGCTCGTTGTGCGGCATGTACTCCTGGATGCCGAAGTTGTGGATCGCGAGGTCGAGATGCAGGGCCGCAGCCATGCCGACGGGCGAGATGTCGGTCGGTCCGTGGATGCCGGACTTGATGCCGTAGATCGCGGCGAAGTCGAGCAGCTTCTTCATGGCCGTGATGCCGCCGGTGTGCGTGACGGCGGAGCGCACGTAGTCGATCAGCCGCTCGGTGATGAGCGTCTGGTAGTCGAAGACCGAGTTGAAGACCTCGCCGATCGCGAGCGGGGTCGTCGAGTGCTGGCGCACCAGACGCAGAGCGGTCTGGTCTTCGCCGGGGGTGCAGTCCTCGAGCCAGAACAGGTCGTAGGGCTCGATCTCCTTCGCGAACCGGGCGGCCTCGATCGGCGACATGCGGTGGTGCCCGTCGTGGAGGATGCGCAGGTCGGTGCCGAAGTCCTCGCGGATCTGCGCGAAGACCCCGGGCATGTGGTGGAGATAGTTGCGGGTGTCCCAGGTCTCTTCGCTCGGACGGGCGCCGGAGCGTTTGGCGGGCTCGTAGTCGTAGCGCACGCCCGGCCCGGTCGAGGAGACGCCGTAGATCTGGCCGAGACCGGGTACACCGGTCTGCACGCGCACAGCGGTGTAGCCGAGTTCCTCGTAGCCGGTGATCGCGTTCTTCAGCGCGGCGTAGTCGGTGCCGGAGGCGTGCGCGTAGACCCGCACGCCCTCCCGGCTGGCGCCGCCGAGCAGCTGGTACAGCGGCATCCCGGCCTTCTTGGCCTTGATGTCCCACAGCGCCATGTCGACGGCGGCGATCGCGGCCATCGTCACCGGCCCGCGACGCCAGTAGGGCCCGCGGTACAGGTACTGCCAGGTGTCCTCGATCCGGTCCTCGTCGCGCCCGACCAGCATCGAGGCGACGTGCTCGGACAGGTAGGCGGCGACCGCGAGTTCGCGGCCGTTCAGGGTGGCGTCCCCGAGACCCACGATCCCGTCGGAGGTCGTGATCTTCAGCGTCACGAAGTTGCGGCCGGGGCTGGTGATGTTGACGTCGACGAGCTCGATGGTCATGTCGGTTCCTCAGTAGGTGGGGGTGCGGGCGTTCGGGTCGCCCGCACCCCTGGTCGGGAGAAGGTTCGGGTGGTCACATGGCGGCGCGCGGATCGGTGAGATCGCGCCCCGTCCACTCGGGAGCCCAGATGGCGGCGACGAGTGCGGATGCCGTGAACACGCCCATCAGGACCATGACGGGCACGATGCTCCCCGTCGTCGCCGAGACCCAGGCCGCGACGATGATCGGGCCGATGCCGGTGGCGATGATGGCCGCGATCTCGCGCACCATGGCGGTGAGCGTGTAGCGGTTGCGGGCGCCGAAGATCTCGGGGATCGAGATGTTCTCCATCGACGCGAGGCCGAGGACCGAGATGTTGTGGATGAGGGCGTATCCGACGAAGACCCAGACGACCTCGGCCGTGTTGATCATCAGCAGCGTCGGCACGATGAGCAGCAGCGACAGCGACGTCATGATGATGTACATGCGGCGGCGGCCGAACCGGTCACCGAGGAAGCCCATCAGCGGAATGGTGAGGAATCCGATCAGCGACGAGACGATGACGACCTCGGGGCCGACCTCCTTCGACATCGCGAGCGTGATCGTGATGAACGAGATGAGGTACGTCTGCACGAGACCCGAGTTGCCCGCCTGGCCGAAGCGCAGGAAGAACGACACGATGACGGCCTTGATTGGCTTGCGCTCGAGCGACTCCAGAGTGCGGATGTCGTTCGTCTCGGTGGCGAGCTTCACGACCTCGTCGCGCGAGAGGGCCTTGCCGTCGACGACGTCGGAGCGCTCCTCGAAGACCGGGCTCTCCTTGAGGTTGAAGCGCACCCAGAGGGCGAAGACCATGATCACGGCGCTGCCGATGAACGGGATGCGCCATCCCCACTCGATGACATCGCTCTCGAGCATCACGGCGAGCAGGATCGCCCAGATCGCCGAGGCGAACAGCGTGCCGCAGTTGGTGCCGAGCGCGACGAGCGACGCGATGATGCCGCGACGGTTGGCGGGCGCGTACTCGGAGAGCATCACACCGGCGCCCGAGATCTCGGCGCCGGCGCCGAAGCCCTGCGCGAGACGCAGGATCACGAGCAGGATCGGAGCCAGGATGCCGACCTGCGCGTACGTCGGCAGGAAGCCGATCAGCGTGGTCGCCGCACCCATGAGCAGGATCGTGTAGAACAGCACCTTGCGGCGTCCGACCTTGTCCCCGATGCGGGCGAAGACGAAGGCGCCGACCGGGCGGGCGACGTACCCCACGCCGTAGGTGGCCATCGCGAGCACGACCGCCATGCCGGGGGATTCGCCGGCGAAGAACAGCTGGCTGAAGACGAGGGCGGCGGCGAGCGAGTAGAGCTGGAAGTCCATGAACTCCAGGGCGGTGCCGAGCCAGCCGGAGACGGCGGCACGCACCAGGTCACCCATCGAGCGGGTGGCGACGGGCGGGGGCGCCGGGGCGTCCACGCCGGGGAGAGAGGAACTGCTCATCGGAATACTCCTTTGTAGTGATGTGCGCGGGGGGCGCGGGGCAGCGGGTGTCGCTAGAGGGACAGCAGGACCTTCGCCGAGGCGGACGAGTCGCGAGCGAGCTCGAACGCCTGGACGGCGTCGGATGCCGGGACGACATGGGAGATGACGGAGTCGAGGGCGTCGGACTCGGCCAGCATGCGGACCGCGTCGTCGATCTCGGTGGAGAAGCGGAAAGCGCCGCGGATCGTGAGCTCCTTGGCGAGCACGGGCGCGAGGTTGACCCCGATCTCGGCGTTCGGGAGCATCCCGACCTGCACGATCGTGCCGGCGCGGCGGGCGGCGCGCACCGCCTGGGTGAGGGCGACGCCCACGCCGGAGCACTCGAAGACGACGTCGAACGACTCGTCCTCGATCGTGTCGCGGCCGACGAGGAAGACCTCGGTCGCGCCGAGGGACTGCGCGCGGTCGAGCGGCTCGGCACGCACGTCGCTCGCGCCGACCACGGCGGCTCCGGCATGCACGGCCGCGGCGGCGACGAGCAGTCCGATGGGGCCGGCGCCGATCACGAGCACACGCGTGCCCGCGACGTCGCCCGCGAGGCTCACGGCGTGGATCGCCACGGCCAGCGGCTCGGCGAGGGCGGCGCGCTCGAGCGGCAGGGATGCGGGCAGCACGCGCACCATGTGGTCTTCGACGATCAGGAACTCGGACGCGCCGCCCTGACGGTGCGGGTCCGCCGCAGCGCTCCCGAAGTAGTCGCCGCCCGGACGCAGGTGCGGCAGGTCCTCGAGTCCGTCGACGCTCGGCCCGTAACGCGCGGGGTGCACGGTGACCGGGGTGCCGGGTGCCAGGCCGCCGGAGGGATCGAGATCGACGACGCCGGACAGCTCGTGGCCCGGGGTCAGCGGCTCCCGGATCGTGTACTCGCCGTTGGCGCCGTGGAAGTAGTAGTGCAGGTCGGAGCCGCAGATGCCCACGTAGTTCACGCGCAGGCGGACTTCACCGTCGCCGGGCACCGGAACCTCGCGGTCCTCCCAGCGGATGTCTTCCTTGCCGTGGATGGCGAGAGCCTTCATGGCTGCATCTCCTTCGCGCTGATGAGTGATGAGGTCGTGGCCTGCGAGGCGGCGACGGCGTCGGCGATCGCCGAGCCGACTCCCTGACGCTGGATGGTATCGATCAGGTCGCCGACCCGGGCGATGAACGCATCATGCCCGGCGAGCTCATCGCCGAACAGCTGCAGGTCGGTGATCACGCGTCGGGCGAGCTCTCGACCGTTGCGCGCGGTCGCGGCGAGGGCGGCGAGACGCTCGCGCGCGGCATCCGTCATCGCTTCCGCATGGGGGCCGGGGTCGAAACCGGGGAGCGGAGCGATGCAGGAGAGGTAGCCGGCGACGGTGAGGGCGATCAGGTGCGGCATCTCGTCGCGGTCCAGCGCCTGCATGGCGGGCTCGGGGATGCGCTGGCGCAGCTTGACCGAGCCGTCGGTGCCGACCTGGCTGGTGCGGTGGCCGAGGGCGCTGTTGCCCCAGCGCTCGAACAGCTGAGTCTCGTATTCGCGGATGTCGACGCCGGCGGGAACCTCGATCGAGGGCTCGTACTCGCTGCGGAGCACGGAGAGAGCCGCGCTCGCGACGTCGTCGAGGCCGATCGCGTCGGGGATGGTCGCGACGCCGCGGAGGGCGCCGAGATAGGCGATGAGGGAGTGCGTGCCATTGAGCAGCCGCACCTTCATCTGCTCGTAGCGGCCGACCTCGCTGGTGAACACCGCGCCGCCCGCCTCCCACGCCGGGCGTCCACCGGCGAAGCGGTCCTCGATCGCCCACATGGTGAAGGGCTCGGCGGGCACGGGGATCTCGTCGCGCGCACCGAGCAGCGCGCTCACGCGGTCGCGCAGCTCGGGCGTCGTGGCGGGCACGATGCGGTCGACCATGCTCGAGGGGAACGTGACGGCCTGGTCGAGGAAGGTGAGCGCGTCGGCGCCTTCGGCGTGCGGCAGCGCCTGCAGGAACTCGCGCACGAGCTTCTCGGTGTGAGCGCCGTTGGCGGAGAGGTTGTCGCAGCTGAGCACTGAGAGGGGTGCGGCCCCGGCCGCGGCGCGCGCCTGCAGGCCGCGGGCGAGCTGGCCGATCGTGGAGCGGGGAGCACCTCCGCCGAGGTCGGCGCGAACGGTGGCGTCATCGAGATCGAGGTGCTGGGTGGCGGCCGAGTAGCTGTAGCCGTTCTCGGTCACAGTGAGGGTGACGATGCGGATGCCGGAGTCGGCGATCTGCGCCACGACGCGCTCGGGCTGCTCGGCGCCGACGAAGGCGTCGGTGTGCACACCGGGGACGGTGAGCGAGGTGCTGTCGGGCGAGATGGTCGCGACGGAGTACAGGAGCCCCTGCGCGTGCATCGCGTCGACGACGCGACGGGAGCGGGATGCGACACCCACGATTCCCCAGTCGCCGCCGGATGCGGAGGCCGCGGCGGCCGTGTAGACCGCCTGGTGCGCCCGGTGGAAGCTGCCCAGGCCGAGGTGCAGGATGCCCGCGCGCTCGGGCCGGGGGTGATCGGCGATGATCGTCATGTAAGAAGTGTGTATCAGTTGTACAAACTTGTCAACCCGTTTCACACCGAGGATGCACGATCATAGAGTGACGACGAGGCGGAAGGCGAACGTGGCAGCGACATTGACCGACGTGGCACGAAGAGCAGGCGTGTCCATCGCGACCGCGTCGCGCGCCTTCGGCGAACCGGAGCGTCTCGCCGGCGGAACGCTCGAACGGGTGCTGCAGGCCGCCGTCGATCTCGGCTACTCGAACCCGCAGAACAGCGTGGCCACGCGCACCCTCGGCGTCATCGTGCCCGATATCGCGAACCCGGTGTACGCGATGCTCCTCAAAGCCATCCAGGGTCAGGCCTGGCACGGCCGCCACCGCATCGTGCTGTTCGACGCCGACGAAGACCTGCGTCGCGAGCGCGAGCAGATCGAGCAGGCGCGCAAGCTCGACGGGATGCTGCTGTGCTCGCCCCGCCTTCCCGACGACGAGGTGCTCGCCTCGGTCGGTGGAACGCCTTACGTGGTCGTCAACCGCCAGATCGACGGCGCACCCTGTGTCGTGATGGACACCGAGCACGGTCCCACGCAGGCGATCGAGCACCTCGTCGCCCTCGGCCACCAGCACGTCGCCTATGCCTCCGGGCCTCGCGGATCCTGGGCCGACGCCCGCCGGTTCGACACCATCTCGCGCGCCTGCGAGCGCCACGGCATCCGCCTCACCCGCCTCAGCCACCATGCCGCGTCGATTCAAGGAGGCCGCGCCGCCGCCGCGCTCGCCGCGGCTAGCAGCGCCACGGCAGTCGTCGCCTACAACGACCTCGTCGCCCTCGGCCTCGAAGCCGGCATGTCGGAGCTCGGCCGCCGCTGCCCCGACGACATCAGCATCGTCGGCATCGACGACATCGACCTCGCCGGCGCCGTGACACCGGGCCTCACCACGGTGCAGATGCCGATCGAGCGCTGCGGCGCCCTCGCCGTCGACCTGCTCCTGCAGGCGATCTCCGGCACCGCGATGAGCGACGTCGTGACGCTCGGCTCGCAGCTCATCGTGCGCGCCTCGACGGCGGCGCCCCGGTCCTGATCGGTTCCCCGGCTTCCCATCTGCAGGTTCAGATCACACCTGCAGGTCGAATCGGCCCGATCCGACCTGCACCTGTGATCTGAACCTGCAGAGGCACGTGCGCGCAGCACCTCCGACCGTCAGCTGGAGGGGACGCACGCCCAAGAAGCAAGCGGATGGCGCATATCCGCTCCCGGCAGGATGCTCGGGACCATGAGCAAATCCACGACGCACGCGCTCGGTCCGGTCGTCATCGTCGGCGGGGGGAATGCCGGTGTCTCCATCGCGGCCCGCCTGCGTCGGAGGGGAGTCGCCGACATCACCATCATCGAGCCGCGGCACCAACACGTCTACGCACCGCTGCAGTCCCACATCGCGGGCGGTGTCGCCGATCGCCGCGAGGTCGTGCGCTCGCAGGCGAGCGTCACCCCGCGAGGGGTCACCTGGCTGCCGGAACGGGTCGCGACGGTGCACCCCGACGAGAACTCGGTCGAACTGTCGTCCGGTGGGCGGATCGGGTACGCACAGCTGATCATCGCGGCCGGCATCGAGCAGCGGTGGGACGCGATTCCCGGTCTGGAAGAGGCAGCAGCCGGCGCATCCGTCGTCTCGAACTACACGCTCGAGCTGGCCGAGCAGGCATCCGAGGCTCTCCGGAATCTCGATTCCGGGACGGTCGTCTTCACGCAGGCGGCGGAGCCGGCATCGTGCGCCGGCGTCGCACAGAAGCCGATGTACCTCGCGTGCGACCGCTGGAGGAAGCTCGGGCTGCTGGACGGCATCCGGGTGGTCTTCATCTCCCCGGAGCGGGCGCCCTTCCACATCCGCGCGGTGGCGGACGAGCTGTCCCGCACCCTCGACGCATACGGCATCGAGACCCATTTCGGCGCGCAGATCGCCGAGGTGCGATCGGATGCCTCCGAACTCGATGTCGTCGTCGACGGGCGGACGACCACGATCGCCTACGACGTGCTGCACGCGACGCCTCCCCAGGCGGCCGCCGAGTGGATCGCCGAGAGCGGCCTCCACGGCGATGACGGCTTCGTCGATGTCGACCCGGGGACCCTCCGCCATCGGCGATGGGACAACGTCTGGGCACTGGGCGACGTCGCCTCGCTCACGCGCATCCGCTCCGGCGGAGCCATCCGGAAACAGGCGAAGATCATCGTCGATTCCCTCACACGACCGGGCAAGCAAGATCGCTACGACGGCTACAGCGAGACGCCGTTCACGGTCACCCGCCACACCGCGGTGTTCGCGGAGTTCGACCGTCGCGGGCGACTGCAGCCGTCGATCCCGTTCTGGCGGACGCTCTACCGCGAACGCCGATTCACCTATCTCATGGACAGACGGGTGCTGCCGTGGGTGTACTGGAACCTCATCCTCAAAGGCAGGGCGTGACGGCCCGGCTACCCCCGTCGCCGCCCCGTGTCAACGGACCTGCGTCGACGCGGCATCCGATCGATGCTGGAGCCCCAACAGAAGGAGAGCACCATGTCGAACCCCGAAGGACTCATCAACAGCATGGACCCGACAGACGGCACCTTCCCCACGGATGTCGAGCAGCCCGAGACCCAGGGAGAGGAACCCCTCGAGGCCGAGCTCGGGGATGACGGCCAGGGTGACCTCGCCCCCGAAGACGAAGGCACCGGGCACAGCGGCGATGCGCCGACCGATCTGAGGACAGCCGAGTGACCGGCGCCGAAGAGCCGCGCCCGGCGGATGTCGGTCCGCCCGCCGAGTCCGACGCGCAGGCCGTCATCACCGAGCACCTCAAGGCCCGCGAGGGCGAGGGGTCGGGCGAGCTGCTGTACGTGGGCGATCGCACTCCGGCCGGCGGCGGTGGCGCCGACTCGGGTGCGGTCGGCGCCGTGGGCGTCGACGACGCGACGGAGGACGAGGCGAAAGAAGAAGCCGAGTCCTACGGGTCCGCGCACAACGACGAACCCGGCATCGGCACCCGTCCCGCCGACGACTGAACTGCTGCGGGGGCGGAGAGGAGCCCGTCACACCCTCCGTGGCGCGTCTCGCCGCCCCCGCATGTCTGTGGCCGTCGACTACACGGCCGACGGATGCAGGACGACCTTGATGCAGCCGTCCTCCTTCTTCTGGAATGTGCTGTACAGGTCGGGTGCGTCCTCGAGCGGCGCGTGATGCGTCGTGAGATCCATGACGCCGAGCGGGTCCGAGACGTCCTCCACCAACGGCAGCAGATCGTCGACCCAGTTCTTCACGTTGCACTGCCCCATGCGCATGCTGATCTGCTTGTCGAACAGGGTCTTCATCGGGATGATGTCGGCGTCACCGGCGTACACACCGCTCAGCGAGACGGTCCCGCCCCGGCGCACGGCGTCGATCGACGCGTAGACCGCGGCGAGACGATCCACACCCGCCTTGTCGAAGACCTGACGCGCGGCGGCATCCGGCAGCAGTCCGACGGCCTTCTGCATGAAGGCGACTCCGCCGTTGCCGTGTGCTTCGAGGCCCACGGCATCCACCACCGAATCCGCCCCGCGCCCCTCGGTGAGATCGCGCAGCTCGTCGACGATCGTGTCGGTCAGGTCGAAGGTCTCGATGCCGTGCCGCTCGGCCATCGCGCGCCGCTCCGGCACAGGATCCACGGCGAGCACCCGGTATCCGCGGTGCCTGCCGATGCGCGAGACGAACTGTCCGACCGGTCCGAGGCCCATCACGGCGAGCGTGCCGCCCTCGGGAACCTGAGCGTACTCCACGCCCTGCCAGGCGGTGGGAAGGATGTCGCTGAGGAACAGGTAGCGCTCATCGGGCAGGTCGGAGCCCACCGGGATGTGGTTGTAGTCGGCCAGGGGGACGCGCAGGTACTCCGCCTGGCCGCCCGGCACCTGGCCGTAGAGCTTCGTGTAGCCGAAGAGCGAGGCGCCGCTGCCGTACTCGCGCACCTGCGTGGTCTCGCACTGCGACTGCAGTCCGCGGCGGCACATGAAGCACTCGCCGCAGGAGATGTTGAAGGGGATGACCACCCGGTCGCCGACCTTGAGCTTCGTCACCGCCGAACCGACCTCGACGACGATGCCCATGGGCTCATGACCGAGGATGTCGCCGCGATCGAGGAACGGGCCGAGCAGCTCGTACAGGTGCAGATCGGAACCGCAGATCGCGGACGACGTGACACGGATGATCGCGTCCTCCGGCTTCTGGATCACGGGGTCGGGAACCTCCTCGACCGTCACCGTGCGCTTCTTCTGCCAGGTCAGTGCCTTCATCGCGTCCTCCGCATCGTCGTACTCCCGCTACATTGCCCGCGCACAGCCCGGCCGCACAGGTGGTTGACACATCGGATCCGACGGTCCACGGTCGGATTGTCAACCGCCTCGCGGATCGACGCCCGACGCCGCACGATGATCTCGGAACGGAGACAGGATGGCGACGAACACTCGCACCATGGACTGCACCCCGGACGACGTGTTCCGGGTGCTCGCGAACGGCTGGCTCTACCCGGCGTGGGTGGTCGGAGCCTCGCGGATGCGGGATGTGGACGGCTCCTGGCCGGGCCCCGGCGCCGAGCTCCACCACTCCTTCGGGGTCTGGCCCGCCCTGCTCGATGACACGACGCAGATGAAGGAGTGGGATCCCCCGCACCGCGCGGTGATGCGGGCGCGCGGATGGCCGGTCGGCGAGGCCACGGTCACGATCCGGGCGCGGAGACTCAGCTCGGGCTGCCTGGTGCGCATCGACGAGGACCCGGTGAAAGGGCCGGCGACTTTCGTCCCGCGCTTCCTGACAGCCCCGATGCTGCGCTGGCGCAACGACGAGACACTGCGCCGTCTGGCCTACCTGGCGGAGGCGGAAGCGGGCTGAGCCCGGCTACTCGCCCGCGCTCTTCTTGAACTGCCGCTCCCAGTCGCGCAGCTCGGATCGTCCGATGAGCGAGTCGAGCGACACCTGGAACAGCAGCCCCTTGCGGGCATTGACCTGCTTGATGTTGTCGACGATCTGTGTCGTGACCGCCGCGAGCGCCTCGCGCACCTCGCCGACGCGCTCGTCGGGCGCATCCCACAGATCGGGTCGCGTGAGCAGGTCGAGGAGGTAGTCGCGGTCGAGCGCCGCCACCAGGCGGGCGAGCTTGTCGGAGTACTCCGCCTCGGCCAGCACGCTCTGATCCTCGCCGGCCTTCGCATCGAGGCGCACGAACAGCTGCTCGACATGCGAGGCGAGCGCGTCGATGCCGACGGCCGTCTCCGCCGCCACCGGGTTGCCGGGGAGAGCCGCGTAGTCCGCCCGCAGCTCGCGCAGCCGGTTCACGCGCAGACGGATGCCGGCCGGCACCGGATCCGCGCTCGCCGCAGGCTTCCTCCGGCTCCGGCGGGCGATCAGGCCGATCGCGGTGCCGACCGCGGCGACGATCACGACGCCGCCGATCACCACGGGCAACAGCAGATCCGCTCCGCCCGTACTCCCGCCCGGTGACGAGGGGGTCTCCGCCACGATCTGCTGCACCGTCGCGACGAGCGCGTCCTGCGTGTTGCCGCCGGCTGCGGTCTCGTTCTCGTTGGCGATGCGCAGCGCCTCGCCGCTGTCGATCACCGTCGACGTCGCCTGCACGTCGTCGCCCACGGCGAGCACGATCGTCTTCTGGTCGGATGACCGGGCGATCTCGGTGAGCACCTGCCCGGCGTACTCGTTGTTGTCGTCGGCCTGCGCCGGCAGCACGACGATCGCGATCGACCCGTCATCCGGGACGATCTCGGTCAGCGTGGCGATCAGCGAGGATGCTCCCGACGTCCCCGGGTCGACGTAGACGTTCCCGGAGTCGAGCCCCGTCACGGCGTCGTCGACCCACGGATTCCCGGATGCCGCGGTGATGAACATTCGCACCTCAGAAGTTGTTGATCACGGAGGCGAAGACGAGGTCGATGCGCTCGGCATCTGAGGCGTCGAACATCTGCCCGCCGGTGGCATCCGCGATGCGCTGCAGTGCGGTGGGATCGGCGCCCTCGCCGTACGCGATCGTGAAGATGCGCACCGGGGCGTCATCGCCGCCCTCCTTCGAGCTCTTGCCGATCTTCGCGATCAGCGAGTCGAGCGAGGTGGTGGAGTCGGTGTCCTCGCCGTCGGAGAGCACGACGATGGCGTTGATGCGTCCGGGCTCGGCGCGCTCGCTCATCGCCTCGTAGGCCGTGAGCACCGCGTCGTACAGGGGTGTGCCGTTGCGCTGGGCGTACCGCAGGTCATCGAGCGAGGAGTCGAGCTTCTCGCCGTCCGCTCCGAGCGCCGTGACATCGCGCAGCACCTGGATTCCTTCGCCCTCGTCGGACGAGATGCCGGTGGTGAACGCCCAGACACCGACCTCGTCGGAGGAGCGGAAGTGGCCGAGGGTGGTCTGCGCGCCCTCGATCGCGCCGTCGAGCCGCGAGCGGCCGTCGCCGATCGGGTCGTCCATCGAGCCGGAGATGTCGATCAGCTCGAGCACCGAGGAGGGCTTGCGCACCTGCGTCCACTGATCGATCGCAGTGGAGATGACATCGACCTCGGGCTTGGGCAGCGTGACGGCCGGCTGCGCGGGGTCGACGCCGAACTTCGCGGTGAACAGGTCGCCGAGCGGCACCGACTCGTCGAGCGGGCGGAAGCCGTACTCCGGCAGGATCTTCTGCGCCGGGGTCGTCTGCAGGAACTCGGCGAACGCCTCACCGGCGGTGCGCTGCTCGGCCGTCACCCAGTCCGCGCCGAGCACGGTGACGGGGTTGTCCGACCACATCGAACCGTTCGCGGGGTAGACGGCGACGAGCTTGGTCTTCGGGGGCGTCAGCGTCTCACCCGGCTGCACCGTGTGCGAATCGGGGTTGCCCTGGTTGTAGTTGAGCAGCGACGTCTCCTCGAGCGCGACGGCCGAGACGTAGGCCGAGCCGTTTGCACCGTTCTGCGTCTCGTCGTACAGCGTCGAGAGCACGTTGCCGGTGGTGTCGCCGTAGTGGATCACGCACTCCTCGAACACGCGCGAGAAGTCGGCAGCGGCATCCACGTCGGCCGAGGTGAGCGCGTCAGCCTTGCCGGAGGCCTCGTACGACTGCATGAGGATCGTCGAGAGACCGGTGGTCGAGGTGTTGGGGTTGGTCTTCGAGATCTTGAAGGCGCCCCAGATGTCCTTGCCGACGCTCCCCCAGCCGCCGGGGTCCTGGCACAGGCGCTCGAGGTCGGTGATGCTGATCGGCTTCTCGGGGTAGCCGAGCGCCTTGGCCATCGGCTCCGGCATCCCGAAGACGACAGGAGTGCGGGTGAACGACGCGGGCTCGCCCACGAGGCTCGGCGACGCGGCCGCGGCGACGCGATCGGTCCAGACCGTGGATGCCGGCGACCAGAGGGTCGGCCAGAGGGAGCGGTCGTCGCTGGGCCAGTCGTCGCCCACCGTGAGGTAGCGCGCGGCGTTGCCGGAAGAGACGTTCGTCGGCCGCACGGTCGCGCAGGTGTCGAGGCCGTCGTGCTCCGGAGAATCCTTGAACGCGGCGGCCAGCTCGTCGAGCATGTTCACCTTCTCGGACGACGTCGCGATGGTGATGTGCGTGCAGCCGTCGTCGGGGAAGCCCTGGCTCCCGTCGGTCGTCGTGCCGTCCTCGCCGCCGCCCCCGGTGCACGCGGCGAGGACCAGGGCCGCGATGGCCGTGGCAGCGATGGCAGCGGTCGTCCGCCGGGCGAGGGACCGTGGGGCGATGCGAGGCGCGCTCATGCGCCTAGGCTACCCAGGTATCGCTCTCCCGATCACGCACTTCCGCGTTCTCACTGCTCGTTCACGGCGCAGCGCGCATGAACTCTTCGGCCGCCCGCACCTGCTCGTCGGACGGACGGATGCCGGTGTAGAGCACGAACTGCTCCAGGGCCTGGAGCGTGGCGACCTCGGCACCGGTGATCAGGGTCTTCCCTGCCGCCCGCCCGGCGGCCACGAGAGGCGTCTCGGACGGGAGGGCCACGACGTCGAAGACGACGGATGCCGCGGCGATCGCCTCCGCCGAGAACGCCAGCGCGTGCTCCTCTGATCCGCCCGCCATGCCGATCGGCGTGATGTTGACGAGGATGTCGGCGGTGGTGTTCCCGGCATCCGGGATCCATCCGAATCCGTACAGGTCCGCGAGTGCGCACCCGTTCGCCTCGTTGCGGGCGATGATCGTCACCGTCGTGAACCCGGCGTCGCGGAACGCCGCCGCCGTCGCCTTCGCCATCCCGCCGGATCCGCGCAGCAGCACGGAGGAACGGGTGTCGAGGCCGTTGCGCTCGATCAGCTGCGCGATGGCGGAGTAGTCCGTGTTGTACGCGGTGAGCACGCCGTCGTCGTTGACGATCGTGTTGACCGAGTCGATGGCCGTCGCCGACGGATCCATCCGATCGACGAGGGCGATCACGTCCTCCTTATAGGGCATCGAGATCGCGCAGCCGCGGATGCCGAGGCCGCGCACGCCGGCGATCGCCTGCGCGAGGTCGGTCGGGGCGAAGGCCTTGTAGATCCAGTTGAGTCCGAGCGCCTCGTAGAGGAAGTTGTGGAAACGGGTCCCGTTGTTGCTCGGCCGCGCCGACAGCGAGATGCACAGCGTCATGTCCTTGTTCAGCATCGTCACCGGATCAGCGTAGCCGCCCGTCCGCACGGCTCCGAGCGGAGACGATCCCGCTCACCGACGCGTCCGTGGCGGAGATCGCGGGTCCTCCCCTATGGTGAAGGTGCGTGCACAAGGGGATCGATCGTCTCCGTCTCTCCCCAGAGGACGGGCAGCCTTCCCCAGAGGCAAGGCGATCCGTGCACGCGATTGGGCCCCCTCGAGTAGTTCAGTCCCCAATGGACTATTCGAGGGGGCCGCTATCGTCGAAGCTCCCAACTTTTTCGTTTTTGTCCCCCAAAAGGGGGACAAGAACCTGGAAGAAGGGCTAGGCTGTTTCTGACGCACCCTCCGGTCGTCTTCGGCCCTCATCGCTCCCCCCGCGGTGAGGGCCACACCATTTTCCGGGCCTGTCGACCGAGCCCGATGCCCGCGGCCGTGTGACGGGCGGATGCCGCTCGTGCAACATTTGGATTACCTTCTTGCCCGTGCTATTCCCCTCGGGGCCTCCTCCACTAGCGTTAGCGATGTCGGGGCATACCTGCGTCGGCTTCTTCATCAGTAGAACGAACAGGCAGTACATGAGCACCCAGGGCACGGTCAAGTGGTTCAACTCGGAGAAGGGCTTCGGCTTCATCTCCCCCGACGACGGCGGCGCTGACGTATTCGCGCACTACTCCGCCATCGAATCATCCGGCTACCGGTCTCTCGATGAGAACCAGCGAGTCGAGTTCGATGTCGCGCAGGGCCCCAAGGGCCTGCAGGCAGAGAACATCCGTCCGCTCTAAGAGCGGACGGTTCACAGAACTCCCCGTCCGGATTCGCCGCGTGCGACATCCGGCGGGGAGTTCTGTGCTTTTCGCCGGGGTTTCGCTTTCTGAGCGGGCTGTCAGACGAGGAGCAGCGAGCGGAGTTCAGCGACGGATGCCGCGCGGAACGCCGCCTCATCACCCTCGTGGTGGTCGCTGAAGCCCCACTCGACGAAGATCACCGGGACACCGTTGGCGATGCCGCCCTCGACGTCGTGGTGGCGGTCGCCGACGAGCACCGGCCGCGAGGTGTCGGCGCCGAGCTCCTTCAGACGTCGCAGCGCCTCGGCGACGATGTCGGTCTTGGAGGCGAGCGTCGACTCGTCGGGCGTGGCGCCGACGGTCGTGAGGAACGACGGGCGCAGCCCGAAGTGGTCGATCAGGGCATCGACCTGGTTCTCGGGCTTGGAGCTCGCCGTCGCCTGGGGGACACCCGCGGCATGGAGGTCGTGGATCAGTTCGACGACTCCGGGGTAGGTGGCGGCGTCGGTCGTGTAGCCGTCGGCTTTGCCGAGCGTGCGATAGAACGCCACGGCATCGGCGGACTCGGCGGGCGTCATGCCGGCCTGGTCCTGGAAGGACTCGAACATCGGCGGTCCGATCCAGTGGATCAGCTCCTCGCGGGTCGGCGCCGGTCGTCCGAAGTGGGTGAGGGCGACGTTCAGGCGGCGCAGGATGCCGACCGAGGCGTCGACGATGGTGCCGTCGACGTCCCAGAGCACGCACGAGTAGGGAGAAGAAGAGGGCATGCCTCCAGCCTATGGGGCGGCGAGCGGACGTCAGTTCCTCCTGCACAGGTGTGCACCGGACCGAGTTCTCCACGGTTCGTGCACCGACCCTGAAAGCCCCTCTATAGACCGAGGAAACCGCGAAGAGAGAAGGAGAGGAGCCGGAAGTGCTGATGGAGCTGATCGTGATCGTCCTCTGTCTCGGAATGACGCTCGTCACGTTCTTCTGCTCACTGGGCTGGATGTTCGCGCGTTCGGATGTGCGCGCTGCCGAAGCACGATCCGTTCGCCAGGACAAGCAGATCGCCCTTCTTCACGCGAGAATCGAGACGCTCGAACGTCGGCTCACTTGGCGTTGACTGACCGCACGGTACCCGCCGTCAACCCCGACGCCCTGTGAGGTAGTCGGCAAGGGGTCGGCCTGTCGGGCGCCGGCGCCACCACCAGCCGTCCTTCCTGTCGAGCCCGAAGTAATGGCCGACGAGTCCTTCGTCGTCGGGCTCAGTGGATGCTCTGAATCGATCATCGGCTGCCGCAACCGCACCCGCGATGTACTCCTGGGCCTCCACCGACGCTGCCGCCGAGAACTCTGCGATGTAGTCACGTGAGCAGACATCGTTGGTGTAATCGTCGATCGTCGCCCCGTACGCATCGACCTCGGCAGCAAGATCGTTCCACGCTTTCAACGCTCGTTGCAGGCTTGTGTGAGAGGCCTTCCCCGCGGCGTGCATCTCGCCTTCGATGCGGCGTATCTCAGAGTCGAGCGTCATTCGCACAGTCTGCCAACGGCAGCTCTATGAAGCACGCGGGGGTGGTGCGATCAGCATCCCTTTGTTGAGCTGAGGGCTCAGAACAGCCGGGGGATGCCGGACTCGATGCCCTTCATGTCGTCGTAGTCGAGCACGAGGCAGCGGATGCCGCGGTCCTCGGCGAGCACGCGGGCCTGCGGCTTGATCTCCTGCGCGGCGAAGACGCCCTGCACGGGGGAGAGGTGCGGGTCGCGTCCGAGCAGCTCGAGGTAGCGGGTGAGCTGCTCCACGCCGTCGATGTCGCCGCGGCGCTTGATCTCGACCGCGATGGCGGCGCCGTCGGCATCCCGCACCAGCAGGTCGACCGGGCCGATCGCCGTCGGGTACTCCCGTCGCACGAGGGTCGCGCCCTCCGAGATGCGCTCGACCTGCTCGGCCAGCAGGCGCTGCAGGTCGGCCTCGACCCCGTCCTTCTGCAGGCCGGGGTCGATGCCCAGTTCATGGGAGGTGTCGTGGATGATCTCGTAGATCTGCACCCGCAGGGCGTCGCCGGTCTTCTTGTGCGTGACGCGCCACACCTCGATGACGCCGGCGCTCGCCTCCTCTTCGCCGGGCTCCTCGCTGGAGAGCGAGCACGGCGGGCTCATCCAGTTCAGCGGCTTGTAGCTGCCGCCGTCGGAATGCACGAGCAGACTCCCGTCTCCCTTGTGCACGAGCAGACGCGTGGCGAGGGGGAGATGGGCGTTGAGCCGACCGGTGTAGTCGACCGAGCAGCGGGCGATGACGAGGCGCACCCGTCGAGCCTACTTCGTCGCCGCGGTCTTCTCGTCCTCGCGCAGGGGACGAGCGGCTCCCGAGAACAGCCCGGACAGCCCCACGAGGACCACCAGGATGAACAGGGTGTTGAGCAGCCCGATGTGCTCGCTGATGATGCCCAGCACCGGGGGACCGCCGAGGAAGGCGATGTAGCCGATCGTGGCAGCAGCGCTGACCCGGGCCGCGGCCTTCGCCGGGTCATCGGCTGCAGCGGACATGCCCAGCGGGAAGCCGAGCGATGCACCGATTCCCCACAGCGCTGCACCCACCAGAACCAGGGGGAGGTTGGGGGCGAGGATGAACAGCAGGATGCCGCCCGCCGCCGTGACGGCGAGGACGCGCAAGACGATCACACGGCCGACGCGGTCGACGATCGGGCCGCCGAACAGCCGCACGAGGGTCATTCCGATCGAGAAGACGGCGAGGGAGATGGCGCCGCTGCCGTCGGCGAGTCCATGCCCCTGCTCGGTGCCCAGGGCGATCCAGTCGTTGGCGCCGCCCTCGGCGAAAGCCATCCCGAGCATGACGACGCCCAGCAGGTAGGTGCGGGGTTCGCGCCAGGCCTCGAGGGCGGTGTGCAGGCGCTGGCGGAACGTCGGCTTCTCGCTGCCTTCGGGGTCGAGAGCAGCCTCCCTGACCGGTACCTGGAAGAAGCAGACGACGGCGATCACGGCGATGAGGGCGCTGACGACACCGGCGTGCGAAGCGACGTCGAGCGAGAAGCCGGCAGCCAGTGCGCCGATGCCCGCGCCGATCACGGTGCCGAAGCTGAACAGGGCGTGGAACACGGGAAGGATGGTCTTTCCCATTCGCTGCTCGATCGCCGTCGCCTCGACATTCATCATCACGTCGAGGCATCCGTTGCCGAAGCCGAAGAGGGCCATGCCGGCCAGGACGACCCCGACGGATCCGAAGACGTCGGCGCCGAGTCCGACGAGGGCGATGCCCGTGGCGAACATGAGCATCGCCAGCAGCATGCCGCGCCGGGCGCCGGTCCGCACCATCACCGCGGGTCCTGTCGAGATGCCGATGATCGATGCGACGCCCATGCCGAGCAGGATCGATCCCACCTGCGCGTTGTCGAGGTCGAGCGCCTCCTTGATGGCGGGTACCCGCGATGCCCACGTCGCGATCGAGAGGCCGCTGGCGAAGAAGATGGCGAAGATCGCGGCGCGCCAGCGCACGAACTGCGAACGGGTCAGAGCGGTGTCCATGCCGGACAGCCTATCGAATCGATTCGACTCCACGGAACGGAACCGGGTTATCCTCGGAGTATGAGCAGGAACGAGACGCCGCGCCGGGCGACCATCGCCGACGTCGCCCGCGAGGCCGGCGTCGCCACGTCCACAGCCTCGGTCGTGTTCAGCGGAAAGGCCAAGGTGGCTGCCGCGACACGTGAGCGCGTGCTCGCCGCCGCCGCCGAGCTCGGCTATGCCGGCCCGGACCCGCGGGCGGCCTCGCTGCGCCGCGGTCGCAGCGGCATCGTCGCGGTCGTGCTCGAGGGCCACCTGCGCGCGGCATTCCTCGACCCGGTGACCACAGCCCTGATGGACGGGCTCACCGACGGTCTCGCCGAGCTCAGCGCCGGCATCCTGCTCATGCGCGATGAGCCGGGCGAAGACGGATCCGCCCTCGCCAGCGCACCCGTCGACGCCTTCGTGCTCATCGGATGCTCCGGGCGCACGCGCGCGTCGCTCGAGGTGGTCCGCAGTCGCGGACTGCCCGTCGTCGTGATCGAAGGCGACGCCGGCGAGGGGATACCCCGCATCACGCTCGACAACACCGAGGCGTCTGCCGACGTCGCGCGACACCTCCACGACCTCGGACACCGCGACGTCGCTCTGGTGACGCTCCCGCTGGACAGCGATCGCGAGCGCGTTGCCGTCACCGAGGAGCGGCTCGCGAAGGCGACGGTCGATGTCACGATCGATCGGCTCGCCGGCCTGCGCGAGATCTATCCGGATGCGCCGGCGGTCTCGGCCTCGGGGAGCCTGATCGACGAAGGCGTGCTCGTCGGCCGGATGCTGCTCGCCGACGCCGCCGCCCGACCGACCGCCGTCATCGCTCAGAGCGACCTGCTGGCGGTCGGCGTCATCCGCGCCGCCGAAGAGCTGGGGCTGCGCGTACCGGAGGATCTGTCCGTCGCCGGATTCGATGGGATCGCCGTCGACGGCCTGTCCCACCTGACCCTCACGACGAGCGTGCAGCCCGCCGTCGACAAGGGGCGTGCGGCCGGCGAGCAGGTGGCGCGGATGCTGCGCGGAGAACCCGGCATCACGCAGCACCTGACCTGTCGGTTCCGCGTCGGCACGACGACGGCCCCGCCGGCGCGCTGAGGCGCGCACCCCCGGCGGCTCAGCTGCGCTGCGGGCCGAGCGGCAGCGTCGTGTCGCCGAAGTCGAGGATGCGATACCGACCGCACTCGACCACATCCTCGGGGACGGCGGGCGTCGGCAGCTGCCACTGCACCGTCTGCGCATCCTCCACCAGGAACGACACCGCGCCGACGTCGAAGTCGTGGCGGTTCACGAGCCAGGCGTAGCCGTTCAGCTGATGGTCGACCTGCACGAGCTGCGAGGGATCCGCGAGATGGAGCTTCGGCAGCCGCACGGTCCAGAACTGTCCGGCGCCGGTGCGGCCCGAGGCGCTCACCCAGTCGGTCACGCAGCGGAGGTCGGGATCGGGAGCTTCGGCGGCCGTGGCGAGGCGAGGGATGCTCACCGCGCCCCCGACGAGCACCAGCACCGCCGTGACAGCGATCACGACGCGCGCCACGGCCGACGGCATCCGGAATGCATGCGGCGACGCCACCAGGGCGAGCACCGGCGCGAAGGCGATGGGCTGCAGGTAACGGGCCGCATGGGTGCCGAGCGCGATCGCGCCGATGACGACGAGGATCGGCGCGAGCCACGCGACCATCGCGACGAGGCGAGAGCCGGCGTCATCGGCCCTCGCCGTCCGGACGACAGCCCACGCGAGGAGCGCCAGCGACAGCAGGAGGCCGATCACTCCGAGCGGGGTCGAGAGACGGTCGGCGAGAAGACCTCCGTAGTAGCCGAGGGACTGGCTCCACTGCTCCGGCTGCGCGTATCCGGCTCCGGTGTTGGCGATCCATGCCGCGAACGGAATACGGCCGAGGAAGCCGAGCGCGGTGCCGCCGATGAGCACCGCGAGAAGCACCGCCGACCTCGTTCTCGCCACTGAGCGGAACATCCCGAGGAGGATGACCGCCGTGAGCGGCACGGTCGCCCAGACCGCGAACAGCGGATTCGTGAGTGTCGAGATCGCCGCGACCACGCCGAGCGCGACGAACAGTCCGCGCCCTCCGCGCCCGCGGTCGAGCACCCGCCGCACCAGCCCGATCGAGAGCACCGCACCGACCACGGTCGCCGCGTAATAGGTCGTCGTCAGCTGCAGAGAGGCCGGTTCGAGAGCATCGCGTGAAACCGACGTCTCGGTCGCCGCGAGGGCTCCGAAGGCGACGAGCCCGATCAGCGACCACACGACCGGCGCCCGTCCGTCCCGCCGCCGGCCGGCCGCGAGGCGCAACGCGCCGTAGAGTGCGAGCAGATTCACCACGGCGCCGACGGCGAGAAGGGCGTTCACGTCGAGCGGCAGCAGCGCCTCGAGGCCGGCGAACACCGCCGACTCCGGGAGGAAGAGAACGCTCGACATCGCCCAGTCCTGCGGCCCTCCGGCCAGCACGGAGCGCGCGAACATCGCCACGATCAGCGAATCTCCGTCGCGGAACAGCAGCTCGGAACGAGCGGATGCCGCGACCTGGCCGGCGATGACGATGCTGACGCCGAGGGCACCGATCCAGCCGGCCAGCTCCCGCACCCACACCCTCCGCATGCGACCACTCTCGCACGCTCTCAGAACCCGCGGTCCTCACGGTTCCCTAACGCCGGTAAACTGGACGGACACCCGCCCGCCTGAGCCATTCGTTCGACGAGCCCCGAGGGAGCCGCGTATATGCTGACGCTCCTCGCCGTGTTCCTCCTCGGGTCTCTGCTCATGCCCGTGCTGGTGCGCTGGCTGGGATCGCAGGCGTTCATCATCGCGGCACTCATTCCCGCCGCGGCATTCATCCACGCGCTGGTGCGCACCCCCGAGGTGCTGAGCGACTCGCCGCCGTTCGTCTCGGTCCCGTGGATCCCTCAGCTCGGCCTCAACCTGTCCATGAACATGGACGTGCTCGGGTGGGTGCTGACGCTGATCGTCACCGGCGTCGGAGCTCTCGTACTTCTCTACTGCCGCTGGTACTTCCTCGACGACTCGGCCGGGATCGGCTCGTTCGCCGGTGTGCTTCTCGGCTTCGCGGGCGCCATGTACGGCCTCGTGCTCACCGACGACCTGGTCATGCTCGTGATGTTCTGGGAGGTGACGAGCATCCTCTCGTACCTCCTCATCGGCCACTATCGCCGGCGCGCGGCCAGTCGACGCGCCGCCCTGCAGGCCCTGCTCGTGACCACGCTCGGCGGTCTCGTGATGTTCGTCGGCGTGGTGCTGCTCGTCGTGGATGCCGGGACCTCCAGCATCCGCCAGATCCTGGAGATCGTTCCGACGGGACCGATGGTCGACGCGGCCATCGTCATGCTGCTGATCGGCGCGATCAGCAAGTCGGCCCTGTTCCCCTTCCACTTCTGGCTTCCGGGCGCCATGGCTGCTCCGACGCCGGTGAGCGCGTACCTGCACGCCGCGGCGATGGTGAAGGCGGGCATCTACCTCATCGCGCGCTTCGCGCCGATCTTCGCGTTCAGCGGTCCGTGGCGGCCGATCGTGATCACGCTCGGCATCATCACCATGCTGCTCGGCGGCATCCAGGCGCTGCGCGAGACCGACCTCAAACGCATCCTCGCCTTCGGCACCGTGAGCCAGCTCGGATTCTTCGCGATCGTCGTCGGCTACGGCACGCAGGCCGCAGCCCTCGCCGGCCTCGCACTGGTCATCGGTCACGCCCTCTTCAAATCGGCGCTCTTCCTGATCGTGGGCGTGATCGACCGTCAGCTCTCCACGCGAGACATCACCGAGCTCTCCGGCGTCGGACGGCAGGCGCCGGTCATGGCCACGGCGGCATTCATCTCGGTCGCCTCGATGGCCGGCGTCGCGCCGACCCTCGGCTTCGTCGCCAAGGAGTCCACGCTCACGGCACTGCTCGAAGACGCGCAGCACGGTTCGCCGTGGGGTCTGGTCGCGATCATCGGCGTGAGCATCGGGTCCATGCTCACCGCGGCATACGGCATCCGCTTCCTCTGGGGCGCCTTCTGGACCAAGCGCGACGAGCAGGGTCAGCGACTGCCCGACACCGCCTGGCCCGACCCGCCGGTCGGGTTCCTGTCGGCGCCGATCATCCTCGCCGGACTCACACTCGCCGCCGGCATCGGCGCGCCCGCCCTCGACTTCGCGCTGCAGGGCTACGCGGTCACCGCCGCACCCGGGCTCGACGCCGAGGGCATCGCCACCGAGGGGCCGGGGCATCTCGCGCTCTGGCACGGACTCGAACCGGCGCTCGGGATCTCGATCCTGTCGATCCTGCTCGGCTTCGGCGTCTTCTGGCTGTCGCGCCGCACCGGCTGGGACGCGAGAGCACGGATGCTGCCGTTCACGGCCGCGGATGCGTACTACCTCGTCATGCGCGGCATCGACCGCCTCTCGGTGCTCAGCACCACGCTCACCCAGCGCGGATCGCTGCCGGTCTACGTCGGCACGATCTTCGTCGTCTTCGTCGCCGCCGAGGTCACGGCTCTGATCGCCAGCGACGTCGACCGCTACAACCTCTCGGCCTGGCACACTCCCGCGCAGATCGCGGTCGCGCCGATCATGGCCGTCGCCGGTGTCTTCGCCGTCCGCGCCCAGAAGCGGTACACGGGCGTCGTCCTGGTGTCGGTCACCGGGCTCGGCATGGTCGCCCTGTTCGCGACCAGCGGCGCCCCCGATCTGGCCCTCACGCAGATCCTCGTCGAGACCGTCACCATGGTGACCTTCGCACTCGTGCTGCGCCGGCTTCCCGCGCGGATGGGCGAGCACAACGCTTCGGTCGGGCGGGTCCCGCGCGCCCTGCTGGCGATCGGCGTCGGCGTGACCATGGCCTTCGTCGCCGTGGTCGCGACGCAGTCCCGCGTCGCCGATCCGATCTCGGCCGCGTTCCCGAAGCTCGCGTACGAGCTCGGCCACGGGAAGAACGTCGTCAACGTCGCGCTCGTCGACCTCCGCGGCTGGGACACGATGGGCGAGCTGTCGGTGCTGGTGCTCGCGGCGACCGGTGTCGCCTCCCTCGTGTTCGTGACGCATCGCGCCGACCTGCTCGCCGCGACCAAGGGCCTGCCGCGCGCGACGCGCAAGGCCGCTCGCAGCCGTCCGCTCGTGGAGACCACGGAGGGGATCCGCTTCCAGACGTCCGAGAACGAGGACAGCCCGCGCGCGTGGCTCGTCGGCGGGCAGAAGATGAAACCGGAGAACCGGTCGATCCTGCTCGAGGTGATCGTCCGCATCCTCTTCCACACGATCATCGTCGTGTCGATCTTCCTGCTCTTCGCCGGTCACAACCTCCCCGGCGGCGGGTTCGCCGGTGGGCTGGTCGCCGGCATGGCGCTGGTCATGCGCTACATCGCCGGAGGTCGTTGGGAGCTGGGCGCCGCCGCCCCGACGGATGCCGGTCGCCTGCTGGGCACCGGGCTGATCCTCGCGGTCGGCACGGCCGTCATCCCGCTCTTCTTCGGCATGGCCCCGCTCACGAGCTCGTTCTGGGAGTGGGAGATCCCCGGCATCGGGCACATGGAGTTCGTCACCTCGACCATCTTCGACATCGGCGTGTACCTCGTCGTGATCGGGCTCGTCCTCGACGTGCTGCGCAGCCTCGGCGCCGAGGTCGACCGTCAGTCCGCGCTCCGCCCGCAGGAGAGCCCGACGCAGAGCGGGGTGCGCAGCTGATGGACGTCTCACTCACCCTGATCGTCGTGATGGCGGTGCTCTTCGCGTGCGGTGTCTACGCGATGCTCGAGCGCAGCCTGACCCGCGTGCTGATCGGCTTCCTGCTGCTCGGCAACGCGACCAACCTGCTGCTCCTGATCGTGATGGGCGTTCCGGGCAACGCGCCGTTCTACGGCGCCGGGGGCGAGGTCAGCGATCCGCTCCCGCAGGCGCTGACCCTCACCGCCATCGTGATCACCTTCGCGGTCTCGGCGTTCCTCCTCGCGCTGATCTACCGCTCATGGCAGCTGGGACAGGCGGACACGGTCGAGGACGACGCGGCCGACATCGCCCTGCGTGAGCGCACCGACGCCGACGAGGACGTCCTGGAGGACGACGCGAACCTCGAAGACGACGCGACCACCGACTTCGTCGGCGTGCAGACCGCCCCGATCACGGTGCTGCACATGCGCGACCACCCGGCGATCCACGACGATGCGCCGTTCGACGCGGCGGACGAGCGTCCTGCTCAGCGTCCTGCCGACCGCCCCGAGAACGAAGGGGACCGGTCATGACCGCACTCGTCCCCCTCCTCGTCGCCCTGCCGCTGCTCGGTGCGGCCGTCACGCTCGTCTTCGGGCGGAACGCCCGCCTGCAGGTGTTCGTCACGGTCGCCACGCTCGCGATCGTGTCGGTGATCGCCGCCGTGCTGCTGGTCGTCGTGGATGCCGGTGCGCCGCTGGCCGTCTCCGTCGGCGGCTGGCCCGTGCCCTTCGGCATCGTGCTGTATGTCGACCGGCTGTCGGCGCTGCTCGTGCTGGTGTCGAGCGTCGTGCTGCTCGCCGTCCTCCTGTTCTCCATCGGCCAGGGCGTCGCCGACGGCGCCGACGAGACGCCGATCTCGATCTTCAACCCGTCCTACCTGATCCTGGCGGCAGGCATCTTCAACGCCTTCATCGCGGGCGACCTGTTCAACCTCTACGTCGGCTTCGAGATCCTGCTCGTGGCGTCGTACGTGCTGATCACGCTGGGCAGCACCGAATCCCGCATCCGCACCGGCGCGGTCTACATCGTCGTCTCGCTGGTGTCGTCGATCCTGTTCCTCGCGTCGATCGCGATGATCTACGGCGCCCTCGGCACCGTGAACATGGCGCAGATCGCCGAGCGGATGTCGGAGCTCCCGCAGGAGACGCAGCTGGTGCTGCACCTCATGCTCGTGATCGCCTTCGGCATCAAGGCGGCCATCTTCCCCGTGTCGTTCTGGCTGCCCGACTCGTACCCGACCGCCCCGGCCCCGGTCACCGCGGTGTTCGCAGGTTTGCTGACAAAGGTCGGCGTGTACGCGCTGATCCGCACCGAGACGCAGCTCTTCGCGTCGAACAGCATCGACACCCTGCTGCTGATCATCGCCCTGGCGACCATGGTCATCGGCGTGCTCGGCGCCGTGGCGCAAGCCGAGCTCAAACGCATCCTGTCGTTCACTCTCGTGAGCCACGTCGGGTACATGATCTTCGGTCTGGCGATCGCCACGCCCGCCGCGATCGGCGCGACCGTGTACTACATCGTCCACCACATCGTCGTGCAGACGACCCTGTTCCTCGCCGTCGGGCTCGTGGAGCGCCGAGCGGGGAGCACCTCGATCCTGCGGGTGAAGGGGCTGCTGAAGGTCGCACCCGTGATCGCCGTGCTCTACTTCGTGCCGGCCATCAACCTCGGCGGCCTGCCGCCCTTCTCGGGATTCATCGGCAAGTTCGCCCTCTTCGAGGCGGCGGCATCCGTCGGCACACCTCTCATGATCGTGCTCATCATCGGCGGCATCGTCACCTCGCTGCTGACGCTGTACGCGCTGATGCGCGCCTGGAACCTGGCGTTCTGGCGTGAGGAGGAGGACTCCAGCGAGACCGAGAGCCGCATCTCCTACCTCGGCAACGCGCCCGCCGCCGATGAGCAGCAGAAGACCCGCCGCATTCCGAAGATCATGACGGTCGCGACCGGAGGGATGGTCGCCGTGACGATCGCGCTGACCGTCTTCGCCGGCCCCCTCTACGCGCTCTGCGATCGCATCGGCGCGGCGCTGCTCCAGCCCGTGAGCCTCGTGCAGCTGGAAGAGGAGGTGGGCTGATGGCGCGTGACACCCGACGGCACCTCTGGCGCGACATCCGCGTGCAGCTGCCGTTCCTGGCCTGGCTCGTCGTGCTCTGGATGCTGCTGTGGGCCCAGTTCACCGTGCTGTCCTTCTTGACGGGGCTGATCGTCGCGGTGTTCGTCACGCGTGTGTTCCGCCTGCCGACGGTCGCGCTGTCGGGACGGATCAACCTCTGGTACGCGGCCCTGTTCGTGGCGCAGTTCCTGTTCGCCGTGCTGCGCGGTGCGCTGTCGGTCACGCGGCAGGTGTTCGACTTCCGCCGTCAGCCGGGAGCCGCCATCATCGCCGTGCCCCTGCGCTACGCCGACGACCTCGTCATGACCCACGTCGCCGTCACCTCGTCACTGATCCCCGGCTCGCTCATCGTCGAGGCCGACCGCGACCGTCGCATCCTGTACCTGCACGTGATCGGCGTGCGGGATGCGGCCGACGTCGAGAAGCAGCGCTCCGGCGTGCTCCTCTGGGAGCGCCGGATCGTGCGTGCGCTCGGAGACCCGGGGCAGTACCGTGCCCTCAAGGCCGATGAGCGCGCCGGACTCGTCGGCGAGTCCGGCGGACGTGCTAAGGGCGGTGTCCGATGAACATCCTCCTGATGGTGATCATGATCGTGTTCGGCGTGGCCGCGATCCTCGCCGTGATCCGGATCGTCCGCGGGCCGTCGATCCTCGACCGCGCCGTCGCCTCCGACGTGCTCCTCACCGAGGTGATGTGCGTGCTCGGCGCCGAGATGGCGATCAACGGGCACACCCGCAGCATCCCGGTGCTGCTGATCATCGCCGCGATCGGCGTCTTCGGCTCGATCGCCGTCGCACGCTTCGTCGCGAGAAGGGACAACACGACGCAATGAACGTGCTCGGTCTCCTGATCCCCGACGCCGTCATCGATGTGGCGGTGCTCGTCCTCATCCTGCTCGGCGCTCTGCTGTGCCTCTCCGCCGCGGTCGGACTGCTGCACTTCCGCGACGTGCCGTCCCGGCTGCACGCGGCGACCAAGCCGCAGGTGCTCGGACTGCTGCTGATCTGCGTCGCGATCGCGCTGTCGCAGCGCTCGGTCGGCGGCATCCTCATCGGGCTCGTGCTGGTGGCCCCGATCGTCCTGATGCAGTTCGCCACGGCTCCGCTGTCGGCGCACATGGTCGGACGGCAGGCCTATCGCAACGGCACCACCGACGAGCGCAGCCTCATCGTCGACGAGCTCGCCGACTCGAAGCAGACCCCTCCCGGCGCGGGGTAGCGCCGACTACGCCGGAGCCGCTCCGTATCGCAGCCCGTCGAGCAGCAGCCCCACCATGCGGCTCGCGCGCGAGGTGTCGGCACTGCCGGGGGGCGGCACGCTGAGGTTCGCGATCGCGCCGATCAGCTCGATCGGATCGATGCCCCCTCGGATGGCGCCGGCTTTCGCGGCGGCATCGAGCAGGTGGCCGAGGGCGGGGCCGGCGTTGCTCTCGAAGTAGTCGCGCAAGCCGCTGTAGGCGGGCTCGCCGGAGCGGAGGGCGGACCCGAGCCCGTGCTTCGTCGCGACGAACTCCGTGTAGCGCTGCGCCCAGAGGGCGAGTGCTTCGAACGGCTCGTGGCTCTCGGCGAGCCGGGCGGCCTGCGCCGTCACGTCGTCGATCTCGCGGCGGAAGACGCCCGCGATCAGGTCTGAGCGCAGAGGGAAGTGCCGGTAGAGCGTCGCGGTTCCGACGCCGGCGCGGGCGGCGATGGAACGCACGCCCACCTCGACTCCGTGCTCGGCGAACTCCTCCTTCGCCGCCGCGAGCAGAGCGTCGATGTTGCGCTGGGCATCGGCACGGGGCATGCGGTATCTCCTTGCTTGCTTGCTAAACGGGACAGTGTTCCGTATATTCGGATTTAACGGGACGGTGTTCCGCTTACATCTTCACAGGATACCCCGGCGGATGCCGGCAAGGAGGACTCATGCAGTACCGCACTCTCGGTCGAACGGGGATCAAGGTGACCCCGTACGCGCTCGGCGCGATGATGCTCGGCTCGCTCGGCAATCCCGATCGATCGGAAGGCGTCCGCATCATCCATCGCGCCCTCGACGGAGGCGTGAACTTCATCGACACCGCCGATCGCTACGGCGACTCGGAGGAGGTCGTCGGGGAGGCGCTCAAAGGCCGTCGCGACGACGTCGTGCTCGCCACGAAGTTCTGGGGTCCCGTGGATGACGACGTCAACCACCGCGGAGCATCCCGCCGGTGGATCGTGCAGGCCGTCGAGCGATCGCTGCGCCGGCTGCAGACCGACCACATCGACCTCTATCAGCTGCACCGTCCCGATCCGGAGACCGACATCGAAGAGACCCTCTCGGCGCTCAGCGATGTCGTGCGGCAGGGGAAGGTGCGCGCGATCGGCTCATCGTCGATGCGCGGCTCCGAGATCGTCGAGGCGCAGTGGGTGGCCGAGCGCCGCGGCTTCGAGCGCTTCCGCACCGAGCAGCCGAACTACTCGATCCTCGATCGGGAGATCGAGCGCGAGATCCTGCCCGCGGCCCAGCGGTACGGCATGGGCACCCTCGTCTACAGCCCGCTGGCAGGCGGCACGCTCACCGGCCGGTATCGCCTCGGGCAGGAGAACGACAACTTCCGTTCCGAGCGCACGGGGATGCGTCACTTCCGCGACGAGCGTCGGCTGGCCGCCGTCGAGCAGCTCGTGGCGCTCTCCGACGAGATCGGCGTCCCCCTGACCCACCTCGCGATGGCCTTCGCTGTCGCGCATCCGGGCGTGACCTCGGCGATCGCCGGCCCGCGCACCATGGAGCAACTCGAAGACACCCTCGCCGGAGTCGATGTCACCCTGTCGGACGAGGTGCTCGATCGCATCGACGCGATCGTGCCGCCCGGGGAGAACGTCGGCGCGATGGACATGGTCTATCGCGGCGCCGAGGTCGGCGACAGCCGCCTGCGCCGACGTGCGCCCGCGGAGCGCGGGGCGGCGTAGCCGGGTGCAGGCGGTGCCGGCCGCACTCGTCGCGCCGTCGAGTTCTCGTTCTGGCTCAGAGGGCGTCGGCGAAGGCCTGGATCAGCCGTGCCGCGGGCTCGGAGTCGCTGATCAGCGTTCCGTGACCGTGGTCGGGGATGGTCTTCAGCTCGGCACCCGGGATGGCGTCGATGATGGCCTGGCACCAGGCCGGTGTCGCGAGCGGGTCGTCTTCGCCGCGCAGCACCAGCACCGGGCAATGGATGCGCACGAACGCGTCCTCGGGCTCGTGCACGATGGTCGCGCGGATCTTGCGGATCAGGTGCGGTCCGCCGCGGAGGTACTCCCGCGCCCCGCGCCAGATCACCAGGGGCCGCTCGCCGAGCAGGTCGATCAGCAGGTAGCGCGCCTGTGAGGCGACGTTGCGCGCGGCCCTGTCGACCGTCGGGCCGGCGAGGATCGCGCCTTCGACGAGCGACGGATGCCGCGCCGCCAGCTCCGCCGCGATCTGGCTCCCCATCGAGTGGCCGATGACCACGACCGGTCCCGACTCCACGTGACGCAGGTAGGCCGCTACGAGGTCGGCGTGCCGTTCCATCGTGAGGTTGCGGGTCGGCTCGGGAGCCTCGCCGAACCCGGGCAGGTCGAGTGCGATGACCCGCCCCTTGAGCCGCTGCACCACGTCGAGGTAGACGCTGCGGCCCATGCCGATGCCGTGCAGCAGCAGGAAGGTGTGGTCGCCCTCGCCGAAGCTCTCAGCGATGAGGGTCGCCCCGGCGTGCTCGAACTCGAGCAGCGTGACGGGGGTGCCCGCGGGGGCGAGGTAGCTGGTCGGCACCCGACAACGTTAGTCGACGGGGCTGGGCGGATGCTCAGCCCGCGGGCGTGAGCACCAGCACGTCGACCGCCGCGGCATCCACGGCCTTCTCGGAGAACGCCCATGGCCGCTGGACGCCGGCGGCCCAGTCGGCCGTCTGATCGATGTAGTGCTCGTCGAAGGCGTGGCCCGATGCGCCGGTGAGGTGGATCCATGTCGACGCATCGAGGTCGGAGAGGTCGATCACCATCCGCATCGACGGCACCGTGGTGGTCGCGTACGAGGTGCCGAGCTCCCAGCCCGTCGCGTTCACGACCGAGGCGCCGCCGCTGACCGGGAACGGGCCGCGGTTGAAGAGCGCCTCGATCGGCGCGATGCCCGACGAGCCGAGGGTGTCGCTGGTGAGGGTGATCGCGTGCAGGTCGCCCCAGTTCCAGCGGCTGACCGCGGTGCCCTGGATGGCGGCGAGCTCGTCATAGGCCTCCTCCGCCGAGAGCGCGAGCATCTCCTCCATGCCGTCGACCTCGAGCTGCGGGTTGCGCCACAGCGGATCGGAGGGATTCTCCAGCATGGTGGCGACGACGGTGAAGAGCCGGCCCTGACCGTCGATGGGCAGCGGCTGCTCGCGCTCGCCGAAGACGTTCTGCACCAGATTCGACCACAGCACGTTGGCGTACGCCGCGGCCGCAGAGGATGCCGCGTTCTGCGCGTCCCAGGAGCGGAGCAGGTCCACCGCCTCGCGGGGGCCCGCACCCGACACGTCGACGTCTTCCATCGCGGTCGCGAGCTGCTTGCCGATCCACATCTCGTTGTCCATCTGGATGGCGCGCATGTCCTGCGCGGTCAGCGGTGCGGCGGCCGCCCGCCGCTCGATGAGATGCGCGATGCGCGCCGCGCGGTAGCCGTAGTCCCAGTCCCGCGACAGGAAGTACTCGTAGTCGTCGGTGACGATCGCGTTGTTCGCGGTGACGATGTAGCCCGACGTCGGGTTGTACGACACCGGCAGCTCCTCGAACGGGATGAAGCCCGTCCAGTCGTAGCTGCTGAGCCACCCGGGCTGCGGCATCCATCCGTCGCCGGCGCCGCGGATCGGCAGGCGCCCCGGGGTCTGGTAGCCGATGTTGCCCTCGGTGTCGGCGTAGATGAGGTTCTGCGCCGGTACGTCGAAAAGCGACGCGGCGTAGCGGAAGTCATCGAAGTCCTGCGCGGTCGAGAGCGCGAAGATCGCCGTCGCCGTCGTTCCGGGATCGAGCGCCGTCCAGCGCAGGCTGACCGCGTACTCGGGCTCTTCCTTCGGCTCGACGAGGGTGCCTCCGGACGCTCCGACCTGGTCCCCGCCGCCGGTCTCCAGAGCCGGGAGCGGATCCTCGGCGAGGGCGGTGAAGTCGTCGGTGAGCCCGGAGATGATCGGGCCGTGCACCGTCGAGCGGATCGTCAGCTCGATGTCGTCGCCCCCGGCGACCTTGATGGTCTCGGTGCTCTCCTCGATCGGCACGAGCACGCCGTCGCGCCAGTACTGGTCGCCCTCGATCTTCTCGACGTAGAGGTCTGTGACGTCGGTGGTCAGGTTCGTGAAGCCCCAGGCGACCCTCTGGTTGTGGCCGATCACGATGCCGGGGAGCCCCGAGAAGGAGAAGCCGCCGACATCGAAGGGGCAGGCCTCGTTCACCGTCGAGCACTTCAGCTGCACCTGGTACCAGACCGAGGGGAGGGATGCGCCGAGGTGCGGATCGTTGGCGAGCAGCGGCATCCCGCTCTCGGTCAGGTCGCCCGAGACGACCCAGGAGTTCGAGCCGATGCCCTCGCCGACGTCGCCGACGAGCACGCTCGCCGCCTCGATCACGCTCGAGGTCTCCTGCCACTCCACGGTCGTGACCGCCTGCTGCATGTCGTCGTCGGTCTCGGGCGAGGTGTATGCGGCGGGGTCGACGCCGGTCGCGAGCGCGGGCACCGTCGAGATCTTCGGGACGATCACGGGGTTCTCGTCGAACGGGTAGTCGGGATAGAGCTTCTCGAGCATCGCGGTGGTGTCGCCGGCGGCATCCGCATCTCCGCCCGCCAGCTCGGCGGCGAGAAGAGCGCGTTCGGTCTCATCCTCGACGTTGCCCCGCAGGTCCCAGGCCATCGCCTTCAACCACGCGACCGAGTCGGCGGGCTCCCAGGGCTCGGGAGAATAGCCGGGATTCTGCATGCCGAGAACGGCGTACTCGAGCGAGAGCTCGGCACCGGAGCGCGAGTCCAGGTAGGCGTTGACCCCCTCGGCGTACGCCTCGTAGTAGCCGAGGGTCTTCTCATCCATCTCCGCGACCTCGGCCTCGGCGACCTTGCGCCAGCCGAGGGTGCGGAGGAAGGCGTCGGTGCCCGCCTGCGACTCGCCGAACATCTCGGCGACGCGGCCGGCCGTGACGTGCCGGCGGAAGTCCATCTCGAAGAACCGGTCCTGGGCGTGCACGAAACCCTCGGCGTAGAACAGGTCGTCGGTCGAGTCGGCCGTGATCGTCGGGATGCCGCTCGTATCGCGCTGCACCGTGACCTCCGACGAGAGACCCTTCAGCGCGACCGTGCCGTCGGTCTGCGGGAACGAACGCTGGATCGTCCACGTGACGAAGAAGGCTGCAGCGACCGCGATCACCACGATCCCGGCCAGGACGAGGAACGCGATGCGTCCGATCCGCACGCGCAGGGAGGGGCGTGAGGGGACGGCGATCGCCGGTGATTCAGTCGTCATCGTTGAGCGCTCTTTCGGGTAGCGGGTGGGACTCAGTCCCGCCGAGTCCCGGTGCGCGTCCCAGAGTCGCGCCCTCGCATCATATCCCCGCGGAGGATCCGGTCACCCGATCAGACTGGGCTGCAGATCGCGGAGCGTGCGTCGATGCGTCATCCGCGTCACGCCGATCATCGCGAAGGCCAGCGCTCCGACCAGCCACATGCCGAGGACCGCGAGGTCCCATCCGGCACGCGCGAGAACACCTCCGTACATGAGCTGACGCATCGCGTCGACGACGTATCCCAGGGGCAGCACGTGATGCAGCGCCGCAAGCGGGGCAGGAAGCGTCTGCCACGGGAACGTGCCGCCCGCGGTGACGAGCTGCAGCACCATCAGCACGAGGCCGAGGAACTGCCCGACCGACCCCAGCCACACGTTGAGCGCCAGGATGATCGCCGCGAACGTCGCCGAGGCGACCACCATGATCCCGAGCGTGCCGAGCGGATTGTCGAACGTGAAGCCCAGCGTGATCGCCAGGATCCCCATCAGTCCGACCATCTGCACCGCGCCGAGCATCGCCGGCGTCAGCCAGCCCGCCAGTGTGATGCGGATCGGTGAATGCAGGGCGGTCACCGCGCGGCGCGAGATCGGCTTGACGATCAGGAACAGCGCGTAGATGCCGATCCAGGCCGAGAGCGCGGCGAAGAACGGCGCGAGTCCTGCACCGTAGTCCTCGGCCGAGGCGACCTTGTCGCTCGACACCTTCACCGGGTCGGCGATCGTGTCGGCCTGCAAGGACCGCAGCTCGGGGGTGGATGCCGGGATCTGCCCGACACCGTCAGAGAGGCCGTCGCGCAGTTCGGCGGCGCCCGAGGCGAGAGTGCCCAGTCCGTCACGGAGCTGCGCGGCACCCGTGTTCGCGGATGCCGCCCCGGAGGCGACGGTGCCCGCGCCGGTCGCGAGCTCGGAGGCACCGGAGGCGACGGATGCCGCGCCCGCGGCGAGCTGGTCGACCTGGCCGACGGCGGTCTGCACTCGGGTGTTGCCGTCCTGGAGCCGCGTGGCCAGGGGATCGAGAGCGGCGAGGACCTGGTCGATCTCCTCCGGGGTGAGTCCCTGCTCCGCGAGCCGGTTCGCGATGTCGGTCCGCACCTGCGGCAGTGCATCGGCGGCCTGCTGCACGGCGGCGCCCGCACGGTCGGCGACGTCGGCGAGCTGGCGGTTTCCTGCACTCACCTGCTGCGCGCCGCCGGCGAGGGTCTGCGCGCCGGCGGCCAGCTGCGCGGTGCCGTCGGCGAGCTGCGCGGTGCCGTCGGCGAGGGTGGTGCTGCCGGATGCCGCGGTGTTCGCGCCGTCGGTCAGCTGCGAGGCGCCGTCGGCGGCGGTGACCAGGCTGTCGCGGATATCGCTCAAGCCGGTGAGGAGGCGCTCGGCCGCCTCACTGCCGACCATCTCGGCCACAGAGCTGCGGATCTTCTCCACCGCCTGCGTGCCCATCGACGAGGCGAGGTAGTTGTTCGCGTCGTTGGTCTCCAGGTCGATGCGCGCCTGGTGGGGGTCGTCGCCCGCCGCCGAGGTGAGCGCCGAGGAGAAGTCGGCGGGAATCGTCACCGTGAAGTCGACGGTGCCCTCGCGCAGGGCGTCGGCGGCCTCCTCAGCCGTCATCCGCTGCCAGTCGAAGGCATTCCCGTCGATGAGGTTCTCGGCGACGTCCTCGCCGTAGTTCACGGTGTCGGACGCCTGGTCGGTCGCCGGGGCGCCTTCGTCGTCGACCACGAGGGCCACGGGCACGTCGGGGAACTTCGCGTACGGGTCCTGGTTCGCCCACAGGTAGAGGCCGCCGTAGAGGATCGGCACGCAGATCAGCGCGACGAGCGCGATGATGCCCATCTTGCTCGCGGTCAGACGCCGCAGTTCGGCGGCGATCATGGAGGGGACCTTCATCGCGCGTCTCCGTTCTCGATCGAGCCCTGGTCGTCGGCATCCGAAGGGGTGGCGCCGGGCTCCTCGAGCACGAGCGGCTCGACGGGGCCGGAGGCGTTGATCGCGTCGAACTCCTGCATCCGCTCGAGGGCGACGGCTGCGGAGCCTCCGACGACCACGAGCATGGCGTAGCCGCGGTCGGCGAACTCTCCGGCGATGCGCCACCAGCCGTCGGGGCTGCCGCCGTGCCGGTCGGGTGCGACGAGGACGATGCCCTCGACGCCGTCACGCAGCACGGCCAGCTCGCACATGATGCGCACGCGGGCGGCGGGATCGACGCTTCCGATCGGGACGGATGCCAGTTCGGCGAACCCCAGCCCCGCGAGCCAGCGGCGTGCGTGGATGGGTGTCGCGCCGACTCCGGCGAACATGAGCTCTTCGCCGACCACCCCTGCGAGGGCGATGTCGGCGTGCGGGTCGCTGACGGAGGGAGCGTCGACGAGGGCGACGCGACGTCGGAGGTCCTTCGCGTTCTCGGCGCCGTCGAGGGTGACGCGACCCGTGTCGGGCCGCATCCTGCCGCTGGCGATGAGGCCGAGCACGGTCGGCCTCTGCTCGGTCTCGGCGAGGGCGAAGCGTACGGCGCCGGTGTGGAACTCGAGGCTCGTCCGCGGAAGAGCCTCGCCGCCACGGCCCTTGCTCACGTCGTGCAGGGTGATCCTCATGCGTGCGCCTCCTCGTCGGCGTCTGCCGCGACGATGTCGGGGTGCGCGGTGAGCAGCTCATCGGCCTCGCGCCACGACAGTCCGGCGATGCTCAGCACGGTGCGCACTGCGAGGTTCGCGGCGCCGGTGCTCGCGGCATCCGTCCTCGAGACGACGGTGCGCGCCATCTCCTCGATGAGGCGGGCGAGCGTGGGGGCGGCGAGATCGGTGCGGAAGCTGCCGTCGTCCTGGCCTCGACGGGCGAGCGCGGCGACCGTGCGGCGGAGCGGTGCGAGGGCTGCGGCCGTGTGCTCGACGTGCGCCTCGTCGAGGGCGAGGGCGGCGGCGACCTGCACGTGCGCGGCCTCCTGCCAGAGGCGGGCGGCGAGACGGGCGAGGGCGATGCGGCTGTCGGGGTCGTCGACCGAGGCGGCGATGGCGTTGAAGCGCTGCGCCCCGCTGGAGATGAGCTCGCGGATCAGCGCGTCGCGGTCGTCGAAGTGGCCGTAGAGGGTGCGGCGGGAGAGCCCCGCGCTGCGCGCGATGACGTCGACGGAGGCATGCGGGTCGCTCGACAGGGCGATGCGGGCGGCGTCGAGGATGCCGGCGCGATTCTCGACGGCATCGCGACGGGGTGCACGGGTGGTCATGCCCCCATGCTACTTATAGTGCACAAGAGTGTGCAAGATAAATCGGAAGACTCCCAGCATCCGTTCACGCGACACGACGGAGGGGGCGGATGCCGCAGCATCCGCCCCCTCCGCGAAGAACAGGTCAGTCGGTGCCGGAGTCGAAGGCCGCGCCTTCGGAGGCGACGTCGACGGCGTCCGCGAGGTTCTCGTCGACCTCTTCGACCGAGCCGGTGATCTCGGCGGACTCGCCCGCCGTCACGCGTCCGACGAGCTCGCCCGTCGCGCCGCCGATGAGGCCGAGGCCGGCGTACTGCTCGAGCCGCGAGCGCGAGTCGGCGATGTCGAGGTTGCGCATCGTGAGCTGGCCGATGCGGTCGACCGGGCCGAAGGCCGCGTCGCCGACGCGCTCCATCGACAGCTTCTCCGGACCGTAGGACAGGTTCGGGGAGACGGTGTCGAGGATCGTCCAGTCGTCGCCGCGGCGCAGGCGGATCGTGACCGTTCCCGAGATCGTGAGGCCGACCCAGCGCTGGATCGACTCGCGCAGCATGAGCGACTGCGGCTCGAGCCAGCGTCCCTCGTACATGAGGCGGCCGAGGCGGCGGCCCTGCTCGTGGTAAGTCGCGAGCGTGTCTTCGTTCAGGATGCCGTTGACGAGACGCTCGTAGGCGATGAAGAGCAGCGCCATGGCCGGAGCCTCGTAGATGCCGCGCGACTTCGCCTCGATGATGCGGTTCTCGATCTGGTCGCTCATGCCGAGGCCGTGGCGTCCGCCGATCGTGTTCGCCTCCATGACGAGGGCGACCGGGTCGCTGTACTCGACACCGTTGATCGCGACCGGGCGACCGGCTTCGAAAGTGACGGTGACGTCTTCGGTCTCGATGGCGACCGACGGGTCCCAGAACTTCACGCCCATGATCGGGTCGACGGTCTCGAGCGACACGTCGAGGTGCTCGAGCGTCTTGGCCTCGTGGGTGGCACCCCAGATGTTCGCATCCGTCGAGTACGCCTTCTCGGCGGAGTCGCGGTAGGGGAACTCGTGGGCGACGAGCCAGTCGCTCATCTCCTTGCGTCCGCCGAGCTCGGTGACGAAGTCGGCGTCGAGCCACGGCTTGTAGATGCGCAGACGCGGGTTGGCGAGCAGGCCGTAGCGGTAGAACCGCTCGATGTCGTTGCCCTTGTAGGTGGAGCCGTCGCCCCAGATGTCGACGCCGTCCTCCTTCATCGCCCGCACCAGCAGCGTGCCGGTGACCGCGCGACCGAGAGGAGTCGTGTTGAAGTACGTCCTGCCGCCGGAGCGGATGTGGAACGCGCCGCAGGAAAGGGCGACGAGGCCCTCCTCGACCAGGGCCGTCTTGCAGTCGATCAGGCGCGAGGCCTCGGCGCCGTACTCGATCGCGCGACCCGGGATCGACGCGATGTCGTCTTCGTCGTACTGCCCGAGATCGCCCGTGTAGGTGAAGGGCACGGCACCCTTGTCGCGCATCCACGCGACGGCGACGGAGGTGTCGAGTCCTCCGGAGAAGGCGATGCCGACGCGCTCGCCGACGGGCAGGGACTGGAGGACCTTGGACATGCTTTCCAGTCTATCCGCGGGCGGCGTGTCGCCCTGTGCCGCATGACGACGACGCTCAGAGGTCGTCGTGCCGCGCCATGCGCAGCGGCGACAGCAGCACGATGAGCGCTGCGATCGCGAACACGGCCACGCTCACGCCGATCGTGACCCGGAACCCGAAGGCGGTGGCGAGCCCGCCGGCGACCAGCGCGCCGATCAGGAACATCACCCGATTGACGGTGCGGATCGAGGCGTTCAGTCGTCCCTGCATCTGATCCGGGGCGACGGCTTGCCGGTAGCCCATCTCGTTGGGGTCTTCGAGGCCCATGCCGAGTCCGAACAGGAATTGACCGATGGCCAGAGGGATCGCCACGATCGCGATGTTCTCGGATGCCGGCAGGATCAGCACCGCGAGCCACGCCAGCGCCGACAGCGTGCGCCCGGCGAGCACCGCACCGCCGACACCGAAGCGTCGTCCGGCCACCGAGGCGAGCAGCGCACCGAGGAAGCCGCCGACCCCGCCCATCGCGAGCACGAGTCCGAACGCCAGCGCGCCGAGGTCGAGCTCCCGCAGCGCATACGGGGCGAAGGCCGTGAGCGCGATGCTGTTTCCGAGGAACCAGACGTTGACCGACGCGGCCATCGGGGCCAGCGTGCGATGCGAGTACGTCCACCGCAGTCCCTCGACGATGTCGTGACCGAGGTGGCGCCCATCCGTCCGTCGCTCCGCCTTCGCCTCGTCGAGCTTGATGCGGCTGAGCAGCACGGCGCTCACCAGGTAGCCGACCGCGTCTATGAGGATCGCGATCGGAGCACTGAGCCAGCCGACGAGAAGACCGCCGAGCGCCGGACCCGTCGTCTGTGCGACGGTGCCCGCCTGCCCGAGCCGGGCGTTCGAGGCGACCAGCTGGTTCCTCGGCACGAGCCGCGGGAGCATCGGCTGGGCGGCGGAGTCGGCGATCAGCGTCAGAGCGCCGTAGATCAGGAACAGGGCGCCGAACGTCCAGACGGTCAGCGTGCCGGTGACCCACAGCACCGGGATCGCCGCGAGGACGAGCGCGCGGCCGACGCTCGCCAGGACCATCGCGGGCTTGCGCCGCCACCGGTCCATCAGCGCCCCGACGACGAGTCCGAAGAGCAGGTACGGCACCACGTTCGCCGCGTTGAGCAGCCCGATCTCGAAGGCAGAGGCGTCCAGCGTCGTGACGATGAGCACCTGGAAGGCGACGGCGCTCACCGCGCCCGTGAACGCCCCGAGCGTCGACGACGACCAGAAGAGCGCGAACGCAGGGAGGCGGAGGACCTCGCCCGGTCTGTCACTCATCAGATGTGCCGATTAACGCTTCTCTCGGCGAGGTTCCGTTCGATTCGGTCGTCATCTCGCTGCGCCGTACTTGCGGAACGCGTTCTGCTTCGAGGTGCGCAGCGCGAGGCCGATCATCGTCCAGGAGTCTCCCGCTGCTCTCGATGCCGCGACAGCAGCCGTGAGCTGTCGGTCGGCGGCATCACGTGCTGCGCGGGCCGCAGCGATGTCGCGCAGCCGGGATGCGTCGCGCATCGTCTCAGGACGGATGCTGTCGATGAACGCCTCGACATCCCGATCGTGATCGTCTCGGACGGTTGTCCTGGTCATGCATCCTCCCTCAGAGGTAGTGGTATCGACCGGGTGGCAGCCGATCGGCGTGAATGATGAGCGACGGGCTGTGGGCCGGCACCAGGACGATTTCGAGGAGCCGTCCGACGCGATCGGCTCCGATGATCAGAATGCGCTCCTCTCCCTGATACTCCTGCTCGCGGTAGCGGATCGGATGATCGACAGCGTGGATCATGTCGGCGTCGTCCACTCCGTGCTTCCGGGCGCTCGGCGCGATCCGGATGCGGTCAGCGTAACGGTCGCGCATACCGAGCGTCAATGTTTTGTTGACGACTGCTTCTGGTCATCACCCCAGAGAACTCGTGCAGAGGTCCGCCTCGGTCGGGCGTCGACTCGCCTGGCCGAGGGGCGGCGAAAGTCTTCCGAAACCGCTCACTGTGCAGGAGTAGCCTCCGAACCAACCCGCGCTCACCGTGGGAGAGTGTCCACGGAGGCGGAACATGGGCGAAGCAGTGCTGTGGGGCGTGGTCGCGGCATCCCCCTTGTTCGTCGGCGCGGTCCTCGCGATGCTGCGGAAATGGCCGCCGCGCTGGCTCGGCATCGTGCTCGGCTTCGGCGCCGGTGCGCTGATGGCCTCGATCGCGTTCGAGCTCTGGGAGGAGGGGCTCGACCGCGGCGGCGCGGTGCCTCTCGTCGCCGGAGTCGCGGCCGGCGCCCTCGCGTATTACATCGCCGCCCGCATCCTCGATGCGAGGGCGGCGAAGAAGAAGGGGGAGGCGGGCGGAGGGCAGCTCGCCGTCGGCGCTCTCCTCGACGGCATCCCCGAGCAGCTCGTGCTCGGCATCGGGCTCGCGTCCGGAGAACCCGTCAGCATCGCCCTCGTCGTCGCCATCCTCGTCTCGAACCTGCCCGAGTCGATCGGCTCGGCCGCCGACCTGCTCCAGGGCGGCATGGCGAAGGGCCGCGTGCTGCTGCTCTGGGCGGGGGTCGCGGTGATCTGCGCACTGGCGACGGTCGCGGGCTTCGGGCTGGCGACCGTCACCGGTGACGTCTTCCGCACAGCCGCGAGCGGGTTCGCCGCCGGAGCCCTGCTCGTGATGCTCGTCGACTCGATGGTGCCCGAGGCCCAGTCGAAGGCCAAGGAGTCGACCGGCCTGGCCACGGTGCTCGGCTTCGCGCTCGCCGCGGGCCTGTCGTTCGCCGGCTGACCGGCATCCTCTCCGCGCCTTCCGGTCGCACTCGATGCCGTCCGATCGCCGCCGGGGCGGCAGGAATTGCGACAGGAACGGTGCGCGGCGGCAGGAATTGCGACCGGAACGACGTCGAGACCTCCGCCCCGCCACCTGGCGGCCGCGCGCCGGCGGATCGGGTGCGGCTGGCGGGTTACCGTGGGGGAAGACCTGAAGGATGCTGGCGGGACGCCGCCACGCAGACGGCGAGAACAAGGGAGTTCTGATGACCGACACACTCGCCCGCCCGCCCTTCGACCCCGAGCTCGAAGCCGCCCTCGCCCTCGTCGCCGACCAGATGCCGTCGACGCTCACGTCCGAGATGATCCCCCTGCTGCGGCAGTCGCCGGTCAGCGGCGAAGACGAGATCTTCGTCGTGCTCGACGAGCGCGGCTTCACCCGTCGCGATGTGACCATCGCCGGGCATGAAGGCGACGACATCGTCGTCTCGGTGATCGAGAAGCAGGGACGGACCGGCACCGGCCCCGGCTTCTTCCACACCCACGGCGGCGGCATGATCATCGGCAACCGCTGGCTCGGCGTCGTCGGCTTCCTCGACTGGGCGGAGCGGTACAACGGGGTCATCGTGACCGTCGAGTACCGGCTGGCTCCCGAGTTCCCCGACCCGTTCCCCGTCGAAGACTGCTACGCGGGGCTGCTGTGGACCGCGGACAACGCCGACGAGCTCGGCATCGACCTCTCCCGGCTCCTCATCGGCGGGGGCAGCGCCGGGGGCGGACTGGCCGTCGGAACCGCCTTGCTGGCTCGCGACCGCCGCGGTCCCGCGCTCATCGGGCAGCTGCTCATCTACCCGATGCTCGACGATCGCGACGAGACCGTCTCGACGCAGCAGATCGACGGGATCGGCGTGTGGGATCGAGGCTCCAACATCACGGGGTGGACCGCGCTGCTCGGCGACCGCAAGGGCGGTCCCGACGTCTCGATCTACGCGGCCCCCGCGCGCGCGACGGATCTCACGGGCCTGCCTCCCGCGTTCATCGACTGCGGCAGCGCCGAGGTGTTCCGTGACGAGGACGTGGCCTACGCCACGCGCCTGTGGGAGGCCGGAGTCCAGGCCGAGCTGCACGTGTGGGCCGGAGGGTTCCATGGGTTCGACATGTTCGCCCCGCACTCCGCGGTCGCGCAGGCGATGCTCGCCGCACGCGACAACTGGGTGAACCGCCTGCTCGCGTGATCCCGGCACCCTACGGCGTCACCATCCGACGCCGTAGGGTGGAATCCCCGCGCGATGGAGCCCGACATGCAAGATCTGCTGGGGCGTCTCACCGCCCTCGACCCGGATGCCAGCGAAACCCTCAAGGTCGTCTCGTACTTCGATGCCCTCGTGGAGCGGTCCGTCGGCGTGGAGAGCATGCTGCGCGGTGCTGCCGTGCTCAGCGGCGCGACCGTCGGACAGCGCGACGGCCGGCAGATCATGCGCGTGCGGGCCGACGGCGTGCGCATCGATCCGGCCGATCCCGGAGATGCCTGGAAGCTGCGCGACAGCGGACCGGATGCCGTCGTCTGGATCGAGCGGGAGGGCGAGGCGCACACGAACGATGCGATGATCCTCGAGCGTCTGGCGCTGGCTCTCGGCATCATCCGCGCCCGCCGATCGGTCGGCACGGAGAGCGCGGTCGAACTCGCCATCAGCTCGTATGCCGGAGCCGATGAGCGAGTCGGTGCGCTGTCCCGCCTCCGCCTGGCTCCCGGGCGCTACCGTGTGGTCGCGTCGCTGCCGGACCCGGAGCCTCGGCAGCAGCATCCGTCGGCCGTCGTCGCCACCCGGCACGGGCTCACGAGAGCCACCATCCTCCCGGACGACGTCGCCGCGGAAGACGCATGGGAGGGCGCGACCGAGCTGCGGCGGGGCGTCGGCACGACCGTGGATGGCGGGCAGCTCCCCGAGTCGTGGTCGTCTGCGCTCATCGCCGTGCGACTGACCACGCCCGCGGAACCCACGCTCGCGGCCGCCGACCTCGGCGCGCTGCTGCTCGTCGCCGAGACGGCCGACCCCGGCGCTCGGCATCCGGATGCCGCGGCTCTCGCCGGCCTGGATGCACGCAGTCTCGACCTGCTGGACGCCGTCATCGACGAGCAGAGCGTGCGCGCCGCGGCCGTGCGCCTGGGCAGGCACCACTCGAGCGTGCAGGAACGGCTCACCGCGCTCATCGAGACGCTCGGGTACGACCCCCGCACCTCACGCGGCCATGCGCGCTTCGTCCTCGCCCGGATGCTGCTCCGCCTCGCCGACTGAGCGACGACGCGTTCGAATCGCGCGAATGGTCGTGATCTGGCCTCCGAAGCGGCCAATTGCGCGATTCGAAGAGCCGGCCTCAGCCGAAGCCGGGGTACTCCGAGAGCTTCTTCTCGAACTCCGCGCGGTCGGCTTCGCTGAGCACACCGCTGGCGATCACGACGAGCTGCAGCCCCTCGAGCGGTTCCCCGGTGCGAGCGCTCTGCGCCTGGCGCGCCGTGAGGAATCCGCCGTCCTCGTCATGCGAGAGGTCGTAGATGTTCGCGTAGAACCGCAGCGGGTCGGGGTAGTTCTCGGTGTAGTACTCCCAGGTGTCCTGCGTGCGCGGGTCGTCGCTGCCGTACAGTTTGGCGATCACCGACGGGTCCATCCCCGAGATCGACGGATCGTTGAACGAATAGAGATCCCACAGCCCGTGCTCGATCACGACGTCGTCGATCGCGGCCATCACGTCGAGCTTCTGCGCGTAGTCCTGGACCGGCTCGTTCGTCGCCCAGCCGGTCGACGTGTACTCGACGAGCATCGACTCGCCGCCGTAGCCGTTGCGCTCCGGACGGAGATCCTCGTCGCCGACCTGGACCCAGGTGAACCCGAACTCGGAGGTCAGCCTCTCCCGGATGTCGGCGAACAGCTCATCGGACTGGGCGCGCACCTCTTCCAGGGACTGCTGGCTCAGCGTCTGCTGCGGGTCGGTGCCCTTGATGGCGGGGTACGCCTCCGCGTGCTTCTGCTCGTCGGTCTTGACACCTTCGTAGTTGCCGGATGCCGACGTCTGCAGCGCGCTCATGCCGCCGACGGTCGCCACGTTGAAGAGGATCGTCACGACGAGGGCGATCGCGCCCAGCATCCGTCCCCGCGCGGAGAACAGCGCCGCGATGATCACCGCGACGACGATGAGCTGCAGAGCGAGCATGGTCACGCCGTAGAGCACGTCGGTGCCGCCGGCGATCAGCGTGACGAGCAGGATCAGCGCGAACAGGATGCCGGCGGAGAGAGCGATCCAGCCGAGCGCGTTCGCAGGCTTCTTCTCGGCATCGAGTGTCGCCGGCGCACCGGGGACGGGCGCCGGCGGAACGGGGCCGGCGACGGGTCCCTGCTGGCGGCGCGCGCCGCGGTAGCCGCCGGGAGGAGGCACGGGCGGGGCGCCCTCGGTGCCCGCGAGGTACCGTGCACGCTGCTTCTCGTGATCCATCACCATGGCTTGTCCGTTCCCGAGCTGCCCGGGTCGTCGTTCTGCTGCTGATCGCGTTCCTCGGTGCCCTGCTCGAGCTTGTCCTGCAGATCGCGGATCTTCTCGTCGGAGGGCTGCGGCTCCTCCTCGGTCTGCGGCTCCTGCGGCTGAGGTTCCTGTTCCTGTTCCTGCTGCTTCTGCTTGAGCCGGCCCTCGGTGCCCTCCAGCGTGTCCGACATGTCGCGCTCGGGGTCGGAGGACTGCTGCTGCGCCTCTTCGCTGTTGCACTCCTCGGGGGTCTCGACCGTGATCGTGAGCGCCTCGCCGTACAGCTGGGCCGCCGTCGCGCCGTCGCCGTCGGCTCGGGCCGCATCGCCCATCCGCTCGACGACGAGGGCGAGGTTGATGCGCACGCCGCACACCTCCAGGCCGGTCGCGAGGTCCAGGGCCTCCTCGAGTTTCGCCCGTGCCTCGGGAAGCCGCTCGGCCGCACCGAGTGCCGTGCCGACGTTGAACGGCGCCTTGTACGGCTCGAACCAGTTCAGGAACTCCTGGTTGCGCGCCGACGCCTCGGAACCCGCGTAGTCGTCGACGACGTAGGCCGTGATCGCCTGGTGGGCGAACGCGTACATGCTCAGCAGCTTGCCGACGAAGAACAGCGCGGCGAGCGTGAGCGGGAGGGTTCCGATCGCCACCCATCGGCGGACGCTGCGGCGACGCCGGTTCGACCGGAGGAGGGCGGCGGCCGCGCCGTCGTCGGCCGAGCTCATCGAGGGGTCGGTCACGAGGCACCTCCCTCGGTGGTCGTCGGGCGCGTTTCGTCTCGTCGCTTCGCTCCTCGCTCGACGACCGGTGAGCGAGGCGCCGTGAGCTGGCGCAGCCGCGCGATCAGCATCGTCGCGCGGAGCAGCTCGACGCCGAGGAGCGCGACGATCACGAGGGCCGCGATCCAGTACAGCTCGGTGACGTTGCCGACCTCGCCGGACTCCGCGTAGCTCGTGGTGGTCGACGGGGCGGCTGGCAGCGAGGGCGCGGCATCCGCCGTCCGGTGCTCGTACTCCACACCGAGCTGTTCCGCCACCGTCGCGAGGTTGCGCTCATCGATCACCGACAGCGCGTTCGCGCCCTCGTACTCGATGTACCCCTCGTCGGCCCCGAGGCCGCCGCCCGTGATGCGCATGGGGCCGCCTTCGGCCGTTCCATATCCGAAGACACCACCGGCATCCGTGTACTTGGCGCTCGCCGTGAAGGGTTCGGGCGCCGTCTCGACGGTCTGCTCGCCGTCGCCGAAGTAGAAGACCATCCGTGCGCGATCCGGCGACGACTCCGCGGCCGCCGCCAGGGTCTCGGACAGCAGCGGGGCGGCGATGCCGATCGAGCTGCCGCGCGATTGGCTGGTCACCTCGGGGCGCAGCACGTCCAGCGACCCGATGAGCGCCGTGGTGTCGGTGGTCAACGGCATCCGCAGCTCCGCCGCCGCATCGGAGGTGATGAGCGCGAAGCGCGCACCCGGGTACTCCTCGACGATGGCGCGCACGTCCTCGCGGACCCCGTCGAGTCGCGGCCGGCCGTCGTCCCAGTCCTCCGCGACGATGCTCGCGGTGGTGTCGACGACGAGCACGATGTCGGTGTCGGTGTCGGTGGCGAGCGTCTGCGTCGCGCCGCCGGGGATGCCGGGGCGCAGCAGCATCACGAAGCAGGCCAGGAGGAGCAGCAGCCGGAGCGCCCACAGGACGCGGGCGCCGGACTTCGCGCGTGCGGCCCCGGATGCCGACCCCTGGGTCGTTGAGCCGGTCGAAGGGCCGCCGCGCACGATCAGCCAGACGGCGAGCGCGACGACGGGCGCGAACAGCAGCACCAGCAGCAGCGGATGGAGGACGGGCTGGACGATCACAGTCTCACCCTCCACAGCACGACGGCGAACGAGAGGAGCCCGACGGCCAGCACGACGATCCACAGATTCGGGCTGTCCGCCCAGACGATCTGCGCCTCGCCGCGCAGCTCGGTGGCCTCCTGCTCCTGCACCTCGGTGACGATGTCCGACACGGTGGTCGTGTCGCGCAGCCCGTAGGCCGCGCCACCGGTCGTCTCGGCCGCGGCGGCGAGCTCGGCGCTGACCGCGGCGTCCTTGCCCTCCACCGGGTTCAGCGCGAACACGCGCACCCCCTTGGCCTTCGCGTAGCCGGCGGCCTCCTCCAGCGTCACGATCGAGGCGCCGTTGATCTCGTTGTCGGTCGCGAAGATCACGGAGCGCGACCGCTCGTCGTCGGGGCGATCGAAGCCCAGCGTGCAGGCCGCGAGTCCGTCGCCGATCAGCGAGGCGCCCTCGCCGTTGAGCGTGCCGACCCAGTGCTCCGGGATCTCGTCGACGTAGTCGAAGCTCTCCCTGATGCTCGCCAGATGCTCGCGGATGAAGTCGTAGTCGTCGGTCAGCGGGAAGATCTGCACGGGTGAGCTGTTGAAGATCGTCAAGCCGATGCGCTCGCCCTCGAAGTCCTCCAGAAGGTCCTCGAAGACGCTGATCACCTCGACGTCGACCTCGGTCATCGAACCGGAGACGTCGAGGCACAGCATGATGTCGCGGCTGGTGTTCACGGGCTGGATCGTCTGCGACGACATCGGCCGGGCGGCGACCACACCGGCGGCGACCGTCGTCAGCGTGCCGAGCACGAGAATGCCGGTCAGCGCGAGCACGCGACGCGTCAGCGCCTGGCGGAACGCCGGCAGGGTGCGCAGGCGCTCGGCGCGCGCGACCCGTGCGCGTTCGCCGGCGGCGCCGTGCCTGCTGCGGCGCAGACCGAGCGCGAGTCCGATGCCGAGCGCGACCAGCACGACCGCGAGCGCGACGATGATCATCCAGAAGTTCGCTAGTGCCATGTGCGCACCACCGTCCGGGCCGCTTCGGCGCCGGCGACCGGATCGATCGCGGGTCCCTGGCGGAAGATGCTCGGGTAGTAGTGACGGCCCATCGCATCGATGAGAGCGGGGTGCACGCCGCGTGCGACGAGATCGTCGAGCGCCAGCACCGGGGCCTCCAGTCCGCTGTACTCGTTCACGAAGGTGCGCACGACGCGGCTCAGCTCGAAGTTCGCGTTGCGCGCGGAGAGCTTGCGCTCGCGGTAGTCCGTCTCGACCATCTGGATGCGCTCCAGATACTCGGTGCGCAGCTGCGAGAGCACGTCGCCGGTGAGCAGAGCCCGCCCTCCGGCATCCGCTGCTGCGGTGGCGGCGCGCCGCGGGCGGGTGAGCACGATCAGCAGCCAGGCGCCGAGTACCAGCAGGGCCAGGATGCCGATCGCGAGCAGCATCCATCCCCAGCCGTACTGCGCCGGCGGGTAGAGCTCGTCAGATCCCGGCATGAGACCTCCGGTTCAGCAGCTGCAGCAGCTGCGACACGGCGTCGTCCTGCCCGTCGAGCACGGCGTGGCTGATCTCCATGCGCTGGAGCGTCTCGGCGAGGTGCGCGGCATCGGCTTCGGTCTGCGCGGTCAGCTCGCCGACGATGCCGAGATCGCCCTGAACGAAGTCCGGCACGTCCCACCGGCTGTCCACATCGCTGCGGATCATGCGCGTGGAGTGGTCGAGCACGGGGTCGGCGTCGCGCACGGTCAGCCAGAGCACGTCGTGCTGCACACGCAGGCGGCGCAGCATCCGCTCGGTCTCGTCGGTGATCGGCGCCTCGTCGGTGATCACGACGACGATCATGCGCCGCGAGATCGTGCGCGTGACATACGACAGCAGAGCGTCGCGGTCGCTCGGGGCGGTGCTCTCGTCGATGGCCCTGTCGATCGTGCGCAGCGCGTGCTCGAGGGCCCCCTCGCTGCGGCCCGGGGCGCGGCGACGCACCCGTTCGGCGTCGCCGTAGACCGTGGAGAAGTCGTCGCCGTGACGGAGCGCGAGCACTCCCAGCACGCCGGCCGCGAGGATCGCGAGATCCTTCTTCGCCTTCTCGTCGTGCGCGAGGGCCGTCATCGAGCGTCCGGTGTCGACGACGAACAGGATCGTGTGCATGCGCATCGCGCGATGACGCTTGACCAGCGGGGCGCCCAGCCGCGCCGTGGCACGCCAGTCGATGTCGCGCACCTGATCGCCGTACTCGTATTTGCGCAGGTCCTCGAAATCGAGACTGCGACCGTGCAGCAGCGACGCGTAGGCGCCGTCGAGCGCGTGCAGCGACTTGCGCGACGAGTGGATGAAGAGCTTGCTCTTCACCTGGGTGATCAGGCTGGGCATGGCGGGGTCAGGGGGTCGGCACGGCGGCGAAGATCTCGTCGATGATCTCCTCGCTGCGGATGCCCTCGGCGTCGGCCTCGAACGTCAGCAGCACGCGGTGGCGCAGCACCAGGTGGCGGAGCGCGCGGATGTCCTCGGGGAGCACGTGCGCACGGCCGTTCAGGAGCGCCAGGGCGCGGGAGGCCTGCAGGAAGGCGATGCTCGCCCGCGGGCTCGCGCCGTACTTGATGAGGCGGGCCCGCTCCTCGCCGATGTACGGCGCGGGGTTCCGGGTGACGTAGGCGATCGAGACGATGTAGTTGCGGATCGCCGGGTCGACATAGATGCGGCTGGCGACGTCCTGCAGCAGGTGCACGTCGTCGAGGGTGACCGCGCTCGTCACGTGCCGATCGGGGTCGAGCACACCGGAGTCGATGCGCCCGAGGATCTCGAACTCCTCGGCCGGGCTCGGGTACTCCACGATCTCCTTGAGCAGGAACCGGTCCATCTGGGCCTCGGGCAGCTCGTACGTGCCCTCCTGCTCGATGGGGTTCTGCGTGGCGATCACGAGGAACGGCTTCGGCAGCGGATGGATCTCGCCGCCGATCGTGGTCTGATGCTCCTGCATCGCCTCGAGCATCGCGCTCTGCGTCTTGGCGCTGGAGCGGTTGATCTCGTCGAGCAGCACGAAGTTCGCGTGCACCGGACCGAGGACCGTGCGGAACGAGCCGGTCGCCGACTCGTAGATCTGGCTGCCGGTGATGTCGCTGGGGAGCAGGTCGGGCGTGCACTGGATGCGCTTGAACTGCGCCTTGACGGTGTCGGCGAGCGTGCTGGCGGCCGTCGTCTTGGCGAGGCCCGGCACGCTCTCCAGCAGGATGTGCCCGCCGGCGATGAGCGACACGAGCAGGCTCATCCTCAGGCGGTCCTGGCCGACCATCTTCGCGGAGTAGGAGTCCGAGATCACCGTGAGCACGGCCGCCGCGCGGGACATCTCCGCCTCGGTCGGCGCTCCCTGGTTCTTCGAGCCCGAAACACCCTCGGTCCGAGAGGTCGGCGCCTCGCGCGGCACGGATCCGGCGGAAGGCGCGGGGGGCGCGGGCGGGTAGCTCGGAGCAGGAGGAGGCGGGGGCGCAGAGCTCGCCTGCGGGTCCGGCGCGTAGGGCTCGTTCATGGGTGGCTCCCTCGGTCACACGGGGACACGCGTCTCAGCCATCCCCCGCGGACCAGCGTAACCGCATCCGGCCGCCCGACCGGCGGGCAGGGGTGCCCGGATCAGTCGGCGACGGTGACGTGGGCGCCGCGCCGCCGGCCGACCCAGACCACGAGGGCTGCGGCGCCGATGATGATCGCGGCGATCAGCAGCACGTAGAGGCTGACCGCGACGTATCCGCCCGACTGGTGCGGGTCGAGGAACGGGTAGGGGTACCAGTACGGGTTGCCGGTCGCCGGAGCGATGACGAGGTTCGCGCGGATCAGCGTGTAGACGACCCAGACGATCGGGAAGATCGCCGCGATGCCGACGGTGCCCCAGCCGAGCGCGCGGCGTCGGGGAGCGAACAGCACGTCGAGGAGCATGATCAGCGGGATGACCACGTGCAGCACTTCGTTCGACCAGGGGACGGTGGAGCCCTGGGGGAGGGGGATGCCGCGGAGCAGAGTGTTGTAGACGACGCCGGTCACGATCATGTAGGTGCTCGCGCACACGAGCAGCACCGCGAGCCACCGCGGTTCGACGAGCTTCGCGTCCTTCTGCCGCAGCGCCCAGATGCCGCCGATCGCGAGAGCGACCGCGGCGAGGACGTTCGACTCGATCGTGAAGAAGCTGAAGAAGTTCGCGATCACGGTCGGCATGTGTCGGCCGTAGTCCGTGTCGGCGCTCTGGGCGACCTCGATCGATCGAGCGAGTTGGGCGACGATCGCCGCGACGGCGAGGACTGCTGCTGCGAGTCGTGCGTAGGGCCACCAGGTCGTCATATTCGCCTCCGCCGGTCACTGTAGCGGAATCGCGCCGTAGACCGCGGGACCGATATATCGATATGTTCGGACTCGGACGCAGCAGGCGCGATGGCGGAGGGGCACATGAGCGACAGCGGCACGGATTCGGCGACCACGATCACACCCCGGAGGACGTGGCGCGGCCGGGCCGGGCTGAGCATCCAGTCGAAGCTGCTGATCATGCTCCTCGCGGTGAGCCTGGTCTCGTCCATCGTCGTCGGAGCGATCGGATTCATCAACGGACGCGACTCGCTGCACGATGCCGCCGTCGACCAGCTCATCACCATCCGGTCCATGCGCGCGACGGAGATCACCGAGGCGATCGCCGACGTCAAGCGCGACGCCTCGCTGCAGTCGCGCAACCTGAGCGCGCAGACCCTGTCGAACACGATGAACGCCGCCTGGGACGAGCTGCAGCAGCAGGAGGTGACCGACGATCAGCTCGCGCCGCTCGAGGCCTACTACGCCGACACGTTCATCCCCGAGCTCGAGAGCCGCGCCGGCGAGGAATACGGCGACGAGGCCTTCATCCCGGAATCGAACGCCGGCCGCTACCTGCAGCTGCAGTACACCGTGAAGAACCAGGACTTCGACGCCGACTACGACACGCTGCTCACCTCGAACGACACGGGCGACGGCACGAGCTACTCCGCCGGAGCGGAGCGCTACGGCGACTACTTCACGAGGCTGATCCAACAGGCCGGATACGAGGACGCGCTCCTGCTCAACCTCGACGGCGACGTGGTCTTCTCCGCCTACAAGGGCATCGACCTCGGTACGAACGTCAACACGGGCCCCTATCGCGACACCGCCTTCGCGCAGACCTACCGCGACACGATCGCCACCAACTCGGTCGATTCGATCGGACTCACCGACTTCGAGCGGTGGATCCCCTCGCTCAACGTGCCGACCATGTGGGTCATCTCCCCGGTCGGCAATGAGAGCGGGATCACGGGCGCCATGGCGCTCCAGGTGCCGCTCGACCAGATCAACGACGTGATGACCGGCAGCAAGGAATGGAAGAAGCAGGGCCTCGGCGACACCGGCGAGGTCTACCTGGTGGGGCGCGACGACCTCATGCGCAGCACTTCTCGGCGCCTCGAGGAAGACCCCGAGGACTACGTCAAGCGGCTCATCAGCGGCGGGATCGCCCCCACGATCGCGAACCGGATCGGCGAGGTCAAGGGCACCGTGCTGCTGCAGCCCGTCAACACGTTCGCCGTGGGGGAGGCACAGGCCGGGCGCAGCGGCACCGTCGTCGGCCGCGACTACATCGGCGGAGACAGCGTCACCACGTATGCCCCGCTGGAGATCGAGGGGCTCGACTGGGTCATCATCGCGCGCATCGACACCGCCGAGGCTTTCGAGCCGGTGAACGTCTTCACCCGCAACGTGCTGCTGTCGCTGCTCGGCATCCTGCTCGGCGTCTCGCTGCTGTCGCTGCTGCTCGCGCAGGTCTTCACCCGCCCGATCCATCGCCTGGTCGGCGCCGTGCACCGGGTCGCCGAAGGCGACCTCGACGTGCAGGTGCCGCAGGGTTCCCGCGACGAGTTCGGCGACCTCGGCAGCGCGTTCAACGACATGGCTTCGAGTCTGCGCATCAAACAGGACCTCATCGAGGAGCAGCACAAGGAGAATGAGAAGCTGCTGCACACCCTCATGCCGGAGAGCGTCGCGGCGAAGTACAAGCAGGGCGACGAGACGATCTCCGAGGCGCACGAGAACGTGTCCGTGGTCTTCGCGGAGCTGGTCGGCTTCGACGACGCCGTCCGCGGTCAGAGCCCCGAACAGGAGATCGCGCTTCTCAACACCCTCATGCGCGGCTTCGACGAAGCGGCTGAGAAGGCCGGTGTCGAGAAGGTCCGCACGCTCCGCGGGGGCTATCTCGCGTCGTCCGGGCTGATCGTGCCGCGGGTCGACAACATCCGCCGCAGCGTCGATTTCGCCCGCAACCTGCTCGGCGTGCTCGAGCGCTTCAACGCGCAGAACGGCACGCAGGTCGGGCTCCGTGCCGGTGTCGACACGGGCACGGTCACCAGCGGCCTCGTCGCACGCACCTCGCTCGCGTACGACCTGTGGGGCGATGCGGTGAACCTCGCCTACCGCGTGCGCTCGGTCACCGGCGAACCGGGCATCTACGTCAGCCAGACGGTGCGCGACCGCACCCAGGAGCTGGTGAGCTACGTCGAGGCCGGCACGGTCGAGACGCAGGGCAGGACAGAGACCGTCTGGAAGGTGGTGGTCTGACGGTGGCCGACGCATTCGAGGACGGATGGGCGTGGTGGGTCATCGCGCTCGCCGTCGGCGTGCCCGTGCTCCTCGTCGTGCTCACCGAGATCATCGGGGCGCTGACGCGCCGCGGCAGCCCGGTGGCGAAGCCGCTGCGGATGCTGCGCAACGGAGTCATCCCCGTCGGCGCGCTGTTCGCGCTGCTCGCCTTCGCGATCCAGTCCCCCGCCGATCAGGTGTGGACGCGGGTCGTCGCCACGGTGTTCGGCTTCCTCGTCATCCTGCTCGTGCTCTCCGCCTTCAACGTCGCACTTTTCGCCAATGCGCAGAAGGACTCCTGGCGCGGACGCATCCCGACGATCTTCGTCGAGATCGGCCGGCTCGTGCTGGTGGGCGTCGGTCTCGCGCTGCTCTTCTCCTGGGTGTGGGATGCCGACGTCGGCGGCATCTTCACGGCGCTCGGTGTCGGGTCGATCGTCATCGGCCTCGCCCTGCAGAACGCCGTCGGCGGCGTCATCTCGGGCCTGCTCCTGCTCTTCGAGCAGCCGTTCAAGATCGGGGACTGGCTGGATGCCGCGGGCGTCAAGGGCCGGGTCGTCGAGGTCAACTGGCGCGCGGTGCACATCGAGACGGGCGCCGGCATTCAGATCGTGCCGAACTCGACCCTCTCCGGGGCGTCGTTCACGAACCTGAGCGAGCCGGAGGGCCCGCACTGGGCCGAGACGCCGGTGAAGTTCTCGACCGACGATCCGCCGCATGAGGTCATGTCGCTGCTGCGTACGGTGGCGGAGGCGCTGCCGATGAAGCTGCCCCGCGAGCACGTCACGGTCGACTACTCGGGCGCCGGCGCGTACGGGGTGTCGATCCCTGTGGCCGGGCCGGCTGACGCTTCGCGCGCCCTCTCGATGTACCTGTCCTGGCTCTGGTACGCGGCCAGGCGCCGCGGCTTCGCGCTGGACGGCGATTCGACCGATCCGCTCGCCGAACCCCAGCGGCTGGTCGAGGCGATCACGGCGATCGCCCCCACGCTGCATCTGCGCGACGACGACATCGAGGCCGTGACCGCGGGTGCACGACTCGAGCGCTACGGCGTCGGCGAGGTCGTGCTTCCCAGCGGCATCGTGCCCGATGAGGTGCGTGTCGTCGTGTCGGGACGCGCGGTGCTCGCCGTCGAGGCCGAGGGCGGTCGCATCGAGTTCGCGAGTGCGGAGAAGGGCGACATCGTCGGGCATACGGCCCTCACCCGCGAGCGCACGCAGGCGGCCACGATCGCCGGCGAGATCCTCACCCTCGTGGTGCTGCCGCTGTCGACGGTCGACGCGCTGATCCAGAGTCGTCCGCGGCTGGCCGGTGAGATCGGCGAAGCCCTGGAGCTGAAGCGGACGCTCGCCGCCGCCCGGCTGGCCGAACTCGGCATCGCGCGGAACGTGATCGGCGAGCGCTGAGCCGAGAGCCCATCGGGCGTTCCGGTCGCGATTTCTGCCGTTCCGAACGCGCAGGCGCGGCAGAAAGTGCGACCGGAGCGAACGCGACCGGGCAGAACTGCGACCGGAACCAGGGCGTCAGGCCGCCCGACGCCGCCAGCGCATCCGCGTGACGAGCACGCCGAGCAGGCACAGTGCACCGCCGAGGAACATCAGCGGTGTCGGCACTTCGCCGAGGATCGCCCACGACATGAGGATCGCGATCGCCGGCACGACGTAGGTGGTCGCCGAGGTCTGCCCCGCGGTGCTGCGCTGCAGCACGTACGCCCAGGTGGTGAAGGCGACGGCTGTGGGGAAGATGCCGAGGTAGACCACCCACAGCGTCGAGTCGAGCGGTGCGGACTGCAGGGCGCCGATGAGACTGCCGATCCACGGCAGCAGGGCGACGGTGCCGGCGATCGCGCCGAGCCAGGTCAGCGTCGTCGCATCTGTGCCGGCCGTGAGGAGTCGCTTCTGCAGGAGCGTGCATCCGGCGTACATGACGGCGGCCAGCAGGGCGAGCAGGAGCCCGGTGATGTCGGGCCCCTCGTTCGTGGAGGAGTTCATGCCGATCAGCACGACGCCGAGGAACGCGATCGGTGCCCCGATGATGAGCGGCTTCGGGAAGCCCTCGCGCAGGAACAGTCCGCTGAAGACGACGACCATCAGCGGTGCGAGGTTCACCACCATCGCGGCGGTGCCGGCGTCGAGGGTGCGCTCGGCGCTGTTGAGCGCGAGGTTGTAGACGCAGAACCAGCCGATGCCCCATACCGCGATGAGCCACCAGTGCCGTCGCTCGGGCAGACGGATGCCGTGCCGCACGGCGATGATCGTCAGCACGACCGTGCCGACGGCCATCCGCAGCAACGCGAGCGCGCCCGGGTCGTAGTGCGGTCCGGCGCCGCGGATGCCGATGAACGCCGAGGCCCAGAGCACCACCGTCACCAGTGCGGCGATGAGGACCAGCGCGCCCTGCTTCCTGGGCGCGCCCTGCCCACCGGGCGCGGGGGTAGTCGTGCGGACTCCGGGGACACCGGAAACAGCTTCAGGCATCCTCCGATCCTGGCAGTGGCTTCCGACATCGAGCGAGGCTCTGGAGCGACAGCATCCGTCGCTTTCCCGCCAGCGTCCGCGAGCGGGGCCACCTGTCCCCACACGAAGTTCGCAGAACGGCACGAACCTCGCAGAGTTCACGACCAGTCCCTGCGAAGTTCATGCTTTTCTGCGAGGTCCCCCACCACCGCACCGACGGCGCAACCCCCGAAACAGCCCGGAAACCCCCTCCCGATAGGATGGGACCGCCCGAAGAGGGCCAGCTCATCGGCCGGTGCAAACCCGGCGAAAGCAGGGGGGACACCCATGCCAGGAATCGTGATCGTCGGCGTGCAGTGGGGCGACGAAGGAAAGGGCAAGGCCACCGATCTTCTCGGTGAGCGCACCGACTGGGTGGTGAAGTTCAACGGCGGCAACAACGCCGGGCACACCGTGGTCGTCGGCGACGAGAAGTATGCGCTGCACCTTCTGCCATCCGGCATCCTGTCTCCCGGCGTGACGCCGGTCATCGGCAACGGCGTGGTCGTCGACCTCGAGGTGCTGTTCTTCGAACTCGAGGCGCTGGCCGCCCGCGGCATCGACATCTCGCGGCTCAAGGTGAGCGCGAACGCGCACATCATCACGCAGTACCACCGCACGCTCGACAAGGTCACCGAGCGCTTCCTCGGCAAGCGCATGATCGGCACGACGGGCCGCGGCATCGGTCCGGCCTACGCCGACAAGATCAACCGTGTGGGCATCCGGATCCAGGACATCTTCGACGAGAACATCCTGCGCCAGAAGGTCGAGGGCGCGCTCGACCAGAAGAACCATCTGCTGGTCAAGATCTTCAACCGTCGGGCGATCACCGCCGACGAGGTCGTCGAGGATCTGCTGTCGTACGCCGACCGCCTGCGCCCGATGGTCGCCGACACCGGCTACCTGATCGCTGAGGCGCTCGACCGCGGCGAGGTCGTCGTCTTCGAGGGCGGCCAGGCCACGATGCTCGACATCGACCACGGCACCTACCCGTTCGTGACGTCGTCGTCGGCCACCGCCGGTGGCGCGGCGACCGGATCCGGCGTCGGTCCCGGCGCCCTCGACCGCATCGTCGGCATCGTCAAGGCGTACACGACCCGCGTCGGCTCGGGCCCGTTCCCGACCGAGCTGTTCGACGAGCAGGGCGAGTGGCTGCGCAAGCAGGGCTTCGAGTTCGGCACGACGACCGGCCGCCCGCGCCGGGTCGGCTGGTACGACGCACCCATCACGCGCTACGCGACCCGCATCAACGGCATCACCGATCTCGTGCTGACCAAGCTCGACATCCTCACCGGTCTCGAGCAGGTTCCGGTGTGCGTGGCGTACGACGTCGACGGCGTGCACTTCGACGAGGTGCCGGTCAACCAGACCGACTTCCACCACGCGAAGCCGGTGCTGGAGTACTTCCCGGGGTGGAGCGAAGACATCTCGACCGCCCGCACCTTCGAAGACCTCCCGCAGGCCGCTCAGGACTACGTGCTGGCGCTCGAGAAGATGAGCAACACGCGCATCTCGGTGATCGGCGTCGGCCCGGAGCGCGACCAGGTCATCGTGCGCCACGATCTGCTCGACTGATCGGGGCTGACGCGTGACACGGTTCTGGCTCGGGGGCTACGGCTCCGGCATGGAGGGCTCGGCCGACGGCATCGGCCTGCTCGAGGGCGACGAGGGCCGCGAGGCCACCACGCTCGCTTACCGCGGGGCCGTCGTCGAGACGCCGTCGCCGTCGTGGCTGGCGCGGCATCCGTCGCTCGACGTCGTCTACGCGGCGCTCGAGGGCGACGCCCAGGTGCAGGCCTTCGCGCGCACCGGCGAATCCGCCCTCTCTCCGCTCGGAGACCCCGTTCCCGTCGGCGACAGCGTCTGCCATCTGGCCGTCGCCCCGAACGGCGCGTTCCTGATCGCGAGCTGCTACGGCGACGGACGCGTGGTGCGCATCGGCCTCGATGCGGCCGGCCGTCTGGTCCCCGCGCAGGCGAAGGCGGATGCCGCCGCGGCGCTGCGCGCAGCCCTGTTCGGCGACGAGGATCCGGATGCTCCGGCGGCGACCCCTCCGGGCGACGGCGTCGCCGCGACCGACCCGCACGGCTCGAGCGAGGAGCGGGCGTCGCACGCGCACGCCGCGGCGTTCCTGCCCGACGGCCGGATCGCCACCACCGACCTCGGCTTCGACCTGGTGCGGTTCTGGAAGCAGAGCGCGAACGGCCTCACCCTCGACCACGAGGTCGTGCTGCCGCTCGGCACCGGTCCGCGCCATATGGTCGTGCACCCGAGCGGTCATCTGCACGTCGTGACCGAGTATTCGTGCGAGGTGTTCACGCTCGCGTCCGGCGTCGACGGCACCTGGCGCGTCGTGTCGTCGACCCTGGCGAGTCCGATCGCGCAGGTCGGCTTCGACTTCCCCGCCGAGCTCGCCCGCACCCGCGACGGGCAGTTCCTGTACACGGCCCTCCGCGGCAGCAACACGATCGCGGCTCTGCGCGTGCGCGGCGGCGGCGACTCCCTCGAGTCGGTCGCCCTCGCCGACTCGGGCGTCGACTGGCCGCGTCATCACCTGGTCCACGAGGGCAAGCTCCTCGTCGCCGGGCAGCGGTCCGACACGATCACGCTGCTCGACCTCGATGATCGTACGGGCGCGCCTCTCGGCATCCGTCATGAGGCGCAGGTTCCGACGCCGACGTACTTCCTCCTCGTCCGCTGAGCCGCCTCACCCGTCGGCGGGGATGCCCTTCGCGAGCCAGCGGATCGGCCCGGCACCCGTGCGTCCGAGCACATCCTCGGGGTTCTGCAGGGCGCACGACGTGAGGCTGAGGCAGCCGCATCCGATGCATCCGTCGAGGTCGCCGCGCAGGTGCTCGAGCTGGCGGATGCGGGCGTCGAGCTCGTCACGCCAGCGCTGCGACAGACGCGCCCAGTCCTGCTTCGTCGGCGTCCGGCCCTCGGGGAGCGATTCCAGGGCGGTGCGGATGTCTTTGAGCGGGATGCCGACGCGCTGGGAGACCCGGATGAAGGCGACGCGCCGCAGGGTGTCGCGGCCGTATCGTCGCTGATTGCCCGAGGAACGCTCCGAGACGATCAGGCCGTTGCGCTCGTAGAAGTGGAGGGCGGATGCCGCGACGCCGCTGCGCGCGGAGACTTCGCCGATCGTGAGGCGTCGATCCTTGTCGCCGTCCAGCTGTGGCACGGTCTCCTCCTCGCATGCTCCGCTTGACCTCAACCTTAGTTGAAGTCCTAGCGTCGTGATCATGACGACGGAAACAGGAGTGGACGCGACGCCGAGTGCCGCCGCCCACCGCATCATGGGCGGCGACTATCTCTGGATCACGATCGGCGCGTGTGCGCTCGTGTTCCTCGGGGCCTTCGAATCCCTGGCGGTGACGACCGTGATGCCGACGGTGAGCGCCGACCTCGGCGGCGAGCGGCTCTACTCCCTCGCCTTCGCCGGCCCCCTGGCGACGAGCGTGATCGGCATGGTGATCGCGGGCAACTGGGCGGATCGTCGCGGACCCGTCGCTCCGCTGTACACCGCGGTCGTGATGTTCGTCGTCGGGCTGCTCATCGCCGGACTCGCGCCGAGCATGGAGGTGCTCGTCGCGGGGCGCTTCGCCCAGGGGCTCGGCAGCGGCGGCCTGATGGTCGCGCTGTATGTCGTGGTCGCCCGGGTGTACCCGCAGGAGCTCCACCCCGCGATCTTCGCCGGGTTCGCGGCTGCCTGGGTGATCCCCTCCCTCATCGGGCCGACGGTCGCCGGCGCCGTGACCGAGCTCTGGAGCTGGCACTGGGTGTTCCTGGGCGTCGTCATCCTGGTGCTCGTGGCCCTGGTCATGGTGATCCCCGCCCTGCGCGGGCTCGCGAACGACGGGGACGCGACGGCCCCGTGGGCGTTCGGTCGGCTCGGCTGGTCGGTGCTCGCCGCCGTCGCCGTGCTGGCTCTGAACCTCGTCGGCGACATCCCCGCGATCGGTCCGGTGCTCGCGGTGGTCGCGATCGTCATCGCCCTGATCGCCGTGCGCCCGCTCGTGCCGCGAGGCACGCTGCGCGCGCGTCGCGGCTTGCCCTCGGTCATCCTCGTCCGCGGACTCGCCGGTGCCGCGTTCTTCGGTGCGCAGGTGTATCTGCCGTACCTGCTGACCGACCGCTACCAGCTGTCGCCGACGCTCGCCGGGCTGTCGCTGACCGGCGGCGCGCTGGCCTGGTCCGCCGCGGCGACCGTGCAGGGGCGGATGGGCGTGCGTCTCTCCAGCGTGACCGCGGTGCGTGCGGGAACCGTCCTGGTGCTGGCGGGCATCCTGCTGACGGTCGCCGTGGCGGCGTTCGGGTGGAGCGCCCTGCTGGTCGCCGGGGCGTGGATCCTCGCCGGCGTCGGGATGGGGCTGATGAGCCCGCGCTCCAGCGCCCTGACGCTCGCGATGTCGACGCCTGAGAATCAGGGATTCAACAGCGGGGCGATGACGGTCGCCGACTCGTTCGGGAGTGCGCTGGCGCTCGCCGTCACGGGCAGCCTTTTCACGGGGCTGGCGGCGGTCGCCGATCCGTTCACCGGTGTGTTCATCCTGGCCGCGGTGATCGCCGCGGCCGCCGCGCTGGTCGCGCCGAGAATGCGGACGGATGCCGAGGGCGTCACGACCGTCGAGGGAGAGGGCGCATGAGCACCGGGGTCGAGGAGGAGCGCACCATGCGGGCCATCGTGCAGCGGGAGTTCGGCGCGTCGGCGGTGCTGAAGATCGAGGAGGTCGCGGTGCCCGAGCCCGGCGACGGCGAGGTTCTCGTGCGCGTCGCCGCCGCCGGAGTGCACGCCGTCGACACCGACATCCGGCGCGGCGAGGGGCCGCCGTCGATGCCGAAGCCGGCGCTCCCGATGACACCGGGGCGCGAGGTCGCCGGCACCGTCGAGGCCGTCGGCCCCGACGTCGACGCGGCTCTCCTCGGCGCGCGCGTGGTCGCGCATGTCGGTTTCCGCAGCGGCGGCTACGCGGAGTTCACGATCGCGCCGGCTGCGGCCCTCCATGCCCTCCCCGTCGGGATGCCGTTCCCGCAGGCCGTCGCCGCGATCGGCACCGGTCGGACCGCGCAGCTCGTGCTCGACTCGGTCGAGTTCCGGCCGGACGACGTCGTGATCATCCCCGGCGCCTCGGGCGGTCTCGGAAGTCAGCTCGCCCAGCTCGCACTGTCGGAGGGCGCGACGGTCGTCGCGCTCTACGGGGGCGAGGCGAAGCGGGCGGTCGTCGAGCAGCTGGCGCACGGCGGGCGGCGCTCGGCAGGGCGGATGCTGACGCTCGACGCGACCGACGACGCCTGGCGGGAGCGGATGACCGAGCTGCTCGACGGCGCGCAGCCGTCGGTGCTCATCGACGGCGTCGGCGGTGCGACCGGACGAGCTGCGGTCGAGAGTCTCGGTCGCGGCGCGCGGGTCGTGATCATCGGCTGGTCGAGCGGCGAGATCGTGCGCCTCGACTCGGCCGACATCGTCGAACGCTCGCTCACGGTCGCGGTGCCGCTCGGACGGGCTCTTCCGGATCTGCGGGCGCTCGAGACCCGAGCCCTCGCCGCGGTCGCGGAGGGTCGGACTGCTCCGCCCGTCGACGAGTACCGTCTCGACGATGCCGCCTCGGCGCACGATGCGATCGAGCAGCGTCGGCAGCGGGGGAAGGTCGTGCTGGTGCCGTCGGGTCTCTGATTTGCAGGCGGAGGTCCCCAGTGGGTACTGTGCTGAACAGTGTTCAGGTGAACACTGTTCAGGAAGGATCCCCGATGGCGCCCTCGACCCGCGACACCAGTGCGACTCTCGGCCGGGTGGCCGTGTTCGCCGCCCTCATCATCGTGCTCGGCACCGTCGTCGTGCCGCTGCCGGGCGGAGTGCCCATCACCGCCCAGACGCTCGGCGTCATGCTGGCCGGGCTCGTTCTCGGCCCGCGGATCGCGCCGCTGTCGATCGTGCTCGTGCTCGTGCTCGCCGCCGTGGGGCTCCCCGTCCTCGCCGGCGGACGCGGAGGCCTCGGCGTGTTCGTCGGTCCCACGGTCGGATACCTCGCCGGCTGGATCGCGGGAGTCGTCGTGATCGGCCTGCTGATGCGGACCGGGCGGGTCACGTGGTGGCGCGCCGCCGCGGCATCCCTGATCGGCGGCGTGCTCGTCGTCTACGCCTTCGGAATCCCCGTCCAGGCCGTCGTGACCGGCGTGCCCCTCCTCCCCACCGCGCTGTCGAGCCTCGCCTTCCTTCCCGGAGATCTCATCAAGGTGGTCGCGGCGACCCTCGTCGTCGTCGCGCTGCAGCGGGCGTACCCGCGGGCTTTCGCCTCCGGTCGCGCGCCGCGGGAGGCTGTCGCAGCCTGACGACGGCCGTGCGGCGCTGCATCAGCAGGTTCGAATCACACCTGCAGGTCGACACGCCGGGTTTCGCGCCTGCATCCGTGATCTGAACCTGCAGATGGAAGGCGGATGCACGACCGGATGCCGCGGCAATCGCCCCGCGTGGAACAACTGACCCGTGACTCGGCGTTGCTCTTGAGCGAGACTGGGCGACGGAGAGGTGCGACACATGGATGCTGCAGCGAAGACGGATGAATACGACCTGATCGTGCTGGGCGCGGGAGCGGTCGGCGAGAACGTCGCCGACCGTGCGGTGCAGGGCGGTCTCACGACGATCATCGTCGAGAGCGAGCTCGTCGGCGGGGAGTGCTCGTACTGGGCGTGCATGCCCTCCAAGGCCCTGCTGCGACCGGCGCAGGCCCTGCGGGCAGCCCAGCACGTGGGCGGAGCCTCGCAGGCGGTGACCGGAAAGCTCGACGTGCGTGCGGTGTTCGACCGCCGCGATTCGTTCACCAGCAGCTGGTCGGACGACGGCCAGGTGAAGTGGCTCGACTCGGCGGGCATCGATCTCGCCCGCGGCTTCGGCCGGATCACGGGTGAGCGCGAGGTCACCGTGACGGATGCCGACGGCGGCACCCGCGTGCTGCGCGCCCGCCATGCGGTTGCGATCAGCACCGGCTCCGAGGCCGTGATCCCGCCGATCGACGGACTGCGTGAGGCGTCTCCGTGGACCAGTCGCGAGGCCACGAGCGCCGAGGAACTCCCCGAGAGCCTCGCCGTGATCGGCGGCGGCGTCGTCGCGGTCGAGATGGCCACGGTGTACGCGTCGCTCGGCTCGAAGGTCACGATCATCGCGCGGGGAGAGCTGCTCGCGTCGATGGAGCCCTTCGCGGGCGAGCGCGTGGCAGCAGGGCTGACGGAACTCGGCGTCGATGTGCGCACCTCGACCGGCACGACCTCCGTCCGTCGTGGCGACGAGGGCGTGACGATCACGCTCGACGGCGGCGAGGAGATCGTCGCCGCGGAGGTGCTCGTCGCCACCGGACGATCCGCCCACAACCGCGACATCGGCCTGGAGGTCGTCGGTCTGGAGCCGGGCAAGTGGATCGAGACGGATGACACGCTGCGCGTACCCGGCGTCGACTGGCTCTACGCCGTGGGCGACGTCAACGGCCGCGTGCTCCTCACCCATCAGGGCAAGTACCAGGCGCGCGCGGCGGGCGACGTGATCGCCGCACGTGCGAAGGGCGACGACGTCGACGACGCCCCGTGGGGCCGGCACGTCGCGACCGCCGATCACGCGGCGGTGCCGCAGGTCACCTTCTCGTTCCCCGAGGTCGCGTCGGCCGGACTCACGGAGGCCGCCGCTCGCGAAGCAGGACACGACGTGAAGGTGATCGACTACGACCTCGGTGCGATCGCGGGAGCGAGCGTCTACGAGGACGGCTTCGAGGGTCAGGCCCGCCTCGTGATCGATACAGAGCGCGACGTCGTGATCGGCGCGACCTTCGTCGGTCCCGAGGTCGCCGAGCTCATCCAGGCTGCGACGATCGCCATCGTCGGCGAGGTCCCGATCTCCCGTCTCTGGCACGCCGTTCCGGCGTATCCCACGATCAGCGAGATCTGGCTCCGCCTGCTCGAGGGATACGGTCGCGACTCGGCCTGAGGCCCGTGGCGCCGTGGCCGGCAATCCGTTCCCGGCGCCGCATCGAACAGCATCCGAATATTTCTCACATTGACGGCTTCCCCGCAACCCCCCGCCCGGATGTCCCAGCCGTCTTATACGCTCGAACCCACATCCGAGGAGGCAGGACCATGAAGGCTGTCATCGCAGGAACCGTCATCGCCGAGGCCGACGAGAGCGATCTCGTCCGCATCGAGGGGAACTGGTACTTCCCGCCGGCCTCGATCGCGCCCGGAGCGCTGGTCGAGAGCCCCACTCCGTACACGTGCCCGTGGAAGGGCGCAGCGCAGTACTTCTCGGTGAAGACCGGCGACGAGCTGCACACCGACTACGCGTGGTCGTATCCGACCCCGTACCCCTCCGCATTCGACCGCGTCGGCAAGGACTTCTCCGGCTACGTCGCCTTCGACCCGCGCGTGCAGATCAGCGCATGACTTCCGTATGCCGTCGCCGGGGCGCCGATGCGCGCCTCGTCGACCGACCGACTGGAAAGTGACCCATGATCGAGTTCCGCAACGTCACCAAGCAGTTCCCTGACGGCACCGTGGCGGTCGACGACTTCAGCCTGGTGCTGCCGTCGCGAAAGACCACCGTGTTCGTCGGCTCGTCCGGATGCGGCAAGACCACCCTTCTGCGCATGATCAACCGCATGGTCGAGCCGACCTCGGGAGACATCGAGATCGACGGTGAGAACGTGCTCGTCGGCGATCCGGTGCAGCTGCGTCGCCGCATCGGCTACGTGATGCAGAACTCCGGACTCATGCCGCACTTCTCGGTCATCGACAACGTCGCGACCGTGCTGCGTCTCACGGGGGTGAAGAAGCCCGAGGCGCACAAGCGGGCCCGCACGCTGCTCGACACCGTCGGTCTCGACCAGGCGCTCGCAGAACGGTACCCGAGCCAGCTCTCCGGTGGCCAGCAGCAGCGCGTCGGCGTGGCTCGAGGCCTCGCGGCCGACCCGAACATCCTGCTCATGGACGAGCCCTTCGGCGCCGTCGACCCGATCGTCCGCGCCGATCTGCAGCAGGAGACCCTTCGGCTGCAGCACGAACTCGACAAGACCGTCGTCTTCGTCACGCACGACATCGACGAGGCATTCCTGCTCGGCGACCAGGTCGTCATCCTCGACAAAGGCGCGCGCATCGTGCAGGTCGGGAGCCCGAGCGAGATCATCGAGAACCCTGCCGACGACTTCGTCGCCGCGTTCATCGGCGCCGACCGCGGCCGACGCGCGCTGCGCCTCAAGCAGACGCCGAACGGCACCGTCGTCGTCGACTCCGAGGGACGCACGCAGGGCGCGATCGTGGCCGAGCCGGAGAGCGTCGCCGCAACGGATGCCGAGGCTGAGGGCGCACTGTGAACTGGGTCTCCGACAACTTCGGGCTGATCCTCGAACTGACGCTGGTGCACCTGCGACAGAGCATCGTGCCGATCGTGATCGGATTCGTGATCTCGCTGCCGCTCGGCTGGGTGGCCTGGCGCTACCGGCTCGTGCGCGGACCGATCATCGTGCTCACCGGTCTGCTCTATACGATCCCCTCGCTCGCTCTGCTGATCCTGCTGCCGGCGACGCTCGGCTACTCGGCCATCAGTGAGACCAACCTCGTGATCGCCCTGACGATCTACGCGGTCGCGATCCTCGTCCGCTCCGTGGCCGACGGTCTCGACTCGGTCGACGACGGCGTGCGTCAGGCTGCCACGGCGACCGGTTTCGCGCCGTTCCGGCGGTTCTGGGCTGTCGAGTTCCCGCTCGCCGGTCCCGTGATCCTCGCCGGACTCCGCGTCGCTGCCGTCAGCACGATCTCGCTCGCGACCGTCGGCATCCTCATCGGTGTCACGAATCTCGGGTACCTCTTCACGAACGGCCTCGAGCGTCGCATCATCGCCGAGGTCTTCGCCGGCGTCATCGCGGTCGTGATCATCGCGCTCGTGATCGACCTGATCCTGCTGCTGCTCGGACGCGCGCTGATGCCGTGGACGACCGCCCCGAGTCGCGTCGCCGCGAGCCGCGCCGTTCCGGTGAGGGCAGCCGCATGAACCTCTTCGCCGACGCCATCGCGTGGATGTTCGCCCCGGCCCAGTGGACGGGGAACTACGCCCTGCCCAAGCTCCTCGGCGAACACCTCGCCCTCACCGCCATCTCGGTGCTGATCGCCGCGGTCATCGCCCTGCCGCTCGGCTGGCTGATCGGTCACACCGGCCGGGGCCGCGAGATCGCCGTCGCGGTGTCGGGCGCCGCGCGTGCCATCCCCGCCTTCGGTCTGATGGTGCTGCTCGTGCTCCTCCTCGGAGTGCTGCGCGTGCCCCAGGCCGCCATCACGACTTTCGTGCTCCTCGCGATCCCCTCGCTCCTCGCGGGTGCCTACACGGGTCTCGAGGCGATCGACCGTCGTGTGATCGATGCCGCCCGGGCCATGGGCATGACCGAGTGGCAGATCTTCTGGAAGGTCGAAGTCCCCCTCGGTCTTCCCCTGCTCGTCGGCGGCATCCGCTCGGCGCTGCTCCAGGTCATCGCGACCGTGACGATCGCCGCCTACGTCAATCTCGGCGGGCTCGGCTGGCCGATCATCCAGGGCATCCCGCTGCGTCGCTTCGATCAGGTCCTCGGAGGCGCGCTCATCGTCGCCGTGCTCGCGCTGCTCGTCGACCTGCTGCTCGCCGCCGCCCAGCATGCTGCCGTTCCGCGGGGGCTGCGCACCGGTCGCCCGACTCGCCGTCGCACCCGCCCGCTCACACCGGCCCCTGCGCCCGCGGCATCCCCCGCCTGATCTCTCCGTCCCGCTTTCACAGCACCTGAAGAAGTCCCACAGAAAAGAGAAGTCCATGTTCACAGCACGAGGCAAGCGCTCCGTTCTGGCCGTCGGCCTGGTGGCCGCGGCCGCACTCGCCCTGACCGCCTGCGGCGGCAACCCGCTCGAAGAGCCGTCCGACGACGCCGGATCCGGTTCGGGCAGCTCCGACACAATCGTCGTCGGCTCGCAGGGGTATTACTCCAACGAGATCATCGCCGAGATCTACGCCCAGGCGCTCGAAGGCGCCGGGTTCACCGTCGAGAAGCAGCTCAACATCGGACAGCGCGACGCGTACATGCCCGAGGTCGAGTCCGGTGAGATCAACGTCTTCCCGGAGTACACCGGCAGCCTGCTGGAGTACCTCTCGAAGGACGGCGTCGACGTCACCGCTCCGGACGACGTCTACGCCGCGCTGCAGGACGCCCTGCCCGACGGCCTGACCGCTCTCGATTACGCCGAGGCGTCCGACCAGGACACCTACACGGTTCTCAAGAGCTTCGCCGAGGAGAACGACCTCAAGACGATCGGTGATCTGAAGAACGTCACGTCGCAGGTGACGATCGGGGCGCCGCCCGAGTTCGAGCAGCGCCCGTACAGCCCGGCCGCCGCCAAGGAGGTCTACGGCGTCGACCTGGCGTTCTCGGCCACCGGCCCGACCACTCTGGAGTCGCTGCTCGCCGGCGAGATCCAGGTCGCTGACATCTACACGGCCGACCCGGCCTTCGAGACCGAAGACATCGTCGCGCTCGAAGACCCGGAGAACCTGATCATCTCGTCGAACGTGGTGCCGATCGTCTCGAGCGACATCGCCGACCAGGTGTCCGAGGTGCTGAACGCCATCAGCGCGAAGCTCACCGCCGAGGAGCTCGTGTCGCTGAACGTGCTCAGCACGGTCGACCAGCAGTCGTCGGCCGACATCGCCAAGAAGTGGCTCGAGGACAACGACCTCGTCTGAGTTCTCGACCTGAAGAAGTGCCCGGGCCCGCTGCCGATTCCTGCAGCGGGTCCGGGCATTTCTGCGTGCAGCGGGCTCGCGCTGACTACACCCGGGCGTCCTGGCGCGGCACCCAGACCTGTTTGATGATGATGAGGATGGATGCCGTGACCGGCACGGCGACGAGTGCGCCGAGCAGTCCGAGCAGGGTGCCGCCGGCGAGAGCGCCGATCACCACGAGCGAACCGGGGATCGAGATGGCGCGATTCATGACGCGCGGCGTGATGACGTACGCCTCGATCTGCATGTAGATCAGGTACACGATCGCGAAGATCAGGGCGCCGATCGGGTTGGTGAAGAGGGCGATGCCGGTGCCGATGACCCAGAACAGCACCGAGCCGACCAGCGGGATCAGGGTGATGCAGAACGCCACAGTCGCCATCAGGGGCGGGAACGGCAGGCCGAGCACGAGGTAGAGCACCAGCGCGAGCATGGCGTTGCAGAACGCGAGCACGACCATTCCCATCACGTACCCGCCGACCGAGTCGGTGATCTGGTCCGCGATGTCGCCCGCCCGCGCGCGATCGCGAGCCGGAGCGAGGCGCAGCAGGCTGGACTTGATGCCGCCGAGGCTCGCCAGGAAGTAGAGCGTGAGCACCAGGACGATGATGGCTCCCGAGATGCCGCTTGCGATCGACGCGCCGACCTTCAATGCTCCTCCACCGATCATGGCGATGTTGCCGAAGTCGGAGAGGAACTTCTGGACCTCGCCGACCAGGTCCTGGAACTGCTCGCCGAACTGCCGCTCCAGCGTCGCGTAGAGGTCGCTGCGGGTGAACTCCTGCACCATCGAGGGAACGGAGCGGACGAAGCTCGATATCTGCTCCACGAGGATCGGGATGACCATCCACAGCAGGAGGGCGAACACCACGACGAGCGCGACGATGACGACCACGACGGAGAGCACCCGAGACAGGCCGCGCCGCTCGAGGAACCGCACCGCCGGGTCGAGGCCGAGGGCCGCGAACAGAGCGAGCGCGATATAGATGAGCACGGTCGACAGGCTCGTCAGCGCGAGACCGAGCACGATGGCTCCGAGGCCGCCCAGCGTCACCAGGAACCCGAACACGAACGGGCGATCGATGCGGGTCCAGATCGCGCCGCGGGGTTCCGTCGGCTCGACGGCGGCACGCGGTCCGACGGCGGTGGCGACGGCGGTGTCGGGGACGCCTGGGGTGGCGTCGGACGGGGCGGCGGATGCCGTGTCGTCGGTGGGCTCGGATGCCGGCGACTCTTCGTTGCTCATGTGCTCACGATAGCGCTGAGGGTCGTCGGAACACGGGCGTTCCGCGGCTCTAGAGTAGGGGGCATGACAGCCGCTGAGGACCCGAAGGCCGAACTGCTCCGACTTCGCGCCAGCATCGACAACATCGACGCCGCGCTGATCTTCATGCTGGCCGAGCGCTTCCGCGCGACCCAGCAGGTCGGCCATCTGAAGGCCGAGCATGAGATGCCGGCATCCGATCCGAATCGCGAGGAGCAGCAGGTCGCTCGTCTTCGGGCGCTCGCGGAGGAGGCGCATCTCGACCCGGAGTTCGCCGAGAAGTGGTTCAACTTCGTGGTGGCCGAGGTCATCCGCCATCACACCGAAGCGGCAGAGGGCCGCTGAGAGAAGTGCCGGACGGGCGACGGTGTGTGCAGCACTCGCCCGTCCGGAGTTGTGGGAGGCCTCACGGCCAACTAAGTTCAATGAATAAACTTACGGAGAGACTACGGATCGCCGCACGATCTGTCAACAGCTCCGCAGCTGACCGCCCGAACGGACCCCGATGCTGAACACCGATGACGCCCTCGACACGCAGGCATCGGTCCGGCGTGCGAACCTCCGGCGTGCGCTGCAGCTGGTGTTCCGGAATCCGGGCGCCCAGACCCGCGCCGGCATCGCCAGGGCGACGGGTCTCACCGCGGCGACCGCATCGTCGCTGGTCGCCGAACTCATCGAGAACCGCCTGGTCATCGAGGGGGAGCAGGCCGCCAGCACAGGCGGCAAGCGGGCGACCACCCTCAGCATCGACGCCGAGCACCATGTGATCCTCGTCGTCGTCATCCAACCGCAGCACGCGCACCTCGCCCTCGTCGCCCTCGACGGCACCGAGCTCGAAGTGCGACGGGTCACCTATTCCGCAGATGACCGCGACCGGGTGCTCGACGGCGCGATCGCCGCCGCCGCCGCGGACATCGGCGACCGTCTGCTGGCTGCCGGGGTGCAGCTCCCCGGCACGACCGACGGCCGCTCGGTGCTGGAGAGCGTGCAGCTGAAGTGGGAGAACGTGCCGCTGGCCGAGCGATTCGAGCGACTGCTGCACGCCCCCGTGCTGCTCATCAACGACGTCGACGCCGAGGCGATCGCCGAGGCCGGTCGCGACGAATCCCCCGCGGGCTACCGACTCTTCATCCACATCGGCGGCGGCATCGGTGCCGCGGTGACGCTCGATGGCGAGCTCGCTCCGGGACCGCGCGACCGCGCCGGCGAGATCGGGCACGTCCAGGTGGTCTTCGGCGACGCGGCCAGGGACTGCAGCTGCGGCCGACGCGGATGCCTGGAATCGGCCGCAGCCATGGGAGCGATGCTCGGCGCGGAGTTCTCCGACGCGATGGATGCCGCAGAGCTCGCGGTTCTCGCCGCCCGTGCCGACCCCGACCAGCTGGATGAGGGCGCCCGCGCCCTCGCCCGCGCGGTGAAGCTCATCAGCGCCCTGCTCGACCCTGCGGAGGTGGTCATCGGCGGCCCGGCGACGGTGCTCGGGCCCCGCTTCCTCGACAGCCTCCGGAGTGAGACCGACTACGCCTCGCGGGGAACCGCGCAGGTGCCCGTCCGCTACGCCGATCCCCGCGTCGCGCTCTCGGCCGGCGCCGCTCAGGCCGCGCTCACCTCGGCCCTCGGCGTGCGATGGAGCGCAGAGCAGCTGCTGGCAGCATCCGCTTCCGACGCCTGACGCGGACGCCGTCAGAGGCCGTCGCCCTCGAACCAGTGCTCCTGCCACCGCCAGTCGATCGGATCGGACACGCGCTGGTAGCGGATGTCGGTGGAGAGGCGGATGCGGCGGTCGGGGTCCACGTTGTCGGTAGAGGCGTGCACGATGTGCGCGGAGTGCACCATGACGTCGCCGGCCCGGTAGTCGTTGATCAGCCAGCGGGAGTCGTACTCGTCGGCCAATCCGGGCAGGTCGGCGGTGATCGACGCGGCCGGCATCTTGAGGGTGCCGGCGCGCTCCTGAGCCATCACGCGGTGATGGCTGCCCTCGAGGTAGGCGAGTCCGCCGGTCTCGACGGCGCAGTCGCCGAGCGGGATCCACATCGACAGGACGCGGTCGGTGCCCTCGCGCAGGTAGACGAGGTCGTAGTGCGCCTGCGTGGCCGTGCCGATGCCCGTCTCGCCCGGCCGCGTGTGGCGGATGATGCGGCGCTTGTGGAGGTGCACGTCGTCACCGAGGAACCACTCGAACCATCCGCGGATCGACGGGTGCGAGGTGAGCGCCGCGTAGCGGTCGCCCGGCACGACGTCGTTGAAGAGCACACGGCGGGTGAGCGCGAGGTCGACGTCCGCACGGGAGTCGATGCCTTCGTCGACGCCTTCCATCTGCACGAGGCCCGTCGGTGCGAGCTTGCGGAAATAGTAGGAGCGGAAGTCGCGAACCAGGGCAGGATCGAGGTGGTCGCTGAGGTACAGGTAGCCGTCGCGGCGCAGATGGTCCCACAGCGCGTCCTTGTCGCCTCGCAGGGCGGCCGGCACGGGGTCGAGTCGACCGAGTCGCTCCGGTCTCTCGTCGAGGACAAAGCCGTTGGACGTGATCATGCATCCAGCATCGGCCCGGATAGGACTATTCGTCCATGGATTTCCTCATGCGAGGCTTGTATTTTCGCGGCAAGGAGACCAGACTTGGACGATCATGGACAACTGGGCGATCTATGCGAATCCTGCACGTGCGCTCACCGACGTCACCGTCGCCTGCCTGGGCGCGGGGGAGTATCGCGGCAGTCACGAAGGCTTCCGGGGACGACAGCTGCGGTCCCACGCCGTCGTCGTCATCAGTGAGGGTACCGGCTGGTACTCCAGCCCGCTCACGGGAGAGGTCAGGGTCGAAGCACCCGCACTGCTCTGGCTGTTCCCCGGTGTCGCGCACGGGTACGGGCCGCATCGCGCAGGCTGGACCGAGCACTGGATCCTGTTCTCGGGTGCGGCGACACGCGCGCTCGACGAACTCGGGGCATGGCGACGTGCCGCTCCGGTCGTGCCGCTCGATCGGATGCCGGAGTCGTTGCCGACGACCTTCGCGAGGCTGCAGGAGCATCTGACGGACGGCAGCTCCGTCGGCGCGCTCCGAGCCTCGGCCGTGAGCTACGGCTGGATCACCGATCTCGCGGCGATGACCATGCCCGACTCGGCACCGGACCTCGTCGACGCGCTCACCCGGGGCGCCACCCGTCAGGTGTCGATGGAGACCCGGGCCAACGAGCTCGGGATGAGCGTGCCCCAGCTGCGCTCCGCGACGGTGTCTGCGACCGGGCTGACACCGCTGCAGCTGCTCATCGAGTCGCGGCTCGCCCGCGCCCAGTCGCTGCTCGTCGAGACCGACCTCGAGGTGAGCATCATCGCGCAGCAGGTCGGGTTCGACGATCCCGCCTACTTCTCCCGGCAGTTCAGTCAGCGGCTCGGCAGCTCGCCGAGCCGGTTCCGCCGGGAGCAGCGGCGGATGCCGGCGCTGACCGAAGCCTGACGCCCCGGCATCCGCTCTCGCCCCGGCATCCGCGCCCGGCGGCCTACTTCACGCTGCCGGCGGTCAGCCCGCCGACGAGACGCTTCTCGATGAGCATGAAGAGGATGACGACGGGCAGGATCGCGACGATCGAGACGCCGAACACGTACTGCCAGCTCGTCTCGTACTGACCGACGAACTTGGTGAGTGCGACGGAGAGCGGCTGGTTCTTGTCGGTCGACAGGATGACGAGGGATGCCGCGAACTCGTTCCAGCAGGCGACGAACGTGAACACGATCGCGGTGACGATGCCCGGCCAGACGAGCGGCAGGTTGATCTTGAACAGGACGGTGAAGCGTCCGGCTCCGTCGATCTGCGCGGCTTCGTCGACCTCTTTGGGGATGCCGGCGAAGAAGGAGTGCATGATCCACACCGCGAACGAGAGGTTGAACGCGGCGTTGATGAAGATCATCGCCGCCCACGTGTCGCCGAGCCCGAGAGTCGTGAACTGGCGGAACAGGCCCGAGGTCAGCACCGCCGGCTGCAGCATCTGGGTGACGATCACCAGGAACAGGAACACCATGCGGCCCGGGAACTTGAACCGCGCCGTGTAGTACGCCGCGGGCAGGGAGACGACGAGCACGAGCAGCGTCGCGAACACCGCGATGATGATCGTCGAGATCAGGTTGTACGGCAACGGGGTCTCGGGGGTCGACCACATCGTGATGTAGTTCTCCCAGTGCCACTCGGTCGGGAGGTACGTCGGGTCGACCGAGCGGATCTGGGGCTTCGTCTTCACGGAGCCGAAGAACATGATCAGGTACGGCAGCACGAAGATCGCGAGCACGAGGAAACCGGCGGCGGTGCGCAGGATGACCCGCGGCAGCGTGACCTGGTCTTCGGTGTAGCGGCGCTTGCGGCCGTTCAGGGGAGGCGTGCTGCGGCCGCCGCGTCCGGCCGTGGTGACGAGTTCGGTCTCGGTGACGGTCACGATCAGACCTCCTTCATGGGCTTGACGGTCTTGACGTAGATCGCGACGATCACGATGACGATGAGGAAGGCGACGACCGACAGCGCGCTCGCGACGTCGACCTTCTTCTGCAGCTCGATGTACTTGAAGATCATCGTCATGATCGTGTCGGCGCCGTAGCCGGGGATCGAGCCGGTCATCACCTTGAGGATCGGCAGCGAGTTGAACACGTTGATGATGTTGATGAGGATCGCGACGGCGAGGGCGCTGCGCAGCTGCGGCAGGATGATCGACCAGTAGGTGCGTGCGGGGCCCGCGCCGTCCATCTTCGCCGCCTCGATCGCATCGGCCGGCACCGACTGGAGCCCGGCGAGGATCGTGTAGGTGGTGAAGGGGAGCGACACGAAGATCGCGATCACGATCGACCAGGCGAAGGCGGTCGCGGGGTTCTTCGTCCAGCCGTAGCCCACGGCGTCGTCAGAGAGCCCGATGTCGTAGAGGAACTTGTTGAACACCCCGAAGTACGGCTCGAGGCTGTAGTAGAAGACCATCGTCGTCATGACGACGGATGCCGCCCACGGCACGATCACGGCCATGCGCACGATCTGACGGCCGGGGAACGCCTTGTTCAGGATCTGCGCGAGGCCGAGCGAGATCACGACGGTGAAGGTGACGACGGACACGACCCAGATGATCGTGCGACCGAGGATCGGCCAGAACTCCGCGAACGCGAACACGGTGGCGAAGTTGTCGAATCCGACGGAGCCCTTGTCGAGCCCCGACAGGGAGATGTCGCGCGTGGAGTTGAAGAACATGACGCCGGCGGGGAAGAACACCACGCCGATGATCAGCAGCAGGGCGGGCGCGATCCAGGGCAGCGCCTGGAGGAGATCCTTGCCGCGCGAGGTGCGCCGCGGGATGGCGCCCGGAGTGCGGGGGCGGCCGGTGGCCGCCCCCGCGAGGTTCGAGGATTCTGTTGTCTGGCTCATGGGAATACCCGAACCTCTCCGTCTTTCGATCAGCAGTGTTCAGCGGGCTCAGCCCGCGTCGACCTGCGCCTGGATCTCGGTCAGGACGTCCTGAGCCGGCTTCGACTGCAGCTGTCCGAACAGCGACTTGAAGGCGCCGTCGGCGGCGGACCACTTCGGGTTCGTCGACGGGTAGAACTGCGCGTCGGGCAGCACGTCGAGGAAGGGCTTGAGCGCCTCTTCGCCGGCGAGGGCCTCAGAGCCCGACTTCGTGACGGGGAGGAAGCCCTCGGCCTGCACCCACGGCACGTACACGTCTGCCGAGTAGTAGTAGTCGAAGAATTTGGTGATCGCTTCCTTCTTGTCGTCGTCGTTCTGGAAGGCCATCAGCTGGTCCATGACGCCGAGGGTGAAGGGCGAGCCGTCCTTCGTCGGGATCGGGACGATGGAGTAGTCCAGCTCGGGGTTGCCCTCTTCGATCTGGCCGACCGTCGGCGGGAGGCCGACCTGCATGCCGATCTTGCCCTGGATGAAGATGTCCATCAGCGGCGAACGCTGCGTCGAGCCGGGGTCGGCCTGCGTCGCGCCGGCGTCGATCATCTTCTTGATCTGCTCGGCTCCGGCGAGGTTCTCCGGGGTGTCGATCGTGATCTCGGACGCGTCGCCGAACGATCCGCCGCCGCCCCAGAGCCACACGGCCGCCTCGGCCTGGGCCTCTTCGGATCCGAGCGGCATGCCGTAGCCGGCGACACCGCCGCCGAGCGCGGAGACCTTGGTCGCGGCATCCAGCAGCGAGTCCCAGTCGGTGGGCGCTTCGACGCCCGCCTGGGCGAGCAGCGCGTTGTTGACGAACAGGGCACGGGCCGATGCGATCAGCGGAAGCGCGTAGGCGGTGCCGTCGACCTCGGCGTTCTTGATGAACGAGTCCTGGAAGTCGGCGAAGGTGTCTTCCGACACGACGTCCTGCACCGGATACAGCAGCTCATCGCCCACGAAGCCGGCGAACGGTCCGCCGTTGTAGATGTCGGGTGCCTCGCCGGCCTGGATCTTGGTGGAGACGACCTTCTCGAGGTTGTCCCACGACTGCACCTCGAGCTTGACCTTGATGTCAGGGTTCGCCTTCTCGAAACCCTTGATCACGGTCTCCCAGTTCGCCTTGGTGCCGTCCGAGTAGCTGGGGACGAGGAGGTCGAGCGTGGTCGATCCGTCCGCGTCGCCGCTGTCGCCGGACGATCCGCCGAACCCGCACGAAGCGAGCGAGAGCGTGGCGACGGCCGCAAGGGCGGCGGCGCCGAACCGCAGTGACTTCTTCATGTGTATTGCATTCCTCACTGTGAGTGTCCGTTCCGGGAACGGACTCCGTCTCCGGAAGGGGTGTGGTGCACAGTCGCAAGCACGATCACGCGACAGTGCGTGGTGATCGCTTCGCCGGGGGCAGCCACGATCGGTCAAGCCGAGGCTCGGTGTTCGACGGCAGGATCACCGTCAGGTGGATGGAACTTGTACGATTATTTGTCAAGGGAACAAACAAATCAAGAAGAACCTGATGTTGATGTTCTTGATCGTCATACTATGATCGAATCAGGCCACAAACAATCACAACTATGCAACTTCCGCTCGAGAGAGGCCCTTCCATGACCGAAACACTCCCCGGCGCGCACATGCGCGAAGAGCTTCATTCGCAGCCGCAGACCTGGGCGACCGCCGCCGAACTGAAGGCGGAGCAGCGCCTGCTGCCGGCCGCCGGAGCCCGCATCGCCGTCGTCGGCTGCGGCACCTCCTGGTTCATGGCGCAGTCCTACGCCGCTCTGCGAGAGTCGTCCGGCCAGGGTGAGACCGACGCATTCGCGGCATCCGAGGCGTTCGTCGACCGCGGCTACGACGCCGTCGTCGCGCTCACCCGCTCGGGCACCACCACCGAGGTGCTCGAGCTCGTCGACCGCGTCAAGGGACGGGTTCGGACGATCGGCGTGATCGGCGACCCCGAGTCGCCCCTCGTCTCGCTCGTCGACGAGGCCGTGCTCCTGCCCTTCGCCGACGAGCAGTCCGTCGTGCAGACGCGATTCGCGACGACCGCTCTCGCGCTCTTCCGCGCTTCTCTCGGCGAGGACCTCAGCGGTGCGATCGCCGACGCGACGGCCGTGCTGAGCGAAGACGGCGACGACGAACTCCGCGACGCCGAGCAGTACACGTTCCTCGGCCGTGGGTGGGCGACCGGTCTCGCGCACGAGGCGGCCCTGAAGATGCGCGAGTCGTCCCAGTCGTGGACCGAGTCGTACGCGTCGATGGAGTACCGTCACGGTCCCATCGCCATCGCCGCTCCGGGTCGCGTGACGTGGCACTTCGGTGAAGCCCCGGAGGGTCTCGCCGACCAGGTGCAGGCGACCGGGGCACGGTTCGAGCACCGTCCGATCGACCCGCTGGCCGATCTCGTGCGTCTGCACCGGCTCGCTCTGGAACGCTCCGTCGCTCGGGGGCTCGACCCCGACCAGCCCCGCAACCTCACGCGATCCGTCATCCTGGATGCATGAGCGGAACCTTCCATGACCAGGCCTGACGGCGCCGTGCGCACGCTGGGGGCGGGCGCCCCCGTGCTGGCGTTCGACGTCGGCGGGACCGACATCAAGTCGGCCCTGTTCGACGGCGAGGGCAATCCGCGAGGTCTCCTCCGCAGTCCGACGCCGGTGGCGGACGGCGACCGCACCAACGTGCTGCTCGACCGGCTGGAGGTGCTCGCCGGTGAACTCCGCGCCGCGCACCCCGACGTGGTTCCTCAGGCGGCCGGACTGGTCGTGCCGGGGATCGTCGACGCGGATGCCGGGCTCGGCGTGTTCGCGAGCAACCTCGGCTGGCACGACGCTCCGCTGCGCGATCTGTCGAGCGCCCGTCTCGGTCTGCCGGTCGCCTTCGACCACGACGTCCGCGCGGCCAGCTGGGCCGAGCGACGCCTGGGTGGGGCCCGGGACTATGCCGACGCCGTGGTGCTCGTCATCGGCACGGGCATCGCCGGGGCTCTGCTCGTCGGCGGGGTCCCGTACACCGCGGGCGGCTATGCCGGAGAGATCGGCCACTCGCCGATCGCCGACGGGCCGATCTGCGCGTGCGGCGCCCGCGGGTGCCTCGAAGCCGTCGCCTCGGCCGGAGCGATCGCTCGCCGGTACCGAGATGCCACCGGTATCACGCCGGACGGCGCGAAAGACGTCATCGCGCGGGCTGCCGCCGGAGACGAGGTCGCCGCCGAGATCTGGAACTCCGCGCTCGACGCTCTCACCATGTCGCTCGCCCAGCTGACAGCCGTGGTCGCCCCGGAAGCCGTCGTCATCGGCGGTGGGCTCTCGCGTGCCGGCGGCGCCCTCTTCGACGAGCTGCGCACTCGCCTCGCGGAGCGCCTCAGCTTCCACCGCCTCCCCGTGCTGGTTCCCGCCGAGCTCTCCGGCAACGCGGGTCTGCTCGGTGCGGCGCTGCGCGCACGGGAGCTCACGTGATCCTCACCGTCACCCCGGCCTTTCGAATCGCGCAACTGGTCGATTCTCACAGCCCGAAACGACCAATTGCGCGATTCGAAAGAGCGATCACGTGATCCTCACCGTCACCCCGAATCCGGCGCTCGACCTCACCTGGCGCGTCGACCGGCTCGTCGAGGGCGGCACGCACCGCGCGGATGCCGGCATCGGCCGCGCGGGAGGCAAAGGCCTGAACGTGGCGCGGGTCGCCCATGCCGAGGGTGCGGTCGTGCTCGCCGTCACCACGAGCGGCGGCCGCGTGGGCGAGGAGTTCGCCGCGGAGCTGGGGGCGAGCGGTGTCCCGCATGCTCTGGTTCCGGTGGCCGCCGAGACGCGCCGCAGCATCGCGGTGGTCGACGAGACCCGCGGCGACACGACGATCATCAACGAGCGCGGGGCGAACCCGAGCGACGTCGAATGGGCGGCCCTCCTCGCCGAGGTCGTCGAGCGGCTGCCGAATGCACGTGTGCTCGTGATCTCGGGCAGCCTGCCGCCGGGCGCGCCCGATGCGCTGCTGCCCATGCTCATCGCGGTCGGGAGGGATGCCGGCGTGCCGGTGATCGCCGACACCTCGGGCCCGGCACTGCTGCGTGCCGCGGATGCCGGTGCCGCCGTGCTCAAGCCGAACGCAGCCGAGCTCGCCGAGGCGACCGACATCATCGACCCGGTCGAGGGTGCGCGGTCGCTGATCGCCCGCGGAGCCGAGCTGGTGCTCCTGTCGCTGGGAGCGGACGGGATGCTGGCGGTCACGGCATCCGACCTCGTGCACGCCCGGCTCGACGAGCCGCTGGCCGGCAACCCGACCGGCGCGGGCGATGCGGGCGTCGCAGCCTGCGCGGTGCTGTACGCCGAGGGCGTTCGCGACCCCGAGATCATTCTGCGTCGGGCTACGGCGTGGTCGGCCGCGGCCGTGCTCATGCCGCTCGCCGGCGACATCTCCCCGCGCTGGACCGCGCTCGAGCAGCAGCTGCGCGTCTCGCGCCCCGACCCGGCATCGTTCCGGCCCGTCTCGTCTGGAAAGGACTCTTCGTGACCCTCGTCTCCGCCCGCGAACTCGTCTCTGCGGCATCCGCTGCCGGCACCGGGATCGGCGCGTTCAACGTGATCCACCTCGAGACCGCCGAGGGACTGGTGCGGGCGTCGGCGCTCGCGCAGCTGCCCGTGATCCTGCAGATCTCGCAGAACTGCGCCGACTATCACGGCGGCCTCGAGCCGATCGCCCTCGCCACCCTCGCGCTGGCCCGTCGGGCGCAGACGCCCGTCGCCGTGCACCTCGACCACGCCGAGCGCCCGGAGCTCGTGGACGAGGCGGTCGCGCTCGGATTCGGCTCGGTCATGTTCGATGGCGGCGCGCTCCCCTACGACGACAATGTCGCGCTGACGGCGGAGGTCGCGGCGCGTGCGCATGCCGCGGGCGTCTACGTCGAGGGCGAGCTCGGCGAGGTCGGCGGCAAGGACGGAGCCCATGCTCCGGGCGTGCGCACCGACCCCGACGAGGCGCAAGCGTTCGTGGCCGCGACCGGTGTGGATGCGCTGGCGGTCGCCGTCGGCTCCTCGCACGCGATGACCGACCGCACGGCCTCGCTCGACCTCGACCTGATCGGGCGGCTGCGCGCCGCGCTTCCGGTACCGCTCGTTCTGCACGGATCCTCCGGCGTCGCTGACGCCGTGATCGCCGACGCCGTGCGGGCGGGCATGACGAAGATCAACGTCTCGACGCACCTCAACGGGTTCTTCACCCGGGCGATCCGTGAGACGCTCGCCGCCGACGAGCGTCTGGTCGATTCGCGGAAGTACCTCGCGCCCGCACGCGATGCGCTGGCCGACGAAGCTGCCCGGATGCTGCGTCTGTTCGCCCTCGCCGGGGCCGATACGGTGGCGAGATGAAACGGGCAGCGCGGCTCAATGCGATCCTCGACCTCCTCGCCGAAGCGGGAGAGGTCACGATCGACGAGCTCGTCGACCGGTTCGGCGCGTCGGCGGCGACCACGCGCCGAGACCTCGACAGCCTCGCCGAGCAGCGTCTGCTGACCCGCACGCACGGCGGCGCGGTCGCGCAGACCGTGGCCTACGAGCTGCCCATCCGCTACAAGAGCCACCTGCGCACGCACGAGAAGGAGAGCATCGCCCAGACGGCGGCCGCTCTCGTCGCGCCGGGCATGGTCGTCGGACTCTCCGGCGGCACCACCACCACCTCGATCGCCGCTGCGCTCGCCGCCCGCGATGACCTCGCCGCGAACGGCGGCATCACCGTCGTCACGAACGCCGTGAACATCGCCGCCCAGCTCGCCACGCGGCCCGACATCAAGGTCGTCGTCACCGGCGGGGTCATCCACTCGCGCAGCTACGAGCTCGTCGGACCGTTCGTCGAGCAGCTGCTGCGCGGCATCCGGCTGGACATGGCGTTCATCGGCGTGAACGGGATGGATGCCGCTGCCGGTGCCACGACGCAGGACGAGCGCGAGGCGGCCGTGAACCGGATGATGGCCGAACGCGCTCGCCGCGCGGTTGTCGTCACCGACGGCAGCAAGCTCGGCGTCGTGGCCTTCGCCGCCGTCGGTGGCGTGGAGCTGTTCCCCACGCTGATCACGGATGCCGCAGCGGATGCCGATGCCGTCGACGCTCTGCGCGGTGCGGGCTACGAAGTGCTGCTCGCCTGAGGTGTCGCAGCACGAGGGTCCGAGGCCGATCGGCCCCGGACCCTCGTCACGTATCCCTCACACCGAGACTTCGACCGTCAGGAACGGCCGAACATCTGCGTCCAGTAGATGCCGTACGGCCCGCCGTGGCCGATGCCGATTCCCATCGTCGTGCTGCTGCAGCTGAGGATGTTGGAGCGGTGTCCCGAGCTGTTCATCCAGCTCGACATCACGGCCTGAGCAGTGCCCTGACCCGCGGCGATGTTCTCTCCGCTTCCGGCGGAGTAGCCCGCGGCTGCCAGGCGATCCCAGGGCGAGCGCCCATCGAGCGACGTGTGATCGAAGTACGCCTGGTCTGCCATGTCCTGGCTGTGTGCGCGCGCGACCTCCGCGAGGACGGGGTTGACCGTGACGGCCGAGCAGCCGGCGGCAGCGCGTTCGACGTTGACCAGCCGCAGCACCTCGGCGGCGGCCGCGGCGTCGTCGCCCGTCGGTGCGGGTGCCGGCTCGGGAACGGGGGCCGGTGCCGGCTCGGGAGCCGGGGCGGGTGCGGGTGCGGGAGTCGGCTCCGGCTCGGGTGACGCGGTCGGTTCCGGCGTCGGCGCGGGCCGAGGTGTCGTCGCGGTGTCCGGTGTGCGCGTGGGCTCGGCAGTCGGCGCTGCCGTGGGTTCGACCGCGGAGGTCGGCGCCGGCTTCAGCACGTTCTCCGTGAGCGAGTAGTGCCCGAAGAAGGTGGTGACGACGAGGAGTGCGCTCACCACGCTCCACCACGTCCTGTGACGTCGAGCATGATTCGTCAGTCGCTGGAAAAACATAGAACCTCCTTGCCGTCGCAGTGATGTATGACGTAGGCGGGGATATGTGTCGTGAGCGCGACGGCCTTCTTACCCTAGGTGCGACAATCCGCCGGACGTGAACGCATGTCGTCTCCCGGCGCACCTCAAAGGGCCTCGGCGTCCCCAGATCGCCGAGGCCCTGCAAGTGTGCCGCGGCCTCCCAGCCGCGGCACTCTCGGAGCAGAGGGTGTCCGTGTCGCATCCGCGCTCCCCAGCGGGCGGATGTCCCCATTTCGACTGCGCCTCCTCGCACCTTCGCCTTCAAGGTCCTTCGCATGGCACCTTCTGAAAGACAGGAGCGCGCGGCATCCGTTCTGATACATCGAATGGAGAAACTCTTCTGATCGCATTGTCGGGGCGTCAGGATCGCCAATATCCGTTGGCCGCGGAGACGGTCTGGAAGTTGGTCGCGACGACCTGGGAGATGGCGATCAACGCCTCGAAGTTCTCGGCGTAGTCGCCGCGCACCCGCTCTCGGATCTCTGCTGAGGGCTGGGTGAGCTTGACGGCGGTGCGAGAGAGCTTCACGGCGAGTGCGTATCCTTCCTCGGGTGTTGCGGTGAGGAGTGAGGGCAGCCAGGAATCAGCCATGGGAATGCCTTTCGTCGAGTGCTGACACGAGCCGTCAGCTCGCGCGACGGAGCGGGACGTGGGGGAAGTCGATCGGGACGTCGAGCGTGATGTTCACGTAGTTCGTGAACAGGTTGAGGGCGACCTGCCCGATCGTCTCGACGATCTGCTCGTCGTTCCAGCCCTGATCGCGCACGGCCTGGACGTCGGCTGCGGAGAGCTGACCTCGGTCGTTCACGAGCTTGAGCGCGAAGTCGAGCAGGGCCGCCGTCCTCGGGTCGTCGGACTGGCCGTCCTGCGCTGCGGCGAGAGCGTCACGTGAGAGGCCGGCCTTCTTGCCCAGAGCGGTGTGGGCCGCGAGGCAGTACTCGCAGGAGTTGCGGTTGGCGACCGCCACGGCGATCTGCTCGCCGAGGGCCGCGCCAAGGGTGCCGCCTCCGAAAGCGCCGAAGGATCCCCACATGCTCGCGAGGGCAGCGGGCGAGTTCGCCACAGCCTTGAACATGGCGGGTACGGTGCCGAACGCGGAGGTGATCTGGTCGAGGTGCTCCTTGACGGATCCGGTGGCGGTGGCGCGGTCGACGAGGGGGACGTTGGGCATGATTTCTCCTTGGTGGAAGTCGAGGCCCGTGTTCGGGCTTGATCTCAGTCTTGCTCCCGAGTTCGGACGATGCGCATCTGTTCGTCTTGACTTCATGACGAATCGTCCAGAAACTGAGGACATGGCACCCGTCGACCGGCTCACCCCCCTCCTGCAGCGTTTTCGCGTGCGCACGCAGCTGTTCCATGCCGGCCCGCTCTGCGGGGTGACCACCTTTCCCGCGGAGCCCGGCCGCGGTTTCCTCCACGTGCTCCGTCGCGGAGAGATGGAACTGACCGTCACCGATGAGCGAGGCATTCCTGAACGGGTGCAGATCACGCGGCCGAGCCTGCTGTTCTTCCCGCGGCCCAGCGACCACGCGTTCCTCAACGCGCCGACCGAGGAGTCCGACTTCACGTGCGCGACCCTCGACTTCGACGGAGGCGCGACGCATCCGCTCGTCCAGGCGCTGCCTTCCGTCATCATCCTTCCGCTCGACGAGGTGGCCACTCTCGGTCCCGCACTCGATCTGCTCTTCTCCGAAGTCGACAACGTGCGCTGCGGACACCCGATCCTGGCAGACAGGCTGTTCGAGGTCGTGCTCATCCAGCTGCTGCGCTGGATGCTCGACAACCCCGCGCACCTCGCCCTGAACCAGAGCCTGCTCTCGGGTCTCGCCGACCAGCGCCTCTCTCCCGCGCTCGTCGCCGTACACGAGGCGCCGGGCGAATCCTGGACGCTGCAGACGATGGCCCGTGCGGCGAACATGTCGCGCAGCGCGTTCGCGTCACGGTTCAGGGATGTCGTCGGCCAGACCCCGGTGGACTACCTCACCGAGTGGCGGCTGACGATCGCGCAGGGGGATCTGCGTGCAGGCACGCCGGTGAGCACCGTCGCTGCGGAACTCGGCTACACGAGCGCGTCGGCGTTCTCGCGGGCCTTCGCGCAGCGGCTCGGTCGCTCGCCGCGCGCCTGGCTGGCCGCCGACTCGGGCGGCATTCCGACCGGCGACGTGTCGCGAGCGTCAGATAGCACGCGGATGTGAGCGCGCCGGGGGTTTGCCGAGACTCCGGAAGAGCCGCCCCGGTGGCTCGCGCGCACAGCTAGCGTTGCCTGCGCCCCTCTCCCGACGACGGAGATGGGCGTGCGCGGAGGCCACGAGATCGCGACGAAGTCAACGTTGAACTCGACGGATCCGCCCCGCATAGTTGACGCCGGATGAGGAGTGGGATGCAGATGGATGCAGGTGCGATCAAGGCCAACCAGATCGACGAAGAGCAGGCCGTGATCGACGCGATGTACGCGCATCTCGACGCGGAACGGACGAGGAGCTCCGCGGCTCGCACACGGGCGGAGTCCGCGCCCGTCGACGGCCCGGGAGATCTCTACGCGCGGGATGCGGAGCTCTCCCGAGTCGCTGCCGACATCCGCCGCCTGCGTGCCGCGGAGCGGTCGCTCTGCTTCGGCCGCATCGATGCCGTCGATGAGGGCGCGCTGTACGTCGGCCGCATCGGTCTGCGCACGACCGAGGGCGACGCGCTTCTCGTGGACTGGCGGTCCGAGGCGGCGCGGCCGTTCTACACAGCAACCATGGTGTCGCCTCTGGGACTGCACCGTCGCCGTCACCTGCGACTCGATGATCGCGAGGTCGTCGACGTGAGCGACGAGGTCCTCGACGGCACGGCGGCGACAGACCAGGACGTCGTCGGCGACGGGCCGCTCATGTCGGCGTTGAGCGGTGCCAGGACCGGTCGGATGAGAGAGGCGGCGTCGACGCTGCAGAAGGAGCAGGACGACATCGTCCGGTCGACGCATCGCGGGGTCATGGTCGTCGACGGCGGACCGGGCACGGGCAAGACGATCGTCGCTCTGCATCGGGCGGCCTACGTGCTCTACGCCTTCCCCGCGCTGGCCGATCGAGGGGTGCTCGTGTTCGGCCCGAACCGGCGCTTCCTCCGATACATCTCCGATGTGCTGCCCTCGCTCGGAGAGAACGACGTGCAGTTGGCGACGCTGCCCGACCTGATCGGCATCGAGCCGACGACGACCGATCCGGATGACGTCGCCCGTCTCAAGGGACGCGCGGAGTACGCAGATCGCCTCGCGCAGTGGGTGCGGGCGCGCCAGCCGCTCGGGATGCCGCTCACGCTGCACACCGCGCAGGGAACGGTGGTGCTCGGTTCCGGCATGGTCGATGCCGCCCGACGCAGCGCCCAGCAGGGCGGGATCGCACACAACCCCGCGCGCGAACGCTTCCTCGAGCACATCGTCGACGAGCTGGTGAACGAGCTCGAGCAGCAGACGGCGCAGGAGGACTCCGAGTTCGAGGCCGAGCTGAGAGACGTCGTGGGGATCGACCTGGAGCGCATGTTCGCGGGGGAGCGCGCCCACGCCGGCGCCTCGCGGGACGCGGCATCCGCCGGTGACCTCGGCATCGATTGGGATCGGGTCAGGGACGAACTCCTCGACGATCCCGGCGTGGATCGGATCATCGAGCGGGTATGGCCGCGGCTCCGCGCCGAGGACGCGGTCCGCGCTGTCGTCGATCCCGCCGCAGACACGACCGGATGGAGCATCGCCGACCTCGCACTGCTCGACGAGGCCCGCGCCCTCATCGACGGCCCGCCGGAGACGACCCACGGTCACATCGTCGTGGACGAAGCGCAGCAGCTCACGGAGATGCAGTGGCGGATGCTGATGCGCCGGTGTCCGCAACGATCGATGACCATCGTCGGGGATCTCGCCCAGGCGGGCCCCGCCACCACGATCCGCCGGTGGGAGGAGGCGCTGAAACCCTTCGTCGGCGACAGGTTCGCACATCACACGCTCACCGTGAACTACCGCACCACGGAGCAGATCCTGGCGGCCACCGCGCCCCTGCTGGCCGTCATCGCCCCCCACCAGCGGCTCTCCCGCTCGCTGCGTCAGGGCGAGCATCCCACCACTGTGGCGGTCGCCGAGCGCGACATCCCCGCCGTCCTCGACGAGGTCATCGCGCGCACCCGAGACGAGCATCCCGGCGAGCTGATCGGCGTGGTGGCATCCGCGGAACGGGCCGAGGCGCTGGGGGAGAGGATCGAGGGGGCCGGGGCCGCCGTCATCCCTGCGCCCGACGCCCGCGGTCTCGAGTTCGACACGGTCGTCATCATCGACCCGGAGGGGATCCGCTCAGCCGGGGACGCGGGTCTGCGTGATCTCTACGTCGCGCAGACCCGCGCGACCAAGCGCCTGGTCGTCCTGCAGGTGGGCTAGCGGACGAAGTCGACCTCGGCGACGGGCACGACCTTTCCGGTGCGACCGGCGGCGGTCTGGAAACCCCAGTACAGGTTGGTGTGCGCGATCACTAGCTCGGGCGGAGGTGCTCCCCAGGCGCTGAGGTCTTCGGTCGTGTGGGCGTCCGAGACCAGGGTGACGTGATAGCCGCGGACGAAGCCGCCGTGCAGGGTGGAGCGCACGCAGGCGTCGGTCTGGCCTCCGCTGATGAGCAGATGGCCGGCATCGAGTCTCGCCAGGGCCTCTTCGAGGTCGGTCTCCTCGAAGGAGTCGCCGTGCTGCTTGCGGACGACGGTCTCATCGTCGCGCGGCTCCAGTTCGGGCACGATCTGCCAGGCTTCGCTGTCGATCGCGAGGTCGTCGGACGAGTGCTGCACCCAGACGACCGGCACCGATGCCGCGCGGGCATTCTCGATCAGGGTCGCGATCCTCGCGACGACGGCGTCCCGTTCATGCGCGTTCTCGAAGACGCCGTTCTGGGCGTCGATCACCAGGAGGGCGTCTCCCGGACGATCACCGGATGCTGTCATGTCTTTCTCCTTCGCGTTCTCATTGATCTTCCTCGGGTCGATAGGGGTGGTCAATGGACGCCGTCCCGCCAGAGGCCGGCAGCAGCGGATGCCGCGGCGAAGGCCTCGAACGAACGCGGTGCGCGGCCCAGAGCCCGCTCGACGCCGTCGGTCACGCTCTCGTTGCGGCCGTCCAGCACCACGCCGAACAGGTAGCCGAGCAGAGCCACGACATCGGCGGGGACACCCTCGGCGAGAGCGGCCTGCGCATACTCCTCGGCCGAGACCGGGATGTAGTCGATGGGGCGGCCGGTGTGCCGGGCGACGATCTCGGTGATCTGGCCGAAGGTGAGCAGCTCGGGTCCGGTGAGCTCGTGGACGCCGCCGGTGAGGCGCGCATCCATCAGCGTCGCCGCGGCCACGTCGGCGACGTCGTCGAGGTCCACGAAGGGCTCGGAGACTGCTCCCGCCGGGAGATGGAGCGCTCCCTGCACGAGCGGATCGCGCAGGTAGCTCTCGGTGAAGTTCTGGAAGAACCATGAGCATCGGACGACGCCCCACTCGGCACCGGAGGCGATCACGACGTCCTCGGCATCCGCGGCCTCGGGTTCCCCGCGCCCCGAGAGCAGCACGATGCGCTGCACTCCACCGGCGATCAGCCGCTCGGTGAGGGCGCGGACATCGTCGAGCGCGCCGGGCACGGCGAGATCGGGGGCGTAGGCGACGTAGGCGCGTTCGGATCCGGCGATCGCCGCATCCCACGTGTCGCGGTCGGTCCAGTCGAACGGAATCGGCGTACGACGGCCGACCGGCCGCACGGGGCTGCCGGCGGCGCGCAGCCGTTCGGTGACGCGGCCGCCGGTCTTGCCGGTGCCGCCGAGGATGACGGTCGGCGCGGTGGTGAAGGAGTCGGAAAGGGGAGCGAGGGAAGGATTCGTGAAGGTCATGCATCCAGTGAAGCCGCGGCAGACAAGACGCAGAATGGCCAGGAACGGCGAAGACATACGCGAGCGTCTAGGGAAAGGTGCGTCCGAGCGAAGATCTGGGCAACAAGAAAGGCGGGGTTGTCTGATGACAACTCTCCGCCCTTCTTAATTTATAGCGCACCCCCGGGCTTGTGGCAAGACCCCCCTCGCGGTGCAGGATGGTCGACTGCCGCCGCCGCCCCGCGCGATCGGCGGCGAGATCACAAGGAGAACCATGCCTGAATCCGACCTCACCACTCCCTCCACCGGAAACATCCCCACCGGCTCTGGCGCGTCAGCATCCGACACTTCCGCACGTGACCGCCTCGTCATCGCCCTGCTGCTGGTCTCGGCCTTCGTCGTCATCCTTAACGAGACGATCATGGCCGTCGCCCTCCCCCGGCTGATGTCCGATCTCGACATCACTGCCAGCGTCGGCCAATGGCTGACCACGGCATTCATGCTGACGGTCGCCGTCGTCATCCCGATCACCGGCTTCCTGCTGCGGCGATTCACCACCCGTGCGGTCTTCCTCGCCGCGATGGGGCTGTTCACCACCGGTACGCTCATCAGCGCGCTGGCGCCAGGGTTCGCCCTGCTCCTGGTCGGTCGGGTGGTGCAGGCGAGCGGCACCGCGGTCATGATGCCGCTGCTGATGACGACGATCATGACGCTGGTACCGCCCGCCCGTCGCGGAAGGACGATGGGCAACATCTCCATCGTGATGTCGGTGGCACCCGCGCTCGGCCCGACGATCTCGGGCATGATCCTGACGTTCTTCGACTGGCGATGGATGTTCATCTTCGTGCTGCCGATCGCGGTGGGAGCGCTCATCCTGGGCGCCGTGCGGATCGTGAACGTCACCGAGACGACCCGGTCGCGGATCGACTACCTCTCGGTGGTGCTCTCCGCCTTCGCCTTCGCCGGTCTCATCTACGGACTCAGCAGCATCGCCGAGGCGTCACGCGGACACGAGATCGTGCCCCCGTGGATCCCGATCGTCGTCGGCGCGGGGGCGCTCGCCGCATTCGTGCTGCGACAGATCGGGCTCCAGCGCGACGATCGAGCGCTCCTGGATCTGCGTGTCTTCCAGGCGCGGAACTTCACCGTTGCGATGCTCGTGATGGCGATCGCCATGGCGTCGATGTTCGGCACGCTCATCCTCCTGCCGATCTACCTGCAGTCGGTGCTCGGGCTCGAACCGCTCACGACAGGGCTGTGCCTGCTTCCGGGCAGCCTGCTCATGGGTCTGCTCGGTCCGGTCATCGGTCGCATCTACGACAGGCGAGGGCCGGCGCCGCTCCTCATCCCCGGCACGGTCGTGGTGAGCGCCGCACTCTGGGCGATGTCGACCTTCGGCGCGACCACGCCCCTGCCCGTCGTGGTTCTCGCTCATGTGGGGATCTCCGCCGGCTTCGCGCTCATGTTCACGCCGCTGTTCACCACTGCCCTCGGATCACTGCGGCCCCAGCTGTACTCCTACGGCTCGGCCGTGGTCGGCACGGGTCAGCAGCTCGCAGGCGCCGCCGGAACCGCGTTGCTGATCACCGTGCTGACCGTGGCGACCTCCGGTGCGGTCGGATCGGGGAGCACCCCCGCAGAGGGGAGCGCGATCGGTGTGCACACCGCATTCCTCGCTGCGGCGTTCGTCTCGCTCGTGCCGATCTGCCTCAGCTTCCTGGTCCGCCGCCCGGCGGACACGAGAACAGAAGAGCAGTAGGAAGGCGCAAGCAGCCATGTGACAGCCCCGAGCAGGCAGGTCCGGGAGGTTCGAGCATCCCCCGACGTTCTTGGTGGATGCCAGGCTCTCTCGTCAGCCTTGCCGTACCCGTCGGTACGATTCGACCACGTTTCCGCCGTCGAAAGACCGGATGCCCGTGAGCGCGAAGTCGGTGGGAGCGAATCGCGGACCGAAGGCCGGAAGGCCGGCCCCCGCCACGACGGGATACCTCTTGATGATCAGCTCATCGATCTCGTCGACCAGCTGACCGGCGAGCTCACCGCCGCCGGCGAGGTAGATCCCCGACTCGCCATCCTGTTCTTTCAAGCCTCGTGCGACCTCGACGGGGTCGTGCGCCGTGACGACGACGGAGGGGTCAGGGCTCCGCAGGGAGCGGGAGAAGACGACCTGCGTCAGATGCGCATAGGGCGAGGTGATGCCCGCCGACAGGGCCGGCTCGTAGGTGCGGCGTCCCATGAGCACGGTGTCGAAGCGCGTGGGTGCGGCATCCGCCACTCCCAGCTGTGTCCTGATGTGGGACGGCAACGCGTCGCCGAACTCCTCGACCATCCACCGCATGTAGTCTTCGGAGCCCGTATAGAAGTCGATCTGGCCATCGGGCCCCGCGATGTAACCGTCGATGGAGAGGGAGATGAAGTACGTCAGGTCGCGCATGGAGAGTCCTTTTCGTTTCGATGGTGCGCCCGGTAGTGAATCAAGAGTGTGGAGAAGAAATGACGACAGCTCGACGAAGTGGATCCGCCCTCCTGGTGATCGACGTCCAGAACGGCGTCTTCCGAAACGCGTTCGATCGCGAGGAGGTGATCGCCAACATCGCGCAGTTGGTCGATGGCGCCCGTGACGCCTCCGCGGCGGTGATCTGGGTGCAGGACTCCGATGTCCGGCCTGTGGGCGGGCTGGACTGGCAGATCGTCCCTGAGCTCGTCCCCGCTGATGACGAAGCGGCCGTTCGCAAGGAGCACGGCGATGCCTTCGAGGGGACGGAGCTCGAGGAGATCCTCTCCACGGCCGATGTCGGGCATCTGGTCGTCGTCGGAGGTCAGACCGACGCATGTGTGCGCGCGACGATTCACGGAGCATTCACGCGCGGTTACGATGTCACGCTGGTCTCTGACGCGCACACCACGGACGACCGAACCCCGCAGGGAATGCCCACCCCCCGGCAGGTCATCGCGCACACCAACCATTACTGGTCGTTTCACACCGCCCCTGGGCGGACCGGCAGAGTCGTGCCGACAGACGAGGTGTCCTGGGGTCCGATTCGCGGAGACTAGCGAGAACGTCCTGGTGGCGACTCGAGCCCGAGTCGCTTCCCTGCTCGCGTGCACTGTCTGCGTGGCGCCACTCACCGGAAGGCCTCACGATGGCGCTCGGCCCATTCGTCCACCGTCGCAGGCGCCCGCCCGAGCAGTCGGCCCAAGGTGGGATCCGCGGTCTCCGGAGCGTCCGCGGTCTTCGCCCAATACGCGAGAAGCCAGTCGATCGCGTAGCCGGGCATGGAGGCGGAGGCCTCATCCCGCCACTCTGCCGGGGTGAGCTCGACGAACTCGATCGATCGCCCCGCGCCGGTGGCGATCGCTGCCACCTGCTCGGACTTGCTCAACGCCTGCGGTCCGGTCAAGGTGTGGATCGCGCTCGCGTGGCCGTCGTACAGAAGAGCGTTGACCGCGATCTCCGCCACATCACGCTCGTCGACCGGGGCTTGCAGCGCCCGGTCGTAGGGAGCGCGCACGACACCGTGCTCTTTGATCGCGTCGGCCCAGTCGAGCAGGTTCGCCGCGAACATCCCGGGTCGGAGCAGTGTCCACTGCAGACCGGATGAGGTGACGGCATCCTCGGCGCTGCGGTGAAACGCCCCACCGGCATCGTCGTCGGCGAACCCGGCGCTGGCCGAGGACAGCAGCACGATCCGTCGGATGCCGGCGGCTTCGGCGGCCGCGATCGCAGCGGAGGTGTCGCCGGTCGCGAGCAGGTACAGCGCGTCGCCGTCGACGAAGGCGGGCGGGAGCGTCGTCGGGTCGTCGAGGTCAGCGGCCACGACGTCGACCTGCGGGGGAAGGCCCGCGGTGTCGGGCCGACGTGTCATTGCCCGCACGGTCGCACCATGCGCGAGCAGGCCGTCGATGACATGACGGCCGACGGTTCCGGTGGCTCCGGTCACGATGATTCTCACGAGGATCTCCTTCATCAGGGTCTGAGGCGCAGGCAACGCTAGTGACTCCGGAGTCGATGCGGAACGTGTTTTCCGGAGTCTCGGCAGTTCCTCGGCGCGCTCAAATCCGACTTCTATCTCTTTTTCCGAGCCATCGTTCGTCGTGCATTCCGAGCAAGAGCGGACGCGCAGCCGACCCGGAACATCGGTACTGTGCAGAGGAACGACGGATCGAGGACGAGATGAGCATCGCCTTCCTGCTGACCAGCCTGGTGGTGGTCGCCACGCCGGGGACCGGAGCGGTGTACTCGATCGCCGCGGGTCTCTCGCGGGGAGCCAGAGCCGGCATCATCGCGGCGTTCGGCTGCACCCTCGGCGTCATCCCGCACATGATCGCGGCGATCACCGGACTCGCCGCGATCCTCAACGCCTCGGCGATCGCCTTCGAGGCCATCAAGTGGCTGGGCGTGGCGTACCTGCTCTTCCTCGCCTGGCAGACCATTCGGGACACGTCGTCGATCGACACCGATGCCCAGGCCACCCCGGTGTCGTTCTGGCGGGTGATCCGCACAGCCGTGCTCATCAACCTGCTGAATCCGAAGCTGACGATCTTCTTCTTCGCCTTCCTCCCGCAGTTCGTCCCCGCGGGAGAGAGGGACGGCACCTGGCACATGATCGGGCTGAGCCTGATCTTCATGGCGATGACCTTCGTCGTCTTCGCCCTGTACGGGGTCTTCGCGGCCACCATGCGCAACCAGGTCATCACCCGGCCGAAGGTCATGGCCTGGTTGCGCCGAACCTTCGCGGCGACCTACGTGCTCCTCGCCGGACGGCTCGCACTGGAGAGCCGCTAGTCGGTCGGGCTTCTCGACGCGCGTCAGAGACCGTTCCCGTGGCATTGGAACGGGGCGCGGATGCCGGTCGAGTCGGATGCCGAGGCCAGCGCGACCGCCGGCGCGATGCCCCTCGCCAGCCCGGTGTGCACCGCGCCGAGCAGTTCGCACGCGTCGTCGTCGGGCACCGCGACCGGGGCGGCGATCACGCAATCCGCACCGGCATGCAGCCAGACCCGCGTCATTCCGAGCGCCTCTTCGCCCCAGCGCACCGACGAGCGCCCGAGCTCGCAGGCAGACAGGATCACCGTCGCCGGAACGTGCGGGATGAGATCGACGTCGTAGCCGAACAGCGTGCCGTCGGCCAGTTCGAAGCCGGAGAACAGCGGGTTGTCGACGGCGTGACGGCCGTGCGCGGCGATGTGCAGCACGTCGACCTCGGCGGCGAGGGCGGTCACCGCGGCGACCGTCGCGTCGGGCCCTTCGAGTGTCTGCGGGTCGTGGTCGCTGCGGTGCCAGGCCGCCGCCGCGACACGAACCTCTTCGTCCGCTCGGGGAACCCTCGGCCCCGCCGCGAACCCGGTTCGCGCGGCCGGGAAGCGCGTTCTGGAGGAGCTGTTCACGGCCAGCCAGCGCGACACCGACGTGGCGAGGGTGAAGGGTGTGCCGGTCATGCCGGGCAGCATCCCCCAGGGGACTCCACCGAGGGCTCCGGGCACCGTGATCACGAACTCTCCTGCGCGGGGTGCGGCGCGGCGCGCGGGCAGCACGAGTTCGGCGTCGAGCGCCCCCAACCGTGCGGCGAGGGCCCTCGCCGTGACCTCGCCCATCACCCCGCCGCGCGTCAGCGCCGCCATGTCGAGGTCGGCGCGGAGCCCGTCGAGCGCCGAGCGCACCCGTGACCAGGAGAGTGCGACGATCGTCGCGCCGGACGCCGTCACCACGACGGCGTGCAGCTCGGTGCCGGTGAACACGTAGGAGAGCACGGCCGCGTCATCGGGGAGCGCTGCCGTCACCTCGGTCAGCCCGAGGCGGTCGCGGGTGCCGCCCGACCCGGTCGATGCCCACTGCCGCTCCCGCACCCGGTCGCGCAGGCTCCGCACCCGGGCGTCGGTCGTCCAGTCCTGGCCGGCGAGCTCGGCGCGCAGCATCCGCAGCTCGGCCAGATCGTCCGCGAGGGCGGCGTCGTGCGGCGGGCGCACCGGCGCGACCTGCTGGCTCAGATGCCGTGCGCGCTCCGACCACTCGAAGAGCACCGCCGGATCGCCGAGGCGCGCCGCCGCCGACAGCCCCGCGAACATCAGATCGCTGCCGTGCATCGCCACCGACGCCTGCAGGTCGAGCGCACCGAACGACCGCTGCCACGCGGTCAGCAGATCGAGCCCGTCGGCCGCCGCACGCAGGGCGTCACGGTGGCGACCCGCCGCGGATGCCCGGGCCGCCCGCACCTCGTGGGCGCGCAGGCGCAGCGGTGTGGGGGCCGCGGCGTCGAGCCGCGGCATCCGTCCGCTCCCGTCTCTTCGCGCGCTCAGCCGGAGGCCCGCCGCCTCGGTGCGGAAGCCGCTGCGGTCGAGGGTCTTCGCGGTGAGGGCGAACTCCGTGGAGGCGATCGGGCGCTGCGGTCGAGCGCGCTGCTGCGCCTCCAGCCGCACCGCGTCGGCACGGGCCGCCCAGGCGGCGTTGTCGAGCGCGTGGAAGCGGCGAGCCGCCATGCGCGCAGCACGCTCGGCGGCGGGTGGATCGTGGCGCAGCAGAGAGCGCGCGAGATGGAACTCCGCCTCCCCGCGGGCCTGCCGCATGCGCTGTGCACCGAACTCGCGTGCGACCTGGCCGAGCAGCGCTTCGGCTTCGGTGGTCAGCCCGGCGTCACGCAACACCTCGGCGCGGTCCTGATCGCTGATCGCGGCGGCCAGGTCGCTGGTGGCGGCCAGAGTCGGCCGCGAGCGGGTCATCAGGGTGAGGGCGGTGACGAGGTCGCCGCCGAGCAGCGCCGCATAGCCGAGGTTGTGCCGCGCCTCGGCGAGCGGCTCCTCATCCCCCGTCGCCTCATAAACGGCGACCGCGCGGCGCAGGTCGGCGGTGCAGGCGTCGAGCTCGTGCCGCTGCATCCGCACGACCGAACGGTTCATCAGGCAGTTCGCGAGCTCGATCGACTCCACGCCGATCGCCGTGAACGTGTCGATCGCCCGCGTGAGCATGGTCTCGGCCTCGTCCAACCGCCCGGCGTGCGTGAGCAGCGTGCCGAGCTGCCCGCTGAGCACTGTGATCGTCTCGGCGCCGAGCCCCGACCGTCCGAGCGCCGCGCGGCACAGCTGCTCCGCCGCGGCCGGCCGACCGGTCTGGGCGAGCACGTACGCCACGGTGCCGTCTATGCGCGCCCGCAGATCGGGATCGTCGGTGCGAGCGGATGCCGCGTCGAGCGCGCGCCGCGCCTGCGTGAACCGCCGCGCGTTCGCCGCTTCGACGCCGCGCCGGTGCAGCTCGCTCGCGGACAGGGGCATCCGTCCAGGATGCCGTGCGCCGGGGTCGCGCGGAAGAGTGCGGTTCCGGCACCCGTCCGTCGTCGGGTCGATGCGGCGACACAATGCAGGTCGAAAAGACAGATGCAGGTCGATTCGGCCCGTTTCGACCTGCATCTGTCTTCTCGACCTGCGGATGCCGGGACGGCGTCGCCGGGGGCGGATGCCGGGGTCGGATGCCGGGGGCGGATGCCGAGCCGGATGCCGGGGTCGGGTGCCGGACGCTGCGTTCAGATTGCAGGTCGAGATCACAACTGCAGGTCGATTCGGGCCGTTTCGACCTGCAACTGTCTTCTCGACCGACAAACGGCCCACCGGATGCTGGCGGCGAGGCCTTCCGTAACGGATGCGGTGCGTCAGCCCCGATCCACCGGGGCGGGCAAGGCCTTCAGCACGGCCGCGACGGCCTTCGCCGCAGCATCCGCCTTCACCCCTTCAAGAGGAACCGTGCCGAGTTGCGCGGCGATCCGCCCGGCGACGTAGGGGGCGGCGAAGGACGTGCCGCTCCAGACAGCGAAACCTCCGCGGTAGTCGTCGGGGTCGAGAGTCTCACGGCGCAGGCCGTCGACATCAGCCCTCGTCGTGGCCTGCTCTCCGCCGACGAACGCGGGCGACGTGCTGACGACGGCGGCACCCGGCGCATAGGTCTGCACCCAGGGACCGACGTTCGAGAACAGGGCGACCGACTGCGCCGACGGATTGAGCGCTCCGACCGAGACGAGGGGAGCGCCCTTGTCCGCCGGGATGCCGTTGTCGGCGCCGGGCCACGGCCACAGCGACGCGGGGAAGGACGGACGGTCGATCGCGTCGTTGCCGGCCGAGCACACGACGACGCAGCCGAGCTCCCTCGCCTTCGCGAGCAGCGCGAACAGCGTCAAGCTGAACAGTCCGTCGGTGGGGGTCTCGTGGTAGTAGCCGAGCGAGAGATTCAGCACATCGATCGGGAACCCGGTCTTCGGATCCTCCCGGTGGCGACGCAGCAGCTCCACGACCTGGGTGACCGCCTCCAGCAGGGAGCTCTCATCGATGACGCCCAGCGCGCCCGCGACGCGGACCGAGAGGATGTCGGCATCCGGCGCCGCCTGCCGCACGATGCCCGCGATGAACGTGCCGTGCCCCGAAACCGCGTCGATCTCGCCGTCGAGCTGGCCGTAGAGGTCGGGGTAGCGTTCCGGATCGGCGTCGTCTGTCAACCCGACGGGTACGCCGTCGAGCTCCACGTGGCGGGTGACGATGTCGGCGGGCAGCCAGGAGTGCTCCCCGCATCCGGTGTCGAGCACGGCGACGACAGGACGTCTGCCGCGCTTCGGGGCCGGTCCGCGCTGCGGCGCCGGACCCAGCCAGCTGACCGGCTGCCGTGCGCCGCGGCCCGGCTCGAGGTAGTCGTCGCTGCCGCCTGCTCCGGCCCCGCGGATCGGGTTCGTCCGCGTGAACGGGTTGGTGCGGGTGAACGGGTTCGTGCGGGTGAACGGATTGAGGCCGACGGGGTCGATCGACAGCACGTGCTCGAGGCTCGTGCGCGGCATCGTCGAATGCGACATGCGGCGGGCGCGCTGCAGCACCCGCCAGGCGTCGGGGGCGACCGGCGACTCGCCGCGGGCGGGCTCGTCGGGCGTCGTCAGGTAGGCGCGCAGGAACCCCGGAACCCCGGGGAGGATCGACCGTGCCGCACGCGCGTCCGGCTCGACGACGAGCTGCCACCCGAACGTGTCGGCGGCATCGCGCAGAGTGCGCACCTCCTGGTCGTACTCCTCCTGGTCGCCCTCGCTCCGGGTGATCAGCAGGCGCTGCGGCAGGTAGGCGGTGGGGAAGGCGCGGATGCCGTCGACCGGCTCCAGGCTCGGATCGAGGGCCGTGCCGCGGCGGATCGAACCCTCCGCGCGGTCCTGCCAGGTCCATCCCTTGGGCTGCTCCATGGATCATCCTCTCCCTGCGGGTCGCCCCGCGGCATCATCGACGGGCAGCGCCCGCGATCACAACTCGAACTGCGGCGTCGCGAGAGTGCGCGTCTCGTCGCCGTCGCCGGCGGTCAGGCGCACGCGGGTGAGACCGGGCGGGACCTCGTCGAACACGAACCGGCCGGTCTCCGCCGGAGACGTCGAGATCGAGCGCTCGCCCTGCGTCAGCACGATCTCCGCCGTCGCGGTGTCGACCCAGCCGTCGACCCGGCGGCGTCCGGAACCCGTCGTCGTGACGTGGAGGAGGATGCTGGTGGTGCCGTCGCTGAACTGCAGAGTGAGGGCGTCGGCGTCGCCGCGTACCGTGCCGAGGGGGCCTTCCACGAGCGTCAGCAGGGCGTACTCGTGGGAGAGGTCGTCGGAGGCGACCGCGGCGACCATGCGGTCGACCAGCCCCGCCGGCACCGGATCGACCTCGCGCCACAGCATGCGCAGCCGGGCGAACACCTCGGCGTCATCGTGTGCGGTCATGACAGCCCCTCCGTCCGCGGCGTCGGCGCGTCCAGCAGGGCGCGCAGTTTGGCGAGGCAGCGATTCCGGGTCGGTCCGATGCTGCCCACCGGCATCCCGAGATCCGCGGCGAGGCGCGCGTAATCGGGACGGTCCTCGAAGGCGATGACACGCAGCAGGCGCTGGCACCGTTCGGCCAGCCGCTGCACCGCTTGCCACAGTCGGCGGTTCTCGTCGCCGATGGCCGCGTGCTCCTCTGCGGACGCCTGCTCGGGGAGCAGGGCGTCGAGGTCGTCGGCATCCGTCGTGTCGACGCGGCCGTGCGCCTTGCCGATCTTCCACGCTTCGCGACGTGCGGTGGTCGTGAGCCAGGCCGACACCGCCCGTGGATCCGCGATCGACGACTGCCCCCGCACCAGCTGCAGCCAGGTCGTCTGCAGCACGTCTTCGGCCAGGGTGCGCTCGAGCCCGTACGCGCGCACGACGTGCCACAGCACGGGCGTCATCAGACGTACGAGCTCGTCCATCGCGGGACCGTCACCCTCGCGCCATGCGTCGAAGAGGTCTGCGGCTCGCTGCCAGCGCGCCGGGCCCCCGCCCGAAGCAGGATCGAGAGCGGCGCCGGGTGCACCGTCGATCATGAAGCCCATTGTGATCACACCTACCAGGAGCACGGCAAGAGCATCCTGATACATGTTCGAGTCCAAGAATCCGGCGGCTACCGTGGAGGGGTGATCCCCCTCGCCATCGTGCTCTTCCTCAACGCCGCCTTCAATGTGATCGTCTGGCCGCAGTTCTACAAGCGGGTCGCCAAGGATCCGCGGGCGAGGGACGAGAACGGCAGGGCGACGGCGTTCCTCCGGGTGCACGTGGTGCTGATCTCGATCGCCCTCGTGCTGGCGCTCGTCTCGGTGTTCCTCGGCATCGCCGCGCTCGCCGGCGCGCTCTAGTCACGCGAGGAATTCGCAGAACAGCACGGAATTCGCAGGCACCCGGCGGATTCCTGCGACGTTCGCGTCGTTGTGCGAAGTCCCGAACCCCGGATGCCGTGGGTCAAGCCGATTCGTACTGCTTCGCGTGCTCCGCCCAGCGCGACTCGACAGGCAGCGCGCGGAGCGCCCGGTTGCCGAGGGCCAGGGCGACGGCGACCACGCAGAGTCCGGCGCACACGAGCAGCGTCCACTCGCGGCCGATCCACGTGAGGCCGAAGCCGGCGATGAGCGGCGCGAGCGGCAGGGCGCCCATGCCGAGCACTCCCGCGGCGCTGTTCGCACGGCCGAGCAGCTGGGTGGGCGTCGCGACCATGAAGTAGCCCATCATCCCGGCATTGAGGGCGGGGATCATCAGCACCGCGACGCCGAGCACGGCGACGATGGCCCAGGGCTCGGTCACCATCGAGACGACGATGGCGCCGATCGCGGCGATCGACAGTCCGATGATCGCCAGGCGGCCCGACGCGATTCGGGGCACGAGCAGCGGTGCGAACAGAGCGCCGACGAGCATCACCGCCCCGACCCCCGCGGTCATCGCGCCGATCAGCACCTCGGGGTACCCGTCCTGCTGCAGCGCGTAGATCACGGTCGTGATGGCCGCGTTGAAGCCGAGGTTGATCGTCGTGATGATCAGCAGCACGCCGCCGAGGTCGGGGCGCGACATCAGCCAGGCGAAGCCTTCGCGCAGTTCGGCCCAGGCATCGGGCTTCCCAGCCGAGGCGGTCGCCGAATCGTCGGCATCCGCTCCGACGTCGACGATCCCGGCGCGGCGGGCTTCGCGTCCCAGCATCCAGGCCGTCACGGCGGCGACCAGGTGGCAGACGGTCATCGCGACGCCGACGAGCCAGCCGCCGACCCCGAGCAGGAGTCCGCCGATGGGTCCGCCGGCCAGCTGCAGCGCGGCATCCCTTCCCTGGTTCGCGGCCTGCGCCCGGCCCATCGCCTCATCCGGGACGATCTCCTTGATCGCGCTCTCGCCGGCGACGTCGAAGAGCCCGCTGCGGGCGGCGAGCAGCACGTCGATCACGAGCAGCGACCCGAACGTGAGCGCGTCGGCGAGAGCGAGCAGGGTGAAGGCGCCGGCGAGCAGGATGCCGAGGAGCGAGCCGAGCAGCATGAGCACGATGCGCCGGTGGCGATCGGCGAGGATGCCGCCGACGAGGGTCGTGAGCAGACGCGCGACCATGCCCGCGCCGCCGATGATGCCGGCCTGTGCGGGGTCGTTCGTGACGATGAGGGCGAGCAGGGGGATCGCGAAGGCGAAGAGCGATGCGGCGAGGCCCTTGCTCGTGTCGCTCACCAGCCAGGTGAGGTAGCGGCGATTGCGCCAGAGACGGTGCGGGGCGGTCGCGGTGCTCATGGCTCGAGCGTATATGCGCAAGAACAGTTGCGCAAGTCTCATTGCGCAACTATCGGTGCAGGTAGGATCGGGGGATGGAGGAGCAGAAGGCGCGTCGCTCGAGCGAAGACACCGTATGGATGACCTCGGCGATGCTGAAGGCCTACTCCCACCCGCTGCGCCGCCAGATCCTCAGGCTGATCGCGCGACGCGGATTCCTGCGCGCCGCCGACGTCGCCGCCGAGCTGGGCGTGCCGGCGAACAGCGTCAGCTTCCACCTGCGCACCCTCGCGGACGCCGGCCTCATCGAAGAGGCGCCGGAGAAGGCGCGCGATCGACGCGACCGGGTCTGGACCGGGCGCAAGGGCGCGCTCAACCTCGGCGGTCCCGAGAACCCCGTGCCGGACGAGACGCTCGGCGCAGCCGTCGTCGGCGCGCTTGCGGAGGACCATCACGACCTCGTGCGTCGCGTGCTCGCCTGGACGCCCGAGTACGTCACCGGCCGTACGACCGAGGTGCACGCGGCTTTCACGCAGCGCACCATCCGGCTGACGGAGAGCGAGTTCGACGCGGCCATGACCGCGCTCAACGAGGTTCTCGAAGCAGCCGAGAAGGCGCACGACGAGGCCGACCCGGACGGCCGGTACTGGCAGCTCGACCTCGTCGCGGCCGACGACACGATCTAGCTGCGCGCGACTCTCGCAGACCCCCGCGCGAGGGCGCGCACCGTGTGCCGGAAACCCACACGCTCGTGCCCGATCACCTCGACGACGAACGACAGGGCGACCAGCGAGACGATGATCGTGAGGGCGGTCACCGAGTCGGCCGCCTCGACCTCTCCGCCCCCGTCGACGGAGAGAGCGAACACCACCGCGGCGATCAGGGGCGTGAGGCTCGCGGCCAGGAGCGGGACGTGCGAGAAGTCGTACGACCGCACGAGCAGACTCCAGGTGGCGAAGATCGACAGGAGCACGACAGACACGGGGATCGCCAGCGACAGGGCGATGAGCGTGAGCGACAGATGTCCTTCGCCGACGCCCTCTGCCGCGACGCGAAGACCCGCGCCGATTGCCGCGATGGCCCCGAACATCGGGAGGTGCGCATAGCGCCAGGCGAAGACCCTCGCAGGCTCGAGCTCGAGCACCGTCGTGGAGGGGACGAGGAAGTACGCCCACCAGATGCTCGCGGCGAGCAGCAGCCCGAACGCCGCGATGATGACTGCGGAGGCGCTCCATCCGTGCTCCTCGACGAGGGCTCCGACGGCCGTCGTCGTCGCCCACACGACCTCGCCGATGACGATGATCGTGAGCAGGCTGAATCGCTCGCCGAGGTGTCCCGGATTCCACGGTGCGCGTCCGAGACGGCGTTCGATGATGACAGGAGCCGTCATCTCGGCGAAGGCGAGAAGCACCAGGAGGACGATGGTGACCGGCGTCGGGATCGGCACGACGACGGTCAGGACCCACCCGAGCTGCGCGACGGAGATCGTCAGGGCGTAGGCCCGTGCGGTGGAGCGCCGGGCGGCGTCACCACGCGCCGCTCGCAGCCAGAGCGCGATGAGCGGCACCCGCATCACCAGGTATCCGGCGACGAGCAGGGCGTTGTTCGGGCTCTCGCCGTGCTGCGCCGTCTCGAAGGCCACCGGCAGGCCGAAGGTCAGCAGTACGGCGCCGACCATCTGCACGATCGTCGCGACGCGGAACAGCGCGTCGTCGTTGCCGTAGGCGGATGCGAACCAGGTGAAGTTCATCCACGCCCAGCTGATCGCGAAGATCACGAAGAGGAACGCGCCGAAGGCGGGGCCCGGGTCGCCCTGTGCGAGCTGGTGGGCGAGTTCCTCGGCCGCGCGCCCGAAGGCGATGACGTACACCAGGTCGTAGAGGAGTTCGAGCGGAGTCGAGCGTCGACTGCGGTCGTGAGGATCGTTGCCCGACATCGGTCGCAGACGGTGGTGGAGTTCGTCGCGCAGGCGCGTGCGGACGCTGTCGGGGAGTTCCGCAGGATCGGATGCGCTCACGCACACAGAGTAGCGACGCGGAGTGCCGCAGGGCAGGGGGAGTTCGCGCCGCCTAGTCCCCGCTCAGGATGAGGATGCGACGAAGGTGCATGGACGTGAGCACCCCGGGGCCCATCGATCGGCCCACATCGAGCGTGCGGTCGTCGACGAGCTCGAGCAGCCGACGGACGGCGCCCGCGGCCTCGCTCCGCTGCCGGTGGCCCTCGCTCGACGACGGATCCTCCTGCGCGATCACGTCGGCGACCGCGTGGCAGGCCTCCGACAGCGGCTCCGGCAGGGCGGGGTCGAGGGGCAGCGCGGCCGGGCGCTCCCAGATCGTGTCGGCCGTGGCATCCGAGATATCGCGGATGAGGTGGGCCACCCGATCGAGCGTGGCGAGCTGCTCGTGGATGTGCTGCGTCTCCCCGCGGCGTCCTCGCGCCCGCAGGTTCCCGCGCCGGCTCTCGTCGGCCTCGGCGAGCGCGGCCCGCAGAGCCGCCGACGTGTCGGCGAGGGATGCCGCGTCGTCAGCCCACTGCTCATGCTCGGGTGGCCACGACTCCGACACCGCGGAGCCGATGTCGTGCAGGTGCGCACCCAGCTGGGCGCGGAAGGCCTCGACACGCGCTTCTGCAGCCACGGTGAGCGGAGCGGGGGCGATGAGCACGTTCACCAGCAGCCCGATCACGACTCCCACCGCCATCTGCGTGAGGTAGCCGAGGGAGTAGTCCTCGGCATCCCGCCCTCCGACGACGAGCACGAACAGCGCCGCGATCGGCACGTACTCGCGGCCGGCGCCGAACCAGCCCGTGCCCGAGAGGAGGACTCCGACGCCGATCACGAGCGGAACGGTCCACCATGTCGGCCCGACCGTGAGCACGACCAGGGTCGCGAGGCCGATCCCCGTGACGAGGCCGATCAGGGTCTGCAGGCCCGATCTCACCGAGCCCATCAGGGTCGGGTACATGCTCACGAGTGCGCCGAGCGGTGCGTAGTACGGGTAGTCGTCGGTCACCCCGGGCATGTGCGGGGCGATCGTCCAGGCGAGGCCGACGGCGAGAGTCGTCTTGGCGACGAGCAGCAGTCGCGCCGGGTGCACGGCTTCGCGGAGGGCGAGGGAGATACTCGCACGACGCGTGCGAGTGGTAGAGGTCTTCACGTGCAGCGACGGTACCGGTCGCCGCGCGCCGCGGCCAACGGGTTGTCTTCGGAGACGACCGCGGGTATCGGTGCCGAGACGTCAGGGTGTGACGACGGTCAGATCGTCCCAGGTGAAGGTGGTGGTCGGCAGAGTCGAGGCCGCCGAAACGGTGTTGGTCAGCCCGATCGTGCCCGGTGTCTGCATCCCGGCGGTTGTATCGGTCGCCGTCACCTGCCACGTCACCGGCTCGGTGTCGGTCGACTTCCAGACCTTTGCGGCGAGCGTGGTCGGGTCGGTGCCGGTGACCGAGAAGCTCACGGTGAGCACCGTGCCCGGCGTGTAGGTCGCTCCGGGCATCAGGTACGAGCCGAGAGCCACCTCATCACGCAGCAGATACAGCCGCACGGCACCGCCGTTTTCGAACCGCAGGCGTGCCGAGTAGGTGGACGCGCCGACCTGGCGTCCGATGACGGTCGCGGTCGCCGCTCCGCCGGTCGCGACCTGGTCGGCGGCGACGGAGACGCGAATCACGGCGTCGGTCATCGACAGGCCGAGTCGGGCGGTCCGCGTGGCTGATGGCGTCAGCGCCACTGTTCCCCTGCCGTTCGCGACGGAGAACGCGGCGGATCCACCGGTGAGCATCCATGCGCCGCCGACATCCGATGCCCCCCACGCCCCGGCCGCGACCGTGCGGGTGAAGGTGTCGGACACGAGAGGTCCGCCCGCCGATGCCTTCGCGACGGTCACCTGCCTGGTCACTGAGGTCGTGCCCGCCCGGTTGTCCGTCACGGTGAGCGTGATCGAGTAGGTCCCGGCGACGGCGTAGGTATGCGACGCCTTCGCGCCCGTGGCCGTGCTGCTGTCTCCGAAAGTCCACGCGTACGACGCGATCGTGCCGTCGGGATCCGTCGAGGCCGCACCGTCGACCGTCACCGAGAGGCCGCTCGGCGTCGGCGTGAAGGCCGCGGTCGGAGCCTGGTTCGGCGGGGTTCCGTCGGGGTCTGTCGTGACGGCAGTCCAGTCGCTCTGCGTGCTGTTGCCGAAGGCGTCGATCACCTTGACGCGGTAGTTGTAGACGGCGCCCGGCACGGCCGTCGCGTCGCGGTACGACATCGCGGGTCGGGTCCAGAAGTTCGAGAGCTGGTCGGTCTCGTAGAGGGGCGTGGTCATTCCCTTGTCCTGCCGGAACACCTGGTAGTGCAGGCTCTGGTTGTCGCGATCGTGGTTCGCGCTCCAGGAGAGGAGATTGCCGTCTTTGGACGGGGTCGTGGTGAGCGTCCACGCGCCGCCCTGCACCTGCGGACCCTGCTTGTTCGGGGCGACGTTCTTCTTCGCCAGCCGGACGATGCCCTGCTGCGGTGTGCCGTTCACCTTGAGGAACTCCCCGCCGATCAGCAGGTAGTCGCCGGCGGCGGTGATCTGCCACGGACCCTGCGACTGGCCCGTGTAGGTGCCGGGTGTCCAATCCGGGAACCAATGCAGCAGCGAAGGTCCCGGGTTGCCTTCGAAGTTGCGATACCCGCCCGGCACAGTGTTCTTCGCGGTGATCGGTCCGGTCGGCGACTTGGAGAAGGCGATCGAGTTCTTGTACGTGGATCTGGCATCGGGGAAGCCCCCGTTCCTGCTGCAGTCGTGCGGGTGGCCGACCACGTACACAGCGTCGCCTGCGGGCGCGATGTCATAGCTGTCGCCGTGGCAGTCCTCCAACCACTGCAGACTCCCGTCGCTCCAGCTCGCGCGGAACGCGCCTTCGAAACCGCCCTCGGGCATCGGCCCATGGGCGGTGCCGGTGCCGTAGACGCTCTCGCCGTCAGAGGTCAAGGAGTACATGGTCGCGTACATGCCGTCGTAGCTGTCGGCATTGCGCAGGATGCTGTTCATCGCCCACGGCATGATCGCCCCGGTGCTGGCGTTGAGGGCGGTGATCCCCCGCCCGGGATTGGTCGAGCCGTTGACCGACGTGAAGGAGCCGGAGATCACGATCTTGCTGGAGTCCGGTGAGACGACGACGGCCTTCGCGCCGTATCCGCCTTTGACAGCGGCCGTGAAGGAGGTCACGGCGGCGGTGGACGGTGACACTGCGGCGATCTTCGGGCGCTGCGCGCCGTTGATGGTGGTGAACTCGCCGGCGAGGTAGATCGCCGATCCGCTCACGGCGATCGCTTCGACCTTGCCGTTCGCCTCTGGCGCCCACGACGTGACCAGCGCGCCGGTGGCCGTATCGAAGGCGGCGACGCGATAGCGCCAGGCGCCGGCGGCCTGCGAGAACATGCCGGCCACGTAGATGCGGGAGCCGTCGGCCGACTTCTTGATGTCGAGGACGGTGCCGTTGGTGCCCGGGTTCCAGGAACTGATCAGGGCGCCTGTCGTCAGGTCGTACGCGAGCAGGTTCGCCCGCGGCGTCTCGTTCGAACCGACGGGCGAACCTGCGGGGCGGGCCTTGGCGAAGCTTCCGCCGACGTAGACCGTGTTCCCGACCACTTCCTGCGCGTACACCACACCGTCGATCTGCACGGTGGGCAGCGCGTCGGAGGCGTAGGTCTCCGGAGTGCCGGCCGCCGGCGCGGTGTCGGCGGAGGCGAGAGGTGCGGCGAGCCCGCCGAAGGCCAGCGCCGCAACGGTGGCGACGGCTCCCCAGAGCGTCGCCCTCCGCCGCTTGCGCATTCCGCGATCGTCGGCCGCTCCCCAGCGGCGGTCCCCAGTGACGTGCATGTCGTTCTCCCCAGAATCAGCACAGCGCGCCTCGACGCACGGTATCCCCATCGCGGCCGACCACCCCCGTGGGCGGGCACGCATTTCCCGCCATGAACTCTAAAGGAACGGCGTTCACACTCGATTTCCACTCCGTGAACACTCGTTCGACGGATGCGGAAGACGGATGCCGCGACCGCACAGTGTGCAGCCGCGGCATCCGTCGCCATGGATCGGATCAGGGGATCGCCCTCCGGAAGGCGAGGAACGAGACTCCCGTGAGCACCGCGGTGATCAGCAGGCCCCAGAGCGCCAGACCCAGCGCTCCGAGATCGTTGATCGCCGCGCCGACGTGCGGCCAGAGCTCGAGCCGGGTCGCCAGGAAGACGAGGCCGACCAGCAGCAGCGTGAGCCCGATGCCGACGATGAGCAGCACCAGCTGCCCCCAGCTCTTGTAGATCGTCGCGCCGGTGAACCCGACCACGAAGAAGAACAGTGCGAGAGTGAAGTACACGATGAAGGCGCCGAAGGGCCCGGCATCCCACAGCCAGGGCAGGTAGAACACGTACCCGTTCACCCCGTAGCCGTTCGTCGCGACCTCGATGCCGCCGCCGATCAGGAACAGCACGCCCATGAGGGCACTGCCGATGATCGCGGTGAGCATCGTGCCGAAGAAGAACTCGCGACGCGTGATGCTCATCGCCTGCGAGAACGGGAAGGTGAGCGTCATCGCCGACAGTCCGATGGCGAAGAAGTACCAGAGCGGGGCCTGGCCGCCGCCGCCGTACTTCGGGGTGTCGACCGGGATCATCGCGTAGATCAGGATCGAGATCACGGTCGCCGCGCCGAGGATCATCAGCGGATACCAGACGAAGGTGCCCTTGTTGATCAGCTGCAGACGGATGACGTTGACGGTGCGTCGCATCAGCGGACCTCCTCTTTCGTGGCGGGTGCTCTCGTGGCGGTGCCCGTCGCCGCGGAGTGCTCCGCCTTCTGCGTGAGCCGGACGACGAGCTGCTGCAGCGAGACCGGCGCGAGATCCAGACCGGATGCCGTGACCTCGGCGCGCTCCGCCGCCGACAGGGCGCCGAGCACGGTGACGGATGCCACGCGCCCCAGCGATTCCCGATGCAGGACCTCGCGGCCCGCGACCCAGGCATCGACCTTGGCGGCGTCGCCCACGACGGTGACGGCGCGCTCGCGCAGAGCATCCGTGTCCTCACTCAGGAGGATCCGGCCGTCGTCGATCAGGATGACCTTCTCGATGAGGTTCGAGACCTCGTCGATCAGGTGCGACGACAGGATGATCGTGCGCGGGTGCTCGGCGTAGTCCTCGAGGAGACGGTCGTAGAAGATCTGCCGGGCGACGGCGTCGAGTCCGAGGTACGGCTCGTCGAAGAAGGTGATCTCGGCGCGGGAGGCGAGACCGATGATCACGCCGACCGCGGAGAGCTGACCGCGCGAGAGCTTCTTGATCGTCTGCTTCATCGGCAGCTGGAACTCGGCGACGAGTTCGTCGGCGAGGGCCTGGTCCCAGTTCGGGAAGAAGAGGCTGGCGGCCTTGAACGCGTGCCGCGGGTGGGCGTCGTCCGGGTACTTCTGGCTCTCGCGGACGAAGCAGATCCTGCCGAGCACATGGGCGTTCTCGTAGGGGTGCTCGCCGAAGACCCTCACGGTTCCGGACGATTCGAAGTTCTGCGCGGTGAGGATCGACATGAGGGTCGTCTTGCCGGCGCCGTTGCGGCCGAGCAGACCGTAGATGGCGTTGCCTTCGATGCGGAGCGACACGTTGTCGAGCGCTCGCTTCTCCTTGTAGCGCTTGCTGAGGTTCTGCACCTCGATGACGGCGGTCATGCGGGGGTCTTCCCTTCTGCGATGGGGGTCTGTGCGGCGCGCTGCCGGAGCAGGTCCGCGAGGTCGTCGGGGCCGAGGCCCAGCGTGCGGGCTTCGGCGAGGAGCGGGTCGATGTAGCGGTCGGCGAAGGCCGAGCGGCGCTCGCCGAGGAGCATGTCCCTGGCGCCCTCGGCCACGAACATGCCGATGCCTCGGCGCTTGTAGAGCACTCCCTTGTCGGTGAGCATGGCGACTCCCTTGGCTGCGGTGGCGGGGTTGATCCGGTAGAACGAGGCGAGCTCGTTCGTCGAGGGTGCCTGTGCCTCCTCGGCGAGCGAGCCGTCGACGATCGAGTCCTCGATCTGCTCGGCGATCTGGAGGAAGAGCGGCTTGCCTTCTTCGATCACGAGTCCTCCAGGTGGTTCATGGGTTACTTACATGAGTAACTAACCATAGAACCTCGGAAGGTGTCAACCCCCCCGACGTCGCGGACAGGCGCATGCCGGATCAGGGACGCGGATGAGCGGGTGCTGCGCGGGCGGATGCTGCGGGGACGGGTGCCCCAGGGTGCGTCAGGCCGGCGGGAGTCCGATGTACATCGAGGTGTGCAGCTCGGCGACGTGCTCGAAGGCGAGGCGGCCCGCAGCGGCGGCATCGCCCGAACGAAGAGCCTCCACCAATCGCGCGTGCTCCTCGTTCGAGGCCCGCAGGTAGTCGATGCGATAGGGGATGAAGTAGGCGTAGAGCTCGTGCGACACGCGGTGGTGCAGCTCGATCGCTCCGGGAAGCGCCGACGCCTCGGCGAGGGTGGCGTGGAAGGCGCTGTCGGCCGTGCGGAAACCCGTCCAGTCGGGAGCACTGCCCATCTCGTCGACCAGGGCTTCCAGTCGCGCGAGCACCTTCTCGCTCGGATGCGCGCTCACCAGAGTCGCGAGACCGGCCTCGAGCGCGGCCCGCTGATCGATGAGGGAGTGCACGTGCGCGGCATCCGCTCGATAGGCGTCGATCTCCACCACCGTGCCGACCGAGGGGGCGTCCGCGACGAAGGTGCCGCCGGCGTTTCCGGGGCGCCGCACGACGACTCCTTCGTCGCTGAGCATCCGATAGGCGCGTCGCGCCGTCATCTCGCTGACTCCGAACGCACGCGCGGTGTCTTCGGAGCTCGGCAGCCGCTGCCCGGGAATGAGCATGCCCAGTTCGACGGCCAAGGAGATGCGGGCGCGTACCGTGTCGACCGCGGTCGTGCGGCGTATCGCTCCGAGCGCGGGGGAGGCCAGATCCATCGGTCTCCCTCGTCTCTTCGTCGTCGGCTAGGCGGCCGGAGCTTCCTCGACCGCGGACTCCTCGAAACGGGGGGTGTCGAGTCGGAAGCGCCTGCCCAACACGATACCGACGACCATGGCTGCGACGGGAATGAGTGCCAGCGCCGCGCTCACCGCCACGCTGCCGCCCGTCACCAGGGTGAAGTTCGACAGGACGAGCCAGAGGGCGAACGCGAGTCCGATGACCGCGAGGATCGGGAAGACGCCGGCGCGCACCCGGCGGCCCGAGGCGAGCTCGGGGCGCCGGGCGAAGAACACCAGCACGGCGATCGAGGTGGTCAGCATGAGCAGCACCATGCCGACGGTGGCGACGCCTGCCATCGAGCCGAACACGCCGACGAGGGGATCCAGGCCGAGCAGGGCGAGGACGGCCAGCAGGATCGCCGCCGTGACGGTCTGCACGATCGACGAGAAGGCGGGCGAGTGATGCGCGGCGTGCCGCCGACCGAGTCGCGCCGGCAGCACGGCCTTCTGCGCGAGCGTGAACTGGTACCGCGCGATCACGTTGTGGAACGAGAGCACGCAGGCGAACAGGCTCGTGATCAGCAGCACCTGCACGACGTCGCGCAGGATGGGGCCGAGGTACTGCGTGGTCGTGTCGAGCAGCAGGTTGCCCTCGCCGGCGAGCGTCTGCTGCGCGACGGCGACCGCGTTTCCGGCACCGACGCCGGTCACCAGCGCCCAGCAGGAGAGGGCGTAGAAGACGCCGATGATGATGACGGCGAGGTAGGTGGCGCGGGGAATGGTCTTCTCGGGCTCCCGCGCCTCATCACGGAACACCGCGGTCGCTTCGAAGCCGATGAACCCGGTGAGCGCGAACAGCACGGCGACGCCGATTCCGCCGGTGAACACATATGACGGGTCGAAGGTCTCGAGGGCGATGCCCTCGGCGCCCCCGGTGGCGAAGATCACGACGTCGAGCACGACGACCACGAGGATCTCGAGCGCGAGCGCGACTCCGAGCACCTTGGCGCTCAGGTCGATGTGCCGGTAGCCGAGCACGGCGACGATCGCCATCGTCGCGAAGGAGTAGAGCCACCAGGGCAGGCTCGGGCCTCCGAAGAAGGTGACGAGGTCGTCGACAGCCCAGCCCATGTAGCCGTAGATGCCGACCTGGATGGCCGTGTACGCGATCAGCGCCGTGAACGCCGACCCCAGCCCGAGGCGAGAGCCGAGACCCGCGGTCACGTACGAGAAGAACGCCCCGGCCTCCTTCACGAACGGGGTCATGGTGACGAAGCCGACGGAGAAGACGAGCAGGATGACGGCGGCGAGGGCGAAGCCGATCGGCGCCCCCGGCCCGTTGCCCGCACCGATCGCGATGGGCACGTTGCCGCCGATCACGGTGAGCGGGGCGGCTGCCGCGATGACCATGAAGACGATGGCGCCGGTGCCGAGACGGCCGTCGAGGCGCTGATGCGGCTCGACCAGAGGGGAGACGGTCATGGGATTCGCTTTCGCAGAGGTCCGGTGAAGGACGACGGAGGGAGGGTGTTCAGTACAGCTCGGGGCGGCGGTCGGCGAGGTACGGGTTCTCCTGCCTCGCTCGTCGTGTCGCCTGGGGATCGATCGTGGCGATCAGGAGTCCGACGTCGGTCGCGCCGAGGGAGGCGAGCACCTCGCCGTCGGGGGCGACGATGCTGCTGCGTCCGACGTAGGTGAGGTCGCCTTCGCCGCCGACGCGGTTGACGTAGACGACGTGGATCTGGTTCTCCCAGGCGCGCACCGGGATGAGTCGCTCGGCGACGTGCGCGTACGGCTCCATCTGCGCGGTCGGCACGATGACGGCATCCGCACCGCCGAGGGCTGCCCGTCGCACGGTCTCGGGGAACTCGACGTCGTAGCAGATGAGCACCGACAGGCGCACGCCGTCGATCTCGACGATGCCGGGGAGTGCGGCGCCCGGCACGAAGAGGCTGCGGTCGAGCGCGCCGAAGAGGTGGGTCTTGCGGTAGCGCAGCAGCTCGGCGCCGTCGCGGTCGATCATCACCACGGAGTTCGTGATGTCGCCGTTCTCGAGCGTCTCCGGGAGGCCGGCGAGGATGGCGATCCCGCTGTCCTGGGCGATGCGGGCGATCCGGTCGACGAGGTCGGGCGTGGCCAGCGGCGCCAGGCAGTCGCCGATGTTGTAGCCCGTGACGAACATCTCGGGAGTGACGAGGATCCGCGCGCCTCGTTCAGCGGCTTCGACGGCGGCCGCGGCGACGACGGCGAGGTTGGCATCGACGTCTCCGGGCTCGCCGTGGTGCTGAAGTCCGGCGATGGTCAGGGTCATGCGGATGCTCCTCGCGCGTCGTTGCGATCATTCAAACAGCTCAAAGTGATCTATTTGATGTCCATTGTGTTTCCATCGCGTCTCATCCGCAAGGCCCTGCTCGGATGCCGCAGCGATCAGTCCGCGATGTCGCGTCGCTGCGCGCGCCATTCCTCGACGATCTGCGGCATCCGCGTGGCGAGGTAGCGGAAGAATTCGGCCAGCTCGACGGCACGGTCCTGCGCCCCCGGGTCATCCCCGTGCTGGGCGGCGATGTCGTCGATGTACCCGGCGAGGCTCGTGTACACGGGCACGTTCCCTGCCATCGAGCTCGCGAAGGTGTCGTGCACGAACTCGTAGCGGTCGCGTCGATCCCCCGGCGATGAGCGGCGCTGGATGAAATGCAGCTGCTGCAGGTAGCGGACGGCTCCCGACACCGCGGCCGCCGAGACGCCGAGCCGGTCGCCGATCTGCGCCGCCGTGTAGCCGCCGTCGGGGGCGGCGACGAGGGCCATCATGACGCGGGCGGGCATGCGCGACATCCCCGCGGCCGTCAGCATCGCCGCAGCCTGTTCGGCGGGTTGGATCGCGCGGTGCGCGCCGGAATCGGATGCCTCGGCATCCGCTTTCTCGTCGTCCGCCATCACGCTCCTCTCGCCCGCACGTCTCAGCCGCCCGACGTCAGTTCGCGGCGGCGCATGAGCGAGAGGGATGCCGCGAGCCCGGCGCCCACGGCCAGCACCAGCCACCAGAGTCCGCGCACGTCGACGCCGTCGCCGTCGACGACCGGGGTCACCGCGAACGGAGAGATGTTCGCGGTCCACTCCGGCAGGCCGAACAGGGGCCCGAACATTCCGAGCATGGTCGCGACGAGCACGAGGGTCCAGGCCAGGCCGATCGTGGCGCGCGGCACGAGCACGAACACGAGCGCGGTGAGCACGGTGAACACCGAGGCCGCGACCGCCTGTCCGAGGCCGGCGACCGCGACGATCCGGTAGAGCGAGTCATCGGCATCCTGCGACCAGATCCCGGCCCACCCGGCCAGCACGGCCGCCGCGACGACGATCAGCACCGCGCACGTCCCGACGATCACGTAGTCGGCGAGCCAGCGCACGCGGCCGACCGGTGTCGCGAGCACGGCCTCCGCGGTGCCGCGCGCCTCCTCCTGCCGGGCGCGCACCACTGTCTGCACGGCGCAGCAGGCCGCGAGGATGCCGAGCAGCGTGAAGAACACCGTGACGACGACCTCGTCGAGGCCGCCGGTGGCGCCGCCGATCTTCTCCAGGATGTCGGCGACGGCCGGATTCTCGCCGGAGATCTGATCGACGAGCCCGCTCAGCGTCGTCGCGAGGATGCCGGTGACCGCCCCGCCGACCGCCCAACCCACGATCGAGCCCGAGGTGAGCCGCCACACCAGGGCGAGCGGGGTGGCGAGGCCGGGCCGGGCCGAGACCCGGCCGGGACGCTCCGCCACGAAGCTCGCGTCGATGTCGCGCTGCGACTGCAGGACGACGGATGCCGCGGCGAGCACGAGTCCGAGACCGAGGCCGAGGAACACCGGGCCGACGAGGTCCGCATCGTACGGGCGGGTCTGCTCGGCCCAGGCGAAGGGCGAGATCCAGGCGAACCAGGCGCTCGTCATCCCGGACAGGTCGTCGTTCGGCGTGCCGGCCGCGTTGCCGATGCCGCGGATCAGGAACGTCGCGACGAGCACCCATACGGTCAGCGAGTTCGCGCCGCGGGAGGTGCGCATCAGCTGCGCGGCCAGCAGCCCGATCCCGAGGAAGGCGATGCCGGTGGCGCCTGCCGCGGCTCCGGCGAGCACCGAGCCGGCTGCGGGCAGTCCGCTCGCGAGGAGGGCGAGCGTGGTGAGAGCGAAAAGGACGAGATCGGCCAGGACGCCATGCACGATCGTCACGACCGTCGGCAGTCGCCGTCCGGCCGGGGTCGCCCAGACGAGCTCCGAGCGTCCGGCCTCCTCGTCTCCGCGGGTGTGCCGGACGGCGAGGAAGGTGCTCATGAGGGCAGCGAGCAGCGCGAGCCACGGCAGGATCTCGAAGGCGATGAACGCCCCCTCGGACGTGCCGGACGGCAGCCCGCGGAACATCAGGATCACCGGGTTCGCGAGGGCGGCCGCCAGGATGTTCTGCCGATCCTCGGGCGTCGAATACGACTGGGAGACGCCGGCGTATCCTGCGCCGGCCATCGCCGCGGTGCCGAGGATCCACAGGGTCAGCTGCAGCCAGTCGCGCCGGATGCGCTGCCGCAGCAGCACGCCGAAGGTCGACATCACGCCTGCTCCTTCGCGCGACGGCCGCGACGCGTCTGCGGATTCGCATCGCCCGCCGGGCCCTCTTCCGCCGCTTCGAGCGCGGCGAGGTCGTCGCCGTAGTGGCGCAGGAACAGCTCCTCGAGCGACGGCGGCGCGACGCGCAGGTCGCTGATGCCGAGGGATGCGAGAGCCGGGAGCACCGTCGCCGTCCGATCGCTGTCGACGGCGAGGCGGAGGCGATCACCCTGCACCGTCGGATCGTGGACGTCGGGGATGGCGGCGACCTGGTCGAGGGAGATGCCGGATGCCGTGAACGACACGTCGCTGCGGGTGAGGTGCCGCAGCTCGGCGAGGGTGCCGCTCTCGACGATCCGACCCGCGCGGATGATCGACACCCGGTCGCAGAGCTGCTCGACCTCGCTCATGATGTGGCTCGACAGCAACACGGTCGCGCCGTTCGCGTGGGCGCGGGCGACCTCGCGCTGGAAGATCACCGCCATCAGCGGGTCGAGGCCGCTCGTCGGCTCGTCGAGGATGTACAGGTCGGCCGGCACCGCGAAGGCTGCGATCAGCGCGACTTTCTGGCGGTTGCCCTTCGAGTAGGCGCGGCCCTTCTTGCGCGGATCGAACTGGAACGCGTCCATGAGCCGCGTCTTCTCGTGCTGGTAGGCGGCATCCTTCGTGTGCGCACCGCGCAGCCGGGCGAGCAGATCGACGGCCTCGCCGCCGGACAGGGTGGGCCAGACGCTGACATCGCCGGGCACGTACGCGATGCGGCGGTGGAGATCGACGGCGCGGTTCCACGGATCCTCGCCGAACACCGAAGCCGTGCCGCCGGTGCGCCGCGCGAGCCCCAGGAGGATGCGGATCGTCGTCGACTTCCCCGCCCCGTTCGGACCGAGGAAGCCGTGCACCTGCCCCTGCTCGACGGTGAGGTCGAGTCCGTCGAGGGCGTGCACGTGACCGTAGTGCTTGGTCAGGCTCCGGGTGTCGATGACTGTGGTCATGGCGGTGACGCTACGCCCGTTTCACGAATTTGTGAATACTGCGAAAAAACGCATGCGGAATCCTTACGGCCGCCGCGTAAAGTGGGCTGGTGCCGGAGTTCCCCTACAGCCGCCTGCGCCGCTGGCCCGACGTCGAGGCCGACAATCTGCAGGCCTCCGACGCCACCGACATCCTGCTGGTCGAGCGGGCGCTCGCGCTCGGTGTTCCCGGCGACGAGATCGCGGTGATCGGCGACGAATACGGCGCGATCACCCTGGCGTTGACGGATGCCGGGCGCCACGGCATCCGCGTGCATCAGGACCTGGCGACCGGGCGCCGGGCTCTCGCGCGGAACGCGGGAGAGCTGGGGCTCGGGGGATTCGCATCCCACGAGCTCGACGCGGACCTGCTCACCGGCGCCCGAGTGGTGCTGCTGCAGCTGCCGAAGGCGCTCGCCGAGCTCGAGGAGATCGCGGATGCCGTCGCCCGCTGGGCCGCTCCCGATGCGGTGCTCGTCGCCGGAGGGCGAGTGAAGCACATGACTCTCGGGCAGAACGAGGTGCTCGCGCGGAGCTTCGCGCACGTGCAGGCCGAGCGGGCCGAGCGGAAGTCCCGTCTGGTCGTGGCGTCGGAGCCGCTTCCGGTGCCGGCCGAACCCCCGTATCCGGTGACGGCGGAACACGACGGACTGACGCTCGTGGCCCACGGCGGCGCTTTCGCCGGTGCGCGCCTCGACATCGGCACGCGTGCGCTGCTCGATGTGCTCCGGCTGGAGCCGACTCCGGGGCCTGCGGATGTCATCGACCTCGGCTGCGGCACCGGCGCGCTCGCCGTGTCGTGGGCGCTTGCGCACCCCGAGGCCCGCGTCATCGCGACCGACCGATCGGCGGCGGCTGTGGCATCCGCTCGCGAGACCGTCGCCGCGAACGGTCTCGCCGACCGCATCGCTGTCACGCATGACGACGCGGCATCCGACCTCCAGGACGCGAGCGCCGATGTGGTGCTCCTGAACCCGCCGTTCCACCTCGGCAACAGCATCCACACCGGTGCGGCGACGCGACTCTTCGAGGCTGCGGCGCGCATCCTCCGTCCCGGTGGAGAGCTCTTCACCGTGTTCAACTCCTCGCTCGGATACCGGGCCGAACTCACTCGGATCGTCGGCCCGACCGAGCAGCTGCACCGCACATCCAAGTTCACCGTGACGCGCAGCATCCGCCGCTGAACATATGACCAATTCCCCGGTCAGCGGGAGAAACCCGGGCGCGTTCGGGTTTGCGGATTTGCCCCTGATCAGCCATTTCGTTACGTTGGTCTGTGGGCCTGATGGTCCGAAAGACCAGTCCGCGACCACGTCCTTCTTTCGATGAGCTGTGCTGCGAAGAGGCGTGGACGTACGGTCGATGCTCTCTGCGGCGGATCCGAAATCCGCTGCCCGCGCCGCCACAGCAGTCATGTCGAACGGCCCCGTGAGCATCACCCGGGCGTAACCGAAGCAGGCTCAGCCACCCCATGCTGAGCCGCGGGGGAAACGTGTCCGAAATCGCTCTTGAAGCGCGCAATCTGTTCAAAGTGTTCGGGAAGAATCCGAGCCAGGCCGTCCGTCGGCTGAAGGCCGGTGAGAGCCGTACCGACGTCGCCGACGCGGGAATGGCCGCCGTCATCGACGCCAGCTTCACCGTCAACCGTGGGGAGATCTTCGTGATCATGGGCCTGTCCGGATCGGGCAAGTCCACCATCATCCGCATGCTCAACGGCCTGCACGACGCCTCCTCCGGCTCGGTCACCGTCACCGGCGATCCCATCACCGGCATCCCCAACGGGCAGCTGCGCGAGATCCGTCGGGACCGCATCTCGATGGTGTTCCAGCACTTCGCCCTGCTGCCGCACCGCACGGTCGCCGCGAACGTCGCCTACCCGCTCGAGCTGAAGGGCGTCGACAAGACCACCCGCCTGGCGAAGGCCGAGGAGATCCTCTCGCTGGTCGGCCTCGAGGGCCAGGGCGAGAAGATGCCGTCCGAGCTCTCCGGCGGCATGCAGCAGCGCGTCGGCATCGCCCGCGCGCTCGCCGCCGACAGCGACATCCTGCTCATGGACGAGGCGTTCAGCGCCCTCGACCCCCTCATCCGCCGCGAGATGCAGGAGCAGCTGCTCGAACTGCAGGAGAAGCTGCAGAAGACCATCGTCTTCATCACCCACGACCTCAACGAGGCCATGTTCCTCGGCGACCGCATCGCCGTGATGCGCGACGGCCGCATCGTGCAGATCGGCACGCCGGAGGACATCCTCATGGATCCGGCGAACGACTACGTCGAGCAGTTCGTGCAGGACGTCGACCGGGCCCGTGTGCTCACCGCCGCGAACGTCATGGAGCGCCCGCGCCCCGTCGTCCCCGAGACCGCCGGCCCCCGCACCGCGCTCCGACAGATGCGCGACGCGTACATGTCGGCGACCTACGTCGTCGGCCGCGACCGCCAGCTGCTCGGCGTCGTCACCGACCGGGATGCCGTGAAGCTCGTGCGCTCCGGCGCGACGACGCTGAATTCCGTGCTCAAGCCCGTGCTGCAGAGCGTGCGCGAAGACGAGGTGCTGATGAACCTGTTCGTCCCCGCCGTCGAGTCGCCGCTGCCGCTCGCCGTGGTGGATGCCGATGGCCGCCTCACCGGCGTGATCCCCCGCGTGACGCTGCTCGCCGCCCTCGGCCCCGGACCGGGTGCCACCGAGGAGATCATCCTTCCCCTTATGCCGATGCCGCAGGCCGAGATCGACGCCGTGCTCGACGACGGATGGACGGATCCCGGCCCTTCGACGGGCTCAGGAACCGACGTGATCGAGGAGGTGCGCTGATGGACGGTTTCCGCATCCCCCTCGGCAGCTGGGTCGAAGCCGGCGTCGACTGGGTCAAGGTCAACCTCGACGGTCTGCTCGACGTCGTCTCGTTCGTCGTGACGTTCCTCGTCGACGGGCTCACCTCGCTGCTGCTGCTGCCCTACTTCTTCGTCGTGATCGCGCTCGCCGCGCTCATCGCCTGGCTGGTGCGCTCATGGCAGCTGGCCATCGGCACGATCATCTCGTTCGCGCTGATCGTCGCGATGGGCCTGTGGGTCCCCGCGATGCAGACGCTCGCGCTCGTGCTGGTCGCCGCGCTCGTCGCGGTGCTGATCGCCGTGCCGCTGGGCATCTGGTCGGCGCGCAACGCCACGGTCCGCGCGGTGCTCAAGCCCGTGCTCGACTTCATGCAGACCATGCCGGCGTTCGTGTACCTCATCCCCGCGATCGTGTTCTTCAGCATCGGCGTCGTTCCCGGACTCGTCGCGACGGTCATCTTCGCGCTGCCTCCGGGCGTGCGACTGACCGAGCTCGGCATCCGCGGGGTCGACTCCGAGACCGTCGAGGCCGGTCAGGCCTTCGGCGCGAAGCCGGGGCAGATCCTGCGCGGCATCCAGCTTCCGCTCGCGATGCCGACGATCCTCGCCGGCATCAACCAGGTCATCATGCTCGCGCTCTCCATGGCGGTCATCGCCGGGATGGCGGGAGCCGACGGCCTCGGGAAGATGGTCGTCGAGGCCATCTCGACCGTCAACATCGCCAAGGGCGTGGAGGCCGGTCTCGGCGTCGTGCTGATCGCCGTCTTCCTCGACCGCGTCACCGCCGCGCTCGGCACGCTGGGTCAGAACCCGGCGTCGCTGCTCGCCGTGATCCGTCGTCGGCGCGCGCAGCGCCAGGCGACTGCGGCCGCCGCGGCATCCGCTCCGGTCGTCGAGACACCCGAGAAGCCCGTCGAAGAGAAGGAGCTCCAGAATGCGTAAGCGCACGATCATGTCCATCGCGGCCCTCGGCGCCGCAGGAGCCCTCGCCCTCTCCGGATGCGCGAGCGACGGCGCCGGCGGAACCATCGAGCTCGGCGGCGGCGGAAGCACCGGCGGAGGAGGCGACAAGGGCACCATCACGCTCGGGTTCCTCCCGTCGTGGACCGACGGTCTCAGCACCGCCTACCTGCTGCAGGACCAGCTCGAGAAGATCGGCTACGACGTCGAGCTGAAGACGCTGACCGAGGCGGGCCCGCTCTACACGGGGCTCGCGCAGGGCGACGTCGACCTGTTCCCGTCGGCGTGGCCCGAGGTCACGCATGCCGAGTACATGGCGACCTACGGCGACTCGATCGAAGACCTCGGCACGTACTACGACAACGCCCGCCTGACGATCGCCGTGCCGGAGTACTCCGACCTCGAGACGATCGACGACCTCGCGGATGCCGATCTCGGCGGCAAGATCTACGGCATCGAACCCGGCGCCGGTCTCACCGCGCAGACGCAGAAGATGCTGCCGGAGTACGGTCTCGACAGCCAGTACGAGCTCGTGACCTCGTCGACCGCCGCGATGCTCACCGAGCTGAAGTCCGCGACCGAGAAGAAGGACGACATCGCCGTCACGCTGTGGCGTCCGTTCTGGGCCAACGATGCCTTCCCCGTGAAGGACCTCGAAGACCCGAAGGGCGCGATGGGAGAGGCCGAGGGCCTGCACTTCCTCGGCACGAAGGGGTTCGCGTCGGAGTTCCCCGAGGCCGCCGAGCTGATCTCGCAGATCGTGCTGGACGACGAGCAGTACGGCTCGCTGGAAGACCTCGTCGTGAACGAGTACGGCGAGGGTCGCGAGGCCGAAGCCGTCGACGCCTGGCTCGAGGAGAACGGCGACCAGTTCGACTGGGTCGTCAGCAGCTGACGCGCAGCATCCGCCGTTCCGGTCGCAGTATGCGCCGCCTCCCGAGCGTTCGGGCGGCAGGAACTGCGACCGGAACGCCCGCAACCGGCGCTAACTGCGACCGGAGTCAGGATGTCGGGCTCTGGGCCGCCTCGTCGGGGTGGTTGGGCGTCCAGCCGAGCCACCCGTCGGGCGTCTGCGCCACACTCCACGCCCCGCACGCGAAGACCGACGCGACCTTGTAGACGTCGATCGTGTCGTCGAGAACGTATGCCGGAGCGGACTGCCGGGGCACCTCGGCGCACAGCGCGTCGTCGAGCGCCTCGTCGCTGTCGAGGGCGATCGCCGCATCGTCGGCCTGGGTCGACTGCGTGACACGGATGGCGGTGCTGTCGGCCGGCAGCCACGGGACGTCGAGGTCTGCGTCGGTCTCGAAAGCGGCGGCATCCGGATACTCCGCGGACTTCTGCTTGTAGACGAGGGCATCGACGATGCCGCAGCCGGATGCCGTCAGCATCGCAGTCACGAGGAGGCCTGCGGCGGCGAGTCGAGGGAGGAGGGTATTTCTCATGCTTCCACTCTCGCCACCACCGGCGCGGGCGTCGTCAGTCCGGAGGGTGACGACGACTACATCGCAGGAGGGGTCTTCGGGCTTCCGGTCGCAGTTCCTGCCGCCTCCGGGCATTCCGGACGGCAGAAACTGCGACCGGAAGCAGGAGACGGATGCCGGCGCCGAGCGCAGCGAAACGCCCCGGCCGGGGTATGAACCCCGGACGGAGCGTCCCGTCCCGCTCGAAGAGATCAACGGACCTTCTTCCGGTAGGAGATGATCGCGAACACGTAGGCGACCACGAGGATGCCGACGCACCAGGCGAGAGCGACCCAGATGTCGTCGCCGACCGGCTTCTCGGCGAACAGCGCCTGGATGGTGTTGACGATCGAGGTGACCGGCTGGTTGTCGGCGAACCACTGCACCGGACCGGGCATCGTGTCGGTGGGCACGAAGGCCGAGCTGATGAACGGCAGGAAGATCAGCGGGTACGAGAAGGCGCTCGCGCCGTCGACCGTCTTGGCGTTCAGGCCGGCGATGATGGCCAGCCAGGTGAGGGCCAGTGTGAACAGCATCAGGATGCCGATCACGGCGAGCCATGCCCCGACGCTCGCCCCGGTGCGGAAGCCCATGAGGAATCCGACGCCGAAGATGATCGCGAGGGTGATCGCGTTGGCGGTGAGCGAGGTCAGCACGTGGGCCCACAGCACGCTCGATCGGGCGATCGGCATGGAGTGGAACCGCTCGAAGATGCCGCTCTGCATGTCGGTGAACAGCCGGAACGCCGTGTAGGCGATGCCGGATGCGATGGCGATGAGCAGGATGCCGGGGAGCAGGTAGTTCACGTAGTTCTCGGCGCCGGTGCTCTGGCGGAGCGCGCCGCCGAAGACGTAGACGAACAGCAGCATCAGGGCGATCGGGGTGACCGCGGTCGTGATGATCGTGTCGGGACTGCGGAAGATGTGCCGCATGGAGCGGCCGGTGAGCGTCGCCGTGTCGGCGGCGAAGTGCGTGGTCATGCTGCGTTCTCCTTCGTGGATGACGGACCGATGAGGGTGAGGAAGATCTCCTCGAGGGTGGGCTGCTTCTCGACGTACTCGACCTTGGCGGCCGGGAGCAGCTTCTTCAGTTCGGCGAGGGTGCCGTCGGCGATGATGCGGCCCTCGTGGAGGATCGCGATGCGGTCGGCCAGCTGCTCCGCCTCGTCGAGGTACTGCGTGGTGAGCAGCACGGTGGTGCCGGTGTTCGCGAGCTCCTTGATGACGTCCCACACCTCGATGCGGGCTTCGGGGTCGAGACCCGTGGTCGGCTCGTCGAGGTAGATGACCTCGGGGTGTCCGACGAGGCTCATCGCGATGTCGAGCCGGCGGCGCATGCCGCCGGAGTAGGTGCCGACCTTGCGGGCGCCGGCATCCGTCAGACGGAACGTCGCCAGCAGGTCGTCGGCGACCTTCCCCGCGTTCGGCAGGTGCCGCAGCTTCGCGACGAGCACGAGATTCTCGCGGCCGGTGAGGATCTCGTCGACCGCGGCGAACTGCCCGGTGAGGCTGATCTTCTCGCGGACTCCGAGGGGATCGGTCGAGACATCGACGCCCTGCACGGTCGCCGTTCCGGCATCCGCCTTCAGCAGGGTGGAGAGGATGCGCACCACGGTGGTCTTGCCGGCGCCGTTCGACCCGAGGAGGGCGAAGATGCTTCCCCGCTCCACCTCGAAGTCGACGCCGCGCAGGACATGCAGGTCCTTGAAGGACTTCTGCAAGCCCTTCACGCTGATGGCTGCGTTCGACATGATCAGTTCTCCTTCTTCTTGGCGTCGTCGACCGCCTTGACGAGGCGGGCGCGCTCCTTGTCGACCCACTGGGTGCCGCCGTACGCCTCGGCGTAGGTCTCGGCGAATTCGACGGGGTCGTCGCCGATGATGGCGTCGATCGGGGTGCCGTCGATCGCCGCGCGCTCCCACAGATCGGCGAGATCGAGGAAGATCTGCACGAGGGTGTCGCCGTCGGTGATGCCGCCGTAGTACATCGTGTAGCGGTGCTGCGCGTTCGCGACGGCTCGGTACGGCTCGGGGAGAGCCTCGATGCGGGCCTTCGCCTGCTTGTACTGCTTCTTCTGCTCGAGCGATCCGGTGAGGACTTCGATCCACTTCGCGACCATGGTCAGTTCTCCTTGTTTTCGTTGTTCGTGTCGGTGTTGTTCGTGTTCAGCTGTTCGATGTGCTTCTTGAGGAAGCTCCAGGTGTTCCAGAAGTCCTCGAGTTCCTGCGTGCCCGCGGCGTTGAGGCTGTACACCTTTCGCGGCGGGCCCTTCTCGCTCGGGACCTTCTCGACGTCGACGAGGTTCTTCTGCTCGATCCGCACCAGTAGTGCGTAGATCGTGCCCTCGGCGATGTCGGTGAACCCGTGGTCGCGCACTCGCGCGGTGATCTCGTACCCGTACGCCGGCTGCTCGGCCAGGAGGGCGAGAACGATGCCCTCCAGAGTGCCCTTGAGCATCTCGGTCATCTGCTTGCCCATCAGGTCCTCCTCTCTCTTGTCTCGGTACTCAGTGTTGCTGGGTACCGGTACAAAGTAACACTGAGTACCGGTACTTAGCAACACCGAATACTGAAAATCTTCGGAGCGGGGCGATCGGGATCCTCCGATTTCCTTGACGGCGTAACTTAACCTTGGAAAGATAATGCCGCCGCCGCGACGACGCGGGGGCGGAAGGAGTCATGATGGCTGCAATCAGACGCTTGTCGTTGGCCACGGTGGCCGCAATCGTCCTGTCCGGAGGTCTGGTGCTCGCCTCGCCGGCGGAGGCGGTGACCGACCATACCGTGACGTCGCCCGACGGCGGCACCACTCTCACCGTTCGGAACGAGAACGACGGAACCCTCACCTACAGCGTGGTGCAGGGGTCCACCACGGTGATCGCCTCCTCGAAGATGGGAGTCGTCACGGCCGCCGCAGACCTGTCGACGTCGCTCGCCTTCGATTCGGAGACCACGACACCGATCACGCAGAACTACACGCTCGTCGAGCACTTCGACGGGCCTGTGTCGTCCAGCGCCAACCAGATGACACTGCGCTACCACCGAGGCAGCGCACAGCTTGCTGTCGTGGTGCAGGCGCACGACGACGGCGTGGCGTTCCGCTACGAGGTGTCGGGGGTCGGTGCGACGACCATTACACGCGAGGCGACGACGTTCGCGCTCCCGGTCGACACCGGTCTGTGGGCGAGCGACTACCGCTCCGCGAAGGACTACGAGGACGCCTACCCGTACGTCTCCGCCGCCTCGATGGGAACGCGGCACTTCTCGATGCCGACGCTCGCGAGCATCGCGAACAACGCGAAGTGGGCCCTGATCTCCGAGGCCGCCGTCTACGTCGACCCGACGTATCCCGCGGTCAGGCTCGACGCTCAAGGCAACGGCAACCGCACGCTGAAGGTTCAGCTCCCCGGACCCGACACCGACGTCTTCAACACCTCTACCGCGTCGACGCAGGTCGCCACGAGTGGATCCTTCGTGACGCCGTGGCGTGCGATCGCCGTGAGCTCGTCGCTCGACGACATCGTCAACACCAGCCTGATCACCGACCTCAACCCGGCGCCCGCCGCCGGCACCGACACGTCATGGATCCGGCCGGGCAAGGCGCTGTGGTCGTGGTGGTCCAACGAGGAGAAGGCATCGGAGGGCGACGACATGGTGCGGTCCCAGAAGGAGTACATCGACATCGCCGAGCAGCTGAACATGCAGTACGTCACGGTGGACTGCTGCTACAACGACACGGACGGCTCCATCGAGCAGCTCGTGGCGTACGGGAAGAAGCGCGACATCGGCGTCTTCATCTGGAAGAACAAGGGCGACTATGTCAACACCGATGGCAGCTACTTCTCCCAGTCGCAACTGGACACCGCGATGCAGACGATCGCGAACCGCGGCGTCGCGGGGGTGAAGATCGACTTCATGCAGTCCGACCGTCTCGACACGATCGCGCTGTACGACCGCATCGCGAAGGCGGCGATGAAGGCGAAGGTGCTCGTCAACTTCCACGGCAGCACGAAGCCCGCGGGTGAGAACCGCACGTATCCGAACATCATCACGACGGAAGCGATCCTGGGAAACGAGCAGTACAAGTACGGGCGGCCTCCGACGGCGGTCGACAGCGCGACATACCCGTTCACCCGGAACGCGATCGGCGGGATGGACATGACCCCGGTCATCTTCTCGAACCCGAATCTGCTGACCACGCATGCGCACCAGTTGGCCCAGAGTGTGCTGTTCAGCTCGTCGATGCAGCACTTCGCGGACTCGGCCGCGGCGTACGAGACCTGGGTCGGTCGTCACCTGCTCAGTCGAGTGCCGACCGTCTGGGACGAGAGCAGGCTGGTCGAGGGCTTCCCCGACGACTTCGCGACCATCGCGCGGCGATCGGGCTCGGAGTGGTACATCGGCTCGGTGTCGGATGCGGCGCGCACGACCAGCATCCCGCTGACGTTCCTGGGCGCCGGCACCTACACGGCGACGCTCTTCAAGGACGGCGCGAACGATCGACAGATCGTGACGCAGACGCTCTCGGTGACCTCCGCCTCCACCCTCTCGGTTCCGATCCGTGCGCACGGCGGGCTCACCGTGCACATCAGTGCGACGCCTCTCGCCTTCGACGGCACGAGCGATCGTGTGCTCGAAGCCGAGGCGAGCGGTAACACGCTGGCGGGCGGGGCGAGTGTCGCGGCGTGCCCGGGCTGCTCCGGCGGCTCGAAGGTCGGCAGCCTCGGGAACGGCGCCACGGTGCGTTTCAACGGTGTGCAGGCTCCGGTCGCGGGGGCGTACGTGCTTCGCGTCGGGTACCTGGCCGAGGATCCGCGGTCGTTCACGGTGTCGGTCAACGGCGGCGCCGCGCAGACGGTGTCGCCGCCGCGATCGGGGAAGGGCAATGCGGGCAACCCGAGCGGGTGGGACATCGTGCGCGATGTCGAGGTCCCGGTGACTCTGGCGGCGGGGGCGAACACGATCACGATCGGCGGCACCAGCTATGCGCCGGACATCGACCGGATCATCGTGCTCCGCTCCTACGAGGCGGAATCGTCGAGCAACACGCGAACGGGAACGGCCGCGGTCGCGACGTGCTCGGGGACTGAATGCTCGGGATCGAAGGTCTCGGGTCTCTCGGGCTCCTCGACCCTGGTGTTCAACGGCATCCAGGCGCAGCAGGCCGGATCCACCACGGTCCAGATCCGCTACACCGCGGCGACGGCGCGAACCGTGCAGATCAAGGTCAATGGCGGTACTCCGATCACGGTCTCGTTCCCGGTGACGGCGAACGCGAACGACGTCAGCACTCAGACCGTGCACCTGCCGTTGGCCGCGGGTGCCAACACTCTCACGTTCGATGCCGCCGGCGGCAGCGGTCCGGACATCGACCGGATCATCGTCCGGCAATAGGGGAAGCAGGGACGGAGAAGCCGGGGGTCGTGATATCGCGGCCCCCGGCTTCTTCGCGTCGGACGCCTATCCGACTGCCGTGAGGTGCAGCAGCATCGCGTGGCCGGGGTTCAGGAGAGGCAGGGGGATGCCCTCGGCGAGGACCGCGCCGGTGCAGACGAGATCGTCGTCGCCGCGCAGCCACGCGGGGTCGGCCACCTCGTGACGGCTCACGGTGCCGAGCTCGTCGCGCACCCGCACCCGATACGAGGACGTCGGGTCCAGACCAGGGATCGGCACCCGCGCCGTGCTCGCCGTGGCGCTCGTCTGCACGCGTACCCAGGCGAAGACGGCTTCGCCGCCGTCGGGACGCACGATGCCGTGCAGCAGCGCGCCGCGATCGACGTCGTCTCCGCGTACCGTGACACCGGAGTGCAGCAGTCCTCGGAGCTCCCGGTAGAGCGCCGCCCACGCTGCGATCGCGGTGCGTTCCTCCGTTTTCGTCGCGGCGAGGTCCCACTCGAGTCCGGCGTGCCCGAAGAGGGCGGTGACGGCACGGAACGAGAAGTCGGCGTGACGGTGCGTGGTGTGCGACTCGGTCGGGCCGATGTGCGCTCCGATGAGCTCGGGCGGGAGCAGGGTCTGCGTCCAGCGCTGGATCTGCTGTCGCTCGATCGGGTCGTTGCAGTCCGAGGCCCAGACGCGATCCGTGCGCGCCAACACGCCGAGGTCGGCGCGCGCGCCGCCGCTGGCACACGATTCGATCTCCAGAAGCGGATGCCGTCGCCGAAGCTCGTCCAGAAGCCGGTAGAAGCCGAGGGTGTGCGCGTGCACGCGCCGCGCACCCCCTGCGCCGATGGCCGCATGCAGGTCGCGGTTGTGGTCCCACTTCACGAAGTCCACGCCGTTCTCGGAGATGACCCGGTCGAGCCGGTCGAGCAGGTGGGCGACGACGTCGTCGCGGGACAGATCCAGGACGAACTGGTGCCGCCACTCGAGCGACGGCGACTCGCGGAGCAGCCATTCCGGATGCTGTCGCGCGAGGTCGGAGTCGGGATTGACCATCTCGGGTTCGAACCACAGTCCGAACTGCATGCCCAGCGCATGCACCCGGTCCGACAGGGGCTTCAGGCCGTCGGGCCACACGTCGGCGTCGACGTGCCAGTCGCCGAGGCCGGCGTGATCATCGCGCCGTCCGTGGAACCAGCCGTCATCGAGCACGAACCGTTCCACCCCGAGCTCGGCGGCCGTGGTGGCGAGCCGGGTGAGTGTCTCGAGGTCGTGGTCGAAGTAGACGGCCTCCCACGTGTTCAGCAGCAGCGGCCGCGGCGTCCGCGGGTGACTGGGCCGGGAACGGATCGATGCGTGCAGCCGCGCCGTGATCCCGTCGATCCCTTGATCGCTCCAGGTGAAGACGACCTCCGGCGAGGCGTAGGTCTCGCCGGGCTGGAGCCGGATCTCGGCGGCATCCACGAGCTCTCCGCCGCCGATGATCGCGCGATGCACTCCCGCGCCCTCCGGAAGGCGCTCGACGAGCATCTCCTGGTTGCCGCTCCAGGCGACATGCGCGGCCCAGATCTCGCCGCTGCGGAAGCGGAAGCCCTCGGTGCCGGCGAGCGTGAGGTACGAGGAGTCGTGCCCGGGCCGCCCGCGCCGCGATGAACGCAGCCATGTGCCGTCCTGGATGGGCATCCGCTGCGGCCGGTGCTCGTGCGTCCAGCGGCCGGTGAAGTCCATGACCTCCACGGCCCGGCCCGGCAGCGGCAGGAGGGTGCGCACGGCGGCCACGTCGAGACGACGGTCGACGCTGGTGTTGTCGACGACCACGGAGGCGTGCAGGACGCCGGCGTCGTCGAGCCGGTAGGAGAAGGTCGAGCGGGCGAGGGAGTCGGCGTCCGCCAGGACGAAACGGGCCTGCGATTCCCCCGCGGTGCTCTCGACGAGAGAGAAGCCCTCGACAGGGCGCTCGTCGTCCTGCGCCTCGATGGCCGGGGTTCCCGACCAGCCGTGGGCTCGTCCGGCGGCGATCGAGAACGACCGGGGGATGTCGAACGAGCTGTTCAGCAGGGCGGGGCTCGACGTCGCCAGGAGGCCGGGGATGTCCGCGTCGCTCAGTGCCGCGCCCCAGTGGGCGATGCTCGGCGCGCCGAAGGAGTCGACCGTGAACAGGAGGCTCACGCCGCCGTTGCGCAGGTGCACGGTCGCTGCTTCGCCGACTTTCTGAGCATCGTGAAGTTTAATACTTGACGTCATGAATTAATGATGCGTATTCTCGTCGAAGACCGCAACCCGAATCTGATCGACAATGGAGTCCCTGCTGTGACATCTGCTGCTTCCCAGACCGCTGTGGACGTCGTCCGCGGCGATCGCCGTGCTCTTCTCACCGTCGCGACGGGGCGCCCTGCCCTCGCGTGGGAGATCGCGGGAGAGCGGCTCGCGACCGTCGCGCTCGGCATCGAGGCCGACGGAGACGACCTGGGCTCTGCCGCGGAGATCGTCGCGATCGACGAGCGGATCGTGCACGAGGAGTGGATCGCCGCGTTCGGCAAGGCGAGCGGCATGCGACGCGCCACGCACCACGAAACCACCGTCGCGCTGCGCACCGGGCTGCGCGAATGGGCCGTCATCATCCGGATCGCCGACGACGGCTTCGCGTTCCGGTACCGCCTCCCGTCCGACGCCCGGGTGCTGGGTGCAGAGCACACCCGCATCCAGGTGGGGCCGCAGGCGCGGGCCTGGCTCCTCGAGTACCAGACCTGGTACGAGACGCCCCGCTTCGGCTCCGACCTCAGCGCCCTCGCGCCGGCCGACTATGGCTTCCCGCTGCTCCTCGAGGTGGCATCCGGCCGCTTTTTGCTGCTCTCGGAATCGGACATCGACGGTCGCAGCTCCGGTGCGCACACCGCGTTCGATGGCGAGGACTTCGCGATCGTGCCCGCCGACCGGGAGGTCGCCGTCGACGGCGGGCACCTGACCCCCTGGCGGGTCGCGATCGCGGGGACGACGGCGGAGATCGTCGCGTCGACGCTCGTCGACGAACTCGCCCCCGCCGCGGCACCGGATGCCGTCGCCGCCCGCCCCGGTCGCGCCGCATGGTCGTGGTGGTCGAGCCAGTACTCGGGGGCGTACCTCGACGTGCAGAAGCGCTTCACCGACTTCGCGGCCGAGCAGGGTTGGGAGCATGTGCTCGTCGACTGCGGATGGGACCCGGCCTGGGTGCCGGAGCTCGTGTCGTACGCCAGCGCTCGCGGCGTCCAGGTGCACCTGTGGAGCTCATGGAGCGACCTCGACGGAGAGGAGAGCCTGCGCAAGCTCGCCCTCTGGCGCTCCTGGGGAGTGGCCGGCATCAAGGTCGACTTCATGGAGTCGGAGGCGCAGGAGAGGTACCGCTGGTACGACGCGATCATCGCCGAGTCAGCCCGGGTCGGACTCGCCGTGAACTTCCACGGTTCGGTGATCCCGCGCGGCTGGGCTCGCACCCACCCGCACGTGGTCAGCTACGAGGGCATCCGCGGTGCGGAGTACTACGTCTTCTACGGGCATCCCCTCACCGCGGCCCACAACGTCATCCAGCCGTTCACGCGGAACGTCGTCGGCTCGATGGACTACACGCCCGTGACCTTCAGCGCACCGGAACGCGAGACGAGCGATGCGCACGAGCTGGCGCTCGGGGCGGTGTACGAGAGCGGCATCACGCACTTCGCCGACGATCCCGACCAGTACCGGGCCCGCCCGCTCGCCGCGCGCTTCCTCGCCGAGGTGGCAGCCACCTGGGACGAGGTGCGTCTGCTCGACGGACACCCCGACACGCACGCGACGGTCGCCCGACGCCACGGCGACCGCTGGTTCATCGGCTGCATCGGCGCCCAGGAGACCCCGACGCGAGTCTCCTTCGATCCGCACGCGCTGCTGGGTGCGCCGGCAGACGTCTGGACCGTCCGCGACGGTGATGACGGACTCCTCGCCGACACCGTCCACGGCATCGGCGGACCGGTCGAGGTGACGCTGGCTCCGCGCGGCGGCTTCGTCGCGATCGTCACGCCTGCCGGGACTGCCCTGCACCGCGCAGCGCCTCGGCCCGTGGTGCCCGTGCCGACGCACGACGCCGGACTCGTGGTCCTCCGCGGCGACCGCGTCCTGATCGAGACGGATGCCGACGGCATCCGGGTTCCGGTCGGATGGACGGCGGCTCGCGAGAACGCGAGCCGATGGAGCGTGGCGCCGACGGAGGTGCCCGCGCCGGGCGCGCTCGCCGTGGTGACCCTGGAGAAGTCCGGCCAGGACGGCGTCCCCGCCGTGTCCCATGTCCGCATCGTCGTCCCCCTCGTCGCCGGGCCGCACGACGTCTCAGCCCTTCCCTTCGTCGCCGCACGGAACGCCGTCGGACCGATCGAGCGCGGGCTGGCCAACGGCGGCGGTGATCCTCGCGACGGCGCGGCCCTCACGGTGCGCGGCGAGGTCTTCGCCGACGGTCTCGGCGTCTCGCAGGATTCGTCGGTCGTCGTGGCGATCCCCGGCAGCATGCGCCGCCTCACCGGGACGGTCGCGGTCGACGACGAGACGCCGACGGCCGACGCCACCGCGGAGATCGTCATCGACGGCGTCGTCGCGGCGACCATCGCCGTCGCGGGCGGCGACGCCCCGACCCCGTTCGATATCGACGTCACCGGCGCCGATTCGCTGGAACTCCGCACCTCGCCCGGTGCGGCGGAGGAGACGCACGTCGACTGGCTCACGCTGCGACTCGCTGAATGACGACCTGGCAGAGACGCCAGGCTGACCTAGAGGAGAAGAAACACATGCGCAGATCGACCACAGTTCCCGGTGTGGCAGCTCTCGCCGCCATCGCCCTGCTCGCCGGATGCTCCTCCGGTGCCGGAAACGGAGAGGAGGCCGGCGGCGGAGACGTGACCCTGACCTACGGCGTCTGGAGCCAGGACGAGACGATGCAGGCCCTCATCGATGCGTTCGAGGAGGAGAACCCCGGCATCACGGTCGACCTGCAGGTCAACCCGTGGAACGACTTCTGGACCAAGCTGCAGGTCGGCGCCCAGGGCGGCACCGCCCCGGACGCGTTCTGGATGCTCGGCGACCGGTTCCAGGTGTACGCGGCGAACGACCAGCTGCTCCCGCTCGGCGACGCGATCGACGAGGCGGGTATCGACCTGGGCGTCTACCCTGAGGCGCTCGTCGACCTCTTCACGCTGAATGACGAGCTCTACGGGCTTCCGAAGGATTTCGACACGGTGGGGCTCTGGTACAACAAGGAGCTGTTCGACGCTGCGGGCGTCGGGTACCCGACGGCGGACTGGACCTGGGACGATGTCTCGACGGCCGCGGCTCAGCTCACGGACCCCGCGGCGGGCGTCTACGGCATCGCCGCTCCGCTGAACCGCCAGGAGGGCTTCTACAACACCGTCGCACAGGCCGGCGGCCACATCATCGAAGACGGTGCATCCGGCTACGACGACCCGAAGACGCAGGAGGGCATCCAGTTCTGGACCGACCTCGTCGCGGACGGCTCGTCACCCACGCTCGAGCAGTTCGCCGACACCGAGGCCGTCGCCCAGTTCGAGAACGGCACCGTGGCCATGTACTACGGCGGCTCGTTCTACGCGCAGCGCTTCTACGACAACGCCGATCTGCGCGCGAAGATCGACGTCACCGTGCTCCCGCAGGGCGCCGAGCGCGCCACTGTCATCAACGGCATCCAGAACGTGGGCTTCGCGGGCACCAAGCACCCCGAAGAGCTGAAGAAGTTCCTGCTGTTCCTCGGCGGGAAGGAAGCCGCCGAGATCCAGGCGGCGACGGGCGCCGTGATCCCCGCGTACGAAGGCACGCAGCAGGCGTGGGTCGACGCGATGCCCGAGTTCAATCTGCAGGCGTTCATCGACGAGGTCCCCTACGGTGTCGTCTATCCGGTGTCCGCGGACACGGCGGCGTGGAACACGCTGGAGGACGAGTACCTCCCGGCGGCATGGAACGGCGCGGAGAGCGTGCAGGATGCTGCCGACAAGCTGGCCGGCGCCATGAACGACGCCCTCGCGAAGGAAGAATGAGCACTCTCACGATCGGGCGGAGCGCTGCCGAGCGCTCCGCCCGCACCCGCAGGTCTCGCGGCCGGTTCCGGCAGAACGCACCGGGACTGGCCTTCATCGCGCCCGGTCTGATCGGACTGCTCGCGCTGTACATCATCCCGCTGCTGACGACGGTCTACCTGAGCTTCACCAAGACCAAGCCGTTCGGCGGCGAGACCTTCACCGGCATCGACAACTACGCGAAGCTCGTCGCCGACCCGCAGTTCTGGGCCGCACTCGGCAACAGCGCCGTCTACACGGCCATCGTGCTGATCGGCATTCCGATCAGCATCGTCATCGCCACGCTGATCCACGCGGTGCGCCGCGGCAAGAACATCTACCGCGTGCTGTTCTTCCTGCCGATCGTGACGCTCCCCGTGGCGGTGGGCATGGTGTGGCGGTACATCTTCAACGGGGAGTTCGGTCTCCTCAATCAGGCGCTCGGAGTGATCGGCATCGACGGCCCGAGCTGGGTCGCAGACCCGAGCGTCGCGATCTTCGCCGTGGCCATCGTCGGCATCTGGATGAGCCTCGGAACCAGCATCATCATTCTCGGCGCGGGGCTTCAGGGCGTGCCGCCGGAGCTGCTCGAGGCGTCGTCGCTCGACGGCGCAGGTCCCGTCCGGCAGTTCTTCGCGGTCACCCTGCCGTTGCTGTCGCCCAGCATCTTCTTCGTCACGGTGCTCTCGGTGATCTCCTCCCTGCAGATGTTCGACCTGATCTACGTGATGCTCGTGCGCGGCTCTCAGGCCGAGACGGCATCCCAGACCATCGTCTACTTCTTCTTCCAGCAGACCTTCCTGCGGTTCGACCGCGGGTACGGCGCGGCCATCGCGATCGTGCTGCTGCTCGTCATCATGCTCGTCACGGCCCTGCAGTTCCGGTTGCAGCGGAAGGCGGTGTTCTATGGCTGAGACCGCCGTTCTCCCCGCGCGTGCGCCTCGGCGGCGACGCCGGTCGCAGTGGCCGCTCCATGTGATCCTGATCGCATGCGCCGCACTGATGGTCCTCCCCTTCGTCTGGCAGCTGCTGACCGCGTTCAAGACGGTGGCGGAGTCGCGGGCGGTGCCGCCCGTCCTGTTCCCGAGCGTCCTCGACTTCGGGGCGTTCGAGCGATTCTTCGCGACGGTCCCGTTCGGGAGCATGCTGGGCGTCTCCGTCCTCTCGCTGCTGCTGCGGGTGGCGGGCCAGCTCGTCGTCTGCACGCTCGCGGCGTACGGCTTCGCCCGCTTCCGCTTCCCCGGCAGAGACGCGCTGTTCCTCCTCTTCCTGGTGATGCTGATGGCGCCGAGTCAGCTGTTCCTGATCGCGCAGTTCGATCTGATGAAGGCGCTCGGGCTGCTGAACACGGTGCCCGCGATCGCCATACCGGGAATCTTCTCGGCATTCGGCACGTTCCTGCTGCGGCAGGCGTTCCTCGCGCTCCCCGCCGACTACGAGGAGGCAGCACGTCTCGACGGCGCGAACGCGTTCCAGGTGTTCTGGCGGGTCATGCTGCCGATGGTCGGTCCGACCGTCGCCGCCCTGGCCGTGCTCACGTCCCTCTATTCGTGGAACGATCTGCTCTGGCCGCTCATCGTCACCTCGTCGCCCGAGACGATGACCCTTCCCGTCGGTCTCGCCAACCTCCAGGGACAGTACGGCACCGATTACCCCACGTTGATGGCAGGATCGTTCATCGCATCCCTTCCTCTCGTCGTGATCTTCATCGCCCTGCAGCGTCAGTTCTTCGCAGGCATCGCATCCAGTGGTCTGAAAGGCTGACTCTGTGAATCGCATACCGGTCACCTCACCCGCCTCGGTGGCGGTCTTCCGTCGCATCCTCACCCATGGGCCGCTCGGACGTGTGGACATCTCCCGGGCCACCGGTCTGTCGCAGGCGGCCGTGACGAAGGCCGTCACACCGCTCATCGGCGCGGGATTCGTCGTCGAGACCGACGAGCGCTCCACTCCCTCCATCGGCCGCCCGGTGAGTCCTCTGGCGGTGGCGCGCGATCGCGCCCACATCATCGGAGTGAAAGTCACCGCGGAACGCACCTATGGTGTGCTCACCGACCTCGGTGCGACGGTGCTCGCGCGCACCGACGAGCTCAACGCCTCCGCCGCGGTCGACGATGTGGTCCGCGCGGTCGGGCTGGTCGTCGAGACGCTCCGTGCTGCGTCGACGACCACGGTCGACGGGATCGGCATCGCCGTCTCGGGCGACGTGGACCGCGAGTCCGGCATCGTCCGCGACTCGCCCCTGCTCGGATGGCGGGGCGTGCCGCTGGCGAGCATTCTCGAGGAGGCCCTCGGCATCCCCACGATCCTCGAGAACGACGTGCGCGCCCTCACGACGACCGAGGTGTTCTTCGGCTCGGGGCGCGACGCCGACTCGTTCGCCGTAGTCACCATCGGCACAGGCATCGGCTGCGGGCTCTACCTGAACGGCAAGATCGTGCAGGGTGCGCACGGCGTATCCGGTGAGATCGGCCACCTGCCGCTCGCGCCGAGCGATGCGCTGTGCAGCTGCGGGCGACGCGGGTGCGTGGAGGCCGTGGCATCCACCGCAGCCATCCTGAACGACGTCCGAGCGGGCCACGACGACCCATCGCTGACGATCGAGGACGCGTTCACGCTCGCGCACGCCGATGACCCGATCGCCCGGGCAGCCTTCGAGCAGGCGGGCGGCGTGATCGGCGCTGCGCTCGCCGCGCTGGTCAACCTCACCGGCCCCGAGCTGGTCGTCATCGCCGGCGAGAACGTCACCGAGTACGGACTCTACGAGGAACGGCTGCGCGAGACCTTCGCCGAGCACGCCTTCGGCGCCGCGAGCGATTGCACCATCGTGCTGCGGCCTCACGTCTTCGACGACTGGGCGCGCGGCGCCGCCGCCTGTGTGATCGAGGTCATCGCGAGCGGCATCGCCGCGCACGGGTGAGTCCGGGCGCGCCGATCCGCTAGCCTGACGCCGTGGCTCTCACCGATCTCCCCCTCGACCAGCTCCGCTCCTTCCGGCCCGATGTGGCCGAGCCCGCGGATTTCGACGACTTCTGGGCGCACACGCTCGCCGAATCGCGTGCTCTCGCGACCGCCCCGACCGTCGAGCCCGTCGGTACCCCGATCACGCAGCTGATCATCGAGGATCTGACCTTCAGCGGCTTCGGCGGCGAGTCGATCCGCGCATGGATCACCCGCCCCCGCGTCGACGGCCCGCTGCCGACCGTCGTCGAGTACATCGGGTACGGCGGCGGTCGCGGCCTGCCGGGCGAACGGCTCCAGTGGGCGGCCGCGGGGTACGTGCACGTGCTGATGGACACCCGCGGTCAGGGCGCCGGCTGGGGATCGGGCGGAGACACCCCGGATCCGCACGGCTCCGACGGCGCGACGCCGGGTTTCATGACCCGCGGCATCCGCGCTCCGGAGACCTACTACTACCGCCGTGTCTTCACCGACGCCGTCCTGCTGATCGACGCCGTCAGCCGGTTGGATGCCGTCGACGGCGACCGCATCAGCGTGACCGGCGGCAGCCAGGGAGGCGGGATCAGCCTGGCGGCCGCGGCGCTGCATCCGCGCGTCTCGGCCGTGATGCCCGACGTTCCGTTCCTGTGCCACTTCCGCCGGTCGGTGCAGCTCACCCCCGACAACCCGTTCGTCGAGATCGGACGCTACCTGTCGGTGCATCGCGGAGCCGTCGACGAGGTGTTCGAGACGCTGTCGTACTTCGACGGCGTGAACTTCGCTCGGCGGATCACGGCTCCCGTGCTGTTCTCCGTGGCGCTGATGGACCCCATCGTGCTGCCGTCGAGCGTCTTCGCGGCGTTCAATCACTGCGCGTCGACGGATGCCGACATCGCGGTGTACGAGTTCAACGGGCACGAGGGCGGACAGGCCGTGCAGTGGCTGCGCCAGACCGAATGGCTGGCCGCGCGGGTCTAGCCGGCCGGACTCAGCCCGCGAGTACGGCGAGCACGTTGCCGGCGGGATCCTTGAACCAGGCGATGTCCGGGCCCTTGCCGGGTGCGCCGTGCGAGATGCCCTTCGCATCGGTGCCGAGGTCGGGATCGGAGTAGATCTTCGTCACGACGCCCTTGGCGTTGAGCTCGTCGACCGCGGCCTCCACGTCTTCGACCGGGAAGTTCAGGATCGTGAAGCTCGCCGGGGTGTGGTCGGGCTTGGAGTAGACGAGGATCGAGCCGCCCTGCGGCAGCGAGATCTCGAGGAAGCCCATGGCGTTGTCCGAGACGTCCATGCCGAGCGTGTCGCCGTAGAAGGAGCGGGCCTCGTCGATCGAGTCGACGCTGAATCCGCTGAACGCGTGTGTGGTCTGGAATGCGGTCATGCCCTCAGCATGCGCTCGTGCGGGCGGCCTGTCCAGAGTCTGCGGGTGCAAGCCCCCGAGACGCCGTCGGATGCGAAAGACTGGTGTCATGACTTCCGCTCTGCTCGACACTCTCCTCGCTCGCATCGTCGACAGCGGCCTGATCGATGAACCCGTCGCCGAGAACGGACTGATCTACGGGCGGGCGAGCATCGACGCCGCCGGCACCGTGGTGACGGTCAACGTCGACCCCGAGCTCGAAGACGATGACGACACGATCGATGAGGACGCGCTCCTCGCCGCGATCACCCGCATCCTCTCGATCGGCGAGTCCCGCTGGCGGGCCGTCATCGACGAGGTCGCCGACGACATCGACGAGGCGGTCGACGACGAGCCCGTGGTCGAGCAGATCGACCTGCGCGACGACCTGGAGGCCACGTCGGTCGTCGTGTTCGCGGATGCCGTGCTCCTCGCCTTCGACGCCCCGAAGCAGTTCCCCGACTCCCGCATCCTGGTGCAGCTCGACGACGAGCTCGAGGTCGCCAACATCGAGGTCAGGGATCGGGACGCCCTCGATGTCGATTCCGGGGATTCCCGTTCGACGTCCTGATGAGAGGGTCGAACGGCGACCCCGATCAGGAGGAAGACCATGACCCGCGAACTCGTTTACACCGGATTCATCACTGCCGACGGCATCGTCGACTCTCCCGGCGGCGCATCCGAAGGACACCCGAACGGTGGATGGGTGTTCCGCACGCCGTTCGACGCCGGTGCCTACTCCCTCAAAGGCGAGGAGCTGGCCGACACCACGGCGCTGCTGTTCGGGCGCCGCAGCTACGAAGCCTTCGCCCCGTTCTGGCGGGAGTCGAAGGACCACGCCGCCTACCGCGACCTGCCGAAGTACGTCGTCTCCACCACCATCACCGAAGATGACCTTTTCGACGGCTGGGGCGAGACCCGCATCCTGCGCTCGACCGATGAGGTCGCGGCGCTGCGCGACGGTGACGGCGGCGGCATCTTCATCCACGGCAGTGCGGAGCTCGCCCGGCGCCTCGCCGAGGCCGACCTCATCGACCGGTACAACCTGCTGGTGTTCCCGGTGTTCCTGGGCTCCGGGAAGACGATCTTCCCGTCGGCGCAGCGCGACCAGAAGCTGTCCCTGCGGGAGTCTGCGGCCTATGCCAACGGGGTCGTGAAGGTCGTCTACGACGTGAACCACTGATCGGATGCCGCCCGGCCCATCGGCATCCGGCATCCGGCGGTAGGCGGTACACCTGCAGGACGACACGCCAGATGTCGGACCGAATGTCCCTTCTGGTCCGACATCTGGCGTGTCGCCTGACATCTGTGCCGGCCGTACCCGATTCAGAGCCACTTCTTGTACTTGAACACTCCGTACAGCGCCACGGCGAACGCGGCCATCGCGCCGATCGCCATCGGGTAGCCGAAGGCCCAGTGCAGTTCGGGCATGACCTCGAAGTTCATGCCGTACACCGTGCCGACGAGCGTCGGGGCGAAGATGATCGCCGCCCACGAGGAGATCTTCTTGATCTCATCGTTCTGCGCCAGTCCGGCATCCGTCTGGCGGCGCGCGACGAGCGCGGAGTGCACGGTCAGCGCGTTCTCGAGGATCGCGCGGAACGAGTCGACCCGCTCGTTCACCCGGATCACGTGGTCGAGCACGTCGCGCAGCGACCGCTGCAGCTCCTCGTCGATGCGGTACTTCTGCGATCCGCGACGCAGCCACTCCAGCATCCCGGCGAGCGGATGCACCGCCCGCTGGAAGTTGATGACCTCGCGCGAGAGCTCGTAGATGCGGCGTGAGAGCGCGTCGTCGTCGCTGTCGCCGAAGAGCTGGTCCTCGATCTCGTCGATGTCGTTCAGGAGGCCGGCGACGATCGGCTCGTACCCGTCGACGACCTCGTCGAGGATCGCATAGAGCACGGCCTCGGGTCCCATCGCCAGCAGGTCGGGGTTCGCCTCCATCCGCCGGCGCACGGCCGCGAGGTCGGGCGACTCGGCGTGCCGGATCGTCACCACGAAGTCGGGGCCGACGAACAGGTGCAGCTCGCCGAACTCGATCGACTCCTCCTTGTCGCGGTACCGCGCGGGGCGCAGCACGGCGAAGAGCGTGTCGCCGTACCGCTCCACCTTCGAGCGCTGGTGACCCGACAGGGCGTCTTCGACCGCGAGCGGATGCAGGTCGAACTCGCGCGCGACCGACGTGAGCTCCTCGGGACTCGGACGGTACAGGCCGATCCAGGCGGTGCCGCCCGCGGCATCCATCATCCGGTAGGTCTCGTCCAGGTTCTTCGGGGTCTCCACGCGACGTCCGTGGACGTACACGCCGTTGTCGATGAGCGCCATGATGCGCATCCGTTCTCGCAGGCGCACGCCGCAGTCAGCGGGTGCGCAGATCAGTCAGGGGCGGATGACGCCGCCGACGCTGCGAGAGGACGTGCGGGAACGCGGAGCGGATGCTCAACGCGAAAGCGCAGGGAGTCGCGACGCAGCGGTGGCGGCGTCGTAACTATCACCGGACATCGCCATCACCGCCTTTCGGACTCTCGGGGGCCACACGACCCGAGGGGCCATGTTACTCCTCGAAACCGGAGCGGTCACGCAGAGGCCCTACGGATGCTGGATCAGAAATGCATCGCGCGGGGGCCGCCGCGCGGTATTTTCGATCCAGCATCGGCTCGCCGGGCGTCGCGCTACTCTGACGAGCGTGAGCAGCCCAGGGATCGCGGACTTCCTCGCTCGGCTGTCGGCGCGAGATCAGGCGGCGGCGTGGCTGGCCGGCGAGCTGCTCGAGGCAGGATGGTCGGTGCGCCGGCTCGACGGCCCGCTGCAGATGGACGTCTGGCAGCTCCTGCTCGACCGCGGAGCGTGCAGCGTCCGCTTCGGAATGGAGCGAGGGCGCTCGGATGGCGTGCACGTCGCGGATCGCGCGGACGGCTTCAGACCGCTCGCCGAAGCGATGGCGGGCAGCGCGCAGGGCGGTACGTTGCTGGCGGAGGACCCGACCGCCGTCTTCCACTGGTTGACCCAGCAGTCGGGCCACGCGGCTCCCTGAGCGGCTACGGAACGATCGAGTCGATGTATCCGCCGTCGACGCGCACCGCGGCGCCGGTCGTCGCCGAGGCCAGCGGGGAGGACAGGTACGCGACCATGTTCGCGATCTCCTCGGGCTCGATGAGCCGCTGCAGCAGCGACTGCGGCCGGTGCAGCTTCATGAACTCGCGCTGCGCCTCGTCCCACGGCAGCGACCTGTCGACCAGCTCGTAGACGAAGTCCTCGACGCCGCCGGTGTGGGTGGGACCGGCGAGCACGGAGTTGACCGTGGCGCCTGTGCCGGCGGCATCCTTCGCGAACCCGCGCGAGACCGCGAGCAGCGCGGTCTTCGACATGCCGTAGTGGATCATCTCGGCCGGGATCACGACCGCCGAGTCGCTGGCGATGTTGAGCACCCGGCCCCAGCGGCGCTCCTTCATACCGGGCAGCGTCGCGCGGATCAGCCGCACGGCGGCGAGGACGTTCACGTCGAAGTAGCGCCGCCACTCGTCGTCGGTGATGTCGAGTGCGGGGGTCGCGCCGAAGATGCCGAGGTTGTTCACGAGCACGTCGACGTCGCCGGCGGCGGCGAGCACGGCATCCGCCCCGGCCGCATCGGTCACGTCGCCGGGAGCCGCGACCAGGTCGCGTTCGGCCCGCTCGCCCTGCAGCTCGGAGACGACGGATGCCACGGTGTCGGGCTTTCGTCCGTTGACGGCGACGCGTGCCCCGGCATCCGCGAGCGCCGTGGCGATCGCCCGCCCGATGCCCTGCGTCGAACCCGTGACGAGAGCGGTCCTGCCGGTCAGGTCGATCTGCATGGTGTTCCCTCCGTGGTGGATGCTGACCGCTGGTGCAACCGCGGACGCCGCGCGTTCATGCCCGATTCAGGCGTCGACCCCGACGAGCTCGGCGCTCTTCTGCCAGAGCGCCTCGGCGAGGGCTTCATCCTCGACCTGGGGGTTCACGCGCGTCGTCAGCACACGCTCGTCGTAGTACGCCCCGGACTGCCAGGTCTCGTCAGGCGTGCCCTCGATGAACCACCGCAGCGTCTCGCCGCCCTTGTCGGAGCTGATGGTCACGAGGCGCCGCAGCGGTGTGCGGTAGATCAGACGCATGACGCTCGACGACCCCGCCGCGAAGTTCGTGCCGACGACTCCGGGGTGGAAGGCCACGGCACTCAGGCCGAGACCGTGGAACTTCGCGTGCAGACTCTTCGTGAACAGCACGTTCGCGAGCTTCGCGTCGCCGTATGCCTTGTTCGCGCTGTACTTGCGGCGATTGTCGAGGTCGTCGACGTCGATGAGCCCGAAGAGCCGGTGGCCGACGCTGGAGGTGTTGATGACCGCGGCTTCCGCCGCGAGCAGCTGCGGGAGCAGCAGGTTCGTCAGCAGGAACGGCGCGAGGTGATTCACCTGGATCGTCTTCTCGAAGCCGTCGACGGTCGGTGTCTGATCTCCGAAGATGCCGCCCGCGTTGTTCGCCAGCACGTCGATGCCGCCGCTGCCCACCGCGTCGGAGAGCTTCGCGGCGAGCTCGCGCACGTCGTCGAGGCGGGCGAAGTCGGCCGTGAAGAACTCGGCACCCGCCTCCTTCGCGACGGCCGCGGTCTTCTCCGGCGATCGCCCGACGAGGATCAGACGATCGCCGGATGCCGCGAGCTGGCGGGCGGCAGCGGCGCCGATCCCGTCGGAGGCGCCGGTGATGACGATCGTCTGGCGACGACCGGTCGTGCTCTCGGGGGTCACGCGCCCTCGCGCTGCGGCGGGGCGGGGCGCAGCGGGTCGGCGATCGGCATGCGCTCGGGTTCCGGCATCCGCTCGGGCTCCGGTGCTGGTGCGGGCTCTGGTGCGGGCGCCGCCGAGATCTCGCGGGCGACCTGCTTCTCGAGCACGGTCACCGCGTCGTCGGAGAGCAGGATGAGCCCGTCGAGCTCTTCGCGCACCCGCTTGTACGCGACGTTCCGCTCGGCCTGGGTGGCCGACTCGTCGACCGCGACCTTGAGCAGCTGCTGCGCGCGTTCGAGGCGCTTGCGCTCCGGCTCGGTGAAGGTCGAGTCTCGCAGGCGCCGGGCGTCCTTCTCGGCGATCTCGAAGGCGACGGCGTAGTCGCCGACGGCCTGCAGGTACTCGGCGACCTGGTGCTCGCTGACCTTGGCCTCGGCGGATGCCGGGCGCAGAGCATCCGCCGTCTTCTTCGCCCGCAGGAACGCCGCGGTCAGCGGCTGGCGGCCGTCGCTCATCGCCGGGAACGCGATGAGCTTCGCGACATCGAGTTCGTAGTCCAGCCAGCGCGCGGTGATCTCGTCGTGCTCGGAGAACAGGCGCACGAGCAGATCGTCCGGAGCGACGGAGGCCCGGGTGTCGACGATCGACGGCCCGCGGCGCTTCATCTGCTGGTTCAGTGCCCGCGCCTCGATCTCGGCGGTCTTCAGCTGCGCCTTGACCTTCAGAGTCTCGAGGCGGCGCTCATGCCGGCGCCTCGAGTTGCGCTCCCACGCCTTCGCGGCACCACCGGCCATCCCCATGATGGGGAAGATGAGCCACCAGAAGTTGCCCGCCCACTGCCAGAACTCTTGCATGATGGGATCAGCCTACTTCTCGGAACCCTCCGGCTCACCTGGCAGCAGTGCGACGATGCGGTCCACGAGCGCGTCCGGTGCAGCATCCACGATCACGGTGATGCCCCGCTCGTCGGGCTCGAGGGGTTCGAGCGTCGCGATCTGCGACCGCAGCAGCGCCGGCGGCATGAAGTGGCCCTCGCGCGCCTCGGCCTGTGCGGCCACCCGCGCGGGCGCGGCGGCGAGGTGCACGAACAGCGTCTCGGGTGCGGTCGCGCGCAGCCGATCGCGGTAGATGCGCCGCAGCGCCGAGCAGGCGACGACGACGCCGGGCTCGGCGAGGAGGGCCGCGCCGACGAGGTCGAGCCAGGGCCAGCGGTCGTCATCGACGAGCGGGATGCCGGCGCTCATCTTCGCGACGTTCGCCGGGCTGTGCAGGTCGTCGGCGTCGATGAAGGCGGTGCCGCGCCGCCGGGCGAGCTCCTGGCCGATGGTCGTCTTGCCGACACCGCTGACCCCCATCACGACGATCGGACGGTCGGTGGTCATCGGATACTCCTCAGATGCTGCGCGTCGGCCGCCCCGCGCGACGGATGGTCCCTCTTATCGAACCACGAACGGAGCGGTGCTCGTCGCGGCGACGGGTTGGTACGGTCGAAGGATGATCCCCGCCGTCGTGCTGAAGATCGTCCTTCTCGCGGTGGCGCTGGTGGTCGCGGTGGTCCTCGTGCGCTCGCTGTTCGTGAGGCCGAGTCAGGCGAAGGCCCGGGATGCGCGCATCCGCCTGCCCCGGTGGGTCGCGTATGCCGCGGCAGCCCTGCTGGCGCTCGGCCTGCTCGCCGGAATGCTGGGCTTCGGCAGCGGCGACATGCGCGACCCGGTGCCGTTCCGCATTGCATCGGTCGTGCTGGTGGCGGCGGGCCTGGTCGTCGTGCTGGCCTATCGCAACTGGTACGTCGCGCCCGGTGCGGAGGCGGTCGCTTTCCGGACGATGCTCGGCGCGGAGCGGGTGATCCGCTATCGCGACATCGTGTCGCACCGCACGAGCGGCAGGGGGAGGCGGCGGATGCTGGTCGTGAAGGCCGCGGACGGCACCAGGCTCCGCGTGAACACCTCGGCCCACGACGTGGCGCCGCTGCTCGCTGCGGCCGAGGCGTTCACCCCGCGACCGCGGTGAGGAAGGCCGCAGAGCTCGCGCCGGCCGCGATCCAGCGCACGTGGTTCCACCGGCGCCACCCGGTCAGGTAGCGGCGCCAGGCGGACTCGGCCTGCGGGGCATCGCGGTCGATCGCCGCGAGGGCGTTGTTGCGCGGCACGTGCGCGGCGATCGTGACGCCGATGACGCCGACCAGATACAGGGCGGCACCGATCACGACACGCGGGTCGCCGAATCCCGCGATGCCGACCGCTGCCGTGAGTGCCGCGGTGCCGAACAGCAGGCTCATGAAGGCGGGCCGCACGGCCGTGATATTGATCGACTGCATCGCGGCGATGCCGTCGCGGGATGCCTGTCGCGCGAGCGCCGGCATCACGAACGAGGAGAACGCGAAGAACACCCCGCTCACCACGGCGGTGGCGACGACGGCGATGAGGGCTCCGGCGGCGACGAGATCTGTGAGTGTCATGCGTCCAGTGAAGCGCGCCCCGCACGAGACGAGGAATGGCCAGAACGAGCGTGAGCATACGCAACCGTCTAGATTGTCGACCATGGACAGCATGACCGCCCTCCTCGACCGCTCGCGCGCCGCCGGGGCTTTCATCCTGCGCTCGGTGCTCTCACCCCCGTGGGCCATGCGCATCGAGGATGACGCGCCCCTCACTCTTCTGGTGCTCACGCAGGGTCGGGCATGGATCGTGCCCGATGACGGCGACCCCGTCGAGGTCGCCCCCGGCGACATGGTGCTGCTGCGCGGGCCCGGCCACCGCTACACCGTCGCCGACGACCCGGCCAGTCCGATCGATGTGGTGATCGACCCGGCGCAGAATCCCACCCTCCGCCCCGGCGTCGACTGGCACTACCTGACGGAGGTCGGTGTGCGCTCCTGGGGGAACGATCCCGAAGGCGCGACCGAGATGCTGACGGGCACCTATCAGGTGCGCGGCGAGGTGAGCGACACGCTGCTCGGGATGCTGCCGCCGGTGGCGCTGGTGCGCGCGGACGGGGGAAGCGCCGCGCTCGTGCGGGTGCTCTCCGATGAGATCTCCCGCGATCTGCCCGGACAGGAGGTCGTGCTCGACCGGTTGCTCGACCTGCTGCTGATCGGCGCGATCCGCTCGTGGTTCGCCGATCCGGAACATCAGAACGGATGGTCCCGCGCCCAGGCCGACCCGGTCGTCGGGCCGGCGCTGCGCCTGCTCCAGGCGGACCCGGCGCGCCCCTGGACCCTCGCCGCCCTGGCCGCGGCCGTGAACGTCTCGCGTGCGACCTTCGCGCGACGTTTCGCCGAGCTCGTGGGACAGCCGCCGATGGCGTACCTCACCGAATGGCGGCTGAAGACGGCAGCCGACCTGCTGCGCGACCCGGGCCGAACGCTCGCATCGATCGCGGACACCGTCGGCTACAGCACGCCGTTCGCGCTCAGCGCCGCGTTCCGCCGCGAGCGGGGCGAGAGCCCGCGCGACTACCGCGCCAGGGTCGCGGGGGCCTGAGCGCCGGCATCCGCTGCTCGGGATGCCGCCCCTATCCCCGATCGATGGTCATTGCTATAGTCAACGTGATTGACTTGCTGACTGGATCGAGAGTTGGACGATGATGACCACACCCCGCACGCCGGTCTCCGTGGACTGCGACGGCGTCGAGATCTCGGCCGAGGTGCGCGGATCGGGAAGTCCCGTGCTGCTGCTGCACGGCTATCCCGAGACCAAGGCCATGTGGAACGACGTCGCCGCGGCGCTGGCGGTCGATCACACCGTCGTGGCCGCCGACCTGCGCGGGTACGGCGACTCCGCGAAGCCGCGAGGCCCGCACTACGCCAAGCGCGAGATGGCCCGCGACCAGGTGGCCCTCATGCGCGAACTCGGCCATACGCGCTTCGCCGTCGTCGGGCACGATCGCGGAGGCCGCGTCGCGCACCGCATGGCGCTGGACCATCCGGATGCCGTCACCGCACTGGCCGTTCTCGACATCGTGCCGACCCTGCACATGTTCGAGAACGTCGACCGGGCCATGGCGACGGCGTACTTCCACTGGTTCTTCCTCGCGCGAGACGACGGGATGCCGGAGGCGCTGATCGGCGCCGACCGTGAGACCTGGCTGCGCAGCCGCTTCACCGGCCGACGGCACGACGGAGACCAGCTGCCCGATGCCTATGACGAGTACCTCCGCTGCTTCGATCTCGACACCGTCTTCGCCTCGGGGGCCGACTACCGCGCTGCAGCGACGGTCGACCTCGAGCACGATCGGGAGGACCGGGCGGCCGGAGGCACGGTCGCCTGCCCGACCCTCGCCCTGTGGGGCGCTCACAGCTATGTCGGTCGCCACTTCGACGTGCTCGCGACCTGGGAGACGTACGCTCCCGGGGTCGCCGGTGCGCCGATCGAGGCCGACCACTACCTGGCGGAAGAAGCGCCGGATGCCACCGCGGCCGCGCTGCGTGCGTTCCTCGCCGCCGCGGAGGTGCGCGCGTGACCCCGCGGGAGGAGGCCGCCCAGCGCCTCGCCGAACTGGTCTCCCTCGAGACGCCCACGGGTGATGTCGCGGGTCTTCGGGCTGCGCAGGAGCTCGTGCGCTCGTGGCTCGACCCGGTCGTCGGCGAGGCGGGGATCATCGAGACCATCGACGGCGTCGAGCACCTGCGCTGGTCAGGCGGCGAGGCCCCCGCGGTGCTGCTGATCGGCCACCTCGACACGGTCTTCCCGAAGGGCACGATCGTCGACCGCCCGTTCCGCATCGACGGCGACCGCGCGACGGGCCCCGGTGTCTTCGACATGAAGGCCGGCATCGTGATCATGGCCGCGGCCCTCGCGCGGATCGCACGGCCGGGTGCGGTCGCGGTGCTGCTGACGAGCGACGAGGAGATCGGCTCCCTGACGTCGCGCGCGCTCATCGAGCGAGAGGCGCGGCGCGCCGGCGCCGTGCTGGTGCTCGAGCCGAGCCTCGACGGCGCCCTCAAGATCGCCCGTCGCGGCGGCAGCATCTACCGCATCGCGTTCACCGGACGGGCTGCGCACGCCGGGCTCGAACCATGGAAGGGCCGGAGTGCTCTGGCCGAGCTCGCCCATCACGTGCTCGCGCTGCCCGATCTCGCGGACGGCGACGCGGGTACGACGGTGAGTCCGACGGTCGCTCAGGCGGGGACCGTGACCAACGTCATCCCCGAGCACGCGGAGGTGCGCGTCGACGTGCGCGCGTGGACGCTCGGCGAACTCGAACGCGTGGATGCCGCGATGCAGCGCCTCGGCGCGCACACCGACGGCGTGACCGTCGACGTCACCGGCGGCATCAACCGCCCGCCGATGGAGGAGAGCGTCTCTGCCGAGCTGCTCGACTGCGCGCGTCGCGTGGCCGCGCGCCTTCGGCATCCGGAGATCGAGGCGGTCTCTGCCGGCGGAGCATCCGACGGCAACTTCACCGCCGCCGTCGGAGCCCGCACGCTCGACGGACTGGGCCCGCGCGGTGCCGGGGCGCACGCCGACCACGAGTGGGTGTCGATGGACTCGATGATGGAGCGGATCGAGCTGCTCACCGGCATGCTCGACGAGCTCACGGCCGGATCGGCCTGATTGCGGAGGAGATCTGCGTTCGGGAGGTCGATATCGGGGCGGATGATCCTCCGAAGCGCCGATCTCCTCCGAAGCGTCGACGCGATGAACCCTCACCGCCGGATGAGTCAGGCGCCGGGCGCGTGCCGCTCGATGCTCTCCAGCAGCAGGTCGAGCGCCGACTCCCAGGCGCGAGGGTCGCGCACCCCGGGAAGGCTGTCGCCCGCCCAGGCGATGTTCGGGAACTCGGCGGGGTCGAGGCGCCGGTAGTCCATCTGCCACGTGAGCTCGTCGGCGTCCTGCACGTCGGCGGGCATCGCGGTGAGTGCGGCCTGGATGCTGGATGCCGAGCGGATCAGCTGCCCGAGCGCTCGGGCGTACAGGGCCGCCTGCTCCTGGTCGTACCCGCCGCGGCGCAGGGCGCCGATCGAGAACTCCATCGACGAGAAGTCGGTGGGGCGGCGCAGGGCCATCTGCAGCGCGAACTCCGGGTAGCGCATGTAGTGGTCGTGGATGAGGTGCGCCTGGGTGCGCAGGTCGGCCATCCAGTCGTCGGTCGCGACCATGCCGCCGCTGTAGGAGCGGGCGCGGAGCGTGTCGATGAGGGCGAGCAGAAGCTCGTCCTTGTCGCGGAAGTGCCGATAGATCGAGGTGGGGTGCGCACCGAGCTCTTCGCCGATCGCCTGGAACGTCAGACGGTCGAGGCCCTCGCGCTCGACGACGCGATCGGCGGCGGCGACGATGATGTCGCGGCTGAGCGAGTCGCGCGCGCGGCGGGGGCGTGCGGGGGTGCCGGTCGTACGGGTCGGCGCCTTCGCCTGACCTGCGGCCTTCCGAGTCGCCATCGAGTTCCTCCGTCTGCTGTCGTGCCGTGCGTCGGTCACGCAGACTCACGGTACCTCACCGTCGTCACGGCTCCTGTCATGCTCATCGACAATGCCGCCAACCCTGGTCTTCATCGCTTAGCCAATGCTATAGTCAACGACACTGGCGACGACGAGGAGAAGCAAGGATGCTGCACACCCCGGAAGATTCGACGACGAAGGCCCTGGACGAGCGCTTCGCCGTTCCGTACCTCATGACGGTGCGCCCCGCGGCGGGTGCGTCCGACCTCGCCCTCGTGATCGAGAACCACCCCGAGGGCGCGCGCGGACGCCTCTGGCGCGCCCCGGATGCCCCGGGCGAGCTGCTGCCGTTCGACGTCAGCATGGGGGCGATCGTCACCCCGGACGGCCGGTGGATCGTCGACCTCGACGACGGCGGCGGGTCCGAGGTCGGCGCCCTCGTCGCGATCACTCCCGACGGCTCGGAGCGCGTCGCGCTCACCCCGGGACGCGAGCCCTACGTCCTGCGCGGACTCGCGATGTCGTTCGACGGCTCTGCCCTCATCGCGACGGTCGTGGACGAGGAGGGCTTCCACGTCCTCTCCATCCCCGCCGCCCCCTGGGGTGAGCCGCGAGTCGTCTACTCGAACCCCGTGGAGGCCTGGTTCGGCCTGCCCTCCTCCGATGCCTCGCTCGTGTCGATCGACACGACGGCTCACAATCCCGGCATCCGTCGTCCGCTGCTGACGGTGGTGGATGCCGCGTCGGGCACGACCGTCGCGACGCTCGACGACCTGCCGGACGGGCCCGTCCGCGGGGTGCGCTTCTCCTCCGTCGCCGGCGACGACCGCCTGCTCCTCAACACCGAGCGGAGCGGCTTCTCGCGTCCGGCGATCTGGCATCCGCGCACCGGCGAGCGACGCGACTTCGACCTGCCGGAGCTCGCCGGAGAGGTGCTCGCCCTCGACTGGCACGCACCGAGGGGTCGCATCCTCGCACTGCACGTCGACGGCGGCATCCACCGGCTCATCGAACTCGACGAGGCGGATGCCGCGGTGCGCACGGTGCTCGAGGGCGGCAGCTTCGCCGAACCCGACGTCGCGAACCTGCATCCGTACTACTGGACCTCGTACTACGCGCCGAGCGGTGCCGTCCGGGCGATGCGTTCGAGCTGGGCGGTCCCGCTGCACGTCACGGAGGTCGTCGCCGACGGCGACGAGACGACCCTGATCGCCCCGGCAGCCGTGCCGCCCGGTGTGCCGCTGACCTCGACGCTCGTCACGAGCGCCGACGGCACGCCCGTGCAGCTGTGGTCGGCGCGCCCCGCCGGTCGCGAGCCGCTCGGCACGGTCCTCGAGATCCACGGCGGGCCGATGCTCGTGACGGTCGATCGCTACGACCCCTCCGCCCAGGCCTGGCTCGAGGCCGGATATGCGTTCGCGTCGCTCAACTATCGGGGCTCCGTGACCTTCGGGCGCGCGTTCCGGGAGGGCTTCTGGAACGTGGGCGGCGACCGCGAGATCGAAGACGTCGCCGCGGCGATCGACTGGCTGCGGGGGCAGGGGCTGGCCGACCCGGCATCCACGTTCATCACCGGCGCCTCGTACGGCGGGCACATGACGCTGCTCAGCGTCGGCCGGCTCCCGGACCTCTTCGCCGGCGGACTCGCACACGTCGCGGTCGCCGACTGGTCGGTGACCATCGAGGCCATGAACCCGGCCGTGCGCACGGTGTGGAGCTCGTGGGTGCCGCCCGAACTCGTCTCCCGCTTCTCGGCGATCACGTACCTCGACGACGTCACGGCATCCGTCTGGATCAATCAGGGGTCGATCGACACCCGCACGCCCGTCGTCGGCGTGCAGGGCTACGTCGACCGTCTGCGCGCCCGCGGAGGCGACGTCGTGCTCGACATCTTCGAGGGCGGGCATGAGCCCACGGGCCTCGAGGGGGCGGCGATCAGCCAGCGCCGCATGCACGAGATGACGCGCCGAACGCTCGCCGGAGAGCGCTGGGACAGCACCGGCCTCACGCCTAGTCAGGAACATTGACTAAAAGGCTTGCTATCTTTTCCGGTCGGTTCTAGAGTCAGACCACCACCCGCACCACAGCACTTCTGCACTGTTCCTTCGTCGCACGCTCACTGGAGATCCGTCCATGTCGAAATCACTGCTTCGCACCGCTGTACCCTCTTCCCGTCTCTCCCGGCGCGGCATCCTCGCGGCTCTGACCGCCGCCGCACTCATCGGCTCGCTCGCTGCCTGCACCTCGACGCCCACCCCGGCCGAGACGAACGAGGAGGTCGCCGTCGTCGACGGCGGCGAGCTCGTCATCGGCGCCGAGCAGGAGCCGGACTGCGCCGACTGGATCGCCACCTGCGGCGGCTCGATCTGGGGCACCTACGTCATGCAGATCCCGACCATGCCGGCCGTGTTCGAGACCCGCCTCTTCGACGACGAGTGGGTGCCGGTGCCGTCCGACCTCGTCACGGGGGAGCCGGCCACCGAGGTCGCCGACGACGGCACCCAGACGGTCACCTACGACATCAATCCGGATGCCGTGTGGTCCGACGGCGAGCCCATCACCTCGGCCGACTTCGCGTACACCGCCCTCCAGATCCGTGACGGCGACGACATCTTCGACAAGACCGGGTACGACCGGATCACGGCCGTCGACGTCAGCGACCCGAAGAAGGCCGTCGTCACCCTCGACTCCGCCTACGCCGGATGGCGCACGCTGTTCAGCGTGTACGGCATCATGCCCGCGCACATCCTCGAGGGTCAGGATCGCAGCGCGATGATGGCCGACGGCTACGACTTCAGCGGCGGTCCGTGGAAGATCGAGAAGTGGACCCGCGGCACGTCGGTCACGCTCGTGCCGAACGAGAACTACTGGGGCGAGAAGCCGCACCTCGACAAGGTGACCTTCCTGTTCCTGCCCGACACCACGGCCGCGTTCCAGGCGCTCAAGAGCGGACAGGTCAGCGTGCTCGCACCGACTCCCCAGCTCGACGCGCTCACCCAGATCGAGGCCGGACTCCCCGGCATCAAGTCGCAGGTCGACGCGCGCAGCGGCAACCTCGAGGCGATCTGGCTGAACAACTCCGTCGCTCCCTTCGACTCCGTCGCGGTTCGTCAGGCGCTCGCCTACTCGATCGACCGCGACGCCATCGTGAAGCGTCTCTTCGGCAGCCTCGGCGTCGACAAGGCGCAGCAGAGCTTCAACTCGCCCATGGTCGCGCCGTTCGCGTCGGACGACTTCTCGCAGTACACGCTCGATCTCGACAAGGTCGACGAGCTCATGGAGGGCGACGGCTGGAAGAAGAACGGCGACGGCGTCTGGGCGAAGGGCGGCGAGACGGCGACCTTCTCGATCAAGACGCTCGCCGGCAACAAGCGCCGCGACCTCACCGTGCAGGTGCTGCAGTCGCAGCTGGCGGATGCCGGCTTCGAGATGACCATCGACCAGGTGACCCCGGCCGACCTGTTCGGCACGATCGCGCCGGAGGGCGACTTCCAGGCCGGCATCTGGGCCCTCGTCGACACGTTCCCGGATCCCACGCTCAGCGCGACGTTCGCGTCGACCAACATCCCGAGCGAGGCGAACGGTTTCTCCGGCATCAACTTCTACCGCGCCGACATCCCGGGGCTCGACGACCTGCTCACCCAGGTCGACAGCGAGATCGACACGGATGCTCGTATCGCCGCCTCGCACGAGGGCGACGCGCTGATCGCGGAGAGCGTGCCGTCCCTGCCGCTCGATGCCGTGCCGAACGTACTGCTGTGGAGCGAGAAGGTCGGCGGCCCGCTGCAGATCAACCCGATCGAGGGCCCGTTCTGGAACCTCGCCGAGTGGGGCCTTGCGGGCTGAGTCCGCGGGGCCGCATCCGCGGCATCCGATGATCCGATCAGGAAGGAGGCGATGAGATGATCACGTTCATCACACGACGGGTGCTGTACTCGATCCCGGTGATCCTCGTCGCCTCCTTCGTGCTCTTCTGGGCGGTGCGGGCGACGTTCGATCCGCTCGCGAAGCTGCGCCTGGCGCAGGACCCGACGGCGCTCGCCCGCGAGGTCGAGAGGCTGGGGCTCGACCGCTCCATCCCCGAGCAGTACTTCCTCTGGCTGCGATCGATGATCGTCGGCGACTGGGGCACGAGCACGCGCACCGGCACCCCGGTGCTGCCCCTCATCGGCGAGGCGCTGTGGCCCACACTGCAGCTGGCGTTCTGGGGGCTGCTGATCGCGATCCTCATCGCCGGCGGCATCAGCGTCTACTCGGCCGTGCGGCAGTACTCGCTCGGCGACAACCTGCTCACCGGCGCCTCGTACCTCGGCATCGCGATGCCGGCGTTCTGGTTCGGCCTCATCCTCATCCAGACCTTCGCCGTCTGGCCGAAGGAGGCGTTCGGGCTCAGTGAGCCGCCGCTGTTCTTCATCGGGCTGAACTCGCCGGGACAGACCGGCGTGCTCGACTACATCCGGCATCTGATCCTGCCGGTGGCCGCCCTCATGATCGCGCTCGTCGCCTCGTGGAGCCGCTTCGGCCGCGCCGCGATGCTCGACGCGCTGTCGAGCGACTACGTGCGCACGGCTCGGGCGAAGGGTGTGCCGCGCCGCCAGGTGATCTGGCGGCACGCGGTGCGCAACTCGCTCGCGCCGTTCGTCACGGTCGTCGCGCTGGACGCGGCGATCCTCATCGGCGGCCTGGTCGTCACCGAGCAGATCTTCGCGATCCCCGGCATGGGGCGCCTGTTCCTGCAGTCGCTCGTCGCGGGCGACGTGTTCGTGCTGCTGCCCTGGATGATCGTGGTCGCCGTCGCGGTCGTGATCTGCAACCTGATCGCCGACATCGCCTACGCGGTGCTCGACCCGAGAGTGAGACTGTCATGAGCGGCGCCGGTATCGCGGGGAGCGAGGAGCTGCTCGCCGAGCAGGATCCGCAGAAGGCTCCGACGAGACAGCTCCTGAAGGGGTTCCTCCGGCACCGACTGGGCGTCGTGAGTCTGATCGTGCTGGTGATCCTGCTGATCGCGTGCTTCGGCGCCGGCTGGATCGCGCCGTATCCGCAGGGGCAGCAGGACCTGCTCACCGGACCCACCCCGCCCTCGGGCGCGCACTGGCTCGGCACCGACGAGCTCGGCCGCGACTATCTCAGCGAGATCCTGTTCTCCGGCCAGATCTCGCTCGCGATCGGCCTGGCCGTCGCCCTGCTCGCGACCGTCGTCGGCACCGCGCTCGGCGCGATCTCGGGCTACGTCGGCGGCTGGATCGGCGAGCTCATCATGCGCATCACCGACCTGTTCCTCATCGTCCCCGCGATCGCGCTGCTGGCCGTCATCCTGCAGGGGCTCGGGCCGTCGCCCACCACGATCGTGCTGGCCCTCACCGCCCTCGGCTGGACCTACATCGCCCGCGTCGTGCGCTCACAGGTACTGTCGCTGCGGGAGAAGGACTTCATCGACGCGGCACGCGGCATCGGAGCATCCGGACTCCGCATCGTCGTCTCGCATCTGCTGCCGAATCTCGCCGGCGTGATCGTGGTGGCGATGAGCCTGGCCGTGGCATCCTCGATCATCGCGGAGTCGACGCTGAGCTTCCTCGGGTTCGGCGTGCAGCCGCCGCAGACCAGCTGGGGCTCGATGCTCAGCCAGGCCGCCGGCTACGTCGGCACCCCGCAGGTGTACCTGCTGTACTTCCCCGGACTGTTCATCCTCGTCACGGTGCTGTGCGTGAACTTCATCGGCGACGGACTGCGCGATGCGCTCGACCCGCAGGGGAAGAACCTGTGAGCGGGCGGGAGGTCCTCTTGGAAGTCGAGGATCTGTCGGTGAGCTTCCCGACGGATGCCGGGCTCGCCCGGGCGATCGAGGGCGTCTCGTTCGTGCTGCGCGAGGGAGAGACCGTCGGGATCGTCGGGGAGTCCGGCTCGGGCAAGTCGATGACCGCGATGGCGATCATGGGGCTGCTGCCGAAGAAGGCCGTGGTGACGGGGTCGATCCGGTTCCGTGGTCAGGAGCTCGTCGGCATGTCGGATGCCGCGCTGCGCGAGATCCGCGGCAAGGACATCGCCGTCGTGTTCCAGGACGCGCTGACCGCGCTGAACCCGGTCATGCGCGTCGGCGAACAGCTGGTCGAGGCCGTGCGCGTGCACCGGCCCGACACCACCTCGGCGGAGCAGCGCGCCCGGGCGATCGAGTTGCTCGACATCGTCGGCATCCCCTCGCCCGAGCTGCGCGTGGATCGCTACCCGCACGAGTTCTCCGGCGGCATGCGGCAGCGCGTGATGATCGCGATGAGCATCGCCAACGAACCCGACCTGCTGATCGCCGACGAACCCACGACCGCCCTCGACGTGACCGTGCAGGCGCAGGTGCTCGAGGTGCTGCGCGAGGTGCAGCGCCGCACCGGCACGACCGTGCTGCTCATCACGCACGACCTCGGCGTCGTCGCGGGCACCGCCGACCGGGTCATGGTCATGTACGCGGGCGGGCTGGTCGAGACGGCCGACGTCGATCCGCTCTTCTACGAGACCGCGCACCCGTACACGGCGGGGCTGCTGGCGTCGCTGCCGCGCATCGACCGGCGTGCCTCGCGCGACGAACGGCTGTACCAGATCGCGGGGCAGCCGCCGGTGGCGACGGCATGGCCCGACGGATGCCGCTTCGCCCCGCGCTGCGCGCACGCGGTGGCCGGATTGTGCGACGCCGTCGTGCCGCCGGCCGTCGTGGTGGGCTCCGGGCACACGGCGGCCTGCGTGCGGGTCGGCGAATGGCAGAAGGAGGCGGCGTCATGAGCACCGGATTGACCGTGCAGAACCTCGTCAAGGAGTACAAGGTCGGCGGGGGACTCTTCGGCCGCACGCGCGATGTCGTGCAGGCGGTGTCGGACGTCAGCCTCTCGATCGAGGGCGGGCACACGTTCGGCCTGGTCGGCGAGAGCGGCTGCGGCAAGTCCTCGCTCGGCCGCAGCGTGGCACGGCTGCAGTCCAGCGACGGAGGCTCGATCCGGCTCGGCGACGACGACGTCACGAGCGTCGAGGGAGGGCGGCTGCGGGCGCTGCGTCGTCGCGTGCAGTTCGTGTTCCAGGATCCGTATGCCTCGCTCAATCCGCGGAAGTCCGTGCGGGCGACGTTGACCGAACCGCTCGTGATCCACGGGCTGCACCGGGGTCAGCACGAGCGCCGGGTGGAGGAGCTGCTCGCGCAGGTCGGACTGAATCCCGCGCACGCCGACCGGTTCCCGCACGAGTTCTCCGGCGGACAGCGCCAGCGGCTCGGCATCGCGCGGGCGCTCGCCGTCGAGCCCGAGGTGATCGTGCTCGACGAGCCGGTCAGCGCCCTCGACGTGAGCGTGCAGGCCGGGGTGCTGAACCTGCTCGACGACCTGCAGCGCGATCTCGGGCTCACGTATCTGTTCATCGCGCACGACCTGTCGGTCGTGCGGCACCTCAGCGACCGCGTCGGCGTGATGTACCTCGGAAAGCTCGTGGAGGAAGGGCCCGTCGACGAGCTGTACGAGCGGCCGCGGCATCCGTACACGCAGGCGCTGCTGTCGGCGATCCCGGTTCCCGACCCGCGGGCCGAGCGGGCGCGCGAGCGCATCGTGCTGACCGGCGACGTGCCGAGTCCGGTCTCGCCGCCGAGCGGATGCCGCTTCCGTACGCGTTGCTGGAAGGCCACCGAGGTCTGCGCCGAGGTGGTTCCGGAGCTCGTCGCCACCGTTCCAGCCGACGGCGCTCACCGGGTCGCGTGCCACCACCCCGCCGAGCTCGACGTGCTCTAGCCCCGCCCGCCCCGCCCGCGTTCCGGTCGCACTTCCTGCCGCTCGAACCCGCGGCAACCGGCACGAACTGCGACCGGAGTACCCGGCGCTGGCAGAAACTGCGACCGGAACGACCGGCAACCGGAAGGAACCCCATGACAACCACGCACCGCATCGCCGTGATCGCCGGCGACGGCATCGGTACCGAGGTGATGCCGGAAGGGCTGCGGGTGCTGAAAGCCGCGGCATCCCTCTTCGACATCTCGCTCGAATTCACCGAGTTCGACTTCGCCAGCGCGGCATATTGGCAGCAGCACGGGCAGATGCTGCCCGACGACTGGTTCGAGACGCTGCGCGGCTTCGACGCGATCTACTTCGGTGCGGTCGGCTGGCCCGACGTCGTCCCCGACCACGTGAGCCTGTGGGGAAGCCTGATCCAGTTCCGCCGCGCGTTCGACCAGTACGTGAACCTCCGGCCGGTCAGGCTCATGCCCGGTGTGGTCTCGCCGCTCGCCGGACGGGCGCCCGGCGACATCGACTTCTGGGTCGTGCGCGAGAACACCGAGGGGGAGTACTCCTCGATCGGCGGCCGGATGTTCGAGGGCACCGACCGCGAGTTCGTGCTGCAGGAGACCGTGATGACGCGCACCGGCGTCGACCGGGTGCTGCGGTACGCCTACGACCTCGCGCAGCGCCGCGAGGCGAAGCACCTCACCTCGGCCACCAAGAGCAACGGCATCTCGATCTCGATGCCCTACTGGGACGAGCGGGTCGCGGCGGTCGGCGCCGACTACCCCGACGTGCGGCGCGACCAGTTCCACATCGACATCCTCACCGCGAACTTCGTGCTGCACCCCGACTGGTTCGACGTGGTCGTGGCGAGCAACCTGTTCGGCGACATCCTGTCCGACCTCGGTCCGGCCTGCACGGGCACGATCGGCATCGCTCCGAGCGCGAACATCAACCCCGAGGGCGACTTCCCGAGCCTGTTCGAGCCGGTGCACGGCTCGGCGCCCGACATCGCCGGTCGCGGCATCGCCAACCCGATCGGACAGATCTGGTGCGGCGCGATGATGCTCGATCACCTCGGGTATGCGGATGCCGGTGCCGCCGTGCTCGCCGCGATCGAGTCGGTGCTCGCCCGGGGAGCGGATGCCGCGCCGTTCACCCCCGACCTCGGCGGCTCGGCCACGACGGTCGAGCTCGGTGCCGCGATCGCGGAGGCTGTCGCGGCGGTGTGATCGCTGCGAAGTCCGGGTCGCCGACGCGGCCTCGTCACCCGCCGTTCACGAAGCGTTCCATTCGGAGTACGGCGGTCTCGTAATTGCCTGTCACCTTCGGGAGTTGGAATACCGGTGTTCTCGGAATTCGGGAACATCCCTCCCGAAAGGTCATCATGCGCCGCTTCACCCTGCCCGCCGTCGGCCTCCTGGGCGTCGCCGCCCTCGCGCTTACCGGATGCCAGAGCCCCACCGCCGAGGCGGCCCCCGCCGACCCCGGCGCCCCCATCACCATCGCCACCCTCCCCGTCGGCGACGACCCCACCGCCGAGAACCCGATCGAGGTCTTCGCCGAGCTGCTCGAAGAGGCCACCGGTCGCACGGTCGAGATCACGGATGTGCCCGACTACCTCAGCGTCGTCGAGGCGATCCGGGCCGATCACGTCGACATCGGCATCATGAGCGGCTTCCCCTCGGCGCTGGCCGTGAACACCGGCGAGGTCGACGCGCTCGTCGCCTTCCAGGGCGACGGCAAGCCGGTCTCCACCTGCGTAGTGCTGGAGGACTCGCCGGTCCAGACCGTCGAGGATCTCGAGGGCAAGACGGTCGCCTTCGCCGACCAGGCCTCGAGCTCGGGCTACTTCATGCCGGTGTACATGCTGCACGAGGCGGGTCTCGAGCAGGGGACGGACTACGAGGCGATCTTCGCCGGCGGTCACGAGGGCAGCTTCGCCGCTCTCGAGCAGGGACAGGTGGATGCCGCGTGCACGGCGATCATGCTCACCGAGCTGGGCGCCCCGATGTTCCCCTTGGCCGATGGCGAGTGGCGCGCGGTCGGGGAGAGCCCGGCGATGAGCATCCAGGGCGCCGTGCTCGGCGGGCAGTCGCTCGACGACGACACGCGGAAGCTCATCCAGGAGGGCATCGCCGAGGTCTTCTCGCCCGAGAACGCGGAGAAGCTGGGCGCCTACGGAGCGTTCGCGGCCGCCCCGCAGACCGTCGATCCGAAGACCTCGGAGTTCGAGTCCTTCGCCGAGATCGCGGCCGTCGCGGGCGTCGAGCTCAAGGACTTGAAGTGACGAGAGTCGCGGTAGCGGAGGGCGCTTCGTCTCGTTCGGCTCGCTCGACGACCGGAACGCCCACGCCCGCGTCGCTCCGTCAGACGCTCCCGCTCGTGTCCGTGCGCGGACTCGAGGTCGCCTACGACGGGCAGAACGTGCTCGACGGTGTCGATCTCGACCTGTTCCCCGGCGAGATGGTCGCTCTGCTCGGCGCCTCGGGGTCGGGCAAGTCGACCCTCATGCGCAGCCTCACCGGGTTCGCCCCGATCTCCGCCGGCTCGGTGCGGGTTGCGGGTCACGACGTGACGAACCTCCGTCGTGGCGAGCTGCGTACCCTGCGGTCGGAGGTCGGGCAGGTGTTCCAGCAGTTCAACCTGATCCCGCGATTGAGCGTCATGACCAACGTGCTCACCGGCGCTCTGCGCGGCGCCGGCGCGATCAACGTCGCCGGCGGGTTCTCGAGCGCGCACCGCCGTCGTGCGCTCGAACTGCTCGACCGCGTGGGGATCGCGCACAAGGCGACGGCTCCGGCACGGTCGCTCTCGGGCGGGCAGCAGCAGCGGGTCGCGATCGCCCGGGCGCTGATGCAGCAGCCCCAGGTGATCCTCGCCGACGAGCCGGTCGCGTCGCTCGACCCGAAGCTGGCCGACTCGGTGCTGGAGCTCCTGCGCGAGATCGCGACCGAGGACGGCATCCCGGTGCTGGTGAGTCTGCACGTGCTCCCGCTGGCGCTCGCGCACAGCGATCGCATCGTCGGGTTGCGGCACGGCGAGATGCTCGTCTCCGGCGCGACCTCCCAGCTGGATGCCGCGGCTCTGGCGCCCCTCTACGACGATGAGGAGCACGGCGATGACGACCACCACTGAACCCCGCACCGGACGGTCGGCCCCGACGACCAGACCTGCCCTCGATGCCGCCGAACGCGCACGCCTCGAGAGCGCGTTCCGGGTGCCGCGCGCCCGCTTCCTGATCGGTCTGCCGGTCGCGTTCCTCGTGCTGCTGTGGTCGTTCAACGGCGCGGAGTTCAACTTCGTGAAGCTCGGCGATGGCGCGGTCAACATGGGTGAATTCCTGTCGCGCCTGTTCCCGCCGGACTTCTCGAAGATCGGCACGATCCTTGCTCTGCTGCTCGAGACCTTCCAGATGGCCGTTGTCGGGACGGTGCTCGGCGCCGTGCTTTCGCTGATCGTCGCGTTCGGGGCATCCTCGACCATCGCGCCGAGGTGGCTGTACTACCCGACGCGCTGGGTGATGAACATCATCCGCTCGGTGCCCGACCTGGTTTTCGCTCTGATGTTCGTCTCCGCGGTCGGACTCGGTCCGTTCGCCGGCATCCTCGCCATGACGCTCGGTTCCATCGGCTCGATCGGCAAGATCTTCGCCGAGGCGATGGAGCAGGTCGATCGGGGGCCCGTCGTCGCGATGGAGGCCGTGGGCGCATCGAAGCGGCAGGTCATCCAGTACGGCATCCTGCCGCAGGCGGCACCTCTGCTGACCTCGTACACGCTGCTGCTGTTCGAGGGGAACGTGCGCGGCGCGACCATCCTCGGTCTCGTCGGCGCGGGCGGCATCGGGCTGGAGCTGACGACCGCGATGCGCATGTACGACTACGGCCACCTCAGCGCCATCATCATCTGCATCATCGTGCTCGTCACGGTGATCGACCAGGGCAGCGCCCTCATCCGAAGGAGAATCACATGACCATCATCGACACCGACCTCGTGCTCAGCGCGCCCGTCAATCTGCGCGACCTCGGCGGCATCGCGATCGACGGCGGCGTGCTCCGGCCGGGGCTCGCCATCCGCACCGACGACCTCGCGTACGTGACCGAGGACGTCGCCGCGCAGCTCGTCGCCGACGGTCTCACGGCGATCATCGACCTGCGCTCGCCCGCCGAGGTGTCGGTGACGGGACGCGGCCCGCTGGGCGAGCATCCGATCTCGTACCACCACCTCCCGCTCATCGCGAACGTCGGCGAGTCGATGGATCGTGATGCTCCCGCGTTCAGCCACGAGGCCATGGGGCTGATGTACCTGCGGATGGTCGAGAGCGCCGCCCCGCAGCTCGTCACCGCGCTCAACGTGATCGCGCACACTCCCGGAGCATCCGCGTTCCACTGCGCCGCGGGGCGGGATCGCACCGGCGTGCTGGCGGCGATGCTGCTGCTCGCACTGGGAGCAGCCGACGACGACATCGTGACCGACTACGCGCTCACCGGCGCCAACATGGTCGCGATCATGAAGCGCACGGCCCCGGTCATGGGAGCGATGTGGAAGGCGCTGGGCTTCGACTCCGACATGCTCTCGACCTCGTCGTCGCTGCTCGAAGGGTCGATGGACGTGTCGATGCGCAGCCTGCTCGACACGCTGCGACAGCAGTACGGCGATCCGCTGACGCCGCTGCGCACCGCGGGGCTGTCGGATGCCACGATCGCGCGGCTGCGCGAGCGGGCGTTGGCCGCATGAGCCTGGTGACGTCTCCGACGGCGGATGCCGGGGTAGCGGATGCCGGGGCGGCGGCGGTGCGCCGCCGTCCCGGTCGGCCGCGTGACGAGGAGATCGACGGCCAGATCGTCGAGGCGACGCTGGAGGTCATCGACTCGGGCGAAGAGGTGACCGTCTCGCGGGTGGTCGCTCGCAGCGGGGTGAGTCGTGCCGCGCTGTATCGGAGGTGGCCGTCGCTCACCACTCTCATCGCGGCGGCGCTCGACGTCGGGCGTGAGGTGCCGCCGGAGTACCCTGCGGATGCCGACCTGCACGAGATCCTGCTCACTGGGCTGGGGCTCGGCGCCGATGCGGTGGCGCCGTCGGCACCCGGGTACTCCGAGGAGCGGTTCCGGCAGCGGATCCGCCTCGTCATGTCGGACCGGGCGCTGCAGAAGGCGTACTGGGAGTCGCACGTGTCGCGACGACGGGTGCCTCTGCAGAACGCCCTGCGCGCCGGCATCACCCGCGGCGAGCTGCGTGAGGACGTCGACGTCGAGGCATGCTTCGATGCGATCGCGGGGGCGGCGTACTACCAGCTGGTGGTGCGCGGCGATCGGATCAGCGACCCGGCCGTCGCCGCACGTCTGCGGGCCGCGATCGAGGTGATCTGGCGCGGGATGGTCGCGTGAGGTCGGTGATCAGCTCTTCGTCAGGTCTTGCGCGAACATCACGAGGATGCCGCTCGGCCCGTGGAGGTAGGTGAGATTGTAGATGTCCTGATAGCTCGCGACCCCGCGGAGCGGGTGGAATCCGTGCCGCGCGGCGATCGCCAGCGACTCGTCGATGTCGTCGACGGCGAAGGCGATGCGGTGCATGCCGATCTCGTTCGGGAGCGTCGGCTCGGTCTCGATCGCGTCGGGGTGGATGTACTCGAAGAGCTCGATCTGCCCCTGACCGTCGGGCGTCTGCAGCACGGCGATCTTGGCGTGGTTGCCGTCGAGCCCGACCGCCGTGTCGGCCCATTCGCCGCTGACCTCGTCGCGTCCGAGCACGGTGAGACCGAGGTCGGTGAAGAACGAGATCGTCGCTTCGAGGTCGCGCACGGCGATGCCGATGTTCTCAAGTCTGATGGTCATGGAGGGATGCTACTCGCCTCCCCCGACGTCGGGTTCGGCCGCGCCTACTCCAGCCATTCGGTGACGAAGCGGTCGCTCGCGTGCACGTGCGTGGCCTCGTAGGTGCCGCCGTCGAGCACCTCGAAGCGGTGCGAGACGAGCGACGGCACGACGAGGATCTGGCCTCCGACGCCGACGACCTGTTCGTCGCCGACCGTGAACAGCGCGCGGCCGTGATGGATCACGAAGGTCTCGGCGTACGGATGCCGGTGCAGCCGCGGCCCTCTCCCCGGAGTCGTGATGTACTCGCGCATGATGCTCACCGGAGAGCCGAGCAGGTACCCCTCGATGTCTTCGTCGCGGCTGACATCTCGCGGTTGGATGGTCATGGTGCCTCCGATTCTCGCCACCAGGGTACGCCGCCCGGATTCAGCGACCGAGCTTCTCGGCGCAGGCGACGCAGTACTCGGCGAACGGGCGCACTTCGAGGCGCTCCGGCGGGATGGGTCGTCCGCAGTTCGCGCAGATGCCGTAGGTGCCGGTGTCCATCCGGGCCAGCGCCTCGTCGACGTGCCGGAGTTCGGATGCCGCGGCCTCGGCGAGACCGGTCAGCCGCGACCACTCCGACGACAGGGTGACTCCTTCGGGGTCGTGCTCGTCGTCGTCGTTCGAGCCTTCGCGGTCGTGAGTGAGCTCGGCCAGCGCGGCGGACGTGGACGCGACACGTGCCGTTGCCTGCGCGCGCAGCTCTTCCAGCAGCGCGCGCAGGTCGGTGGTCATGTGCCCACTCTAGGCAGGGGGTGCGACAGGCGGCCCCGAAGCGGCGAGCATCAGTGCTTGAGATCCCGACGCAGCAGCGGTCGGTCGATGGTCTCGACATCGGAGGCCGACGAGGCGTCTCCGGCAGAGGCGTCTCCAGCGGGGGAGTCGCCGGCAGCGGAGTCGCCGGTCGGGATCGCGACGGCCTTCATGCCCGGATGATCGCGCTCGAGTGCGGCACCCTCCATGTCGACGTTCGGGAGGAGACGGTCGAGCCAGCGCGGAAGCCACCAGGCGGAGCGTCCGAGCAGGTGCATGAGCGACGGCATGAGCAGCATCCGCACCACGAACGCGTCGAGCAGCACGCCGAACGCCAGCCCGAACCCGATCGAGCGGATGATCGTCGACTCCGAGAAGATGAACCCGCCGAAGACCGACACCATGATGAGTGCCGCGGCGATGACGACCGAGCGGCCGGCACGGAAGCCCTGCGCGACGGCATCCTTCGCCGAGGCGCCGTGCACGTAGGCCTCGCGCATCCCGGACGCGAGGAACAGCTGGTAGTCCATCGCGAGGCCGAACAGGATGCCGACGAGGATCACCGGCAGGAAGCTCAGGATGGGCCCGGTGCTGTGCAGGCCGATGAGGTCGGCGCCCCAGCCGAACTGGAACACGGCGACGATCAGACCGTACGTCGCGAAGAGGGAGAGCACGAACCCTCCGGTCGCGATCAGCGGCACCAGCAGCGAGCGGAACACGACGATCATGATCAGCAGCGACAATCCGACCACGACGGTCAGGTAGAGGGGCAGCACTCCGGCCAGCGCTTCGGAGATGTCGATGTTGGTCGCGGCCTGGCCGGCGACGCCCACCACGATCCCGTCGCCGATCGCGGGCATCGAGCGGAGGTCCTGCACGAGTCGCTCGGTGGATGCGCTGTTGGGTCCTTCGGCGGGGAGCACCTGGAACGCGAGGAGCGTGTTGTCGTCGGATGCCGCGATCGGGGCGACCGCGACGACGTCGTCCTGATCGGCGATCGCCTGCGCGACGGTGACCTGAGTGGCCAGCAGGTCGTCGTCGCTGATCGCCTCGTCGAGGGTCGCGGTCACGAGGAGCGGACCGTTCGCGCCCTCTCCGAACTGCTCGTCGACGGCCTGGAACGCGCGGTAGCTGGTGGAGTCGCTCGGTTCGCTCGACCCGTCGGGCAGCCCGAGCCGCATCGACATCGAGGGGACTGCGATGATCAGGAGCGCGGCGATGCTGACCACGGCGGTGACGACGGCGCGGAGCGTCGACATCCGCTTCACCGGCGTGCCGGCGGCGTGCTCCTCGCCGATCGTCGCACGGGTCTTGCGCCGCAGCAGCCGCGTGCCGACGAGTCCGAGGATCGCGGGGGCGAGGGTGATCGCCACGAGGACGGCGACGGCGACGCAGACCGCGCCGACTGTTCCCATGAGGCCGAGGAAAGGCACGCCGGTGACGTTCAGGGCGAAGAGTGCGACGATGACCGTGGTTCCGGCGAACACGACCGCCGTGCCGGAGGTGCCGGTCGCGAGGCCGATGGACTCCCGCACCGGCACGCCGGCGAGCAGTTGCTTTCGATGGCGGTTGACGATGAACAGCGAATAGTCGATGCCGACGGCGAGCCCGAGCATCACGCCGAGCACGGGTGTGACCGAGGCCATGTCGACGACGCCCGAGAAGGCGAGGGATGCCGTGACGCCGACGCCCACGCCGACGATCGCCGTGACGATCGGGAGCGCCGCAGCGATCAGCGAGCCGAGCATCACGATGAGGACGATCGCTGCGAAGGCGAGACCGACGGCTTCTCCGATGCCGAAGATCTCGGGGACGCCCTGGGCGATGTCGGTGCCGAAGTCGACCTCGAGGCCGTCGATGGGAGCCGATGCGAAGTGGTCGATCGCGCCCTGCTTGACTTCTTCGGAGAGCTCGAGTCGCGGGTCGACGAACGAGATGTTGACGATCGCGGTCGAGTCGTCGTCCGATACGACGCCGATGCCGTCGGACAGGTCGAGGAGCGTGGAGCCGAGTTCGACCTGCGTGCTGTTGTCGTCGAGTTCGATGCGGTTGGAGTCGATCGTCGCCTGCTGCGCGTCGAGTTCGGCGAGCTGCGCGTTGAGGGCGGCGAGCTGTGCGTCGAGTTCGGCCAGCTGCTCGGAAGGAGCGCCGCCCTGCTCGGCCTGAGTCCGCGCGGTGGTCAGCTGCGCGAGGCCGGCTTCGAGCTGTGCCCGCCCGTCGTCGAGCTGGGTCTGGCCGGCCTCGAGCTGCGTGCGGCCGTCGGCGATCTTCGCTTCGCCGTCGGCGAGCTCCTGCGCCTGGGCGGCCTGCTGCTGCTGTGCATCGAACGGGTCGATCACGGACGCGACGCCGTCGAGGTCTTCGGCGCTCACGGCGAGTTCGGAGATGGCCTGCTTCTGCTCATCGGTGAACGCGGAGCCGTCTTCGGTCCGGTACACGACCGAGCCGGTGCCGCCGGCGGTATCGGGCAGCTTCTCGGCGAGCTCGTCGGTCACGGCTCCGGAGGCGGTGCCGGGGATGTCGAAGCTGTTGCTCAGCGTGCCGCCCAGGGTGAGGAACGCACCGACGCCGAGCCCGAGGATCACGATCCACGAGACGATCACGGTCCATGCCCTGCGCGCAGCGAACGAACCCAGCCGGTACAGCAGCGAAGCCAATGTTTCTCCCTCGGTCGAAGTGATCATACGGTACGTCTCGTCTAGGGAACTGTGGCTATCCTGAGACGGTGAACGAGCATCGGAGCGGACCCGTTCGCAGCACCGCTGCCCGCGAGGCGATCCTCGACGCCACCGCGCGCCTGTTCCACAATCAGGGCTACGACCGCCTCACGATCGAGGGCATCGCGAAAGAGGCCGGAGTCGGCAAGCAGACCATCTATCGCTGGTGGCCGTCCCGCGGCGCGTTGATCGGGGAGTGTCTGGCGGAGGGGCGCCTGATCCCGGTCGACTTCGTGGTGCCCGACACCGGCGATCTGCGCGCCGACGTCGCCGCCTGGCTGCACACGGTCATGTCGTTGGTCGATGCGCCGGAGGGCGGCGCGCTCCTGCGCTCCCTGGTCTCCGCCGCGACGGAAGACGTCGGCGTCGGCACGCACCTCACCGAGAGTCTCGGCGTCGAAGCGCATCTATCCGAGCGCCTTCGCGCCGGCATCCGCGACGGCCAGCTGCCCGCGGACGCGCCGGTCGATCAGATCGGCGCCGCCATCCTGGGCGCCATCATCGTGCAGTCCCTCGGCCGGAGATCGGGCGAGGCCGGAACCCTGGAGAGCCTCGTCCGCTTTCTCTTCGCTCCCGGTGGCGACGCTTCGCCCGGACGTGGGTAGTTCTCCCCATGGAGGTATCGTCGCGCCCGGGCTACCTTCGTGCCCGGCGACGCTGGGGAGGGTCGCTCCATCCCACCCCCGGTCGTCGAGCGAGAAGTGTAGCCGCGAGACGCCTCCGGCTGGGGTGAGGCGCGTCGCGTCGCCATGCTCCCTCGGCGGCCGGGGTGCCCTTCTGCAGGGCGCTCCGCCGGCCCGGCTCACCGCGCAGCCCCGCTCACGGCCTCGGTCCGAGTCCCGGTCTGCGCCTGGCTGCCCGAGCGGTGGCCGTGCATGAACGCCCCGGCATCCGCTCCGTGACGGGCGCGTCCGCGTCGCGTCGTCATCCGGTCGACAGCCGCCTCCACGCGATCGCGGCGAGAGGCCAGCACGAGCGCCGTGCCGCTGCCGGCCTCGTCGACGATCGCCTGCCGGCTGTCGCGGATGCGACCGGCGGCACCGGCGGCGAATCCCCGGATGAAGCCGCTGCGCGCACGACGCCGGTCGCTCTCGCTGCACAGGCGATAGCCGTCACGATGATGCGCCCACCACGCGCGCATCGCCACCATCGCCTGGACCTCGAGGCTCGCTGTGAGCGTGCGGGCCTGCTGCACGTCGGACGTATGGCCGACGAGGTAGAGCACGGATCCCGCGCCCTCGGCGTGGAGCGGGCACACCGTACCGAGTGCCAGGGCGACGCCGGCGCCGAGCTCACGCATGTCGCGGGAGTACGTCCCCGTGAAGAGGATGCGCTCCTGAACGAGGTCCTCGCGCTCCTGCCCCAGGCGCCCGCGTCGCTCATCGATGCGCGCCTGTTCGATGCCGTACTTCACCATCAGGCGCTCGGCATGTTCGGTGAGAGCCTCAGCCTCTTCCGGTGTGGTGCTCTCGGCCTTCGCCAGCAGCTTGGCGATCAGATCGAGTTTCGCGTCGGTCATGCCATCCCCCTTTGTTCGTGGTGATTGCATGGTGCGCGGGGGCGCCTACATTCGAGGGGCGATTTTCAAGGCCTGTGGGGAAGTCTGTTTTGGCGCGTGCTGTGGAGGAGGGGTCGCCCGCGATCAAACCTCGCAGAACGACAGAAACGTCGCAGGAATCGGCCGGCTTCCTGCGACGTTCGTGTCGTTCTGCGAAGTTCGTGCGTCGCCGCCGCGGCCCCTCAGCCCAGCAGGATCGTCAGCACGGTCGCCCCGCCGCCGCCGAGGATCAGCGCGACGATGACCGTCCACGCGACGATCCGCAGACGGCGGCTGCGCTTCTCGCCGAGGTCGCCGTAGTCGTCGTCGGGCCTGCTCAGTTCACTCATGCGCTTCGTCTCGCTCAGCGACCGGCGTCTGCCGGCTCCGTGACGGTGGGTCCGAAGTACGACGGCAGGGTGGCGTTCGAGCGCTCGCGCAGCTCGTCGACCGTGACGGTGAAGACGTCCTGCACCTCGAGCTGCGGCTCGCTGTCGGTCACGCCGATGCGGATCACCGGGTAGTCGCGGCCCTCGCACAGGCCGCGGAACTTCACGTCGTCCTCGCGCGGGACGGTCACGATGACGCGACCGGTCGACTCCGAGAACAGAGCGGATGCCGCATCGACGCCGTCGCGTTCGATGATCTCGTTCAGCCACACGCGGGCGCCGACGCCGAAGCGGGACACGCCCTCGGCGAGGGCTTGACCGAGGCCGCCCTCGGAGAGGTCGTGCGCCGAGGAGATCAGCCACTCGTCACGCGCGGCCGAGAGCAGACCCGCGAGGCGCTTCTCGCCCGCCAGGTCGACCTTGGGGGGCCGTCCGCCGAGGTGCTGGTGCACGACCTCGGCCCACGCCGAACCCGAGAGCTCGGTCGAGGTGGTGCCGAGCAGGTAGATGTTCTGGCCGATGTCCTGCCAGCCCGACGGGATGCGGCGCGAGACGTCGTCGATGATGCCGAGCACGCCCACGAGCGGGGTCGGGTGGATCGGCACGTCGCCGGTCTGGTTGTAGAACGAGACGTTGCCGCCGGTGACCGGGGTGCCGAGCTCGTAGCATCCGTCGGCCAGGCCGTCGACCGTCTGGCCGAACTGCCACATGACCTCGGGGTTCTCGGGAGAGCCGAAGTTCAGGCAGTCGGTGATGGCGGTCGGCACGGCGCCCGTGACGGCGACGTTGCGGTACGCCTCGGCCAGGGCGATCTGCGCACCCGCGTACGGGTCGAGCTGGCTGTACCGGCCGTTCGCGTCGGTCGAGATCGCGAAGCCGAGGCCGGACTCCTCGTCGACGCGGATCATACCGGCGTCGTCGGGGAAGCTCAGCGCGGTGTTGCCGAGCACGTAGTAGTCGTACTGGTTCGTGATCCAGCTCGTGTCGGCCAGGTTCGGCGAAGCGACCAGATCGAGGAACTGCTGACGCAGGACCTCGGGCTCCGACGAGCGCGGCAGGTTCTCCGCGGCATCCGCCTGCAGTGCGTCGATCCACGACGGGTACGCGACCGGACGGTCGTAGACCGGGCCGTCGACCGCGACCGTCGACGGGTCGACGTCGACGATGCGCTCGCCCTGCCAGTCGATGACGAGGCGTCCGTCACCGGTGACCTCGCCGAGCACGGAGGTCTCGACCTCCCACTTGTTCACGACCTCCATGAAGGCGTCGAGCTTCTCGGGGGCGACGATCGCCATCATGCGCTCCTGCGACTCCGACATGAGGATCTCCTCTGCCGTGAGCGTGGGGTCGCGCAGGAGCACGTTGTCGAGCGAGACCTTCATGCCGCTGTTGCCGTTGGCCGCCAGCTCGCTGGTCGCGCAGGAGATGCCGGCGGCACCGAGGTCCTGGATGGCCTCGACGAGCTCGCCGCGGTACAGCTCGAGGCAGCACTCGATGAGCACCTTCTCGGCGAAGGGGTCGCCGACCTGCACGGCGGGGCGCTTGGTCGGGCCGGTGGAATCGAAGGAATCGGATGCCAGGATGCTCGCGCCGCCGATGCCGTCGCCGCCCGTGCGGGCGCCGAAGAGCACGACCTTGTTGCCGACGCCGGTCGCGTTGGCGAGCTTGAGGTCTTCGTGGCGGAGCACGCCCACCGCGAGCGCGTTCACGAGCGGGTTGGCCTGGTAGACGGCGTCGAAGACCGTCTCGCCGCCGATGTTCGGCAGGCCGAGGCAGTTCCCGTAGAAGCTGATGCCGCTGGTCACGCCGTGCACGACGCGGGCGGTGTCGGGGTGGTCGATCGCGCCGAAGCGCAGGGCATCCATGACCGCGACCGGGCGGGCGCCCATCGAGATGATGTCGCGGACGATGCCGCCGACGCCCGTCGCCGCGCCCTGGAAGGGCTCGATGAACGACGGGTGGTTGTGCGACTCGGCCTTGAAGGTGACGGCCCAGCCCTCACCGACGTCGATGACGCCCGCGTTCTGGCCCATGCCGACCATGAGGCGTTCCTTCATCTCGTCGGAGACCTTCTGGCCGAAGCGGCGCAGGTAGTTCTTCGACGACTTGTAGGAGCAGTGCTCCGACCACATGACGGAGTACATCGCCAGCTCGCCCGAGGTGGGGCGGCGGCCGAGGATCTCCTTGATGCGCGCGTACTCGTCGTCCTTGAGTCCGAGGGCGCCGTACGGCTGCTCCTTCTCGGGCGTCGCGGTCGCGTTCTCGACCGAGTCGGGGACGTGCTTGTGGACAGGTGCAGGGGCGGTGGTCACGCGCACTCCAAAGGAAGGGGCCGGCGGGGCGGTTCCAGTCTACCGGCGGTCGGGTTCGGCCGGATTCGGGGCACGACAGGGTTCGGCCCACGTCAGTCCGCACGTAGGGAAGACGGGGCATCCACGGCCTCGGCGAAGCGCCCCGCCAACACTCCCGCCGCCGCCCGCAGTTCCTCCGGCCGCACGATCTCGAACGGCGCATCGAACCGTGCCACCGCCGCTACCACCCCGACCCATGACCACGATCCCACCGTGATGCGAGACGATCCGGCATCCACCTCCTCGAGCGTGCCGTCGCCGATGAAGGGCGCGACCTCGCGCGCCGGCATCCGGATGATCACCTCTCCCACGCACGGCCAGCGGTCCTCGGAGACCGAGCCCTTCGATCGCGCGGCCAGATAGGTCGCGGCATCCTTCGCCGGCAGCTCGCGCGGCGTGAACGTCGGCCCGGTCGGGATGCGCGGACGCAGCCGGTCGAGCCGGAAGATGCGCCAGGCGTCGGCCTCCAGGTCCCAGGCGATCAGGTACCACCGCCCCTCGCGGGCGACGATCGCGTGCGGCTCCGTCCGACGGGCGGGTCGATCGCTCGCGCTGCCGTAGTCGAAGCGCAGCATCCGCTTCTCCCGCACGGCGGCGCTCACCGCCTCGAGCACCGCCGGATCGACCCGGGTCGCGTTCTCCGTTCCCGAGAAGCGGATGCCGTCGACCCGGTGCCGCAACCGGGAAGGCATCACCTGCCGCACGGTCGCGAGCGCCCGTGCCGCCGCCTCGTCCAGGTCGACGCCGCTCGACGGCACGCTCTGCAGCGCGACGGCGATCGCCACGGCCTGGTCGTCGTCGAACAGCAGCGGCGGCAGCTCCGACCCGGCCGCGAGCCGGTAGCCGCCGTCGGGTCCCTTGATCGCGCCGATCCGGTAGCCGAGCTCACGCAGGCGGTCGACGTCGCGGCGCACCGTGCGGGGACTGACGTCCAGCCGCTCGGCGAGCACGTGGCCCGGCCAGTCCCGCGGCGTCTGCAGCAGCGACAGCAGCGCGAGCATGCGCGCGGAGCTTCCGGTCATGCCCTCATTGTGGCCCGAGAAGAGGACGGATGCTGACCTCTACGGGAGCGAACGGAGGAACGCGTCGATGTCGCCCGCGAGCAGTTCCGTCTCCTCGTGCGGAGCGAAATGCCCGCCGCGCGGCATGACGGTGTACCGCACCACGTTGTACGTGCGTTCGGCCCAGCTCCGCGGCGGGTGGGTCAGATCGGCGGGGAAGATCGCGACCGCTGTCGGCACCTCGACGCGGGTCACCCGTGGGGTCCGTCCTGATGCGTACTCGTAGTACGGGCGGAACGACGTGGATATGGAATTCGTGAACCAGTAGAGCGAGGCGAGGGTGAGGAGATAGTCGTCGGAGAACCTCCGCGACACGTCACCTCCGCAGTCGCTCCATGCGCGGTGCTTCTCGAGGATCCACGACAAGAGTCCGACCGGAGAGTCGGAGAGGGCGGGCGCGAGGGTGAGCGGCCGTGTCTGCTGCTGGTGCTGATACGCCCCCTCACTCGCCGACCAGGATGCGACGTCGTCGAGGTAGGCCCGCTCCTCTTCGGTGATGGTGTCCTCGTCGATCTCCTGCGGGGAGGCGACCGCGAGGAGGTGCACGCCCGCGACGGCCTCGGGATGCGCCTCTGCCAGCCGTGAGGTGATGCCGGCGCCGAGGTCGCCTCCGTGCGCGGCGTAGCGCGCGAATCCCAGCTCGTCGGTAATCAGCCGGTGCCACAGCTCGTGCGTGTGCTCTCGCAGGGTGGGCCGCTGCGGTGAGAACGGGAAGCCGGGAAGAGCAGGGATGATGACGGTCGAGGCCGCCGGCGTGCTGTCGTCGGGCGGTGTCGCGATGAGGCGGCGGGCGAGGTCCACGAGTTCCAGCGCGGAGCTGGGCCAGCCGTTCGTGAGCACGATCGGCAGACCGCCCGGGCGCTCGGCGTCGAAGCGGAGATAGCTGAGGGGCGTCCCGTCGATCGTGGCGCTCGCCCACGGCAGGGCACGGATGCTGCGCGCGCTCGCCGCCCAATCGAAACCGTCGGCCCAGTAGGCGGCCAGGCGCCGCAACTCGGACGCGCTCGTGCCCGCCTGCCAGTCGTCCACCGGCCAGTCGGGGGCCCAGCGCGTCTGCCGCACACGGTCGCGGAGCGCGTCGACCTCGCGCGGAGAATCGGAGAGTTCGTACGGCGCGGTCATGCTCGCCCTCCGGTCGGCAGGCCCACTCGAGATGAGATGCACGATGCTGTCATGTGAGCCTCCCGGATCCGATCCGGGTCGAGCCTAGTGAACGTCGAGGACATCATGGACCGGAGAACAGCGTCGGAGAGCCTGTCGGCTCTGGTCGAGCGTGTGCCCGAGGGGTGGACGCGCGTGACCTACGAAGGGCGGCCGTACGGGCTGTCTCGCACCACGCGGCTCGGCGGGCGGGTCATCACGATCACTGCCGAAGAGTTGGGCGGCACCGACCTCGTCAGCGCGAACGTGTACCGCACCTCGAACGCCGATCATCTGCGGGCGTGCGAGATGCCCGATGCGAAGGTGCTCGCGTTTCTGCACGGGTGGAAGTAGCGGACCGAATCTGACCTCTACCCCTGTGATCGTTGATTCCGGCGGCGCTTCCAGCCGTCAGGAATCAGGGAGAACAGCATGACCATCACGACCACGACCCACCTCAACTTCCGCGGCACGGCACGGCCGGCGCTCGAGTTGTACCAGTCCGTCTTCGGCGGCGAGGTCACGCTCGCCACCTACGGCGACTTCGGCATGCCCGCCGATGTTCCGGGCGCCGACAAGGTCGTCTTCGGACAGATCGCGAGCCCCGCCGGCATCCGTCTGATGGCGTACGACATCCCCGGGACGGACGAGACGGATGCCGCTGTCACCGCCGGCACGACCCGACGTGAGAACGGCGCCACCATCACCGATCGCACGTTCTTCCAGTCGCTGCAGGCGGAGTCGCTCGACGAGCTCACCCGCTACTGGACGGGCCTCGCCGAGGGTGCCAAGGTCGTCGAGCCGCTGGCGGCCTCGGCCTGGTCCGCCGGCTTCGGCATGCTCAACGACCGCTTCGGCGTGACCTGGGTGGCCGACGTGCAGGCGTGAGTCGGGCGCAGCGTGCACAACTCCTCCAGAATTCGGCGAGTCCTCACCGATGAGCCCGATGCGGACCAGATCCGGCACGTTCTGGAGGAGTTGTGAACGCCGCGCTCGCGCCACCGCCTCACACAGGCCAGGACGGATGCCGCGCAACGGCGACCTGCGCGGCCAAAGCCGTGAGCACGCGGGAACCGGGGGCGTCGAGGCCCAGACCCTCGGCCAGACCCAGCGCCAGGAGGGCGTGGCCTGCGGCGCCGGGGTGGAACGCGTCATCGAGCAGGCCCCACGGCATCCGCTCGTTCCCCGGGCCGGTGCCCACCGAGAACTCCTCGAAGCGGGCGTGCTGATCGACGAGGATCACGCCCTCCCGCTCGGCCGCGTCGCGGATCGCCTGCGCGAACTCCCCGATCCGCGCCCGGTCCGGCGCATGCAGCAGGTCGACGGTCGGCGGGGTCTGCAGCACCGGGATCGCGCCGAGCGCTCGCACCTGCCGCGCGAACTCCGTGATCGATGCCGCGAACGCCGCCACCTCGATCGGAGGGTCGAGCCACTCGGTCGTGCAGTCGTTCGTGCCGATCATGAGCGAGACGACATCCGGACGCCAGACGGCCACGCGACGCTCGAAGTCCTCGAGGATCAGGTCGGCCCGCCACCCCGTGACGGCGGTGTTGATCACGGCATCCTGCACGCGCCCCAGATCGCCGCGGATCAGCTCGTGCAGGTGGTCGACGTAGTTGCGCGCGCCGCGGGTGTGGATGAGCCCGTGCGTGATCGAGTCGCCGGTCAGCACCCACGTGACCGGCGCTCCGGAGGCCAGCAGCCCCCGGAGCGCCGAGCGGTCATCGCTCAACGACCCACCGTCAGCTGCACGTCGACGAACCGCGGGCGGTAGATCGAGGCGTCGTCGTAGACATCGCCGACGTTGTCGAAGGTGTTCACGTTGTACGACACGAGGATCCGGTTGCCCTGACGCAGGTTCGGGTGCTCGTGCGCGTTGTAGGTGAAGACGTCGGGGTCGCCGTACGAGCCCGCGGCACCCGTCTCCGGCGTGCGGTACAGCTCGACGGGCTCGGTGAACGGACCCGTGGGCGAGCACGAGGTGCGCGCTACGATGCGCGTGCTGAACAGCTCAGACGTGTCCTGCGTCACGAGCAGGTAGCCGTCTCTGAACTTCGCGACGCTGAACTCGTTCGCCACGTACGGCACGACCGGCACGGCATCCGCTTCGGCCGCCGACCAGCCGGAGCCGTTCCAGAACGTCCACGCCCCGGCGATGCCGTCGCGTCCCTCCGCCTTCGCGACGTACCCGGAGCGCACGCCGCCGGGGTCGGCGACGCCGTAGATGTACGTCGTGCGGCCCTCCTCGAGCGTCCACGAACCCCAGTTGATGCCGGTCGCCGAGGGCGAGTCGGTGATCGATTCGAGCTGCAGGGTGTCGCCGTCGAGGGTGGCGAGGCGGTTCGCGACCCACTGGAAGTCGAAGCTGCCGGTGCCGGTGCGCTCGAACTGCAGCAGCGGCACCTGCACGTCGCCGTGCTTCGCGGGCGTCGGATCGCCGATCCAGTACCAGGAGCCGTCGGCCTCGGGCGGGATGATGCCGGCCGGAGCCTCGGGAGTGCCGCCGGTGATCGTCGTCAGGCCGCCGCGGCGATCCTGCACGACCACGGAGTTGTTCACGAACGGCGAGTCGGTCGGACGCGAGCCGTCGGGGTTCACCGTGCCGAGGAACGTGTCCGAGAAGAACCACCCGGTCTCGCCCTTGCCGAGCGGCAGCGAATACGTGCTGTCGCCGCCGGTCCACGCGCCGCCGGTGTTGCCGTAGGTCGTGAAGGTGTCGGTCAGCCCTTGATTCACGGATGCCGTCGCCGTGAGCGTCTTGTCGACCAGCGAGCAGTGGCCGGGCCCGCCGCCGTGTCCGCCGCCGTGTCCGCCGCCCATGGGGACGGATGCTGTCGCCGGCGCGGCAGCGAGGAGGGCGGCAGCCACTCCGGCGGCGGCCAGCCCTGCGGTGATTGTCCTTCTTCTCATCTCGATCACTCCTTCGTGTTCGTGTGTCCGGCTTTTCGAATCGCGCAACTGGTCGATCCACGCCATCGAAAGCGACCAGTTGCGCGATTCGAAAGCCCTCCACTCCTTGCGGTCGGTCAGCGACCGGGGGTCGGGGAGACCCCTCCCGCCGCATCGATGTCGTACATCCGCTCGCCGACGCGCAGGCCGCGCAGGCGGGCGTGGGGGTCGATCGCGGCGACGCACCCGGCCGCGCGGATCGTGCCGTCGGCCGTGACGGTCACGCCGAAAAGCGCCTCGATCACGAGCTCGACCCACGCTCCCGACGACGAGCACGACCAGTCGATGATGTACGGCAGCTGCGGCGGAGCCTTGCGTGCTCCGCCGTTGATGCCGGGCACGGCCTCTTCGACGAAGTGCGCCTGCCCCATCGGTCCCTGGTTCGCGGTGCGCGAGAGACCTTCGATCCAGGTCGTGAGCACCTCGGGCGCACCGAGGGCGGCCAGCGCCCGTCCGGCATCCGCGGGCCACGCCGGGTAGGCGCCGTTCCACTGGTGGTCGGGCCGCGGGCTGTAGCTGGCGTCGGGATCCCAGGGCGACAGCGCCCGCATCCAGTTGTCGGTCTGCAGCTCGCGCTGGAAGAAGTCGACCATCTCCGCGCGGATGCCGGGGGCGAGGTCATCGGCGATCGTCGTGCCGACGACGCTGAAGTCGTAGCAGTGCCGCACCGGCAGCAGGGTGCCGTCGGGCTGCCCGGCGGCGAAGATCCCCTGCCCGGGAAGGTAGCGCTCGATGACCGCGGGCAGCAGCCCGTCGGCCTCGGCGCGCAGCGACGCCCCTGCCGCGGTGTCGCCCTGCAGCTCGGCGAGCGACGCGGCCGTGCGCATGCTCCACACGTTCGCCGCGTTCAGGCTCGCGACCTCGTGCGTGTACGAGCTCACGCATTCGAGCAGGTTGTCGATCTCGCCGTAGTCCGCGAGGGGTGCGTCGCGGCGCAACTTCTTCCACGCCGTCGCCCACTGCCGCACCGACTCCGCGATCGTGTGATCGCCGACGATCTCGTCGAGGAACGCCGTGTCGCCGGTGAAGCGCACGTAGTCGTGCACGAGTCGGGTCATGGCGTAGTCGTTGACCGAGTACCAGCGACCGACCGGGCCGCCGGTGAGCGATGACGTGCCGAAGTGCGAGTGGATGTCGAGCGAGATCCAGTGCCGCACTTGGCCCCGCATCTCGGCCGGGTCGAGCAGGGCGTGGCTGACCGAGCTGAGGCTGTAGTCCCAGATGAACGTCGTGGTGCCCCAGTAGTTGGGCATGAGGGTGTCGTACGAGCGCCCGAGCACGTTGCCGGCGAAATCGCGGCGGAACCAGATCACGCCGAGAACGGCCCACCAGTACAGGCGGCGGAGCGGCGCGGATGCCGTCTCGAGCACCGGCAGCGATCCCGAGAATTCGCCGTCGCCGGGATCGAAGGCGGCGCGCAGCTGATGGTTCCAGAACTCCTCCGCCGCGGTGACGACCCCCGGCACGTCGGCCGTCACGAGGTCATAGGTACGGGTGGCGTCATCCGCCGAGATCCCGACGGCCTGCACGTACGCGGTCCGCGCGGTCTCGCCTGCCGGCACTGCGAGAACGACGCTCAGCTCGCCCCCGCGCCCGTTCCCGCCGATCCCGGTCTCGAACTCCTCGGGAAGCGCCGCCACTCCGCTCAGCGCCGCGGAGCCCCCGATGATCCCCTGCACGCTCCAGGCCGCGGTATCCGTCGACGAGAAGAGCACGCGCTCGCCGTCGACCGTCGCCGAGTCGGTCTCCGAGGGCGATTCGGCATCGAGCCACGACTCCTTCGAGCGGGTGACGCGCGCCGCCGCCGAGAGCGACAGCCGCACCTCGCGATCCGACGGCCCGGTGTTGTGCACGGCGATGTCGATCGCCACGGCTGTCCGGCCAGGCACGCAGACGGTGGTCGTCTCGATCTGCAGGTCGCCGACGGTCGCCCGGCGCACCACCCGGTCCGCCCGCCACTCGTGCGTGACCGGCACGCCGTACGACGCGAACAGCCGCCCGTCGACGAACAGCACCGCCGTCTGAGCGAGGCCCTGCGACACCGGCGGGAACTGCACGGCGGTCAGGGCCGTGAGGTCGTGGTCGACCCGCACGGTGCCGAGCATGTTCGTCAGGCCCGAGGGCGCGATCATGTCGTCGAAGTGGTGGGTCACCGCATCGGCGGCGAGGTCATCGACGGTGGGGATGAGGGGATGCATGATGCCTTCCGAGGGGCGTGAGGGTCAGTACTGCCCGAGCGCGAGGCCCTTGGCGAAGAACCGCTGGGTGCAGAGGAACAGGATCACCGTGGGGAGCGACACGAGCACGGCCGCCGCGAGCACGACCGACATCTGCGCCCCGCCATACGTGCTCTGCATGCCGGACAGTGTGGTGATGATCGGACGGATATCGTCGGACTGGCTGAGCGTGAGGCCGAGCAGCAGGTCGTTCCACACGAACGTGGCCTGCAGGATGAAGATCGCGACCAGGGCGCTCGACGCCATCGGCAGGTACATCCGCGTGAAGATCCGCCACGTCGTCGCCCCGTCGAGCACGGCCGCCTCGAACACGTTGTGCGCGACGCCCGTGAAGAAGTTGCGCATCACGAAGGCCGAGAAGGGGATCGAGATCACGGTGTAGATGATGACCATGCCGACGCGGGTGTCGAACAGGCCGATGCGCGAGTAGGCGTCGAACAGCGGCAGCAGCACCATCTGCAGCGGGAAGACCGTGCCGCCGAAGATCACGACGAACCAGAGGAATCCGCGCTTCAGCCGCAGGGCGACGATCGCGAAGCCGGCAGCCGCACCCACGAGCACGGCGATGATCGGCGAGACGATCGAGTAGATCAGGGTGCTCACGATGCTGTTGCCGAGGCCCGACAGGGCGAACGCGTCGGCGAAGTTCTCGAACAGGTGGAAGTCGGTCGGGATCCACGACTCCTTCGAGGTGAACGTCGTCGGGTCCTTCATCGCGTTGACGACGAGGAGGTACGCGGGCAGCAGCCAGATGATCCCGAGGATGACGAGGACGGCCGTCCTGATGGCTTTCGACATGCTCACATCTCCTTCTTGGGCGAGAGCTGCTGGCGCAGATACAGCACCGAGGCGACGAGGGTGATAACGGTGAGGAACACCGCGATCGCCGAGCCGAGACCGTAGTCGCTGTTCACGAAGGTCTCCTTGTACATCGTCAGAGCGAGGGTCTCCGAGACCGTGCCCGGCCCGCCCTTGGTCATGCCCCACACGATGTCGAAGGTCTTCAGGCTCGCGACGATCGAGAGGCCCACGACGACCGCGGTGAGCGGACGCAGCATCGGCCACAGGATGCTGGTGAAGAGGCGGATGCCGCCGGCGCCGTCGATCCGGGCGGCCTCGAGCGGCTCTTTCGGGATCGCCTGCAGACCGATCGTGAACAGCAGCGCGTTCACGCCGACGCCCTGCCACGACGAGGCGATGATCATGACGATCGTGTTGAGGGGAGCATCCAGCAGCCACCGCGGCGGATCCGTGATGCCGAACGCCGCGAGCGCCTGGTCGAGTGCTCCGCCCGACGACAGGATGAACGACCACACCACGCCCACGCCGATGCCGGAGAGCGCGTAGGGGATCAGGAAGGGAAGGCGCAGCCAGATGCCGCCGCGGAGGTTCCAGGTCAGGAGCGCGATCGTGAGACCGATGCCGACCGGGATGATCAGCGTGCCGACCACCCACAGCACCGTGTTCAGGGCGGACCCGACGAAGTCGCCGTCGGTGAACATCTCGACGTAGTTGTCGAAGCCGATCCAGTCGGGGCTGCCCAGACCGTTGTAGTCCGTGAAGCTGAGGAACACCGTCCACAGCAGGGGCAGGTAGAGCAGGATCGCGACCAGGAACACGCCCGGGGCGATGAAGCCCCGGGCGGACCACTGGTACGGCGTCTTCTGGTGCGCCATCGGCGTGACTACTCCTGCTCTGCCCAGTACTTGTCAGCCGTGGCCTGGATCTTCTCGAGGTACGGCATCGGGTCGCCGGGGTTGGCGTTGAAGGCGCCGAACTGCTCGATCGCCGTGGTCACGATCTCGGTCGGCATGGCCTCGAAGAACCGGTCGTAGAGCGAGTAGCCGTCGCCGGCGATCTGCTCGCCGATCTCGGCCAGCGCCGGGTCGGACACCTTCGCCTTCGGGTTGAACGCGACGTCGCCGTGCGCGTCGTTCCAGGCGGTCTGCGCCTCGGGCGACATCCACCATTCGGCGTAGGCGAGACCGAGGTCGCGCTGCTTCGAGTTCTCGGCGGTGCACAGCGGACCCGATTCGACGGCCACCGGGGTGGTCTCGAGGTCGCTGTTCACCGCAGGGATCGCGAACATTCCGTAGTCGTCGGTGGTCATCCCGGCGCCGGCGAGGTTGCCCGCGAAGAAGGTGCCGAAGTTGATCATCGCGTAGTCGCCCTGCTTCAGGCCGACCGCGGGGTCGGTGGTGCTGCCCGCGTCGCTGAACCAGCCGTCCGCGTGCTCGTCGCGCCAGACGTTCATGATGTCGACGATCTCGGGGTCGGTGTACTTGACCTCGCCGGTGGTGAGGCCTTCGTACAGGTCGGGGTCGGTCGAGGCGACGAGGTGCTCGAACCACTGGAAGGTGAAGAGCACGCTGGTCTGGTAGTACGGCGTGACCCCGGCGCTCTTGAGCGTCTCGGCCGCGGTGTTCAGCTCGTCCCAGGTGGTCGGCACCTCGATGCCGTTGTCGGCGAACGCGGCCTTGTTGTAGAACATGATCCAGTAGGCGATGTTCATCGGCACGCAGTACTGCTTGTCGTCGTACGTGTAGCTGTCGCGCAGGTCCTCGCTCACCCAGCCCTCGTCGACGGCCTTCTTCCAGATGTCGGAGGTCTCGGCGACCAGGCCCTCGTCGACGAGCTCCTTGAGAGATTCGCCGGTGTGCCAGGTGAAGAGGCCGGGGGACTTGGCCGTGCGGAACGACTGCTTGATGAAGGCGTCGTACTGGTTGGCGTCCGAGTAGCCGGTCGTCTTCAGCGTGATGTCGGCCGCCTCGCCGCTCGTGCCGTTGAGCGACTCGAAGTCCGGCTTCCAGGCCGCCTTGTCGGTGTAGAAGTCGAGGGTGCCGGTGACCTCGCCGGAGCCGGCATCCCCTCCGCCTCCTGAGCAGCCGGCCAGGGCGAGCCCGCCGATGATCAGGCCGGCCAACCCGGCGGCGATCTTGCGTCGCGCGTTCATGCAGAACTCCTTCGTTCGTTCGGTGTGCTGTGTGCTGTTCAGTTGTCGCTCGTGCGCGAGCCGCGCACGTACGCCTTGACGGTCGCGAAGCGGGCGCTCCGCGAGTGCTCGGTGCGCTCGATCCGGTACGCGCCCACGGCGGCCGGCACGATGAACGTCTCGGCGTAGTGGATGACGAAGGGCTCGAAGGCGCCGGTCGGGCTGATCACGCGCACCTCGTCGCCCTCGACGAGGTTGAGCACGTTGACCGTGCCGTCGGTGTCGTGGTCGGCGCCCTGCGTGAACCAGTGGCGGCGCACCTCGATGAACTCGAGCTCGTGCAGCCCCGTGCTCTCCTCGGTCACGTCGTCGTCGGTGCGGATGGTCTCGACCTGGCCGACGAGGTTCTCGGTGACCCAGGCGGTGTCGCGGTCCCACTGGATGTTGCGGGTGCCGTGGTCGAGGTGCACCGGACGCGGGATGCCGTCGAGGCCGACGCGGCCCCAGTCCCAGAGCTTGAAGGTGAAGATGAACGGCGTCGCCGAGATCTCGAGCACCATCGAGTTCGCGCCCGAGCAGTGCACGGTCCCGGCGGGGATCGCGAAGTGGTCGTGCTTCTTCGCGGGGAACGCGTTGACATAGGTGTCGGCGGGGAACGGGTGGTCGCCGTCCTGCGCCGTGGCCAGATCGCGCAGCATCGCGGTGCGGTCGATGCCCTCCTTGGTGCCGAGGTACACGACCGCGTCGTCGCCGGCGTCGAGCATGTAGTAGCTCTCGTCCTGCGTGTAGTGCATGCCGAACGTGTTCTGGATGTAGTCGGTCAGCGGGTGCACCTGCAGGCTGAGGTTGCCGCCGTCCATCGTGTCGAGGAAGTCGAAGCGGATCGGGAACTCCGCCCCGAACCGCGCGTAGGTCTTCGCGCCGAGCAGCTCGACCGGGCGGCTGAAGACGAGGTCGAGCGCGGGGATCTCGATGACCCCGCCCTCCCCCTCGAGCAGGAGCGAGTTCTCCTCGGGCACGCAGTCGAAGCACCAGGCGTAGTTGTCCTTCGACGGGTCGAGCCCGATGAGGTTCTTCATCCACTGCCCGCCCCAGACTCCGGGATCGAAGAACGGCACGACGCGCAGCGGCCGGGTCGCGGCATCCTTCAGCGTCTGCCGGAACGCGGTGCCCGAGATCATGCCGGCATCCGGGGAGTCGGGGTGGGTCTCGGCGGGCGCGATCGCGTTGCCGTCGAGCACGAAGTCGAGGGTCTCGAAGAGGCCGCGCTTGTGGCGGTCGGCGACGCGCCACTCGACGAAGAAGCCCCGCTTGTACTTGCGGAGGTTGTCCTCGTCGGGGTTGGCGGCGCGCCAGTTGGTCGCGCCCTTGCGCTGGCGCAGCTGGATCTCCCAGCGCGCCATGTCGACGAGCACGGATGCCGCAGGCCCGTCGAGCAGCGGTTCGAGGATGGCGGCGCCCCAGCCGATGACGACGGTCGGCGCGGTCGTGATCGCGCGGGCGAGGGCGTCGAGCTTCTCGGCGTCGTAGAAGTCCGCGAGGGCGAAGTGGCTCATCACACCGAAGACGCGGTCGTCGGTGAGATTCGGGGCGATCAGCTGTTCGACCTCGGCCTCGGGGCGGGCGGCGGTCTCGACGTCGACGAGGGTCCATTCGGGGAGGGCGTCGCGCACGAGAGCGGTGAGCGCGGGGACGTCGACGCCCGGATACGTGTCGACGATCAGCACCGGTGCGGTGCCGGTCGCCCGGGCGCGCACCTCGGCGACCTCGGCCGCTTCGAGCCAGCCCGCGGCGCCGCGGAGGATCCGCTCGCCCTCGGGCAGGGAGATCGTGGGCTGCGTGTCGTAGCGACCCCGGGTGGTGTGCCCTTCGTGCATGTCGCTGATCGGGGTGGTCACTGATCCTCCTGGGAGTGCGTGGCGTAGGGCGGGGTGGCGCGGGCCAGGACGCTCAAGCCGCGTGCGACGGAGAGCTCGGGCTCGGGCGGGACGACGAAGCGGGGCGCCGTCATCGACGGCCACAGGTGTGCGGTGACGTACGACTCGATCGGCTCGCGGACAGCGGCTCCCGCGCGCAGGATGCCGCCGGAGAGGACCACGACCGTCGGGTCGTACGAGTGCACGAGCGTGGTGACGACAGCGCCCCACACATGCAGGAAGCTGTCGCGGATGTCGGCGTGCGCATCGGACGCGAAGATCTCGGACATCGTGACTTCACCTCGGTCGTTGAGCGAGCGAAGCGAGACGAAACGCGCTGAGTCCTCACCCTGGGTCGCTGAGCCTGTCGAAGCGCCGCCCAGCGCCCAGCTGCTCGCGAGCGCCTCGCCGCATCCGACGTTCCCGCACGGGCACACCGGTCCGTCGAGGTCGACCGTCACGTGTCCGCCGAGGATGCCGGCGTGCCCGGTGCGTCCGCGCAGCGGGGTGCCGTCGATCATGGCGGCCGTGCCGATGCCGGTGCCGAGGGTGACGAGCACGGCGTCGCGCTCGCCGGCGGCGACGCCGGTCGAGGTCTCGCCGACGAGCGCGGCACGGGCGTCGTTCTCGACGACGGCGGGGAGTTCGAACTCGCGGACCGACCAGGCGTTCAGGTCGAAGTCCTGCAGGAAGTCGTACTTGGCGTTGGCGTGCAGCATCCGCCCGGTGTCGGGGCCGACGACTCCGGGGACCGCGATGCCGACGGCATCCGCTCTCCTTCCGGTTCCGGCGAGGAGCTGGCGCGCTGCGACGGAAGCGGCGGCGAGGTCGGCCGCGCCGCCCTGCACGGGGATGCTGCCCGACGCGAGAACGCGCGCATCGTCGATGACGGCGAGCTTGATCTCGGTGCCCCCGAAATCGATGCACAGCTCCATTGACGTCCTCCTCGGCGAATGTTGGTAACGTTATCAATGAGGTTGCGGAGGTGTCAACACCCTTCTCACGATCACGCGAACGGCCCCGTTCCGTGCGACCCGGCCCGCTCTGGACGCACACAGAGGGCCCGTTCGGCCGCAAGGGGCCGGGTCGGCAGGTCGGAGGCTCAGCGCACGCCGCGCAGCGCGACCGGCAGCTCGATCTCGCGCACCGGGGCGTCGCGCTCGCCGCCGTCGAGCCGGTCGAGCAGCAGTCGCGCGGCCGTGCGGCCGAGCTCGCGCGGGTCGTGATCGATCACGCTGATCGGCACGGGCGAGAGTTCGGCGAGTTCGAAGTCGTCGAAGCTCATCAGCTCGGGGAACTCCGCGGCCGCGCGCGAGCCGGTGCCGATCTGGTGGCTGATCTCCTTGAGCGCGCCGATCGCGTTGCGGTTGTTGGCGCAGAAGATCGCGGTAGGCGGGTCCTCGATGCGCAGCAGGGCGCGCGTGGCCTCGCGGGCCTGGTCGACTGTCTGCTGATTCGCCGAGACGAGGCGCTCATCGACCGGCAGGCCGCGTTCCTCGAGCGCCCGCACATATCCGGCGTAGCGCCGCGCTCCGGTGAAGATGGAGAGCGTGTTGCCGAGGTAGCCGATGCGGGTGTGGCCGCTGTCGATGAGGGCGGTCGTGCCGCGGAAGGCGCCGTCGATGTCGGCGAGCACCACGCTGTCGGCCTCGAGCCCGTCGATGCGGCGCGAGGCGAGCACCACGGGAACGCCTTGGCTCTGCGAACTCGCCAGGTGGGCGGATGCCGTGCCGGCCGGCACCACGATGAGACCGTCGACGCGGCGGCCGAGGAAGTCGCCGACGAGATCGGTCTCGCGCGTGACGTCCTCCGACGTGTTGCCGAGCAGGATGCGGCGGCCGGTGAGCGCGGCCTCTTCTTCGACGCCGAGTGCGAAGGTGCTGTAGTACGGGTTCGCGATGTTGGTGATCGCGACGCCGATGAGTCCGCTGCTGTGACCCGGACGGATGCTGCGCGCATTCTCGTTCCGGTGGTACCCGAGCTCGGCCACGGCTTCGAGCACCCGCTGCTGCACATCCGGCTTGACGTTGAGGCCGCCCGACAGGGTGCGCGACACGGTCATGGGGCTGACGCCGGCGCGCAGCGCGACCTCTTTGACGGTGGGGCGGCGTGTGCGTTCGCCCATGCCCTGCCTCCGCCCTGATGCTGCCGCAGTCCTGCCTGTGATCCAAGGGAACGTTACCAGCGCACCGCAGAATATCGGAGGTGTCTCGGGGACCCGGCGATGCCGACGCTGCGACGTGTCAAGGGCCTCCTCCGTCCTCGCCGGCCTGGCCTAGAAAAGGTGCAGACAGAAGGGATCACCGCATGGCTGCAGGCGATATCGAGACATTCCACCGCGACGGCATCTGGTTCAATCGCATCGAGGGGGAGTCGCAGACGCTCGGCGACGGCTTCGAGAGCGAGGCCGAGGCCGCGAAAGCCGGCCGAGAGGCGGCCGTCGCACGCCAGGTGCAGCACTCGGTGCGATCGGAGGAGGGGCCGTCCGCCGACGCCCCCGGAGAGGATCCGCACCCCCGCGATCTGTACCCGCGAGGATCATGACACCTCGGGGGCGTAGCATCGGCCCCAGGTGCGCGCATCACGCGCATCGTCGCGAACACTTCCGGAGGGAATGCAATGCAACTGGCGATGGTCGGACTCGGACGAATGGGTGCGAACATCGTTCGCCGGTTGATGCGCGCGGGCCACGAGTGCGTGGTCTATGACGTGAACGCGGAGGCCGTGCAGGCACTGGTCGCCGAGGGGGCGACCGGTGCGGACAGCATCCCCGATCTGGTGTCGAAGCTCGAGGTGCCGCGCGCCGTCTGGATGATGGTGCCCGCATCGCTCACCGCGCAGGTCGCTGACGAGGTTGCCGCGGCTCTCGAATCCGGTGACGCGCTCATCGACGGCGGAAACTCGAACTACCGCGACGACGTGCGCCGCGCGGCGGCGTTCCGCGAGAAGGGCATCGACTACCTCGACGTCGGCACGAGCGGCGGCGTCTTCGGACTCGAGCGCGGGTACTGCCTCATGGTCGGCGGGCCGGATGCTGCGGTGCAGCGCCTCGAGCCGATCTTCCGCACGATCGCTCCCGGCGCCGGCGAGATCGAGCGAACCCCGGGTCGCACCGGCGACTTCGCGCCCGAGGAGCTGGGCTTCCTTCACTGCGGCCCGTCGGGCGCCGGTCACTTCGTGAAGATGGTGCACAACGGCATCGAGTACGGCATCATGGCGGCGCTCGCCGAGGGCCTCAACCTGCTCGACAACGCGGATGCCGGTATCCGCGAGGCGGAGCACTCCGCCGAGATCGCCCCGCTCGAAGAGCCGGAGTTCTACCAGTTCCCGATCGACACCGCGAAGGTCACCGAGCTGTGGCGCCGCGGGTCCGTGGTCTCGTCCTGGCTGCTCGACCTCACCGCCGCGGCGCTCAACGAGAACCCGAAACTCGACGGCCTGGCCGGTCGCGTCTCCGACTCGGGCGAAGGCCGCTGGACGGTCAAGGCGGCGGTCGACGTCGGCGTTCCCGTGCCCGTGCTCGCGGCATCCCTCTTCGAACGCTTCGCGTCGCGCGGCGAGGACCACTTCGCGAACCAGGTGCTGTCGGCGATGAGGCTGCAGTTCGGCGGCCACCAGGAGCTTCCCGCCGGTGACGTGCTCGAGGCCGGGAGCCGACGGTCGGAATCGGGTTCGGGCAGCTGACGGATCGCGGGTCGAGCGTGTTGCAGGTGTGCGTCAATGGCGCGAGAGACATCGCGGAGCATCCGTGGCTGGTCGCCGATCCCGCCGTCATCGCGGAAGACGCGGCGCGGTCTGTTGCGGCGGGAGCGCAGGCGATCCATGTGCACCCGAAGGATGCCGCGGGCAAGGACAGCGTCGACGGCGGCGATGTCGCGCGATGGCTGCGTGCGGTGCGCGCGGCGTGCCCCGACGTGCCGGTGGGGGTGACGACCGCCGCCTGGGCCGAGCCCGACGTCGAGCGGCGTCTCGCGGCGATCGAGGCATGGACGGAGCTTCCGGACTTCGCCTCGGTCAACTGGCACGAGGCCGGGGCCGATGCGGTCGCCGCGCTGCTGCACAGCCGCGGCATCGGCGTCGAAGCGGGGATCTGGGATGCCGGCGGCCTGGAGGTGTGGCGGGCGTCACCGGTGCGCGGTGACTGCCTGCGCGTGCTGGTCGAGCTGCCCGACGAGGCGGCCGAGGTCGTGCGCGACCACGCCGAAGGCCTCATCGCGCACGTGCTGCTCGAGGAGCCGGACATGCCGATCCTGCTGCACGGCGAGGAGGGGTCGGCCTGGCCGGCCTTCGACCTCGCCGTCGAGCTCGGCCACGACACGCGGATCGGCCTCGAAGACGTGCTGACCCTGCCGGATGGAATGCCGGCCTCGACGAACGCGGCGATGGTGCGAGAGGCGGTGGGGCGGATGCAGGGGCACGGAGCTTTGTCGTCGTGACTCCACCCCTGTAGATTTAATATAACTATTCACGGCGAGGGGACGGGCGTGCTCTACAAGCGGGTCTACGAAGCGCTGCGCGAGGCGATCACTCAGGGCACCTACGCCGTCGGCGAGAAGCTGCCGTCGGAGGCCGAGCTGTCGAAGCAGTTCGAAGTCAGTCCGATCACGGTGAAGCGGGCGCTCGAGCTGCTGTGCTCCGACGGCATGATCATGCGCCGGCCGCGCATCGGCACGGTCGTCACGAGCGCCACCCCGACCGCGGCCACGGTGCGCGTGACCGCCGAGCCCGCGCGCGACTCCACCCTGATCGGCTGCGTGCTGACCAGCTTCGACGACACCTTCGGCAACAAGATCATCGAGGGCATCCTCGCGGCGACGGGTGCGGACACGCACGTCATCATCAAACGGTCGGGCGGCGACCTCGCCGACGAGGACGCCTGCATCCGTGCGCTGGTGGATGCCGGCGTCGACGGCCTCATCCTGCTGCCCAGCTCGTCGGAGTACATCCCCCCGGCGGCGCTCGAACTGGTCGCGAAGAAGTTCCCCGTCGTGATCCTCGACCGGATCTTCGACGGCATCCCGGTGTCGGCTGTCTGCTCCGACAACGCCGCCGGCGGCCGCGCCGCGACCGAGCACCTGCTGGAACTCGGGCACCAGACGATCGGGTTCGTGAGCTCGACCAGTCACGTGTCGTCGAGCGACGACCGGCGCAGCGGCTACATCCACGCACACGCCATGAACCATCTGCCGCTGGAGAACCGCGCCGAGCTGCGCACCATCGGCTCGACCGTGCCCGGAAGCTCCGAGACCGCCGAAGACGACATCGCCCGGCTGGTCGAGTTCGTGGAGCAGCATCCCGACATCACGGGATACGTCGCCGCCGAGTACAACATCGCCCTGATGCTGCGCGAGGCATGTGACCGGCTCGGGCTCGACGTGCCCGCCGACGTCTCGATCGTGTGCTTCGACCACCCCGACGCGTTCTTCGACACCCGCATGTTCCGGTACACGCACATCCGTCAGGAGCAGCACGAGCTGGGCGCCAAGGCCATCGAGTCGGTGCGGCGGCAGATCGGCGCGGCGCATGCGATCGAGAAGGTCGTCCTTCCGACCGAGCTCGTGGTGGGCGCGTCGTCGGCGGCGCCGCGGGCCTGATCCCGGCCGACGAATCTCGGACACCGCGACGTTTCTCGGAGAGTTCTCCGGGGATTCATCCGAGAAACGTCAGGACCTCCGAGAAACGTCACCCCCGCGGACGCCGTGGGCACACGAATCCGCCCGCAGGCCGAAGCCCACGGGCGGATCCGCGCCGAGACTCAGCCCGCGACGCGCTCCCCCATCGTCGCGCCGGCCTCGGCCCCGGCATCCCTCGCTTCGAGACGCGCCCGCTGCTCGACGGCGAAGATCGCACTGACCATGGTCGAATACGGGATCCACTCGACCGGACCCTTCGACCAGTCGTTCCCGGGGCGCAGCCGTCCGCCGACGAGACCGTTCGCCCACAGGGCATCCGTCCCTGCGCGCAGGAACCGCTCGAGTTCGGCGCGCTCGTCCCCGAACGAGCCCTCCGCCGCGAGCACCGCCAGCAACTCGCCGAGATACCGGTAGTACACGCCCTTGAAGAGTCCTTCGTCGCCGCCGTCACCCTCGTCGGGGAACACGGTGCCGTCGCTCAGCTCCCGCACGGCGGTGGATGCCGTCTGCACGGCCCGCTCCAGGAACGCACGGTCGCCCGTCGCCCCGAACAGCTCGACGGCGGCCCCCACGTACAGACCCTGGTTGTAGGTGAACCGCCACTGCGTGTCGACCCGGCCGTCGCCCTCGCGGTTGACGCCGTCCTCGACGAAGCCGTCGGCGCCGACGAGGGTGGCCGTCAGCCAATCGAAGGCCGTGCGCGCGTACCCGAGGTAGTCGCGCGAGTCGTCGAGCCGGCTCAGCCGCACAGCGAGGATCACGAGCGGACCGTTCGCCGGAGTGTTCTTGTACGCGAGCTGCTGCTTGCGCCAGGCGAGGCTCCACCCGAGGGTGTCGTTCCACCCCTCGGCGATGACGTGGTCCCAGATCGCGATCGCCTCGTCGAGGTACCGCTGCTCGCCGGTCGCCTCATGCACACGCTCGAGCGCGAGGGCGAACCACAGCATGTCATCGAAGTAGTCGTTGAAGAGCTGTCCGCCGTTGCGCTCGACGATGTTGTCGCGGGCGACGATCGCCAGCGAGCGCCAGGCCGGATCGCCGGAGCGCTTCCAGGCATCGATGCGGGCGTCGATCACGTGGGCGAGCCACCAGTAGTTGAACACCTCGGTGTTGCCGCGGTCGTGCGGGTGACTGTTCGCGAGGTACTGCGAGCCGCCCACCCGGAAGAAGTGGTCGAGGCTCTGCTGCGCGATGTCGGCGCGGGCCGACCAGGTCTCAGCGGTCGTGCTGGTCATGATTCCTTTTTCTGTGGTGGCGTTCGAATCGCGCAACTGGTCGGTTCGGGCCGTCAATAGCGACCAGTTGCGCGATTCGAAGGAGGGGGTGGGCCGAGTCAGCGGTTCTGCTCGAGGATCTGGTCGCCCTGCTCCTGCGCTTCCTTGAGCGCCTGCTCGGCCGAGATCTCGCCGGACAGGAAACGCTCGAGCGCCGGGACGAGGGCTTTGCCGTCGACGTCGGAGTATCCCTTCACGTTCGGGCGGGCCTGCGCGTAGTTCATCGTCTCGATGAAGGCGGAGTAGTGCTCGTTCTCGGTGAAGTACGGGTCGTTCGCGGCCTCGATGTTCGCGGGGATCCACCCGGCGATCTCACCGAAAGCGACGCCGTTCTCGGCCTCGGTCGTCCACCACTTCATGAACTCCCATGCGCCTTCAGCGTTCTTCGCGCCCTCGGGGATGACGAGCCCGAAGCCGCCCATGTACGCGCCGGTGTCGCCGTCCGGCCCGGCGGGCGGCGGCACGACGCCGTACTCGAGGCCGTCGACCTTGTCGAGTGTCGAGAGGGCCCACGGTCCGTCGAGCTTCATCGCCGTCTTGCTCTCGGCGAACGAGTCTCCGGTGTCGCCGAAGCCCTGCTCGTAGACGTCGGCGTCGAGCAGACTCTTCCAGAACTCGAGCACCTCGATGCCCTCGGGGCTGTTGTACGCGGTCTTGGTCTGGTCGTCGTTGAGCAGCTGCCCGCCGGCCTGGGCCAGGTACATGTTGAAGAGTCCGGGATCGCTCAGGTCCATGCCGGCCTGGGTGAGCTTGCCGCCGTCGGACACCGCGAGGGCCTCGGCCGCGGTCTTCAGCTCTTCCCAGTTCGTGGGTGGCTCGACACCGGCATCCGCCAGCAGGGTCTTGTTGTAGAGCAGCGAGCGGTTGTCGACCAGGAGCGGCAGGCCGTAGAGGGTGTCGTCGACTGTCATCTCGCCGAGGGCCGGCTCGTAGAACATGCTCGTGTCGACGTCGTCCTTCTCGACGAACTCGTCGATCGGCGCGAGTGCGCCCTTCGGCGCGTAGAGGGCGGTCTGGTACCTGTCCCACAGCACGACGTCGGGAACCTGGCCGCCGGCGAGGGCGGTGAGCAGCTTCTCCTCGACGAGTTCCTGCGGCACGTACGAGACCTCGTACTCGTCCTGGGATTCGTTGAAGCGGGCGGCCTGCTCCTCGAGCTGATCGACCTGGTCTCCCGACCAGGAACCCCACATGACGACGGGTTCGGGTCCGTCTCCGGATGCCTCGCCGCCGGAGCCGCCGGACGCGCAGCCGGCCACGGTCACGGCGAGCGCCGCGGTGGCGACGACGCTCAGTACTCGCAGGTGTTTCTTCATCGAACTCTCCTTGGTGATGGTGTGCGGGGTGAAGGGGGAAGTGTCATTTCGAGCCGACGTGCGCGACGCCCTCGATGATGTATCGCTGGGCGAAGAGGAAGACGAGCAGCACGGGCAGGCTCGCGATCACAGTCCCCGCCATGAGGGGTCCGTACGCGGTCTCGTAGTTGTTGACGAACGAGGCGAGCCCGACCTGGACGGTCATCATGTCCTGGCTGTTGAGCACGATCAGCGGCCAGAGGAAGTTGTTCCATCCGGCTTGGAAGCTGATGATGCCGAGCACGGCGAGTCCGGCCTTCGCGAGCGGGAAGTAGATGATCGCGAAGATGCGGAACTCGCTCGCGCCGTCGATGCGTGCGGCCTCGCCGAGCTCGTCGGGCAGCGTCTCGAAGAACTGCTTCATGAAGAAGACGGCGAAGGCGCCGGCAGCTCCAGGGATGATGACGGCCCAGTACGTGTTGATGAGGCCGAGTCCGCCCTGTCCGAAGACGTCGTTGCCGCCCGCGAAGGGGATCGACCGCAGGATGAGGAACGAGGGGATCATCGTGATGATGCCGGGGATCATGAGCGACGACAGGAACACGGCGAACACCGCCGCCCGGCCCTTGAACCGCAGCTTCGCGAGGGCGTACCCGCCCAGGGCGCCGAAGAAGATGTTCGTCGCCGCGCCGCCGATGCCGAGCACGAGCGAGTTCACGAAGTACCGACCGAACGGCACCTCGCCGAACACCTGCAGGTAGTTCTCGATCGTCGGGTTCGCGGGGATGAGGTTGAGCGCTCCGGAGAGGATCTCGCTCGCCGGCTTGAGCGAGGTCGAGATGGTCCAGACGAGGGGCGCGACGGTGATGATGCTGATGAGCACCACGCCGATGTACCAGGCGGTCGTGCCGACCTTCTGCCGGGTGGTCTTCTTGCGCTGCGTGGGCAGCGGGGCGAGAGGAGCGGATGCCGCGAGGGCGGTCTCGACCGCCCGACCGCCGTTGAGGGTGTTGGTCATCAGACGTTCCTCCTGTTCGTGAGGCGCGCATTGAGCAGGGAGAACACGAGGATGATGAGGAACAGCACGAACGAGAGGGCCGACGCGTACCCCATCTCGAGAGCGCCGAAGCCCTTGTTGTAGATGTAGTAGACCATCGTCACGGTCGAGTTGCCCGGGCCGCCCTTGGTCAGCACGTAGGCCTGATCGAACACCTGGAAGGCGCCGATGATGAGCAGCGTCGACACGAGGAACGTCGTGCGGGTGAGCGACGGCAGGGTCACGTAGCGGAACTGCTGCCACGCGTTCGCGCCGTCGAGGCGGGCGGCTTCGTAGAGGTCGTTCGGCACGCCCTGCAGGCCGCCGAGGAAGATGATCATGTTGGCGCCGAAGCCGGCCCAGACGCTCATCATGACGATGGCGATCATCGCCCACTGCGATTCGTAGAGCCACGCGGGGCCGTCGATGCCGAACCAGCCGAGCACCACGTTGAGGAGGCCGTTCTGGGGGTTCAGCATCCAGAACCAGATGGTGGCGGTCGCGACGGTGGAGGCGACGACGGGGATGTAGAAGAGTGTCCGGAAGATCCGCACCGCGCGGTGGCGGCGGTTCAGCAGCAGGGCCGCGCCGAGGGCGACGATGAGCCCCGCGGGCACGTAGAGGATCGTGTAGTACGCGGTGTTGCGCAGGGCGATCCAGAAGAACGGGTCGACCGCGATCTCGAAGTAGTTCTCGAGCCCGAGCCACTCGAAGTCGCCGACGATCGCGTAGTCCGTGAAGCTGATCACGAGGGCCATGACGATCGGCAGGGCCATGAAGACGACGAACAGCACGCCGGGCACGAGCAGGAACAGCCAGGCGTTCCAGGTCATCTGCCGGGCCGAGGGGTTGCGTGACCTCCGTGTGCGGCGCGGCTTTCCCGCGGCGGGCGGCTCGATGTCGGATGCCGGGCGCTCGAGCGTCGGGGCGCTCATGCCGGACGCACTTCGGTCAGGGGCACGCGAGTGAGGGTGCGGAGCCCGGTGATGTCGAGCACGAGTTCGCAGAACATCGCGTTCGCCCACGAGAACCATTCGCGGGTGAAGGTTGTGGGATCCGTCACGAGGAACGACTCGTGCATGAGGCCGGTTCCGGCATCCGTCTCGAGCAGAAGGCGGCGGATGCGGTCCTTCTCGGCGGGGTCGTCGGTGGTGAGCGCCTCGATGCAGAGCCCGATCGGCCAGACATGGCCGGCGGGCGTATGCGGGCTGCCCAGCCCGCTGGAGTCGGTGCCTGAGGGGAGCTCGCCCTCGACCCAGGTGGGGTTCGCGGTGCTGAGGATGAAGCGGCGCGTCGCGAGGTACAGCGGGTCGTCGGCGCCGCACCACCCGAACATCGGCAGGGAGAGAAGGCTGGGTACGTTCGCGTCGTCGAGAAGCAGGATGCCGCCGCGCCCGTCGATCTCGTAGGCGTAGACGTCCTCTTCGGAGGGGGCGGCGACGACCGCGTGCTCGTCGATGCCGCGCTGGATGTCGGCGCGGAGTCCGCGTGCGCTCGCCGCGAGGTCGTCGTCGCCGAGCACGTCGCGGGCGATCGTCTCGATGTGTTGCAGCTCGACCGCCGCGAACATGTTGCCGGGCACGTTGTAGCCGTGCTCGCAGGCGTCGTCGCTGGGGCGGAAGGCCGACCAGGTGAGTCCGGTCGGTACGGTCTCACTGCCGCGTCCATCGCGCACGAGAGTGTCGGTCGAGGGGCCGTCGAGCCGCTGGAACCGATACGTCGAGCGCTCTTCGTGGTGCTGTTCGGTGCGCCAGAGAGCGATGATCGTTCTGGCCGCGCGGGCGAAGGAGTCGCCGAGGTGGTCGGTGCGTCCGGTGATGGTCCAGAGGTCGTGGGCGAGCTGGATCGGGTAGCAGAGCGAGTCGACCTCGTACTTGCGCTCCCACACCCAGGGCGACTGCTCGGTGAGGTCGCTCTGGTGTCCGGCGCCGTTCGCCTCGGCGTTGAAGGCGTTGGCGTAGGGGTCGAGCAGCACGTACTCGACCTGCCGGCGGGAGACCGCGGCGATCATGTCGCTGATCGTCTGGTCCTCGGCCGCGAAGTGCAGGTACGGGCCGAGCTGGGCGGTCGAGTCGCGCAGCCACATCGCGGGGATGTCGCCGGTGAGCATGAAGAGCGTGCCGTCGGGCATCTCGCGCAGGGTCGTGCCGAGGGTGTTCTCGAAGCAGCGCTCGAACATGGCGGTCGTCGCCTCGTCGGTGCGCTCGCGGACGCGCTCCACGACGGATCGGATGAAGGCCGAATGGGTGTGAGCCACGATGCTCCTCGGTCGAAGTTCTGCCGCCCTGCGTTGGGCGACGTGACCGAGTGTAGGACGGAAACACGAATAAGTCTATTTATATTGTCTGGGGTTAAAAAAATATATGTAATGCTGGACGTCGGTCCCGCTCCGCGTCTCCTGAGTAGCCTGAGCGCATGTTCTCCTACGGCGTCCTGACCTTCATCCTCATCTATGTCGCGATCGCCCTGATCGCCGCACTGATCCTGTGGTTCGTCATCTACACGGCAGTGCGTGCGGCGCTGACCACGCACCGACAGGCTGTCGCCGCGGAGCGACACGGCGCGAATGAGTGACGATCACCGCACCGGCGCAGGTCGAGGGCCGTCCTTCGCGATCGGCGTGGGCGGCGGCATCCTGGGCCTCCTGCCGTGGTTCGTCGGTGGCGGCATCCTCCCGCTGCAGAACCTGTGGGCGACCGAGACGATGCCGGAGGACATGCCGTTCGTCCTGCTGCCGCTGAGTCAGTACTCGGCGATGCTGCTGTTCGTTCTCGTGCTGATCGGCGGGGTGTTCGCCGGAGTCGCGGTGCACGTGCTCGCTCGGCGGCGCGCGGTCGCGGCGTGGCCGGCATCCGTCGGGGTCCTGCTCGTTCACCTCATCGCGGCGGTGCAGAGCTTCGCCGTGCTCGGCGGGGGCCTCGAGCTCGGGGGCGGTGACAGCCGCACGGTCGTCTACTTCGCCGGGATGCTCGGCGGCACGATCGCCGCAGTCCTCCTGGCGCAGGTCGGCTTCTGGATGACGTCACGTCGCTCCGTCGGGATCGCGGCGTTCGGTGTCGCGCTCGCCGCGGTGCCGTTCGGAACCTGGTTCACCCGCTGGTTCGTCGCGGTCACCGGTGAGGCCTTCGCATCCGCCGTCCTGTCCGACGTGGGGCGCTGGCTGCCGGCCGCGGTCGTCGGCGGCGCGCTGATCTGGTGCGGGGTGCGACCGCTGTGGCGGCTCGTCATCTGGGTCGTCTCTCTGCTGGCGCTGTGGGTGCTGCCGGCGCTGTTCGGCGCGCTGCAGTACGGACTCGGCATGCGGGTGCTCGACGGCGACATCCCCGAGATGATGCGGGCGTCGGCGCAGGTGTTCCCGATGATGCTGGCCGTCGGATGGCTGCCGGTGATCGTGGCGCTGGTCATCGCCGTCGTCGGGACCGTCGTGCGGATGAGCGTCGCGCGGGACAGGGCGGATGCTGCGCCGACGCGGTGACGATTCGCGGAGCCGGTGACGATTCGCGGAGAGTTTCCCGTGGATGACTCCGTGATTCGTCAGCACCTCCGCGAAACGTCGGCCCCCGTCCATCCGAGAGCCGTGCTATTTTCTCGGGAGCGTCGCGTGTCGGTGGCAGGCTGTGTCAGACATGGAGGCGTGGGATCCGAAGGAGCACGACGATGAACACGTCGACCCCTTCGCCCTCACGTGACTGAGGGCGAGAAGACCAGGCTCATCGCCTGGGGCAAGGAGCTGCGCAGCGTCCACGGGCGGCTGCGCACAGCACTGTCCATCACGCGGGAGGCGCTGGCATCCGGCGAACCACCGGGCGGATCGGCGACTCGCGATCTGCTGCTGTTCTGCCACGGCTTCTGCGCGGCGCTGACCGGGCACCACGAGGGGGAGGACCGGGAGCTGTTCCCCGCGATCGCCGCGGAGCATCCGGAACTGCGGGAGACGCTGCGCACGCTCGAGCAGGATCATTCGATGATCGGGCACCTGGTCGGCGGCCTGCAGACGGCGGTGGATGCATCCGCCTCGCCTGACGAGTTGTCGCGGCACCTCGAGGGCATCGCGGCGATCATGGAGAGCCACTTCCGCTTCGAGGAACGACAGCTGCTGACCGTGCTCGAGACGCTGGAGTGGGATGCCGACCCCGGCAGGGTTCTCGGGCCGCTGTGACCGGTGGGCCGATCAGCGGGCGGCGTCGACGACGCAGAAGCGGTTGCCCTCGGGGTCTTCCATGATCACGTAGTCGGCGTCGGCCGGTCGCTTGTCCCAGTGCACCTCGCGCGCGCCGAGGTCAGTCAGGCGGCGCACTTCGGCGGGTTGATCCTCGGCGTAGAGATCGAGGTGGATGCGCGGTGGGAGCACCCGCTCGGAGTGCGCGGCATCGAGCGAGATGCAGGTGCCGTCGCCTTCGCGCGGGCGGAGCACGACCCAGTCCGGCTCTGCGGGGTCCCTCTCGACGAGATCGAGGGCGGCCTTCCAGAACGCGGCCTGCGCCGGCAGGTCGGTGACGCGGATGACGATCGAACCGATGGTCAGCATGCGGACGAGTCTAGGCACGAGGGGCGACAGCGGCCAGGGGCGGATGCCGGGCCACCGCGTCACGGATGGACACGCGATATGCCGGGCGGGCGAGGCGTTCTAGATTGGAGACTTCCCCCGAAGGAGTTCCCGTGTCCGACTTTTCCGCCCGCCGTTCCTGTTGCGGCCACCGCGCCTGATCGGCATCCGCTGTGACCGACCCGCACGCTCCGCATCCGTTCGACGCCCGCTCGCGCGTACACCTCGATCGCCCGCACAGCCGTAAGTGGAGTCTGCATCCCGGGCACATCGGGGCGTGGGTCGCGGAGATGGACTTCGGCGTCGCGCCGCCGATCGCCGAGGCGCTGCAGCGGGCCGTCGTGGACGAGAACCTCGGGTATCTTTCGCCGCCGGTCGCCGCGGAGCTCGGCGAGGCGACGGCCGACTGGATGCAGAACGAGTACGGGTGGGCCGTCGACCCGGAGCGGGTGCATCCGGTGTCGGATGTGATGGCCGCTCTCGGCGTCGCCATGCGGGAGTATGTGCCCGAGGGATCGCCGGTGATCGTGCCGACTCCGGCGTACATGCCGTTCCTGACATATCTGCCGGGGATCGGGCATCCGGTCATCGAGGTTCCGGGCATCGAGGTCGACGGGCGCTGGCAGCATGACCTGCAGGCGATCGACGAGGCCTTCGCCGCGGGGGCGCGGACGCTGGTGCTCTGCAACCCGCACAACCCGACCGGCACGATCGCGGGACGCGAGGAGCTCGAGGCGATCGCCGCGGTCGTGGAGCGTCACGGCGGCCGTGTGTTCGCCGACGAGATCCATGCGCCGCTGCGGTTCGACGGCCGTCCGTTCATCCCGTATGCCTCGATCTCCGAGGCGACCGCCGCGCACACCGTCACCGGCACGAGCGCGTCGAAGGCGTGGAACATTCCGGGGCTGAAGACCGCGCAGCTGATCACGTCGAACGATGCCGATCAGCAGCTGTACAAGCGGTTCGGGTTCGCCGTCCAGCACGGGGCCTCGACGCTCGGGGTCGTCGCGTCGACCTCGGCATACCGCGAGGGCAAGCCGTGGCTCGACGATGTGATCGCGTATCTGGACGGGTCTCGACGGATGCTGGCCGGTCTCGTGGAGCAGCATCTGCCGGGTGCCGTCTACCGCATTCCCGAGGCGACATACATCGGCTGGATCGGTACCGCCGCTCTCGGAATCCCCGGCCCGCCGGCGGAGTTCTTCCGCGAGCAGGCCGGCGTCGTCCTGACCGAAGGGCGGCTGCTGGGCCGCGAGTATGCCGATTACGTGCGCATCGTGTTCGCGACGCCGCGGCCCGTGTTGGAGGAGGCGCTGGCGGCGATGGGGGATGCCGCGCGCCGAGGTCGCGGCTGAGATCACGCGGCGCCTCGCACGAGGGCCTTCAGCGGACCGCCTCGAGCGGATAGCGTGAACCCGAGCCGAGGCGGGTCAGCGGTCGTGCTGACGTCTCTCGAAAGAGGAGAAGACGATGAGCGAAGCGAAAGACGACTGGACCGTTCAGATCCTCGCGCCCGAGCCGGCGGTGCCATCGACGGAGTACCGCGCAGGGAGGCCCTTCAACGAGTACTCGCTGTCCGGTCCCAGCCGCCGCGGTGGCCGCGTCGTCGATGCGAGCGTCGACGCGATCAAAGCGAACTGGCAGGAGACGATCCGGAAGCTCGCCGAGATCGGCGACGGCATCGACGACGATGCGGCCGGCTGGGGCGTGTCCGAGATCGAGGTCGGTCTCACCCTCAGCGCGAAGGGGCAGCTGCTCTTCATCGCGGAGGCGAGTGCCGAGGCATCCGTCAAGATCACACTCACCCGCCGGCGCCCATGACGCGACGCCGGCGCGCTGGATCAGAAATGCCTCCCGTCGGGTCGGTAGAGAAGCGTTTCTGATCCAGCATCGCGGCAGCGCGGCCTACTGCACCGACCAGCCTCCGTCGCTCGCCAGCACGGCGCCGTTGATGTTCACGGCGTCGTCCGACAGCAGGAACGTGATCGACGCGGCGAGGTGCTCGGCCGTCGCGACGGTCGGGATCGCCCGCTGGAACGGAGCGAGACGCCCCGAGCCGTACTCCGACATGTTCGGGGGCATCGGGATGCCGGTGGCCACGCCGCCGGGAGCGACCGAGTTCACGCGGATGCCCTTCGGGCCGTACATGAACGCCGCCGACTTCGTGACGCCGATGATGCCGTGCTTGCTGGCCGTGTAGGCGTTGCCCGAGGCGTTGCCGCGCAGTCCCGCTTCGCTCGAGACGTTGAGGATGGCTCCGCGACCGGCGGCCTCCATCACCGGGAGCACCGCGCGCATGAGCTTGAACGGCGCGGTGAGGTTGATCGCGATGACGCGGTCCCACACGGCATCCGTCGTCTCGCCCGCCGGGGAGAAGTCGTCGTTGATGCCCGCGACGTTCGCGAGGGCGTCGATGCGGTCGCCCGCGGCGGCGAGCACGGCGTCGATCGCGTCCTGTTTCGTGAGGTCGCCGGCGACCGTGACGATGTCGGCATCCGGCAGTTCCGCCTTGAGCGCGTCGAGCTTCTCGGCGGCGATGTCGCTGGCGATCACGCGGCCGCCTTCGCGGGCGATGCGGGATGCCGTGGCCTTTCCGATGCCGGATGCCGCGCCGGTGACGATCACGGTCTTGCCGGCGAAGCGCGCCGACGTGGGCTTCTCGGTCCATCCGGTGGACTCGTCGTCGGCGGGGATCTCGCCGCCGTTGGCTGCGCGCACGAGGTCGTCGACCACGGACTGCGGCATGGCGCCCTGGCTCATCGCGACGAGCTGCTGCAGCGGCAGTCCCAGCACGGGGGTGAGCAGCGAGGGGTCGGAGCCGGTCTTCTCGAACAGTGCGCGGATGAGCGGGCCGCCGGACGGGTCGTTCATCCATTCGCCGATGGTGGAGTGTGCGGTGAGGGCCATGCTCGTTCTCCTTGTTCGAGTCTCGCAACGCACCTATTTCGCAACGGTGCGTCTACTTATAATTCAGTGTACGCCTGAGTACGCTCGGATGGTGCCTCGTCCTCGCAGTGAGAAAGCCCGCCAGTCGGTGCTCGATGCGATGCGTGCCGCGCTGAGCGGCCACGGCTACGAGGCCGTGACGATCGAGGGACTGGCGGATGCCGCGGGCGTCTCCAAGCAGACGATCTACCGGTGGTGGCCGTCGAAGGCCGCGATCCTCGGTGAGGCGCTGCTCGAGGGCGGGTTCCCGGCGGCCGACGTGACGGTGCCGTTCACGCCCGACCTCGCCGCCGACCTGCGCGCGTGGTTCTCGGCGATGAGCACGTCGCTGGCGGATGCCGACGGCGTCGCGGTCGCGCGGGCGCTGATCGTGGTCACGGCATCCGACCCCGAGCTGGGGCTCGCGCTGAACGAGAAGCTCGCCTCGCCGATCCGCGAGTGGGTCGCGGCGCGGATGGCGCTGGCGATCGAGGCCGGCGACGTGCGGGCGGATGTCGATGCCGCCGCGATCGCGGACCAGTTCGTCGCGATGGCGAGCTATGCCACGCTGCTCGGTCGGCCGCTGGGCGATGAGCGGGTCGAGGCGACGGTGAGCGTGCTGCTGCGGGGGATCGCGGCATCCGGTCGGTGAGCGAGGCGGTCGTTGAGCGAGGAGCGAAGCGCCGAGACGAGACGGCTCTCCCGCTCAGATCAGGAGCGGCACGACCTCGCCTGACGCCCGCCCGTCCGGCTGCAGCATGTGTCCGAGGTGCTTGGTCGTGCGCAGCACCACCGACCGGTCGGCGATGCTGACGCTGGGCAGCCGCTGTTCGATGACGGCCTCCATGCGTCCGACGTCCTGGAGGGTCCGCAGCCACACGGCCATGATCACGTTGTATTCCCCGACGGTGTTCGCGACGAGACGCACCTCTTCGAGGCGTCCGAGCTGCGCACCGACCTGGGAAGCCGTCCCCGCGGGCACTCGGAGGAAGTACCACGCGTAGATCGGCCACGGCGTGTAGTCGCGGGCGATGTCGACGCGAATGGCCAGCCCACCCGATTCGCGCAGCTCGGTGATCGCGTCGCGCACCCGGCGAGGCGCCATGCCGAGGCGCTTCGCGAGTTCGGTGACGCCCGCCCGACCGTCGTACGCGAGCTCCGCAGCGAGGGCGCGACGCTGTTCCGGTGTGAGGCGCACCGGCGCCACGGGAGCGGTCCGCTCTGCGGCCTGGATCTGGTCCACCTCGTGGGAGGTGAGCGCCCGCAGGCGCCAGCCGCGCGCATCGCGAGGGACGTCCGACACCAGATGCGTGCGCATCGCCCGGATGCCGGGCACGCCGCGGATGCGCTCGAGGGTCCAGGTGGCGACGCTCGCCGCATCCGTCGCACTCAGGCTGAGCAGGATGTCGCGTCCTCCCGCGGTCAGATCGATCGTGAAGGCCTCCGCATCGCGGCCGAGGGTCTCGGCGACCGACAGGGTCTCGCCCGGGATGCACTCGATCTCGATGAGCACGAGCATGCCGGGAGTCGCTCCGTACCCGGTCACGTAGACGACGCCGTCGTCGCGCAGCCGTGCCCAGCGGCGGGAGAGCGTGGCCGGGTCGGCGCCGACGATCGGCGCCAGGGTGCTCCACGGTGCGCGGGGGCTCACCTGAACGGCATGGATGAGGCGCTGATCGAGGTCGTCCAGGACAAAATCATGCATCATCTACGCTCCACGTTCATTTTCGTGCACCCGACTCGCATTCTAGACAGCGGTTCTTAGAGTCACTGCAATTCCCGAACCGCTTTCGAAGGAGCGCCCCATGGCCGTCATCGCACCGCCTGGCAAGACCTCGTCCGGCCGTTCCGCCCTGCGCGGCGCCGTCGGCTTCCTCGTCGTGATGGAACTCGGCTCCGGCATGCTGCAGGGCTGGTATCCGGTTCTGCTCGCCGCCATCGGCACCGAGTTCGGTGTCGGCGCCGCGCAGCTCAACTGGGTCAGTGCCGCCTACATGCTCGCCACGGTCGTCTGCGTGCCGATCCTCGCCAAGCTCGGCGACCGCTACGGCCACAAGCGACTACTGCTCATCTCCGCCGCGCTCGTGGCGCTCGGATCCGTCGTCGTGGCGATGGCCCCCACGTTCGAGGTCTTCCTCCTCGGCCGCGCCCTCCAGGCCCCGCTCGCGGCCTTCCTCCCCCTCGAGTTCGCGATCGTACGAGACCGCGACGAGAAGTCCGCCGGTCGATCGATCGGCAAGCTCGTCGGCGCCCTCACCTTCGGTGCGGCGATCGGCGCCCTCGGCTCCGGATTGCTGTTCGGCGCCGTCGGCGACCTGCGGGCCGTGCTGTGGATGCCCGCGATCTTCCTCATCATCTGCGTGCCGGTCGTCGCGTTCCTGGTGCCCGAGACCACCGTCCGCGCGCAGGGTCGCACGGATTGGCTCGGCGCCTCCCTCCTCGGGATCGGACTCCTCGCCGCACTCGGCGGCATCTCGAACGCGTCGTCCTGGGGCTGGGGCAACCCGATCACCTGGCTCGCGATCCTCGGCGGCATCGCCCTGCTGGTGGCATGGGTCATCGTCGAGAAGCGCGTCGCGCATCCGCTCATCGACGTCGCGCTGCTCACGAAGGGCGGTATCGGGCTGCCGATCATCATCGCCTTCCTGTTCGGCGCGCAGCTCTTCGGCGGCCAGACCGCCTCCAGCGTCTACGTGCTGAGCCAGCCGGATGCCGTCGGCTTCGGACTCGGCTTCTCGGCGGCGACCGTGGGCATCCTGTCTCTCGCGGCGGCTCTCTCCGCCTTCATCGCCTCGATCGTCGGAGACCGGGTCGCCGGCCGGATCGGGCCGAAGGGCGCGATCGTCGTCGGCGGTGTCCTGGTGGCGGGCAGCTACCTCGCCTTCCTGTGCGCGCCGACCGTCGTCGCGGTGTTCGTCGCGGCCATGGTCGTCGGCGGGCTCGGCAACGGACTGCTCATCTCGGTGCTGCCGACCATCGTGGTGCGCCGCGCACCCGCCGACTCGGTCGGGATCGCCTCGGCCCTCTACAACACGTCGCGCACCGCCGCCGGAGCGGTCGCGGGCGCCGTGTTCGCCCTGGTGATGGGCAGCTTCCTCATCACGGTCGGCACGGGCGACACCGCCGTGACGACCACCGCCTTCGCGGGCTACGTCGCGGTGTGGAGCATCTGCACCGCCATCGGCGTCGCGATCGCCGTGCTGGCCCTGTTCCTCCGGATTCCCGCTCCGGTGAAGGAAGAGCCCGTCTCCGTCCCCGCCGCCACCGCCGACCCTCTGCTCGAAGGAGAAAACGCATGACCCTCACCGACCCCGCCCTCCGCACCCTGCTCGGCCTGGACGAGGCCAAGACGCGCACCGCTGACGCCGTGCGCGCCTGGGAGCAGCGGATCATCGAGATCAGCCACGAGATCCACGCACACCCCGAGATCGCCTTCGAGGAGCGCCGCGCGGCCGGTCTGGTCGCCGACGCCCTGCGCGAGGCGGGGTTCACCGCGACGGTCGGCGCATTCGGCGTCGAGACCGCGATCGAGGCCACCTACGGGTCGGGCGAGTTCGTGGTCGCGGTCTGCGCCGAGTACGACGCCCTGCCGGTGATCGGTCACGCGTGCGGACACAACATCATCGCGGCCGCCGGACTGGGTGCGGCGCTCGCGCTCGCCGCGATCGCCGAGGACGCGGGTCTCACCGTCAAGCTCCTGGGCACTCCGGCCGAGGAGCACGGCGGCGGCAAGGTGCTGATGCTCGAGGAGGGCGCCTGGGAGGACGCGACCATCTCTCTCATGGTGCACGGGGCCCCGGGCGTCGACCTCCGCTGCGAGAGCTTCGCGACGCAGGCGGTCGACCGCTTCCAGATCACGTACACGGGCCGTCCGGCGCACGCCGCTGCGGCGCCCGACAAGGGCGTGAACGCTCTGGATGCCGCGACCGTGGCGCTCACGGCGATCGGGCTCCTGCGTCAGCAGCTGCCCGGTACCGTCCGCACAGCAGCGGTGATCACGCAGGGCGGCGAGGTCACGAACATCATCCCCGCGCGCACGGTGCTGCAGGCCGAGGTGCGTTCGTTCGACCTGGACGAGCTGCGCGACGCGAAGAGGCGGGTGCTCGCCTGCTTCGAGGCGGGGGCGCTCGCCAGCGGATGCTCGTGGGAGGAGGTGCGCACCGAGCCGCGGTACGACCCGCTGGTGCAGGAGCCGCTGCTCGCCGAGGCGTGGAACGAGGCGCTGACGACCCTCGGCCGGGAGCCGATCGCGTTCACGGGGGCTGCCGGCGGGTCGACCGACATGGGCAACGTGTCGCAGGTGGTGCCGTCGATCCATCCCGGCATCGCGGTCATCGGGTCGACGTCGGCGCCGCACACCGAGGGGTTCGCCGCGGATGCTGCGACGCCCGCGGCCGACCGAGCGGTCGTCGACGCGGCCATCGGTCTCGCCTGGGCTGCCGCGTCCGCCGCACTCACGCCCGCGTCGCGCGCCGACCTGCTGGCGCGGCAGGCTGAGCGGCCGAAGGGCGCCACGACGCATCCGCAGACCGGCGAATGACAGCGCGCCCCTCGCGTGCGCCGGCACGCACGAGCGTGTACGTGTCGGCGTTCGACCTGTTCTCGATCGGCATCGGCCCCTCGTCGTCGCACACGGTGGGGCCGATGCGGGCAGGAAACGACTTCGCGCGCCGCGTGCTCGCCGCGCATCCGGAGGGTCCGCGGCGTATCGAGGCGGTGCTGTTCGGGTCGCTCGCGGCGACCGGACTCGGTCACGGCACGCCCGACGCACTGGTCGCCGGTCTCGCCGGGATGGAGCCGGAGACCTGCGACCCGGCATCCGTCCGCGGAGCGTGGTCGGGGCACCCGACCGGTTCGATGTTGCTGTTCGGCGGCCTCGTGCCGGTGCCCTTCGACAGCGCGGATGTCGTGCTCGATCCGTTCACCCGGCCGGAGGGGCATCCGAACACCCTCGTGATCCGGGCTTTCGCCGATGCGGCGGAGCCGATCGCACAGGAGACGTACCTGTCGGTCGGGGGCGGCTTCATCCAGCGGGTGGGGGCGGATGCCGCGGCGCCCGAGCTTGCGGTCGGTGCTCCGGTCTTCGGCACCGCTGCCGAGCTGCTCGCGCTGTGCGGCGAGGGGCGATCGATCGCCGACGTCGCCCGAGACGGCGAGCTCGCCCGCCGCAGCGCCTCGGAGGTCGAGGCGGGGCTCGATGCGGTCTGGCAGGCCATGCGCTCCTGTGTGGAGGCGGGTCTGGAGGCCGAGGGCACGCTCCCCGGCGGACTCGGCGTGCCGCGACGCGCGCGGGCGATGCGGGACAGCATCCTGCGGGCGGAGGCGGCCGGTCGCCCGGTCGGCACGGACTGGCTGCAGGCGTTCGCGCTCGCGGTGAACGAGGAGAACGCCGGCGGGGGTCGGGTGGTCACCGCTCCGACGAACGGTGCCGCCGGCATCCTGCCCGCCGTGCTCATGCACTACTCGCGGTTCGAGCCGGGGGCGAGCAGCGAGGGCGTGCGCACGTTCCTGTTGACGGCTGCCGCGATCGGCTCGCTCATCAAGGCCAACGCGTCGATCTCGGGGGCGGAGGGCGGATGCCAGGCCGAGGTCGGATCCGCCTGCGCGATGGCGGCCGCGGGCCTGTGCGCCGTGCTCGGCGGAACCCCGCTGCAGGTCGAGAACGCGGCCGAGATCGCGATGGAGCATCACCTCGGGCTGACCTGCGACCCGATCGCCGGTCTCGTGCAGATCCCGTGCATCGAACGCAACGCGATCGCCGCGACGACGGCCGTCACCGCGGCCCGCCTCGCGCTGCACGGTGACGGCACGCACTTCGTGTCGCTGGATGCCGTGATCGAGACGATGCGTCAGACCGGCGCCGACATGAGCGACAAGTACAAGGAGACCAGTCGCGGCGGGCTCGCGGTCAACGTCGTGGAGTGCTGACCTACCGCGTCACCGGATGCCGCCGTCGATCGCGAACCGCACCGGGCCGTCGGTGGTCTGCACCGGGAACTCGTCTTCGTACGCGGGGATGCGGACGAGGATGATGCCGACACCGGTGGTGCCGGCGGTCGGCAGGTCGATCTCGAGGAAGTGCGGGCGATCCCCGGCCGGGACCGGCTGTCCGGCCGCGTCGGTCGCGTGCACCGGGCAGGCGCCGGGGACGAGGTCGTGGCGGCTGCCGTCGTCGACGATGACGGTGGTCCCTCTCGGGATCGTCACGGTGGCGCTCACTGTGCGATCCTCTCAGGGTTTCGGGGCTCCGTCGTGCATGCGTCGGGTCAGCGACACGACGGAGAGCGCCGCCGCCGTCATCGCGACGGCGATCCAGACCGGTCCGAGCAGCCCGGCGTCGGTCGTCAGAGCCAGTCCGCCGAGCACGGGACCGACGGCCGCGCCGACGTTGAGCGCGGCCGTCGCGTATGCCCCGCCCATCGTCGGTGCACCGGATGCCGCATACAGAACCCGCGCGATGAGAGTGCTCCCCACTCCGAACGACAGCATCCCCTGAACGAAGACGAGCGCCAGCAGCGGCACCGGATGAGACGCGACGAGCGCCACCGCGATCCACCCCATCAGCAGCAGCGGTCCGCCGATTCCGAGCACGAGGCCCGGGTGGTGGTCCGACAGTCGGCCGGCGATCGTGACGCCGAGGAACGACCCGACGCCGAACAGCACCAGCGCGGCCGAGACCCAGCCGGCATCCAACCCCGCGGTCTCGGTGACGACCGGTGCGAGGAAGGTGAACGCGGCGAAGGTTCCGCCGTTGACGAGGGCGCCGAGCAGCATGGCGAGGAGGAGACGGGGCGCGGCGAGCTCACGCAGCTCCTGCCGGAGAGTCGGCGTCGCAGCATCCGGGCCTGCGTGAACGGACGCGCGAGGGATGCCGCGCACCACCCCGACCACCGCGGGCAGGCAGAGGACAGCGATCGCCCAGAAGGTCGACCGCCATCCGAGCGCCTCGCCGAACAATGCCCCTGCGGGAACGCCCGCGACGGTGGCGATCGTCGTGCCCGATAGGAGCACCGCCAGCGCGCGACCCTTCCGGTCGGCGGGCGCGAGTGCCGTCGCCGTCGTCAGGGCGACGGCGAGGAATCCCGCGTTGGCGAGCGCGCTGAGCACGCGGGTGATCAGCAGCACCGAGAACGCGGGAGTGAGGGCTCCGACGATGTGGCATCCAGCGAACAGGAGCAGGCAGGCGATCAACGTGATCCGTGGCGGCCAGCGACGAGCGAAGGCCGCCATGAGGGGCGCGCCGACGACCATGCCGATGGCGAAGGCCGAGGTCAGCAGGCCGGCGGTGCCGACCGAGACGTCGAGGTCGCTCGCGATGGCGGGCAGTAGTCCCGCGAGCATGAATTCCGAGGTGCCCATGACGAAGACCGCCAGGGCGAGCAGATAGAGAAAGAAAGGCATCGAGTACTCCGAGGTGAGAGATCAAGAAAGGGAGCTTCTTGTCACCACGGCCATCGCCCGGAGACGACGGATCGGCGCTCGCACAGAAGGCGGGCGTCGGGTTCAGCGGATCCGGGGGCTGGCGGTGTGACCGGCAGCCCCTGACCTGTCTGATTCAGGACTCGACATGCGGACGACTTTACCCCGGAGCCGTCGGGTGGTCGACCGGAAGGAGGGTCCACCAGGATATCGGTGGTGTCCTCATATGTGTGCTTCTATGGCTCTCATGAAGACCGCAGAAGACGGCTTCCGCGCCACCGGGGAGCCAGAGAAGGAGACGCATCAGGCCGCGTGGTTCCGCGTGCTGACCCGGCCGGTAGGTCATCTGCTCGGCACGATCTCGGTCACCGTGTGGGTCGTCGTCTGTGCGGCCTTCGCGCATCTCCATCCGGAATGGCAGCCTCCACTCGTCGTGGTCGGCGCGACCCCGTTCATCATCTGGACCTCGGTGCTGTCGTGGAAGTTCGAACGAGAGCGGGCCGAGTCGCGGGACAGGCTCGAGTGAATGAGCGGATGCTGCGCGGCTGGCGGTTCGCCCCGCGCGGTGCGGACCGGCGCGCGGGAGCACGCCGCCTCTCGAAAAGGGGTGACAGACGATGAACGTCAGACCCGGCCGGTCGTGGTTCCGTACGACGACGAGGCCGACCTCTCGCCTTGTCGCCACCGTGCTCGTGATCGGCGGGTTCGTCGGTTGCCTGGTTCTCAGCATCCTCTTTCCCGAGCTTCGCCTCTGGTTTCAGGTACCGGCCGTCGTCGGCATCATGAGCTGGTACCTGGTGATGATGCGGCTCTACAAGCGCCCGGAGTGACCGAGAGTCCTCCGGTGGTGGAGCGACGAGCGCAGCGAGGAGACGAGAGGCGCTGGGGCAGTCTCAGCCCTTCCCGCCGCTGCGTCGAGTGAGCACGAGCGTCGACAGCACGGTGGCGGCGACCAGCACACCGGGCGCGCGCCGCGACATAATCGGTGCGTGCGAGATCCCGAACCGAAGCGCGCCTTCCTCTCGATCGAGTTGCTCCTCGATCCGGCGACGGAGGCAGCCGTCCGAGCCGAGTGGGACGCGCTCGCCGCCGACGGGATGTCGAGCCTCGGCCATCACACGTCGGCGAGCAACCGCCCCCACGTGACTCTCGTGGCGCGTACTGATCTGGCTGCGATCGACGCGCATGCCCTCGTCGAGCGCCCGGCATTCGCGGTCACGCTGAGCGCCCCTCTGCTGTTCGGCGCGGGCGAGCGCCGCGTGCTGGCGCGCAGCATCGTGCCGACCGCAGAGCTGCTCGATCTCCACGCGGACGTGCACGCCGCTGCCGGACCCGGCGACGACGCCCCGCACACCGCGCCGGGCGGGTGGACCCCGCACGTCACGCTCGCTCGCCGGATCCGCGTCGCCGATCTCGAGCAAGCCCTCGGACACGTGGGTGGTGAGATCCACGGACGTGCCGTGGGCCTGCGGCTCTGGGATCCGACGACCACGACCGTCACGGAGCTCGGGATGTTCGCCTGACGCAGACCGGCCCTCACCCGGCAGTTCCGACCCGCCCGAAGTCGCTCGTCAACCAGCCCTCGATCGAGTCGAACGGGAACTCCCGCTCGGTATGCACGCCGGGGAGTATCCGCGCCTCCCGCATCCGGTCGAGTCGGAACAGCCGCCAGTCCTCGCGGTCGATGTCGTAGGCGACGACGTACCACTGCCCTTGTCGCAGGACGTGCCGGTACGGCTCGATGGTGCGGTGCGTTTCCCGGCCGTGCTGGTCGGTGTAGTCGAAGGCGACGCGCGAGCCGTGGGCGACGGCATCCGACAGCGTTCCGACCAGGGCGAAGTCGACCGGGGCCGGGTCGGTCTGCAGGATCTGCGTCGAGAGCGCGGTCGCGGCGGCCCGCCGGCGCAGGGCGGGAGGAAGGGTCTGTTCGAGTTTCGCGCGGGCGACGGATGCGGAGGGATCGCCCGGACTCCAGGTCTCAAGCACCAGCAGGCCGGTGATGATGGTTGCGACTTCGTCGGCGTCGAGCAGCAGCGGCGGGATCTTCGTGCTCGGATGCAGTCGGTACGCGGCTCCGGGACCAGGGCGGGATCGCAGGTCGTAGCCGAGGTCGCGGAGCCGTTGCGCATCACGACGGATCGTGCGGCGACTGACGTCGAGGCGTTCGGCGAGGTCGTCGACCGTCCATTCGCCGCCGGTCTGGAGCAGTGACAGCAGGTGCAGGGTGCGGTTCGATGGGGATTCCACGGCTCCATGATCGCGCAGGATGCGGCCAGAATCAGGCCGTATCTGCGTCTAGCGTGTTCGGACACGCGACGAAAGGATGATCATGCGCATCGCCCTCACCACCCCGAACGGCAACGTCGGCCATCACCTCACGCGGATGCTGGTGCGCGCCGGCATCCGTCCGCTGCTGCTGACCAGGAACCCCGACTCGATCGATACGGAGCTGCGCGAGTACGTGGATGTCGCGCCGGCGGATTCGCAGGATGCCGCGCAGGTCGTGGCGGCGACGCGCGGCGTCGACGCGTTGTACTGGGTGGATCCGTCGGTGATGTCGGAGGATCCGCTGGCCGACTATGCGCGGGCGACCGACGCGCTCGTCGCGGCGGTCACGGAGAACGGCATCGGACGGGTGGTGTTCCAGAGCAGCATCGGTGCCGAGAAGCGCCACGGCGTCGGCGAGATCGACGGGCTCGCGGCGACCGAGGTGGCGCTGGATGCCCTCGGAATCGACGTCACGCACCTGAGGTGCGGCTACTTCTTCTCGAACCTGCTGCTCGATGTGGACGCCCTGCGGGCCGGGAGGCTGACGACGGTCCTGCCGCTGGACGCGCCGATGGCGTGGGTCGCTCCGCGCGACATCGCCGAGGTCGCGGCGTTGACGCTGCTGAATCGCGAGTGGAGTGGGCGGCGCGTGCAGGCCGTGCACGGGCCGGAGGACCTGACGTGGTCCGAGGTCGGGGCGATCCTGACTTCGGAATTGGAGCGTGAGGTTCTCGTCGAGCGGGTGTCGGATGCGTCGATGCTCGAGGGCCTGCGGGCGGCCGGGATGCCGGACGCGATGGCGGATGCCGTGCTCGGGATGTCGGCCGGAATGCGCGAGGGGTTCCTGCCGGAGCAGGAGAGGACGGTCGTGACGACCACGGAGACCGGGCTGCGCGGGTGGGTGCGGGAGGAAGTCGTGGGGGCGGTACTCGGTCGTTGAGCGAGCGAAGCGAGACGAAACGTCTCACAAGTCCCCATCTCGCCTAGGGGGTTGGCAAGGGTGCGTTCCGTTCAGCTCTCTGAAGATTCACGGCGTCGAAGAACGAGGAATGAGGGGAGGAGCGTGACGACGAGCGTCACGGGCGCCTGCCACGGCCTCAGGATCCGGCGACCATGACCGCGTTCGTGCCGCCCGCGTCGCGAAAGCCTTCGAACGTCGCCACGAACGCGAGTGCGATACGCCTCCGCGCAGAATCCTACATCTCTCTGACGTAGTCATATGTGTGCTTACATAGCTTACATGAGGCGATCGCATTTCATTTCTCGCACACTGGTGAGCACCATGCTGAGGGTCGGCGGCGCGGGTGACAGCGGAGCACCTCGGAGCGGGACATGTTCATCTACGTGCTGACTACAGCTCTCGGAATCAGCGCCGGCGTGATGTTCGGGGTGAAGATCAGCCCTCCATTCCGGCTAGCTGGCGTGATGGCGGGAGTGCTCGTCGTAGGGGCGGTCGTCCGGTTTGGATTGAGCCTCGGAGATGAGGCGCCATGGATCGGACCGCTGTTCGCGGCCATCGCCATCATCACGTCCGTGCTGGTCGCCGCTGAAGCCCGTCGAGACGAACCGTTGTTTCTGGTCGAGCCGTACTGGCGAAGAGTCATCCTGGTTCTTTCGCCGCGGTCAGCCACCAAAGCTGAACGGTCGTAGGTCGAACGGGCTCTCCCGAGAAGCGAACTACTCACCTGATCGATCGCATTCCGTCGTTGCTCGGTGGCCTCGACTTGACCTGCACCGCGGTTCAGGTCGCAAGCTGTACCCATGGACGGAATCACCCTTCCCTCGCTCGACGTCGACGTGCCGCCGCGAGGCCTCACGATCGGTGAGGTCGCGCACGCCACCGGGCTGAAGATCTCGACGCTCCGCTTCTACGAGCGCGAGGGGCTGATGCTCGACCCGACGCCTCGCGACGTCTCCGGACACCGGCGCTACGACGAGCACGACCTGGCGTGGATCGGCGGGCTCATCATGCTCCGCGCAACCGGGATGTCGGTCGCCGACATGCGGGCGCTCGCCGACCTGTCGCGCGAGCAGGGCACGGAGGGTGAGCGGCTCAGCATCCTGCGGGCGCATCGCGAGCGCGTGCTCGAAGAGATGGAGCGCACGCGCCGTCATCTCGAAGCACTGGACACCAAGATCGACGCGTACCGCGAGGTGATCGCGTCGCGCGGGCAGAAGGCTCGCGCAGAAGGAGAGGACTCATGAAGCACTCGGCACTCGGCGACGGGCTCACCGTCTCATCGATCGGACTCGGAGCGATGGGAATGAGCGCCTTCTACGGTCCGACCGACGAGGCGGAGGCGATCGCCACCCTGCAGCACGCGGTCGACATCGGTGTGACGTTCATCGACACCGCGGAGGCGTACGGTCCGTTCGAGAACGAGAAGCTCATCGGGCGTGCGCTCGGCTCCCGCCGCGGCGAGATCACGATCGCCACGAAGGCATCGTCGGAGACGGATGACGACGGCACCGTGCACGGACGCAACGGCACCCCGGAGTACATCCGGCGGGCGTGCGAGCGGTCGCTGCGGCACCTCGGGATGGACGTGATCGACCTCTACTACCTGCACCGGGTCGATCCGAACGTGCCGATCGAGGAGAGCGTCGGAGCGCTGGCAGACCTCGTGCGCGAGGGCAAGGTGCGACACATCGGGCTGTCCGAGGCGTCGGCTCCCACGTTGCGTCGGGCGCACGCGGTGCATCCGATCGCGGCCGTGCAGTCGGAGTTCTCGCTCTTCGCCCGCGACATGCTGCACAACGACGAGAAGGCGACGGCGGACGAGCTCGGCATCGGTGTGGTGGCGTTCTCTCCGCTCGGGCGCGGGACGCTGACGTCGGGCATCCGCTCGCTGGACGAGCTGGCGCCCGAGGATGCTCGTCGCGGACTGCCGCGCTTCCAGCCCGGGGCCTTCGCGGCGAACCGCCGGCTGGTCGAGCGGGTCGAGGAGGTTGCGCGGGAGCGCGGGGCGACGGTCGCGCAGGTGGCGCTCGCGTGGGTGCTGTCGGAGGGTGTCGTGCCGATTCCGGGAACTCGGAAGCGGGCGCGGCTGGACGAGAACGCGGGGGCGGCGGAGATCGCGTTGAGTGAAGACGAGCGGATGCGGTTGGCGGATGCTGTGCCTGTGGCGGAGGTTGTGGGCTCGCGGGATGGGATCGATGCGGGAGTGGGGGTGGACCGGTGAGGCATCAGAGCGGTCGTGCTCTTGGGACGTCCTCGGACTCCTGGGTCTGCACTCGGAGGAGCGTCGATGTACTGCACGACGGGGGCAGCTGCCACCCCGCGTCTCTAGTTTGGGTTCGGATCAACGGCCAGCGCTGGGCGCGGGATGTCCCGCTACGCGGACATAAGTGCGCGACCTAGCGGGACGGTTTTGGCGAAGCGGTCACCCGTCGCTAGCCCCGTAGTTGTTCCGAGAGTTTGAGGCAGATTGATCCAGAGTTCTTTCGCTGCATCGAGCACGTCGGTTCGGTAAGCGGAACCATTCGATATATGGAAACCTAGACCTAGAGCAATAGCCTCGAAGGACGTGCTCGAAAAGCCGCCTCGAAACGACGCGTAACCGACGTCCCACTTCCGGAAAACGGATTCTGAGCCATGCGCGGCGATGATATCGAAGGTTCTACGGAATGTGGCCTCCAGCTCATCAGTCCTCGTGGGGAAGCTCTCGGCAAAGTTGATAGCCCAGTTGTCGAGCTTGGTGGGGAAGTCGCCGAGTCCGCCACGCTTACCCTGGATTTCGCGATCATGCAGCATCAGGAATCGTAGGATCAGTTCGAGGTCGAACTGCTCGTCGACTAGCCGGTCTCCTAGTGCGAGACTCTGCACGAACGCGTCGTGTCTGCTGAGCTCGTGAAGCCAAGTCAGGACACTACCGTTTACGCCAGCAATCAAGGCGGTGCGAATTTCCTGTGGGGTAAGTGTGGAACCGTAGCTATTCAGCCGTTGGAATAGGTCGAATTTCGCTTTGGGATCCGAGCTGCGCTTGATCACCCTGATGTCGAGTCTAGCGAGTCGAACATCAAGCATCTGTGCCTCCGAGAGTCCGTTAAGATCTCCCCAGGACTTGCCCTCGAGGTCGGGGAGGTAGGTCGTCGCGCGAAGCACCAGCGGCGGCAGGTGCTGCCCATCTGCGTCGCGTAGCAATCCTTGTAGCTGCAGCAAAGTGCTCACCCGCTGCAACCCGTCGACGAGTTCCCACTTTCCTTCCTCGTCCTGCGACACGAATATCGATGGAATCGGAATCCCCAGGATGATGCTTTCGACTAGGCGGCTCTTCTGTTCGTCGCTCCAGCGAAACAGGCGCTGAAACTCAGGACGAATGATAAGCACACCTTCTTTGAAGAGGCTGGTGAGCTCACTCACGGACATGCTGATCGTGTCGGCGGAAACTTCTCGCCGCGCGGCCGAGATCTGGTCCTCGAGGGTGTTCATTCGATCTCCTCGTTCGCGATGTCCTGTGCCAGCTCAGCGAGTCCCGGATAGACCGTAGAGCGCGACACTCCCATCAGCTGGAGTTGCCTCCGCACCACGTCGGTGTCACCAGTGAGCACGATCTTCTGGAGGACTCCGGCCTGTGTCGCAACGTCCTCAAGCGGCTTTATGAGCTTGCCTGCGACGGTGAAAGCTCCGTGCTGCGCGGCTATACGCTCGCTGTTGTAGGTGCCGTATATCGCTACGGGAGCCGGGGCAAACTGATTGTCGCTGACGCCAGGCTCCCACTGTTCCAGCAATTTGTCGCTGGTTGCCAGCACACCAACGGGAAGACCATCAAGGCGCGGGTTCGTGCGATTGAGTTTGATTGGGTCCAGTGCCCAGATCGTTGGCTGGCAAGTCCCACCGCACGGACACTTGGCCCTGTCGTGGTCAAGTGAAAAATACACTGCCATGAGCAGATTGACAGTCCAGTCGAGTAAACGCGTCGGAAGTCCATAATGCTGCATCGCAAAGAGGTGTTCCCAATCAGTCTGCGGATATCCCGCTGGCCAATACGGGAGACTGCGCTGACGGAACCGAGTAAGGAGCCTCGTTTCGACTTCCAGCACCTGACTCGACTGGACCTCATCCTGCCCGGTGAGTGGCTTCAGACGACGCCAAATCGATGGGGTGAGCCCGAAGGTTGAACACCCCTGACCACGAAACCAATGCTGCTTCTCTGGGGTGAGCGATAGCACTCGCGAGACGAGCGCTGGTATGTCGTCAGAGGTGCTGTCCGTGACCGTCATACCGCGAACATATCGCACACTGCATGCGCTCCTCCGGCGGGCATTCGATTTTGTCTTCAGGTAGCTCACTAGGGGCACGGGATGCCGCAGTCTCGGATGCTTGCTCGTGGTAAACGACGGTTCTGCGGCTGATCTCCCGGGCGTCCTCGAGCGCCCCCCCCCCCCAGATGAGCGTGCTGTGCATGGGCGTCTTGCAGACGCAAGACCGCCCCGTGGAGTCCGGGGTGCGGCCCGGCTTCCACGTCCACTGAGCTGACTACCCGACAGGCTTTTCCACCTTCGCAACCGTCCGTCCCTCGGCAAACCGCGCCTGCGCCCGATCCTGCCGTTTCCCCACCTCCACCATCTCCGTGGCCTTCGGCAACCCCATCGGCTTGGTCGACACATACACGCTCTCGGCGCGGTCGACGAGGAAGGTCTCATGCCAGATGCCGACCGCTCCCGGAGCCTTGCGCGCCATCTTGTTGAAGCGAGTCCAGGCGGGGCGGTGCTCCTGCGACGGGCTGGAGGCGTAGGAGTAGAGCTTGTCGACGGATGACCAGTACTGCACGACGTAAGGTCCGCCGGATCCGAACAGCAGCTCGTAGCCGAGCATGCCCGAGTCGGGGTCGGTGGAGAGCTCGCGCAGCATCGGCGGCATGGAGAAGAAGACCGGAACCCAGAGGTCGGGTCGCCACCAGCGGTTGATCTGCATCCCGATGTGGAACACGACCAGCTCGCCCTCGTGGCGGTGGGTCATGCGGCCCGTGATGACTTTCGACATGATGACTCCTCTTGATTGGATAGTAGCGCTATCCATAATGGATAGCACTACTATCGAAGTCAAGAGGTGGCCATGAGAATTTCCGAACTGTCAGCCCAGACGGGTGTGACCGTGCCGACGATCAAGTACTACTTGCGGGAGGGACTGCTGCCCGAGGGTGAGCGCAGTGCGCCGACCCAGGCCGCCTACGGCGAGAGGCATGTGGAGCGGCTGCGGGTGATCCGGGCGCTGCTCGATGCGGGGGTGAGCATCGCTGAGACGCGGCGGGTGCTGGCGGCGCTGGATGATCCGCCGGAGAGTCCGCACCTGCTGCTGGGTGCGGCGCATGGCGCGATCACTCCGCCGGTGGATGAGGCGTTGGATCTGACGGAGGCCGAGCGACTTGTCGAGGGCCTGGGGTGGAAACCGGGGATGTGCGACCCGGCGGTCCTGAGCGCGGTGGCGCGGGCGCAGCAGGGGCTGGAGAACGCGGGGTTCGTCGTGCCGGATGCCGCGATGGCGGAGTACCTCGCGAGTATGCGGCGGATCGCGGATGCCGAGATCGCCGGGGTGCCGGCGGAATCCGCGGAGGCTGCGGTGCGGTACGTCGTGCTGGGGTCCGTGCTGGTGGAACCGCTGTTGCTGGCGTTACGGCGGGTGGCGCAGCAGGTTAGCTCGGGGGAGAGGTTCGGAGTGGGCTCGAAGACATACGCCGAGTGATAGGTGCCGAGAAGACCGACGCCGTCCAGCTTCTCGGCGCCGCGATCAACGCGCCGTCCGATCGAGTCACGCTGACTCGAAGCGGGCCGCGCCCACCTCGCGTGCGATGCGCGGGGTCGGGCCTTGCCGATGCGGCGTCCGGCGCGCACGCGACAACGGCTTTGCCGGCGAAGTGTCCGGCGGGGTTCTCGGCGAACCTCGTTCGCGCCGTCGAATCTCGTGCCGATGGCGCACGGGGTCCTAGACAACGTATTCGGCATCGCGCCCTGTCCGCACCGGTGGGCGCCTCCGCGTTGATGCTGGCCGGCAAGGGAAGCTCCCGATACCGTGTGAGCATGACCAGAGACTCGACGCAGAGGCCGAGCGGCCCGTCGTTGTCTGACTACCAAGCGAAATACTTCGCCCACGAATTGCAGCGCAGCTACGCGAACGATCATGTCGGCAAGCTGGCTGGACTTCTATTCGACGCGCAGGTAGAGCCAAAACCGCATCAAATTGATGCGGCCCTGTTCGCCCTACAAACACCGTTCCTTCCTGGCGTGATCCTGGCGGACGAGGTCGGTCTCGGTAAGACGATCGAGGCGGGTATCGTCATCTCGCAGTATTGGGCCGAGCGGAAGCGGCGCATCCTGATCGTCGCGCCGTCGAGTCTGCGCCAGCAGTGGAAGCAGGAACTCTTCGAGAAGTTTCTAATCTCTTCGACGATCATTGGCGCGAAGGCGAAGGATGCGTTGCTGGCCAAGTCGGAGACGCGGTCGGCCGAGGTGCTCATCTGTTCCTACGAGTTCGTCCTTCGTCATGAGATATCGCTCCTCAAGTCTTGGGATCTCGTCGTCGCTGATGAAGCACACCGGCTGCGGAGCTATTGGAACGGCAAGGCGAAGATGGCTGAGGCCGTCTCGCACGTCGCCCGAAGTGCGCACAAGACCGTCCTGCTGACCGCGACGCCCCTTCAGAACAAGCTCGAGGAGCTCTACGGTCTGGTTTCAATTTTCGATCCGGACTACTTTTACTCGCTCGACGCCTTCCGCGAGCGTTACATCAAGAACCGCGACCTGACTGGTGATGACGATTTGGTCGAGCGCGTTGCGGCGATCTCGAAGCGCACGCTCCGCAAGGACGCCAACAAGTACATTCCATTCACCGAACGCATGCCGCTAACGGTCGAGTTCACACCTTCACCCGACGAGATCCGGCTCTACGATCTCGTGAACGACTACCTGCAACGCGACGAGCTCTTCGCGTTTGCCGGGAGCCAGAGGCACCTCTCGGCGCTCATCATTCGCAAACGTCTCGGTTCGTCGACCTTCGCGGTGGCGAGCACCCTTGAGAACATCGCCAACCGCCTCGCCGACGAGGTGGCGGCCGGGATGCGACGCGACAATCGAGGCGGCCTATTCCTGGCGGACTTCGAAGCCGACGATGAAGTCGACGAGGAGATCGTCGAGGAAGCAGAATCGACTGCGGCTCAGCGAGCATTTGCCCGGCTCGACGACGAGACGCTGAAGCTGATGCGTGCAGAGGTTGACGAGCTGCGTGAGTATGCCGCCCTGGCACGTTCGATCACGGCCAACCAGAAGGCCGTGAAGCTGAAGGAAGCGCTGGATCTTGGCTTCGACAGACTTCGAGAATTGGGTGCAGCCGAAAAGGCAATCATCTTCACCGACTCGACGAAGACGCAGGAGTACATCGCACGAACGCTTGCTGAGGCGGGCCGCGGCGAGGGTGTCGTACTGTTCAACGGCTCTAACAATGCGCCCGAGCAAACTGCGATCTACAGCGCCTGGCTCAAGGCCAACCAGGACAGCGACCTGATCACCGGCATCCCGGCAGTCGACCGGCGCAAGGCACTCGTTGACTACTTCCGCGATCAGGGCATGATCATGATTGCCACCGAGGCAGCAGCGGAGGGTATCAACCTGCAGTTCTGCTCGATGCTTGTGAACTACGACCTGCCGTGGAACCCGCAGCGCGTAGAGCAGCGCATCGGTCGCGTGCATCGCTTCGGGCAGCAGTACAACGTCGTTGTCGTGAACTTCAGCAACAAGGGGAACCTCGCCGAGCAGCGCATCTTGGAGTTGCTAACCAACAAGTTCCAACTGTTCTCAAGCGTGTTTGGCGCAAGCGACGAGGTGCTTGGCGCGGTTGAGGACGGGCTCGACTTCGAGAAGCGGATCAGCGACATCCTGACCCGTTGCAGGACTGCTGGCGAGATTGATGCCGCGTTCAAGGAACTTGAGGATCAGTTCGCGGGTGAAATCTCGGAGGAGATGGCAAACGCCAAGGCAAAGGTCTTCGACAACCTCGACCCGCACGTTCAGGACCGGTTGAAGGCATACGACGAGCAGTCGGGCGACGTGCTTAATAAATTCGAGCGGCTCCTGCTGGCAATCACGCAATACGAGCTCCGCGACGTTGCCTCGTTCGAGGGGGACGGTCGCACCTTTGTCCTGAATGAGGCGCCGACTAGCGACGCGAAGCCGGGCCGATACTTCTTTAAGTCGAAGCCGCTACCGAACGCGCATCAGTATCGGTACGCTAGCCCGCTTGCCCAGCACGTCGCGGAGACTGCGAAGTCTCACCAGACTCCACCCCGCGAGCTAACCTTCTCGATCGGCCAGTCCGCGCGCGCGACGAACGCCGTCAAGAAGCTTCAGGGCAAGAGCGGCGAGCTGACCGTAGATCTCCTCACCTTCACCATGCGAGCGCGCGACGAAGACATCTCAGAGTCGTACATGCTCGCCGGCGGCACGACTGACGACGGCGTCTACCTTGACGAAGAGTACGCCGCTGACATCCTGGACCTCGCTTGCCTGCAGATTGGCGCAGACCCCGTTTCAGTCGATACTCGCAAGCTCGCGCCTCATCTCAACGCCCGTGTTTCCGAGCTGGGGAAAGAAGTTCAAGGACGAAACTCTCGCTACTACGACCAGCAGGAAGAGTTGCTGTACAGGAATCAGCAGGACCGCAAAGCCGAGCACGAGGGCAAGATCCGCGAGTACCGCGCCAAGGAAAAGGACGCACGCAAGGCTGCGCGCCAGGCCGGTGACCCGATGGAGCAACTCAAGTTCAAGCGCGAGGCACGCAAGTGGGAGCGTCGCGCCGACGAAGCCGACGATGACTTCAGAGATGCCCGGAAGAAGCTTCAATCGGAGATCGACGAGAAGCTCGACATGATCGAGCAGTCACTCCAGGGGACGCGGAGCACGGAACACCTGTTCGCTATTCGCTGGCGGATCGTTCCCTGACTCGTAGCGCACGAACGCTGAGCATTCAAAAAAGACACTGACATTGTCAAACTGAGAAAGAGAAATGCCCGATGAGCGAAGAAAGCCACGAAACACCATCCACCACCCCGAAATTCCAGACCGAGCTTGCAGCGCAGCTTGCTGATCTAATTCCCGAGGCGATCGCCGATGGCAAGGTGGATGTGGAGAAGCTCAAGGAACTACTCGACGGTGACGCGGCCGACGGTAGCGAGCGCTTCGGATTGTTCTGGCCGGGCAAGAAGCGTGCACTTCGTGCTGCACAGGAGCCCACAACGGCGACGCTTCGCCCTGACACCGAGAACTCGAAGGATTGGGACACGACGAAGAACGTATTTATCGAGGGCGACAACCTCGAGGTGCTGAAGATCCTACAGAAGCACTATCACGCCAAGGTCAAGATGATCTACATCGATCCTCCATATAACACGGGTAACGACTTCGTCTACCCAGACAACTACAAGGAAGGATTGGAGAACTATCTCGAGTGGACTAAGCAGGTTAATGAAGAGGGCAAGAAGATCTTCACGAACAGTGACGCCGAAGGTCGGTATCACTCGAATTGGCTCAACATGATGTACCCGCGTCTGAAACTAGCGCGGAACCTCCTGACGGAGGACGGCGCAATCTTCATCTCGATCGATGATTCTGAGATGGAGAACCTGAAGCGGATTGCGCACGAAGTATTCGGTGAGAACAACTTCGTCGGCGCGCTGATTTGGGCGGCCGGTCGCAAGAACGACTCCAAGCTCATCTCGACGTCGCACGAGTACATCCTTGTTTACGCGCGGAACGCAGCTCATCTGATTACCCAGGTCGGCTCCTGGCGCACTCGAAAGGAAGGGCTCGAGGACATCTATGCCGCCTATGGGAAGCTCCGCAAGGTCCACGGGCCGGACCACCCGGCCGTGGAGAAGGGGCTACGTTCTTGGTACCGCCAATTGGGCGAGGACGAGCCCGCGAAGCGCCACAAACACTATTCGGCCGTGGACGCTCGTGGAGTCTATTTCCCGTCCGACCTCTCGAAGAACTCCCCGACATCACGCTCCAAGTACGACGTCTTCCACCCGGTCACGGGAAACCCGGTAAGCATGCCGACGCACGGTTGGCGTTACGCCCCGGAGCAAATGGAGAAGCTTCTGGCTGAGGACCGCATCCGGTTCGGCACCGACGAATCGACGCGTCCTACCTACAAGCGGTACCTCACTGATGCGGAGGGCGAGATCCCCTACAGCGTCTTCTACGTAGACGGTCGCGGGGCGAGTGGTCGCCTGAAGAGTCTGCTGGGGGGTCCAGTCTTCGAGAATCCGAAGGACGAGGTTGTCCTTCAGAAGCTTGTAGAGTTCGCGTCCGGCGATGTTGACATCGTCCTCGATTTCTTTGCCGGGTCGGGCTCCACGGCCCACGCGGTGATGCTTCAGAACGCGAAGGATGGCGGTCGGCGCCGCTTCATCCAAGTGCAGCTCCCTGAGCCGACTCCGGATGGATCCGCAGCTCGCAAATTGGGATACAAGTCCATCTCTGAGATCTCGCGTCGTCGAATCGACCTGGCGGGGACGCAGATCCTCGGTGGCGCTCAGGGCAACCTGGGTCTGCGGGACACGCCTCTCGACGTTGGATTTCGCAGCTACCGCTTGGCGGACACCAACTTCTCAAAATGGAAGATCTCGAGCGACGTCGACCGAACCGAACTCGAGCAGCACCTCTTCGAACTGCGCGAGTCCAGCAGTGCTGACGAAGCCTCGGCAAACGACCTTCTGGCTGAGATTTTGCTCAAGCAGGGCTACTCGTTGACCGAGCAGATCTCGACGCTCAACGTGGCCGGCCTCAACCTTCAAACGGTTGGTGGCGGCGTTGTCCTCGCCTACCTTGACGAGCACGTCAAGCCGACGCTGGAACAGCTTCGCGCGGTTGTCGATGAAGACCCTGTCCGCATGATCGTCCTCGAGGACGCGTTCCAGGGCGACGACCAGCTCAAGACCAACCTCGCTCAGCTCTGCAAGAGCGAGGGCATCGAGCTCTGGACAGCGTAATGAGCGGCGGATTCAAGTTCGACTCAAGCCAGCAGTATCAGCTCGATGCGATCAATTCAGTCGTCGACCTTTTCGATGGCCAGCCGAAGGACGCCGAGAAGCTAGAAACCACACTGCGCGGACAGATTGTTGAGATCGACGAGGCGAGCAACACGGCGCTTGATCTTGACCTGTCTCAGGAAGTCGGCGCCGTCGGCAACCGCTTGGTGCTCGACCGTGACACGGTCCTCGCAAACCTCCAGCGCGTGCAGGACAAGAATGGTCTCGAGGTGTCCTCGAAGCTGTTCGACGGTGCGCTCGACTTCGATATCGAGATGGAGACGGGCACCGGCAAGACCTATGTGTATCTTCGTACGATCTTCGAGCTTGCCGAAAGGTACAACTTCACAAAGTTCGTCATCCTCGTGCCAAGCGTGGCGGTTCGAGAGGGTGTCAACACGAGCATCCGGCTCATGCGCTCGCACTTCGAAGACCTCTACAAGAAGCGCAGCATCACTTTCGACTCGTCCGTCTACAGCGGTCAGAACGCGGAGGAGGTGCAGTCGTTCGCCACATCGACCAACGTGCAGATCATGGTGATGACGATCGCCTCCCTTCGCGGCGACAAGAACACGCGCGTCATCCACCAGACCCGTGACAAACTGAACGGCCTCCGGCCGATCGACTACCTCAAGGCGACGCACCCGGTCGTCATCATGGACGAGCCGCAGAACATGGAATCGCTGCTGTCGCAGTCGGCTGTCGGCGAGCTCGATCCAGTCTTCACCCTTCGGTATAGCGCCACGCACAAGAAGCTCCGCAACGTCGTATACAGACTCGACCCCGTCGATGCTCACGACCTCGGTCTGGTGAAGCAGATCGTCGTGGCCGACGTCCAGCAGCAAGGTGCTGACGCGACGCCCTACATCAAGCTCGTCGATGTCCGAAACGACAAGGGCTGGGTCGCGCGTCTCGAATTGTCGTGCCGCAAGGCAGATGGTTCGCTCGAGCGGCGAGTCGTCAACGTCAAGCAGAACCAGGAACTGTCAGATCTACGCCTGACGGGTAATGCTCGCTATGAGGGATGGCGCATCAATGAAATGAGCCTGGAGCCTTCCTTCGTCGATCTGACGCTCCACTCCGGCTACCTGCATCAGGGTGAGGCCATCGGCGGGGCTTCGAGCGCGATCTATAAGGAGATGATCCGCGAGACAATCAAGGAACACCTCCGCAAGGAAACGCAGCTGCGCTCCAAGGGCATCAAGGTGCTCAGCCTGTTCTTCATCGACAAGGTCGAGAGTTTCCTCGGCGACGGTGCCAACAATGTCGATGCAAACGGCGAATTCGTTCAGTGGTTCGACGAGCTGTTCCGCGAGGAGCGCGCGAAGTCCCCGCAGTGGCAGGAGCTACTGCCGCAGGATCCGGCTGAGCTGCGACGCGGCTACTTCTCTGTTCTCAAAGGCAAGAAGGGCGCGGCCGACACGTTCCAGGACACGACTGGCGCAACAAAAGCGGATGACGACGCCTACGAGCTGATCATGCAGCAGAAGGAACGCCTACTCGACGAGAGCGAGTCGGTGCGGTTCATCTTTAGCCACTCGGCCCTCCGAGAGGGTTGGGACAACCCGAACGTGTTCCAGATCTGCACCCTGCGCGAGATGGGCGCGGAGACAGAGCGGCGACAGACACTTGGTCGAGGACTGCGTCTGCCAGTCGCTCAGCGCGAAAACGGCTACGAACGTGTTGCCGACCGTGGCATCGCGACTCTAACGGTGATCGCGAACGAGTCATACAAGCAGTTCGCGGACGCCCTGCAGAAGGAATACAAAGACGTCGGAGTCGAGATTGGCCGTGTACGCAAGGCGGAGTTCTCGAAGATCCCGCTGCCAGCGCCGGACGGATCACTCACGGACGAGAACCTAGGCTACGCAGGTTCTGTGTCGATCTGGGAGCATCTACTATCTCAACGCTTCATCGACCAGGACGGAGTCGTTCAACCGAAATTCCAGCCGAACACACTCGGGTTCAGTTTGAACATGCCGGTCGACTTCGCTTGGGCAGAGCCCTTTGTGATTGAGCTGGTCGGACGCGCCAACATCGGCAAGTACATCAAGCCGAAGAGCAAACGGCAGGCGCGAACGCTAAACAAGCAGCTATTCGCGAACCCCGAGTTCGAACAGTTCTGGGCAACGATCAGCCGCCGGACGACGTACCGCGTTGAAGTCGAACGCGACACGATCGTCGAGAAGTCGATTGACGCCATCAAGGCCGCGCCTGACATCGAACCGCTGCGCATTCAGATCACGCGCGCGGGTGTAAAGGTGCTTCGCGGCGGTGCCAAGGGCCAAGAGCTCGGCTCACGCCAGCAGGAACTCAAGGGCAGCTACGACCTCCCCGACATTATTGGCGAACTCCAGGAAGCAACTTCCCTCACCCGTAAGACCATCGTCGACATCCTCGTTGGGAGCGGACGGCTCGAAGAGTTCATCACGAATCCCAATGACTTCATCGCGATGGCGAAGCGCATCCTGCGCAACACGCTCGCAGAGCTTGTCGTCGACGGCGTGCAGTACGAGCGGATCGCTGGTTCCGTCTATGAGCTGCGTGAGTTGCGCAAGGACGGCGAGGAGGAGAAGGAACGTTTCCTCGACCAGATGTACAAGCTCGAGAACGCCGAGAAGTCGAACTTCGACTATGTGGTCTATGACTCTGATCCGGAGCGCAAGTTTGCCGAGCTCCTTGATGGGCGCGAAGACATCAAGCTCTTCATGAAGCTTCCGGACAAGTTCAAGATCGACACCCCTGTCGGGCCGTACAACCCGGACTGGGCCATCGTGAAGCACGAGGACGGCGAGGAGCGGGTGTACATGATTCGCGAGACGAAGAGCACCGAGGACGAGGTGAAGCGGCGCCCGACGGAGAACGCCAAGATCAAGTCCGCCACGCGTCACTTTGAGGCCATCGGAGTCGGCGACTACGCGGTATCCGTGCCCGGAAAGTGGAGGATCTGATGACTGAGCACTCGATGCGCACTCTCTCGCTCGCGGATAAGGGCGGACACTTCTATCGCACGGACTTCCAGGTCCATACGCCACGAGACACCCAGTGGGATGGGGCGCGCCCATCGCTTGTCGAACGAGACGCATGGGCGACTACCTTCGTGGCTGCAGCGCGAGAGCGGGGTCTGAACGCTGTCGCGATATCCGATCACCACGACTTCGCCTTCGTCCCTCATATTCAGAAGGCGGCGGCCGAAGAGGTTGGACCGGACGGTGCACTCATACCCGAAGCAGAGCGACTCGTGGTTTTTCCCGCGCTCGAACTGTCGCTTACCGTTCCCTGTCAAGCGATCATGATCCTGGACGCCGACTTTCCGGAGAACCGTCTAGACGACGTGCTTAAGGCACTCCACTTCGAACCGATCGACGCAACGCTTGACTCGCTTCCGCAGACCCAGAATCTTGACGACTCGGGCGACTTGAACGATCTACACTCAAAGCTCGATAAGAATGCCTGGTTGCGAGGCCGCTACATCATCCTTCCGAACGTAACTCCGCGCGGCTATCGCACGCTGATGCGCGAGCAATTCCAAGGCAAGTACAAGAGCATGATCCCCGTTGGCGGGTACATCGATGGATCTATCGGTCAGTTCGAGTCCAAGAACAACGTAGGAACGAAACGCATTCTGGATGGGCTCGTCCCCGCCTGGGGGTCGAAGAGGCTCGCCCTGTTCCAGACATCAGATTCCAGACGGGCTGACTTCTCAACACTCGGCGAGCACTCGACATGGGTCAAGTGGGCGACTCACACAGCGGAGGCGCTTAGGCAGGCGTGCCTTGCTCAGGAGTCCCGGATCTCGCAATCGGAGCCAGCGCTCCCGAACGCCTGGATTTCACGAGTGGTCGTCTCCCAGAGCAAGTTCATGGGGAGAGTCGACGTGGCATTGAATCCTCAGTACACGGCTCTCATCGGTGGTCGTGGAACGGGCAAGTCGACGATCCTCGATTACCTGCGCTGGGCCCTCTGCGACCAGCCCGCAAGTTCGACGGAGGATGACGAGGTTGCAGACCCTCGCGTGCGCCAGCGCCGCCTGATTGAGGCAACGCTCAAGCCGGTTGACGCGCGTGTTGAGGTTCATTGCATCATCAACGGGATAGTGCATGTAGTTCGGCGTCATGCGGTAGACGGATCTGTGCATCTCAAGGTCGGCGAAGGGCAGTTCGAGAAGGTTCGAGAGACAGCGATACAAAGCCTGCTGCCGATCCAGGCATACAGCCAAAAGCAGCTCAGTAGCGTCGCCATCCGTGTGGACGAGCTGCTGCGATTTGTGACGTCACCGATCCAGCGGACGCTCGAGGAAGTTGACCGAGAGCAGCAGGAGGTCGCAGGTCGCCTGCGAGAGAACTACGGAACCCTTCAGCGGTATCGGAATCTCACCACTGAGATCCAACGCTCGGACCTACGCGTCCGCTCGCTGGCTGGGCAGGCGCAGGCGCTTCGAGATGGTCTTGCGGGTATTTCTGAGGAAGACCGCCAGATTCTCGACAGCAAGGCTGACCACGACAGCGCGCGTTCTACGGTGAGCGCGTGGCGTGAACACGTCGACAGCGTGCGGGACGAACTCGAAGGCTTGCTCGCGAGTCTCGACAGCTCGATGTCAGCCATATCTACGCCGGATGGCATTCCATCGGAGCTACTCGCTGACATGGAGGCTGTCCGCAGTGCGTCAGTGACTGCCCTGACTGAGATCAAGGATGCGGTTGCCGCCACGATCACGGACCTTGAGCCAGTGCTAGACGAAGGCGGAGCAATTTCGGCGCCATCAGAGGCGATCGCCTCCAAGTTGGACGCCTACGAAAGGGCATATGCCGCTGTCAAGGCGCGGTCTTCAGCTCATGAAGCGAAACTGGCAGAGCTGGCCACACTGGAGTCGCAACAGCGGACCACGGCCGAGCTCGCCCAGAAGCAGCGGAAGGAGCGCGACGCCCTTGGTGACCCGAACGAGCGTCACAGGTCTCTCCGCACCGAACTGGTTCGTATTCGACAGACGCGAACCTTGGCGCTCGCAGCGCAATGCGACGCCCTGGCGGTCTCGTCCGACGGCATGATTCGGGCGACACTTTCCGTAGGTCGCGGATTCGATGGAGCGCTCGCCAAGTTCAAGGCACTAGTCACCGGCTCAAACGTCCGCAGCAACCGGATCGAGGGCCTCTTCGACGAACTGGCGAAAGAGTCCGATCCCGCAGCGACCTGGGAGCTTGTGCTCGACGAGTTGGAGTCGTTGATGCATCTCGAGCCGGACTCCGACATTACCTCCGAGGAGACCCCTGCTATCTCCCGTTTGGGTCTGCCGCTAGCAGATCAAAGAAAGCTTGCGCCCAAGCTCACCCCCGACGGATGGTTGGACTTGTCATTGACCCCGCTTGCGGACTTCCCGGAGTTTGAGTACCGGGCGAAGGAAGCTGAATACATACCCTTCGACGCAGCCTCGGCAGGTCAACAGGCATCCGCGCTCCTCGCGACCTTGCTATCGCAAGGGGGAACCCCGCTCATCATCGATCAGCCGGAGGACGACCTAGATAGCGACACAGTCCAAGAGATCGTCGCGCGGATCTGGGAGTCTAAGAGCAACCGGCAGCTGGTGTTTTCGAGCCATAACGCAAACTTGGTCGTAAATGGTGATGCCGATCTTGTGCTTGTATGCGCCTATTTGAATGCCGGCGATCAGTCAGCAGGACATATCAAGGAGCAAGGAGCGATCGACGTTGCGGCGGTGCGACAGCAGATCACTTCGGTGATGGAGGGTGGCGAACGCGCCTTCCGCCTCCGCAAGGAAAAGTACGGTTTCTAAACCCGAAAGGGCTTGCCGACAAGCTGGATGCTCAGCTCAACGTCGTGATCACCGTCGTTCACAGATTATCGTACGGTCGAGGCCAAGTCTCTGTAGGGAGCCGGCGCTATTGCCCAGAGCATGCGAGTCGGATAGTTTGACCACGACGGAGCCTCAGCCGGGTGCTTTAGGTTCGTTTCGCTCGGCGAACATCTACCGTTCAGTCGAACGCCCCGTAGTGCCGCGCTCTGCTGCGACGTCTGCCCGTTGACCTCCGTTATCGCCTCCAGCACCGACAGATCTCTCACGCTCAACGAGCGAAACAACGACCGCACTTGGCCGAGCTGTTTCGTTCGTTCCCATAGACTCTCAACATGCCGAAGAAGGTGAAAGACACCGCTCGCCGCGAACGCGAAGGGGTCGCCGCGGTGCAGCAGATGGTGGCCGCGGACCTGGGCTGGCTCTTCCGCGAGCAGCCCACCGACGACTACGGCATCGACGCGCAGATTGAGGTGGTAGAAAACGGGGCGGCCACTGGGCGTCTTCTTGCGACTCAGATCAAGTCCGGGCCGAGTTATTTCAAGAGGCCGCATGCGGAGGGCTGGTGGTTTCGCCTCGGCGAAGACGATCTCGAATACTGGCTCGAGCATGCGCTCCCAGTAGTGGTGATCCTCTGCGACACAACCACTAGGACCGCATACTGGGAAGTCGTGACCGAAGACCGTGTCGTAACCACAAAGCGAGGAGGACGGAAGATTCTCGTCTCGCGTTCGAAAGTACTCGGGCCCGACTCAATGATCGCGCTAACCAAGGTCGCTGCGGGCAAGCCATATGAGTTGAGAATTCGCCAACTTCGCCTGGCCCTGCCATGGATGAACCTGTTGCAAAGCGGGCGCAGGATCCTGCTTGAGGCGGACGAGTGGATCAACAAGACGTCCGGGCGTGGCGACATCCAAATTGTATCTGTCGATGAGGCTAATGAGGATAGGCAGGAGCTTGGCCAATGGTTCATTATGGTGGGCTTGAGGCCTTATGAACAGGTGCTTCCGGCGCTGGTCCCGTGGGCGGATACCGTACTGCATGACGAAACTTACGACGATGCGGACCATGATGCCTGGGAAGCAGCATGTGTGCGATACGACCGAGAGGGGGATCGGTTCGTCTCGGAAACCTTCCAAGACTGGAGCGAGCGATTCGAAGATGGCGGGTTGCGTCCATACGCCAACTCGGCAAACGAAGTGGACCACTGGCGTCTTGAGCTAATCCTCAACGATCTCGGTAGAGGGTTTCTGCTCGTTGACGGGTTTGCGACGATGGAGTCCCTAGTTCTCACGCCGAGATGATCCTGCGCTGCCCCTAATTACGCCGGCTTCCGTCAGCTGATTCCCTGAACCCGCCCTGGTTTCGTTCCATTCTCTGATCAAGACGCTGCGAATATACCCGCGAGTATCCGCAAGCGTTCAAGGACCGTGCGATTTGCATGGTATTGGACAGGTTTGACTCTGATGAGGGGTCTGATCAGCTACCAGCTGATCGAGCTCACTCTCCTGAAGTTGAACATCTCGACCGCGTCCCTGCGACGCTGGGCCGAGCAGGCAAGCATCGATGACGGCTCCCGACCCGGGGTCACGGCCGACGAGCGAGCCGACATTCTCCGCCTCGGATCTCGACCGTCCACGCCGAGATGATCGCGTACGTCGACATGTATCGCGACCAGTTCGGGGTCAAGCTCAACTGCCCTGCCCTCGGTGCAACAGGGAGGGCGGGGTTCCTCATCGCCCGCGGATACCGGGCCGCGCGCACCCGTCCGCCGGGCGACAGGCAGTTGCGAGATGCGGAGCTGATCCCTGTGATCACATCGATCAGCTGCGGGAACTGCGAGCTGAACACGAAGATCGCCAGCGCGTTCACGAACCCGACCATGACGCTGCGGGGGATGAACCGCATCAGTTTCGCGACGCCGAGCACCCCGAGGATCACCTGGAACACCCCCGCGAGGATCACCGTCGCGATGAAGTAGTCCAGCCCGTACGTCGGGGCGACCGGAGCGATCACCAGCGCCACGGCTCCGGTCGCCGCGGTCACCATCGCCGGACGTCCGCCGAGGAATGCGATCGACACCGCCATGATGAACGACGAGAACAGCCCCACCTTGGGGTCGACGCCGGCGATCACCGAGAACGCGATCGCCTCGGGGATCAGCGCGAGCCCGACGACGAGTCCGGCCAACACCTCGCGGGTCAGCATCCGCGGATTCTTCAGCGCCTGAAGCACCGAGGGATTCGCCCGATAGCGGGCACGATCATAGACCGTCGTTGCAGACATGGGAGCTCCAGGGGATGGCGCCCCGAGAGGTGGGGCAGACGATCCAGCCTAGGGCGGATGCTGCGGACAGACTGGCTCAGCGCAGTCGACCCACCGGTTCGGTCAGCTCTGCTTGCGCCGGGCGATGTCGTCCGCCACCTTCTGCACGTCGGCCGGATCCGCATCGCCGGCAAGTGCGACGTAGTGATCCATGACCGCCGGACGGTAGCGCACGGGCATCGTCTGTCCGGGGGCGAGTCGGGTGAGCTCGGTGATCGTGAGGTCTTCGTCGGCGATGCCACGGAACGAGATGCCATCGGCGGTGTCGACGTCGAGCATCAGGACGACGCGGGGACTGCCGTCGCTGCTGACCTCCCGCCAGTCGACGAGAACGCCGATCGCGAGAGCCCCCGCGCGGAGTTCTGCGTTGCGCTTGCGAGCCTCACCGCTCAGTAGCGGGTTCGGGGCGACGCCCGGGAAGGCGGGACCGACGCCGAGCGATTCTCGACTCAGGTCGGGCCGGAGCTGCTCCATCAGGTCGTTGAGGCTGATCTTCTGCTTCTTCTTACCGAACATGCTGATCCCTCCCTCAGGCGGACGGCGAAAGCTCGAGCCGTCGTTCCTCCCGCACCGCGATTCTATGGGGCCGCTGCACGAGCAATCTTGCGCGAACCCTGACTCCACTAGTGTCAAAAGCGACCGAGCATGAGGCTCGGCGGCGCGCAAACGGGGACCATTCATGTCGGATGACGACGTCCAATACGAGACCAGAGAAGTGCATGCTGTGCGAGGCATGGAGGCTCGATCGAGAGCAAAGGCCGAGGCCGAGGGGTGGGAGTTCGTTTCGGAGCGGCGACGTTCCGCGATCCAGACCACTCTGACGTTTCGTCGCCCGAAGACGAAGATTCCGCGCAAGGCGTGGATCATCGGCGGTGCCGCAGCGGCGCTTCTCATCGCGATCATCGTCACCGGCGCGACGCTGGAACGCATGAATCAGCCGACGGCGGATGAGACGTCGAGTCCGAAGCCGACGACAGCCTCAGAGTCGACAGCGCCCGAGACGGCGCAGCCGCAGCCAATCTCGACACCTGATCCCGCGCCTGTGGTGTCTGACGTGACGGACGCCGAAGTGCTCGACGCCTTCAACGCCTACTTCGCCGAGCGTGTGGCGACCGGCGTCATGGTCGGGAAGGCCGTCACCGGAGTGACCTTCTCGGGCGGAGTGGTGACGGTCACATTCGACCCAGCCGCAGCGGGAGTCACTCCCGCAGACTTCGACGCGTTCAACCCCTTCGACAATCTCGCCAACTTCGCCGCGACACCCGTCGCATTCAACGACGACATCGGGAATCGGCTTCGCCCCGTGATCGACTCGATCGTCACGGTGCGTGCGGACGGCATGCCGCTCGGGACCTTCTCCCGTACCGACATCCTGGCTCTGAACGAGTTGGAGAAGTAGGCGGGTACGTCGCTAGTCGCAGGCGATCCCGTCACCATCTCGGTCGAGTTCGTAGACGTCTTGTCCGATGACGCTGAGCGGACCGTGCACGTACGACGGCCCATTGCCGCCACCGCCTTCGCAGTCCACATCGGAATCGAAGGGGACGCAGACGCCTGAATAGCTCGGGTGGCATCCGCCCCCGGTCTGCGCGAACGGAACCGGCGCGGGCGGCGGGGCGGGCTGACGCGTGCCCGTGGACGTGACCTCGTTCACCGGCGCAAGCGTCACGACCTCGCTGGCGACCTCCCGCGAGACCTCTTTCCCGTCCACGTACTTCACCCGATACGTCGTCACCTTCGTGCCGGCGACTCCCGCCGTCGTGATCACGACCTGCCCGACGTCGATGTTGGGATCATCCACCGCGGCGCGCTCGAAGGGAATCACGGTGGTCTCCTCCACCGCCTCGAAGGTCGTGGGTTTTGGCGAGGGCGATGGCTTCTCGGTCGGTGCGGACACGAAGGGCTTGGCCTCCGACGAGGGACCCGCGCCAGCGGAATTCGAGCCCGGACCTCCGAGGGCAGCGTTCGCTGCGGTCCCCACGAACATCAACGCGAACGCGATACCGAGCGCAGCCCAGGCCGCACCCCGTGAGCGCACGCGGAAGAGCTTGGCTGACCCGCGCACGATGCCGTAGATCGCGACGAAGAACAGCACGAATCCGGCGAGCATCAGAATCGCCCCGAGGCTCCGCGTGAGCAGTGTGATCAGCAGGATGACTGCGCCGACGATCAGCGCCACCGTTCGCGTGGACGACTTCGCCACCGCCGGCGCCGCCACCGCGACGGGTGCCTGGCCGAGCGGAGCAGTGTGCTCCGTCCACTGAACCCCATCCCACCATCGTTGCTGCGCGGGCTGGTTCGGGTCGGTGTACCAACCCTGAGGTGTCTCTGGCATCGTTGCCGACTTTCTGCTCGGGTACGGATGAACAGTACCGATATATCGGGAGAAGCAATGTCTCGATTTGGTCGTCCTCTGCTCCATGTACCAGGAGTCTGTTCGTGCCTTGGTGATACGTGAACTTTGTTCGCGAGCGAGCCGCCCCGCTTATCGTGGTTCCATGCCTTCCATCCGTGCGGTGCTGTTCGACCTCGACGGCGTCATCCGTCATTTCGACTCGGAGCGCACGACGCAGATAGAGCGCCGGTACGGCTTCGATCCGGGAACCATCACCGCGGTCGCGTTCGAGCCGGAGCTGCTTGAGCAGGTGACGACCGGGGTGATCTCGCGCCGCGCGTGGGTCGACCGTGTCGGCGAGACGCTCGGTTCCGCCGAGGCAGCCGAAGAATGGGGACGCCAGCCTTCCAGGGTCGACGAGCAGGTTCTCGCCCTCGTCGAGGAGCTTCGTGCCGCCGGCATCCGCACCGCCATCCTCACCAACGGCACCGACACGATTGCGGCGGAAGCAGAGGAACTCGGACTCCACCATCGCTTCGAAGCGATCTTCAACTCGGCGGAGATCGGCTGGGCGAAACCCGACGCTCGCGCCTTCCAGCACGTGCTCGACGCGCTCGGGCTCGCGGCATCCAAGGTGTTCTTCACCGACGACTCCGCCGGCAAGCTCGCGGGCGCGGAAGAACTGGGGATGCCGACGCATCACTTCACGTCAGCGGATGGCCTCCGGGGTGCGCTGCGCGACGCCGGTATCGATTTCTGACACGCGTTTCGTCTCGCTGGCGCTCGCTCAACGACCGGGCGGGACTCACGCCCGCGGCCGGTACCTCTGCACCACGACGCCCGACGCGAACTCCTGCCGCCCGACCAACTCCAACTCGATCCGCTCCCGCAACCCGTCGAACAGCCTCGGCCCGCTCCCGGCGAGCACCGGGTGCACGGCGAACACGTACTCGTCGATGAGCCCGAGATCAGCGAGCGCAAGGGGGAGAGTGACCCCACCGACCGACAGCTCCGCGCCCGGCTCTTCCTTCAGCCGACGAACCGCCTCGCCCACATCCCCCTGCACCAGCTCGGCGTTCCAGTCGACCTCGGCCAACGTGCTCGACACCACATACTTCTTCGTCTTGTCGATGGCCTCGGCGAACCGCACCTCCGACTCATCCATCCAGTCGGGCCACACGCCATCCGCCGGACGCCGCCAGGCCGACTCCATCATCTGGTACGTCACGCGGCCGTAGATCTCGGCATCCGCTCGTTCCATCTCGGCGGTCCAGAAGTCCATGAACTCCTCGTCGGGAGTGAGCCCCGCCTCGTGATGCACGCTGCCGTCGAGCGTGACGTTGATCGCGTAGCGCAGTGGTCTCATGGGTCGCTCTCCTTCGATGCACACCGGACTCTTCCGGACGCTATCAGACGCCTGATCGCGAGCGTTTCGTCTCGCTTCGCTCGCTCAACGACCGGGTGGGGTGTCACCTAATTGCCGAGGCCGTCGAGCATCCAGTTGTAGCGCAGGCGGAGGCCGCGCTCCATGCTGGCCAACGCCGCACCGGCGCCGAGGGTGATGTTGAGCCACAGGGGCAACTGGATGGGGGAGACGAACGTGCCGAAGCGCTCCGCGATGAGGGGGATCTCGGAGATCACCTGCGCCAGCTGCGGCACATTCACTCCCACGCCGACGAGCAGGACGACGATCGCGGCAGCCGCGATCCACCGGCTCGCGACCGGGTGCGTCTGCTCGAGTCGGAGACGGCGGCCGATCGCCGATCTCGGATGCGGGGTGAGGCGGCGCTCGGACCGGTCGGGCGTCACGTAGTGCATCCGCCGGAGACCGTACGTCCCTGCCCGCACTTCGATCACGCCACCCTCGACCGCGAACCTCGCCGGCAGCTTGGACACGACGGCCTGCGCCCCGTCGCGATAGAGGTGTGCACGAGGATCGCCGTCGTCGTGGGTCCGCACGTCCACCGCATAGATCACATCCGGCCCGCCCGGCCGCGGCACGGCCAGCGAGAACAGCTTCCGACCGGTCACCAGATGCCACCAGCGGAACGGCGGGAGCGGACGCCCGTCTCCGGGCTTCTGACGGCGGGGCATCGTTCCGTCATCGGCATCGCCGAGCATGCCGAGCATGTCGGCATCGTCTTCGTCGAACACGGACATCACCTCAGAGCAGCAGCTGAGAGAGCGGGTACACCAGGTAGCGCAGCGAGTACGCCTCCCAGACGGCTCCGATGACGAGCAGCACGAGCGCCGGGAGCGCGAGCAGACCCAGCTGACGGACGCCCCGCAGATATGCCTGGCGCCGGTTCTTCGCTCCCGCCGTGCGCGGGAAGAGCCAGTACTTGCCGATCAGGAAAGCACCCAGCAGGAACAGCACGTAGGCCTGCAACTCGATCAGGAAGGTCAGCGAGTGCGGGATGAGCGCGACCCAGCCCGTGTCCGAGCTCGGGACCAGAGTGATCCCGGTGGTCACCGCCCAGTACCCGAAGAACGCGAGTCCCGCGAACGGCACGATCAGCGACGGCAGCACGATGGTCAGAGCGCTGAGGCGGAAGAGATTCACACCGAGGATCGTCAGGGCGAACAGCGGAGGCGTGTTGACCAGCCAGCGCACGAGCTCGCCGGTTCCGTCCTCCTCCAACCCCGCGGCTTCGGCGGCCACGAGGTCGGGGAAGATCATCCCGATGACGAAGCCGAGGAGAGCGAGCCCGTAGGCCGCCGCGTTGAGGATGAGGTAGACGCGCATGTTCTCGCGCACGACACGGAAGGGCCGCCGCCAGAAGCGCACGGGCTCGGGCGGAGCGATGGAGATCTGCTGAATGGACATGCTTCCATCGCACTCCCTCGTCGGCCGCGCGCCCAGTGTGCGCGTGTCACCGGAACGAGTGACAAAAGTCCCGCTTCGGCATCCTGGCGCCGGGGGTGAGGGGTCATCGGCCGCGCGGATATGCCGCCGGGGCGCGGAAGCGAGCGCGTGCACATCTCCTCAGGAGAGTTCGGATGCTGCGACGACGGTGCACCCGGAGCCGCGACGCATCGACAAGCTCAGCGACCCAGGTGCGGCTCAGCGACCCGAAACCCCTACCGCCGCAGCATCGTGCTGTAGAACCGGTACACGTTCGCCCGGTACCGGGTCGACCCGATGAGGATCGGCCTCCCCACCGCATCGAACGCCGTCTCGGCCCCCAGCAGCAGCGGACTCCCCACCGGCACCTCGAGCAGCTCGGCCTCGCGCTCATCCGCACCGATCGCCTCGACGACGAAGTTCGACCGCGCGGGTTCCGTGCCCAGGGCACCCATCTCGGCATACAGGGACGTGTCGGAGAGGTCGACGTCTTCGATGCCGGGCGTCCGCTCGAGCAGGATCACGGTGTGATCGATGCAGATGGGCGTCTCGCCGAGCGACCGCAGCCGCTCGACCTCGACGACCGGACTCAGCGGACCCGTCTGCAGCTGCTGCGCCTCATCGAGCGTCGCCTCGCGCACGACGTGCGACAGCACCCGCGTGCCCGGCACGACCCCGCGGCGCCGCGCCATCTCGGTGAAGCTGATGAGCGTGCGGGGTGGCTCTCCCAGTGGTGCCTCGTTCACGAACCAGCCGGACTGCGGCGCGGGGCTGACCAAGCCCTCCTCGGCCAGTGCGGCGAGAGCGCGCCGCACCGTCGTGCGGCTCACCTGCAGCCGTTCGACCAGGTCCCGCTCGCTCGGCAGCCGTCCGGTGGAGGTGAAGGTCCCCGCCCGCACGAGACGCCGGAGCTGATCGGCCGCGGCATCCGCCACTCCTGCGCCCGCCCGACGGGCCTCGTTCGTCATGCTCCTACGCTACGACCAATCTAGTATTTTGGTCTAATCTGGTCCATTTTGGTCTCTCGATCGTGTCTGATCGCCCTACAGTGATCACGCCACCCCCCACGAGAAGAGAACCGCTGTGACCCTGCCCCACTCCATCAGCTCGACCGTCGATGAGCTGAGCGCGACGCTCGCGACGCAACTGATCGAGTCCCTCGCGAACGCCGCGGATGAGGGCCGCCTGCTGATCGTCGGCATCCCCGCCGGCCGCACCCTCACTCCCGTGATCGACGCGCTCGCCGCGCAGCTGCGCGAGACGCCCCGCGACCTCGGCCACGTGCGCCTCGTGCTCATGGACGATTACGCGATCCCCGCGGGGGACGGCTGGACGGCTCCCCCCGTGACCGCCCACTACAGCTGCCGCCAGTACGGCGAGCAGGTCATCGCGAAGCTCAGCGACGCGGTGAAGCCCCACACCGGCATCGGCGTCGCCCACCTCTGGTCGCCCGATCCCGCCGACCCCGAGGCCTACGACGGACGGATCGCGGATGCCGGCGGCATCGACATCTTCTACGTCGCCGTCGGCTCGTCCGACGGGCACGTGGCCTTCAACCCTCCCGGCACGCCGCTCGACAGCCGCACGCGCATCATCCCCCTCGCCGACTCCACGCGCCGCGACAACCTCGGCACCTTCCCCGAGTTCGACTCGCTCGACGACGTGCCGACCCACGGCGTGAGCGTCGGCCTCGCGACCCTCTCCGACGCCCGCCGCGTCGAGATCGTCGTGCACGGCGCCGGCAAAGCTCCCTCGGCGGCGCGACTTCTCGCCGCCGAGGGGTTCCACCCCGAGTTCCCCGCGACGTTCGCCTACGAACACGGCGATGTGCACGTGAACCTCGACCGCGACGCCGCGAGCCTCCTTCCCGAGGCGGCCGCCGACGCCACGGCATCCGCCCCGCAGTAGCACCCCGTAGCACCCGAACCCGCCCCGCCTGCATCACCCCAACGGAGGAGTACACATGCGCACTCGACCAGCAGCCCTCGCCGCGATCGCCGTGGCAGCCCTCGCCCTGACCGCCTGCGGCACGGGCTCGCGTCCGGCCGACGGCGGGGAGGGCGGACCCGACGACAAGACGCCGATCACCCTCTCGCTGTGGAGCTTCTTCACCGACCGCGAGGAGGGCGTGATCGACGCCCGCCTCGACGCCTTCGAGGAGAAGTACCCCTGGATCACTGTCGACCACACCGGCGGCCAGAACGACGACACCCTCCTGCAGGCCGTACGCGGCAACACCGCACCCGACGTCGCGCTCTCGGGCAACAGCGAGGCCGTCGCCAGCTACTGCTCCACCGGCGTGTTCCAGAACCTCGAAGACCGCATCGCGAAGTCGGATGCCGACATCGACAGCATCCTGTCATCGACCCAGGCGTACACGTCGTACGACGACGAGCGCTGCGCGCTCCCGGTGATGGCCGACGTCTACGGCCTGTACTTCAACCAGGACATGCTGGATGCCGCGGGCGTCGAAGTGCCCACCACGTGGGACGAGCTGACCGAGGCGGCCAAGAAGCTCACGGTGCGCAACGCCGACGGCAGCATCCAGGTCGCCGGGTTCGTGCCGCTGCTCGACTTCCAGGAGAACAACGTCGCCACCTTCACCCCGGGCTGGGATCTCACCTGGTACGACGACGAGGGAAAGGCGGCCATGGCATCCGACCCGCAATGGGCCGAGATGCTCGAATGGCAGAAGGAGCTCATCGACTGGTACGGCTACGACGACCTGCAGGCGTACGTCGCCGGCCTCGGCGCCGAGTTCTCGGCCGAGAACCCGCTGCACACCGGCCGCCTCGCGATGGCCGTCGACGGCGAATGGCGCGTCGCGTTCATCGACGACCAGGCGCCCGACCTCAACTACGGCACGGCTCCGATCCCGACCGTCGACGAGGCTTCCTACGGCGGCGGCACGATCAGCGGCACCACGGTCGGCATCCCGCGCGGATCGAAGCACTCCGACGCCGCCTGGCTGCTGGCCGAGTACCTCGCGACCGACACCGACAACCTCGTCGACCTGACCCTCGAACTCCGCAACGTGCCCACCACGACCGCGGCGCTCGAGGACGAGAGCATCCGCACCATCGACCAGTTCAACGTGATGCTCGACATCGCCGGCAACGAGAACACCCGGTCGATCCCCGGCACGCCGGCCGGTGCCGCACCCCGCGAGCTCATCGGGCAGTGGCTCCAGGGCTGGCAGGCCGGCGACGAGAAGGATCTCGAGGCCGGGCTCGCCGGCGTCGCGAAGCAGATCGACAGCCAGATCTCCCAGGCCTCCGGAGGGAACGCGCCGTGACCACGGCGCCCGTCACCCGGAGCGGTCAGGCGACCACGTCGCCCGACCGCTCCGGGGCGCTCCGCAGGCGGAAGCGGCGGCAGACCCTCACGGTCCTCGCATTCCTGAGCCCCGGCCTCATCGGGCTCGTGCTGTTCTTCGGATACCCGCTGCTCGCGAACCTCGCCTACTCGTTCACCCGGTTCGACATGGTGAACCCGCCCGAGTTCATCGGGCTCGCGAACTACCAGTTCATGTTCGACGGCGATCAGCAGATCGGCACCGCGATCCGCAACACCCTCGTGTTCTGCCTGGTCTCGGTTCCCGTGCAGCTGATGTTCTCGCTCGGCATCGCCGCGACTCTGGCCCGCATCCGCTCGGGCGCCGGCATCTACCGCACCCTCTTCTACCTGCCCACCCTGCTGCCGCCGGTGGCCGCGGCGATGACCTTCTCATTCGTGCTCAACCCGGGCACCGGGCCGGTCAATGCGATCCTCGGCGCCCTCGGTCTGCCGAAGCCGCTCTGGTTCAGCGACCCGTCGACCTCGCAGGTGTCGCTGCTGCTGCTCACCACCTGGGGCGTCGGCAACACCATCGTCATCCTGCTCGCCGCGGTGCTCGAGGTGCCGCTCGAGATGCAGGAGGCCGCCCAGCTCGACGGCGCGAACGGCTGGCGTCGCTTCTGGCACATCACCCTGCCGACGATCTCGCCGGTCATCCTGTTCTCGACCATCATGGGCGTGATCGGCAGCCTCCAGCTGTTCTCGCAGCCCTACGTCGTCAGCACCGTGATCGGCGGCGGATCGGGCGTGACCGCCGACAACATCGGCTACCCGCAGAACACGCTCCTCTTCTTCACGGAGGTGCTGTACCAGCAGGGCTTCCGCTACTTCAACATGGGCTACGCGGCGGCGCTCTCGATGGTGCTGTTCGCCGTGACCCTCATCGTCACGGTGGTGCTCATCCGCGCCACCCGCGGCCGCGTGCACGGAGAGGAAGGCTGACCATGACCGCCATCATCGATCGACCCGCCGCCCCGGCATCCGGTCGCGCCGCCGCACCGTCGCCGCGCACCTCCCGCGCCCGCGCTCGCCGCCAGAGGATGCTCGCGGCCGTCGGACGTCACGCGATCCTCATCGCGCTGCTGCTGATGTTCCTCGCCCCGCTGCTGTTCATCGTCACCACGGCGCTGATGACCGACGACCAGGCCCTCACCAGCCGCATCTGGCCCGATCCGGTGAACCTCGCCAACTTCGTCGAGGTCTTCGAGAAGGTGCCGCTGCTGCGGTACATGGCCAACACCCTGCTGATCGCCGGGTCGAGCACCCTGCTGGCTGTGGCGTCGAGCATCCCCGTCGCCTATGCGCTCGCGACGTTCCGGTTCCGCGGACGCCGCGTGCTGTTCGTCGCCGTGATCGCCGCGATGATGCTGCCGCCGCAGGTCACGATCGTGCCGCTCTACGCCGCCTACGCGCAGCTCGGGCTGGTCGGGTCCCCGCTGCCGCTCATCATCCCGAGCCTCTTCGGCGACGCGTTCACGATCTTCCTGCTGCGGCAGTTCTTCGTGTCGGTGCCGCGCACCTACCTCGACGCCGGACGCATGGACGGCGCCTCCGAGCTGCGCCTGCTCTGGACCGTGTTCCTGCCCATGGTGAAGCCGGCCATCGCCGCGGCCGCGCTGTTCGCGTTCTTCTACAGCTGGAACGACTTCTTCAATCCGCTGCTGTACCTGGCCTCGAACCAGGAGTGGTACACCTTGTCGATCGGGCTCTCGCAGTTCCGATCGGTGCACTCCGTGCAGTGGAACCTCACCATGGCGGCCACCCTGCTCTTCGTCATCCCGGTGATCGTGCTGTTCTTCTTCGCCCAGAAGCAGTTCGTGCAGGGCATCGCGCTGTCCGGAGTGAAGGAATGAGGGCGGCAGCATCCGCTCTCCCAGTCATCGACGAACGATTCGGAAGGATCCCCACATGAAGGTCGCGGTCATCGGCGCCGGTTCCACCTACACCCCCGAGCTCGTCTCGGGACTCGCCGCTCAGCACCACCGTCTCGCGGTCGACGAGCTCGTGCTCATGGACGTCCACGCGGAACGCCTGTCGGTCGTCGGGGAGTTCGCGAAGCGGATGCTGGCGCACCAGGGACTCGAGACCCACGTCACGCTCACCACGGATCGCACCGAAGCCGTGACCGATGCGGATGCCGTGCTCATCCAGCTGCGCGTCGGCGGGCAGGCCGCGCGGCTCGGCGACGAGACCTTCCCGCTGGACTGCGGCTGCATCGGGCAGGAGACGACCGGTGCCGGCGGACTCGCCAAGGCGCTGCGCACGGTGCCGGTGGTGCTCGACATCGCCGATGAGGTGCGTCGCCTCGCGAAGCCCGACGCATGGATCATCGACTTCACCAACCCGGTCGGCATCGTCACGCGGGCGCTGCTCGACGCGGGGCATCGGGCGATCGGCCTCTGCAACTACGCGATCGGCGTGGAGCGCTGGGCGGCGGACCTGCTCGACGTCGAGCCGTCGCGTGTCTCGGTCGACCCGGTCGGACTCAACCACTTCTCGTGGACGCGCCGCATCCTCGTCGACGGCGAAGACGTGCTGCCCCGTCTGTTCGACGAGCGGATGCCGGAGGTGCTCGAGAAGTACCCGTTCCCGGAGCAGCTGATCCGGCTGATCGGCGCCATCCCGTCGTACTACCTGCAGTACTACTACTTCCACGACTCCGTGCTCGAACGGCTCCGTGCCGAGACGCCGCGCGCCACGGTCGTCGCCGAGCTCGAGGCCGAACTGCTCGAGCAGTATCGGTCGCCGCTCCTCCTCGAGAAGCCCCCGCAGCTCGCGAAGCGCGGCGGTGCCTTCTACAGCGAGGCCGCGGTCGACCTGCTCGCGTCGCTCTACGCCGACGAGCCGACGGCGCACGTGCTGAACGTGCGCAACGCCGGTCTCATCCCGGGGCTCGCCGACGACGATGTGATCGAGACCCGCTGCCTCGTGAGCGCTGCGGGAGTCGTGCCGCAGCCGCAGGCCGCCGTGCCGCCCGAGCTGCTCGGACCGATCCAGCACGTCAGCGCCTACGAGCGGATCGCCGTGAAGGCTGCACTCTCGGGAGACGTCGACGATGTGCGCCGGGCGATGCTCGCGCATCCGCTCATCGGCCAGTGGGAGAAGGTCGAGGGCCTCGTGCCGCGACTGCTGGAGTCGAGCGCCGCGCACCTGCCGCAGTTCTCGGTCGAGGTGTCGTGACGGAGCCGTCTGCCGTTCGGAGGGGATCCGCCGTTCGGAGGGCCGATTCGCGGGATTCGTCCTCCGCAGCGCAGATCTCCTCCGAAGCGCTCGGCGCTCCCGGCATCCACGCCGCGGCCGTCAGCGGCGCCGGGCTCGTGCTCGGCGTCGACGTGGGCAACTCCAAGACGCACGTCGTCGTCGCCGATCGCGAGGGCCGGGTGGTCGGTGTCGCTTCGGGCCCGGGGTTGCAATCGGGGCTGGGTGGACTCGACACGATGCTCGCCCCGCTGATCGACCTCGCGGAGAGGGCGAGCGGTGCACGGTCGGGCTTCGACGCGGCGTGCCTCGCGCTCGCCGGCATAGACCTGCCCGAGCAGGAGCAGGCGATGACGCGGTTGGCCGCCGAGGCGTCGCTCGCCGAGCGGATCACCGTGCTGAACGACACATTCGCGCTGCTCCGCACCGGACCCGATCGCGGAGACGGCGTCGCCGTGGTGGCGGGCGCCGGCATCAACTGCGTCGGCGTCCGGGGCGGCGCGCACGTGCGCTATCACGCCATGGGAACGGTCAGCGGCGACTGGGGCGGCGGCATGGAGCTGGGGCGTGAGACGCTCTCCCTCGCCTGCCGTGCCGAGGACGGTCGCGGCGAGCCCACGGCGCTCTCCGACGTCGTCCCGCAGCATTTCGGTCTCGAGCGGCCGCTGCAGGTGACCGAGCAGATCATGCGCGGGGAGCTGTCGGAGCATCGCCTCGTCGAGCTCGCGCGGGTTGCGCTGGAGACCGCGACGCAGGGGGATGCCGTGGCGCAGACCCTCGTCTCCCGCGTGGCCGACGAGGTCGTGACGTTCGTCGAGACGACCCGACGCCGGCTCGCCTGGCCGGACGATCAGGGGCCGTTGCCGGTCCTGCTCGGCGGAGGGCTGTTGCAGTCGGGCAACGAGTTCCTGCTCGGGCGGATCCGGGAGCCGTATGCCGACGGCGATCGCGCGACGATCTCGGTCGCGACCGTGCCGCCGATCGTCGGATCGCTGCTGCTGGCGTACGACCTGCTCGGCGGGGATGCGCCGGATGCGGGGGAGCTGGCGGGACAGGTGGAGACGGCGCTCGCCTAGCGGAAGTCAGACGTCCAGCAACGCGCGCAGGTCGGCGAGGGAACGCCCGTAGGCGAGCTGTGCGACGCGTGCGGCGAGTTCGGACCGCACCTGAACGACCGTCGCCCCGTGCGACATCCACCGGCCACCGGATGCCGTGAGCTCCAGGCCGGGAAGGGGCTCGGCGTCGGGCAGCTCGGCACGCCCTGCCGCGGTGCGCGCCGAGGCCCCGAGCATGCCGATCAGCCAGGCCTCACCGAGGGCATGCGGCCGGATCGAGGCGATCGGTCCGCCCCGTCCCCGGAAGACCTGGAACATAGTGTCTGCACGTCTCACCGTCCAGGTCTCGCCGCCATGAGTGAAGTCGCAGGCGACGTCGGCGTGCAGGGTGATGTCGGCGCCGTAGTGCCGGAGGGCGTCGACGCACTCGGCGCTCAGGAATCGGCCGTCGAGTTCACGCTCGCGACGGCGGAGTTCCGCCCGGTACTTCTCGCGGGCGATCGGGGCGTACTCCTCTTCGAGTGCGCGCCGATCAGCGCCGACCCCCTGCGACAGCCGGTCGAAGAGCCAGGCCGGGTCGATCTGCACGAAGTAGCGGAAGAAGACATCGACCGGTCCGCGGGTGAGCTTTCGGTCGGCGACGAGCAACTGCACACCGTGGTCGACCGACCACACCGCAGTGGTCACGCCGTCGACGACCGCGACCCACGACCAACCGGACGAACGGATCTCGGGGGATGCCAGCTCGAGGGCAGCCCGGAGCAGCGTTCCCCGGGGAACCGACAGGACGCCGGCGTGAGAGACGACGTCATCGCCCATGGCGACACTGTCGCGATCGACGTGCAGCTCGATGGTGCGGTGGAACATAGGGGGAGCATAATCCGTGCGACGCCCCGGAGATCAATATGCCGCTCAAAAGCGGACTGGGTTCATACTTATGACAATCTGCAGGCCACCTATGGCTGTGCAAATGCTCCCAGATTTGGAGCGAACGCTGCTTCGGGCGGATACTCGTGGCATCCGCGTCACCTCGATCCGACCGGCATCCACCATGAATCCTGCCCCTGCTCTCGCGCCTGGAACGACCATCGCCGTCATCGGCGCCGGACGGCTCGGCGGCGTTCTCGCCCGGAGTCTTCGAACGGCCGGATTCGCCGTTCTCGGACCTCTCCGCCGCGACCAGTCGATGCCGTCCGCCGACATCGCGCTGCTCTGCGTTCCGGATGCCGCGATCCCGGCCGTCGCCTTCGTCGCGCGTCCGCAGGTCCAGCTCGTCGGACATGTCTCCGGCGCGACGGCACTCGACGACGTCGACTTCAGCATGCATCCGCTGCAGACCTTCACCGGTACAGAGACGCCCGACGTGTTCCAGGGCGTCGGCGCCGCGATCGCCGGACGCACGCCCGAAGCGCTCGCCACCGCCGACCGGCTCGTCCGCGCGCTCGGCGCCGAGCCCTTCCCCGTCGACGACGAGCACCGCGCGAGCTATCACGCCGCGGCATCCTTCGCCTCGAACTTCGTGCTCACCGTGCTCGACGCGGCCGAGCAGCTCGCGACGACCGCCGGCATCGACCGCGCCCGCCTCGCGCCGCTCGTCCGCCGTACTGTCGAGAACTGGGCGACCACCGGTGCCCCGGATGCGCTCACCGGACCCGTCGCCCGCGGCGATGCGCGAACGATCGAGCGCCAACGGGATGCCGTCGCAGAGGCTGCGCCGCACCTCGCGCCGCTCTTCGTCGAACTCGTCAGCGCGACCCGCGCCGTCGCCAGCCGCGCCACCAGAAAGCCGGCGATCGGCTCGGAGGCCCCGCCGACCGTGGTCCCCGAACCCGAGGCGGCATCCGAATGAAGATCCTCCGCACGATCGCGGATGTCCGCGCTGCCGTCCGCGAGGCGCGGAGCGACGGCAGGACCGTCGGACTCGTCCCCACCATGGGCGCTTTCCACGACGGCCACCTCTCGCTCATGCGTCGTGCCCGCGAGCAGAACGATCTCGTCGTCGTCTCGCTCTTCGTCAACCCGACCCAGTTCGGCGCGAACGAAGACCTCGGCGCCTACCCGCGCGACGAGGCTCGCGATGCGGCGTTCGCCGAGGCCGAGGGCGTCGACATCCTCTTCGCGCCCTCGGCATCCGAGATCTACCCCGACGGCTTCGCGACGAACATCCGCGTCACGGGCCTCACCGACGTGCTCGATGGAGCCGCGCGCGGACCGCACCACTTCGACGGCGTCGCCACCGTCGTCACGAAGCTGTTCGGCATCGTCCGGCCCGACGTGGCCTACTTCGGGCAGAAGGATGCGCAGCAGGTCCTCGTCGTCCGCCGCGTCGTGCGCGACCTCGACCTCGACGTGCGCATCGAGGCGTGCCCGATCGTGCGCGAGGCCGATGGACTCGCCATGAGCTCGCGCAACGTCTACCTCGACGCGGATGCTCGCGCGCAGGCGACCGCGCTCAACCGGGCGCTCGACGCCGCGGCATCCGTCTTCGAAGCGGGGGAGCGCGACGGCGACAGCATCCTCTCCGCCGCGGGCCGCGTGCTCGCCGACGCCGGGATCACGCCCGAATATCTCGAACTGCGCGATGCCATGACGCTGGAACCCGTCGCGCGCGTCGAGGCCGACGCCCTCCTCGCCGTCGCCGCCCACGTGGGCGCCGCGCGGCTGATCGACAACCACCTCCTCTCTGCAGCGAAGGACGCCTGATGCGCCGCACCATGCTGAGGTCGAAGATCCACCGCGCGACCGTCACCGGCAGCGACCTCCACTACGTCGGCTCGATCACCGTCGACCCCATCCTGCTCGAGGCCGCCGACATCCTGCCGCACGAGCAGGTGCACGTCGTCGACGTCGACAACGGTGCGCGTTTCGAGACGTACACGCTCGTCGGCGAGCGCGGATCCGGAATCATCCAGGTCAACGGCGCCGCCGCGCGCCTCGTGCACACCGGTGACACGGTCATCGTGATCTCCTACGCCGACTACTCGGCGGAAGACCTGGGGGACTACGCGCCGCGCGTCGTGCACGTCGATCGCTCGAACCGCATCATCCAGGTCGACGACGCCGTGGACCGCCTGCTGACCGAGGCCGCCCGATGAGCGCGCACGCGGCTCCCCGGAAGCGCGTCACGCTCGCGAGCCTCGTCGCCAAGAAGGATGCCGGTGAGCCCATCGTCATGGTCACCGCCTACGACCACCCGAGCGCGCAGATCGTCGAAGAGGCCGGTGTCGACATGGTGCTCGTCGGCGACTCGGCCGCGATGACCGTGCTCGGCTATGACAGCACGGTCCCGGTGACGGTCGACGAGATGCTCATGCTGACGAAGGCCGTGCGGCGGGGTCTCACTGTGCCGCTGCTGGTCGGCGACCTTCCGTTCGGGTCGTACGAGGCATCCGACGAGGTCGCGATAGCGACCGCGCAGCGCTTCGTGAAAGAGGCCGGCTGCGATCTCGTCAAGATCGAGCGCGGCGGGTCGACGGTCGATCGAGCGCGGGCGCTCGTGCGCGCCGGCATCCCCGTGGTCGGTCATGTCGGCCTCACCCCGCAGACCGCGACGGCCCTCGGCGGCTACCGGGCGCAGGGACGCACCGCGGATGCCGCGCTCGCCGTGATCGACGACGCCCTCGCGCTGCAGGATGCCGGCTGCTCGATGCTCGTGATCGAAGCGGTGCCGTCGGAGGTCACGGCCGCCCTGGTGGCGCTGCTCGACATCCCGGTCATCGGGATCGGAGCGGGAGCGGATGCCGACGGCCAGGTGCTCGTCTTCCACGACCTGCTCGGCCTGTACGACGGCGGTGCGGCGAAGTTCGTGAAGAGGTACGCGTCGTTGCGTGAGTCGGCGGTTGCCGGTGTTGCGGATTACGCGGCCGAGGTGCGTGGCGGCGTGTACCCGGGAGTCGAGCACGGGTACGGGATGCCGGTGGACGAGGCCGCGCGGATGCGGGAGCTGCTCGCCGGTCGGTAGCCCCCGCCGCGTCGGCATCCGCTGTACGCCTCGGGAGGAGATTCGCGCTTCGGGAGGACAGAATCCCGGATTCCGTCCTCCCGAAGCGCACATCCCCTCCCGGAGCGCACCCCGCGCAGATCCCGAACACAGCGGGTGCCGCGCCACCCCCGACCTCACACGGCAGCATCCGGGACCGCGATCACCTTGCCGCGGAGCGTCCCGGTCGCCGCCTGCGCGTGGATCTCCGCCAGCTCGCTCAGCGGGATCCGTCGAGCGACCTCGACCCGCAGCTCGCCGCCGTCGACCAGCTCGACGAGCTTCGCCAGCTGCGCGACCTCCGATCGGACGAACACCGTTTGCGACGAGACGCCGCGCGCCTCGTCACCCGGGGTGGTCATCCACGCGGTGGTCGACACGACCGCGCCGCCGTCGCGCACCAGGGGCACGAGCACCTCGAACTCCGACGGCTCGATCGGCGCGAGGTTCAGCAGCACATCGACCGGCTCCGACACCGCGTCGGTGAGCGAAGTGCGGGAGTGGTCGATGACCTCGTCGGCGCCGGCATCCGTCACGCTCGCCCGGCTGCGGTCGCTCGCCGTCGCGATGACGAAGGCGCCCGCGCGCTTCGCGAGCTGGATCGCATACCCTCCGACGGATCCGCCGGCGCCGACGATCAGCACCCGCTGACCCTCGGTGAGCCCGCCCTCGTCGAAGAGCGCCTGCCACGCGGTGAGACCGATCGAGGGGAGTGCGGCGGCATCCGCCAGAGGGATGCTGGTCGGAGCTGCCGTCAGCACATCCGCCGGCGTCACGACGTATTCGGCGGCTGAGCCGTCGGCCGTCATCGAGAGGAATCCCACGACCGCATCGCCGGGTGCGAAGTCCGCCACGCCGTCGCCGATCGCGTCGATCGTGCCGGCCACGTCGTATCCCGGCGTATGCGGGAGGGCCACGGGGAACGGGAGCGTGCCCGAGCGGATGCCGGTGTCGGCGGGGTTGAACGCCGATCCGGCCACGCGGATGCGCACCTCGCCCGCACCGGGCTCGGGAGTGTCGGCATCCTCGTAGCGCAGCACCTCGGGGCCGCCGGTCTCGTGGAATCGCAGAACCTTCATGATCTTCTCCTGTTGCTTTCGCGAGTTGTGCTTCGAATTCGAAGCACCCGTGGACGAAGATAGCACTGCTTCGGATTCGAAGCAACTGATACGCTCAGAACATGACGACGGCACCGCGGCATCCGACTCCGACGCAGCTCGGCGCGTACTTCTCCCTCATCGAGGTGAGCAGCCTGCTGCGCCACACGGTCGAGCAGCAGCTGAAGGATGCCGGCGACCTCAGCTATGTGCAGTTCCAGCTGCTGGCGCGGCTCGGGGATTCACCGACGGGCAGCCATCGCATGACCGACCTCGCCGACGGCGTCGTCTACAGCCGGAGCGGGCTCACGTATCAGGCGCAGGTGCTCGAGCAGCGCGGGCTCGTCACGCGGGCGCCCTCGCAGGAGGATGAGCGCGGCATCACCGTGACCCTGACCGACGAGGGGCGCGCGGTGCTCGCGAAGGTCTTCCCCGGGCACATCGCCGTGCTCGACGAGTTGTTCCTCGAGCCGCTCTCCGACGACGACGTCGCCGTGCTCGGGCGGGTGCTCGGACGGGTCCGCGATCACATGCGGCAGAACCCGCCGCGCTCGGCGGCACCGCGGCGGCGTAAGTCGCTCTGACCCGGCGCGGCTGAGCGCGGGGCGATCGTCGCGGTCGCCTGGTTCTCATTCGGTGGTACAGCTGCAGCCAGATTTCACGGATGCAGGTCCAGAATGCGTTTCTGGACCTGCAACTGTGTATCCCGCCGACAAAATGACCAGCGGATGCTGCGCCTCGAGCTTCGCCTATGCGTCGGCGGAGTCTGCCTCCGCTTCCCAGCGCAGCAGGTCGCCGGGCTGGCACTCGAGCACCTCGCACAGGGCGTCGAGCGTGGTGAAGCGGACGGCCTTCGCGCGCCCGTTCTTCAGCACCGCGAGGTTTGTCGGGGTGATGCCGATGCGCTCGGCCAGCTCGCCCACGCTCATCTTGCGGCGGGCCATCATCACGTCGATGTCGACGACGACGGGCATCAGATCACCTCGTTGTCGAGCTCGGAGCGGAGGGTCTGCGCCTCGGCCTCGCGGTCGATCGCCTGACGCAGAAGCGCCTTCATCACGACGACGAGCAGCGCCATGCCGCCGAGCACGACGCCGGCGCCGCCGAGCAGCGCCACGACTCCGGGCGCCGTCGTGCCGGGGGCGAGGATCGCCGCGAGGATCCACGTGAGGGCGGCGGCCACGAGGATCGCCCCGATGATCACGTTCACGGGACCGAACGAGGACTCCGAGAAGATCGATCCGCGCCGCACCTTGTTCAGCAGCAGCCAGACGCAGATGCCGAAGACCTGCAGTGTCGCGACGCCGATGACGACGATGCTGACGAACACGATGCGCCCCCAGAGCTCCTCCTCGCCGAGGTCGAGCCACAACAAGGGGGCGATGAGCGCCTGCACCGCCACCGATCCGACCAGCGCGATCACGATCACGACCCGCAGCACGACGATCGTCACTTTGCCCATGGCCCCACCTTTCATCGAAGAACAGCAGGAATCTATCGTTTATCGACAGATCACGCAACTCGCGCTTGTCGCTGCGAGAGAGTGAGTGTACAGTCACTCATATGTCCACGACGCGCAGTTCCATCCTCTCCACGGCAGACGCTCGTCGTCCCCTCGTGGCCACGGCGGCGCTCGCCGAGTTCGCCCGCGGCGGCTACCACGGCACGACCGTGGCCGACGTCGCCCGTGAGGCGAAGATCTCGCCGGCCTACGTCTTCAAGCTCTACGCCGGCAAGGAGGCGCTGTTCATCGCCGCGCTCGAGGCGTGCTTCGAGGCGATCCTCGTCGCACTGGAAGAAGGGGCGGACGCCGCTGCCGACCCCTCGCCCGAGGCGATCCTCGACGCCATGGGTGACGCGTACGCGCACCTGATCTCGGATCGGAAGCTGCTCATGCTGCAGGTGCATGCGCAGTCCGTCGCCGAGATCCCCGAGATCGGCTCGGCCCTGCGCGCGGGTCTGGGGCGTGTGACCACCTACGCGCAGAGTCGCTCGGGCGGCTCCGACGAAGACGTGCAGCGCTTCATCGCCTTCGGCCAGCTGTGCCACCTCATCGTCACCACCCAGCTCGACGGGCGCCCGGAGGAGTGGGCGACCCTGTTGACCCGCGGCATCCGCCACCCCGACTGAATCCCACCCGGCCGAATCGGTCTTCTCGCCGCTTCGGCCATCTGTTTGTCCATAAGAGTGAGTGAGTAATCACTCATTGACAGGAAGGAACGATCATGACATCTCTCACCACCGCGTCGACGGCCGCGGGGACGGCGCCCCGCAGTTCGCGCCGCTGGCTCGCCCTCAGCATCCTCGCGCTCGCGCAGTTCCTCGTGGTGCTCGACGCCTCCATCGTCAACATCGCGCTGCCGGTGCTCGGACGCCAACTCGGCATGGACACCGCCGCCCTCGCCTGGGTGATCACCGCGTACGTGCTCGCGTTCGGCGGGCTGCTGCTCCTCGGCGGGCGGCTCGCCGATCGGTACGGGCACCGGCGCGTGTTCCTCATCGGTGCGGGCGGGTTCGTCGCGGCATCCGCTCTCGCCGGACTGTCGCTGTCGGCCGAGATGCTGCTGGCTGCTCGCGCGGTGCAGGGAGCATCTGCGGCTCTGCTCGCACCGGCCGCTCTCGCACTGCTGACGCAGCTCTTCCCCGATGCGAAGGAGCGCACGAAGGCGCTCGGTGTGTGGGGAGGCGTCGCCGGAATCGGATCCGCAGCCGGCGTGCTGCTCGGGGGCGTGCTCACGGCGACGCTCGGCTGGCAGTCGGTGTTCTTCGTGAACGTTCCGGTCGGCGCGATCGTGCTCATCGCCATCCCCCTTCTCATCACGCGTGACGGCGCTCGTGCGCAGGGACGACTGGATGCCGCCGGAGCCGTCACCGTCACGGCCGCACTCGTCGCCCTGGTCGGTGCCTTCAGCGCGGTCGAACAGCTCGGGTTCCTGCATCCGCTGCCGCTCGTGCTCTTCGTCGCCGCTCTGGTGCTGGGAGCCGTGTTCGTCGTGATCGAACGCCGCACCGCCGAGCCGCTGGTGCCGCTGTCGGTGTTCCGCCACCGCAACCTCGCGCTCGGCAACGTCGTGATGCTGCTCGGCGGAGCCGCGATGGTCGCGCTGTTCTTCGCGCTGTCGGTCTACATGCAGGCCGTGCTCGGCTACGACGCGCTCGCCGCCGGACTCTCGCAGCTGCCTCTCGCCGGCGCCCTCGTGGTCGTCGCCGGCATCGTGCCCGCGCTGATCTCCCGGCTCCGCACGCGCCCGGTTCTCATCGGGTCGCTGCTCGTGCTCGCCGGCGGGCTCACCTGGCTCGCTGCAGCGCCGTCGGATGCCGCCTTCCTGACCCAGCTCCTCGGACCGACCCTGCTGATCGGCGTCGGCCTCGGTGGCGCGTTCGTCGCCACGACGCAGCTCGCGGTCGACGGCGTCGACGGTGGCGAGGCCGGGCTCGCCGGCGGACTGATCAACACCAGTCAGCAGATCGGCGGCGCGGTCGGTCTGGCTGTGCTCGGGACCATCGCCGGCCTGCGCACCGCGACGCTCGAGGCGGGCGGCGCCACGGCGGCGGATGCTCTCACCGGCGGCTTCGCCTGGCTCTTCCTCGGTGCGGCCGCGCTGGCCGTGGTCGGCGCGGGGGTCGTGGCGGTGTGGCGGCGGGAGTGAGCAGCGGATGCCGCCGCGTCCGGGTCAGTCCGCCCGACGTGCGCGTGAGACCAGCGCGACGAGGGCGAGCACGATCACCACGACTCCGTAGCCGATGCACACGGCCTCGAGTCCCACGACGCCGACGAGCGAGCCGGCGATCACGGCGGGAACCCCGAAGGCCAGATAGGCCAGCAGGTAGATGACCGCGAACGTGTCGGCGCGCTGAGTCACCGGGATGCGCGGGGCGAGCGAGGCGACGACGCCCGAGAATCCGGTGCCGAAGCCCATGCCGGTCACCGCGGTCGCGGCGAGGTAGAAGGGGAGCGACCCGATGCCCAGGGCGATGAGCGACAGCGCGGTTCCGACCGCCAGTGCCGCCGTGCCGAAGACGACCAGCGTGCGCGGCGACCGTCGCCGCATCACGAAGGCCGTGATCGCTCCGACGCCCGCGAGCATCGCGACCGCGAGGCCCTGCCAGAGGTGCGCGTCGCCGCCGAGCTCGTTGTGCACGATGTTGGCCCCGAGCGAGAGGAAGAGTCCGCCGGTCGCCCAGCCCGCGACGACGGCGGGGGCGGCGCGCCAGAAGTCGGCGCGGATCGCCGTGGGGATCGAGAGGCGGAAGCTGAGCGACGCCCAGACGCCCGGCGTGCGCGGCGCGGTCTCGGGCGCCAGCAGGAACAGTACGGCGAGGGCGACGTAGGCGATCGTCAGCGGAGCGAACACATCGAACAGCGGAGCATCCGCCAGGTCGAGGATCACGCCCGACAACAGGGCGCCCGCCGCGAGTCCGATGCCGGGGCTGAGGGCGTTCCACAGGGCGGCGGTGCGCGCGCGTCCGCCGGGAGCGAGGTCGAGCACGGCGGCGGAGAGGGCCGAGATGAGCAGACCGCTCGCGACGCCCTGCAGGATCCGGGCGAGGAACAGCAGCGGCACGGCATCCGCGTGCCAGAAGAGGAACATGCTCGCCGCGAGCAGCAGGAATCCGGCGATCGCGACCGGGCGTCGCCCGATGTGGTCCGAGACGGAGCCGGCGGTGAGGAGCGTCAGCAGCAGAGCCACGGCGTAGACCGCGAAGACGGCGGTGATGACGATCGCGTCGAAGCCGATCGTCTCTGCGAGCACCGGGTAGAACGGCGACGGCGCGCTCGCTCCGGTCATCATGATGATCTGCGCGATGATCGCGAGGACGAATCCGAAGCGGGCGCGACGCGGTCCGTCTGCTGGCGCTCGCGCATCGAGCGACGGGCGGACGATCGGCTGGGTCGTGGTCATGCGCGCTCCTCTGGGGTTCGAGAATCATCGAACTATCGGAGCGTACTCGCCATCCTGAGATTGTTCAACTATTCTCGAACTATGCCTGGCGATCTTCCTCACCCGGAGCGCTCCGAGATCCAGCTCACGGACGTGCTCTTCGCGCTCAGCGACCCGGAGCGCCTGGCGATCGCGCGGCAGCTCGCCGATGGTCCGCTCGATATGGCCGCCTGCCACGCCACCGACCCGAACCTCCCGAAGTCGACGAAATCGCACTTCATGAAGGTGCTCCGCGAGGCCGGCGTCATCCGCAACGAGCCCAACGGACGCCGACGGATGCTGACGCTGAGGCGAGACGACCTCGACGAGCTGTTCCCCGGGTTGCTGGAGTCGGTGCTGCGGGCGTAGGCGGGGCGGCGCGAGCCGGATCACCGGAAGTACGACGCGCCGTTCAGGTCGAGGATGCTGCCGGATGCCCACGTCGACTGCCCCGAGGTGAGGTAGGCGACGGCATCCGCCACCTCCTCGGGCGTCCCGACGCGGCCGAACGGGCTCTGGCTCCGGACGCGCTCGCCCGAGTCGCCTTCGAGGAGCGACGCCTGACGATCGGTCGAGATCACCCCGGGCGCGACCGATGTCACCGCGATCCCGTGCGGGGCCAGCGCGAGCGCCATCGACTGCCCGAACGCCTGCAGCCCGGCCTTGGTCGCGGCATACGCCGGGTGCTCCGCCTCCCCGCGGAACGCGCCGCGCGAACCGACGTTCACGATCGACCCGCCGGCGCCGCGCTCGATCAGGTGCTGGGCCACGAGCATCGTCACGTTCGACGCCCCGAGCAGATTCACCGCCACCATCCGCGCCCACGACTGCTGCCAGTGCGCGTACGACGTCGAGCCGACCGGATGCGCGTTGGCCTCGTTCGGCGCGACCGCGGCGTTGTTGACGAGGATGTCGAGCGTCCCGACCGCGGCAAGAGTCTCGGTGACCACCCGCGCCGCATCGACCGGGTCGCCGATGTCCCCGCCGACGACCGCGTGGCCGGTGCCGTCAAGGGAGGCGAGGGTCTCTTCCGCCGCAGCGCGGTCTGAGGCGTAGTGCACGACGACGCGGTCGCCGCGACGGGCGAACGCCTGCGCGACGGCACGGCCGATGCCGCGCGAGCTGCCGGTGACGAGGGCGTGGGCCATGGGGAACTCCTTGAGCGTGAGGTTGTCTTCGTGAGCCTTTCACGTCGGAGCGTCGGGCTGGCTACCGCTCCGGCACGTCGACCGTGCAGTGCTGTGCCGCCGCACGAGCGAGGCGCTGATCCAGCGTCAGCAGCACCGAGCGAGTGAGCTCGGCGAGTGCGACGTACGCCGCGTCGTACGCGCTGAGGTTGTGCCGCAGATCGAGCACGCGGGGAACGAGGGGAAGCGTCGCGTACAGCTCGAGCCGAAGCCGGGCGAGATCGGATGCCGCCTGGTCGAGGCGTTCGTCGCTGAGCAGGCCTCCCCTGTTCAGGCCGCGCAGCCCGGAGCTACGACGCGATACGCCGGCCGGTCGTGCGCGACGCGGCATCCGCCCCGATCTCGGCCCATACGGCGTCGAGCGAGATACCGAGCACGTCGGCGATCGCCGCGATCGTCGAGAACGCGGGGGTCGCGACGCGGCCGGACTCGATCTTGCGCAGCGTCTCCGGCGAGACCCCGGCATCCAGCGCCACGGCCAGCATCGACCGCTCGCCGCGCGCTCGCCGCAACAGGGCGCCGAGGCGCTCGCCGCGTTCGACCTCGGCGGGGGTGAGCGGCATCCGGACCATCATGACGCCCATACTAATCCCGGGATAGTATTACCGGGATAGTTATCGGCATCCGAGCGCAGAGACCTGGGAGAAGACATGATCGAGATCCTGACCGACGCCGAGCTCGCCCGCGCGAGAGACGCCGGCGCGCTCGTCGGCGAGATTCTGCAGACGCTGAAGCGCCGCACCGCCGTCGGCGTGAACCTGCTCGACCTCGACCGCTGGACGAAGCAGATGATCGAACATGCCGGAGCCGTCTCCTGCTACGTCGACTACGCGCCGTCCTTCGGCCGCGGACCCTTCGGCCACTACGTCTGCACGGCCGTGAACGACGCCGTGCTGCACGGCATGCCGCACGACTACGCCCTCGCCGACGGCGACCTCCTCACCCTCGACCTCGCCGTCACCCTGCGCGGGATCTCGGCCGACGCCGCGATCAGCTTCATCGTGGGCAGCGCCCGCGACCCGCGTGATGAGGCGATGATCGAGGTGACCGAGCGCGCGCTCGCCGCCGCCATCGCCGCCGCTCGACCCGGTGCTCGGATCGGCGACATCTCTCACGCGATCGGCGCGGTGCTGAGCGCGGCGGGCTACCCGATCAACCTCGAGTTCGGCGGCCACGGCATCGGCTCGACCATGCATCAGGATCCGCACGTCGCGAACGACGGGCGTCCCGGCCGCGGCTACACGCTCCGCCCCGGCCTTCTCCTCGCCCTCGAACCGTGGGTCATGTCCGACACCGACGAGCTCGTGACGGATGCCGACGGCTGGACCCTGCGCAGCGCCACCGGATGCCGCACCGCCCACACCGAGCACACCATCGCGATCACCGAGGACGGCGCCGAGATCCTGACCCTGCCCCGGAACTGACGCCAGCCCTCGCGTTACCGGCGTGCCAGCTGCCGCACCCGCCGCACGGACTTCCCGGCGAGGTCGCGCAGCCGTCCCGAGCCCGACCGATGCAGCTCGACGGCGCCGCCCTCCGTCGCAGTGATCGTCACCGCACTTCCCGCGAGCAGCGGCGACCCCGCGGCGCGCGCGAGCACATCGGCATCCGCCGTCACCGGAACCGCGAACGTCCACCCCGCGCGACGCACCTTCGCGGTCAGTCGCAGCGCCGCGGGCGCCGCCTCGCCTCCGAACACCTTCAGGGGATCGATCGCCACGCGGATCGTGCCGCCGTCGCGCAGCTTCGCGTTCACGATGCGGCGCTCCATCCCGGGCTTCTCGCCCTCCAGGAACACCTCGATCCGGTCGTTGCGCAGCTCGCGTCCGGCGACCAGTGCGCCAGCCGGCAGGTCGTCGAGCGACTCCAGCGGCAGCGACGTCAGCCGTCCCGTCTCCGCCTCGAACACGAGAGCCTCCCGGCCCCCACTCGTCACCGTGGTCGTGATCGCGAGATGCAGCCCGCCGCCCCGTGACCACTCCGCGGAGCTCACCGCTACCCGCGCCTTCAGTCCCGCTTCGAACTCGGCGAATCGCACCAGGTCGTCTCGCCGTCCGGCGCGGAGCAGCGCCACGCGGATGCGCTGCGGGAAGGCGAGCCCGGCATCCACGCCCGGGCCGAACCGCGCCGCCACGAGCGGCGTCACCACGTCGAGCAGCCGCGTCCGGTACTCGGCCGGATAGCGCAGCATCCGCTTGCCGCTCAGCCGCTTGAGGATCTTGCCGCGCAGCCAGTGCCGCAGCAGACGATCCCGCGTCCGGCCGGGCTCGGTGTTCGCCTCGACGATGTCGAGCACCGCCTCGAGGTGCGGGTAGTAGCTCTCCGGATCGATGCGCGACGAGCTCGCACTGCCCGGATGCTTGACCCAGGCGTAGCAGGGCACGCTCGCCAGGATCGAGATCGTGCGGGCCGCGAAGTACGCCTGCATGACGTACAGGTGATCTTCCAGCCGCACCCGGCCGTCGGGGAAGCGGATGCCGTTCTCGCGGAGGAACGCGGTGCGGAAGAGCTTGTGCGGCGTGAGCATCTCGAGCAGCGGGTCTTCGCCCAGCTTCGCGTCGGGGATGTCCTTCCGGAAGATGCGCGACGGCAGCGGGCGTCCGATCCCGACCTCCCGCCCGACGACGACATCGGAGGCGTGCGCATCGGCGTACTCCACGAGCTTCTCCAGCGCGGTGTCGAACAGGTAGTCGTCCTGGTCGACGAACTGCACGTAGTCTCCCCGCGCGGCCGCGACGCCCTCGTTGCGCGGCGTGCCCGGCCACCCGGAGTGCGGAAGCGCGAGCACCCGCACGTTCGCGTGGGCGCGCTCGACCTGCTCGAGGCGGCGCTGCGTCGGCTCGTCGGAGCCGTCGTCGCAGAGCAGCACCTCGAACTGCGACGCGTCGAGGCTCTGCCGTTCGAGCGAAGCGATCAGGTCGTCGAAACTGGGGCCCGGGTTGAACACGGGAACGACGACGCTCACCCGGACGGACGGCGGGCGGACTTCGGCAGAGGCTTCAGCAGAGGGAGACATCCTCTCGAGTCCATCATCAGCGGCTGTGAGGTTCACGGGGATTGCCTTTCCGCCGGGCGTGTGCTGCGCGGATTCCCACCCAACCCTCAGACTGAACGATATATCGTTGACTATCGTTCACCGCAGACCCAGGAGGTCATCATGAACAACTCATTCCCCTTCGGCGCATCCGGCAGCAGCAACGCCGACAACCCGCTCGGCAACATCTTCGGCACCGGCGGGCTCGGTGGCGCGAACGGTCCGGCCGGCGCGCTCTTCGAGGCGATGGACCAGCTCCGCAAGTCGTTCGAGCAGCGTCCCTCCGGCGGCTCGCGCATGGCCCGTGGCGATGTCCGCGCCGCCGTGCTCTCGCTGCTCGCCGAGAAGCCGATGCACGGCTACCAGATCATCAACGAGATCGCCGAGCGCAGCGGCGGATCCTGGAAGCCGAGCGCCGGTTCGGTCTACCCGACCCTGCAGCTCCTCGCCGACGAGGGCCTCATCTCCGCCGAAGAGCAGAACGGTCGCAAGACCTACTCGCTCACCGAGGCAGGGCGTGCCGTCGCCGGCGAGACCACCGAGTCCAAGGCCCCGTGGGAGCCCGCCGCCGGCAAGAGCGATCACCGCAACGACCCGCGCTTCACCGCCCTCCCCAAGGCCGGCGTCGATCTCGCGAGCGCCGCGGCAGCGGTCGGCAGGAGCGGTTCGCCCGAGCAGGTGCAGAGCGCCATCGACATCCTCGACGACGCGCGCCGTAAGCTCTACTCGATCCTCGCCCAGGACTGACCCCGGGGTGAAGAAGGAGACCCACCGATGACGGATGCTGCGGCACAGGGCGTCCACCGAGCCCGCTACCGCCGCATCCTGTCGTTCGCCGCGCGCGAGTTCGTCAAGATCTGGTGGTTCGAGCTGGTTCTGCCGCGATTCGGCATGACCTCGATCGCCGAGCGCACCCGCGGCCCGCGGATGCAGAAGTTCGCCCGCCGGTTCCACGGGCTGGCGATCGAGCTCGGCGGCCTGATGATCAAGGTCGGCCAGTTCATGTCGTCGCGCCTCGACGTGCTGCCGCCCGAGATCACCGCCGAGCTCGAGGGTCTGCAGGACGAGGTCCCCGCGGTGCCCTTCGCCGACCTCCGCGTCGTCGCCGAAGCCGAGCTGGGGATGCCGCTGTCACAGGCCTATGCCTGGTTCGATGAGACGCCGGTGGCGGCGGCATCCCTCGGTCAGGCGCATCGCGCCCGGCTGTCGGAGGTCGACGCGTCGGACACGGGACTCGAGAACGTCGTCGTGAAGGTGCAGCGTCCGGGCATCGACGAGATCGTCGCGGTCGACCTCGCCGCGCTCCGTCGGGTCGGCCGGTGGCTGACCCGCGTGCGCCTCGTCGCCGACCGCGTCGACGCGCCCGCGCTCGTCGAGGAGTTCGCGCACACGAGCCTCGAGGAGATCGACTACCTGCACGAAGCCGCGAGCGCGGAGCGGTTCCGCGAGAACTTCGCCGACGACGCGCGCGTCGATGCCCCCGAGATCGTCTGGGAGCGGTCGACCCGCCGCGTGCTGACGCTGTCGGACGTCACCGCGATCAAGATCAACGACACCGACGCGCTCCGTGCGGCGGGCATCGATCCGACCGAGGTCGCCGCCGTGTTCGCCGAGGTCATGTTCGACCAGGTCTTCACGCACAGCTTCGTGCACGCCGATCCGCATCCGGGGAACATCTTCGTGACGCCCGTCCCGAACGCGACGTCGGATGCCGGCGGGCTGAACTTCCGCCTCACCTTCATCGACTTCGGGATGATGGCCGAGGTTCCCGACAATCTGCGCAACGGACTGCGCACACTCCTCATCGCGGTCGCCGGGCGCGACAGCCGGGGACTCGTGGCCGCCGCGAAGGAGATCGGCGTCCTGCTGCCCTCCGCCGACACCAATGAGCTCGAGCGCGCGCTCACCACGCTCTTCGGCCGCTTCGGCGGCATGGGGTTCGCCGAGCTGAGCAAGGTCGATCCGCGGGAGTTCAAGGACTTCGCCGACGAGTTCGGCGACATGGTGCGTTCGCTGCCGCTCCAGCTGCCCGAGAACATGCTGCTGCTGATCCGCGCGGTATCGCTGACCTCCGGCATGTGCAGCGGTCTCGATCCGTCGTTCAACGTGTGGGATGCCGCGGAGCCCTACGCCGGCCGTCTGCTGCGCGACGAGTCGGGCAACCTGATCCAGGACATGGCCCAGCAGGCCATGGCGACCGCGGCCATCACGATGCGCCTGCCTCGTCGCATCGACGACATCATCACGCGCATCGACGACGGCAACGTGTCGTTCGACACCTCGCGGCTGGAGCGCCGCCTCGACCGCCTCGAGGGCATCGCGCGCCGCATCGCCTCGGGGGTGCTCTTCGCCGCGATGCTCGTCGGCGGCGCGCTCCTCGTCACGCCGCTGCCTCCGCTCGGCATCACGCTGATCTGCGTCTCCGCGCTGCCGCTGCTGCACGCCGTGTTCGCGGGGATCGGCCGGCGCGGACCCCGCTAGATCCGGCACCGGAATACCGCCATGGGAGAATCGCTTCCCATGGACACTCGCGACGAGAAGCCACCCGCACGCTCCGAGGCAACAGGCACAGTCCGTCAGCCGGGTCGAGCGGCGGAGACCGCGAAGAAGATCGTCCGTGACATCGCGGCCGTCCCGCCACGCAGTGTGCATCCCGCGCTCGTCCCCGGCGTCTCGGTCGAAGAGACGGGCCGCACCTACCGCACCGACACGCTCGTGTTCGGCGTCGCGCTCACCCTCGTGGTTGCGTTCATCGCCTGGGGAGTCCTCGCGGGCGACAACATGTCGGGCACGACGTCGACCGTCCTCGCCTGGGTCGTCGAGTACTTCGGATTCTTCTTCACCACGATCGCCACGATCATCCTGGTCTTCATGCTGTTCATCGGCTTCAGTCGTTACGGCCGCATCCCGCTCGGCCGCGACGACGAAGAGCCTCAGTTCTCGATGTTCTCGTGGATCTCGATGCTGTTCGCGGCGGGTATGGGCATCGGGCTGGTGTTCTGGGGTGCGGCCGAACCGCTGACGTTCTTCGAGACGCCGCCGCCCGGCACCGTCGAGGCGAACACGCTCGAGGCCATGCACACCGCGCAGGCGCAGGTGCTCTACCACTGGGGTCCGCAGGCGTGGGCCTTCTACGCCCTCGTCGGCGGCGCCATCGCGTACGGCGCCTTCCGTCGGGGTCGCGCCCCGCTGATCTCGTCGATCTTCGCGCCCTTGCTCGGGGAGGGCCGCACGGCCGGACCGGTCGGCCGCACGATCGATATCTTCTCCATCATCGTGACGCTGTTCGGCACCGCCGCATCCCTCGGGTTGGGCGCCCTGCAGATCGGGCACGGCGTCGAGATCGTCAGCGGCATCGGCGAACTCGGCAACGGGGTGCTCATCGCCGTCATCGCCGTTCTCACCGCCTGCTTCATCGCCTCTGCCGTCTCCGGCGTCTCGAAGGGGATCCGCGCGCTGTCGAACATCAACGCGGTCGCCGCTCTCGTGCTGGCCTTCTTCGTCTTCTTCGTCGGGCCGACGCTGCTGATCCTGAACGTCATCCCCTCCGTGGCGGTGCAGTTCCTCGGAGACCTGCCCGGCATGGTCGCCCGCTCCGCGTCGCAGGGCGACGAGGCGCAGATGTTCCTGTCGAGCTGGACGATCTTCTACTGGGCGTGGTGGATCTCCTGGTCGCCCTTCGTCGGCATGTTCATCGCGAAGATCTCCCGCGGTCGCACGCTCCGCCAGTTCGTGTCGGTCGTCATCCTGGTGCCTTCCGCGATCTCGCTGGTGTGGTTCGCGATCTTCGGCACGACCGCGATCCAGCAGCAGATGGACGGCGCAGGCCTCATCGTCGACCCGCCGGAGGAGGTGCTGTTCGGCGTGCTCGAGAACCTGCCGTTCCCGCTGATCTCCAGCATCCTGCTGATCCTTCTGATCTCGATCTTCTTCATCACGGGCGCGGATTCCTCCTCCCTGGTGATGGGCACCCTCTCGCAGCAGGGGCGGCCGGAGCCGTCGCGCTGGGTGACCATCGTGTGGGGATCGCTCGTGGGCGTGATCGCGGCGGTGCTGCTCGTGTCGGGCGAGGAGGGGAGCGGGCTGCGCGCGCTGCAAAACGTCACGATCATCGCCGCTCTGCCGTTCGCGGTGATCATGGCGTTCATGATGGTCGCGTTCATGAAGGATCTGCGCCGCGACCCGATGATCCTGCGCGAACGGTACGCGCGCATGGCCGTGCGGCACAGCGTGATGGCGGGTCTCGAGGAGTACGGCGACGACTTCGCGCTGCGGCCGGTCGAGTACGACCACTCCGAGGACGATCTCGCCTGGATCGACGAGTCCACGGTCGACGACACCCTCGCGGAGGTCTACGAGGCTGCGACCGAAGCGATCGACGTCATCCCCCACGCGGATGCTGCCGCCGAGGGCACCTCGACCGCCGGGCTCGCGGAGCAGACGGCCGAGGCGGCGGACAGGCGGGACGCGTGAGCCCGCAGGCGTGACGAGCCACGCTCTCTCCCGCGGCCCCATTTCCTGTACAATAATCTGTACATATTTCGAGGAGTGGCGATGGATGTGACTTCGGTGTCCGATGCTCGCGCTGGCCTCTCGCGCATCATCGGGTCGTTCCGCGAAGGATCAGCAGTGCCGGTGATCATCGGATCCCACCGCCGGCCGGAGGCCGTTCTCCTTCCCTTCGCCCGCTATCGCGCGCTCACGGAGGAGAAGCCGACCGCGATCGGACTCGATCGATTGCGGGAGCTCAGGTCGCTCATCCAGCGCTTGGCGTCGGCATCCCATCTCGACGATGTGCAGGTCTACGGCTCCATCGCTCGCGGCGACCAGACCGAGCTGAGCGACGTGGACCTGCTGGTCACGCCGCGAGCAGAGGCGACGATGTTCGACATCGCGCAGTTCGAGATCGACATGGAGACGCTGCTGGGTGTGCCGGTGTCGGTCGTCAGCGCGGCGGCGTTGCGTCCTGAACGCGATGCGGCGATCCTGCGAGAAGCGGTGAGGTTGTGAACTCCGCAGATCGCGTCGACCGATGGCTCGCGGATCTTCGCGACACGCTTGCTCGGGCGGCCCGACTCGCCGAGCGCGGCCGCGAAGCGTTCGATGAGGATGACGCACTGTCGCTCGCCTTCGAAGCGCTGTCGAATCGCATCGGTGAGCTCGCGAAGCGACTCGTCCATGCCGATCCCGCGCGCTTCGCCGACCCGGTGTGGCGCCAGGCGGCCCGCAATCGCGACTTCGTCGTGCATCGTGACGACCGCCTGGACGGCGAGCTGCTGTGGCGCACGGTGACGACGGCCTTTCCCGTTCTCGAGGGGCGGGTGCGCGCCGAGATCGGTGCAGCTGCCGATCGGGAGACTCCCGCGATCACGAAGGGTCGTGAACCCGTCCCGTCTTCGTCCCCGTCTCGGCCGCAGCCGTGATCCGCGCCGCCATGCCCGCGAAGATGAACCCGTGGAACGGCAGCACGGCGAGCCAGTACAGTCGTCCGCTCAGCCCCCGCGGGAAGAACACGGCCCTCTGCTCGTAGCGCGCGCCGGCTCCGTCGGCGATCGCCCGCAGCTCGAGCCACGCCTCACCGGGCACCTTCATCTCGGCGCGGAGCCGCAGCAGCCCGGCATCCTCTTCGCCCGAGTGCGGCTGCGACACGGCCTCGACGCGCCAGAAGTCGATCGCGTCGCCGATGCGCGCCGCGGTGCGGTTGCGTCGACCGCGTCGCAGCCCGACGCCGCCGACCAGGCGGTCCATCACCCCGCGCACGGCCCACAGGAACGGCGACGAGTACCACCCGTTCTCTCCGCCGATGCCGATGATCACGCGCCAGAGATCGTCGACGGATGCCTTCGTCTCGAGCGACCGCGCATCGGTGAACACCGTGCGCCCCGCCCAGTCGGGGTCGCTCGGCAGCGGGTCGCTCGGCGCCCCCGATACCTCGGAGTCCTGCCAGCTGGTCTCGATGTTGTCGGCGTTGACGCGACCGAGCGCGAGGGCGACCGCCCGGCGATACGGGGTGAGACCGCCGTCGGGCCGGGGGATGAGGTCGTCGACCGTGCGGTCCTTCACCACGCACTCGTTCTGCAGAGACGCGACGAGCGGACGCGCGATAGACCGCGGAACCGGCGTCACGAGGTTCACCCAGTGCGAGGCGAGCCACGGCGTGAGCACGGGCAGCGACGCGATAGCCCGCTGCCGCAACCCGGCCTCGACCGCGTATCCGTTCATCATCTGCCCGTACCGCAGCACGTCGGGCCCGCCGATGTCGACCGCGCGGTTCACGCTCTCGTCGACCCGGGCGGCGCCGAGCAGGTAGTGCAGCACGTCGCGCACGGCGATCGGCTGGATGCGGTTGCGCACCCACTTCGGCGCGGGCATGTACGGCAGCACGTCGGTGAGGTGCCGGATCATCTCGAACGACGCCGACCCCGAGCCGATCACGACTCCGGCCTGCAGCACGAGCGTCGGCACTCCGGAGTGCAGGAACGTCTCGCCGACCTCCACGCGCGACCGCAGGTGCGGCGACAGCTTCACGTCGTCGGGATGCAGGCCGCCGAGGTAGACGAGCCGGTGCACTCCCGCGCGGGCCGCGGCATCGGCAACGGTCGTCGCGGCGCGCTCGTCGCTCTCTTCGAATCCCTTGCCGGCGGTCATCGAATGGATCAGGTAGTAGACGACGTCGACGTCGTCGACGGCCTCGGCGACGGCATCCGCATCGTCGGCCGACCCCTCGACGATCTTGCAGTCGGGACCCCAGGGGAAGGATGCCGCGCGCACGGCGTCTCTGGCCAGCACCCGCACCCGGTAGCCGGCGTTGAGCAGGCGCGGAGTCAGTCGTCCGCCGATGTAGCCGGTCGCGCCGAGCACGAGCGCGCGCGGTGCGGTGCCGTCTTCGCGGGGGACGGCGCGCAGGGCCTCTTCGCGTCCGGTGGGCTGGGTGAGCTCGGTCATGGGTCGAGGTTATGCCGGACCGGCGACAGGGAGAAGCGGGTGGCGCGCGGCCGGTCGGAGATGTAAGGCAGTCGTGGTGTGCAACTCTTGGGTTGCATTCAAGCCGAGGATGTGCAACTCTGGAATTGCAGATGAGTGGTGATCCCACCGCTCCGCGACGAAAGGACGCATCATGGTGAACATGACAGAGAACGCAGGCTCCGTCGTCGACGAGGAGACCTTCTCCGTTCGACGCACGATCCGCATCGCGGCATCCATCGACAAGGTCTGGCAAGCCGTCGCCGAACCCGAGCACATCTCCCGGTGGTTCGGGCGCACGCAGCTCGACGGCGCCGGCGTCGGCGCGACGGGCACGATGAGCTTCCCCGACTACGACGTGATTCCCCTGCGGGTCGAGGCGTACGACGAGCCGCACGTCATCAGCTACCGGTGGAACAACGACGATGCGGCCGACGGACTGCCCGACGCGATCGACGAGAGCACCTCGACCGTCTTCACGTTCACCCTCGACGAGATCGACGGCGGCACGCAGCTCACCGTCGTCGAGAGCGGCTTCGAGCGCACGTCCGCTCCGCGGGAGAACCTCGAGAGCCACCGCATCGGCTGGGACGCCGAGCTCGACAAGATGGTCGCGCTCGTCGAGGGCGAAGCATGACCGCGGACACCCTGATCCCCATGTTCTCGGCGCTCGCAGACGAGACGCGGTGGAGCATCCTGACGGCTCTCGGCGAGGGCGATGCCTCGGCATCCGCCCTCGCCGGGCGCCTGCCCGTCAGCCGTCAGGCCATCGCGAAGCACCTCGCGGTGCTGCAGGAGGTCGGGCTCGTCGAGCCCGTGCCCGTCGGCCGCGAGGTGCGCTTCCGGGTGATCGGCACCGAGCTCGCCGCCACCGCCGCGAAGCTCGACGCCATCGGTCGTCAGTGGGATCGTCGTCTCGCCGCGATCAAGGAGATCGCCGAAGGCCTCTGACCGCGGCGACTCCGCGATCACGGAAGCCGAGCGCCCGTGGAAGGATGGGCGCGATGGACGATCCGAGCGACACGACGGCAACGGCCGCGCGACCCGGCCCGGATGCCGCGGCACGCCGCGCACGCATCGCCGTCTCGGCGCTGTTCCTGACGAACGGCGCCCTGTTCGCGAACATCCTGCCGCGCTACCCCGAGATCAAGGCCGCGCTCGGACTCGACAACACCGCCTACGGCCTGTCGCTCGCCGCCCTTCCCGCCGGGGCGATCGTGGCGGGTCTCGCCGCCGCCGTGCTCATCCGCCGCTTCGGCTCGGGGCGCCTCGCGGTGTTCGGCACTGCGCTCACCAGCATCGGCTACCTGCTCGCCGGACTCTCGCCGTCGGTGCTGCTGTTCTCCGGCGCGCTGTTCCTCACCGGGGCGTGCGACGCGATCACCGACGTCGCGCAGAACGCGCACGGCCTGCGGGTGCAGCGCCGGTACGGACGCTCGATCATCAACTCGTTCCACGCGATCTGGTCCATCGGCGCGGTGCTCGGCGGCGCGATGGCCGCCGTCGCGATCGCGATCGGCCTGCCCGTCGGCATCCATCTCGCCATCTCCACCACGGTCTTCGCCGCCGTCGCCATCGGCGCGCTGCGCTTCTGCCTGCCCGGCCGCGACGAAGAGCCGGCGGATGCCGCGGGCGAGGAGGATGCCCTCGCCGACAGCGCCGAGATCCGCGCGGCCGTCCGCCGAGGCCCGAGCCTGCGCACGATCCTCCTGCTCGCGGCGCTCACCCTCATCGCGATGGCCGGAGCCGTGGGGGAGGATGCCGGCAACTCGTGGTCGACGCTGTACCTCGCCGATTCGCTCGAGGCGGCCGCCGCGATCGCTCCGCTCGGCTTCATCGCCCTGATGCTCGCGCAGTTCGTGGGCCGCATCCTCGGCGACGGCCTGACCGACCGGTTCGGTCAGCGTCTCGTCGCCGGTGCCGGCGGGCTGATCGCGGCCGCCGGGATGGGGCTGGCGCTCGCCTTCCCCAGCATCCTCGGGACGATCCTCGGTTTCGCCGCGCTCGGTTTCGGCATCGCCACGCTCATCCCCGCGGCGATGCACGCGGCCGACGAGCTGCCCGGCCTCCGTCACGGCGTCGGACTCACGATCGTGTCGTGGCTTCTGCGCATCGGCTTCCTGCTGGCGCCGCCGTTCGTCGGATTCATCGCCGACAGCGAGAGCCTGCGGGCCGGACTCCTCATCGCCCCGGTCGCCGGGCTCGTGGCTGTGCTGCTCTGCGGAGCGTTGGACAAGCGTCGCCCTTAGGCCGCGGCCCCGCGCTTTGTCAAGGGTCGACCGCGAGATGGATGTATTGCTAGCTAGGCTAGTAATCTTTCTCTCGAGGAGGTTGTCATGTCGACGGCAGAGGATGTGCAGACGGAGATCGCGGGCGACCGCGAGTCGGCTCCGTATCCCGCGCACCGCGCCGTCGGACAGATCTCCGGAATGCGGCCCCTCCCGCTCCGCACCGGCCCGGTCATCGCCCTGCTCGTCCGCCTCGTCCTGCCGACGCGGAAGGGGCGGAGCGTCCGAGCGGCTACTGGTCGCTCGAACCCTCTTCGTGCGAGCGGATGACGTCGCGGAGCTCCTCGTCGAGATCGGATGCCTCCTCGATCGCGGACGTCATCCCGGCCAGGAAACGGGTCACCACGGCGCGCTCCTGATCGGAGAGCTCGTCGACGAGCGTCAGCATCCGCCGGTGCATGGCGCCGAGCGTCGACTTCACCTCGTCGTCGCTGTGCGTCGTCGGCACGACCACGCCCGCCCGTCGATCGGTCGGATGCGGTTCGCGCCGCGCGTGCCCGCCCTTCTCGAGCCTGTCGATCAGGGTGGTCGTCGACGCGGTGGAGATGTCCAGCGCGCGCGCGATGTCGATCGGGCGCACGATGCGCCCGGCGCGCTGCTCGCGGAGAAGGAAGCGCAGGGCCAGCAGGTCGGTCTCGTTCATGCCCATCGACGCGCGGGTGCGCGCGCGCATCGCCGTCTCGGCTCCCCGGTAGCGACGCAGCATGTTGAGCACATCGACCGTGGTCGCGCTCTCCGCCTCGGGGTACCAGTAGCCGGAGCGGCCGAACTCTTCGGGCTGCTGCATCACGCGACCTCGCCTTCGTGCCGGGCGTGCCCCTGCTCGCGCCCCAGCATCTCGGATGCGCCGGTCTCGACCGCCGCCGGCACGATGGGCGGGACACCGCCGGTGATCGCCTCGATCTCGGCGGCGACGACCTGGGCGACGCGCCAGGTCGCGATGTCGGGGAACCGCTGCTGCAACCGATCGAGCATGTCGGAATACAGGATGTAGCCGGCATCCTCGAAGGTTTCTCGCTCAGCCATGGCGTCCTTTCCCAACGGCAGACCTGAATCCATCATCGCATCCCCGCCCGGGGGTCACGCTCAGGAGATCGCCAGGTCCCGCTGACTTTCCTAGACGATCTCGTTATCCGACGATCGAGTAGCATGGACGCGTGAACGACGCGAGGAGTGTGATGGCGACCAGTACTCAGGTGACGAACTCCTCCCTCGTCCGGACTGTCGAGGATCTGCGCCGCGCCGACGCGCAGTTCACGCGTCGCCTCCTCGCGATGCGGGCGCCGAACGACACCGACCGCGCAGCGATGCGCTTCATCGTCGAGGCGCCGTCCGATTCCCCGGCCACCCCGGGCGACCTCGCCGCGCACCTCGGCGTCAGTACCGCGGCCATCACGAGTCTCATCAGGCGGTTGCAGGACCGCGGGCAGATCGTGGTCGCACCGCATCCGGACGACGCCCGATCGAAGATCCTGCGTCCTTCCCTCCGTGACATCAACTCGCCCGTCGACGAGCTCTCGCGTCGTATCGAGAGCGTGGCCGAGGAGTTCACCGACGATCAGGCGGCCCACGTCGCGCGTTTCCTCCGACGTCTCACGGAGGAGATCGACTCCCTTCCCGAGTAGGAGATGAGATTTAGCTAGTTAGACTAGTAATATATTTCTCGTACTACTTCTCGCATCGAAGGGACAGTCATGGGAACGATGAACTACGCCAGCTCGACCGAACCGATCGAACTGGACGACCGTCTGCTCGCGCACGTCCGCACCGTCGCCCTCACGAAGCTCCGACGTGGCGAGTCCTTCGCGCTGACGATCCCCGAGCACGAGAAGACGAGCGCGACGCTCTGGATCAACGCCTCGATCCCGCTGCGCTTCGACGTCTCCGACGAGATCGCTCTCGATCGGGAGCTCCTGACCGCCATGATGGCGGAGGCGTCGTCCTCCCGCGGGCTCGACCTGACGGGACCGGTCCTCTCCGGCGAGCTGCCCCGCGCTCCGCGACTGCGGGCGATGAGCGCCTGACGGGTCGCACCGCGGAGAAGGCGCCACGCTGAATCGCACGGGCACTGGCTATTTCCGCGCCGGAGCGCTAGCAATGGGGTGACGCTGTTCGATCGTCGCCGGAGCCCGCGCGCGGAGCACCGGATCCCGCCCGGAAGGAGAAGTGATGGCTGTTTTCGGAGGTCGCCGCCGCGAGGAGAACGCTGCTCTCCCGCCCGGGCAGCATCTGACGGAGGGATTCCCCGTGCTCTCGGCCGGGCCGACACCGGCGGTCGATACGGCGGACTGGGACTTCCTCATCCGCACCGAGACCGGTACGACGCACCGCTGGGACTGGGACGAGCTGCGCGCTCTTCCCGCCGAGGACATCACCGTCGACATCCACTGCGTCACCAGCTGGTCCAAGCTCGGCACGTCGTGGCGCGGGGTCTCGCTCGACACCCTGTTCGCCGACGTCGAGACGAGCCTCGACTTCGTGATGGCGCATTCCTACGGCGGGTACACGACCAACCTTCCCCTCGAGGAGATCCTCGACGGGAAGGCCTGGGTCGCGTACGAATACGACGGTGAGGCGCTCGACCCCGAGCACGGCGGCCCGGCGCGGCTGCTCGTGCCGCACCTCTACTTCTGGAAGAGCGCGAAGTGGGTGCGCGGGCTCGTGCTGCAGGACGATGACGAACCGGGCTTCTGGGAGCAGAACGGCTACAACATGCACGGCGACCCCTGGCGAGAAGAGCGCTACGCGTGACGAGCCCCGGGTCGGGCTGGTACGTCGGCACGCTGGTGCGCGCCCATGCCCTCACGGCGACGGCGCGGAGCCTCGTGTTCGCCGTCGACGCGTGGCCGGGCAATGAGGCGGGTCAGCACGTCGACGTGCGGCTGACCGCCCCCGACGGCTACCAGGCCGTGCGCTCCTACTCGATCGCGAGCGTCGGCGCATCCGCGGAGATCGAGCTGGCCGTCGATCTCCTGCCGGACGGCGAGGTGTCTCCCTTCCTCGTCGACGAGCTCGAGCTCGGCGACACGGTCGAGCTCCGCGGCCCGCTCGGCGGATGGTTCGTGTGGAGATCTCGGGAGACGCAGCCGGTGCAGCTGATCGGCGGGGGATCCGGCGTCGTCCCTCTCATCGCGATGGCGCGAGCGCACGCGCGGTCCGCAAGCGCGGCGCCGATGCGGCTCCTGTACTCGCTGCGCTCTCCGGAGGACGCGCTCTTCGGCGACGAGCTCTCCGCCGCCGCGGCCACGGTCGACACGACCTGGCACTACACGCGCACGACGCCGGCGGACTGGGCGCGCCGGCCGGGTCGTCTCACCACCGACGACCTGGCGGAGGCGACGGTGCCGCCCGCGGACCGACCGCTGATCTACATCTGCGGTCCCAACGGCTTCGTGGAGGTCGTCGCCCGCGCGATGATCGCCCTCGGCCACGCGGAGGACCGCATCCGCACCGAACGATTCGGAGGGATCTGATGGGTCATCTCGACGGCAACGTCCTCGCCGGCCCGATCGGCGATCTGCTCTCCTTCGAGCCCACCACCGCCCGCGGCGAGTGCGCGGGCTGCGGCGACGTGGCCGCGCTGGCGCAGGCTGCGGTCTACGGCCATCCGATGGGATACGTCGTGCGCTGCCGCAGCTGCGACGACGTGCTCATGGTCGTGGTGGAGCGCGGTGGCCGGACCATGTTGAGGATGCCCGGCCTGAGACGGCTGGAAGGCGCCGATCCGGTCTGAGGCCGCCCGGAGGCCTGCGTTCCCCGCGTCGCCCGCAAGAGCCCGCGGAGAATCGTTACGTATACGTATTCAGAGGGAATACTTTCCTGAAAAATAGGCTTCCCTAAGTTGACTGCATACGTATACCATCACCCGTATGGGACACACACAGCATCGAGCACTGCCGGTACTCGCCATCGCAGCCGTGGGCATCGTCGCCCTCGCAGGCTGCGGAGCGGGCTCCCGCACTGACAACGCGAACTCGACGAAGGTGACGTGCGACTACACGGCACCCGAAGGCAAGACGACGGTCAACGTCCTCGCCTACAACTCCTCCGCGATCGACCCTTTCACCGACACGATGGTCTCGAGCTGCTCGAACGACGACGTGACGCTGAAGCACGACCCGATCGACTTCGGCGGCCAGGTCACCAAGACGACGGCGACCCTCGCCGGCGACACCGGCACGTACGACATCATCGAGACGTACGGCTTCGTCATCCCGGGCTTCGGCGAAGAGGAGAAGCTCATCCCGCTGAACGACCTCTGGGACAAGTACGCCGCCGACTACGGCCTCGACGAGATCAGCAAGTCGATGGTCGAGGGCATGTCGTACGACGGCGAGATCTACGCGATCCCGATGCAGGCGCAGATGTTCGTGATGGCGTACCGCACCGACATCTTCGACGACCTCGGCCTCGAGGTCCCCACCACGTTCGACGAGATGATCGACGCCGCCGAGGCCATCAAGGGCGCGGGGCTCATGGACTACCCGATCGCGCTGCCCTGGCTCGCCACGGCTGACGTCACCACCGGCTTCGAGGGTGCGATGAACTCGCTCGGCGCCGACTTCGTCAGCCCGGAGGGCGACGTCACGCTCGACACCCCCGAGGCCAAGCAGGCCGTCGAGGCGATGCTCGCGCTCAAGCCGTACATGGACCCGCAGGTCACCACCTTCGACCAGCCCAAGGTGCAGCAGCAGATGTTCAACGGCACCGCGGCCATGTCGATCATGTTCTCGGGCCGCATGTTCGACCTGACGCTCGACGCGAACTCGAAGCTCGCCGACTCGTTCGGCTTCGCCGGCGCGCCCAAGCTCACCGACGACGCGCAGTACTCGTACAACCGTCTCTCGATCGACGGCTGGTCGATCCCGTTCAACACGAAGCTCGACCATGACATGCTGTTCCAGATGATGGCCTCGGCCGTCAGCGAAGACGCCTCGAAGGCATCCGTCCCCGCGGCCTACCCGGCCCGCGAGGGAATGGTGACGGAGAAGAACTCTCCCTACGGCGCTGCAGCGAACGACTCCATCGCCAGCGCGATGCCGCCGATCGTGTCGCCGGTCATCGCCGACATCACGAACGAGATCCGTCCGATCCTGGTCTCGATCCTCAACGGCCAGGTGTCCGTCGACGACGGACTCGCCCAGATGCAGGCCGCCGGCGAGAAGGTCGCCGGCTGACCACTGACCGACGTCCATGACTGTGGCCTGAGCGCGAGTTCAGGCCACAGTCCGTCCAAGGGAGGACGCACATGAAGGCACGCGAATTCTGGCTGCTCTTCGCTCCGAGCCTGCTGGTGATGGGCGCACTCCTCGTGCTCCCCCTGGTGCGCACGGTGCAGTGGAGCTTCGAGCAGGTCCGCTACGGCACACCCGGCACGTTCGTCGGGTTGGAGAACTTCACCGACGCTCTGACGGATCCTCGATTCCACAAGGCGGTCCTCTTCACGGTCGCCGTCACCGTCGTCACCACCGCCATCCTGCTGGTGTTCGGCTACATCATCGCCACCGGCATCAACCGCATCACCACATCCCGTCCGCTGGTCCTCGGCATCATGCTCGTCTCGTACGTGCTGCCGAACCTCGTCGGCGCCGTCGCGTTCTCGTGGCTCTTCGACGACAACTTCGGCGGCGTCGTGAACCGGCTGATCGGATTCTTCGGCGGCTCGCAGGTGCTCTGGTTCACCGACCAGGTGCCGAACGCGATCCTCGTCATCGCGAACACCGTCTGGCACATGCTGCCGTTCGCGATGCTCATCATCCTCGCGGGGCTCCAGGGAGTCCCGAACGAGCTGAAGGAGGCCGCCAAGATCGACGGCGCCAACGGCTTCCAGACGCACATCAACGTGATTATCCCGACCATCCGCGGCGTGCTCGGCTTCGTGACGCTGATCACGATCATGGACGTGCTGCGCATGTTCGACAACCTCATCCCGCTGTCGCCGCAGGCGCAGAACATCGGGAACGAGTCGATCATGCTCTACGTCTACTCGGTGGCCTTCGCCGACGGTGCCGAGAACCTCGGTCTCGGCAGCGCGATCAACGTGCTCACCATCCTCCTGATCCTCATCATGCTGATCCCGTTCATCCGGGGCATCTTCAAGGAAGCGAAGGCCGAACGATGAGTCTCACCTCCGCAGAACTCTCGACGAGGGCGATCGTCACCAAGGGCGCACCGAAGCGCAAGCGCCGCGGAGTCAACCGTCCGCCGGTCATCACAGGGCTGCTCCTCGGCATCCTCTGCATCGTCGTGCTCAGCCCCTTCATCTGGATGACCCTCTCGGTGACCAAGCCCACCGATGTCGCGTTCTCCAACCCGCCGGTGCTCTGGGACTACCAGCCGACCCTCCAGGCGTTCGTCGACCTATGGCAGACCACGTACTTCGCGGACTACCTCATCAACACTTTGGTCGTCGCCGTCGTGTCGACCGTGATCGCCCTCGTGATCGGCATCCCCGCGGCGTACGCGCTCTCGCGTTTCCCGAGTTACGTCTCGGCGATCCTGCTGGTGCTCGCGCTGATCTTCCGCGCGCTGCCCCGCTTCGCGGTCGTGCTGCCGATGTACGACATCAGTCGCGCGCTCGGCATCTACGACACGACGTTCGCCCTCGCGATCGCCCTGGTCGCGATCAACCAGCCGTTCACGATCTGGCTGCTGCGCAACTTCTTCGCCGAGATCCCCAAAGAGCTCGACGAGGCCGCGATGATCGACGGCTGCACGAGGATCGGCATGCTGCGGCGCGTCATGATCCCGCTGATGGGCCCCGGCATCCTCACCGCCGGCATCTTCGTGTTCCTGTTCGCGTTCCAGGAGTACCTGACCGCTCTCGTGCTCACCGATACGTCGTCGAAGACGGTTCCCGTGTTCATCGCCACCCAGCTCGGGCAGACTCTGCCGATGCTGCAACAGGCGGGGGCCGCGTCGATGCTGCTCACGATCCCGGTGTTCGTGATCGCGTTCATCGCCCAGAAGTATCTCGTCGCGGGACTCAGCGACGGCGCCGTCAAGGGCTGACGTGTCGCTGGTCCTGCTCGCCGGCATGAACTGCACCGCCGATCTGTGGGCGGATGCCGGACTCGACGGGGCGGTCCAGCCGGTGCTGGACCGCCCGACCATCGCTCAGCAGGTCGAGGCGCTGCTCGCCGAGCTGCCCGAGCGGTTCGTGCTCGTCGGGCACTCGCTCGGGGCCATCGTCGCGATGTCGCTCGCGCTCGCGGCTCCCGACCGGGTGGCCGGGCTCTGCCTGGTGTCGACGAACGCGAAGGCGCCGACGACAGGGCAGCGCACGGCGTGGCAGGAGTGGCTCGACCTCCTCGACGGGGGGACCGATGCACGGGAGTTGCAGCGCAGCATCCTTCCGTCCCTGCTCGGAGAGGATGCCGTGCGCGAGCGCCCCGATCTCGTCGAGCGGACGCTCGCGATGGGCGATGCCACGGGCGAGGTGCGGCTGCGTGCGCAGTTGCAGCTTCAGCTCAGTCGCGGCGACCTGCTCGCGCGGCTGCCGGGCCTGTCTGTGCCGACGCTGGTCGTCTCGGGACTCGACGACGCGATCACGCCGCCGCACTTCCACACCGAGATCGTGACCCGGATGCCCGACGCCCGACTCGTCACCCTCGACGCCGGGCACCTGCTGCCGATCGAGCGCCCGCAGGCCTTCGGCTCGCTGCTGCGCTCGTGGCAGACGCAGCTGGCGGATGCCGCGGCGGGCGCTGCGAAGCGCTGAGGCTTTCGCAGCGGAGGAGATCTGCGCTTCGGAGGGTCGAATGCCCCTTCGGCATCCTCCGCCGTGCAGATCTCCTCCCGTGTGTCGGGGCGCTCGACGCCCCGTGCGCGGATGCCGGCGGCTCAGCGCTCCGGCGAGGCCAGGTCGCGCAGGTGCCGCATGAGGGATGACGCCAGGTTGTAGACCACGAGGTCGGCGCCGGCGGCGAAGGAGGCCTCGGCCGCAGCGCGCGTGCCGACGATGTCCATCCGCAGGGAGCCGGCCGCCGCCAGCGCGCGGTGCACCGCCGCGATCGCGTCGGGCACCGGCTGATCATCGGGGCCGGAGCTCGCGGCGAGATCCGCCGGACCGACCATGATCCCGTCGAGGCGCGGCGTGCCGACGATCGCCTCGACCGCAGCGACACCGCCCGGCGACTCGATCATGCCGAGCACCAGGGTGTTCTCGAGGTACCAGGCGAGATGCTCCGCAGGGTCGACCTCGCCGAAGCGGCCGGCACGGCTGTAGGTCGCGAACCCGCGGTTGCCGACCGGCGGGTACAGCGATGCGTCGACGAGAGCCGCGGCATCCGCTGCGGTGTCGAGGTGCGGGGCGAGGATGCCCTCGGCTCCCTGATCGAGCACCCGCAGGATCTGCCCGCGGTCGTTCTCGCCGACGCGCACGATCACCGGCACGCCGTGTACCGCCGCGAGGGCGATGTGGTTGCGGAGCGCGGTGATGTCGGCCGGGCCGTGCTCGCAGTCGATGAGCACGAAGTCGAACTCGGCGACCGCGAGCATCTCGACGAGCTCCTCCGACGGCATCCGCAGCAGGGCGCCGAGCAGCTTCTCCCCGGCCAGGGCCCGCGCACGCAACGACGTCATCAGGCGACCATACCGGCGGAGAGGTCGACGTCGGCCCCGCACATCCCGGGCATCGCCAGCATCGCGAGGACGGCGGCGCCGACCTCCTCCTCGGTGACCATGCGTCCGAGCGCGGCGCGCGAGACGAACACCTGCTCGGCGTCGTCGACGGTCGTGCCGCTGCGCTCGGCCTCGAGCCGGAAGTTCCGCTCCATCCGCGGCCCCTGCACCGGGCCGGGAGAGAGCGAGTTCACCCGCACGCCCGCCGGACCGACCTCGAACGCCAGCGTCGACGTCAATCCGATCACGGCCATCTTCGACGCGCAGTACGGGGTGCGGTGCGCGAGCGGACGCTTGCCCGACACCGACGCGATGTTGATGACGTCGCCGTCGCCGCGCGCGATCATCCCGGGCAGCAGCGCCTTGCAGAGCAGGAAGGTGCCCCGCACGTTCACCGCGAACACCTCGTCCCACTCGTCGACGTCGATGTCGGTGAGCGCCGCGACCGGGCCGGGGATGCCGGCGTTGTTCACGAGGATCGACACCTCGGTGTCGGCGAGGGCGTCGCGCAGGGCGTCGACGGAGGCGGCATCCGAGACATCGCATGCGATCCCGCGGGCCCGCGAACCCAGGGCGGATGCCACGGCGCCGAGCTTCTGCTCGTCACGGCCGACCAGCACGACGTCGGCGCCGGCGGCGTGCAGCGACCGGGCGATGGCCGCCCCGAGTCCGCTGCCGCCGCCGGTCACCACGGCCGTGCGGCCCGTGAGGTCGGTCATCGCGCTGCCGCGACGGCCTTGTGGCTGTCTTCGATCCAGGCGAACTCCGTGCCGGCGTGACGCCAGGCGCGCGCGTCGCCGGAGCGGGCGTGGCCCTCGAAGAGCTCCACGCGAGCGGCCCGACCGCAGACGGCGCCGAGCTCGGCCGAGGACTCCGTGTTCTGCACCTCCTGGTAGGTGACGGTGCGCAGGTACTTGCCCACCCAGAGGCCGCCCGTGTAGCGGGCCGCGCCGAGCGTCGGCAGCACGTGGTTGGTGCCGATGACCTTGTCGCCGTAGGAGACGCAGGTGTTCTCGCCGAGGAAGAGCGCACCGTAGTCGTGCATCTTCGTGAGGGCCTCGCGGGGGTTCTCGGTGAAGATCTGCACGTGCTCGAACGCGAAGTCGTCGGCGATGCGGTACGCCTCGTCGAGGTCGTCGGCCACGATGACCTGACCCCAATCGCGCCAGGCCGGACCGGCGTAGTCGCGGGTGGGCATGCCGGGGAGGATCTTCTCGATCCAGTCCATGACCTCCTCGGCGAGCGTCTGCGACGTCGTCACCAGCACGGCGGGGGAGTCGGGGCCGTGCTCGGCCTGGGAGAGCAGGTCGACCGCGGTGAAGAACGGGTCGGCGTGCTCGTCGGCGACGATGAGGATCTCGGTGGGGCCGGCGAACAGATCGATGCCGACTTCGCCGAACAGCTGGCGCTTCGCCTCGGCGACGTAGGCGTTGCCCGGTCCGGCGATCATGTTGACCCGCTCGATGGTCTCGGTGCCGACGGCCATCGCGGCGACGGCCTGCACGCCGCCGAGGAGGTAGATCTCGTCGGCGCCGGCCATCTTCATGGCGGCGATCGTCGCAGCGGGGATCTCGCCGCGGATCGGCGGGGTGCACGCGACGACCCGGGGGACGCCGGCGACCTTCGCGGTGATGATCGTCATGTGGGCGGACGCCGTCAGCGGGTACTTCCCACCGGGGATGTACGCACCGGCGGCCTGCACCGGGACGTGCTTCTGGCCGAGGAAGACGCCGGGGAGGGTCTCGACCTCGATGTCGACGAGGGAGTCGCGCTGCGCCTGGGCGAAGCGGCGCACCTGCGACTGGACGAACTCGATGTCCTCGATCACCTGCGGGGGGAGGGTGCCGATGATCTGCTCGATCTCGGCATCCGAGAGGCGGTAGGAGTCGCGGCTCCAGTTGTCGAACTGCTCCGCGTACTGGCGGACGGCGGCGTCGCCGTTCTCGCGGATGTCGCCGATGATCCCGCGGACCCGTTCGGCGACGTCCTGCTGCGCGGTGTCCGCGAACGTCTTCGTCGGCGCGGACTTCAGATGCAGGGGCATGGCCCTTCCTTTCGTTGCATACGTATGCTCTGATTATGACCGCGTATGCACGCGGGCGTCAAGGCGCTAGAATTCCCAGCGTTGAGGGGGAGGCGTCAGATGGTCGTCACGAGTCGCGATGTCGCGAGGCTGGCGGGGGTGTCGCAACCCACGGTCTCCCGGGCGCTCCGCGACGATTCCCGGGTGTCGGCGGCGACCAAGGCGCGCGTGCGCGAAGCGGCCCAGCTGCTCGGCTACGTGCCCAGCGAGGCGGGACGCGCCCTTTCGTCCGGGCGCACCCGCCGCATCGGCCTGCTGCTGACCGACCTCGACAACCAGTTCTACTCGCACATCATCGCGCCGGTGCATCGCGAGCTCGAGGCCCTCGGCTATCAGCTCATGCTCCACACCGAGACCGCCGACGACGCGACGATCGTCGAGCGCCTGCTCGCCAACGGGCTCGACGGGCTGATCCTCGCCACCACGACGGTCGAGTCCGCGGCGCCCTTGCGCCTGAAGGACCGCGGCCTGCCGTTCGTCTACTTCAACCGCATCGGATCCCTCGTCGAAGCGGACGCCACCGTCGTCGATCCGGTGGCCGGCTACCGGCAGGCGGTCGACCGCGCCGTCGAGCTCGGACACCGCCGGATCGGCGCCGTCCTCGGGCCCGTCAACACCAGTACGGCCCAGGCGCGCGAGTCCGCTCTGCGCGACGCGCTCGTCGCGCACGGGCTGCCGCTCACCGAGGCGTACACCCGCAAGGCGCCGCAGTACAGCGCCGAAGAGGGCGAGAAGGCCGCGGCATCCCTCCTCCGCGAAGACGACCGCCCGACGCTGCTGTTCTGCGGAAACGACGTCGTCGCCTACGGCGTGCTGAACGCCGCGCACCGGGCCGGTCTCCGCGTCCCCGAGGACCTCTCGGTGGTGGGCTTCGACGATCTCCCCGAAGCGGCCTGGCCGATCGTCGATCTCGCTACGGTCGGCTACGACATCGCCGGGATGGCGTCGGCCGCCGCCGACCTCATCGTGCGTCGCATCGAGGACCGCGAGGCGCCGATCGAGAACATGCGCTTCGCGTCGTCGTTCGTGCCCCGCCGCACCCTCGCGGCCGCGCAGGCCGGCTGACCCGGCATCCGCCTCTGACACCCGTGTGTCAGGAAACTCTCTCTTGCACTCGTTTGTGCATACGCATACACTGACGAAGGAAGCCCGCGTTCATCGATGAAACGCGGACTCATCTTCTAAGGAGTGAAACAGCGTGCCTCTCGATCCGGTCGCCTATCTGCCGTACAAGGACCCCGATGACTTCATCCGTGAGGTCACCGACCTGATCTGGGTCGATCGGTCGATCCACTACATCCGCGAGAACTACGAGCCCGACTCGATCGTGCACGGCGCCTACGGCACCTCCACGACCCGCGACGAAGTGATCGAGGGAACCCTCATGCGCATCTCGTCGACGCCCGATCGCACCGGTCAGGCCGCCGACGTCATCTGGGAGGCGCGCGGCGACGACGCGTTCCTCAGCTCGCACCTCGTGCTCTCCGGGCACCTGCAGTCGTCGGCGCACAGCTACACGATCGCCAACTGCCTCTACCGCAAGGGCCGCATGGTCGAGGAGTGGGTCGTCCGCGACTCGCTCGCCGGCGCGCTCGAGGTCGGCGCCGACGTCGACGAGCTCGCCCGGGCCCAGGCCTTCCGCGGCTACACCGGCTCGTGGACCGAGCCGGCGCCCGCCGACGTCATCGCGAAGGGCGACTCGGGCGTCCGTCCCGACGACTACCGCTCCGAGGTCGAGACGGTCATCGACATGATCCAGACGGTGTGGAACGACCGCGACCTGCAGAAGGTCGAGAAGTACTTCCACCGCGACCTCGTGCTGCAGACCGTCGGCAACAAGGTCGTCATCCGTCCGGAGGGCTACCGCCGCGCCCTGCTGCACTTCCTCGAGGCGTTCCCGGGCGGACAGTTCGAGATCCGCGACATCCAGACGAACTACGACGTGCGGTACGCGGGCCTCCGCGTCGCCGTGACCTGGAAGTTCACCGGCGTGTACAACGGCAAGCCGAACTACGGCCCGCTGACCGGCAAGCCGGTCGACGTGCTCGGCATCTCGCAGTTCACCTTCCACAACGGCGCCCTCGTCAAAGAGGTGCGTCTGTGGGACGACATCGCCCTCCGGGCCCAGATCGCCGGCATGCGCGGCGACGAGCCGGTCGGCCCCACCAACATCTACTGATCGATCCCCCGATCACCAAGGAGAAGAAGAAATGAGCAACGCCATCATCGACGCGACCGACGTGATCGTCGATGCGTCCGAGATCGAGCGACGGACCATTCGCCGCACCGACTGGGTTCCCTGCAACTCGGCATTCATCGACTGCCGTACGCCCGGATCCGACCGCAAGGAGAACTACTCCTTCATCGGCGCCGGTGTCTCGCAGAACGCGAGCCAGTACGTGAACCTCGAGGTGAACCACGGGTTCAACACCGGCGCCGCCGGCATGCCCAACGGCATCTCGAACAACCTGCACCTGCACTTCACGGCCGAGGTGTTCATCAACCTCGGCGGCGAGTTCCGCCTCCGCTGGGGCGTCGACGGCAAGCAGGGCGAGTACATCAGCCACGACGGCGACATCGTCACGATCCCCACCTGGATCTTCCGCGGTTTCACCAACGAGGGTCCCGATGACGGCATCCTCTACACGGTGCTCGGCCGCGACGACAACGGCGGCATCATCTGGGGTCCGTCGGTGCTGCGCGAGGCGGAGTCCTACGGGCTGCACCTCACGGCCGACAACAAGCTCATCGACACGGTCGCCGGCGACGTGCTCCCCGACGATGTGCCGCTCATCAAGCCGATGAAACAGCACTACATCGACGAGCTCACCACCTACACCGTCGAAGACATGCGCTCGCGGGTCATCCAGCCGGGCGACCGCAAGTACTCGTCGGCGGCGCTGCTGAGCGCGGCCGTCGAGGGTGGCCGCGTCGAGCTCGCCACGGTGATCGGTTACGGCATGAGCGAGAACCGTCGCCAGGTGCCGAACGTGACCGAGCCGCACTCCTTCAACCTCGCCTGGGTCAAGGCCGAGCCGGGTCAGGGCGTGCTGCGTCACCGTCACGACAAGACGCAGGCGCTGCTGTTCAAGACCGGTCGCTGGGAGGTCACCCTCAACGGCGACCCGTCGACGACGGTGAACCTGGGCGCCGGAGACACCTTCTCCGTTCCCGAGGGCGCGTGGCGCGAGTACCGCTGCGTCGAGGGCGACGAGACCGGCTCCGGCGCGGTGCTCGTGATCAACGGCGGCGACGACCGCGTCTACCTCGAGTGGGCACCCGAGGTCGTCGAGGCGGCTGCCGCGGCCGACTGGACGATCGACCCAAACGGCTACCTCGCTCCGCTCGGAGTGATGGTCACCGCGACCGAAGACGACTGAACACCGACGAAGCGCGAGGAGCCGGGGGCGCCTCGCGCTTCGGCGTATCCGGAGGAAGATGAGAGCCATGCCTGCAGACATCGATGACCTGCGTGTCGCTGCGCTGTCGCCCGAGATCGTGATCGGCGACGTCGATGCGAACCTCGCACACATTCGGGAGGCGATCGTCGCCGCCGGGCGTCGCGACGCGCGCCTGATCGTGCTGCCCGAGCTCGCCACGAGCGGCTACGTCTTCGACGATCGCGCGGAGGCCGAGAAGTCGGCGCTGACGGCGGACGACGCGCGGTGGGATGCCGTGCGCGAGGTGATCCCCGAGGACGCGGTCGTGGTCGTCGGCTACGCCGAGAAGGCCGGGGATCGACTCTTCAACACCGCCGCCGTGCTGACGCGGGACGCGAGGCTGGCCGACTACCGCAAGTCGCATCTCTGGGGCACCGAGAAGCTCGTGTTCGACCACGGCACCGAAGCGGGGCTCGTCGTCGACACCTCTTTCGGGCGCCTCGGTGTCGCGATCTGCTATGACAACGAGTTCCCCGAGGTGCCGCGTCGCCTGGCGCTCGCGGGAGCCGACGTGCTCGCACTGCCCGTCAACTGGCCGCTGGTGTCGCGACCCGAGGGCGAGCACGCACCGGAGCTGATCCAGGCCATGGCATCCGCCCGCTCCTCGCGGTTGCCGGTCGTCATCGCCGACCGCTGGGGATCAGAGCGGGGCGTGGACTGGACCGACGGCACCGCCATCATCGACGAGCAGGGCTGGATCGTCGCCTTCCGCGCCGTGATGGGCGCGACCGCCGTCTTGTCGCTCGCCGCCGTGCGCGAGAAGTCGCTGCCCCCGCACAACCACCTCTTCGACGACCGTCGGGGCGACCTGTACTGAGTCAGCCGAGCGGGGTGCGGCCTTCGTGTTCCGGCAGCCTTTCGCGCAGCATCCGCTCGGCGAGCTCGGCGAGGCGCTGGGTCGCGGGTGACAGGATCATCCCCTCCCGCTGCACGAGCGCGATCGTGTCGTGCATCGGCTCGGCGAACGGGAAGGTGCGGATGCCGGTGGCGAAGCCCTCCGCCTCGGTGATCGACCGCGACACGATGGTGTCGGCGGCCCCCGCGGCGACGAGGCTCAGGGCCGTCTCGACATTCTCGACCTCGACCGCGGGTTCGATCGACAGGCCGCGCAGGCGGGCGCGCTCGAGCAGCTGGCGCCGTGTGGGGTCGTCCCAGCCGGCGAAGGCGTCGTAGAGCACGAGCTTCGCCGCGGCCACCTCGTCGATCGTGACGGGTCCCGCGTCGAGCGAGCGCGTGGCGGAGGCGTAGAGCACCTCGTCGCGGAAGAGAGGACGCACCTCGAGGCCGTCTTCGTCGACGGGCAGCACGAGCAGCCCGGCCTCGAGCTCGCCGCTCGCGATCGACCGGGCGACGTGAGCGGAGTTGATGCCGACCAGGCGCAGCCGCACATTCGGATGCCGGTGGTGGAAGGTCTCGGCGAGATCGGCGAGCGCGTAGTACGCGGCGTTGCGGAGCACGCCGAAGGTGCAGGTGCCGCGGTCGAGGGAGGTGAGCGCCTGGATCGTATCGATGCCGTTCTGCACCGCGCTCACCGCCTGAGTGGCGTGCGGGCGCAGTTCGAGCGCGGCCTCCGTGGGCACGAGGCGACGGCTCCCGCGGGTGAACAGCGTCACGCCGAGTTCGCGTTCGAGGCGCGCGACGAGTTCCGACACCGACGCCTGGGTCATGGCGAGATGCGCGGCCGCCGCGGTGAAGGATCCGTGCTCGAGGGCCGCCAGGAAGGCGGTCAACTGGGTGATGGTCACAACCAATGGTAAACCCGATGATTGCTCTCGGACCATCAGGCTTGTCGAATGGTTACGATCGATCTAGCCTTCCAGCATGCGTTACTCCTCACCAGTCCTGTCCCGCCTCGACGGGTCGTTCCATCACCTCAAGACCCCGCTCATCGACGCACCGGCGGCGCAGCGCGATCCGGCCGTGATCGAGACCGTGACGAACATGCTCGCCGACATCCGCGAGCGCGGTCTCGACGCCGTGCTCGACTACGCGCGCACGCTCGACAACTACCAGGGCACCGACATCGAGCTCACCGCCGAGCAGATCGCGACCAGCGGCGACCGCCTCGCGCCCGACCTCCGCGCCGCGATCGAGCTCGGCGCCGCGCGCACGCAGGCCTTCGCGAAGGAGTCCCGCGCGCACCTGAGCGACTTCGAGACCGAGCTGGTTCCCGGCATCGTCACCGGCGCCAAGTACATCCCCGTCTCGCGCGTCGGTGCATACCTGCCCGCCGGGCGCTTCCCGCTCACGGCGAGCGCCTTCATGACGGTCGGCGTCGCGAAGGCCGCCGGGGTTCCCACCGTGATCGCGTGCACGCCCCCGCAGCCCGACGGCAACGCGAACGACGCCGTCGTCTACGCCGCGCACCTCTCCGGCGTCGACCGCGTCTTCGTGATCGGCGGTGTGCAGGCGCTCGCCGCCATGGCGTACGGTCTGCTCGGTGAACTGCCCGTCGACATGCTCGTCGGTGCCGGCAACGCGTTCGTCGCCGAGGCCAAGCGCCAGCTGTTCGGCACCGTCGCGATCGACCTGCTCGCCGGTCCCAGCGAGGTCGCGGTGATCTCCGACGAGACCGCCGACCCCGAGATCGTCGCCGCCGACCTGCTCGGACAGGCCGAGCACGGCCCGAACTCTCCCGCCGCGCTCGTCACGACATCCGAGGAGCACGGCAAGGCCGTGATCGCCGCCGTCGAGCGTCAGCTCGAGACGCTGGCGACCGCCGAGATCTGCGGCCCGGCCTGGCGCGACTACGGCGTCGTCACCGTCGCGAAGGACCGCGAGACCGCGGCCGCGCTGATGGACGACCTCGCTCCCGAGCACCTCGAGCTCATCACGGCGGACGACGACTGGTACCACGACAACCTGCGCAACTACGGCTCGCTCTTCATCGGCCCGTGGAGCACCGTCGCATACTCCGACAAGGGCATGGCCGGCACCAACCACGTGCTGCCGACCGCCGGCGGAGCCAAGCACAGCGCCGGCCTCTCGGTCTCGCGCTTCCTCAAGCCGCTCACCTACCAGCGCATCGCGCGCGAGGCGACGCCCGAGCTCGCGAACGCCGTGCAGGTCATCTCCGACTCCGAGGGCATGGCCGCGCACAGTGCGACCGCGACGATGAGGTTGGCCACGTACGAGTGAGTCTCGTGCTCTGAACGCCGGAAGTGCCCGTCACCGTGAGGTGGCGGGCACTTCTGCGTTTCGCGGGCGGGGTGGCGCGCCGCACGACCACCCGTCATCGCGACGAAACATCTGCTGCTCCTAGGCCGATTCTCATGGGGAGAAGTCGGACCCCTCGATGACACATACTCGTAATCATGGCTACAGAAGCACCTGCGGACGACGTCAATCTCTACGGGATCCGTGCCGTCGAGAGAACGTGCGATCTGCTCGACACCCTGGCTGCGGCCGGGGGGCCGGTCTCCCTCACATCGCTCGCCCAGGCCTGCGGTCTTCCGAAGACGTCGGCGTTCCGGTACCTCTCCACACTCGTCGCACGCAGCTACGTGGAGCGCGTCGGCGACTCCAATGATTTCCGGCTCGGAGTCGGCGTGTACTCGTTGCAGGCCGACCACATCGAGCGTCTCGGGCAGATCGCCCGCCCTCACCTCGAGAGGCTCAGGGATGAACTGGGAGAGACGGCCAACATGGGTATCCTCGTGGGTCGCGAGGTCGCCTACGTGGACATCGTCGAGAGCTCACATGCCGTGCGACTGGCGGCGCGGCCGATGGATCGGGATGCACTGCACTGCACGGCGTTGGGGAAGGCGCTCCTCGCTCGTATGTCGAACGACAAGGCGGCAGTCCTGGTCGGAGATCGATTCTGCGCCCGCACAGAGCACACGCTCCGCACCTGGGCGTCACTCCGTGACGACCTCGAGCGCGTACGCACGCAGGGATACGCGGTGGACGATGAGGAGAACGAGATCGGGGGGCGATGCATCGCGGTGTCGATCCCGATGGAATCACCTCGCCTGGCAATCAGCATGTCGGCGGTGACGCCGCGTCTCCCGATGGACAGAGTTCCTGGCGTGGCCGCGCGTCTCAGCGAGGTGGCGGCCCTCATTGCCGAGGAGGCTTCAGGGCGATAGGTTTCATTCAGTGGATAACACGATCCACTGAATGAAACGAGGTGCAAGCGTGCGAGACTCCTGGTCGATCGCCGAGATCGATGCCAATCTCTTCACTGCCGTGTTGAGCGACATCATGGACGGGCTTGGCCTGGGTGGCCAGGTCGCCGACCCGTCGCTGCGGCCGTTGCAAGCCGGAATGCGGGTGGTGGGGTACGCCCGCCCCTGCCGAGCAGTATCCGTCAATCGTGAGCCGGAAGCGCCCTACGCGGCACTCATGCAGATCATCGACGACCTTCAGAAGGAGGACGTGCTTCTGATCGCGATGGATCAGCATGCGACCAGCGCGATCTTCGGCGGCCTGCTCGCCACCGCTGTCTCGTCGTCCGGTGGGCGCGGTGTCGTCGTCGACGGGCTCGCCCGTGATGCGGACGAGATCGTGAGCATCGGAATGCCGACCTTTGTGAAGGGCCTCGTACCTCTGGATTCGTACGGGCGCGATGAGGTCGTGGAGATCGATCAGCCGATCATGATCGCCGGCGTGCCGGCCTCCCGCGGAGACCTCGTGTTCGGAGACGAGGACGGGCTCATCGTCGTCCCGCACGCACGTCTCGCAGAGGTGCTCCACCTCGCCTTCCAGAAGGTGGAAGGCGAGGGTGACGTCCGCGCGGCGCTCAAGGGAGGCATGACGACATCCGAGGCATTCGCCCGATTCAAGATCCTCTAGCGCGAAGGGCCCGGCCTCATTCGAGGCGCGGGCCCCTCTCGAAGGCTGTGTAGGACAGACGGTCGATCACCGAGTCCGTCTCTCCGGGCGTGCCCGCCTCGACGAACTCGGTGACGTACGGTGTCCACCCGGCCCGCACAGCGGCGGCGCCCTTCAGCATCACGGCGTCGTAGCCTGCCGGGTCGATCCCGAGATGGAGGAACATCTGCGGATCATTCGGCTGCACCGCCCTCTGCTGCACGACGACGTCGATGTTGTCCAGTCGAACCCAGCACGCTGCGCCCATGTCGATCACGGCGCCGGTCGCCATGGGCCCCTCGTTGACGAACACACCGGCGGAACGTCCGAGAACGGTCGCCGTGCCCACCAGAGGGGCGCCCGCGCTCTCGCCGGCCCATCCGCCGAGCTCCACATCAGCGGCGGCGCCGATCGGCAGGTGGCGCAATCGCTGGATCGCCGTCGGATCGCACAGTGTGGTCAGAAACTTCGCCTCCGGGCGGGTCCGGGCTGCGTGCACCATCCAAGTCGAATCTCCGGGCGATCCGCCGTTGATGTTGTCTCCGGTGTCCACGATGGCGACCACGCCTTCGGCGGCGAGTGCGGCTTCGACGGCAGCGGTCGAGCTCGGGTACTCGCGGGCGAACGTCGGGGAGAGTGAGGCCGCGAGGGCGACCAGCTCGGCAACGGCTTCGTCGGCGAGGTGGCGGTGGTCGGAATCCGCGAACGCCGTGAAGCCCAGGCCTGTGTAGGGGGCGTCGAGGTACGCGTAGCCCCCGTGCACATTCACCGACCAGAGCGCCGGATGCTCGGCGAGCTGGTGTGCCCGGGCGGTTATCGTCGCGAACGGTTCGATCGCAGTGCGCTGTGCGACAGGCGGAGCGACGATCGCCAGGCCGCCGTGAGCACGAGCGGGCCGTGCCTCCCCGGTGATCAGCCTGGAGAGGTGCATCGCGGCCTCGCGCCCGCGCTCATAGGTGTCGACATGCGGGTTCTCTCGATAGCCCACCAGGACGTCGGCGTCCTCGAGGCGGGGTCGGCTCATGTTCGTGTGGAAGTCGAGCACGGCGACGATCGGAAGGTGCCCGACCAGCTCGCGGACGAGCGACGCGATCACCTCCTCCGGATCGGTGACCCGATGCACGTCCATGTCGCCGTGGAGCTCGAGCAGGATCCCGTCGAGTGTCGAGGCGACCGGGTCCAGGGTCACGCGGATCGCCGACAGGATCTCCTCGAACGCGGAGGCCGTGATGCGCCCGGACGGGGTCGCATAGGTTCCGAAAAGCGGAACGCTCTCGACCCCCCGCTCCGCGTTGCCGTCGAGGAACCCGCCACCGACGGTGCGAGAGCCGGCGAAGGCGCTGGTGAGATCCTCGCCGACATACCACCGAGGGCGGAACGAGTCGATGTCCGTGCCGTGCTCGGAGAAGCTGTTCGTCTCATGGAAGACGCCGACGATTCCGACTCGGGTCATGATGATCCTCCAGGTCTTTCGTGTGTGGGAGTGGCGCTGTCGCCGCGTTCGATGTACGGGAACAGCCGGTCGATGCGGGCGATGGATTCTTGGGCGCTGTGGTCGGTGTGGGAATAGAAACCGGCGCCGGCCTTCGTGCCCGTTCTCCCTGCCTCGACCAGCGAGGTGAGCAGCGTGCTCGGCTCGCGAGCGGTGGAGCGGTCAGGGAAGATCTGCGTGCACACCGCAACGAACACATCAAGGCCGCCGAGATCGGCGACGCCGATCGGCCCAGCGACCGCCCACCGTGGGGCGAGCGAACTCCGTATGACCTCGTCGAGGTCCTCTGGGAAGACGACGCCCTGCTCGATCAGGGACAAGCTTTCGCGCAACACGGCGGCCTGGAGCCGGTTCGCGACGAACCCGATGCGCTCCTTCTCCAGCACCACCACCCTCTTGCCTGCGTCGCGGAGCAACGTCTTCACCGCAAGACGAGTCTCGAGCGACGTGTGCTCGTGGGGGACGACCTCCACGAGCGGAACCACGTCGGCGGGATTGAAGAAGTGCGCGACGAGCAGATTCTCCGGTCTGCTCACGAAGGAAGCCAGCAGATGCGGCATGAAGGTGGAGGTGTTCGATGCGACGATCCCCGCGGTCCACCGCGACGCCTCCCGGAGCACGGACTCCTTCACGCCGAGATCTTCGCTGACGGCTTTGAACACGACGTGCGCGTTCTCCACGCATTCCCGGATGGTCTCGCACACCTGCACGTCGGTGCCCGCGTCCGAAGTGAGCGCCTCTACCGCGGACGACCGCGGGTCGAAGACGCGAACGTCGACTCCCCGCGCTCCGAACAACCGCGCGATGCCGAGTCCCATCGTGCCGAGACCGACGACGGCTACCCGGGTGAGGGATGTCCCGTTCGAGAGGGCCACGGTGCGCCTCACACTCGCAGACTGGACATGCCACCATCGACGCGAAGAATAGTGCCGGTGGTGGACCCGGAGAGCGGAGACGCGAGGTACGCGAGCGCCCTGGCCACCTCGACGGGCGCGACCAGGCGACCGATCGGCTGGCGCTGTCGAAGGGCCTCCGCCGCGGCATCCGGATCTTCCGAATCCTGCAGGAGGCGATCGATCCACGGTGTCTCCGCTGTTCCCGGCGCGACGGCATTGACTCGGATCCCGGACCGCACGTGGTCTGCGGCCATGCCGAGGGTGAGCCCGACGACCGCAGCCTTGCTCGCGCTGTAGAGGGCGCGATTGCGAACGCCGACATAGGCGACCGCGCTCGACATGTTCACCACCGCTGCGTGTTCCGAGCGCTCGAGGTGCGGAAGCGCCGCACGCACGATGCGCGCCATGCCGGTCACGTTGACGTCGAGGACCCGCCCCCATTCGTCGTCGTCATTGTCGGCGACGGTGCCGGAGGCGCCGATGCCCGCATTGTTGATGACGATGTCGATGCCGCCCAGCTCCTCAGCCACACGCGCCACCGCAGCGGCGACAGCATCCGGATCCGTGATGTCGCAGCCGATCGACAGGGCATCGGGCGATGCGCCCGACACGTCGCGGTCGAGGATGACGACGGCGGCTCCCCTCGACATCAGCTCGACAGCCGTGGCTGCTCCGATGCCGCTCGCGGCGCCGGTGATGATCGCGACGAGCCCGGTGAAGTCGGTCATGCGCCTGCTCCCGTCCGCGCGCCGATGACATTCTGCCGCTGCGTACCCAGCCCGTCGATGCTCAGCTCCATCACGTCTCCCCGCTGCAACCACACCTGTGGCTCAGCGCCCATGCCGACTCCAGGGGGCGTGCCTGTGTTGATGAGGTCGCCGGGTTCGAGCACGAGGAACTGCGACACGTAGTGCACGATGAAGAACGGGTCGAACACCATCGTCGAGGTGCTCCCGCTCTGGCGACGGACGCCGTTCACGTCGAGTCGCATGCCGAGGTCGTGCACATCGGCGATCTCGTCCGGGGTCACGAGCCAAGGGCCGGCCGGGTTGAACGTCTCCGCGGACTTGCCCTTCACCCACTGGCCGCTGCGCTCGAGCTGGAAGGCCCGCTCGCTCACGTCGTTGACGAGCGTGTACCCCGCGATCGCGTCCGCGGCATCCTCGACGGTCTCGAGGTAGCTGGTGCGGCGGCCGATGATGATCCCCAGCTCGACCTCCCAATCGAGTTTCGTGGAACCGCGTGGAACGCGAACGTCGTCGTTCGGTCCAACCAGGGTGTTCGGTGCCTTGTTGAACAGGATCGGTTCGACGGGAACGGCTTGGCCGGTCTCGGCCGCATGGTCGCGGTAGTTCAGGCCGACGCAGAGGATCTGGTGCGGCCGAGCGATCGGCGCACCTATCCGCTCTCCCGAGAACTCCTGCATCCGGCCCTCAGCGATCCGGGCTGCCACGACCGGGCGGAGCGCATCGATGCCGTCGCGGCGGAAGAACCGCTCGTCGAAGTCCTCCGTCACATCGGAGACGTCGATGTAGGTCTTCTCGTCCAGGCGGACGATCGGCTTCTCGACTCCGATCTCGCCGATGCGCATCAGGTACACGGCAGTTCTCCTGTCTGCGCGTGAGTCGCGACGGCGAGTGCGTCGATCTCGACACGCATGCCTTCGAAGGGGAGGCCGACGATTACGGTCGTTCGCGCGGGGCCAGCCTCCGCCCCTCCGCGAGCAACGAATTCCTCGAACGCCGTGTTCATCGCGCCGAAGTCGGCGCGATCGGTCAGATAGACGCGGAGCATGACGACGTCCGCGAAGGATGCGCCCGCTGCTTCCAGGACGCAGCAGACATTCTGCAGGGTCAGGCGGGTCTGGTCCGCAGCATCCAGATCCGACCTCACGGTGCCGTCGAGTTCGATGGGCCCCTGCCCTGACACCTGGATGAACCCGTTCGCGAGCATGCCTGCCGAGAACGTGGAGGGAGCGGGTGGGAGTTCAGGGACGACGATGGGGCGTATCGGGGACATGAGTCTCTCCTTGCATGCGTCGGGCAGATGCCTATTGTGAGCGTGTGCAAAACACTCTAACTTAGGACATAAGCCATATGTCTCTTCAACGGAGGTCGACCATGACGCGTACTATCCCCGCTCAGTCACAGGGCCGCTTGCGGATGCTCGGAGCCCTATCAGCGATCGTTGCTCTTGTCGTCGTGGCGCTCACCGTTCCCGCGATCGCGAACGCAGCGCCGAAGCAGACCCTGAGCAACGGCGGATTCGAAGTCGACGTCGACAGCAACTCCGTTCCCGATGGATGGTCGTACTCCACGGAAGGAAGCGCGACGGCCGCACTCGACGGCGCCGTCTCGCACGCGGGCAGCCGCTCAGTCGCTCTGAAGGGCACCTCTGCCGCCAGCCGTGCCTATGCCTCCCAGTTCGATCGCGCCGCCACCGCTTCCACCCGCTACCACGTGAGCGCGATGGTCAAGACGACCTCGGTGACCGCGCAGTCAGTCGTCCTGATCTTCGCCAGTTACGACGCCGCGGGGAACCGCGTCTCCTTCGACCAGGTGACGGCGAACCAGGGGACTCATGGCTGGGAGTCCGTCGAGCTGTTCGCGCTCACAGCGCCGAATGCGACCAAGTTCGGTGTGCAAGTGGGGCTCGTGTTCGGTTCCGGCACCGTGTGGTTCGACACTGTCTCGGTCGAGGTGGCCGACAACCAGAACGAGGTCGCCAACGGCAACTTCGAGACCGACGTGGACTCGAACGCGGTTCCCGACGGATGGTCGCATGAAGTGTTGAGCGGCGCGAGCGCCGGCCTCGCCACGAGTTCGGTGCTGGAGGGGACGAAGGCCGAGCAGCTGGTCAGCCCTTCGACGTCGGGGCGGGCCTACGTGTCGCAGTGGTACATTCCGGCGAGCGAAGGCGTCAGCTACGACTTCTCGGGCTACGTGAAGACCTCGTCGGTCGTGATGGCATCCGGGGGGAATCTGCTCGGGCTCGATGTGACCTTCTACGACGCCGATCGCACCGTCCTCCTGCAGAAGTTCTATACGGGCAATGCCGGCACCCACGATTGGCAGAAGATCGGCGGCATAGCGACCGCCCCTGCGTCGACCGCATCCGTCACGATCCGCGCGGCGCTCGATCGTGGCAGCGGCACGGCCTGGTACGACAAGATCCAGATGGCGAAGGTGCAGTGGGTCAATCTCATCAACAATCCGAGCATCGAAGCGGATATCGACCGGAACGGTGCCCTCGACTTCTGGGGCAACACCTCGGTCACCGGGGGGGCGGTCGCCATCGACACGAGTGTCGCCGACATCGGTGGAGGGTCGGCACGTCTTTCGGGAACCAGTGCCGCGAGCCGGATCTACCTCAACCAGTTCTCGATCCCCGTCGTCGGTGGCGAATGGTACCGACTCAGCCTCCGCGCGAAGACCTCGTCCGTTACGGGCTCGTTCGCCGGTCTGTCGTATGCCGTCAAGGGCGCCCCGTGCGACCCCGGCACCATCTACGGCACCTGTACGGTGACGCAACAGGTGCTCAGCAACGTCGAACTCGGTGACAAGAACCTCGTCGGCGACACGCGAGACTGGTTCACGATCAGTACGACGATCCAGCTGCCGGCGAATGCGACGATCATCGATTTCCGCCCGTACCTGTACGGCACCGGCAGCATGTGGGTCGACGACGCGCGCATCGAGAAGCTCGCTCCGATCCCCGCGCTCGCCTTCGATCCGGCGACCGCGGTGACCAAGGGCAGCGGGTCGTCGAGCACGCTCAGCGTCGATCTGCTCAACACCGGCACGACCACGGCGTGGGTCGACCAAGTGAGGACGTTGGCCGGAGAGCCCGCGTGCAATCCTGCCGAGACGACGACCTGCACCTATCGCCCGCACCCCTCGCTGGATACCACCTGCTCGGAAGCGGCCATTCAGAACATCACCTTCCCGACGGCGACGACTGCGGCCGCAGGGAGTGCGGCGTTCACGGTCGCTGCGGGAAGCGCGGCATACAGTTCCGGACGCAAGGCGTTCTCGATCCCGCCCGGTGGCAAGACGACCGTGGAGATCTCCGGACCGTTGACCGTGGATGCCAGCCAGATGCTCACGCGTCTGCAGGTGCACGAGCAGCGGACGGGAAGCTGCTACGGATTCAAGGCGATCCAGAGCGGCTACGGCGCGATGCTCGATTCCACAGTGACGGCGAAGGCCGCCGACATCGTCGCCAGCTTCGAGGCTTTCGACGACTACCTCGACACGTCGGCGATGTACACGGACGCCAGCTGCGGCACCAGTGCCGATCACCGCTGCGGGTGGAAGACCACGCACGATTACCTGGTCACGCCTGCCGTACGCGGCGAGGACGCCAACGCCATCACCAGCCTGTATGCCGCGTACTCCCAGATGTACGACATGACGGGTACCGCGGAGTACCTGGACAAGGCGCGCATCGCGGCCGACCAACTGGTACGCGTCCAGCAGGCCAACGGCGGATACGCGATCCCGTGGGACTACACCGACCCGTTCGGCGGAGTGCACACGCCCACGACATCCGTGGGTCCCTCCACGGGACTGGCGATCATTTCGCTCGCTCAGGCATACGACCGATTCGGCACGGCAGCGTATCTCGACGCGCTCACCGACGCGGTCGACTATTTCACCGACAGCCCCGGTACCACGAACATCCTCTGGATGGACAGTGCACATACCCGCGCGTCGGTGCCGTATCACTCGATCACGTACAACCCGACGATCAACGGCGTCTCCGGTCCGGACGTCGATGTCCACAACGTGAACTCGCTCGTCCTGGAAGCGCTCAACGCGGCCCGCGAGGTCACGTCGGACAGCTCCCTCGATCCGTGGATCGCGGGCCTGGCGAAGAACCTCGAGAGCACGCAACGGCCCAGCGGGTCATGGCCGTACGCCTGGCGCTTCGTGGGCACCGACCCCGCGGCCTACAACTTCGTGCAGGCTCGTTCCTTCGCGGAGTACCTCGTGGTCACGCCCGACGCTGACGTCGAAGAGATGACGTCCCGTGTTCTGGGCTACCTGGGTGACCAGATGCCCGGGTTCGCGGTGTTGGATAAAGATCTCGCGGCCGTGCGCGACATGAACATGACGCGATACTGGCAGAACTACATCTCGAGTGGTCTCTGCACGGCGACTCCGACGGGGTGTACGCCCAGCACGCCGGGTTCCGCGAACGATCGCACCGGCACGGCCTTCTACCAGTACGCGATCACCTCTCTCAGGGAAGCAGGATGGAATGATTGAAACGATCGGTGCGGACGCAGGGGTCGCGCGCGGACTCGGATCCCTGCGGGTCACCTCGGTCGACAGGACTCTCCTCCACGTGCCGTTCTCCCCGAGGGCCAAGGAGTGGAACGAGATCCTCGTCTCCGGATGGGGGCTCATCGAGGTCATCCGCGTGCACACGAACGCCGATGGTGTGCAGGGGGTGGGCGAGACCCTCATCAACTACACCTGGCAGCGGGTCGACGACCGCGCGATCGCTGCGGTGGTCGGTTCCAACCCGTTCCACCACCTGAGCGACGACAGTCTCGGTGCGGGCCTGCAGATGGCGCTGTACGACGCCGCAGGCAAGGCGGCCGGTGTGCCCATGTCGGACCTTCTGCCGAACATGCAGGTGAAGACGACGGTGCCCATCGCCTGGTGGAACACGAAGATGCCCGCCGAGACTCTCGCTGCCGAGGCGCAGGACGCGGTGCGCGCCGGCTACCGTGCACACAAGTTCAAGGCTCGACCGTTCTTCGACGTCTACGAGCAGGTGGCGGCGATCTCGGACGCGACGCCGGATGACTATCTGATCGACCTCGACTGGAACGGCATGCTCAGAACGCCCGCTGAAGCGGTCCCCGTCCTGCAGCGGCTGGACGGTTTCTCGAAGATCGGTCTCTACGAGAGTCCTATCCGACAGGACGACGTGATCGGCCATCGTGCGCTCAGAGGTCGGACATCCAAACCGCTCGCCGAGCACTACCGGGTGGATCTACTCCCTCTCTGGTTGCGTGACGACTCCCTCGATGCCTTCGTGGTCTTCGGCGACGGCGTCTCGGGGATGCTGCACCAGGCGACCGTGGCCACGGCATTCAACAAGACCTTCTGGCTCCAGGTGGTCGGAAGCGGTCTCACGACGGCCTTCGCCCTCCAGATCTCGTCCGTCCTGACACATGCCACCTGGCCGATCGTGACGGCGTTGAACACTCTCGCGGACGATCTGATCGTGTCCGAGATCGAGATCGCCCGAGGCGAGGCCACCGTTCCCGCCGGGCCAGGACTCGGCGTCGAACTCGATGAGGAAGCCGTGGAACGCTATCGCGTGGCGGAGGGTTTCCAGCTTCCCGAGGCGCGCCGCATCCTGCGGTTCGAGCTCCCCGACCGAGGCGTGCGGATCTACCGCGACATCGGACAGCTGTGGGACGACTGCCGCGTGAACAGGAATATGCCGGTCCAGCCCGAGGGAGCGCGCCTGTCTGTCTGGCAGGACGATGCGTCGGCGGAGTTCGAGCGCGCGCTCGAGAGTCTGCAGCGCGGCCCGAGATGGTGGGGGTGAGAGCGCCTCATGCGTATCACATCCGTTCGGCACTCGGCGGTCGAGTTCGGCTATTACAACGCCCACTACGTGACGATCGAGGCGGAAGGCGGCTTCACCGGCAGTGCCGAGGTCGCGATGCGCCGTCGTACGCGAACCGTCAGTGCCTTGCTCGACGAGATGGGCGATTTTCTCGTCGGCAAGGATGCGCGACGCATCGAGAAGTGGAACGAGGTCCTCTATCGCGATTCGTTCCTGGGAGGGACCCTCCTGACGATCGCGGTCTCCGCCATCGACAACGCGCTGTGGGACCTCAACGCGAGAGCGCTCGGGGTCCCGGTCTACCAACTGCTCGGTGGGGCGTTCCGCGACTCGGTGCAGGTGTACTCGCACGCACGAGCCACGACGACGGCGGAGCGATTCGCCACCGAGGTGGAGGCGCGGGTCGCGGAGGGTTTCCGTGCCGTCAAGACCACGCTGCCGTTGTTCTACTCCGAGGTGTCGAGCATCGAGCACGACGCCTCGCCACCGATCGACCTGCGCGCCACGGAGACGGAGCTCATCCCCACGCGGACGTGGGACGCGGTTGCCGAGTACTTCGCGGCCGCGAGAGAGCGGGTCGGCTGGGACGTCGAGTTGTATCTCGACTGCCATGGACGGCTCAGTGTCCCGAACGCGCTGCGGCTGATCGATGCGCTCGAGCCCTTCGGGCTCGGATTCATCGAGGAACCCGTCCCTTACGAGCGCACCGAATGGACTCAGGCCGTCGCTCGGCGATCATCGATACCGGTGGCCGCCGGGGAACGCTGGGGAGGGCTGTACGACGCCGCCCGCTTCCTGCACGCCGGCGACCTGGCCGTCGCCCAGCCCGATGTCGCGTGGTGCGGCGGGATCACGTCCGCGAGGAAGATCGCGGCGGTCGCGCAGGCGGAGGGGATCGCGATGGCTTTCCACAATCCCCTCGGCCCGCTTGCGAGCGCCGCCGCGTGGCATCTGGCCGCAACCCTGCCCAACTTCCTCATCTCGGAAGCCATGATCACGCCGGCGCAGGCGCCATACTGGTCCCGCTATGTGGATCAGGCACCGCTGGTGGAGAACGGCGAGTGGCCGCTGGACGAGCGTCCGGGCCTCGGTCCGACGCTGAACACGGAAGCCATCGCCGATGCGCGACCGGACTTCTCGCTCGACACCGGAGGAACCAGATGAAGATCGCGGTCGTGGGCGGGTCGGGCCTGGTCGGGTCGATGATCATGCCCGTTCTGACACCCGCGCACGAGGTGCTGATCATTGATCCGGTGGCACCGAGGTTCTCCACCGAAGCGCGATGGAGAACGGTCGAGCTTCGTGATCCGGAGGCCCTCGACGAGGCTCTCCGCGGTTGCGATGCCGTCGTCTATGCAGCCATGGGTCGCAAGGACGGCTGGGAGGCGTCGTTCGCCTGGGCCGAGAGCCAGTTCGACATGAACGTGAAGCTCCTGTGGGCTGTGGCCGCCGCGAGCAACCGGGTCGGAGTCTCCCGCATCGTGCACCTCAGCACGATGTCCGTCTTCGACGACTATTTGGCTAGCGGATCCGACGAGCAGAGCGTGCCGGATGCGAAGGATGTGTATGGCCTCACGAAGCGTTTCGGGGAACTGGTGTGCAACGCCGCAGCGCAGAGCGGTCAGATGACAGCCGTCTCCCTTCGCCTCGTCGGGCCGACCCCGGATGACGAGTGGTCCCGCTTCGACGATCCGGTGCTCGCGCTGGTGATCACGGCGGGAAGTGATGTGGCTTCGGCTGTCGACGCCGCGCTCCGACTGGAGATGACAGCCGGCACATGGGAGGCGTTCACCATCAGCGGGGATGCGCATCAGCGCGTTCTCGCGCAGACGACGACATTCGATCGCCTACAGTGGCGACCGCGGCACGTACGCACTGATATCGACGAGACGAGTCGAGCATGACCCGGTCGGTGCGTGTCTCGGTGATCGGGACGGAGCGCTTCGTCGTCAGTGACATATCGGCGGATGATCCGGTCGCCGACGTCATCGACTACCTCGATCGTCGACTGGCGGAGGTGCTCCCCGACCAGCCCGACCTGATCGTGTTGGGGGAGCTCTGCGACATGCCATGGGATATCGCCGATGACTGGGATGCCGCAGTCGCGCACACGCGTGCTCGGGGTGATCGTGTCCTCGAGCACGTGTCACTCCTCTCGCGCACGCACCGCGTGAACATCGTCTATCCATCGCTCCTCTCGATCGACGGCGGCATCGCGAACGCGACGAGCGTCTTCGATCGCGAGGGCGATCTCAAGGGCCGCTACGTGAAGAACTACCTGCTCGAAGTGGAGCGCGACGCCGGGCTGGCGTACGGCCGGTCCGAGGCGATGATCCGTCTGGACTTCGGGACGATCGCCCCCGTGATCTGCTTCGACCTCAACTTCGCCGACCTCCGAGCGCGGTACGCAGCCGCTCGTCCCGACATCATCGTCTTCTCGTCGGCCTTCCACGGGTCGTTCCTTCAACAGCTCTGGGCCTACGAGTGCGGAGCCTTCTTGGCTTCGGCCATCAAGGTTCCGTCACCGAGCCGTGTGCTGAATCCGCTCGGGGAGGCTGTGGCCTCGACCACGAACTACACGCGATCGGTGACGACGACGATCAATCTCGATCGCGTGGCGGTGCACCTCGATCACAACGTCGACGCCCTGCGGAGGGTCAAGCACGACCTCGGTCCCGACGTCACCATCGATGATCCCGGGTACCTCGGATCCGTGTTGCTCTCCAGCAACAGCGACAGGCCGGCGCGAGAGATAGCCTATGCCTACGGGCTGGAGCTGCTCACGGACTACTTGCATCGCTCGCAGGCTGCTCGGCCCATCTGACGGCCGTTCTGGAGCCGTATCGAGAAGGGAAGGGCGGTCAACCCTGCATTGCGCGCCACCGCGCCGCGACCGCGAGAAGATGGGCGCGCATCGCGAGCTCGGCGCCCTCCGGATCACGACGGCGGATCGCCTCGAGGATCGTCGCGTGTTCCTCATCGCTCTTGCCGTGGTTGCGGCCATGAGAGAGTTCGTGGCCCCGGCGACGTTCCTCCTCAAGCACCGAACTCATGGACTCGGCGAGCGACGCCAGGAAGCGGTTGCCCGAGGCTCGCGAGATGAGAGCGTGGAATCGGAGGTCGAGTTGCACTCGGTCGTCGACGTCCTGAGTGGTCTCGATGGCCACGAAGGTCTGTTCGAGGGCCGCGAGTTCGTCGGCGCCGATGCGCTCGGCAGCGTACCGGGCGGCGCGGCTCTCCAGTGCTTCGCGCATCTCGATGAGGTCTGCCATGGAGGCGTGATCCTCTTCGAGGACCATCTGGAAGTAGCCGCTGACCGCGACGGGGCGCAGGGTCCCGACCGTCGCCCGTTTCCCCTGATGCGTCTCGATCAGCCCTTGCTGGGTCAGGATCCGCAGGGCGTCGCGCACAGCCCGCTGGCTCGCGCCGAACTCGGCGGCCAGAGCGGCTTCGGACTCCAGCTCGTCACCCGGAGCGTAGTTCTCCCGGATCCGGTCCCGCAGAAGCTCTGCGACTGTCGCTCCGACTGTCTGCCGGGAACTTCCGATGGTCGATGCGGGATGGGACATTCCGAGTGCTCCTAATGATGTGCCGGGGCGCGCCGTGCGAAAGACACAGTAGCCCGGATCGGGTGATTCATGGTCGAGCGGCGAACCAGCGAGCGAAATCGAGGGACCGGCTGACGACCGTCGCCGAGAGGCGTTCGCCGAGCTGCGCCGTTGCGCGGCTCGGGTGGCCGAGCGAGCCGGAGGTCGTGAACACTTCGAAGGCCTGCGGGAGGTCGATGGGCCCACCGGGAGGCGCCACGAGAGGGTGGGTGCGCGGAGGCAGAACGTCGTCGACGGGTTCCGTTCGCACCAGTGAGCGGTCGAGGTGAAGGGCCAGGGAAGTCTCGATCTCGCACGCGTGGTTGTGCAGGTCGCCGGGTTCCATGACGGCTCGGATCTCGTCCTGGGCCAGCGGCGCCCACATCACGTGCGCCATCTCCATCCCCAGATCCCGTTTCGCCTCCCTCGCCGCGAGACGGATGGCGTCGATGTTGCCGCCATGCCCGTTGACCACGATGATCCGATCCACCCCCTGTTCGCGGATCGACTCCGCGAGGTCGAGCAGAACCGCCCTCAGCGTCTGCGGTCGCAGGGTGAGGGTTCCGGCGAAGTCCACATGGTGCTCGGACAGTCCGTACGGGATCGTCGGACAGAGCACGGCGGAATCGCCCAGTCCCGCCGTGATCGCCGCCGCGAATCGGTAGGCGATCTCAGTGTCGGTGCGAACGGCGAGGTGATGCCCGTGCTGCTCGGTCGCCCCGATCGGCAGTACGGCGATCTTCGCGGAGTCGAAGGCGGTGCGCGCTTCCTCCGTCGTCATCTTGCTCAGCTCGTTCACGGGACCATTCCTTCTGCGGACTCGAATCGGAAGAAACGCTCGGCTGTTCGGAACAGGACCTGGGGAGCATCGCCCTCATCGATCACCCGTGCGAGGAAGTCGGCCGACTCGTGGAGGTAGTCGTCGCCTCGCGCCGGATCCAGATCGTTGCGGTTCCAGTCCGTGCTCCACATCGTCCGCGTCGTACCGACTGCGTCCAGATACTCGCGGATGACCCGCGCGGCCGCGGGGTAGGGGTAGGGCTCCGCGGTGAAGGCGTACTGGCTGGAGATCATCGTGTAGACGGACGGCCGGGAGAAGAGGTCATTTCCCACCCGATCGAAATGGCGATGCTCGTCGTACGGCCAGCTGCCGAAGTGTTCGATCCGCACGTCGAGGTCCGGATATCGATCCAGAAGCGCGGGCAGGGCGGATCCGCGCATGATCGTCCATGTGCAGTGCAGTGAGATGAAACCGCGTCGTTGCGCGACCGCATCGATCGCGGGCATCGCGGCGTTCAGGTCTGAGTCCGCCCGCAGACGCACGCGCAACCCGAACCGATCAGGTGCCGCCAGAACCTGCTCGAGGCCGGGGTCGTCGGCTGTCTCGGCCCGGAGCAGCAGCAGGCCCCGATAGAGGTCCGGCCGTGCGGCGACCAGGCTCGCGGTGTAGTCGCTGCTCGGGCTGGCGAAATGCTCGGACAGCACTGCGCGCCGAGGCGCCCAGAAAGAGGTGAAGTCCTCGATCGGGCGGTAGTCGACGGCATCGACGTGAACGTGCGTGTCGATCGCGCGCGCGTCGAGGGGCCAGAGGTCGGCGGTCATCGGGACTCCTCTGTTGAGACGCCCAGCCCCTGACTGCCGGAACTCTCACCCCGCCGTGTGATCGCGACGTCGACCGACTCGCGGAGCCGCTGAAGCAGGGGAGCCGAGCGGAACGCTTGCGGATCCACGCCGTGGAGAAGGTCGAGATCCTTGCGCAGGTGGGCAAGGCGGTACCCAGGTTCGAAGTCGTCGGCGCTCAGTTTTCGCCATACGAAGTCGACGAGGGGGCTGCCGGCCGCGCCGGCGAGCATCGAGGCGAGAAGGGCATCGCCGTCCAGGGACTGCGTCTTCGCGAATCCGTACACCTCGCCCGTCGCTGCCGTCACTGCGGCGACGAGGAGCTGATTGAGCAATTTCGCGAGCTGACCTGATCCGGGAGCGCCTTGATGCACGACCGTCCCGGCCAGCGGATCGAGCACGGGAACGACGGCTTCGAGAGCGTCCGCGTCACCGCCGACCATCACCGAGAGAGAACCCTGCTCGGCGCCGAACGGACCCCCGCTCACGGGGGCATCCAGTGCGTGAGCTCCGATGGCTCGGGCCGCCTCCGAGATGCGCTGGGCAAGCTCGGGAGATGAGGTCGTCATGTCGATGAACGTCTGTCCGGCTCGCGCGTTCCGGAGGATGCCGTCCGGTCCGAAGTACACATCCTCGACGTCTCGGGGCGTGCCGACCATCGTCACCACGATGTCGACCTCTCTGACGAGTGCGCCGTACGAGAGGAAGAACTGGTCCGTCGCTCGTCTCTCCCACACGGTGACGTCTGCGCCCGACGCCCGCAACCTGTCGATCATCCGCCCACCCATGGTGCCGGCACCGATCCATCCGATTCTCACTCTTGCCACCTCCGTTGTCTCAGACTAGCTTATGACCTAGGGCACTGGTTCAGTGGTCCGAACAGAAACCAAAGGATGAATCGAATGCCAACGACCGGTGCTCCCCTGTGGGAAGGTCTCTTCCCCGCCTCTCTCACGGTCTTCACCGCAGACGGAGCGCTCGACCTGGAGCGCACCGCCGCGCACATCTCCTGGCTGTTCGACCGCGGAGCGAACGGCGTCGTCGTGGCGGGCACGACCGGTGAGTTCGTCGCGATGACCCTGGAGGAGCGCAAGGTGCTGACAGACGCTGCTGTCGAGGCAGGCGCAGGCCGCGGTGCGATCATCGTCAACACCGGTACGTACACCACGAAGGGATCTGTGGAGTTGACCGAGTACGCCGCATCGGCAGGTGTCGACGGCGCACTGGTCGTGCAACCCTACTTCCAGCGGCCAGGCAGGGAGGAACTCCTGGCCCACTTTCGCGCGGTCGCCCAGGTCGACGTGCCGGTGATGGTGTACAACATCCCCGCGAATTCCGCGGCCGAAGCCGTGCGTCCCGATGATCTGGGCGCGCTCGCCGACGAGGGACTCGTGTGCGGCGTCAAGAGCACCCTTGCCGTTCCCGGACTCGTCGACGATATCCGCCAGAAGACAGGCGACGGCTTCTGCATCCTGTACGGCGGCATCGGCGCGCCGATGGAAGGGTTCGTCAGCGGTGCGGACGGATGGGTCACAGGTCTCCTGAACGTCGCGCTCACCCCGTCGCTGCCGCTCTGGAGCGGCGTCGCCGCAGGCGATGTCGAGGCCGCACGTCGCGCGTGGGCAGAGATCCGTCCTCTTCGCGACCTGGTCCGTCGTTGGCTGGCGCGTGGCTACGGCGATGTTGCCATCTACCGCGCGATTCTGGAGGCGATGGGCCGCGACGTCGGGGTCTCTCGACTGCCGTTGCAGCCGATGGATGCGGAATCGAAACTCGCACTTCACCGCGAACTCGAAACGATCACGCGGTGATCAACGGTCGCTACGCGACCAAGAACGTCCCATCACAGAACGAGGAGAAGAAGTGAAACGGAAGATCAGGCACATCGCGGCCGCAAGTCTCGCCGCGACAGCGCTCGTCATCGGAACTGCAGGGTGCGCCGCCAACGGAGGCGGTGGATCGGGCTCAGCCGAAGAGCTCACGATGTGGAGCATGTGGTCCAAGGGGGAACCCAATCAGTTGATCCTGGCTGATGCCGTCGCCGACTTCGAGAAGGAGACCGGCATCAAGATCAACGTGGTGTGGAAGGGGCGCTCCCCCGTCGGGAAGCTTCTCCCGTCGCTCAACTCATCCACGGTTCCCGTCGACATCGTGGACTCCCAGAACGCGGAGCTCGTGAACCAGCTCGGGGCGACCGGCAACGCGGCCGACCTCTCCGACGTCTACGGAGAAGCGCTCCCCGGAGGTTCGGAGACCGTCGGCGACGTGCTCAACGACGGCTACCAGGCTGACCTGACGAGCGACGACAAGGTGTTCATGGTGCCCTACGAGGTGTACACCTACGCGTTCTTCTTCAATGCGGCACAGCATCCGGAGGTGGCCAGTGATCCGCCGTCGACCTGGGACGACCTCGACGCCCTCTTCGCGGAGAGCAAGGAGAAGGGAACGGCCGCACCCATCGCGCTCGAAGGCGGCATCCCGCCCTTCGCCACCTTCTGGACGACGGCTCTGACGCTGAACAGCCTGGGCAAGGGCTCCTTCCGCGAAGCCGTCGCGGACAAGAGCGGTGAGACGTGGCTCGAGCCCGGGTACCTGGAGGTCGCGACCAAGCTCCAGTCGCTCGTGGACAAGGGCTATTTCGTCGAGGACTACCTTTCGGCGAAGTACCCTGCGGTCCAGCAGCAGTGGGCGGCGGATGAAGCCGACTACATGTACAACGGCACCTGGATCCCCGTGGAGACCACGCCGTATGCCGCCGAGGGATTCGACTACGATTCGTTCGCGTTCCCGGTCGTCGGCGATGCGAAGCCCGTGATGCAGGTGGCCTTCAACGGTCTGGCTGTCCTCGAGAAGTCGAAGAAGCAGGAAGCGGCGAAGGAGTTCATCGCGTTCTACCTCCAGAAGGAGTACCAGGATCGGATCGGAACGGATGCCAGGAGCATCCCCGCGCGCACCGACTCCGAGCCGAACCCGGCGTTGGCCGGCGCCGTTGATGTGCTCAACTCGAGCGAGACCGTGCTCGCCGGCGACAACGTGCCCTGGGACGACTACATGACAAAGGTGTTCCACCCCACGAACATGAAGCTGTTCTCGGGGCAGATCGATGCCCAGGAATTCGTGAACGAGCTCCAGACGCTGAGTGCCGACTACTGGGCGAACAACGACCAGTGACCGAATCAATCAGCCCCCTGGCGCGGGCACGCAGACGGCGGTTCCCGCTGTTCGTCGTGCCCGCGCTGGCGGTCTACGTCGTCATTGTCGTCGTTCCGGTTCTCGGGACGCTGTGGATCAGTTTTAACGTCTGGGCAGGCGCCGGACCCATGGAGTTCGTCGGCATCGAGAACTATCTCCGAATGGTTCGCGACCCGTATTTCCTCACCGCCTTCGGAAACACCATGCTCATCCTGGTCGGGGTCGGTGCGGGGACGTTCTTCTTCAGCTACTTGCTCACGATGGTGCTCACCGACATGGCGGGCAAGAAGTTCATCCGATCGGTGATCTTCTTCCCCCACCTGGTTCCGGGTCTCGTGCTGTCCTTCGTTTGGGGGTTCCTCTGGAATTCTGATGGACTGGTGAACTCGCTGCTCAACGCCATGGGAGTGAGCGAGCCACCCGCCTGGTTGGCGGAATCGAACGTCTTCGGGATCATCATGCTGGGGCTCGTCTGGCTGAACGTCGGTACGTACACCACGATCTTCCTCGCGGCGGCCGGCCGGATTCCGCCGTCGCTCTATGAGGCGGCCGACATCGCGGGCGCGAACTTCCTCCAGAAGTTCCGCTACATCACGTTCCCGTTGCTCCGCAACATCTCGGCGGTGTGCGCCGTCCTGTGGACGATCGCCGCGCTGAACGTCTTCGAGTTCATCCTCGCCTTCGCGGGTGCATCCGGTCAGGTGCCGAATCCGGCGCTCTGGAACCTTGCTCTTTACGCGTACGCCGAGAGCTTCGCCGCCGGGGGGACACCTCGGTTCGGGATGACGTGTGCCTGCGCGGTCGTGATCCTCGTGCTCGCCGGCGTACTCGTGAGCCTCATCCGTCGGTTCGGGCGTGACAGTGAAGTGGAGTTCTGATGAGTGACGTAAAGCCTTTCGCGCGCACGTCTCGCATAGCCAGTGGAACCGTGCGCGTCGTTCTGGTCACGTTCGCGTGGTCGATCGCCGTCTTCGACATCTTCATCTTCCTTTGGATGCTCGTCTCATCGGTGAAGACCACTCGGGGCATCTTCGAGAACCCCTGGGCGATACCGATACCGGCCGACTGGCAGTTCGGGAACTACGACGCCGCCTGGGTAGCGGGCGACTTCGGGAGCGGGGCATTCAACTCGGCTGCCGTGGTGAGCATGAGCACCATCGCGGTGATCGTGATCGCCTCGCCTGCGGCGTACGCCCTGAGCAGGTTCCGGGTGCGCGGCAGTCGGACGATCACACTGGGCTTCGCGCTCGGACTCGGAGTACCGGGCCCGGCGGTCTTCATCCCGGTGTTCATCCTTCTCGACCAGGCGGGGCTTGTGAACTCGATCTTCGGACTGTTCGTGGTCTACGTGGGGATCAATCTCCCGTTCGCCGTCTTCTTCCTCACCGGTTTCTTCGGGGGATTGCCCGCTGAGCTCGAGGAGGCGGCGTCACTCGACGGCGCCGGAGTCGGGCGGACGTATTGGCAGATCATGTTGCCGCAGGCGACGTCGGGCGTTCTGACCTGCGGGCTGCTGACGTTCCTGGCGATCTGGGGTGAGACGCTGTTCGCGCTGGTGATCCTGCAGGACAAGGTCACACTGCCGATCGCGCTGCTGAACTTCGCGCAGACCATGCAGTACAACGGAGCACAGTGGGCGGTGCTCTTCGCGGGCTGCGTGACGATCACCTTCCCGGTCCTCGTCATCTACGCCTGGTTCGGGCGTCGCATCCTCTCCCAGTTCACCTTCAGCGACAAGTGAGTCCACTTCCCATGAGTCAACGCATCGGCGTATCCGTCTGCGACCGGCGATTCGATATCGAGCTCGCGACGCTCGGCCGTCAGCTCGGCGCAGACGGCTACATCCTGGCCCTGCCGGATCTCGCGACCGATCCGTCGACCGGAGCGTGGAGCGTCGCGGCTCTCCGCGCTGCGAAGGCGCAGTGTGCGGATGCCGGTCTACCGCTTCGCGCGATCGAGAACGTGCCGCTGCATGCGATGAACGACATCGTCACGGGCGGCCCGGATCGGGAACGTCAGATCGCGTATTACATCCAGACAGTCAAGAACATGGGAGAAGCCGGCATTCCGATCCTGGGCGTCTACTTCGCGCCGGATGGCGTCTGGCGCACGTCGTTCCAGGCGCCGGGGCGAGGAGGTGCTCTCGTGAGCCGCTTCCGGCTCTCGACAGCGGCGACGGAGGGCAATCAGATCGCCGGGAGCCCGACTCCTGGTCCCGTGAGCTCGGACGACCTGTGGCGCAACTACGAGCGCTTCCTCGACGAGGTTCTCCCCGTCGCGGAGGTGGCAGGGGTGCGACTCGCTCAGCATCCTGATGATCCGCCCATCGGTCGAGTCGATGTGTCCGACCGTATCTTCACCGACATCGCGGCCTTCACCCGGGCGCATGCGATGGCGGCGGGGAGCCCGGCGTGGAGCGTGCAGCTCTGTCTGGGTACAGTCGCCGAGACGGCTCGAGGAGAAGACGAGGTGAACGATTTCATCGACTATTTCGGTACTCGGCACGCGATCGCCTACGCGCACTTGCGCAACGTCGCAGGTGAGCCGACGGACTTCGTCGAGACGTTCGTGAACGAGCCGGGGCGCTACTCCGTCGCGCGAGCCTTGCGTCGCCTGCGGGACGTCGGCTTCGATGGGTGGGTCCAAGATGACCATGTTCCGGCCGTCGCCGGTGATACGCCGTACGGGCATCGTGCTCGCGCGCACGCCATCGGTTATCTGCAGGGCGTTCTCGACGCGATGGAGGATGAGCGATGAGCGGCTCCGGACTGGTCGTGGTCTCCGGCGCTGCCGGTGCGGTGGGCGGCGCTGTGGCGGAGGCTCTTCGCACGGCGGGATGGCAGGTGCGAGGTGTCGATCTGCGCCCCGCCTCACAGGGGGTCGACGAGATGCTGGTGGGAGACTGCGGCGACGAGGAGTTCGCACTTCGGGCCGTCGAGGGAGCGTCCGCGCTCGTGCATCTCGCGGCGCAGCCGAGCCCGGACCGCGTCCGTCCCGCGCGGACGTTCATGAACAACGTCCCCGCGTCGTTCGCCCTCTGCCACGCGGCCGCGGAGCAGGGGATCAGTCGGATCGTCGCGGCCTCGAGCATCTCCATCCTCGGCATGGCGTACGGTCCGGACGAGTCGACGGTCCCCTACGTACCCGTGGACGATCGGACCCCTCTGCAGATCGCCGACACCTACGCACTGAGCAAGGGAGTCGATGAGCTGACGCTCGGCATGATCACCCGGCACTTCGGAACCACCACCGTCGCGCTGCGCATGCCCTTCGTCGCGACCGGAGAGGTGCTGAACGGCTGGGGTCGCGCGGTCGCGGCAGATCCGGCCTCCCGCGTGCGCGAGCTGTGGTCCTACATCGACACGCGAGACGCAGCACGAGCTTTCGTGCAGGCGCTGGATGCGGAACTCAGCGGCGCCCATGTCCTCACGGTCGCCGCTGCCGCGTCGCTCGGATCCGTCGACGTCGAGCGGCTGCTCGCCGAGTATCTGCCTCAGGTCGAGATCCGGCATCGCATCCGCCCGGGACGGACAGCGTATGCGACTGCTCTCGCCGAGCAGAGGATCGGCTTCGCATCGCAGTGGTGCTGGTGCGGTGGTCGACTCGCTCTCGAGCCCCTGCCGGGACTGCACTCGCCCGCCGATCATGCTGCCTGATCTGCTCATCGCGAGCGCGCGCTGGTCTGAACTTCAGCTCGTCTCGAGTGATCTTCGGAGCAGGGGGTCGCCCGTCGTGATGCCCGAGCCGATGGACGCTCTGTGGCTGTCCGACGACGAGGTCCTGGTCGCGGGGAAGGATACGGATGGCCGGTCCGCTGTCACTCGTGTGACGGTGTCCGATCGTCAGCCGACGGTCGCGGGCTCGGCGTCCGTCGGCCTGTTGCCCTGTGCGCTCGTGGCCATCAGGAACGTCGTCTTCACCGCCTGTTACTCCGGGGGACGCATCGATGTGCTCGAGATCTCGACGGAGAGCGCAGATCCTTTCGTCCGCGGAACGATCGATATGGAAGGCGAGTTCCCGGCGGGGCCGCGTGATGCGACGAGCCGACAGGAGGCTTCGCATCCTCACGATGTCGTCCCTCTCGACGACGGGCGTCGCGCACTGATCTGCGATCTGGGCGCCGATCGCCTGTACATCATCGATTCCGAGCGGTTGCGGGTGGTTGACAGCGTGATGCTTCCGAAGGGTTCAGGACCGCGTAAGGCGCTCGTCGGTCCTGACGGCACACTCGTCGTCGTGTGCGAGCTGGACTCGACGATCCGGTGCTTCTCGCTCTCGGCTGGAGTGTACGTGCAGACGGATTGGTCGACGACGACGGGCCAGGCACGAGAACTCAACTATGCCGGCGACATCGTGGAGCCGGAGCCCGGGATGTACGTCGTCGCCAACAGGGGCAACGGCACTCTCGCCGCATTCCGCGTCGAGAGAGGTCGCCTGCAGCGAATGTTCGAGCAGGACTGCGGGGGAGCATGGCCGGCATCGCTCGACGCTCGCGCGGGAAGAGTGGTCGTGGCGAACGAGCATTCGGATTCGGTCGCGCTGTTCGATGTGTCGGCGAAGGGACTCGCGCTCGTCGCCGACACGACGTCGAGAGCGCCCAGTCTGGTGCGATTCGCGCCGTGATCCCTCGCTCGATGTGGTCTTCGATGCGATTCATCCGGCTGAGGCCGAGACATGGAGGAAAGTGACAATGGTCAAGATCGGAATCATCGGACCGGGCGATGTCGCCCAGGTTCACGTACATGCTCTGCGTGCGGCGGGTGCGGAGATCGTGGCGATCGCGGGCGTCGACGAAGCCTCGGGCGAGGAATTCGCGCGCCGCTGGGATATCCCCCGCAGTGTGGTCGGGGCGGAGGCGCTCGTCGCGCTGGACGTCGACGCCGTCGTGGTCGCGACCCCGAGCCCGCTTCACTCGAAGCACGCGTTGGCCGCGATCTCCGCCGGAAAGCACGTGCTCTGCGAGATCCCTCTCGCCACGGATCTGACGGAGGCGCGACGAGTGGTGCAGGCGGCCGACGAGGTCGGCGTCGTCTTCATGGTCGCCCAGACTCTTCGGTTCTGCGAACCGTTCGCCCGCCTGCGGCAGATGGTGGAGTTGGGAGAGATCGCGATTGAGCATTTCGTGTCGCGACGGCTGCTCCTCCGTCAGCGAAACGAGGGGTGGTCGGGCAACGCACGTGATTGGACCGACAGCATCCTCTGGCATCATGCGGGACACCAGCTCGATCTTGCTCTCTGGCTGCTGAACATCGACTCGGACTCGGCCCGGGATGCAGTGGAGGGGCGGCTGGGCCGCCGATGGGAGGGGAACGGTCAGCCCATGGACCTGTCGATCCGTGTCACGGCGCCGGATGGGCGGCTCGCGACGCTGGCGCTCTCCTATCACTCCCGCGCCGCCGCCGAGGACTGCATCGTCATCACCGCCGATGAGACCTTCACGATCGTCGATGGAACCCTGCTCCGAAACGGTCACCCCATACTCGAGGGACACAGCGACGACGATATGAAGAAGCGCGCGATCGACGCTCAGGACGCGGCCTTCGTCGAGGCGGTCCGCACAGGCGCGGAAGCGCACCCCTCCGCTCGCGAACTCGTCGGCCTGGCGGGGGCTCTGTCGGACATCGAAGCTGCGATCACGCCCTGACAGAGCGGCTTCACGCCTGCGCCGCCGGGCGCGGCGTCCGGCACTCCGACGCGCCCGTCGTCACGGGGCTGCAGCCCCCACGATCCACGGAGGCGGGATCTCAGAGACAAACCCATGGCTGAGTGGTCTCTGGTTTCCCGTTTCCGTGCCTTGGCTTTCGACTGCACCTCGCTCCAGGCTCGCGCACTGGAGGCGAGGTGCGACGCTCGGGCGTCTGAGTCCTGAGACGAATCCTCTTGACACGCACTCCACCTCGCCCTAACCTACAACCAAATGGTTGTACAAAGAGAACTCAGCGAAGCGGAGGTCGACCGTGTGTTCCACGCATTGGCGACGTCGACCCGGCGCGACATCCTGCGCCGGACGATCGAGCGGGAGCAGTCCGTCTCGACCCTCGCCTCCGAATACGAGATGTCGTTCGCCGCAGTGCAGAAGCACGTGGCCGTGCTCGAAGCCGCGAACCTCATCGTCAAGCGCGCCGAGGGACGCGAGCGGCTCGTCCGCGCGAACCCCGAGATGATCGCCCGCGCCAGGGCGCTCCTCGCCCGATACGAAGAGCTGTGGCGGTCGCGCATCGCCCGGCTCGACGACCTGCTGGCGGAGCCGGCATCCACGCAGAACGAATCCAAGGAAGAGGACTGACATGCCTGTCACCGACGTCATCACCGATACCGACAACCTGACCATGACGGTCATCGCCGACTTCGCGGCTCCCGTCGAGCGGGTCTGGAGTGCCTACAGCGACCCGCGTCAGCTCGAGCGCTTCTGGGGTCCTCCCGGATGGCCGGCCACGTTCAGCGAATGGGACCACACCGTGGGCGGTCACGCCGTCTACACGATGAACGGCCCGCGCGGAGAGCGGTCGTCCGGCTCGTGGGAGTTCCTCGCCATCGACGCTCCGCACCGGTTCGAGGTGCTCGACTCGTTCGTCGACGAAGACGGCAAGCCGCTCGAGGGCTTCCCCGCGCAGCGGATGTCGTTCGACTTCGAGTCCACCGCCGACGGCACCCGCATGGTCACGACGAGCCACTTCGCCTCGGTCGACGCGATCGAGCAGGTCGTCTCGATGGGCCAGGTCGAGGGCATCAAGCTCGCGATGAGCCAGCTCGACGCGGTGCTGCAGGACCTCCGCGACTACGCCCAGGGCAAGGGCACGAACGTCGAACTGCTCGACGACGTGCACGTGCGCATCACCCGCCTCGTCGAGGGGCCGCGCGAGCTCGTCTGGCGCGCTCACAACGAGCCGGAGCTCATGAAGCAGTGGCTGCTCGGGCCCGACGGCTGGGAGATGACGGAGTGCGTCGTCGCCACCGAGGTCGGACAGACCTACCGCACCTCGTGGGCGCCGGTGGGCGACACCGAGGGCCAGCCGTTCGGCTTCGAGGGCGAGGCGCTGCTGATCGACGCCCCGCGTCGGTCCGTCAACACCGAGCGGATGATCGGGATGCCGGTCGAGACGCTCAACGACCTGAACCTCTACGAGGAGGACGGCGCGACGCTCATCACGCTCTACATCGAGTACCCCGACAAGGAGACGCGCGACATGATCCTCGCCACCGGCATGGCCGACGGCATGGAGGCCTCGTACGACCGCCTCGAGAAGGAGCTGCTCACCGTCTGAGCGTGCACAACTCCGCAGAAACCGGCCGATCCTCTGCGAATCGGCCGGTTTCCGCCGTCTCGGGCGCGTTCTGGGAGAGTTGTGCACGGGCGGATGCTGTCGCTCACACCGGCGAGGCGGGATAAAGTGGCGACACGATGAGGATCACGCGCCGCACTCTGCTCATGGGCGCCGGAGCCGGCGCCGTCTCGGTGCTGCTGGCGTCGTGCACACCGGACCCGGAGCCCACTCCGACCCCCACGCCGACTCGCGACCCGCAGCCCCAGCCGGGTGTGCCGGAGCCGTCCGCCCGCCTCCGCAGTTCATGGACCACCGACCCGTTCTCCTACGGCGCCGTGAGCTTCACCCCCGTCGGTGTCCTCGCCGAGACCCGGTCGCTGCTCGCCCGACCGGTCGGCGATCGGGTGTTCTTCGCGGGCGAGGCGACGGATGCCGACGAGCCCGGCACGATGCGCGGCGCGATCCGGTCCGGCGCGCGCGCCGCGGATGAGGTCGAGGACGTCGCGGCATCCGGAGAACGCATCGCCGTCATCGGCGCGGGGCTGGCCGGTGCGACGGTCGCGGCGCGCCTCGTGGCAGCCGACATGCAGGTCACCGTGTTCGAAGCGCGCGATCGCATCGGCGGACGCATCCACTCGGTGACCGACGATGCGTGGCCGATGCCGGTGCAGCTCGGAGCCTGGCTCTTCAGCGCAGCCGACGACGACCTGCTCCGTCGTATGGAGTCGTGGGATATCGGTGTGATCGACCTCACCGGCACGCAGTGGCGCGGACCCGAGGGCGACGTCGAACCCGTCGATGCGCAGCCTCTGGAAGACGCGATCGCGGCCGCGCAGGCGGGTCCGGAGGACATCGCGGTGACCGAGGCGCTCACCTCGGCCGGCGGGGATCCCGATGATCCCTCGACGGCGGCGCTCCTCGCCTACCTGGCGACAGCGTCGGGCGCCGACGCCGCCGACCTCTCGAGCTGGTTCCCGCCCGCGCTGCCACCCGACCTGGTCGCCGGTGAAGCCGTCGACGAAACCGTGGACGCGGCGGATGACGATGCCCTGCAGGGCGCGCGCGACGACCTCACCCCACTCGTCGAGGATGCTCTCGACGGCGTCAAGGTCTCGCTGTCGTCGCCGATCAGCAGGCTCGCCTACGACGACACGGGTGTGAGCGTGCGGCTCGGCACGGGCGAGGCACTGTCGTTCGATCGCGTCATAGTGACCGTGCCGCTCGGGGTGCTGCAGGAACAGGACCTCGAGTTCGACCCGCCGCTGCCCTTCAGCAACCGCAACGCCATCGGCGCCCTCGGCATGGGCCGGATCGAGACGATCTGGCTGCAGTTCGACGAGGCGTTCTGGGATGCCGATGCGGCCATCTGGCACACGGTGGGCGCCGATGTCGGCATCCGCACCTGGATCAACCTGCGGCCGGCGACGGGCGAGAACATCCTGGTGGGAATCGTCGGCGGCGCGGCCGCTGAGGAGTTCGCGGCGCTCGACGACACCGAGGCTCTCGAGTCTGCGATGGAGTCGCTCGCGATCTACGCGTCCTGACCCACGGACTCGAGGGGCCGCGTCGTCTCGACCCGATCCCCGTCTTCCTGGTCGCGCCACTTCTCGCGCGTCGGCATCCGGCTGATCAGGACGAGCATCGCGGCGACCGCAGCGAACACGGCGAGGGCCACGCCCGAGAAGATGACGAACTCCGCCGGCCCGCTCACCTGCCGGGGGTCGAGGAAGTAGTACGGATACCAGCCGATGAGCGGGCCGCGCCACAGCGTGAACACTCCCCAGACGAGGGGATACGCCAGGGTGATCGGAACGACCCGCCACGGCACGGAGCGGTGCCCCGGCGCCAGCACCCAGGCCGCGATCGTGCACGCGGGAAGCCAGAAGTGCAGCACCTGATCCGACCAGGGCACATCGATGCGGATGCCGCGCTCGCCGCCCTGCCAGACCATCACGGCGAAGACGATGCCGGCCGTGATCGTCCACGACAGCACGAGAGCGAGGGCGATCGTCAACCAGCGCGGATCCTCGGCACGCCGCAGGGCGATGATCCCCGCGACGATCAGGAGCACCACGAACGCGATGTTGGACTGGTTCGTCAGGTACGCGAAGAAGTTCTGGCTCGCGATCGTGTTCGAGGCGAGACCCCACGCCAGCCGATGGATCAGCGAGACCAGGCAGATGGCGGCCGCGCCCAGACGGAGCACGCCGAAGACCGTGCGGGCCTTCACCGTCGCGTCACCGTCCATGCCATCAGCCGAGTCTACGGATCGGCGCCGGTGACCTCGCCGACCTCGCCGACGTCAGCGGTCTCAGCGGATCATCCCGAGCAGGAGCTGGCCTGCCTCATCTCGGGAAGGGGCCGTGAACATCGGCAGCGCCAGCACGTAGCGTCCGAAGAGGAATCCGACGATGGCGGTTGCGATCCGGCGCGCATGCTCCCGGCCGAAGTCGTCGACGAGCGGCTGGAACACCGACCGTTGGATGTACTCGCTGATCGAGTCGGCGGCTCCCCCGCCGGAGGCGAGCCTGCGGGCGAATCCTGCGAGCCGCGCTCCGTGCTCGGGGTGCTCCCACACGGCGAGGATGCCGTGCGCCAGGCGCGTCAGATCCACCGCGCCATCGGCGCCGAGTGACAAGGCGACCACATCGTGCGGAGCCGCGCGGAGCGCGATGACGGCCGCCACCAGACCGTCGCGCGAACCGAAGTGATAATTGACCAGAGTGTGACTGACGCCGACCTCGGACGCGAGTTTGCGGGAAGTCATCGCGGCGAGATCTCCGCGATCGAAGTGACTCTGCGCAGCAGCCATCAGCCGTTGTCGGGCGGTCGGCGCGCCGGCGGGGCGCCCGGGGCCGTTATTGACCATGCTCGCATCGTCGCACCGTCTGCAGGACGCTCGTCTCATGGACACGCGAATCGACACCGACTGCGCCATCATCGGCGGCGGTCCGGCGGGACTCATGCTGGGGCTTCTGCTCGCCCGCCGGGGGCTGGACGTCACCGTGATCGAGAAGCACGCCGACTTCCTCCGTGACTTCCGCGGCGACACCATCCATCCGTCGACGCAGGAGCTGCTCGGCGAGCTCGGTCTCCTCGACGAGTTCCTGGCGAGGCCGCACGCAGACATGTCGCGCGTGACACTCAGCTGGCACGGCGACGTTCTCACTCTGGCCGACTTCTCGAACCTCCCCACCACGAGGAAGGTGATGACGTTCATGCCGCAGTGGGACTTCCTCGATCTGCTCGCCGACGCGGCGGGCCGGCATCCGGGCTTCCACCTGCTGCGGTCGACGCGCATCGACGGGGTGGTCCGGACGGGCGTACGGATCACCGGCGTCACGGGCGTGGGCCCGGAGGGAGCTGTCGACATCCGCGCCCGACTCGTCGTCGATGCATCGGGACGCGATTCCGAGGTCCGCACGGCGGCCGGCCTCGCACCGGTCGGAGTGGCCGCGGCCATGGATGTGCTCTGGTTCCGCCTGCCCAGATATGCGGAGGAGACCTATCCCTTCGTGCAGGCGGGCGCCGGCATGATCATCACGATCGACCGCGGAGACTTCTTCCAGATCGCGCATGTGATCCCTTCCGGCAGCTGGACGGGATCGGACGAGGATGTGGCGCGGATGAAGGAGCGTCTGCGAGGCATCTCCCCGCGGGTGGGGGCCGCAGCGGAGGGCGTGAGCACGGACGACGTGCACCTGCTGCGTGTGCGACTGGAACGTCTGCGTCGCTGGTACGTCGACGGTCTGCTCTGCATCGGCGATTCCGCTCACGCCATGTCTCCGGCGGGCGGGGTCGGGATCAACCTGGCGATTCAGGATGCCGTGGCCGCCGCTCGCATCCTCGGTCCGGTGATGCTGCAGCGGGCACCTCGGCCATCGGACCTGCGCCGGGTGCAGCGCCGCCGCGCATGGCCGATGCTCGTCACGCAGACGGTGCAGCGGATCATGCAGACGCCGCTGTTGACGACATCCGCTCCCGACGCACCGCTGCCGAGGCCGTTGCGGATGTTGCGCGACCACCCCACGCTCACGCGAGTGACCGGACGACTCGTCGGACTCGGCGCGCGACCGGAAGCACTCTGATCCGACGCCGACGTCAGCGGCGCGGGGTGCGCGTCGACCAGAGAGCCAGCACCACCAGCACCGGCTGGAAGAACAGCCGCACGAAGCGCTTCATCTCGGTGTCGAGGCCGAACCCGTCGCGGTGATGCATCCACTGCGCGAGGTTGCCCGGGAACACGGCGACGAAGAACAGCGCGGCGATGACGCCGACCAGTCCGCGCCGTCGACGGGCGAGCAGCAGCGCGGAACCCAGCGCCACCTCGGCCACCCCCGAGGCGACCACGGTCACGTCGGGATCGAGCGGCAGTGATTCGGGCACCTGCGCCTGGAACTCCTCGCGCGCGAACGTGAGGTGCGAGACCCCGGCGAAGACGAGGGCTGAACCCAGGAAGAGGCGGCCGATGGTGCGGGCGGGAGTCGACATGGTGCGAGTGTACGCCGCGGCATCCGCTGTTCAGATGAGGCGGCGGAGCGCCTCTTCGAGCGTCACGCCCTGCGCCTCGGCGCGATCGCGCAGACGCGCATGCTCGTCGGCGGAGAGCGCGAGGCGCACCTCGATCGGGTCGTCGACGGGCGCGTCGAGACCGTCGAGCAGATCGGATGCCTCGGCCCAGAGCGTCTCGACCGGAGCGGCGGTGACCGGCGCCGGCGCCGTGCCGGCACGGGCCGCGATCGGAGCGGATGCCGCGACAGCGGCCCCGGCATCCACAGCCCTCGTGAAACCCGGTCCGCGGCGCGGCTCCTGCTTGTTCTTGTAGGCGGTGGCTGCGGCGTTCGCGCGCTCGTCGGCAGCCTCGTTCAGCTCGTCTCCCGCGTGCCCCTTCACCCAGGAGAACTGCACGTCGCGGCCGCGCAAGGCCTCGTCGATGCCCTCGAGCAGGTCGCGGTTGAGCACGGGTCCGCCGTCGGACTTGCGCCATCCCCTGCGCTTCCAGCCCGGCATCCACTTGGTCACGGAATCGATCACGTAGCGGCTGTCGCACCAGATGTGCAGCTTCTCGTCGGTACCGGCCGTGGCCTTCAGCAGCTCGAGCACCGCCTGCAGCTCGCCCTGATTGTTCGTGCCGTGCGCGGATCCGCCCGCCGCCCAGTTGTCATCGTCGATGTACCAGGCCCACCCGTTGGGGCCGGGATTGCCCAGGGCGGAGCCGTCTGCGGCGGCGGTGATCGTCATCCCTCCACCGTAGCCGGGGGCGGCCCGGACGCCGGACCGGCACGGGACGTCAGTCGCCGGGTTCGTCCTCGGGCTCACGATCCTCGGCCGCGACGGCATCGGGCGCGGGTGCCGCGACCGGGAACACGATCGAGTTCACGTCGACGCCGAGTCCGAGCGCCAGCGGGTCGACCGGCGGCGCCTCCTCGAGGATGTCCGTGCGGTCACGATCGAGCGGCTCGGACGGAAGCGTCCACTGGTTCTCTTCTTCTTCTTTGCGCTGCTGGAAAAGTCCCATGCGTCCATTGTCTCCCCGTCGCCGGAGGGCCGCCGGGTTCACATCGGATCGATCGGATGCCGGGTGCTCAACTCGTGCGCTTCGATGCCTGGCGCACGGCATCGACGAGCGCCCGCCAGGGGCCGTCGACCTCGGAGTCGCTCAGCTCGCGCTCGCGCCGCTCCGACGGGGTGCGGGCGCGGATGCTCCACACGAAGCGATCGGCTCCGGCCGTGGCAGCCGCTTCCTGATCCCAGGGGCAGCTGTCGATCAGCGTGATCCAGTCATCGGCGTCAGGTTCTTCTGCCTCGACCCGCCATTGGCGACGGATGCCGGCGATGCCGCCTGTGCGCACCACCGCGATCACGACGCGGACGTCAGTCGGTGGAGGGGACTCGCTCATCCTCATAGACTCCCACGGTGGTCCACGCGCGTCGAGCGGCTGCGGCCGTCTCGTCGTCGATCTCGGCCGCCGCGGTCACCGTTGCGTCGGCGAACTCGGTGAAGGTCGCGGTGCTCGACAGGCCGCTGGTGAGGGCGCGGTACCAGGCGGTGCCGGCGCGCTCCCACGCCTTGCCGCCGAGGTCGATCGCGAACACGGCGAACGCGCGGTTGGGGATGCCGGAGTTGATGTGCACGCCGCCGTTGTCTTCGGTGGTGCGCACATAGTCGCTCATGTGGGCGGGCTGGGGGTCTTTGCCGAGCTCGTCGTCGTCGTAGGCCGTGCCGGGCTCGATCATGGAGCGCAGCGCCTTGCCCTCGACGGCGTCGGTGAAGATCTCGGCTCCGATGAGCCACGTCGCCTGGTCGGCGGTCTGCTCGAGAGAGTACTGCTCGGTCAGCGCGCCGAACACGTCGGCGATCGACTCGTTGAGCGCGCCCGGCTGCCCCTGGTACTCGAGGTTCGCGGTGTGCTGCACGACGCCATGCGCGAGCTCGTGTCCGATGACCGTGGTGGAGCCGGTGAAGTCCTGGAAGACCTCGCCGTCGCCGTCGCCGAACACCATGCGCTGCCCGTCCCAAAAGGCGTTGTCGTAGTCGACGCCGTAGTGCACGGTCGCATCGAGGGGCGCGCCGGCATCGTCGAGCGAGTTGCGGCCGAACGCCGAGAGCAGCATCTCGAACGTCGCGCCGAGACCGTCGAACGCCTCGTTCACCGCGGCGTCGTCGACCGGGGCGTCGTCTTCGGTGCGCACGACCGCACCGGGCAGCTCCTGCGTATTGCCGGCGTCGCTGATCGTGCGGTTGGGCGCATCGGACAGCTGCGCCACGAGGTCGCCGTTCTCGTCGATCGACAGGTCGATGCGGGCGCGGAACGGTGGGCGGCCCACCGTCAGCGTCTTCCGAGCGGCGGCCGCGGCCTTCGGGAAACGGCCCGACTCGGCCAGACGCGCGAGGAGATAGGAGGGGACGACGCCGTGACGTTCGAAGGATGCTGTGCTGCTCATGGTGCGACCCTACGCCGGGGCGCCGACGTTCAGCATCGGACATTCGGCCACAGCCTGCATATCGATATCTCGCCGTGGGGTGCCGAAGGGATGCGCGCAACTCAGGGCGGTCGGCCGGCGTGCACAACGGAGGGGATCTGCGCTTCGGAGGGTGATCCGGCCGGCATCCGTCCTCCCTGGCGCGGATCTCCTCCGCATCGCTCGCCTCTGCTCCCGCCCTTCGGCGTCTGCTCAGTCGAGGTCGATGCTCAGCACCGTGGTGCGCATGCCGTCGGACTCGTACTGCACCGGCATGCCGGGATGGTCGATCGAGAACCAGAAGACGCCGTCGTCGGTGTCGTACCTCCGGCAGGTCAGGTCGCCGAGGGGCGTGGTGAGAGAGACGGTCGACACGCTCGTCGTGCCGGCGTCGAAGGCGGCGTGACCTTGCAGCTCGGTCCACGTGACCCGGTTGGAGACGATCGCCTTCGGGTCGGCGACAGCCCAGCGGTCGAGGGTCGCGCCCTCGGCATCCGTCTCTCGGAAGCGGTTGACGTGCTCGCCGAGCGGACCGTCCGGACCCTCCAGCAGCAGATGGATCACCTTGCCCGCCCCCGTCGCGTCGCGGATCTCGGTGGCGGTGAACGGCGTCGGAAGCAGTCCGGGGCCGAGTACGTGCGGGTCGGTGGCATCCATCCCGTCATTCTCCGCCACTCGCGACGGCGCGCCCGCATCTTGACAGGATTGCGTTCTGTATACAGAATACTGGTGGGTCCGAGAGGTAGGCCCGACACGATCTTCCGACGATGAAAGAGGTAGCGAGATGGCACGTGCGAACGTGACGCGGTATCTGGCACTGGTTGCTGCCGGCGCTCTGGCACTGGGGCTCGCCGCGTGCAGCGGCGGCGGCGGAGGCGGCGATGTGGATGCCGACGGCAAGGCCACCGTCGTCTGGTCGACCTGGGGCACCGCCGACGAGCTCACCCGCTACGAGGAGTTCAACAAGGACTTCATGGAGCGCCACCCCGACATCACCGTCAAGCTGCAGCCCGTCGCCGATTACGGCGACTACCACTCCAAGCTTCTCGCACAGCTCACCAGCAACACCGCCCCCGACGTGTTCTACGTCGGCGACGACAAGATCGGCCAGTTCGTCGACTCGAAGCGCCTGATGCCGCTGAACGAACTGATGGACTCGAAGGACAGCCAGACCAAGAAGGACGACTTCTTCCCGGGCCTCTTCGGCGCGGCGGAGAACGACGGCGAGGTCTACGCCGCCCCGAACGACTCGAACCCCGACGTCTTCTGGTACGACAAGCAGGCGCTCGCCGCCGCCGGCATCACCGAGGACCCCGCGACCCTGGCCGAGAACGGCGAGTGGACGACCGACAAGTTCCTCGAGATGAACGCGAAGCTGCACGACGCCGGCCTCACGGGCACGATGTACTGGAACTACTGGGCAACCCACTGGAGCTGGCTGTCGTCGCAGGGCCTCGACGCCCCGTACGACGACTCGGGCGTTTTCGTCGCGAACAAGGATGCCGACACCGTCGACGCCGTGCAGCAGCTCGGCGACCTCTTCGAGGACGGCACGTTCGTCGTCGCCGACACCCTCCCCGACGGCGCCGGAGCCGACAGCGTGTTCGTCACCCACAAGGCCGGCTTCTTCGTGCAGGGCCGCTACACGATCGGCACGGTCGACGCGACGGGCGAGCAGGACAGCTACGACATCGTGCAGTGGCCGACCCCCGACGGCACGGCGGCGCCCACCGGCGTGGCGACCAGCTTCCTCGCGATCAACGCCAAGACCAAGGTGAAGGACGCGGCGTTCACGTTCTGGACCGAGTTCCTCTCGGCCGAGGGCCAGACGTTCCGCCTCCAGGGCGGCGGCAACGCGGTCCCGTCGATCAAGGGCGCCGATGACGTGGTGCTCGAGGGCGACTACCCCGCCCACGCGCAGACCTTCCTCGACATGCGTGACATCGGCTTCGAGGACTACCCCGCCGAGGCGATGGTCCCCGGCCTCCCGACGGCGATCGCCGATGAGTTCCTGAAGCTCTACGAGGGCAAGGCGGATGCCCAGGAGACGCTGGACACGATCGCCGACGTGGTCAAGGACCGGTCGGAGAAGTAGGGGTGACCACTCTCACCGAGAACGGGCGGATGCCGCAGGCAGCACCTGCGGCATCCGCCCCGCCGCTGCGCAAGGAGGCGCCCTGGCGGCGCCGCGACCGCCTCTGGGGGTACGTCTTCGTCGGCCCGCAGATGATCGGCATGGGCCTCTTCGTGGTGCTGCCCTTCGCCGCCAGCCTCGTGCTGGCGTTCGCGGACTGGGACGGCCTGACCGACCTCACCTGGGTCGGGTTCGCCAACTTCGCCGACCAGCTGCAGGATCCGCTGCTCGGCCGCGCCATCATCAACACGCTGATCATCGCCGTCGTGACGGTGCCGATCGGCCTCGGGCTCTCGGTGATCGTCGCCGTCGCCCTCGAGAAGCTGAAGACGCGCACCCTCTACCTGATCCTCTTCTTCGCCCCGGTCGTCACGTCGACGGTCGCGGTGGCGATGATCTGGCAGCAGATGTTCCGCTCCGACGGCCTGCTGTCGGTCACGATCTCGAAGATCTTCGGCATCACGCCGCCGGACTGGCTGCAGGACCCGAAGCTCGCCCTCCTCGCCGTCTGCATCGTCACGATCTGGTCGTCGATGGGCTTGAACGTGGTGATCTTCCTCGCCGGGCTGCAGAACATCTCGCCCTCGGTGATCGAGGCCGCGCGCATCGACGGCGCCGGCCCCTGGCGGCTGTTCACCGCTATACGTCTGCCGCTGCTGTCGCCGATCGTCTTCTTCTCGTCGGTCGTGGCGTTCATCTCGTCGCTGCAGACGTTCGACACCGTCTACGTGCTCGTGCAGAACGCCGGCCCCGACAACGCGACCCGCACGATCGTCTACCACATCTTCGATCTGGGCTTCGGGCGGTTCGAGTTCGGTCCGTCGAGCGCCGCGAGCATCATCCTGCTCGTGCTCACCCTCGTGATCACGCTGGTGCAGTTCGGCGCGCAGAAGAAGTTCGTCCACTACGAGGATGACCCCGCATGAGCATCCAGACACCGCCCCTGACCGGTCCTGCTCCGGCGACCGATTCGACGATCGCGCTCACCGCGCCCGGCTACCGGCGTCGCGGCCGGGGCGGACCCGGTGCCGATCGCACCCGCCGGCGCCTCGGATCCACCGCCCTGCACGTGGTGCTGATCGTCGCCGGCATCGCGATGGTGTTCCCGTTCGTGTGGATGCTGCTCACGTCGTTCAAGACGCTGCCGCAGCTGCTGAAGAACCCGCTCGAGTTCCTGCCGAACCCGTGGACCTTCGACAACTACGCCGAGGCCTGGAACGCCGTGCCGTTCGCGCAGGCCTACCTCAACAGCGGGTACATCGCGCTGCTCGTCGTCGTCGGCACGCTGATCACGGCATCGATGGCCGGCTACGCGTTCGCGCGCATCCGGTTCCGCGGCAGCCGCGTGCTGTTCATCGTGTTCCTCGCGACGCAGATGATCCCCAAGCAGGTCACGCTCATCCCGTTCTACCTGCTCATGTCGAACCTCGGCTGGGTGGACTCGCACCTCGCCCTGATCGTTCCCGGTGTCATCGCGAACCCGTTCGCCGTGTTCCTCATGCGGCAGTTCGTGCTGGCGCTCCCGCGCGAGCTCGAAGAGGCCGCGATCGTCGACGGCGCCGGCCGCTGGCGCATCTTCTGGAGCGTCGTGCTGCCGAACCTCAAGCCGGGACTGGCCGCGCTCAGCATCATCGTCGCGCTCGATGTGTGGAACGCGTTCCTCTTCCCCCTCGTGCTGCTGAACTCGCCCGACCTCTTCACCGTGCCGCTGCTGCTGAACGCCTTCGAGAGCCAGCAGGGCTCGGTCAACTACGGACTCGTGATGGCGGCGTCCGCGATCGCCACCGTGCCGATGCTGATCGTGTTCGTGATCGGGCAGCGCAGGATCCTCAACAGCATGGCCGCCTCGGGCCTCGGAGGACGTTGATGACGGATGCCGCCGCTCTCGCCGGCCGTCATCTCGACCTGGTGTCGGCGCCGTTCACCCTCCCGCGGTCGCGCGTGCTCGTCTTCCGCGAGGGCGACGGCGTGCGCGTGCACACCTCGGAGTACGAGCGGCGGCTGTCGGAGTGCCGCGTGCTCGACCGCCTGACGGTGTCGGATGCCGCGGGGCGGGTGCTGCCCGTGACGGACGTGCTGCCGGGGAGGGTGACGTTCGGGATCGCTCAGGAAACGGATGTCGTCGAGGCCACGCTGACCTTCGCCGACCCGTCGACGCTGAGCCTCGGCGGGACCGCGGGGCTCACCGCACGACTCGAACTCCCGGACGGCAGCGTGTGGCGGCATCCGCTCGGCGACGGCATCCGGATCCGCATCGCGGCCGACCGCTCCGCGACGGTCGAACCCGGCGATCACGACGCGGCGCTCGCCGCGACGGACCGCATCTGGGCGGACTGGTTCGCGACCTGCCCGACGGTGCGGGATGACCTGCAGGAGATGACGGCGTTCTGCTGGTGGGTGCTCGGCGCGAACATCGTCGAGCTGCCGTCGCTGGGCGATGCGCGGGCGATCGTGCCGTCGAAGATCGGCTACGTCGGCCTCTGGCAGTGGGATGCGTACTTCATCGCGGTCGGCCTGCGTCACGGCGACCCCCAACTCGCCCGCGAGCAGCTCGAGATCGCCTTCCGGTTCCCGCAGCCCGACGGGCAGCTGCCCGACGTCGTGCACGAGGAGGGTGTGCTCGCCACGAGCGACGACCTTCCCGAGAGCGACCGCGCGAACCTGCGTCGCGCCGGCTCGCAGATCGCCGACCCGAGCGCTCCCGTGCCCCTGACCAAGCCGCCTCTCGCGGCCTGGGCGCTGCGCAAGGTGCTCCAAGCGGAGGACGCCCCCGACTGGGCGCGCGATCAGCTCGCCCGTGTCGTCCGCTCGCAGGACTGGTGGTTCGCCGGCAGCGACCTCGATCACGACGGGATGCCGGAGTACGGGCATCCGTACTCCTCCGGGCTCGACGACAGCCCGATCTTCGACGGCCCGCTGCCGACGGCCGCCCCCGACCTCGGGGCGTATCTCGTGCGGCAGGATCTCGAGATCGCCGGGCTGCTCGAGCGCTACGAGCAGGATGCCGACCTGACGCGGTTCGCCGCGCGGGCTGCGGCCACGCAGGATCTGCTGCTGCAGATGTGGGATGCCGAGCGCGGCCGGTTCCTCGCCGAAGGCGGGGGAGAGGTGCAGCTCAGCGACACGATCGTCGGCCTCATGCCGCTGCTCACCGGAACACTGCCGGCCGGGATCGCGGATGCGCTCGTCGCGGCGATCGACGACCCCGCGCGGTTCGCTCTGGAATGGGGACTGCCGACGGTGGCGGCATCCGATCCCGACTTCTCGGCCGAGCGGATGTGGCGGGGTCCTGTGTGGGTGAACACCAACGCGCTCATCGCGGAGGGGCTCGAGGCATCCGGATACGTCGATCGGGCGAGGGAGCTGCGCGAGCAGACCGTCGCCCTCGTGATGCACGGCGGCGGTCCGCACGAGTACTTCAACCCGCACACAGGTCAGAAGGCTCGCACCGCGACGACGGCCTTCGGCTGGTCGGCCGCCCTCTTCATCGACCTCGCGGTGACGCTGTCGGCGTGAGGCGCAACCCCTCTCCCCGGGATCAGGCGTGGATGTAGTCGCGCCAGTTCGCCGGGACGCGGCCCGCGGGACCGGGCGCGGGCTGTTCGGCGGGATGGCTGGTCGGTGCCGCCAGTTCGGGTCCTTCGAAGGTCGACTCGTCGACGTAGTCCCAGTACCAGTCCTCACCCGGCTCGAAGCTCTGGATGAGGCGGTGCCCGGTCTCGCGGAAGTGCGCGGTGGCGTGCTGGCCGGGTGACGTGTCGCAGCAGCCCACGTTGCCGCAGGCGGCGCAGCGGCGCAGGTGCACCCAGAATCCGCCCTGCTCGTCGCAGTCCCGGCATCCGGTGCCGGACGGTTCTGCATTCGTGTCGATGTCGGAGCTCATGTCTTTCCTCTCTAGAACGCGAGGGCGCGATGGACGGATGCCACGGCGCTCGATCCTTCGCCGACGGCGGCGGCGACCCGCTTCATCGATCCGCGTCGCACATCTCCGGCGGCGAACACCCGCGGCGCCGACGTCTCGAACGGCAGCGGTTCGCGGCCGAGACCCTGCCACTGCTCGAGGGTCTGGATGCCGACGTCGGTCCCCGTGCGGATGAAGCCCTCGGCGTCGCGGTCGAGCGTCGGCAGCCAGGACGTCGCCGGCGTCGCTCCGATGAAGCAGAACAGGCCGCGGGCGTCGACCTCGCCGACGCTGTCGATGCGCACCGACTCGAGCGTGGCGTCCCCGTCGAGGCCGATCACGTTCGATGAGGTGTGCACGCGCACCCGCGGATCGTCGGCGAGCCGGTCGGCGAGGTAGCTCGACATGCGCGTGCTCAGGTCGGCGCCGCGCACCACCAGGTGCACCGGGGAGCCGTGCGCCGCGAGGTAGAGCGCGGCCTGCCCCGCGGAGTTCGCGCCGCCGACCACCACGACGGGTTTGCCCTGCACCTGCCGCAGCTCGAGCGGCGTCGCGGCGTAATACACCCCGGAGCGTTCGAAGTCCTCCCAGCGATCGAGCTCGAGCCGGCGGTAGGCCGCACCCGACGTGACGATCGCGCTGCGCGCGCGGATGAGGCGGCCGTCCGACAGGGCGATGTCGAGCAGGTCGGGTCCGATGCGCGTCAGCCCGACGGCTTCGCACGGCGCATAGACCCGCACCCCGAACTTCAGCGCCTGCAGGATCGCCTGACCGATCAGGTCGCCGCCGCTGACGCCGAACGGGAAGCCCAGGAAGTTCTCGATGCGCGACGTCGCAGCGGCCTGACCGCCCGGCGCCACGGCATCCAGCAGGACGGTGCTCAGCCCCTCGGACGCTCCGTAGATGGCAGCCGCGAGCCCGGCGGGACCGCCGCCGACCACGACCAGGTCGACGATCTCGTCGGCCTGCGCCTGGTAGCTGAGGCCGAGCTGCTCGGCGACGAGTCCGGGCGTCGCGCGCACGAGGGGCTCGCCCTGGATGAAGGCCACAGGGAGGTCGTCGAGGGTGAACTCGTGCGTGTCGAGAGCCTCGAGGTCGCCGGGCGCGAGCGCCACCGCCTTGTGCACCAGGTCGAGCCGCTCTGCGAACCGGCGCAGCGCCAGGAAGTCGTTGGAGGTCGTGGTCCCGAGGAACTTCAGCGTCATGGCCGCCGGTCCCGTGCGCAGCGACTCCCGCCGCGCCCACAGTGCATGCAGGATCGCGTCGCACAGCTCGTCGTCCTCGTTCATCAGGGTGCGCAGTGCGGCCCGGGTCACGCGATGGACGCGCCCCGGCTTCGTCACGCGGGCCGAGAGGAACGCGCCCTGGCCGTTCAACAGCCCCAGCTCACCGGCGAACGTGCGCGGACCCATCGTCGTGATGGTGACCTCGCCCAACCACGGCAGCGCGTCGCGGATGACCTCGACCTCGCCGGACTCGATCACGATGAGGTCGTAGCCGGATTCGCCGGTGCGGAAGACGTAGTCGCCGACGGCGACCTCCTCCGGCACTCCCGCCGCGACGAGGCGCTCCCACTGCTCGTCGGTCAGCGTCGGAGACATGACCGGGTCCATCTCGACCGGCTCGGTCGCCTCTTCCATTCCGCCCACTTCGCTGCCCTTCGATCCGTATCGCGACCAAAGTATCGGTTTGCCGGGTGGGACTCCACTGTTCGGCGGACTCCTATGGACGCGAACCCCGCGATGTCCCGATGACCGCGGCGATGAGGTCGGAGTGCTTGACGTCCTGACCCGTGAAGGTTCCGTCGTTGCGGCCGTGCCGCAGCACCTCGACCCGCTCGGACATGGGTGTGCGGGGAGGGTCGAGTACCGCGTGGCGCCGCGAAAGGATTCTGCGGCTGAACGGCGATCGAGCGACGGTGAGACGTCGAGCGAGGTACGGTGAAACGGCGAGTAATGTGTGGTGAAACGGCGAGAACAGAGTGGTGAAACGGCGAGCAAGCCATGGTAGAACGGCGAAAAGCCAAGTATTCTCGCTTCATGCCTGATGCACGCTTTCGCCCCAGACTGGCGTACCCGCGAATCGTCGAAGCGCTGGAAGACACTCGTATCGTCGCGATCCAGGGCGCTCGACAGGTCGGCAAATCGACTCTGGCAGCGAGAGTGCTGGCTGACCGCGAAGGCGTCGGCGTGACTCTCGACGAACCGGGGGCTCTGGACTTCGCACGAAGCGACCCGGCCGGTTTCGTCGAGCAGGCACCGGGTGGTCTGCTCGTGATCGATGAACTGCAGCGGGCTCCTGAGCTCGTCATCGCTCTCAAGGCATCCGTGGATCGGGACGCACGACCGGGGCGGTTCCTGGTCACCGGCTCGGCGAACCTCCTCGACCTCTCCTCCACGCATGAATCCCTCGCGGGGAGGGTCGAGCGAATCGAGGTGTACCCGTTCAGTCAACGTGAACTCGAGGGCGCGCCAGGCTCCTTCATCGATGCCGCCTTCGATCCCCGTGCTCTTGCGAGTCACTCGTCCTCGGAGACTCGCGGAGACTACATCGAACGCGTGTGTGCGGGTGGATACTTCGAGGCGCTGCAGCGGAGATCACCTCGGCGGCGCGAAGACTGGTATGACGCGTACGTCGCCCAGATCGTCCGCCGGGACGCCCCGGACATCTCGGGATTGCAGAGGCTCTCGGACCTTCCCCGTCTGCTGCGGCTGATCGCAGCGCGGATGGGGAGCACGATGGTGTGGTCGTCTCTCGCGTCGGATGCCGGCATCCCCCGTCGGACGCTCGATCCCTATGTCGCGCTCCTCGAAACGTTGTATCTGGTGCACACCTTGCCATCGTGGTCGGTCAACCTCACATCGCGCGAGGTCAAGCAACCGAAGGTGTTCCCGATCGACTCGGGGTTGGCTGCCAGCCTCATCGGGTCCACTCCCGCAGCGCTCGGGCCCGGGTCCACTCTGGCGGGACAGCTCTTGGAATGCTTCGTCGTCGGCGAACTCCGTCGCCAGCAGACGTGGGCAGCTCAGAGGAGCACGCTGCATCATTACCGAGACAGCCGAGGCGTCGAGGTCGACGCCGTCCTCGAGACCCCCGACGGCCGTGTGGTCGGCATCGAGGTGAAGGCGGCATCGACGGTTCGGGCGAGCGACGCTGCGGGGCTCACCCTGCTTCGAGATCGGCTCGGCGAGAGATTCATCGCAGGCTACGTCCTGCACACGGGGCCATCGTCGATCGCGATAGGGGACCGCATCGCTGCCGTACCGATGGATGCGCTCTGGACGGCGTGACTACGCGGTGAAGTAGCTGCTCGTCGCGTTGTCGAGGATGCGCTGCATGCCGTGCAGCCAGTTGAGTTTGAGGGCCTCGACCGCGCCGGGGATGTCGCCGGCGGCCAGGCGGCGGGCGATCTCGGCGTGCTCGGCGGCGACGCGCTCGACCTTGACGTCTTCGGGGACCAACAGTGATTCATACCGGTGGAACGAGCTGCGCACGCTCTCGATCACCGCGAGCAGCCGGGTGTTCGGACAGGCCGACAGCATGACGCTGTGCCACTCGTCGTCCTTGGTGATGACGAGCTGGTGCTCGACGAGTTCGTCGGCGAAGGCATCCGCCATGTCCTTCAGGCGGATGCCGATCTCGCGCAGTTCCTGGGGCGGGCTGAGTTCGAGCGCGAGGCTCTCCAGGGCGGCCATGACGGGTGCGAGATCGCGGAACTCGGAGGCGCTGAGCGGGACGAATCGGAACCCCTTCCCGTTCTCGCTCTCGATCTGTCCCTCGGACTCGAGGGCGATGAGGGCTTCGCGCAGGGGTGTGCGACTGACGCCGAGCTCGGTGGCCAGCTGGACTTCGTTGATGCCTTCTCCGGGCTGCACGAGGCCGGCCCGCATCCGCTCCAGAAGCTCCGCACGCACCTGCGAGCGCAGGTTCCTGCGTTCGATCGCCATGCCTCTCCCGTTCTGCCGCCTGCTCGTCAGCCTATGGCTTGACGACCTCTGAGCGACGTCCTAGTGTGTTGTATACAGAATACAACCGGTGGACGAAAAGCGCCAGAGCCGCACCGCACCCGGGAGGAACTCAGAGAGGAGCCGTCGTGCCCGCATCCGCCGCCGAGCAGCCGATCCGGCGCGTCCGCCTCGACGCGCTCGCCTACGGCGGCGACTACAACCCCGACCAGTGGTCGGAGGAGACGTGGCATGACGACATCCGTCTGATGCGCGAAGCGGGCGTGAACATGGTCAGCCTGCCCATCTTCAGCTGGCCGCAGCTCGAGCCGGAACCGGGCGTGTTCGACTGGGCCTGGCTCGACCGCATCATCGATCTGCTGTGGGACGCGGGCATCGCGATCGACCTCGCCACCGCCACCGCGACGCCGCCGTCGTGGCTGCTGCGCGCGCACCCCGAGATGGCGCCGTGGGACGCCGACGGGCACCGGCTGGAATTCGGCTCCCGACAGACCTACTGCCCCTCGTCGCCGATCTGGCGCGAGAACGTCGCGCGCATGGCCCGCGCGATGGCCGAGCGCTACGGTGAGCACCCCGGGCTCGCGATGTGGCACATCTCGAACGAGTACGGCGACCACACATCCCGCTGCTGGTGCCCCGAGTCGGCACGGCATTTCCGCCGCTGGCTGCAGAACCGCTACGGCGACCTCGACGGGCTGAACGAGGCCTGGGGCGTCAACGTATGGGGTCAGCGCTACACCTCGTGGGAGCACATCGAGACGCCGAAGAAGGCGCCGGGTCCGGTGAATCCGACCAAGCTCCTCGACTTCGAGCGGTTCTCGTCCGATGCCCTCCTCGAGCTCTTCCAGATCGAGATCGACGTGCTCCGCGAGGTCACACCCGACATCGCGGTGACCACGAACTTCATGAGCATGTTCCGCGACCTGGACTACTGGGACTTCGCGGCCGTCGAAGACGTCGTCACGGATGATGCTTACCCCGAGCCGGCCGACCCGACCTCGCATGTCGGCGCGGCGCTGAACTACGGACTCATGCGCTCGCTGAAGGGCGGGCAGCCGTGGCTGCTGCTGGAGTCGTCGGCGAGCGCCACGAGCTGGCGCGACGTCAACGTGCCGAAGGCGCCGGGAAAGATCCGCGTCGAGAGCCTGCAGGCCGTGGCCCACGGGTCGGATGCCGTGATGTTCTTCCAGTGGCGCCAGGCGAAGTACGGGCAGGAGAAGTTCCACTCGTCGATGCTCGGCCACCGCGGCGAGCGGTCGCGCAGCTTCCAGGAGACCAAGGCGCTCGGCCTCGAGCTCAAGAAGCTCGAGGCGGTGCGCGGCACCCGCGTGCGCTCGCGCGTCGCCCTGGTCGTCGACTGGGATTCCTGGTGGGGCACGAGCGCGGTCGAGTCGCTGCCGTCGCAGCGGCTGCAGTGGGCGACGCAGGCCCGCGCCTGGCATCGGGCGCTGTACACGCTCGGTCAGCCGACCGATGCCGTGCGCGCCACGGGTCCGTTCGACGCGTACGACGTGGTCGTAGTGCCGAATCTCTACATCGTCGAGCAGCCGCAGGCCGACGCGCTCCGCGCCTTCGTCGAGGGCGGCGGACACGTGGTGGTCGGGCCGTTCTCGGGCGTCGTCGATGCGACCGAGAAGGTGCACGAGGGCGGAGCTCCCGGTCTGCTGCGCGATCTGCTCGGCATCGAGGTCGACGAGCAGTGGCCGATCGCCGACGGGCTCACCTCCCGCATCGACTACGCGGGCGAGAGCCTCACCGTTCCGCACTGGAGCGAGTGGCTCGAAGCCGACGACGACGTCGAGGTGCGCGGGGCGTATGCCGGTGGTGAGCTCGACGGCCTGCCCGCCGTGACCCGCCGCCCGGTCGGCGACGGCTCTGCCTGGTACGTCAGCGCGATGGTGGAACCCGAGGGGATGCTGCCGATCTTCCGCGACGTGCTGCACACCGCCGGCGTCGCGGCCCGTGACGACACGGACGTCGATGTCGAGGTCGTCACCCGCGCCGACGAGACCACCGACTACACCTTCTATCTGAACCACGGGCGCGCGCCGGTCGCGTTCGAGCTGGGCGGCCCCGGAACCGATCTGCTCACCGGCATCCGCCACGACCGTCGCCTGGAACTCGGTCGGTACGGCGTCGCGGTGCTCGCGGCACCGCGGTCGGCGACCGTTCCCTTCGCCACCCTGACCTCGCCTCTGCACGACCACGAACCGAAGGAGGAAGCATGACGACGTTCGTGCATCCGTACATCCCCAATACGGCGCCCGAGTCGCGCGCGGCGATGCTCGCCGCCGTCGGCGCCGAATCCGTCGAGGAGTTCTACGCCGACGTCCCCGCGTCGCTGCGTCTGAACCGTCCGCTCGACCTGCCGGCGCCCCTGATCGCCGAGCAGGATCTCGCTCGTCACGTCCGCGGCATCCTCTCGGCGAACCGCTCCACCGAAGAGCGGTTGAGCTTCCTCGGGGCGGGCACGTACAACCACTACGTGCCGGCGGTCGTCGACGAGGTGATCCGCCGCAGCGAGTTCCTCACCGCGTACGCCGGCGAGCCCTATGAGGACCACGGACGGTTCCAGGCGCTCTTCGAATACCAGTCGCTGATGGCTGAGCTCCTCGCGATGGATGTCGTGAACGTGCCGACCTACGACGGCTACCAGGCCACGGCCACCGGGCTCGCGATGGCCGGGCGTCTCACCGGCCGCGGGCGCGTGCTCTCGCTCAGCGACGTGCTGCCGGAGAAGCTCTCGAAGGTGCACGACTACATCCGCACGAGCCTGACGATCGAGCAGGTGGCCGCGGCCGACGGCACCGCCGACGTCGACGCGCTGAAGGGTCTGCTCGGCGACGATGTCGCCGCGGTCTGGATCGAGACGCCGAGCGCCACCGGCGCCGTCGAGACCCGGCTCGCCGAGATCGCCGAGGCCGCGCACGCGGTCGGCGCGATCGTCGTGGTCGGCACCGATCCGATCGGCTACGGCGTGCTCACTCCGCCGTCGATGCAGGGCGCCGACATCGTCACCGGTGACATCCAGTCGCTCGGGCTGCACCAGTGGTTCGGCGGTGCGCACGCCGGCTTCATCGCCGTGCACGACGACGAGCGCTTCGTGATGGAGATGCCCTCCCGCCTGTTCGGGCTGGAGTCCACCGACGTTCCGGGCGAGTACGGTTTCGGCGATGTCGCCTACGAGCGCACCTCCTTCGCCCAGCGCGAAGAGGGCAAGGAATGGGTCGGCACCGCCGCTGCACTGTGGGGCATCGCCACCGGCGTCTACCTGTCGCTGATGGGGCCTGCCGGCATGGCCGAGCTGGGCGAGCTGCTGCTGGCCCGCACCCGCTACGCACAGCAGAAGCTCGCCGCGATCCCCGGCGTCGAGCTCGGCGATGCGGCGCTGCACCTGCGCGAGTTCACGGTGAGGTTCGCGGACGCCCGCGCCACGGACGTCATCACCGCGCTGCGCGCACAGGGTATCGAGCCCGGTGTCGCGATCGACGACCAGACCCTGCTGGTGTGCGTGACCGAGGCCACCTCCGCCGCCGACATCGACCGTCTCGCCGACGCGATCACGACATTCACCTCCGACACCGGATCTTCCGACACGACGAAGGAGCACGGCGCATGAGCCTCCCCATCGCCCCCACGACCGGTCCGCGCCGCTTCCACCAGGCGAGCTGGAACGAGCCGATCGTCTTCGAGCTGTCCACCCCCGGTGAGCGCGGAGTATCGATCACTCCCGTGGAGCCGGCCGTGCGCGACGCGGTCGGCGACGTGCTCGCCGACCTGCCGGCCGGGATGCGTCGGCCTGCGCCGCCTGCGCTGCCCGAGATCGCGCAGATGCGCGTGCTCAAGCACTACCTGCGGCTGTCGCAGGAGAACCTCGGCTCCGACCTGAACGTCGACATCGGCCAGGGCACCTGCACGATCAAGTACTCGCCGAAGATCAACGACCAGCTCATCGAGGTGCCGCAGCTGCGGGCGCTGCACCCGGCGCAGAACCCCGACGACACCCAGGGCGCCCTGGAGCTCATCTGGCGACTCGAGCAGATGATGCAGGAGATCTCCGGGATGGATGCCGTCTCGCTCGCCTCTCCCGGCGGCTCGGCCGGCATCTGGACGAACATCGCGATGATCCGGGCCTACCACGAGTCCCGCGGCGAGGGCGATCAGCGCGACGAGGTCATCACGACGATCTTCAGCCACCCGTCCAATGCCGCCGCGGCCAAGGTCGCCGGGTACAAGATCATCACCATCTACCCGGATGCCGACGGCTACCCCGATCTGGATGCGCTGAAGGCCGCGCTGTCCGAGCGGACCGCAGCGATCATGGTGACCAACCCCGAGGACACCGGCATCTACAACCCGGCGATCCGGGAATGGGTCGACGCCGCGCACGCCGTCGGCGCCCTCGCCTCGTACGACCAGGCCAATGCCGCCGGAATCCTCGGGATCACCCGCGCCCGCGACGCCGGTTTCGACGTCTGCCAATTCAATCTGCACAAGACGTTCTCGGCCCCGCACGGCAGCGGCGGACCGGGGGCGGCGGCCAACGCGGTCTCCGCAGCCCTGGCGCCCTTCCTCCCCGGACCGCGGGTCGAGAAGGTCGACGGTCGCTTCGTGGTCCGTGAGCCCGGCGAGCTGTCGATCGGACACGTCGCTCCGGCGCACGGAGTGATCCTGCACGTGGTGCGCGCGTACGCCTGGATCATGGCTCTCGGCGCCGAAGGACTGCTGACCGCGTCGCAGATCGCCGTGCTGAACAACAACTACCTGCTGAAGAAGGTGCTCGAGATCCCGGGCGCCTCGGCGCCGTACGCGACCGGACGCCGTCGCATCGAGCAGGTGCGCTACTCGTGGCAGGAGCTGTTCGAAGACACCGGCATCACGTCGGAGGAGATCGGCATCCGCATGGCCGACTACGGCTTCCACTACTGGACGAGCCACCACCCCTACGTCGTGCCGCAGCCGTTCACGCTCGAGCCGACCGAGTGCTACTCGAAGGCCGAGATCGACGAGTACGTCACCGCGCTCGCCCGCGTCGCGCAGGAGGCGCGCGAGGATCCGGAGCTGGTGCGCACGGCCCCGCACAACCAGACCGTGCATCACACCCATCACGACGACCTCGACGACCCGGAGCGCTGGGCCGTCACCTGGCGCGCCTACCGTCGGAAGTACCCTTCGGCAGGCACAGGACGACGCTTCGGCGAGGTGCCGGTAGATGCCGTTGCGCAGCTCGAGGAGTCCATCGCCTCGTGATCGGCCTGGTCGTCAATCCTGTCGCCGGCGTCGGCGGGCCCGCGGGGCTCGCCGGCTCCGACGGCGCGGACGTGCAGCGTCTCGCTCGCGGGCGCGGCGCGCGCTCGCGGGTGCAGGAACGGACGGCCGCGGCGTTGGCGGTGTTGGCGGCGCAGCATCCGGGCCTGGTCGTGGCGACAGCAGCGGGGGAGATGGGCGCGGATGCCGTGCGTGGCGCGGGGCTCGTGCCGTGCGTCGTCTCCGCGCCTCTGCCTGATCCGGCGCGGCCGACGGATGCTGCCGACACCAAGCGCGCCGTCGCCGCGGTCGCCGCGGCCGGGGCGGACCTCGTGCTCGTCGTCGGCGGGGACGGGACGCTGCGGGATGCCGCGTCCGGACTCGGTGCGGAGCGGATGCCGGCGGTGCTCGGCATTCCGGCGGGCGTGAAGATGTACTCCCCGGTGTTCGCGGTGAGCCCCCGGGCGGCGGGAGCGCTCGCCGCCGACTGGGTGGCCCGCGGCGGCCTCCCCACCGATGACCGCGAGGTGCTCGACATCGATGAGGCTGCGATGCGGCGGGCGCGCGTCGACCCCACTCTCTACGCGATGCTGCGCGTGCCGTACCTCGCCGGCCGCACGCAGGCGCGGAAGGCGGCGACCCCGGCATCCGAAGCCGCCGCGGTCGAGGCCGCCGCGCGCGGAGCGGTGGCCCGGATGCTGCCCGGCATCCGCTATCTGCTCGGGCCCGGCGGCACGACCGCCGAGATCGCCCGTCAGCTCGGTGTCGAGGGCAGTCCGCTCGGCGTCGACGTCGTCCTCGACGGCGCGGTCGTCGTCCGCGGGGCGAGTGAGCAGGAACTCCTGGCCGAGATCGCGCGCGGACCCGCCCAGGCCGTCGTCACCGTCATCGGCGGGCAGGGCTTCCTCCTCGGGCGCGGAAACCAGCAGCTGTCGGCATCCGTTCTCCGCGCCCTCGGCGACGACCCGCTGCTCGTGGTCGCACCGGAGCAGAAGCTCATCGACCTGCTCGGCCGTCCGCTGCTCGTCGACACCGGCGATCTCGACCTCGATGCGCGGCTCGCCGGGCACGTGCGCATCGTCACCGGCGCCGGCACGAGCAGCCTGTATGCCGTGTCGGCCCCCGAACTCACCCCGGTCTGAAACCACCCGAAAGGAATCCCATGCGACTCGAGAACAAGAAGGCCATCGTCACCGGTGGCGCCGGCGGCATCGGCCGCGCCACGTCGATCGCGCTCGCCGCGGAAGGTGCGTCCGTCGCCGTCGTCGACCTGAATGCCGAAGCCGCCGAGGCCGTCGCCGCCGAGATCCGCGAGGCGGGTGGCACGGCCGTCGCGATCTCCGCCGATGTCGCGAGCGAGCCCGACATCGAGCGCGTCATCGCGACCGCGGTGTCGGAGTTCGGCGGCGTGGACGTCGTGTTCAACAATGCGGGCATCATCCGCCGCACGACCGCGGTCGAGACGACCGTCGAGGAGTGGGACCGCGTCTTCGGCGTGAACGTGCGCTCGATCTTCCTGATGTGCAAGCACATCGTGCCGATCATGGAGGCCGCGGGCGGCGGTTCGATCATCAACACCGGCTCCGGCTGGGGCCTCAAGGGCGGCGGACAGGCGATCTCGTACTGCGCCTCGAAGGGTGCGGTCGTGAACATGACCCGCGCGCTCGCGATCGATCACGGGCCGGCCGGCATCCGCGTGAACTCGGTCAACCCCGGCGACGTGAAAACCGGGATGCTGCGCGAAGAGGCCCGTCAGCTCTCGCAGGACACGAATGCGTTCCTCGCCGAGGCCGCCGACCGCCCTCTGCGCCGCATGGGCGAGCCGCACGAGGTCGCGCAGGCCGTGGTCTGGCTCGCGAGCGACGACTCGTCGTACGTCACGGGCTCGGCGCTCGTCGTCGACGGCGGCGGCATCGCGTAACGCGTCAGGCGGCCTTCATCTGGATCAGCTGGATGAGGTTGCCGCAGGTGTCGTCGAGCACGGCGACGAAGGCCGTGCCGATGTCGGTCGGCTGCTGCGTGAACACCACGCCGAGGTCGGTCAGGCGAGCGTGCTCGGCGGCGAGGTCGTCGACGGCGAACTGGGCGAGCGGGATGCCGTCCTCGACGAGCGCGTCACGGTACGGCTTCACGGCGGGGTGGTCCGACGGCTCGAGCAGGAGCTCGGGACCGTCGGGCGCCTCGACCGACTTCACCGTGAGCCAGGAGGCATCGCCGAGCGGGATGTCGTGATGCTTCGTGAATCCGAGCACGTCGGTGTAGAAGGCGAGGGCCTTCCGCTGGTCGTCGACGAAGATGCTGGTCAGTTCGATTCTCATGGGGTGCTCCGTGTGTTCGGCCAGCGCTCGGCGATGCGGGCGAGGGGCTCGGGGTGGAAGTAGTGGAACTTGGAGCGGCCGCGCCGTTCCGTCGAGATCAGTTCGGCCGACTCGAGCACCGCGAGGTGCTGCGACACGGCCTGACGGGTCAAGGTCACGCCGTGCCGCATCGCGAGCGTCGTGCAGATCTCGAAGAGCGTCTGTCCGTCGCGCGCCGACAGTTCGTCGAGGATGAGTCGCCTCGTCTCGTCGTCGAGCGCACGGAACAGATCGGTCATGCCTGTCATGATAGGCAAGTGGTGACTTGCATATCAAGGGGAGGTCGGATGCTCGCATCCCCCGCGCGGCTGACCCCCAGGAGTCTCGCGTAAAATCGGGACAATGACCGATGCGCCTCTCGATGAACCCGACCTGGGCGCCGGCATCGACCCCGACGACCTCGCCACCACCCTGCGCGTGCTCTCTCAGCTGCACGAGATCGACAACGAGCATCCGGACTTCGTCGCCGTGCGCCACGCGACCGCCGCGATGTTCAAGGCCGTCAAGCGCGTGCGCCGCAAGGAGATCCGCGACGCGATCTCCGAGGCCGACAAGGCGGTCGTCGCCCGCACCGCGACCGGTGCTCCCGACCGCATCGACGACGAGACCCGCGGCCACGACCTCGCGACCAGTGTCGTCGACGCCCCCATCGCCGGCGAACTGCTCAAGCCCCGCAACTGCTACATCTGCAAGCAGCCGTACACGGTCGTCGACGCGTTCTACCACCAGCTCTGCCCCGACTGCGCGCGCTTCAGCCACGGCAAGCGCAACGCCCGCACCGACCTCACCGGCAAGCGCGCCCTGCTCACCGGCGGCCGCGCCAAGATCGGCATGCACATCGCGCTGCGGCTGCTGCGCGACGGCGCGCACACCACGATCACGACGCGCTTCCCGCGCGACGCCGTGCGTCGCTTCTCGGCGCTGCCCGACTCCGGCGACTGGCTGCACCGTCTGCGCGTCGTCGGCATCGACCTGCGTGACCCCGCCCAGGTGATCGGCCTCGCCGACTCGGTCGCGGCCCAGGGGCCGCTCGACATCCTGATCAACAACGCGGCGCAGACCGTGCGGCGCTCGCCGGGCTCTTACTCGCTGCTGGCGGATGCCGAACTGCAGCCGCTTCCCGATGGTCCGCTGCCCGAGATGGAGACCTTCGGGCACACGGCCGACCCGCACCCGCAGGCGCTGCAGGCCTCGGTCGACGCGCATCCGCTGCTGTCGGTCGCGGCCCTCGGCGGCACGGTCGCCGAACAGGGCGGCCAGGCGCTCACGGCCGAGGACCTCGCTCGCCTCGCCATGGCACCCGGATCGTCGTCGCTGGAGAAGCACGCCGACGGCACCGCGATCGACGCGGGCGGACTCGTGCCGGACGTGAACCGCACCAACAGCTGGGTGCAGTCGATCGACCAGGTCGATCCGCTCGAGATGCTCGAGGTGCAGCTCGCCAACACGACCGCGCCGTTCCTGCTCATCAGCCGCCTGCGCGCGTCGATGGCGGCATCCTCCGCGCATCGTAAGTACGTGGTCAACGTCTCGGCGATGGAGGGGCAGTTCTCGCGGCGGTACAAGGGCCCGGGGCATCCGCACACCAACATGGCGAAGGCCGCGCTGAACATGCTCACGCGCACCAGCGCCGGGGAGATGCTCGAGACCGACGGCATCCTCATGACCGCCGTCGACACCGGCTGGATCACCGACGAGCGCCCGCACTACACGAAGGTGCGTCTCGCCGAGGAGGGCTTCCACGCTCCGCTCGACCTGGTCGACGGCGCGGCCCGCGTGTACGACCCGATCGTGCGCGGCGAGGCCGGCGAAGACATCCACGGCGTGTTCCTGAAGGACTACGAACCCAGCCCCTGGTGAGTGCCGGCCGCCTTGAGGCGGCTCCCGGACCCGGTACAGATGTCGGACGACACGCCAGATGTCGGACCGTTTCCGCCGTTTCGTCCGACATCTGGCGTGTTGCCCGTCAAGTGCGCCGGCGAAATCGCGGCGGATGCGGGGTGGCGGATGCCGGGACAGGCGTGCGTGAGCTTCTCAGGCGCCGCGACGCTCCAGGTTGACCGACGCCCAGGCGCCGAGCTGGTCGAGGATCGGCAGCAGTCCTTCGCCGCTCGCGGTGAGCGCGTACGACACGGTGATGGGCGGGCCGGCGTCGACCGTCCGAGCGACGAGACCGGTCTCGGCGAGTTCGGCGAGCCGATCGGAGAGCACCGTGTCGCTGATGCCGGCCACCGCGCGGCGCAGCGTGACGAAGGTCGAGGGGCCGGCGCCGAGCGAGGCGACGATCATGCCGTTCCACCGTTTGCCGAGCACGCTGAAGGCGAGTGTGACGGCGGCGTCACACCGTTGCACAGCCTCTTCCAGCTCGGGCATGCCCCCATCCTACTCGTGCTACGTTAACCAGTGCCGCTAAGAAAAACCTAGCGACTACGAAAACGAGAGGTAAGTCATGTCCCTGTTCCGCCTGGATGCCAGCATCCTTCCCGCGTCGTCCGCCAGCCGCGCACTCGCCGACCTCGTCGAGGCCGAGTGGACGGCATCCCACCCCGACTCGACGGTGACCCGCCGCGATGTCGCCGCCGACCCGGTTCCCGCGACGGCGTGGACGGATGCCGTCACCGGCGGTTTCGTCGACGCGGCACAGCGGACCCCCGCGCAGAACGAGGCCCGTGCCCTCGCCACGACCTTCGCCGACGAGCTGATCGGCGCCGACGCCCTGCTGTTCGCCGTGCCGCTCTACAACTACGGTGTCTCGCAGCACTTCAAGACCTGGTTCGACCTCGCGTACACCGACCCGCGCATCGACCCGACCGGAACCGCCCTTCGCGGCAAGCCCGCGACGCTGGTCACGGTCCTCGGCGGCAACTACGCGCCCGGCACACCCAAGGAGGGCTGGGACCACTCGACCGGCTGGCTCCGTCGTGCGCTCGCGGATGTCTGGGGTCTCGACCTGCGCGTCGTGCAGCGTCCGTTCACCCTCGTGGGTGTGAACCCGGCGCTCGACGCCTTCGCCGACACCGCGCAGGAGCTCAAGGAAGCCGCCGAGACCGACGCAGTCGCCTACGGCCGCGAGGTCGCTGCGCTGCGGGGTTCGCAGGTCGCCTGACCGGGTCTCGCCGCAGCAACTTCTGCGGCCATCCGCACCTTCCGCGGCCCGGATCGGGGGATCCGGGCCGCAGGACTTCGAGATGGCCGCAGAACGTGCCGGTCGCAGCAGCACCGGCATCCGCGCCGCGTCGGCATCCGCTGGCCTCGGGATCCGGGCCTCACTTCGCAGGTCGAGAACACGGATGCAGGTCGAGACGCGCGTTCCGGGCCTGCATCTGAGAAATCGACCTGCAGGTGTGTTGATGGACGACCGATGCGGGTGAGAGCTCCGCTGGCCCCAGCATCCGACATCCCCTCATCCCGGCATCCACACCCCCATTCGGCACCCGCATCCGCACCGCCCCTCCCGCGGCATCCGGTACATGCGTCGGGCGAAAGCACGGATGCAGGTCCAGAAACGCGTTCTGGACCTGCATCCGTGAAATGTCCCGACGACTGTGTCGGCAGCTACCCGATCAGGGTGAGGAACAGCCGCACCGAGAGCGCCAGCACAGCCACGAGCCCGATGATGCCCGCCGCGTTCTGCCACCAGGTGTTGCGCATGTCGCCCATGAGCTTCACGCGGTTGGCCATGATGATGATCAGCGCCGCGAGCACGGGGGCGACGAAGACGGTCAGCGCCTGGGCGATGACGATCAGCTGCACCGGCGACTCCTGGAACGTGATCGTGACGAGGATGCCGAACGCCAGGATGCCGGCGCTCACGAGCTTCGCGGTGAGTGAGCTCGACGACGCACCGCGTCCCAAGCCGTCGGACAGCATCGTGCCGCCGGCGGTCGCATTCGCGATCATCGACGAGAACGCGGCGCCGAAGAATCCCAGCGCGAACACCGTGGAGCCGACCGGACCGGCGAGCGGCTCGAAGATGCCGGCGAGGGCGACCACGGTGGGAGCCGCCTCTCCGGTCTTGCCCAGGACGGATGCCGCGACGACGATGACCAGCGCGGTCATGATGCCGGGGGCGACGATGCCGGGGATGGTGTCGACGATCGTGACGTCGCGGTAGTCGGCCTCGGTGCGGCCGCGTTCCTTCGTGCCGTAGGCGGTGTAGAAGGCGGCGTTGATCGAGAAGTTGGTGCCGACGAGGGCGACGATTAGCAGCCACGCACCGCCGGGGAAGGTCGGCAGGAGGCCGGCCCCTGCGGCCGCCCAGTCGGGGTCCGAGATGAACGCCGAGGCGATGAATGCGATCGCCATCAGCGCGACGATCGCGACGAGCACCTTCTCGACGACGCGGTAGACGTTGCGGAGAAGCAGCAGTGCGGCGACCGCGGCGGTGCAGATGACCGTCCACATGATCGGGCTGCCGCCGAAGAGCATCGACAGCCCGAGGCCGGAGCCGACCGCGTTGCCGACCGAGAAGCAGAGAGTGATGAGGAACACGCCGATGCCGGCGAGCACACCGACCCAGCCGCCGAGGTGCTCCTTGATCGACGAGATGAGCGATGTCGGCGACTTGATGCCCAGGCGCACCGCCATGTCGGTGAGGAAGATCATCAGGATGGTCGACACCACGATCACCCAGATGAGGGCGTACTGGTAGCCGCTTCCGGCTTGGACCGCGGTGGTCAGGTTGCCGGGGCCGAACTGCCAGGCGCCCGCGACGAACGCCGGACCGATGAGGGCCAGGTGCTGCCAGAAGGGGCGCCGTTGCTTGCGTGAGGTGACGATGTTCTTCATCGTCTCAGTGGAGACCCGCCCGTAGCCAGTGCCGGGTGTGGTCGAGGCGTGACGCGTCGTGGTGCGTTCGTTCATGGTCGTGTCCTTCGAGTCGTCGTTGACTGCAGGGAAGTGGGGGGCGAGGCGGTCTCGGGCGACCGCCCCGCCCTGGTCGTCACGCGGGGACGGTGACCTTGCCGAGCCCGGCGAGGGCGAAGGCGGCGGCGATCTCGGCATCCGCTCCGTCGGGCAGGGGGAGGAGCGGGGTGCGGACCGTGGCGTGATCGAGGATGCCGCGCTGCACGAGGCCCCACTTCAGGGCGACGGTGCCCTCCATGTGCGACCCGCGGTGGTAGACGTTCTGCGTCACGGGGAGCAGGCGCTCGTGGATCGCATGGGCGGCCTCGTAGTCGCGCGCCTTGCCCGCAGCGATGAGCTCGATGAGCGGCTCGGGGGCGACGTTGCCGTAGCCGACGAGCAGGCCGTCGACGTCGAACATCGTCGGCAGCAGGTACTCGTCGTGGCAAGAGAGGATCTGCAGCTCGGGGTAGGCGGCACGCAGCGCGGGGATCTCGGTGTACCAGCGACGCATGTTGCGCACGCCGTTCTTCGTGGCGAACACGCCCTCTTGCCCGGCGATCTCGAGCTGCGTGTCGAGGTCGTACGTCGCCTTGGTGTTGTCGGGGTACTGGAAGAGGATGAGCGGCAGGCCCGACTCCTCGTAGATCTCGCGGTAGCGCGACTGCGGGGCGCCCTGCTGGTAGCCGAAGCGCAGCCAGCCGTGCGACGGGTAGACGAGGCCGGCTGTGGCGCCGGCGTCGACGGCGGCCTTCGCCTCGAGGGCGGCGGTCTTGTTGCCCTCCTTCGTGATGCCGGCGATCACCGGGACGCGGCCATCGGTCGAGGCGACGAACGCACGGATGACGTCGAGCTGCTCCTCTTCGGTGAGGAACGTGCCCTCGCCGGCGTGGCCGAGCACGACGAGGCTCTTGACCCCGTCGATCGAGCCGAGCCAGGAGCCGAGGCGCTGGATGGCGTCGTAGTCGACGGCTCCGTCCTCGGTGAACGGGGTGACGGGGGCGGGGTTGAGGCCGCGGAGGTCGAGAGTCATGATCGGTCCTTTCCTTGGAGCTTCTTCGCTGGTGTTCTCGGCTTCGCGAATGTGGGAACGTTCGCGGGAACGTTTGCAGGAACGATTGCAAGTATGATCGGGGATGCCGGGGTTGTCAACACCCCGATCCCGATTCCGTCGAGGAGGACGCCGTGGACGAGCAGCAGGAGAGACACGTCGTCACGCTCAAGGACGTCGCCGCGGCTTCCGGCGTGAGCATCTCGACCGTCAGCCGCGTGCTCGACGATCGCACCCCGCCGTCGCGGTCCTCCACGGCCGAGAAGGTGCGCCGGATCGCCGACGAGCTCGGCTATCGCCGGAACATGTTCGCCTCCGGATTGCGTCGCGGTGCGACCGGCACCATCGGCGTGCTCGTGCCGCGGCTCACCGACCACGTCATGGCGCTGATGTTCGAGGCGATCGAGCGCACGGCTCGGGCCCGCGGCTCCTTCGCCGTCGTAGCGACCTGTGGCGACGATCCCGCAGAGGAGGCGCGCGCGACGGAGACGCTGCTCGACCGCAATGTCGACGGGCTCGTACTCGCGACCGCCCGGCTCGATGACACGCTGCCCGCCTCTCTCCGGGAACGTGGGGTGCCGCACGCGCTCGTGCTGCGCACCGACGGGGTGAGCCCCTCGGCGCTCGGAGACGACGAGGCGGGCGGCTACTTCGCCGCCCGGCACCTGGTCGATCTCGGCCACCGCGAGATCGCCGTCATCACCGGACCCTGGTTCACGTCGAGTGCCCGAGACCGACTCGCCGGCGCACGTCGCGCGCTCGCCGAGGGCGGGCTGGAACTGTCGGAGGAGCGCGTGATCTCCACCGGGTACGGCATCGAGTCGGGCCACATCGCCGGTCGCTCGCTGCTCGACGGCACGGCATCCCGTCCGACGGCGATCTTCGCTGCGAACGACAATCTCGCGATCGGGGTGGTCGCGGCCGCCACCGCTGCCGGATTGACCGTCGGACGCGACGTTTCGGTGGTCGGATACAACGACATCCCGCTGGCCGCCATGCTCCCCGTGCCGCTCACATCCGTGCGCACGGCCTTCGATCAGATCGCCGCGAGTGCACTCGACCTGATGGGTGGGCCCGCCGGGAGCATCACCCGCGCCCTGCCGACGCTGATCCCCCGGGCGTCGACCGCGGCGCTCGGGCGCTGAGCGTTCGCGGCATCCGTCCGTTCCGGCATCAGCCCGCCCCACTTGCAGGTCGAGAACACGGATGCAGGTCCGAAACGGTGTTCCGGACCTGCATCCGTACTTCCTGCCTGCAGATGAACCCGTGGCCGCCGACTACCGCAGCGACCGCACGAACTCGCGCACGTCCTCGACGAGCATCTCGGGTTCCTCCATCGCGGCGAAGTGTCCGCCGCGTCCTTCGACGTCGGTCCAGCGGACGATGTTGTGCGACCGCTCCTCGGCGAAGCGCAGACCCACGTCGTGCGCGAAGACGATCACGGCGGTGGGCACGCCGGAACTCTCGGGCTCGGACCCCCAGTCACCCTGCTGCGCATAGCCGACGAAGGCAGAGCTGCCCGCCGACGCCGTGAACCAGGAGAGGGCCGCGTTCTCGAAGACGAAGCGCTCGCCGAGGATGTCGACCGCGGACGCCTCGGCCGGGTGCGTCCACGCCTGCAGCTTGTCGAGGATCCACGCGAACTGTCCGACGGGGCTGTCGGAGAGCACCTGACCGACGAGGCCGGGCCGCGTGGACTGGATCGCGATGTAGCCGAACTCGTTCTGCATGAACTCCCGGATGCGCCGCACGCGGTCCTGCTCGAGCGGGGTCAGCGACGCGACGGTCTCGTCGTCGAGATCGCCGGCGAAGCTACCGAGCGAGCCGTTGACGTGCACGCCGATCACGCGCTCCGGTGCGAGCCGGCCGATCTCCGGCGCCACACCCGCCCCGACGTCTCCGCCCTGCACGACGAAGCGGTCGTAGCCGAGTCGCGTCATGAGCTCGAGCATCGCTGCGGCGATCTCGCCGGTCCCCCACGTGGCGCCGACCAGCGGTGTCGAGAATCCGAAACCGGGGAGCGAGGGGATCACGACGTCGAACGCGTCGGCCGCGTCGCCGCCGCGCGCGACGGGGTCGGTGAGCGGTCCGATCAGCGCCTCGAACTCGAGGAACGACCCCGGCCAACCGTGCAGCAGCAGGAGCGGCGTCGCCTCCGGATGCGGGGAGCGCACGTGCACGGCATGGATGCTCTGGCCGTCGATCTGGGTGATGATCTGCGGGAGTGCGTTGAGGCGCTCCTCGGTGGCGCGCCAGTCGTGCTGGGCCCAGCGGGCGATGAGGTCCTGCAGCTCGACGGAGGGGATGCCGGTGCTGCGGTCGTCGACCGGCAGAGGCCGGGGGAATCGGGCGTTCCGCAGCCGTGCGCGCAGGTCGTTCACGGCGGCGTCGGAGATCTCGATGCGGAAGGGCTGGACGCGAGGGTCGATCCGGTTCGTGTTCATGACTTCACTCTCTCGACGAAAGCGGCCACAATGTGACCTGATAAGAAAAGAGGCTGGAGAGCATGACCCGCACCACCGGACGCACGCTCGCCCTCCTGTCGCTGCTGCAGGCCCGCCGTGAGTGGAGCGGTACCGAGCTGCAGGAGCGGCTCGAAGTGAGCGCCCGCACCCTGCGTCGTGACATCGACGACCTCCGCGAGCTCGGCTACGGCATCGAGGCGACGCGCGGCCGCCACGGCGGATACCGCCTCGGTGCGGGTGCCGCCGTTCCGCCGTTGACCCTTTCGGTCGACGAGTCGGTCGCGATCGCCGTCGGGCTGCGTGCCGCCTCGACGGGCGTCGTGACGGGGATCGAGGAGGCGTCCGCCCGTGCCCTCGCCAAGTTGGAGCAGTCGCTCTCGCCGGCGACGCGACGGCAGATCGTCGAAGTAGAGCAGGCGATGGTGCCTCTCACCACTCGGCACGACGACATCGACATCGCGGTCGTCACGACGATCGCCACGGCCATCACGGAGCGGCGGCGGATGCAGGTCGACTACACGCGCCACGACGGCGAGGAGGTCCGTCGGGTCGTCGAGCCCCACCGCGTCGTGCACACCGCCGAGCGCTGGTATCTCGTCGCGTGGGACCCTGAACGCGAGGCCTGGCGCACGCTGCGGGTCGACCGGATGCGGCATCCGCTCATCCTGCGCGACGAGTTCCCGCGGAGGGACATCCCCGACGAGGCGCTCCGGCGGTTCACCACCCGCAGCATCACGACCGCGCCGTACCGGTACCGCGCGCGCTTCCGCATGCACGCACCGGCCGATGTCGTGAGCCGGCACTTCGATGCGACGGTCGCGCAGGTCGTCGTCGAGACCGAGCGCACCAGCATCCTCACCGCCGGTTCCGGCTCACCCGAGGAGTTCGCGCTGTACATCGGCATGTGCGGCATCGAGTTCGAGCTGCTCGACGGCGACGAGGTGCGTCGGGCGATGGTCGAGGTCGCGGGTCGGCTCCTGCGGGGGGCCGGGGCGGACTGACACTTTCGAATCGCGCACCTGGTCGCTTTTTAGCCCGAAAGGCGACCAGTTGCGCGATTCGAAAGTGGAGGGGACCCTCCGCCCAGCGGGGCCGGATACGGATGCGGCAGCCACACCGTCACGATCAGGCCGCCCTCCGCGCGCGGGGTGAGCACGAGCGTCCCGCCGTGCGCCTGGGTGATGCGCTGAGCGATCGCGAGGCCGAGGCCGACGCCCGCGTGATCCTCGCTTCGGGTGCGCTCGGCGCCGCGCTGGAACGGCTCGGTGAGAGTCGCCACCCGGTACGCCGGCAGCACCTCGCCGGTGTTCTCGACCACCAGCGCCACCGCGTGCGGCTGCAGGTGCGTGCGCACCGCGACGGCGCCACCAGAGGGCAGGTTGTGCACGACCGCGTTGAGCACGAGGTTCGTGACGAGCTGCTGCAGCAGGGCCGACGAGCCCAGCACCGGAGCGGCGACGCCGCCCACCTCGACGGCGACCCCGCGTCGATCCGCGAGCGGCAGGAGCGCCTCGACCGCCTCTTCCGCGAGCAGCGACAGATCGACGACCTCGCGGGTGAACGATCGGCGCTCCGCCCGACTGAGCATGAGGAGCGCCTCGGTCAGCTCGATGGCTCGCGCGTTGACTTCGTACAGGCGGGAGATCAGCGCGTCGACGTCTCGATCGGGATCGGTGCGGGCGACCTCCAGCAGCGTCTGCGAGATCGCCAGCGGGGTGCGCAGCTCGTGCGACGCGTTCGCGGCGAAGCGCTGCTGCTCGGCGACCTGCGCCTCGAGCTGTTCGAGCATCGAGTCGAACACATCCGCGAGATCGCGGAACTCGTCGCGCGGACCTTCGAGGGAGACGCGGTGCGAGAGCGAGCCCTGGGTCGCGAGCTTGGCGGCGTCGCTGATGCGATCGAGCGGCGCCAGCATCCGTCCGGCGAGCAGCCAGCCGCCGCCGAGCCCGAGCGCGATCAGCACCACCATGACCACGCCCGCCACCGGCACGAACGCGCGCAGCAGGTCGGAGCGGTTGGGCACGAAGATGTCGGCGACGATCTGCACATCGGGCACGTAGCGCAGCAGGAACAGCCCCACCGCGGCAAGCAGCAGCACGCCCGAGAACACCACGATGCCCGCGTAGCTCAGCGTGAGCTTGAGCCGCGCGCTCATCCCGCGCCGCCTAGGCATCGGCATCCGTCTCGATGCGGTAGCCGACGCCGGGCACGGTGAGGATCAGCCACGGCTCGCCGAGGCGCTTCCGCAGCGACGACACCGTGATGCGCACGGCGTTCGTGAACGGGTCGGCGTTCTCGTCCCATGCCCTCTCGAGCAGCTCCTCGGCGCTCACCACGCCGCCGCCCGCGTCGACGAGCACCTCGAGCACGGCGAACTGCTTGCGGGTCAGGGCGACGTAGCGGCCGTCGCGGTACACCTCGCGGCGGAACGGGTCGAGGCGGAGTCCGGCGACCTCGAGCACGGGCGGGCGGGACCGCTGCCGGCGCCGATCCAGCGCGCGCAGCCGCAGCACCAGCTCGCGCAGCTCGAAGGGCTTGGTGAGGTAGTCGTCGGCGCCGATCTCGAACCCGGACGCCTTGTCGTCGAGACGATCGGCGGCGGTCAGCATGAGGATCGGGATGCCGGTGCCCGACGCCACGATCCACCGGGCGATGTCGTCGCCGGAGGGTCCGGGCACGTCACGGTCGAGCACGGCGAGGTCGTAGGCGTTGATGCTCAGCAGCTCGAGGGCGGTGTCGCCGTCGCCGGCGATGTCGGCCGCGATCGCCTCGAGGCGCAGCCCATCGCGGACCGCCTCGGCGAGGTAGGGCTCGTCCTCGACGATCAGCACACGCATGGCTCAGCTTCCATGTGCTCAGATCCTACGCACCCGCGCATATCGGGAGCATATGGAAAAGCGCATACGCCCCGGCAACCGGCATCCTCCTTCACTGGAGACATGAACACCCGCACCATCCCCGTCTCCCGCGGCCACCGCCGCCGGCGACGACTCATCGTCGCCGCGATCGCGCTGGTCGTGATCGTGATCCTCGCCTTCGCCGTGCAGCAGTCGCTCGCCGCCGCATCCGCCGCCGTCTCGCAGCAGACGACGACGTCCGACGCCTCGGCTCCGCCGCCACCGAACCTCACCGGATCGGTCATCGCCCCGAGCGACGCAGACGGCGTGATCCGCGACGGCGACCAGCCGACCGTGTTCGACACCGACCGGGTCGCGATCGGCAACCTCGATCCGGCGCTGCTCGACGCTCTGCAGCGCGCGGCGAACGATGCCGCGGGCGACGGCCTCGAGTTCCGGGTGAACAGCGGATGGCGTTCGGCCGCACTTCAGGAGCGGATGCTGCAGGACGCGATCACCCAGTACGGCTCCGAAGCGGAGGCGGCTCGCTGGGTCGCCACGCCGCAGACCTCGGCGCACGTCTCCGGCAAGGCCGTCGATCTCGGTCCGCTACCCACGCTCGACTGGCTCGCCCAGCACGGCTCGGAGTACGGCCTCTGCCAGACCTACGCGAACGAATCATGGCACTACGAGCTGCGACCGGATGCCGTCACCGACGGCTGTCCCGAGCAGTACGCCGACCCCACCGAAGACCCGAGGATGCAGCCATGACCGCCCTGCTCGCCACGGAGCGCACCGCACTCTCTCTTCTGCCGGCGCCCACGCTCCAGACCCTTCCCGCCGCGGTGGCGGAGAACGTGCGCCGGGTGCGTGCCGAAACCTCTGCCCGGATCATGGCGGTGGTGAAGGCCGACGGCTACGGTCACGGTGCGGTCGCCGTCGCCCGCGCCGCGGTGGACGCCGGGGCCGAGTGGCTCGGTGTCACCGATGTCGCGGAGGCCGTCGCGCTGCGCGAGGCAGGTCTCTCTCAGCCGATCCTGACGTGGCTGAACCCCGCAGGAGTCGACGCGGCGGAGGCGGCGCACCACCGCGTCGACATCGCGGTCGGGTCGGTCGAGGAGCTCCGCCGACTCGTGGCTGATGCGGAGGCGCCGGTGCGCGTGCACCTGCACATGGACACCGGCATGTCACGAGGAGGGTGCCCGCTGGGCGAGTGGCCGGAGCTGTTGCGCATCGCGCGGCAGGGGAGGGGGCGCGTCGAGGTGGTGGGGGTGATGGGGCATCTGCCGCGTGCCGACGAGGGGGATCCGCGGGCGAACGAGCCCGCGGTGCTGCGGATGCGGCAGGCACGCGACGCGGTGCTGCGAGCAGGGTTCGGGCCCCTGCTCGTGCACCTCGCCGCAACCTCGGGGGCGCTGACCGACGCGGCGACGCACTTCGGAATGGTGCGCATCGGTGCGGGGCTCGTCGGCATCGACCCGTCCGACTCGGTGACGCTGGCCGGGGCATCGCGGTTCACGGCGTCGGTCGTGCAGACCGCTGCCGTGCCGGCGGGAACGCCTGTCGGATACGGCGGAACGCACGTCACATCATGGCTGACGAACCTGAGCATCGTGGGGGTGGGGTATGCCGACGGCATCCCGCGGGAGCTGCGTGAGGGTGCGTCGGTCGAGATCGGAGGGGCGCGACATCCGCTCGTCGGGAGGGTGTCTATGGACCAGATCGTCGTCGACACGGGGGATGCCGTGTTCCCGCGCGGCACGGCCGTCACGGTCTTCGGTCCGGAGGGCGGCGCGGTGCCGTCGGTGCAGGAATGGGCGCGGTGGGCGGGCTCGATCCCCCACACCATCGTGACCGGCATCAGCGCCCGCGTGCAGCGGAGCATCGCGTGATGCCGCGCGTGCTGGTCATCGGCGGCGGGCAGAACGCCGAGCACGAGGTGTCGCTGGCATCGGCCGGAGCCGTCGCCGCGGCGCTCCGGATCACCGGCCACACGGTGACCACGGTGACGATCGACCGTGACGGGATCTGGCGTGCCGACGGCATCGCGCCGTGCGCTTCACCCGCGGAGTCGCTGGCCCGGGCGCTGCCCCTCATCGCGGAGGCCGAGGTCATATTCCCTGCGGTGCATGGAGCCCTCGGAGAAGACGGCGCCCTCGCCGCGCTGGCGGCGCTCGCCGGCGCCAGGATCGTCGGCTCCGACCTCCGAGCGGGTGCGATCGGCATGGACAAGTGGGCGACGAAGCTCGTGGCGGATGCCGTCGGCATCCGCACCGCCAAAGGGAGGCTCGTCGCGGCCGAGGACATCGGCGACGCGGAGTTCGAGGAGGAGGTCGTCGTCAAACCGGTCTCGGCGGGGTCGAGCTACGGCGTGAGCCTCGTGACGGAGGGCGGTGACCTGTTGGGCGCGCTGCGCACGGCGGCGCGGTTCGACCGGCGCATCCTGGTGGAGGAGGTCGTGCGGGCCCGCGAGATCGATGTGGCGGTGCTGCGCGAGGCCGGGGGCGTCCGCTGGGCTGCTCCTCCGCTCGAGATCCATGCGAGCGGACTCTTCGACACCGCGACGAAATACGACGGGAGCGCCCGGTTCACCGTGCCCGCCCAGCTCGACGCTGCGGAGACGTCGGCGCTCAAGCGGGCGGCGATCGCGATGTTCGACGCCCTCGGGTGCGCGGGTGTCGCCCGCATGGACTTCTTCCTCACGGAGCACGGTCCGGTGCTGAACGAGGTGAACACGATGCCCGGGCTGACCGCCGCATCGCAGGTGCCGCGGATGTTCGCGGCGGCCGGAGTGGAGTACACCGACCTCGTGAGTCGGATGGTGCGGGCGGCGCTGGCGGGGTGAGACCATGGGCGCATGGCCGGTCCCGTGATCACCTGGCGCCCCGTCGTCGAAGCCGACTTCCCGCTGCTCGCCGAGTGGCTGTCGCGGCCGCACGTGCACCGGTACTGGCATCACCACTTCTCGCCGGAGGGTGTGGCACGGGATTTCGGGCCCGGCACGCGCGGCGAGGAGGCCGGGGAGGATCTGCTCGTCTCGGTCGGCGGCGTGCCCGCGGCGCTCGTCCAGCGCTCGCGCATCGCGGACTACGCCGAGGACTTCGACGAGCTGTCGGCGATCGTCGAGGTGCCCGATCACGCGGTGACGATCGACTACCTGATCGCGGATGCCGCAAGCACCGGGCGCGGTCTGGGCACGGCGATCATCCGGGAGGTCGTCGCCGACACCTGGCTCTCGTACCCGGAAGCACCGGCGATCATCGTTCCCGTCGTCGCGACGAATATCGGATCGTGGCGCGCGCTCGAGAAGGCCGGGTTCCGCCGGGTCGGTGAGGGCGAGATGGAGCCGGAGAACCCGATCGATCCGCCGCTGCACGTGGTGTCGCGGATCGACAGGCCGGTGGACTGAATCGCTGCCGGGCCGGTGCCGGCGTCGGAGCGTTGCCGCGCCGGGCGAAAACCGATGATGGCCGCGAGTCCCCCCGGCCCGCGGGATGTCGGCGGATACTGTTCGATGGACAGAGTGTGAGGAGACGATGTGGCCGGGCGATCGACGAAGCAGCCCATCGCCGACCGTATGTACGATGTGCTGCTGCATCAGTTCATGTCGGGGGAGCGAGCAGCCGGGCAGAGCCTGAACATCGGCGCCCTGTCCCGCGAGCTCGATGTCAGCCAGACGCCTCTGCGCGAAGCGCTCGCCCGACTGGAGCACACCGGACTGGTCCAGCGCGAGGCGCTGCGCGGCTATCGCGTCGCCCCTGTCATGACGCGCGACGAGGTGGAGCAGCTCGGTGAGGCGCGGGTGCTGCTCGAGCCGCGCCTCGCATACGAAGCTGCTCAGCGCGCCACACCGGAGTTCCTGAAGGGACTTCGGGAGGCCGTCGAGGACTTCTATCGGTCGGCCAAGGTCGCCGACACCGAGACCGAGAGCTTCGATCTGTATTGGCGGAGCGACGCTCGCTTCCACACGATGATCGCCGCGCAGTCCGGCAACGCCTTCCTGGAGTTGTCGTACGCCGCCCTTGGCGGGCAGATCCAGCGGTTCCGTCTGTTCTCGAAGGTCGGACGCACCGGGGCGGTCAGCGCTGCGCCGGAACATGATGAGGTCTACGAGGCCATCGCCGCGGGTGACGCGGACAAGGCTGCGGACGCGATGCGCCGTCACATCATCGGCGCGACCGAGAGGCTTCTCGGCGCCTGACCCACACGTGCAGTTCTCCTTGTTTGCGCTATACTATTTTTTATGCGAGCGCAGAGCAGCGAGGTCACGCCGACGACCGAGACCGTGACGACGGGATCGTCCGGGTACGTCGCGCGACCGCTGATCGACGGATTCCCTGGGAAATCGAGCTCTCATGGCGCGTTCGGGTGGAGCAGCCTCTGGCTTCTCGACGACGGCACCCGTCGGGTGCTGATCGACGCCGGACAGCCCGCCTACGTCCCTCTCATCCACGCCGGCCTCGAGCGCTATGGACTCACGACCGATGACGTGACGGACGTGCTGCTGACCCACATGCATTGGGATCATGTCTCCAACTTCCCGATGTTCGCCAACGCGACCATCTGGGTCGGCGAGCGCGAGCTGCGCTGGGCGGCGGATCAGCCATCCGGAACCCCCTTCATCCCCGACCTGCACGTGCAGGAGCTGCTTCGCCGCGCAAGCGGTGTCGCACGGATGTCCGGCGGACAAGAGGTGCTTCCCGGCATCCACGCCATCGACAGCCCCGGTCACACTCCGCATCACCTCGCCTTCTACCTCGAGCGCGCCGATGAGCAGCGCGTGTTCGCCGGTGACGCGGTGAAGAACATCTACGAGCTGGCCTCGAGCCGCGTCGACTCGACACTCGACGCGGACGCGAGCGTCGCCACCATCGGCGCCCTGCGTTCGCTGCTGACCGATACCGGCGCCACTCTCGTGCCAGGACACGACGTGGAGCTGCGCTGGGCTGACGGCGAAGCGCGGCGACACCATCCGCAGCGTGCGGCGATCGGCTACTTCGCCGACGCGACCCGCGGCGAAGAGGACCGCAGCATCGGCTGACTGCCGATGACGCAGGAGGAGAGCACGACGATGACGACAGTTCTGTACACCGGAGGCACCGGCCGGATGGGTCGGGTGATCCGCGAGGGCCTCGCCGCGCGGTACGACCGCGTCGTGCTGTTCGCGCGCTCCGCACCCGATGAGGAGCTCTTCCCCGGCGAGGAGATCGTCGTCGGCGATCTCGCCGATCTCGACGGGCTCGTAGCCGCCGCCGAAAGCGTCGACGTCATCGTGCACCTCGGCGGAATCGCCGACGAGTCCTCGTTCGACGACATCCGCCGGGTCAACATCGACGGCACCTACAACGTCTACGAGGCCGCCCGGCGGGCCGGCGTGCGTCGCGTCGTGTACGCCAGCTCGAATCACGTCGTCGGCTTCCATCCCGCGAACGAGGTCCTCGACGAGAGCGCACTGCTCCGCCCGGACACGTACTACGGCGTCTCCAAGGCGTTCGGCGAGGCGCTCGCCAGTCTCTACCACGACAAGTGGGGGATCGAGTCGGTGCTCGTGCGCATCGGCACCTTCCGCCCGCAGCCCGAGGACGTCCGCCAGCTCGCCCTCTGGCTGAGCTGGCGCGACGGCGTCGAACTGTTCCGCTGCGCGATCGAGAGCGCGCCGGTGGGCTGCCAGGTCGTCTACGGCTGCTCGGCCAACACCGGCCGCTGGTGGAACGGCGACGCCGGGTGGGCCGCCATCGGCTACGTGCCGCTCGACGACGCCGCGGATCACGCCGACGGCGTCGATCTCTCCGCCCCCGCGCCCACCCTGCACGGCGGCGCCTTCGCCGCCGCCGACTACGAAGGAGGGATCTGGTGACCTCGGCCGACTCCCACGATGTGCTGATCACCACCGCGTTCCTCGAACCCGGTGACGAAGTGGATCGGATGCTGCGCTCAGCCGGTCTCACGACCCACCATGAGCCCGAACTGGCGCAACTCTCCCCAGCGGACCGAGCCCGGACGCTGTCCGGCGTGCGCGCGATCATCGCGGGGACCCGGCCGCTCGGCGAGGACGACCTCGCGCTGGCGGCCGACCTCCAGCTCATCGTGCGGACGGGTGTCGGCTATGACAGCGTCGACGTGCCGGCCGCCACCGCACGGCGGGTGCCCGTGTGCGTCACCCCCGGCGCCAACCGTCAGGCCGTCGCCGAGCACGTCTTCGCCCTCGCGTTGGCCTGTGCCCGGCGCATCCCCGAGAACGTGAGCAACCTGGCCGCGGGGACGTGGCAGCAGCTCACGGGCCGCGAACTGCACGGATCGACCCTCGGAATCCTCGGACTCGGGTCGATCGGCAAGGCGGTCGCGACGATCGCCGCCGGCTTCGGCATGAACATCGTCGCCTATGACCCGTACTTCGACGAGGGATTCGCCGCGACCCACGGCATCCGTCGCCTCGGTCTCGACGAGCTGCTGAGCGAGGCCGACTTCGTGACCCTGCATCTCTTCCTCGACGAATCGACGCGGAACCTCATCGACGCGTCCCGTCTGGCGCTGATGAAGGACGACGCGATACTCATCAACACGGCGCGCGGCGGCATCGTCGACGAGGACGCGCTGGTCGACGCCGTGCGGAACGGGCGCATCGGCGGCGCCGCCCTCGACGTCTTCGCGGACGAACCGCTGGGCGCGTCGAGCCCGCTCCTGCACACCCCGGGCATCCTCGCGACCACCCACGTCGCCGGCGCCACGCGCGAGGCTCGAGGCGAGTCGGGGCGCATGGCGGCGCGCAACGTGATCGATACCCTCGGTGGCTCGGCCCCGGAATTCGTCGTCAATCCGCAGTACAACGCGGTGTCCGCATGATCATCGAGACGTCGTCGGGCACCGTGCGCCTCGCCGCCAACCTGAAGTGGATGTTCACCGAGGTGCCGTTCGCCGAGCGGTTCGCCGCCGCCGCCGAGGCGGGCTTCACCGCGGTGGAGTTCGCGTCGCCGTATGAGCTCGCGCCCACCGAGGTGCGTCGGCTGCTGGACGATGCCGGACTCGCGCAGATCCTCATCAACACGCCGGCGGGTGCTCCGGGTTCTCGCACCGCCTCCGGTTCCGCAGTCGTGCCCGGGGCGCGACAGGAGTTCCGCGACGGCGTGCTGCGCGCGCTCGAGTACGCGGCTGTTCTGGACGCCCGCGTGGTCCACGTCATGGCCGGCGTCAAGCCCGCCGAGGCCGATGCCGAGTCGGCCTTCGCGACGTACGTCTCGAACATCTCGTGGGCGACCGAGCAGGCGCGGGGCACGGGAGTGCGTCTCGCGCTGGAGGCGATCAACAAGCGCGATCAACCCGGCTACGGGCTGGCATCGATGGAGACGGCGGCGGCCGTCGCGGAGGCCGTCGATCCCGACGTCGTCGGCGTGCTGTTCGACGTCTACCACGCGCAGGTCGACCGCGGGAACATCATCGAGCGCTTCGAGCAGTTGCATCCCCTGGTCGCGCACGTGCAGATCGCCGACAACCCGGGCCGCGGCGAGCCGGGTACCGGCGAGATCGCGTACGAGCGCGTGATCGACCGCATCGCGCAGAGCGGCTACGCCGGTTGGATCGGATGCGAGTACGCACCCGTCGCCGGTACCCGTGAGGGCTTGTCCTGGATCGAGAGGATCATCCGATGACCGACCCCAGAATCGCGCTCATCAGCGCCACGCCACTCGCGATCGCGCCGGCCGCGGCCGCGATCTCCGCCGCCCTTCCCGGCGCGACCGTGTGGAACCTGCTCGACGATCGCCTCCTCGCCGACGCCCGCACCGAGGGTGGCATCACCGGAGCGCTCGCCGCCCGGATGGACGGCCTCATCGAGATCGCTCTCGCGGGCGGCGCCGATGGCGTGCTGCTCACCTGCTCCCAGTTCGGTGATCGTGCCGACCGGCGCGAGCGCGAGGTCGACGGCGCCGCCGTCCTCTCCGCCGACGGTCCGCTGTTCGCGGAGGCCGTGGCGGCCGCACCCGCCCGCGTGCTGCTCGTGGCCTCTCTCGAGTCGGCGGCGGACGACAGTGCGACGCGGCTGACGAGCGCGTTCACCGAAGCCGGATCATCCGCGCGCGTGCTCACCGTCGTCGCCCCCGAGGCGGCGGTGCCTCTTCCTGCATCGGCGCTCGTCGACGTGCTCGCGACGGCGATCTCCGGCGTCGAGGAGCCCTACGACCTGATCGTGCTCGCGCAGTACTCGCTCGCGGAGGCCGCAGCTCCCCTCGCCGAGCGCTTCGGTGCGGTGGTCCTCGATGGGCCGTCCGCCGCCGCACGCCGACTGACCTCCGCGCTCGAGGAGACCCCTCGATGATCGGCGTCATCGCCGACGACGTCACCGGGGCGACCGACGTGGCCGCAGCCCTGCGGCGTGCCGGCCTGCGCACCCTCCTCGCGCTGGGCCACGGCAGCGTCGATGCCTCCGTCGACCCCGACGGCATCGTCATCGGCCTGAAGACGCGATCGCTGCCCGCCGACGAGGCCGTCGCGCAGAGCCTCGCCGCGCTCGCCGTTCTTCGGGAGCGAGGCGCCGATCGCATCTACATCAAGTACTGTTCGACCTTCGACTCCACGTCCGAGGGCAACATCGGCCCGATCACCGAGGCCGTCGCCCACGCGCTCGGCGCCGGAATGGTGGTGACGACACCCGCCGCGCCCCTGCACGGTCGCACCGTCTACCGGGGTCACCTGTTCGTCGGCGATGTGCTGCTCGCCGAGACCCACATGCGCGACCATCCGGTGACGCCCATGCGTGACTCGTCGGTGCCGCGCCTGCTCACCGCCCAGTCGACGCAGCCGGTCGGGATGCTGCCGCTCGAGGTCGTGCAACGAGGTGCCGATGCTGTCCGAGAGGCGATGCATCGCGCCCGCGCCGACGGCATCCGGCAGCTCATCGCCGACGCCGTCACCGACGCCGATCTCGCCGTGCTGGCGGAGGCCACCGAGGACGAGCCGCTCGTCGCGGGGTCCGCGGGCCTGGTCGGAGCGCTCGCCCTGCGCGAGACGGTGGCCGACGAACCGGCCCCCGAACCACCTCTCGGCCGCACCGCGATCATCGCGGGCAGCTGCTCTCGCCGCACCCTGGAGCAGATCGACGGTTTCATCGCCGCAGGGCTCCCCGCCTATCGCGTGGCCGCCGAACCCGACGACTCCGCCGAGGGTCTGGCCGCACGCGCCCTGGAGTGGTGGGACCGTCAGCAGTCCGATGCATCGGCCCTCATCTACTCGTCCAGTCCCGCCTCGGAACGACGTCACGAGGTCGCAGGTGCCGGCGAGCTGTACGAGCGCACCGCCGGTCTCGTCGCCGCAGCGCTCGCCGATCGCGGTGTGACGCGGATGCTCATCGCCGGCGGCGAGACCTCAGGTGAGGTCATCCGCTCCCTCGGCACGACCGTGGCCGTCGTGGGGGAGGAGGTCGCGCCGGGTGCTCCGTGGATCCACGACGAGAAGCGCGACGTTCATCTCGTGCTCAAGTCGGGGAACTTCGGCGACGAGGACCTGTTCGTCGAGGTCGCGCGGCAGGGGAGCCCGTCGTGAGCGCGGAGGTCCGCCACGCGATCGAGCGCGTCGCGCACTCCATCCACCGTCGCGGCCTGACCCACGGGCGCACGGGCAATCTCGCGGTGCGGGATGGCGAGCGTGTGCTCGTCACCCCGACCGGCGTCAGCCTCGCCGACATCGACGCGGACGGACTGTCGGTCGTGGCTCTCGACGGCACGCACGTCGACGGGCCGCCGCCGACGAAGGAGGCGTTCCTGCACGTCGCGATGCTGCGGGTGCGCCCTGAGGCGAACGCGGTCGTGCACACCCACTCCGTCCACTCGGCCGCCGTCTCGTGTCTGGCGGACATCGATGCCGACGATCCGATCCCACCGCTCACGGCTTACTACGGCATGCGCATCGGGACCCTGCGGATGCTCCCCTACTTCGCCCCGGGCGACCCGGCCGCGACGGGTGAGATCGAGCAGGCCGCACGCGCATCGCACGCCCTGCTGCTGCGCAACCACGGTCCCGTCGTCGCCGGCGTCGACCTCGACGCCGCGCTGGATGCCGTCGAAGAGCTCGAGCACACTGCGCAGCTGTTCCTCCTCACGCGGGGCCTGGCCACGGCTCCCCTCACCCCGGCGCAGCTGAGCGCGCTCGCTGCGCCTTCCGGAAGGACCCACCCGTGATCACCCTGTACAGCGGTCTCGTCGTCAAAAACCCCCTCCTCGAGCAGGTCATCCCCGCCTTCGAGCGCGAGACCGGCACCCGCATCGAGGCGACGTTCGAGCCCACGACCGTGCTGCTCGACCGCATCGCCGCGGGGGAGCGCCCCGATCTCGTGCTGGGGGTCTCGTCCGCGGTCGCCGACCTCGCGGCAGACGGCGTCCTTGACCCCTCCCAGGTCGAGGAGATCGCGGTGTCCGCCGTGGGGTTCGCGCGGCTCGCCGACTATCCCGCGCCCGCCGGCATGTCGGAGGACGCCTTCCTCGACTACCTGCTCGCCGTCCGAGCCGTGGCGTACACGCTCAGCGGGGCGAGCGGCCTGCACTTCATGAAAGTCCTTCGCGAGCGCGGACTCCTCGCGCGCATCGACGAGCGAGCCGTCCGCTTCGAGAGCGGCTTGACCGTCGACGCGGTGCTCGACGGCCGTGCCGACGTCGCCATCCAGCAGATCAGCGAGCTGCGGTCGGTGTCCGGCGCGCAGATCGTCGAGCCGATTCCCCACGAACTGCAGTCGTACGGCCGCTTCGCCGTCGGCGCCCGTCCGGGAGCAGGCGACGACGCCGCGCGGTTCGTCACCCTCTTGACCGAGACGTCGGCGCAGGACGCGTTCGCCGCCGTCGGGCTGTCCCGTCCCTGATCCCCGCAAGAGGAGAACACCCATGAGAAAAGTCGTGGTCGACACCGACACCGGTGTGGACGATGCCCTGGCCCTGATGCTGCTGGCCGCCGATCCCGAGGTCGAGATCGTGGCGGTGATCAGCGTGTTCGGCAATACCACCGGAGAGCGCGCGGCCGACAATGCCCGCTATGTCCTGGAGACCTGCGGGCGCCCGGATGTTCCGGTCTACCGCGGTGCTGATGCCCCGTTGAGGCAGGAGCTGCGCCTGAATCCGGGCATCCACGGCGAGGACGGCTTCGGCAACACCGGTCTGCGCCCGGCCAGCCCCGTCGCGGCGGAGCCCCGCGGAGTCCCCGTCCTGCTCGACCTGCTCGATGAGCACGAGGGAGAGCTCGACTACCTCGCACTCGGTCCGCAGACGAACCTCGCGACCGCTCTCGACGCGGAGCCCCGGCTGCTCGAACGGCTGCGCTCGACGACCATCGTCGGCACGCTCGGGCCGGCCCTCTACCACGACACGGCACCGTGGGAGGATCGCCGGTTCCGCGTCTCGCGCGACCCGAACGTCACCTTCGACATCGATGCCGCGCGCATCGTCGCCGCGCATGCGGGAGACGTCACCTGGTGCGGGCCGTACGTGACCCGCCAGGCCCTCGTCCCGGAGGACTTCTTCGTCGACATCGCATCGACGACCGGCTTCGCTCCGGCTCAGCTGATCACCGAGATCAGTCGGGACTACGCGGGGTTCTACTCGCGCTCCTATCCGCAGCCGGAAGGTCGACGCGTCATGGGCATCAACGACAGCATGGCGGTCGCGAGTCTGCTGCATCCCGAGCTCGTGACCGGCGCGGTCATGCGCCCGCTGGAGACCTTCCTCGATCCGGAGACGGGCGACCGCTACCTCGCAGGCGTGCATCCGGTGAAGAACGAGACGCGCCCTGTTCACCGCGTCGTGTTCGACATGGACTTCGACGGTGTGCTCGAGCGGATCGGCGAGGTGCTGCGGCGTCCGCTCCCGTGGCGCTGACGGTCTGAGAATGCGGCCTGCGCGGCGGCCTTCGCACGTCGAGCGTCGCCGCGCAGGGGCGGCCTACTCGTAGGTGCGCGCCCGCACCCAGGGCATCGGCAGCAGATCGCTCGCGTCGACCGACACGACTCGGCCCCCGCCTTCGTCGGCGAGGGTGCGGATGCCGGGGGCGATCGCCGGCACGACCTCTCGGCACACGCCGCAGGGGTTCACCACGACCGTGCTTCCGTCGGCGCGCAGTCCGACCGACACCATCACTTCGATGGTGTCCTCGCCTCCGATCCTGGCGTTGGCGAGGGCTGAGCTCTCGGCGCAGACGCTGACACGCGGAGTGCGCAGGCTGAGGCCGAGATAGACCCGTCCCGATGCGCCGCGGGCGGCGGCGGCGACGCGGTGGGCGTCAGCATCATGCGCGCGCAGGAGGAGTTCGGACGCGGCGTCGATGAGCCCTGCATCGGCATCGTTCAGGGGACTTCTCATCGGATTCCTCTTCCTTCGTCGGGGAGAATATTGCTATAGTATAGTCAGAATCGGATCGGCTTCCCGTGATGCGAGCACCCTGATGAACGACAGGACTCGGCCCATGACCAGGAGTTATCCGCACGCACAGGTCGATCGCCTCCGCTTCGGAGGCTGAGCAAGGGAGCTCCATGAGCACTGAAGAGATGGTGGCCACGAAGCCGCCGCAGTTGACGGGCAAGGCCAGCAAGACAGAGCGTCGGAACCTCCGCGCGCTGAGCTGGGGGCACGCACTCGAATGGTACGACTGGGCGATCTTCGGACTGCTGTCGGTCTACCTCGGCGCCGCGTTCTTCCCATCCGACAGTCCGCTCGCATCGACCCTGAACGCACTGGCGGTGTTCGCCGTCGGCTTCGTGGCACGTCCGCTCGGCGGTGTCGTGTTCGGGTTCGTCGCGGATCGCTTCGGACGCAGGAAGATCATGATCGGCGCGGTCGGTGCCGTCGCGCTCGGAAGCTTCATCATCGGAGTGTTGCCCGATTTCCAGACCATCGGACTGGCCGCTCCGATCATCGTCGTCCTCGCACGGCTCCTGCAGGGTCTCTCGGCCGGCGTCGAGGCGCCCCTCGGAACGGCATACGCTCTCGAGCTGGTGCCGAATCGTCCCGGCTATGTCGCCGGCTTCTTCGCGTTCTTCAACAACCTGGGCAATCTGCTGGCCCCGCTGTCGATCTTCTTCATCAGCCTCATCCTCGGGCCGACGGCGTTGGCCGCCTTCGGCTGGAGGATCCCGTTCCTCATCGGCGGAGTGTTCGGTCTGCTCGTGCTGTGGCTGCGTCGCACTCTGCCCGAGACGCTCGACACCGCCGCGATCCGCACTGTCGGAGCAATTCCGACCAAGGACAACTCGGTTTGGCGCGATGTCCGCAAGTACTGGTTGAGCGTGCTCGCCGCTGTGTTCATCGTCGGCGCGATCCAGGCGTACAACTACACCTGGATCGCCGGGCTCCCCAACCTCGCGAACGGCACGTTCGGCGAAGACCCCACCGCGGTGTTCGCCATCACGACGGGGATGGGCATCTTCCTGACTCTCGGTGCCCTGGTGCTGAGCCGAGTCCTCGACCGCTTCCCGATGTCGCGGTGGTTCGTCGTCGCGCGGCTGCTGGCCGTCCCGACGATCTTCCTCGCCCTGCTGTACTCGCAGCCGGGGATCGGGACGCTCGCCGGCGTGATGTTCGGCGGCGCCATCGTGCTGCTGCTCAACATGACGATCTTCGTCGTCGTCGCCAACTCGCTCCTGCCGCAGCACATCCGCGGGACCGCCCTCGGTCTCGGATACGGCCTCGGCGTGGCCATCTTCGGCGGCACCGCCTCGTACCTGCTGCTCTGGCTGCAGAGCCAGGGGATGCTGTGGGTGTTCCCGATCTACATCGCGTCCCTCTGCGCGATCAGCGTCGTGCTGTACATCGTCGCCAAGCGGCGCAACGGCCTCTTCGTGGGGAAGTGACCCGCTGATGGATGTCTGGCGTGAGATCGTCGGCTGGGCCGGGAGCGCCCTCCTGATCGTGTCGCTGCTCCAGCCGACGATCTTGCGCCTGCGGTGGGTGAACCTCGGTGCCTCCGCGCTGCTCATGGGCTACAACCTGCTGCTCGGCAGCGCACCCATGGTCGCCCTCAACATCACCTTGATCCTGATCAACTGCTGGTACCTGTTCCGGGCGGCACGTGCGGCCCGGATGGCTGGCGCCACCAGCGAGACGACTTCGGAAACCTCGGAACTCAGTGAAGCGTCCGACCGGCGAGTGCGCCGGTAGGACAGGAGAGAAAGCATGGCTATGGAACGACTGATCATCGACACCGACCCGGGAATCGACGACGCGGGTGCGCTGTTCTGGGCGCTCTCGTCCGATGCCTTCCAGATCGAGGCGCTGACCACGGTCTTCGGCAACGTGCGGGTCGAGACCGCCACGGCGAACGCGCGGAAGATCGCGCATCTGGCCGGGTGCCCCGACCTTCCGATCTGGCAGGGATCCGCTCGGCCGCTGGTCGGCGAGCCGCACTACGCAGAGCACATCCATCGCCCCGGTGGCGTGGGCTATTGGGAATACCCCGACCCTGCTCCGGACGCCGATGTGCCGACGGACGCTGTGCTGCGGATGATCGACACGGTCATGTCGTCTCCCGGCGAGGTCACCATCATGGCGCTCGCGCCGCTGACGAACGTCGCGCTGGCGATCAAGCTCGAGCCCGCGTTCGCCCGCTCGGTGCGCCGCATCATCTACATGGGTGGCGCGGCCCTCACCTGGGGCAACGTCACTCCCGTCGCGAGCGCGAACATCTACAACGACCCGGAGGCGGCGGAGATCGTCATCAAGTCCGGCGCTCCGCTCACGCAGGTGGGCCTGGACGTCTCGCGCAGCTTCGCTCTCTCGCCGGACCACGTCGCCGCACTCTGGAAGTCGCAATCGCCGATGGGCCGTGCGCTCTGCGAGATGATCGGGTACCCGGATCGCCACGACGACACCACCGAGATGCCGGAGTGGAAGACCGAGGGCATGCACCTCAATGACGTGCCGTGCGTCGCCTACGCCCTCAACCCCGACTGGTTCACGGTGCGTCGTCTGCGCGTCGACGTCGAGCTGCACGGAGAGCACACGCGCGGGCAGACGGTCGTGCAGATGATCGACCGGTGGAAGGGTGAACCGAACGTCGACGTGCTCTTCGACATCGACGGGACGGCGGTCGCCGACGCGCTCTGCGCATCTGTGACCTCGTTCAGCGCTGGGCGCTGACGAGGAGACGCCTCTCCGTCGCCGCGCCTCTGCCTAGAGCCGGTCGACGCCGGTGACCGTGACGACGGCCTCGCCGGCCTCATCGGATGCCGCGAGGTCGACCGTCGCCGAGATGCCCCAGTCGTGATCGCCGGCGGGATCGTCGAAGATCTGACGGGCCGTCCACTGCGCGGGGCCCTGCTCGAGGATCAGGAGCTTCGAGCTGCGGGCATCCGCGCCGGTGAGGATCTCGTCGTGGTCGGCGAAGTATCCGTCGAGCGCCGTGTTCCACGCGTCCGCGCCGAACTCGGGGTCGAGCTCGGCGAGGGCGTCGACGTCTTCCCGGGCCGCGAGCTGCACTCGGCGGAACAGCTCGTTGCGCACGAGGATCCGGAAGGCGCGCACATTGCTCGTGAGCCGCTTGGGCGCGGGCGGCACGATCGGCTCGTCCTTCCCCTGCGCGTCGAAGCGGCCGTTGTCGATACCCGCCCGCAACTCCTCCCACTCGTCGAGCAGGCTCGAGTCGACTTGCCGCACGAGCTCGCCGAGCCACTCGATGAGGTCGCGGAGGTCTTCGTCCTTCGCCTCTTCCGGGATGGTCTGCGAGGCGGCGCGGTAGGCGTCGGAGAGGTACCGGAGCACCACTCCCTCCGAGCGGGCGATCTTGTAGTAGGCGACATATTCCCCGAAAGACATGGCGCGCTCGTACATGTCGCGCACCACCGACTTCGGGTGCAGTTCGAAGTCGCGGATCCAGGGCTGGGCGGCGCTGAAGGTCTCGAAGGCCGCGGTGAGCAGTTCGTCGAGCGGCTTCGGATAGGTGATCTGCTCGAGCAGCTCCATCCGCTCGTCGTACTCGATGCCCTCGGACTTCATCGCGGCCACGGCCTCCCCGCGGGCGAGGAACTCCTGCTGGCTCAGCACCGCCCGCGGATCGTCGAGCGTCGACTCGACGATCGAGATCATGTCCAGCGCATACGAGCCGGTGCCGACGCCTTGGGCCGCTGAGGTCGTCGAAGCGCCTGGATCCGGGTCGAGCAGCTCGAACGCCGCGAGGGCGAACGGCGACAGCGGCTGGTTCAGCGCGAAGTTCGGCTGCAGGTCGACGGTGAGCCGGATCTCTCCGGCATCCGTCCGCTCCACGATCCCCGATTCGCGCAGCGTGCGGTAGATCCCGAGCGCGCGGATCGCCAGCTCGCGCTGCCGGGAGCGGGGCTCGTGGTTGTCGTATACCAACGCGCGCATATTCCCGAAGACGTCACCGCCGCGGGCGATGACGTTCAGCATCATGGCGCTCGTGATCTGCATGTGCGAGGTCAGCGTCTCGGGTGTCGCATCGATGAGCTTGCGGAAAGACGGCTCGCCCCACGACACGAAACCATCCGGCGCCTTCTTGCGCACGATCTTCCGCTTCTTCTTCGGATCGTCGCCGGCCTTCTTCACCGCGGCGGCGTTCTCGCTCTCATGCTCCGGCGCCTGCGCGACGACCGTGCCGGCGGTGTCGTAGCCCGCACGACCGGCACGACCCGCGATCTGGTGGAACTCGCGGGCGTTGAGCTGTCGCATCCGGGTGCCGTCGAACTTCGTCAAGGCCGTGAGCAGCACGGTGCGGATCGGCACGTTGATGCCGACGCCGAGCGTGTCGGTGCCGCAGATCACACGCAGCAGCCCGCGCTGCGCCAGCTGCTCGACGAGGCGCCGGTACTTCGGGAGCATCCCGGCATGGTGCACGCCGATCCCGGCGCGCAGGAACCGCGAGAGCGTCTTGCCGAACGCGGTGGTGAACCGGAACTCTCCGATGAGGTCGGCGATCTGGTCGCGCTGCTCGCGCGTCGCGACCTTCGTGCTCGACAGTGCCTGGGCGCGCTCCATCGCGGCCGCCTGCGAGAAGTGCACGACGTAGACGGGCGCCTGGCCCGTGTTCAGCAGGTCGTCGATCGTCTCGTGGATCGGCGTGGTCTCGTAGAAGAAGTGGAGCGGCACCGGACGCTCGACGCCGGTGACGGATGCCGTCTCACGGTGTGTGCGCCGGGTGAGGTCGGCGGCGAGGGTCGTCACATCGCCGAGCGTCGCCGACATCAGGATGAACTGTGCCTGCGGGAGCTCGAGCAGGGGCACCTGCCACGCCCACCCGCGCTCGGGATCGGCGTAGAAGTGGAACTCGTCCATCACGACCTGGCCGACGTTCATCTCGGTGCCCTGCCGCAGCGACAGGTTCGCGAGGATCTCGGCCGTGCAGCAGATGATCGGAGCATCCGCATTCACCGAAGAATCGCCCGTGATCATGCCGACGTTCTCGGCCCCGAACACGTCGACCAGGGCGAAGAACTTCTCGCTCACGAGGGCCTTGATCGGCGCCGTGTAGAAGCTGCGCCTGCCGGAGACGAGCGCCGCGAAATGCGCGGCCACGGCGACGAGCGACTTCCCGGTGCCGGTCGGCGTCGACAGGATGAGGTTGTTGCCCGAGACGATCTCGATGACCGCCTCGTCCTGCGCGGGGTACAGACGGATGCCGGTCGACTCGGCCCATTCGACGAACGCCAGGTAGACGGCATCCGGGTCGGAGCCGTCGGGGAGCGTGTCGAGGAGCATCCTTCGATCATCCCCTACCGCTGCGGGTCGGCGTGCCGCGGTCAACCGGGCAGCACGACGCCCGCCAGACGCTCGGGGTCGGCGAGCACCTGCAGGCCGATGATCCGCCCGTCCTCGATCTCGAACGCCATGAGCGACACGATGCGGTCGCCGAAGGATGCCGCGACCCCGGGCCGTCCGTCGATGAGCACCGGCGTGGAATGCGCGGCGAGACGGGCGGCGAGCACGGCCTGCGCCCCGATCTCGGCGGATCCGTGCAGCGTCTGCGTGCTCGTGCCGTAGTCGGCATGGAGTGTGGCCTCGTCGTGGAGCAGCCCGAGGAGCGCGGCCAGATCGCCCTCCTGCGCCGCGGTCAGCCACGCCTCGACCAGCGCGCGGCCGCGGCGGCGGTCGGCCCGATCGGGCACCGAGGCCTCGCGGAGCCGTCGTCGCGCCCGCGAGGCCAGCTGTCGTGCGGCATCGGGAGAGCGGTCGACGGCGTGTGCGACCTCGTCGAACGGCTGGCCGAACACGTCATGCAGCACGAAGGCGATCCGCTCCGCCGGTGTCAGCGCGTCCAGCACGACGAGCAGCGCCACGTTGACGCGGTCGGACCGGTCGACGAGGTCGGCAAGATCCGGTGCCGTGTCGACGGGCTCGTCGCGCCACGGCTCGATGTTCCACGACTGCTCTCGAGTCGACCGCGGAGCCCGGAGCAGGTCGAGACTGATCCGCGACACCACGGTGGTGCACCACGCGTCGAGGTTGTCGATCGCGTCGGCATCCGATCGGGCGAGGCGCAGCCAGGTCTCCTGCACGGCATCGTCGGCATCCGCGCTCGATCCCAGCATCCTGGTCGCGATCGCCCGCAGTCGTGGTCGAGCCGCTTCGAACCTCTCGGCCAGCTCTTCGTCGTTCATGTCACATCTCCTCGTCGCCGCTCGTCATGATCTCGACGGATGCGGCGGCCGAGATGTGACAGGCCGTCGCGACACACGGAAGGAAGACCATCATGAGCACTCCCATTCTCGTCACCGGAGGCACCGGGAACATCGGACGCCACACGGTTCCGCTGCTGCGCGCCGCGGGCAGCGAGGTGCGCATCCTCAGCAGGCACGCGGATGCCGACGCCGCCGGCATCCGCTCGTTCGAAGGAGACACCGTGAAGGGAACCGGCCTCGCCGAGGCGCTCGATGGCGTGCACACTGTGCTGCACCTCGCCGGCGGAGCGAAGGGCGACGACATCGCGGCACGGAACCTCGTCACCGCGGCCCGGCGCGCGGGCGTCCAGCACCTCGTCCTCATCTCGGTGGTCGGTGCGGATCGGATGCCGATCGGCTACTTCCGCATGAAGGCGGCCGCCGAACGCGCGTTCGCGGCGTCCGGCATCCCGTGGACCGTGCTGCGCGTCGCGCAGCTGCACGACTTCGCCCTGCCGATGGTGAAGGTGCTGTCGGGCATGCGTATCGCACCGCGCGGGCTGCGTTTCGAGACCGTCGGAGTGGATGCCGTCGCCGAACGCCTCGCAGAGCTGACGCTCGGTGCACCCGCCGGTCGTGTCGCGGATCTCGCCGGCCCCGAGGTGCAGGAGGTCGCGGATCTGGTGCGGGCGTTCGACGCGGCGCGCGGGCGGACCCGTCGGCTGATGCCTCTGCGCATTCCCGGTGCCGTCGGTCGCGCCTACCGCGCGGGTGACAACCTCGCCGACGAGACGGCGGTGCGCGCGGGGGCGACCTGGGTGGAGTTCTTGGGAGAGCGCACTGCTGTCAGCGCGTGAGAGCGCGGTCGCCCGGCCGGGGCCCCCTCAGCCCTTCGTCGCGGCCTGCAGGGCGATGCGGATCATGTCGCCGAAGGTCTGCTCGCGTTCCTGGGCCGTCGTCGCCTCGCCGGTGACGATGTGGTCGGAGACGGTGCAGATGCTCAGCGCCCGCCGGCCGTAGAACGCGGCGAGCGTGTACAGCCCGCTGGTCTCCATCTCCACGCCCAGCACGCCGTGCTGCACGAACGGCTCGTTGAGCTCGGGGCGGGTGCTGTAGAACTGGTCGCTCGACAGCAGCAGGCCCACGTGCACGGCGTATGCCGGGGGCTCGGACTCACTGGCCTCGACGGCTGCGCGCAGCAGCGAGAAGTCGGCGACCGGCGCGTAGTCGAGTCCGTGGAACCGCACCCGGTTGATGCCCGAGTCGGTGCAGGCCCCGTTCGCGATGATGATGTCGCGCACGGCGAGCTTCTCCGTCAGAGCCCCGCACGATCCGACGCGCACGATCGTCTCGACCCCGTACTCGTCGAACAGCTCGTTCGCGTAGATCGCCATCGACGGCTGACCCATGCCCGACCCCTGCACCGAGACGCGGTGTCCGTTCCAGGTGCCGGTGAAGCCCAGCATCCCGCGGGTCTGGCTGTACAGCTCGGCGTCGTCGAGGAAGGTCTCCGCGATCCACTTCGCGCGCAGCGGGTCGCCGGGGAACAGGACGATGGGGGCGATCTGACCGGGCTCTGCGGCGATGTGCGTGCTCATGCCCTCAGGCTATTCGCGCCGACCGGCCCCTTTCTATGCCGCCCGCCCCTTTGAGAACGTTCAGAAGGGGGTGGCTCGCACAGAAGGGGGTGGCTCGGCCGGCGAGCCAGGTCAGCCCTCGCGCCGCCGCACGATCTCGCCGATCCACAGCGGGGCGAAGGGCGAGGTGCAGCCCGGGGCCGTGGGGTAGTCGGCGAGCACTTGCAGCCGTTCGCCGATGTCGAGCGCCCGCGCTCGAAGCGCCGGGTGATAGATGCCGATGTTCGACAGGGTCTCGTTCATCGACCACTGCAGCCGCGACGGCGCGTCCTTCATGTCACGCTCGATCAGGTCGAGCAGGTGCGACAGGTCGAGGCCCTCGGGCTTCTTGATCACCCGCTCCGCCGTGAGCGACCAGGCTGCGGCGGCGACCGTCGCATCGGCGTCGTCGAACCACCGCAGCCGCATCTCCTCGGCGAGCGGCGTCTTCTTCGCGACGTAGTTCACGAACCAGTCGTTGACCTTCGGCGGCCGGGTTTCGCGGATCATCGCGTCGAGCTCGTCTGCGGTGAAATCGCGTGGCCGGCAGAGGAGCAGCGCGAGCAGCCGCGCGGGCGTCTCGCCGGTCGCCCAGAGCTCTCGTGCGAGCGGCTGATCGGCCTTGATCTTCTTCGCGACCGCCCGCAGGCGGCTGAGGTTCATGCCGTGGTCGTCGCCGCGCTTCTCGTTCGCGGCGCGCATCTTCGGGTCCTCGAGGGCGGCGAGATCGCCGAGCGCCTCGGCCAGCGTCGTGTCGGGCATGCCTCCAGGGTAGGCCTCCCGCTCCTCGCGCGAGCGGCCCCTTTCGGTGCGAACCGGCCTGCTGTGAACGCGCATAGAGGGCCGGTTCGCACACAAGGGGGTGGCTCGGCGCCGACCACCGGCGTCAGTCCTCGCCGAGCAGCCCGCCGTGGATGCGGCGCAGGTCTTCCAGGAGCGAGCCGATCAGGATCCAGTGCTGCGATGACGGCGGCCGCACGACGAGCGGCGCGGTCAGCGCGGGGATCGCCGAGGTCAGTGTCTCGGGTCCCGGCGCGACATCGGCGATCTGCACGGCCAGCCGCACGTCGTGCCCGGCGCGGCGCAGCTGTTCCGCGATCGCCGTCACCACGGGCTCGTCGCTGAGGGAGTCGTCGTAGTGGTCGAAGTAGGCGCGAGTCATGCCGATCGTCTGCGTGACGATCGGAGACAGCCTGTCGACCAGCATCCGCATCTCGCGCAGCTCGGCGCGGTGCGTGGAGCGGCGCGGATTCAGGGTGAGCGACTCCTCGCCGGCGGCGAGCGATGCCTCGGCGGCGTCCTTCATCGGACGCAGCAGCCGCACCTCGAGCATCAGCTCCTGGAGTCGCGCGGGCGTCTGCGGGGAGGGCAGGGCGTCGGCCAGGCGGTCGAGGCTCGCGGCGAGCTCCTTCCCGAGCATCCCGAGGTCGCGCCGGGCCGGGGCGACCAGCACGGGCGGCACGATGAGGGCGTTCACGACGATGCCGATCGCGACGCCGATCAGCGTCTCGACGATGCGGGCGAACGCGTATTCCGGGCTGGACGAGCCCAGCGCGAGCACGAGCATCGCTGAGATGGCGATCTGGTTCCCGGTGCCGGGAGAGGTACGCGCGAGCCAGGCGACGAGCATCGCCACGACGATCGCGAGCAGCACCACCCAGCTCGACGAGCCGAGCAGCAGGCCCAGGCCCACGGCGATCAGCACGCCCGCGATCACGCCGATGCTGCGCTCGAGGGCCTTCGACAGCGACTGGTTCACGCTCGGCTGCACCACCAGCAGAGCGGCGATCGCGGCGAAGACCGGCAGCTGGGTCGGGAAGACCCAGCCCGCGATGAGCCACGCTCCGATCGTCGCCGCCGCCGACTTGCCGACCTGCAGCAGCGGGGAGCGCTGCGAGGCGCGGATGGCGGCGGGGATGCGCATGTGCTCCACGGTAGTCGTGCGGATGCCACGGCCGGGGTCTTGCGCGACACCGGGAAGCGGGGATACTCTCTGCCTAACTAATAGTCGTTAGGCAACCATGACCCGAGCAACGATCCTCGCCGAAGCCCGCACGATCTTCGCGCGACAGGGCTACGCCGAGACGAGCCTGCGCGAGATCGCCGAGGCCGTCGGCATCAAGACGCCCTCCCTCTATGCGCACTTCTCCAGCAAGGAGGAGCTCTACGAGACGGTGTACGCCGAGGTGGCCGTCGAACACACGGCGTTCTTCGACGACCTGGCCCGCAGCAGCGGTGACCTCGAACCGCTCGCGCGTCTGCGCCACCTGCTCGGCGGCATCGAGGCCTACTACCGCGACCGCCCCGACCTGGCCGAGTTCAGCCTGCGCGCCGCCGTCACGGAGTACGGTCCCGCCGGACGGCAGCTGCGCGAGATCTTCCTCGACTCGGAGTCGAAGCTCGCCGCCGCCGTGCGCCAGACCTATGACGACGGCGTCGCCTCCGGAAGCTTCATCGACGGCGACGCCGACGGCTTCATCGCGCTGGTCTTCGTCGTGATGGACGGCCTCTTCCTTCAGCTCACGCACTACGCACCCGAAGTGTACGGCGAGCGCTTCGAGCAGGCCTGGCGTCACCTCGCCAGGATCCTCTCCCGCTGAAACCCGACCCGCCCTGCGGGGCCTCCGCACCCGGGAACCCGAATCCCGCGGACGGCCCCGCACGGCCACTCCCGAAAGAGCAGATGATGACCACCACCGACTACGAGCACGGCGTCGTGCCCCTGGACCAGCGCAAGAGCTGGCTGTCGATCGCGACCGTGTGGATCGCGATCGGCATCGACCTCTCCGGCGCCTTCCTGGGGGTCGCGCTCGCCTCGGGCATGGCGTTCTGGCCGGCGATCGCCGCGACCGTGCTCGGCTCGCTCCTGCTGGGCCTGCTCGCCATGGCCTGCGCCTACGTCGGCGCGTCCACCGGACTCAGCAGCGCCATGATCTCCCGCGCGGTCTTCGGCAAGATCGGCGGAGCGATCCTCGCCCTCGCCATCTCGGTGAGCCTCATCGGCTGGTTCGCCGTGCAGGCCGGGTTCTTCGGCGCGAACGCGCAGATCGCCTTCGCCGAGTTCACCGGCATCGACGTTCCTGTGCAGATCTTCACCGGCGTCGGCGCCGTCCTCATGGCGCTCACCGCCTTCTGGGGCTACCGCGCCATCAACCGCCTGAGCGCCCTGGCCGTGCCGCTGCTTCTGCTGCTCCTGCTGGTCGGCGTCATCGTCGCGTTCGCGGTGAACGGCCCCTCCGGGCTCGACGCGCCGGTCGAGCAGACGATCACCTTCGGCGGCGCCGTCTCGCTCGTGATGGGCATCTTCATCCTGGGCGTGGTGCTCGCGCCCGACATGGCCCGCTGGGCCCGCACGCCGAAGCAGGCGATGATCGCCGGTTTCGTCGGCTTCTTCTTCGGCAACTCGATCATCATCGTCGTCTCGATCCTGCTGGCGCGCATCATGGACGGCACCGAGCTCATGGCCATCTTCTTCGCCCTCGGCCTCGGCGGCGTCGCTGTGGTGGTGCTGATCCTCGCGCAGTGGACCACGAACACCACGAACCTGTACTCGGCCGGACTCTCGTTCGCCGCGATCAGCAAGCGACTCGACCGCCGCATGGTCACGGCCGTGCTCGGCGTCATCGGCATCGTCATCGGAGTGATCGGCGCCGCCGACTACTTCGTGCCGTTCATCCTCGTGATCGGCATCATCATCGCCCCGTACGGCGGGGTCTACCTCGCGGCGTTCTTCACCGGCCGACGGGGTCCGCGCTGGGCGCACGGAGCCGCGGTCCCCACGGCCGACGGGTGGTCGATCGCTGCCTGGGTGGTCGGCATCCTCGTGGCGGTGGCGACGACGAACCCCGCCGACGGTCCCGGCTTCGGCTGGTTCACGCTCACCACGATCTCGGCACTCGACGGTCTGATCGTCGGCTTCGTCGTGTACCTCGCGCTGGTGCCGCTGCGTCGCAGGGTGGAGCCGGATGCCGCGGCATCCGCTCCTGCCGCGAACGAAGCAGAGCCCGCACGCCTCGACGACGGGGTGAGCGCATGACCGGCGGGCATCTCACCGAAGCCGACATCGACGAGATCGCCCTCGGCGCCGCGGTGCTCGGCACCGGCGGCGGCGGCGACCCGCACGTCGGCTCGCTGATGGCGAAGCGCCTCATCCGCCTGCACGGACCGGTCGCGCTGCGCGACGTGGACGAGCTGACCGACGACGACTTCGTCATCCCGATCGGCGGCATCGGCGCTCCGTCCGTGAGTGTCGAGCGCATCCAGGCCGAGTCCGAGCTGCTCGCGGCACTCTCCGCCATCGAGCGCGCGGTCGGACGCCGCCCGACGGCCGTGATGCCCATCGAGGTCGGCGGCGGCAACTCGATGATCCCGATCGCGACAGCCGCGCTCGCGGGGCTCCCCGTGGTCGACGGCGACGCGATGGGCCGGGCGTTCCCCGAGGCGCAGATGGTGACCTTCCACCTCGCGGGCTACGGCCCCGGCGCCACCGTCATGGTCGACCACCACGGCAACGAGGTCGTCAGCCGGCCTGTCGACGGCGCCTGGTCGGAGCGCATCGCCCGCGCCGTGACCGTCGAGATGGGCGGTGGGGCGACGATGATCGACTACGCCTACGGCGGCGATGTCGTGCGCGAATGCGCGATCCCCGGCACCCTCACCCTGGCGAAGCGCATCGGCCGCATCCTGCGAGGTCGGGATGCCGCGGGCCGCGAGCTCCGCGACGACGAGCGCATCGACGCCCTGTGCGCCGACCTCGACGCGGTGCGCCTGTTCGAGGGCAAGGTCGCCGACCTGCAGCGCGCGGTCGACGGCGGCTTCACCCGCGGAGCAGCCGAGCTCGACGGCGTCGGGGTCGACCGGGGAAGCAGCTTCCGCCTCGACTTCCAGAACGAGATGCTGCTCGCGCGTCGTGACGGCGCGCTCGCCGCCGTCACCCCCGACCTCATCACGGTGCTCGACCTCGCCACCGGCATGCCGATCACGACCGAGGCGCTCCGCTACGGTGCGCGCGTGGCCGTGATCGCGATCCCCTGCCACGAGAAATGGCGCACGCCGATGGGACTGCTCACCGCGGGGCCCGCGCACTTCGGATACGACGTCGACTGGGTCCCCGTCGAAGACATCCCGCGCGCAAGAAACGCGCAGACCACCGAGGGGAGGGCCGCCTGATGGCCGGGTATCGGATCGGTATCGATGTCGGCGGAACCAACACGGATGCCGTGATCCTCGACGACCGCCTCGCCGTCGTGGCGTCGGTGAAACGGCCCACCACGCGCGACACCGGAGACGGAGTCGCCGATGCGATCGACGCCGTGCTCGCGGCATCCGGGGTGGACCCCGCTCTCGTGTCGCACGCGATGCTCGGCACCACGCACTGCACCAATGCCATCGTCGAGCGCCGCGGCCTGGGACGCGTCGGCATCCTGCGTCTCGGGGCTCCGGCGACGACGGCCGTGCCGCCGCTCGAGGGCTGGCCTGGCGACCTGCGGCGCGCGATCGGCGACCACGCGTACCTGGTGGCCGGCGGGTTCGAGGTCGACGGACGTCTGCTGGCCCCGATCGACGAGCAGTCCGTGCGCGACGCGTGCGCGCGCATGCGCGACGAGGTCGACGCGGTGGCAGTCGTGGGGGTGTTCTCGCCCATCGACGAGAGCCAGGAGGAGCGCGTCGCCGCGATCGTCGCGGAGGAGCTCGGCGTACCGGTGTCGCGGTCGGCGCGCATCGGCTCGCTCGGACTCCTGGAGCGCGAGAACGCGACCGTGCTCAACGCGGCGCTGATGCAGACGCTGACGCAGATGGCGGGCGGGTTCGTCGCCGCGCTGCGTGCGCGAGGGATCCCGGCGACCCCGTACTTCGGACAGAACGACGGCACGCTCATGCAGCTGGAGTACGCGCTGGAGTTCCCGGTGCTGACGATCGGCTGCGGTCCGACCAACTCCATCCGCGGGGCTGCGCACCTCTCCGGGGCGACCGACGCCCTCGTCGTCGACATCGGCGGCACCACGACCGACATCGGCGTGCTCGTCGACGGCTTCCCTCGGCAGTCCGCGCACGCCGTGGAGATCGGCGGCATCCGCACGAACTTCCGGATGCCCGACGTGCTCTCGGTCGGTCTCGGCGGCGGCACGATCATCCGTCCGGACGGCGATGGCGTCTCGGTCGGTCCCGACAGCGTCGGCTACCGCCTGCCGCAGGAGAGCATCGCGTTCGGCGGAGCGACCCTCACGGCCACCGACATCGCCCTCGCCATCGGGGGTGCGCAGATCGCCGGACTCACGGCGCCGGTCGTCGACCCCGAGCGCGGTGACGCGGCGTGGACCGCGATGCGCGCCCTCCTCGAGGACTCGATCGACCGGATGAAGCCGAACGCGGCGCCGGTCCCGGTGATCCTCGTCGGCGGCGGAGGCATCATCGCGCCGGGAGAGCTCGACGGCGTCTCGTCGCTGATCCGGCCGGATCACTTCGGTGCGGCCAACGCCGTCGGCGCAGCCCTCGGCGAGGTCGCGGGCCAGATCGAGAAGATCTACCGTGCCGACCCTTCCGATCGGCGCGCGTCCCGAGCGGATGCCGCCGCCGAAGCGACCGAGAGGGCCCGGCTCGCCGGCGCCGACCCCGAGACGATCGAGGTGGTGGCGGTCGAAGAGCTCCCCGTCGCTTACTCCGACGGCACGGCCGTGCTCATCCGCGCGAGAGCGGTGGGACGACTGGCGGCGTGATCCCTCACCGGCCCGGTGAGCGACTCCCGCGCTCGTCGCTGTCAACCCCATCGCTCTTCCTCGTCGATGCCTGCTGAATGGAAGGACACGAACGACGAGCAAAGAGGAGCATCACATGGTGCAGATCATCGAGACCATCGACGTCGACGTTCCCGTCAGCGTCGCGTACAACCAGTGGACCCAGTTCGAGAGCTTCCCGAAGTTCCTCGACGAGGTCGAGTCGATCACGCAGACCGGCGACACCCACACGCACTGGAAGGTCAAGGTCGGCGGCATCGAGCGCGAGTTCGACGCCGAGATCACCGAGCAGCACGCCGATGAGCGCGTCGCCTGGACGAGCACCGGCGGCGAGACCGAGCACGCGGGAGCGGTGACGTTCCACAAGCTCACCGAGACGTCCACGCGGGTGACGGTGCAGATCGACTGGGAGCCCGAGGGGCTTCTCGAGAAGCTCGGCTCCCTCGTCGGCGCCGGCTCGCACGCCGTCAAGAAGGACCTCAAGAACTTCAAGGAGTTCATCGAGGCCCAGGGCGCCGAGACCGGTGCCTGGCGAGGCGACGTCCCCGCCTGACCGCTTCGCAGGATCGAGGCCCGGATGCAGCTCACCGCTGCATCCGGGCCTCTTCCGTGCGCGCACCTAGGCATCGTCCTCCGAAAGATAGGGCATCCGCCCGATCCGGCCGGGGCACCTCAGAGCGGAGTGTAGGGATACAGCGAACCGCCGAGGAGAAATCATGTTCGAGCACCCCTATCTCAGCCACCAGATCACCACTTTCGAGCAGGAGCAGATCGAGCGCGCGGCCGAGCGGCGTCGCTTCCTGATCGAGCACGCCGACCAGATCGTGCCCCGGCGGGAAGGGGCCTTCCGCCGGATGCTGCGCCGGATGGCCGGCGGCCGCCGCGAGGTCACTCCGCCCGCGCGCTCCACCGCGTCGCGGACGGCCGACGGACGTGCGACAGCGGGATGCGACCGGGCGGCGGCGCCGGCGCAGTGACGGTCACGCGCGCGGGGTCTGCTCCGGACGCCGGGACCGACCCGGATGTCGGAGGGGAGTGGGACGATGGGGTCATGCCCCCGTCCGCTCCCAGCGCTGCGATGGTCGGCCGAGACGCCGAACTCGCCGAGGTGCGTCGACTGTTCGACGCCGTACGCGACGGCGTGCCCGCGGCCCTGCTGGTCGAGGGCGAGGCCGGCATCGGCAAGTCGCGGCTGCTGCGGGAGTTCGGCGGCGACATCGCGCAGCAGGCCGATGTGCACGTCGGCTGGTGCCTCGATCTCGGCGCCTCGCGCACCCCCTACGGCCCGCTGACCGGCATCCTCCGCTCGATCGTCGCGCGCATGGGCGTCGATCGCGTGCGCGAATCCGTCGGCGTCGGCGCCGAAGCGCTCAGCATGCTGCTGCCCGAACTCGCGTCCGCTCCGGCCGACCGAGACCGGACGAGCCCCGAACGGCTCCGTGACGCGATCGCGTCGCTCATCGAGGCGGCGTCCGAGGGCGCCCCGCAGGTGCTCGTCGTGGAAGACCTGCACTGGGCCGACGAGTCGACGCTGGCGATCCTGTCGTTCCTGCTGCGCGCACTCAGCCGAGGACGTGTGCTCCTGCTGATCACCTGCCGCACCGACGACGTGCGTCGGGGCGATGCGGTCAGCCGCTTCATCGGCGAGGCCACGCGTTCGCGTCTGCTCGAGCGGCTGACGCTCGCCCGGCTCGACCACGATGCCGTGCGCGAGCTGGCCGAGCAGATCACGGGTCAGCCGATCTCGGCGACGGCGCTCGAGCGCATGCAGGATCGCGCGGAGGGCGTGCCGTTCTTCATCGAAGAGATCGCCGGCTGCTCGAACGGCCCCCTGCCCGACAGTCTCCGCGACCTGCTCCTGGCGCGCTTCGACCGGCTCGGCGACGACGCGCGGCATGTCGTGCAGGTCGTCTCGGGGGCCGAGCGTCCGCTGTCGCATCCCCTCGTCGTGCAGCTCGCCGAGCTGCCCGAGCTGCGGCTCGAAGACGCCCTGCGCGAGGCCACGCGCACCGGCATCCTCGTGGTGGTCGACGAGGACTACCGCTTCCGGCACGCCCTGCTGCGCGAGGCCGTGCACGACGACCTCCTCCCCGGTGAGCGCGCGCGTCTCCACCGCGCCTACGCCGAGACTCTGGAGGCGCAGGCCGCGGACTCCGAGAGCGGCGATGACGCCGCGCTCGCGTATCACTGGCAGCTCGCGCAAGACGACCGCCGTGCCCTCATCTCCGCTGCGCGCGCCATGCGTCATGCAAAGGCCCGCTACGCGTTCGCGAGCGCCGCGCGCTTCGGCGAGCTGGTGCTGGAGCTGTGGCCGCAGGTGCCCGATGCCGCCGATGCCGCGGGCTCCGAGCGCCTCGAGCTGCTCCTCCTGCTCGGCTCGATCCTGCGGAACGCGGGCGACGGCGAACGGGCGCTGGCGGTGGCGAACCTCGCACTCGACGAGCTCGATCCCGCGACCGACGACCCGCGCGTGCACGCACGCCTGCTGCGCAACAAGGCCCTGTATCTCGTCAACCTCGGGCGCCTCGGCGCGATCCCGCTGCTGCAGGAGGCCCTCGACATCGCGGAGGCGCGTCTCGACGACGATGTGTTCCGCGCCGAGCTGCTCAACCATCTCGCGAGCCGCCGCATGATCTCCGGCGACCGCGTGGAGGCGATCCGTCTGGCCGACGAGGCCGAGCGTGCGGCCGCAGGGGCGGCCTCCACGGATCAGCTGTCGGTCGCGGCGAACGTGCGCGGGGGCTCCCTGGCGCACCTGGGCGAGGTCGAGGCGGGCGTGCGCGAGTACGAGCGCGCCCGCGAGCTGGCCGTCGGATCGAACGCCGAGATGCGCTACCGCGTGAACTACTCCGACCTGCTGACCCTGCTCGGCCGCTACCGCGAGGCGGTCGAGGTGGCCGAAGAAGGGCTGCGTCGGGCGCGCGAGCTCCGTGTCGAGCGCACCACCGGATCGATCATGGCGCAGAACATGATCGTGCCGCTGCTCGAGCTCGGCGAGATCGAGCGGGTGGAGGAGATGCTCGCCCGCGACTTCGTACAGGGCACCCTGCGCGTGTTCCGCATGTACATGAGCATGACCCGGGTGCGCGTGCTCGCCTGGCGCGGCCGACCTGCCGAGGCGGCCGAGCTGCTGAAGGAATGGCTGCCGGCGTTCCATGAGACGGGCGGTTCGGAGCGTCAGATCTGGTACGACCGTGTGATGATGACGGTCGCGGTGGCCGAGAGCGCGGGCGATCTCCGCGGTGCGCTCGACACGATCCTCGAGATGCTGCACGACGAACAGCCCGCGCTGCTGCATCAGCGCCGCCTGCTGCTGGAGGGGGCAGCCCTCATCGCCGAGCTGCGCGCCGAGGGCGCCGACGTCCAGGGGGCCGCCGATTCCGTGCGTGCCGCGTGGGTCGCTCAACCGGCGCAGCTGCAGGGCGACGCGTGGTCGACGATCCTCGATGCCCTCCTCGATCCGCGCCCGGATGCGGTCGATGAAGCACTGCACAGCGCCGACGGCGACGACGTGCCCGTCGCGTTCCGGGTCGTCCTGCGCCTCGAGAAGGCGCGGATGCTGGTGCACGACGGCGACCGCGCGGCGGCGTCGAACCTGCTCGCCGAGGCTGCCACGATCGCGGAGTCGCTCGGCCATGCGCGGCTGCAGGGGTCGGTCGCGCGGTTCGCGGCCGACGCGGGGCTTCGTCCCGCGACCGGATCTGCCTCCGATTCCCGCTCCGACGCCGACCCGCTGACGGCTCGTGAGCGGCAGGTGCTCGAGCTGATCGCCGAGGGGTTGAGCAACCGCCAGATCGGCGAGCGGCTGTTCATCAGCGTCAAGACGGTGAGCGTGCACGTGTCGGCGGTGCTGCGGAAGCTCGGAGTGAGCACGCGTACCGAAGCGGCCCTGATCCAGCAGAATCCGACGTTCTCTGCTGTACGTCAGCCAGCCGTGGTACCTTGAGCAAGCGCGCGTATCGGATGTTCCGATTCCGCGTAGGCCGTGCAAACGGCTAAGTCAAATAGAAAGTAGAAAACACATGGCCACTGGCACTGTGAAATGGTTCAACGCGGAAAAGGGCTTCGGCTTCATCGCTCCCGATGACGGCTCGGACGACCTTTTCGCCCACTACTCGGCTATCGCCGGCTCCGGTTTCAAGGAGCTCCGCGAGAACCAGAAGGTCGAATTCGACGCTGAGCGTGGCCCCAAGGGCATGCAGGCGGCGAACATCCGCGCTCTCTGAGCGCGCGCTGACTTCCTGAAACCGGTCGGATCCTCACGGATCCGGCCGGTTTTTCGTGTGCCCGGGGGTCGAACTTCTGCGGCCTTTCCCCTGTTCTGCGGCCTCTCCGGCCCCTCGAGGCCGCAGAAGTTCGCGATGGCCGCAGAAGGTGCGTGCGGCCATGAGGGGAGCAGCTCGATGTGAGGCATACCTAACCTTCTGTTAGATTAGGCGAGGCTTACCAAAGCCTGACGCGTTCTGCGTCGATGCCCCTCCCACCCGAACCCGAAGGGAACGCCCGTGCGCACCTCCCGTCTCCTCGCCTTCGGCGCGGCCGCCGTGCTCGCCGTAGGTCTCGCCGCCTGCTCGTCCAATGCCCCGGAATCGACCGCATCCGTCGGCGGCAATCCTGCCTCCGATGACGCGTTCCCCGTCACCATCGAGCACGTCTACGGCGAGACCACCATCGAGAAGAAGCCCGAGCGCGTCGCCACCGTCGCCTGGGCGAACCACGAGGTGCCGCTGGCCCTCGGCATCGTGCCGGTCGGCATGAGCAAGGCCGCGTGGGGCGACGACGACGACAACGGCGTGCTGCCGTGGGTCGAGGAGAAGCTCGAAGAGCTCGGCGCCGACACCCCGGTGCTCTTCGACGAGGCCGACGGGATCGACTACGAGGCCGTCGCCGACACGCAGCCCGATGTCATCCTCGCCTCGTACTCCGGCCTGACGCAGGAGGAGTACGACACCCTCTCCAAGATCGCTCCGGTCGTCGCCTACCCCGACGTGGCCTGGGGCACCTCGGTCGACGACATGATCGAGATGAACTCGAAGGCCCTCGGCCTCGAGGACGAGGGCGAGGCCCTGATCGAGGAGCTGCATGCCGATGCGGATGCCGCACTCGAGGCGAACAGCGTGCTCAAGGACAAGAAGGTGCTCTTCTCCTACATCGATCCGGCCGACCTCAGCCAGATCGGCTACTACACGGCGATCGACACGCGTCCCGGCTACATCCACGAGCTGGGTCTGCCGTTCCCGTCGATCGTCGAGGAGAACGCCGACAGCGACCAGTTCTACCTGACGGTCAGCTCCGAAGAGGCCGCGAAGTTCGACGACGTCGACCTCTTCATCACCTACGGCGACGAGTCCATCATCCCGCTCCTGCAGGCCGACCCGCTGCTGTCGAAGATCCCGGCCATCGCGGAGGGACGCATCGCGGTGCTGCCCGACGCCACCCCGATCGCGGCATCCGCCAACCCGTCCCCCCTGTCGATCCCGTGGGGCCTCACCGACTACCTCGCGATTCTGGCCGCGCCGCTCGCACAGTAGCCCCTCGATCCGCCTTCGCGGAATGAGTCTCCCGTGACGACAACTGCCACGATCGCCCCGGGCGCCGCAGATCTGCGGCGCCCGGTGGTGGTGCGCACTCTCTGGCTGCTGGTCGGGCTCGCCGTCATCGTCGTCCTCGGCATCCTGTCGCTCTCCTTCGGCGTCAGAGCAGTGACGGTCGACGACGTCTTCGCCGCGCTGGCCGGCCAGGACGACACCCTCTCGCAGGCCGCCATCATCAAGCGCATCCCGCGCACGGTCCTCGCGATCGTCGTCGGCGCCGCTCTCGCCCTCTCCGGCGCGACCATGCAGGCGGTCACCCGCAACCCGGTCGCCGATCCCGGCATCCTCGGCGTCTCGAACGGGGCATCGCTCGCCGTCGTGTTCGGACTCGCCTTCTTCGGTCTCACCGACCCCTATGGGCAGATGGCGCTGGCGATCTCCGGTGCCGCGTTGGCCGCCGCGTTCGTGTACAGCGTCGGATCCTTGGGCCGCGGCGGCGCCACCCCGCTGAAGCTCGCGCTCGCGGGCGCCGCGACCTCTGCCGCGTTCGCGTCGCTCATCAGCGCGATCATGCTCCCCCGTGTGGACCTGCTGCAGGCATTCCAGTCCTGGCAGGTCGGCGGTGTCGGCGGCGCCGAGTGGCCGCGCATCGCCTTCACCCTGCCGGTGCTCGCGGTCGGCGCCCTCATCTGCTTCGCGAGCTCACGCGGGATGAACTCGCTCGCGCTCGGCGACGACATGGCCGCCGGTCTCGGCGAGCACGTGTTCCGCACCCGTCTCGTGTCGGCGGTGGGTGCCGTGATCCTCGCCGGCGCCGCGACCGCGATCGCCGGACCGATCGGATTCGTCGGTCTCGTCGTACCGCACGCGTGCCGGATGCTGGTCGGCACCGACCACCGCTGGCTGCTGCCGTTCTCGGCTCTCGCGGGCGCGGCGCTGCTCGTCGCGAGTGATGTGATCGGCCGTGTGATCGCCCCGTCGTCCGAGGAGATCCAGGTCGGCATCATCACCGCGGTCATCGGCGCCCCCTTCTTCATCTGGATCGTCCGCCGGCAGAAGGTGAGGGAACTGTGAGCACCCTCCGCACCGCTCGCGGTCCCGCCGCCGACGCCATCCGCCCCGACGCGGCGGCGATCATCGCCGGCCGCCGAGCGCGGCACCGGAAACACGCACGCGCCTCGATCGTGCTCGGCATCCTCACCCTCGCCCTGTTCGCCGCGGCACTCATGGTCGGCAAGACGTTCTACGGCCCGGTCGACGTTAGCCAGGTGATCTTCGGCCAGACCGTGCCCGGGGCATCGTTCACCGTCGGCGACCTGCGGCTCCCGCGCGCGATCCTCGCCGTGCTCACCGGCATGGCGTTCGGCATCGCCGGGGTCAGCTTCCAGACACTGCTGCGCAACCCGTTGGCATCGCCCGACATCATCGGCATCTCGAACGGCGCCGGCGCCGCGGCCGTCGTCGGCATCGTGGTGCTCTCGCTGAACGGTCCGGTCGTGTCGATGTTCGCGCTGGTCGGCGCCCTCGTGACGGCCGCCGCCATCTACCTGCTCTCGATCAAGAACGGTTTCGCCGGCACGCGTCTGATCCTCATCGGGATCGGCGTCTCCGCCATGCTGCAGAGCGTGATCTCGTACCTGCTGTCTCGTGCCGCGAACTGGGACATCCAGACCGCGATGCAGTGGCTCACGGGCAGTCTCAACAATGCGTCATGGGAGCGGGTGCTGCCGATGGCGATCGCGGCGGCGGTGATCGTGCCCTGCATGCTCCTTCAGGGGCGGGCGCTCGGGGCCATGCAGCTCGGCGACGACTCCGCGGCCGGGCTCGGTGTGCGAGCGAACCTGACGCGGGTGCTCTTCATCCTCGGAGCGGTGACGTTGCTCGCCTTCGCGACCGCCGCGACGGGTCCCATCGCCTTCGTCGCGTTCATGGCCGGGCCGATCGCCGCCCGACTCACCGGGCCGGGTGCGAACCTGCTGCTGCCGAGCGCCTTCGTCGGCGCCGTGCTCGTGCTGGGCGGCGATCTGATCGCCCAGTTCGCACTCGGCACCCGCTACCCGGTGGGCGTCGTCACCGGCGTGCTCGGCGCTCCGTATCTCATCTACCTGCTCGTCCGCACCAACCGCTCCGGGGGTTCGCTATGACCGTCTCGCACACCTTGTCGGCCGAGGGGGTGACCCTCGCCTACGGCGACCGCACCATCATCGACGGCCTCGACCTCGCCATCGCACCGGGAAAGATCACCACGATCGTCGGAGCGAACGGATGCGGCAAGTCGACGCTGCTGCGTTCGCTCGCGCGCCTGCTGTCCCCGACCGCGGGGCAGATCGTGCTGGATGGCAAGTCCGTGCACGCGCGCCCCACGAAGGAGGTCGCCCGCATCCTCGGCCTGCTGCCGCAGTCGCCGGTCGCACCCGAGGGCATCGCCGTCGCCGACCTCGTCGGACGCGGCCGCCACCCGCATCAGCGGATGCTCTCGCGCTGGAGCGCGCACGACTATGACGTCGTCGCCGACGCCCTCGCCGCGACCGGCACGACAGACCTCGCCGACCGCAGCGTCGACGAGCTCTCCGGCGGGCAGCGTCAGCGCGTGTGGATCGCGATGGCCCTCGCCCAGGAGACCGACATCCTGCTCCTCGACGAGCCGACGACGTTCCTCGATGTCGCGCACCAGATCGAGGTGCTCGACCTGCTCACCGACCTGAGCGTGTCGCGCGGCACGACCATCGTGATGGTGCTGCACGACCTCAACATGGCCGCGCGCTACGCCGACGAGCTCGTCGCGATGAAGGAGGGTAAGGTGCACGCCACCGGCGCCCCGCAGGAGGTCGTCACCGCCGACCTCGTCGAAGAGGTCTTCGGCCTCGCCAACCAGATCACCACCGACCCGGTTTCCGGAAAGCCGATGGTCACACCTATCGGGAGGCACCATGTCCGCTGAGACGACCACCACCGAGCGCCCCACCTACATCCTCACCCGCGCCGAGGTGCGCGCGGTCGACCGCGTCTCCCCGTCGTTCGTGCGGATCACGTTCGGCGGCGACGACCTGTTCGAGTTCTGCACGCCCGGCGAGGTGTTCGACTCGCGCATCAAGCTCGTCTTCCCGCCGGCATCCGGCATCCTCCCTCCGATCGATCGGTCGTCCGACGACTGGTGGCAGTCGTTCCTCGCCGTGCCGGAGGAGCACCGCGGGTCGATGCGCACCTATTCCGTGCGCGACCTGCGCGTCGACGGCGCCGACACCGAGGTCGTCGTCGACTTCGTGCTGCACCTCGAGCCGGGGCTCACCGGTCCGGCGTCGTCCTGGGCGAGCAGGGCCGAGATCGGACAGGAGCTCTTCCTCGTCGGGCCGCGCCGCGGTGTGGACGTCGACGCGCACGGCGGCGCGGAGTTCGCCCCGGGCACAGCGACGTCGGTGGTGCTCGCCGGCGATGAGACGGCCGCCCCGGCCATCGCCCGCATCCTGGAGGACGCGCCGCGCGATCTGCGCGGCGTCGCTTTCATCGAGGTGCCGTCGCCGGCCGACATCCTGCGGATCGACGTGCCCGACGGCGTCGAGGTGCACTGGCTGCCCCGCGACGCCGGCGAGCTGCACGGCCTGTCGCTCATCCCCGCGGTGCTCGGATACCTGGGTGACGCCGATGCCGCCGAGGAGATCCGCCTCGCCGACATCGACAGCGAGGACCTTCTCTGGGAGACTCCGGACTACTCGGGCCTCGGTGAGGAGATCGCTGCGGCGGATGCTCCTGCGGAGCGGTACTTCTGGATCGCGGGGGAGAGCGGCGTCGTCACCACGCTCCGCCGTCACCTGGTGAAGGATCTCGGCATCGACCGGTCCCAGGTCGCCTTCATGGGCTACTGGCGTCGGGGCGTCGCGATGCGCGGCTGACGCACTTCCGCAAAAGAATATCGATATACCGCACACCGACCGCCTGTCGTCTGCCAGCATGATCCGGGGTTCGTCCTCGGAGGGGTAGTTCGCCATGCAGAGAAACAGGTTCATCAGGTCGATCGCGCTGGCGACGAGCGCGTTCCTGGTCACCGCCGGGATCCTCGGTGCGCAGTTCGTCAGCGCTCCGGCATCCGTCGCCGCCGAGCAGAACGACTACGTCTTCAACGACCCGTGGACGCTGCAGGCGGCGGGCTCCTCGACCACGCAGTACACCTCGCCGGCCTTCGTCGCGCAGGCGACGAGCCGGGCGACCAGCAGCATCCCGTCGTCCAGCGGTCCCGTGTCCGTCGCGGCGCAGTTCGCCCCGCTCGGCGCCCGGACTCCGGGCACCAACTTCCTCGCCGCCGGGACCGACCAGTCGAGCTACGGCGCCCAGGCCGGGATGCTCACGGGTGCCCCCACCCCGTCGGCGGTGCCGGCGCTCGGTGTGGTGACGACCGGCTCGGCGGGATGCGGAGGGCCCCTCGGCACGGCCGCCCATCAGAACTTCAACGGCGTCTGCGCCGTCGGCACCCTCACGGTCACCTTCTCGCGTCCCCTGACCGACGTCGTGCTCGACATCACGGGTCTCGGAGGCTGGTCGGTGCGCGGAGTCAACGCCTATCAGCGCGGCTCCTTCAACAGCACGATCTGGACCATCGCGACGCCCGGGGTCACTTTCGCACAGCCGTCGAGCGGCGCCACCAACCTCTCGGTGACCGACAAGGTGCTCCAGGTGCGCAACCGCAACACGCAGACGCGGTGCGATTCGACCGCGGTCGACCAGCCGGCCGGCGCGCGCACCCGGAGCCCGAACAAGGACTTCGCCGGGTGCGGGTCGGTGACCCTCTCGGGCACGTACACCTCCGTCACCTTCGACCTGTCCTCGATGGTGACGCCCTACAGCGCCTTCCCCGCCGCGACCTTCGGCACCGGCGCCGCCTACTTCGCGAACGACAACACCACCAATGCCGACGGCATCAACGGGCGCAACACCGTGATGACGGAGCCTGCGCTCCTCCCCGGCGGTCCGGGCGACGCCGACAACGTCGACCTGCAGCGCATCTCCTTCCGGCTGCCCGAGCGAGGATCCCTCGGCGACCGGGTCTGGAACGATGCGAACGGCAACGGCGTGCAGGATGCCGGTGAGGCCGGCGTGGGCGGCGTCACGGCGGCGCTGACGGATGCTGCCGGCACGGCCGTCACCGATGCCTCCGGCAATCCGATCACCACGGTGACCGCGGCCGACGGGTCGTACCTGTTCGCGGGCCTTCCGTTCGGGGACTACCGGGTGCGGTTCACGGGCCTTCCCGCTCGGTTCTCGTTCACCCGGCCGGACGTCGGCGCGGATGACGCCGATTCCGATGCCGACCCGGCGACCGGGCTCTCCGGCGTGGCGCGGATCGATACCTCAGCGCCCGCGAATCCGACGGTCGACGCCGGGATCGGGGAGTTCGGCTCGATCGGCGACACGGTGTGGCTCGACACCGATCGGGACGGCGTGCAGGATGCCGGCGAGCCCGGCGTCGGCGGTGTGACCGTCGTGCTGTACGGTCCCGGAGGTTCCGAGATCGCTCGGACGACGACTGATTCCCAGGGCAGGTACCTGTTCTCGGTCCTGCCGCTCGGAGCGTATTCCGTCGGCTTCGAGGGCTTCCCCACGGGGACGACGCTCACATCACGTCGCGCCGGAAATGACGACGCGGTCGATTCCGACGCCGATCCTGCGACCGGTCGGACCGGAACCCTCACGCTGACCTCGCAGAATCGGAATCTCACGAACGTCGACGCGGGTCTGCTGTCCCCTCTGGGGTCGATCGGCGACACGGTCTGGCGCGATGACGATCGCGACGGCGTGCAGGATGCCGGCGAGCCGGGCGTGCCGGGTGTGACCGTCATCCTGCGCAACGCGGCCGGTGACGAGACCGCGCGGACGACCACCGATGCGGCAGGAAGGTATCGATTCACCGACCTGCCGTTGGGCGATCACATCGTGGAATTCGCCGGCCTTCCGGCGGGGTTGACCTTCACTCCCCGGGCCGTGGGCGGCGATCGTGCCGTGGATTCGGATGCCGACCCCGCGACCGGCCGCACCGGCACGGTCACTCTCACCCCGGCCGTGCCGGATGTGACGGACGTCGATGCGGGGCTGGTGCCGCCGCTGGGCTCGATCGGCGACACGGTCTGGCGCGACGACGATCGCGACGGCGTGCAGGATTCCGGCGAGCCCGGGGTCGCGGGTGTGACCGTGATCCTGCGCGACAGCGCCGGCGGCGAGCTCGCGCGGAAGGCGACCGATCCCGACGGGAAGTACTCCTTCCCCGGCCTTCCCCTGGGCGACTACGCGGTGGAGTTCACCGACCTCCCGGCGGGTGCGACCCTCACCGCACGGGCCGCGGGCGGCGATCGTGCCGTGGATTCGGATGCCGATCCCGCCAGCGGTCGGACCGGCACGATCACGCTGACCCCGGCGGTGCCGGATGTGACGGATGTCGATGCGGGTCTGGTGCCGCCACTGGGCTCGATCGGCGACACGGTCTGGCGCGACGAGAATCGCGACGGCGCACAGGGCGCCGGAGAGCCCGGTGTTTCCGGCGTGACCGTCGTGCTGCGTGACGCCGACGGCGACGAGGTCGCTCGAATCACGACGGATGCCGCGGGGAACTATCTTTTCGACGATCTGCCGCTGGGCGCCTACACGGTGGGCTTCGAGGGGCTGCCGGACGGGCTGCTGTTCACGGGATCGAAGCTGAGCGGCGACCCGTCGACCGACTCCGACGCCGACCCGGCGACCGGACGGACCGGGACGATCACCCTCACGCCGGCGGTTCCCGATGTGACGGACGTCGATGCCGGCCTGGTGACGCCTCCGCCTGCCGGGTCGATCGGCGACACCGTCTGGCGCGACGAGAACAGGGACGGCGCCCAGGGCGTCGGAGAACCCGGCGTCGCGGGCGTGACCGTCGTGCTCCGTGACGCCGACGGCGCCGAGATCGAGCGCGCGAAGACGGATGCCGACGGCAGGTACCTCTTCGACGACCTCCCCCTGGCGGACTACACGGTCGGCTTCGAGGGCCTTCCGGCAGGACTCTCGTTCACGGGCCGCGGACTGAGCGGTGATCCGTCGACGGACTCGGATGCGGATCCGACGACGGGGCGGACGGCAACGATCACGCTGACCGTCGCCGTGCCGGACGTGACCGACGTGGATGCGGGTCTCGTGGCTCCGCCTCCCGCGGGTTCGCTCGGCGACCGGGTCTGGTCGGATGAGGATCGCGACGGCGTGCAGGACCCGGGCGAGCCGGGCGTGCCCGATGTGACGGTGGTGTTGCGCGATGGCGCCGGCGCCGAGCTCGAGCGCACGACGACCGACGCGGACGGGATCTACCGGTTCGTGGGTCTCCCGGTGGGCGGCTACACGGTCGGCTTCGAGGACCTCCCGAACGGGGCGGTGCTCACGACGCCGGGTGTCGGCGACGACCCCGCCCTCGATTCGGATGCCGACCCCGACACCGGACGCACCTCGTCGGTCTCGTTGACCGACGCCGAGCCCGGCCGGACGGACGTGGATGCGGGCGTGCTGCCTCTGCTCGGCTCTATCGGCAGCCGCGTCTGGGACGATCGCGACCGCGACGGTCGACAGGACCCCGAGGAGCCGGGTGTTCCCGGAGTGACCGTGGTCCTGTACGACGCGGACGGGAACACCGGTGGTCCCGGTGAGGAGATCGGGCGCGTGAGCACCGACCCGGCCGGCGCCTACCTGTTCTCGGACCTGCCGATGGGCGACTACGACCTCGCGTTCCTCTCACTCCCCGAGGGATTCGAGTTCACGGTGCTCGGCGTCGGCGGGTCCGAGGCGGACTCGAACGTCGATCCGGTCACCGGTCGGGCGCGGGTGACGCTGACGGCGGATGCTCCGGACCAGCTGAGCGTCGGTGCGGGCGTGCGGGGGAGCGCGGCCTCGCCCGGAGCACCCGGTGCCCCCGGAGACCCCGGTTCGCCCGGAGACCCCGCGTCGCGCGGTGTCGCCGGTGCCTCCGGAGCCCCCGGCGTCCTCTCCTCCACGGGACTCGACGGCTTCTCGAGCACCGCGCTCGCGGCCCTCGGTGCTCTGTCGCTCGTCGGCGGCGTGCTGCTGCTCCGCCGCCGTCGGGTCGACTGATATATTGCTGGAGTTTTTCATAACTGATATCAAAGGCCTATACCCGAAGCCGGACGGCACCCGAAGTCGCCCGGCATGAGAAGTCGATCAGCACCCGAACGCTGATCCACCCGAGATTGGCCGACGATGTCCCGCACTTCTCGCGCTCGCCCGCGCGCTCCGTTCCGTTCCCTCCTCGCGCTCGTGCTCGGCGCCGTGCTCGCCGCGGGCATCGCCCTGCCCGCCTTCGCGGAATCTCCCGAGTTCGGGCCCAGCACCCAGCAGGGCACGATCGGCTCCGACAAGAGCGCGGGCACGCTGCGCGAATGTCCGGCGAACAAGGTGCTCGTCGGAGTGCGCGTCGAGGATCGCACCAACGCGGCTCCCAGTGGCGCGTTCGGCATCATCGCCGACCTGGACATCCTCTGCGGAACCATCCGGGTCGATTCTCCGAGCACCATCACCGTCGTGAACGACGCGGCGTTCACCGACTACGCCGCGTATGACAACCGCGACGGTGCTCCGGATGCCGCCATCTGCCCGGCCAACACCGTCGTGACGAGGATGGGCGGACACTTCTTCCAGGGGCAGGGATTCCCGTGGGCCTCGGACATCCAGATCTCCTGCCAGCCGCTGCTGTTCGACGCCCAGGGCAGGATGCGCACCAACATCGCCGCCACCCCCACCGTTCTGCAGGCGGGCGACAACGAGAACCTCAACGCGCCCGCGGGTCTCGCCGGTCCGTTCTGCGGCACGAACAACACGCAGATCGTCCGCGGCTACCGCCCCCAGGCCGGCGGCGAGGGATACGACGGCATCAACGTCTCCTGCGCGAGCTTCGCCAGCGACTTCGGCGATGCTCCGGCCTCGTACCCCGACGCCGGCTTCGAGATCAACGGCGCCACCTTCCTCGGCGCGGCGGTCGACTCCGAAGGAGCCGAGCAGCCGTCGGCGAACGCCGGCGCCGACGGGGCAGACGATGACGGTGTCGTCTTCCCGACCATCATCGGCGGCTTCACCCCGACGGCCACCGTCTCGGTCACGGCGACGAACCACGCTCCCGTCGCTGCCGTGCTGACGGGCTGGATCGACTTCGACGGCAACGGGGTGTTCGAGACCTCCGAGCGCGTGACGGCGTCGATCGCCGCGGGATTCTCCGGCCCCGTGAACCTGGTCTTCCCCAACGTCGCCGCACAGACCGCGGCCGCCGGCGGAGCGACATTCGCCCGTTTCACGATCGCGACCAACGGCGTCGCGGGAGAGGTCGAAGACCATCGACTGGTGATCACGGCGCAGGCGCCCGCTCTGGCCATCGCGAAGTCGTCGACGACGGCCGCGGCGACGACCGTCGGTCAGCGGATCCCCTACACGTTCGCGGTATCGAACACGGGCAACGTCACCATGTCGAACGTCGCCGTCACCGACCCGCGCCTGGGTGCCGCACCCGTGTGCGCCGAGACGGTGCTCGCTCCGGGGGAGTCGACGCAGTGCACCGGGGTGCACACCGTGACGCAGTCCGACCTGGACGCGGGTCGCGTCGTCAACACCGCGACGGTGACCGGCACGCCGCCCGGCAGCACCACGAGGATTCCGCCCGTGACGTCGAACCAGGTCGTCATCCCCGCACGGCAGTCGCCGGCGATGACGGTCGTGAAGTCCTCCTCCACATCGGTCGCGACCGCGGCCGGCCAGCAGATCCCGTACGCGTTCACCGTGACGAACACCGGCAACGTGACGCTCTCCGGGGTGACGATCGCCGATGCGAACCTCGATGCCGCGGCCGTCTGCGCCGCGACGGTGCTCGCGCCGACGGCATCCACGCGGTGCACCGGTGTGCACACGGTCACGCAGGCCGAACTCGACGCCGGAGACGACATCGTCAACACCGCCACCGCGACCGGCACCCCGCCGGGCAGCACGACGCCGATCCCGCCCGTGACCTCCAACGAGGTGGTGATCCCGACGCCCCCCGCACCGGCGCTGTCCATCGTGAAGTCGTCGTCGGCCACGACGGCGACCGCCTCCGGCCAGCAGATCCCGTACACGTTCACCGTGACCAACACCGGGAACGTGACGGTGTCCGGCGTGGCGATCACGGACCCGAACCTGGATGCCGCCGCGACCTGCACGGCGGTCGTGCTCGCGCCTTCCGCATCGACCGCGTGCACGGGGGTGCACACCGTGACGCAGGACGAGATCGACGCCGGCGACGACATCGTCAACACGGCGACGGTCACCGGCACCCCGCCGGGCAGCTCCACGCCCATCCCGCCGGTGACGTCGAACGAGGTCGTGATCCCGGTGCAGCAGACGCCGGCGCTGACGATCGCGAAGTCGTCGTCGACGACGTCTGCGACCGCCTCGGGCCAGCAGATCCCCTATCTCCTCACGGTGACGAACACCGGCAACGTCACGCTCGCCGACATCGAGGTCGCCGATGCGCAGCTCGACGCCCCGGCGACGTGCGACGCCACCGAACTGAATCCGGGAGAGGCGACGCAGTGCACCGGGGTGCACACCGTGACCCAGGCCGAGCTCGATGCGGGCGACGACATCGTGAACACGGCGACGGTCACCGGCACCCCTCCGGGTAGCACCACGCCCATCCCGCCGACGCCGTCGAACCCCGTGACGATCCCGGTCGTGCCGTCTCCGGCGCTGACGATCGAGAAGTCGTCGCCCACCACGTCGGCGACGGAAGTGGGGCAGGCGATCCCGTACACGTTCACGGTGACCAACACCGGAAACGTGACGATCTCGAACGTGGTGATCGACGATGCTCAGCTCGACGATCCCGCCACGTGCGACGCCGACGAGCTCGCTCCGGGAGAGACGACGGAGTGCACGGGCTCGCACGCCGTGACGCAGGCGGAGCTCGATGCAGGAGGCGACATCGTCAACACCGCGACCGTCACGGGCACGCCGCCGGACAGCAGCGATCCGATCCCGCCCGTGCCGTCGAACCCGGTCGTGATCCCGACCGAGCAGACGCCGGCCCTGACGCTCGAGAAGACGGCATCCGACGACGCGGTCCGCGCGGGGGCGACCATCGCGTACACGTTCGTGGTCACGAACACGGGCAACGTGACCATCAGCGACGTGGTCGTCTCGGATCGTCTGCCCGGTCTGAGCGCGCTGGAGTGCGACACGGCCGAGCCCGTCGCACTCGCGTCGGGGGAGGCCCTCACCTGCACGGCCGCCTACATCGCGACGGCGGCGGACGCGGCTGCCGGTGTCGTGCGGAATTCGGCGACCGTGAAGGGCACCGATCCATCCGGCGACCCGGTGACGGCGGGGGACACTGTGGATGTGTCGATCGCCGTGCCTCCGGCCGGCGGATCCGGTCAGCTGCCCGGCACGGGTGGAGAAATCCCGCTGGCGCTCCTGACGATCGCACTGCTCCTGATGGTCGCCGGCGGAGTCATCGCCGCGAGGCGGCGCGCGATCCGCTGACAGCCGCGATCCTGACGTCGATCGTCAGGCCCTGAACCCCCCGGCATCCGTCCCCCCACCACGATGCGGATGCCGGGGCCAGGGACTGCTACTTCGCGAGGAAGTCCTTCAGGGCGGCGTTGACCTCGTCGGCGTGGGTCCAGAGCAGGCCGTGCGGGGCGCCCTCGACCTCGATGTAGTCGGCATCCGGCACCGCCTGGTGGAAACGGCGTGCCGTCGCGTCGATCGGGAGGATGTTGTCCTTCGTGCCGTGCAGGATCAGCGTGGGCTTGGCAGCCGCGCGGACGGCTTCGACGTCTGCGCGGAAGTCCTCGATCCAGGAGGAGACGACGGCGTACGCGGCGACGGGAGCGCTGCCGATCGCGACGTTCCAGCTGCCGGTGACGGCCTGCTCGCTGATGCGCGACCCGAGGTTCTCGTCGAGGTTGTAGAAGTTCTTGTAGAAGTCGGTGAACCACGCGAAGCGGTCGCCCTTGGCGGCTGCCTCGATGCCGTCGAAGACCTCCTGCGGAACGCCCTCGGGGTTGTCGTCGCGCTGCACGAGGAAGGGCTCGAGCGAGGCGAGGAAGGCGAGCTTGGCGACGCGTTCATGGCCGTACTTCGCGACATAGCGGGCGAGCTCGCCGGTGCCCATCGAGAAGCCGACGAGCACGACGTCGCGCAGGTCGAGGGTCTCCAGCACCGTGTTCAGGTCGGCGGCGAAGGTGTCGTAGTCGTAGCCGGCGTTCACCTTCGACGACTGACCGAAGCCGCGGCGGTCGTAGGTGATGACGCGGTAGCCCTGCGCGAGGAGCTCGCGGGTCTGGCGCTCCCAGCTGTGGCCGTCGAGCGGATAGCCGTGGATCAGGACGACGGGCTGGCCGGCTCCCTGGTCTTCGTAGTACAGCTCGATCGGGGCGCTGTTCTCGTTTCCGACGGTGATGTAACCCATGATCTGATCCTTCCGATTCCGGTGAGAACGGTCGTTCTCGCTCGATAGGTCCAACATAGAGAACGTGCGTTCTCATGTCAAGTACACTGAGATCATGAACGAGGAAACGGTGCGTGAACAGATCCTTGCGGCGGCCGATGAGCTGTACTATCGCAAGGGCTACGCGGCCGTCGGCATGGACGAGCTGCGTGCCGCGGCCGGCGTGTCGCTGCGTCGCCTCTACTCGCTGTTCCCCGCCAAGAATGACATCGTCGCCGCCGTCCTCGCACGCAAGCACGCCGAGTGGGAGGCCGGCCTGACGGCCGCGGTGACGGATGCCGGTGGCGACCCGCGCACACGCCTGCTCGCCGTCTACGGCTACCTCGAGGACTGGTTCTGCACCGACGACTTCCGCGGCTGCGCGTTCATCAACGCGTTCGGGGAGCTGGGCGGCACCAACCCCGAGGTCGCCGAGATCGTGCGCACGCACAAGGCGTCGTTCCAGGAGTACATGGCCGGACTGGTCGCGGGCACCGGGGCCTCTCCGCTGCTCGCGGCGCAGCTGTCGATCCTCGCCGAAGGCGCCCAGAGCACGGCGGCGATCTCGGCCGACCCGCAGGTCGCGGTGCAGGCGCGCCGTGCCGCCGAGGTGCTGATCGACGCCGCCGTCGCCTGACCGGCGGGTGCATCTGTCGGGGGGTCGGACGGGTGTCGGACCGAACCACGGCGTGTCGCCCTGCATCCGTCCCCTCGCCCGACATCCGTACCTGCCACAAGCTCGCGAACCAGGTATATGTCTTACTTGGTTAGCGATTCGATGCTAGAGTCCCAGCCATGGAATCCCGGACACAGGACATCCTCCGCCAGACCGTGATCATCGCCGCGGCGACGTTCATGCTGATCGCCGCGGCCGTCGGCTCGGGTGCCTTCGGCGGCACATCGGTGGACGAGCTGCAGGACGGCGCGCTCTCGGCGCAGGGTTCGTACCTCGCCCCCGCCGGACCCGCGTTCTCCATCTGGTCGCTGATCTACCTCGGACTGATCGCGTACACGGTGTGGCAGGCGTTGCCGGCGCAGCGTGCGGACGAGCGCCAGCGTGCGGTGGGCGGCTGGGTCGCGGCGACGATGGTGCTGAACGGTCTCTGGCTCGTCACCGCGCAGTTCCTGACACTCGTGCTCACCTGGATCGTGATCGCGGTGCTGCTCGCGGCGATCGCCCGCGTGATCGTGATCCTCAACCGCTTCCCCGCGAAGAACCTCGCCGACCGGATCGTCACCGACGGCGCGAACGGCCTGCACTTCGGCTGGGTCACCATCGCGACCGTCGCCAACATCACGGCGTGGCTCACGCAGACGGTGCCCGCGAGCTGGGGCGATCAGGCCGAGGTCTGGGCCGTGGCCGTGCTCGTGGTGGTGCTCGTGGTCGGTGCGGCATCCGCCTGGTTCACCGGACGCATCGCCCCCGCGCTCGCCACGGCATGGGGTCTCTCCTGGCTCGCCGTCGGACGACTGACGGGTGAGCCGGAGAGCACGTCGACGGCGATCACGGCGATCATCGTCGCGGTGCTGCTCGTCATCGCCGGCGTCGTGGCCGTGTTCCGTCGCCGCCGGGCTCAGAGCACCAGCCGGTAGCCCATGCCGGACTCGGTGAGCAGGTGCGCGGGCGCGCTCGGCTCCTTCTCGAGTTTCTTGCGCAGCTGCGACATGTAGAGCCGCAGGTAGCCCGAGTCCGACACCTGCTCGCTGCCCCAGATCTCCTTCAGCAGGTCCTGACGGGTGACGAGGGCGCCCGGATGCCGGGACAGGTGCTCCAGCATCCGCCATTCCGTCGGAGTCAGGTGCACACGGGATCCGCCGCGTGTGACGGTCTTGGTCGACAGGTCGACGACCACGTCGGCGAACGACACCACCGACTCGCCGCCCGCGGGCATCGACCGGCGGGACAGCGCCCGCAGCCGGGCCAGCAGCTCGTCCACCTGGAACGGCTTCGTCACGAAGTCGTCGGCGCCGGCATCCAGGGCTTCCACCTTGTCGGCGGAGCCCGTGCGGCCCGACACCACGATGATCGGCACGTTCGTCCAGCCGCGCAGCGCCTGGATCACCTCGATGCCGTCGAGCCGCGGCATCCCCAGGTCGAGCATGATGATGTCGGGGTGGGTCTGCGCGGCGGCGGCGATCGCGGCGGCGCCGTCCGGAGCGACGACGACCTCGTAGCCGTGGGCCGCCAACGTGATCCGCAGGGCCCGCACCATCTGCGGGTCGTCATCGGCGATGAGCAGCTTCACTGTGCCTCCGGCTCAGGGGATCCTGCGGCGAGCGGCAGGGAGATGACCATGGTGAGGCCGCCGCCAGGCGTGTCCTCGGGTGTCAGGGTACCGCCCATGCCCTCGGCGAATCCGCGCGACAGGGCGAGTCCGAGACCGAGCCCCGTCGTGTTGTCGGTATCGCCGAAGCGCTGGAACGGCTGGAAGATGCTGTCGCGGCGTTCGGGCGCGACCCCCGCGCCGCGGTCGATGATGCGGATCTCGGCGCGGTCGCCGAGGGTGCTCGTCGACACGCGTACGCGCGTGCCCGAGGGGGCGTGCCGGTGCGCGTTCGCGAGCACGTTCACGATGACCCGCTGCAGCAGCACCGGGTCGGCCTGCAGCACCGGAAGGGCCGGATCGAGAGACAGCTCCACATCGGCGGGGCCGAGGCCGAGCTCGTCGACAGCGGCGAGGATCGGGGCCGTCGCCTCGACCCTGGTCGCCGAGACCGCGAGCACGCCGGCCTGCACGCGGCTCACGTCGAGCAGATCGGTCACGAGCGCCGACAGCGTGGCGAGGCTCTCGTCGGCCGTGGCGAGCAGTTCGGCGCGATCGTCGTCGGAGAGTTCGTGCGCACCGCGCAGTCCGCCGATCGCGGCGACGGCCGAGGCGAGCGGGCGGCGGATGTCGTGGCTGACGGCCGAGAGCAGGGCGCTGCGCACCTGGTCGGTCTCGGCGAGCGCCTCGGCTTCGAGGGCGGTCGCCCGCAGGTCGGTGTGCTCCATCGCGGCCGACAGCTGCGCCACGATCGCGTCGAGCAGCCGGCGCTCCGGGCCGGCGAGCGGATCGCCGTTGAGCTCGAGCGAGGCGCGGGCGGCGCCTTTCGCGCCGATGCCCACGGGCACGGTCGTCGCACGGCCGTCGGCCACGGGCTCGCCGTCGCTCGCCAGCACCTCGCCGTCGGGGGAGAGCAGGCGTACCCCGCTGAGCCCGAAGGCCTCGCGGGTGCGGCTGACGAGGGCCAGCACGGCGTTGTCGCCGCGCAGCACGTTGCCCGCGACCGCGGCGAGCAACTCGGCCTCGGCCGCGGCACGCTGCGCCGTGCGTGCGCGTCGCGCGGCCTGGTCGACGATGATGCTCACCAGGATGGCGATCACGACGTACAGCGCCAGAGCGAGCACATGGAGGGGGTGGGCGATCGTGATCGTGAACTGCGGGGCGACGAAGAGGAAGTCGAGCGTGATGCCCGACAGCACGGCCGCGAACACGGCAGGGCGGATGCCGCCGATGAGCGCGACCACCACGACGAGCAGCTGATACGCGAGCACCTCGGCCGTGATCGACTCGGGGCTGCGGAACGCGAACATCACCCAGGAGAGCAGCGGACCGAACACGAGGGCGACCGCGAACCCGAGCAGCTGTCGCCGCCAGCCGAGCGCCCCGCCGGTCATGCGTGGCAGCGCCAGTCGTCCGCCGGCTGCAGCGTGCGTGACGATGTGCACGTCGATGTCGCCGGATCGTCGGATCACCTCGGCGCCGATGCCGGGGCCGGTCAGGGCGGCGGTGAGGCGGCTGCGTCGGCTGACGCCGATGACGAGCTGCGTGGCGTCGGCGCCCTGGGCGAACTCGACGAGGGTCTCGGGGATGTCGTCGCCGACGACCTGGTGGTAGCTGCCGCCGAGCGATTCGACCAGCGTGCGCTGCGCGGCGAGGGCGCCGGGGGTCTCATCCCGCAGGCCGTCCTGGGCCGACACGTGCAGGGCGAGGAGCTCTCCTCCGGCCGAGCGGGCGGCGATGCGGGCGCCGCGGCGCAGCAGGGTCTCGCCCTCGGGTCCGCCGGTCAGCGCGACGACGACACGCTCGCGCGCCTGCCAGGTGCCCTCGATGCCCTGCTCGGCGCGGTAGGAGCGAAGCGCGCTGTCGACCTCATCGGCGAGCCAGAGGAGCGCGAGCTCGCGGAGGGCGGTGAGGTTTCCGAGGCGGAAGTAGTTCGAGAGTGCGGCGTCGATCCGCTCGGCCGGGTAGACGAGGCCGGCGGAGAGCCGATCCCGCAGCGACTGCGGGGCGAGGTCGACGACCTCGACCTCGTCGGCGGCGCGGACCACGGCATCCGGGATGGTCTCCTGCTGGGCGACGCCGGTGATCTTCTCGACCACGGCGTTGAGCGACTCGATGTGCTGCACGTTCACGGTCGTGATCACGTCGATGCCCGCCGCGAGCAGCTCATCGACGTCCTGCCAGCGCTTCGGATGCTGCGAGCCGGGGGAGTTCGTGTGCGCGAGCTCGTCGACCAGGGCGATCTCGGGCGAGCGGGCGAGCACCGCGTCGAGGTCGAGCTCGGTCAGCGCGACGCCCCGGTGCTGGTCGATCCGGCGCGGGATCTCTTCGAGGCCGACCGTCTGGGCGAGCGTCGCGGCCCGGTCGTGGGTCTCGACGATGGCGATGACGACGTCGTGCCCCTCCTCCTGCAGGCGCCGGCCCTCGGCCAGCATCTCGAACGTCTTCCCGACGCCGGGTGCGGCGCCCAGGAGGACGCGGAGACGCCCGCGTCGCGCGTGCGCTCCGCTCATGCACCCTCCCCGTCATCGAGCGCGAGATTGAGTTCGGCGACATTGATGCGCTCCTCGCCGAGGAATCCCAGATCCCGCCCTTGAATCCTAGACTCCACGATCGCGCGCAGGTCCTGCTCGCTCATGCCGCGGGCCTCGGCCACGCGGGGCACCTGCAGCAGGGCGTACGCGACGCTGATGTGGGGGTCGAGACCCGAACCGGATGCCGTGACCGCATCGGCCGGGACATCGGCGGGCGAGACGCCCTCGCGCTCGGCGATCGCGGTCTTCCGCTCCTCGATCGCCGCGACGAGGTCGGCGTTCTCCGGTCCGAGGTTGCTGCCGCTCGACGCGGTGCCGTCGTAGCCGTCGCCGGCCGCCGAGGGGCGGGACTGGAAGTACTCGGGGAGAGCCTCGCCGTCGGCATCCGTGAAGGACTGGCCGATCAGCGCGCTGCCCTTGTCGTCGGGAAGCAGGGAGCCGTTGGCCTGCGCCGGAAGCAGCAGCTGCCCGATGCCGGTGACGAGCAGGGTGTAGGCGACACCCAGCACGAGGGTGAGGACGAGCATCGCGCGGACGGCGACGCCCGTCGTGCGGATGGCGGTGCGGGTGGAGGACATGGGAGGCCTTTCGAAACTGTCAGAATCCGGGGATGAGGCTCACGACGAGGTCGATGAGCTTGATGCCGATGAACGGGGCGATCACGCCGCCGAGGCCGTAGATCAGCAGGTTGCGCTGCAGGATCTGCGAGGCGCTCGCCGGGCGGTACGTCACTCCGCGGAGGGCGAGCGGGATCAGGAAGACGATCACGATCGCGTTGAAGATGATCGCGCTGGTGACGGCGGATGCCGGGGAGTGCAGCTGCATCACGTTCAGCACCGCGAGGCCGGGGAAGACCCCCATGAACATGGCGGGGATGATGGCGAAGTACTTCGCGACGTCGTTCGCGAGCGAGAACGTCGTGAGGGCTCCGCGGGTGATCAGCAGCTGCTTGCCGATGCGCACGATGTCGATCAGCTTGGTCGGATCCGAGTCGAGGTCGACCATGTTGCCGGCCTCCTTCGCGGCCGAGGTGCCGGTGTTCATCGCGACGCCGACGTCGGCCTGCGCGAGAGCCGGGGCGTCGTTCGTGCCGTCACCGGTCATGGCGACGAGGCGGCCGCCCTCCTGCTCGCGGCGGATCAGCTCGAGCTTCTGCTCGGGCGTCGCCTCGGCGAGGAAGTCGTCGACGCCGGCCTCGGCGGCGATGGCCTTCGCGGTGAGCGGGTTGTCGCCCGTGATCATGACGGTGCGGATGCCCATGCTGCGCAGCTCGTCGAACCGTTCGCGGAGGCCGTCCTTGACGATGTCCTTGAGATGCACGACCCCGAGGATGCGTTCGCCGGACGAAGCCACGGGGGACACCTGTCGGGAATTTTCCCGGATGTCGGGCGAAATGGCCGAATCCGTCCCGGCATCCGTCCCTTCTCCCGACACCTGTCCCGCAGCCGCGGCACGCTTCACCGCGACGACGAGGGGGGTGCCGCCGCTGGAGGCGACGGCATCCGTGAGAGACGTGAGCTCCGTGTCGTCGCCGTCGAGGCCCAGCCACGCCTGCACGGCGGAGCCGGCGCCCTTGCGGATCTGCGTGCCGTCGGCGAGGTCCAGCCCGCTCATGCGGGTCTGGGCGGTGAACGGCACGATGACGGCATCCGTCGGCTGTTCGACCCGGATGCCGCGGCTCGCGGCCAGCTCGACGATCGAGGCGCCCTCGGGCGTCGGGTCGGCGAGCGACGACAGGGCGGCGATGCGCAGCAGCTCGGCATCGCCGACGCCGCGCAGCGGCAGCATCTCGTGGGCGCGGCGGTTGCCGTAGGTGATGGTGCCTGTCTTGTCGAGCAGCAGTGTCGTGACGTCTCCGGCGGCCTCGACCGCACGTCCCGACATCGCCAGCACGTTGCGCTGCACGAGACGGTCCATGCCCGCGATGCCGATGGCCGAGAGCAGCGCGCCGATGGTCGTGGGGATGAGGCAGACGAGCAGCGCGATCAGCACCGGGATGCTGACCGGCGACGCGGCGTACGACGCGATCGGATTGAGGGCCAGCACGACCACGACGAACACGATCGACAGGCTGGCGAGCAGGATGTTCAGTGCGATCTCGTTCGGCGTGCGCTGGCGGCTCGCGCCCTCGACGAGAGCGATCATCCGGTCGACGAAGGTCTCGCCCGGCTTCGAGGTGATGCGCACCACGATGCGGTCCGAGAGCACGCGGGTGCCACCGGTGACGGCGCTGCGGTCGCCGCCGGACTCGCGGATGACCGGGGCGCTCTCGCCGGTGATCGCCGACTCGTCGACGGTCGCGATGCCCGCGATGATGTCGCCGTCGCCGGGGATGAGCTCGCCCGCCTCGACGATCACGACGTCGTCCCGCTGGAGGTCGGCCGACGAGACCTCGACGGTGTCGGCGCCCTCGGCGAGCGGGTCGTTCGCCAGGTCGTGACTGATGACCCGCCGTGCCATGGTGCTTGTTCGAGTCTTCCGCAGGGTGGCGGCCTGCGCCTTGCCGCGGCCCTCGGCGACCGACTCGGCGACGTTCGCGAACAGGACGGTGAGCCACAGCCACACGGCGATGCCCCAGGTGAAGGGGGCGGGTACGGGCGTCCCGCCGGAGTCCGCCGGACCGCCGACGAACGGCTCGGCGATCGCCAGCACCGTGGTGAAGGCCGCGCCGACCCAGACGAGCAGCATGACGGGGTTGCGCACGAGCGAAGTCGGGTTGAGCTTGCGCAGGGCTCCGGGGAGCGCCTGGACGAGCTGCGACCAGCCGAACGCGCGGGCGGGTGCGACGGGCGCGGAGGCGGATGCCGCAGCATCCTGCCGTTCGGGATCAGTGGCGGTGAGTGTCATGTCAGACGAGTCCTTCAGCGAGGGGTCCCAGTGCGAGCACGGGGAAGTAGGTGAGTGCGGTGACGATGACCGTCACCGAGAGGAGCAGGCCGACGAACTGCGGCCGGTGGGTGGGCAGGGTGCCGGAGGTGGCGGGGATCCGCTCCTGTGCGGCGAACGAGCCCGCGAGTGCGAGCACGAGCACGATCGGCAGGAAGCGGCCGAGCAGCATCGCGACGCCCAGGGCCGTGTTGAACCAGGGGGTGTTGGCGGTGAGTCCGGCGAATGCGGAGCCGTTGTTGTTCGCGGCCGAGGTGAACGCGTAGAGCACCTCGCTCATGCCGTGCACGCCCGGGTTCAGGATGCTGGTCGACTCGACGTCCTCGCGGATGCCGGGGATCGCGAAGCTCAGCGCGGTGCCGACCAGCACGAGGGTCGGCGTCACGAGGATGTAGAGGCTCGCGAGTTTGATCTCCCGCGGGCCGATCCGCTTGCCGAGGTACTCGGGCGTGCGGCCGACGAGCAGTCCGCCGACGAACACCGCGATGATCGCGAGCACGAGCATCCCATAGAGGCCCGAGCCGACGCCGCCGGGGGCGACCTCGCCGAGCATCATGTTGAGCATCGGCATCATGCCGCCGAGCGCCGTGTACGAGTCGTGCATCGAGTTGACCGCACCGGTGGACGTGAGTGTGCTCGCGGTGCCGAAGAGCGTGGAGCTCAGGATGCCGAAGCGCTGCTCCTTGCCCTCCATCGCGCCGCCGGCGAGCTCCGGAGCGCTGCCGCGGCGGGCGAGCTCGAACGCGGAGAGGGCGAAGGTCGAGACGAGGAAGATCGTGCCCATGACGGCCGCGATCGCATAGCCCTGGCGGTGGTCGCCGACCATGCGGCCGAACGTGCGCGGAAGGGCGAACGGGATCACGAGGATGAGCAGGATCTGCAGCAGGTTCGTGAACCCGGTCGGGTTCTCGAAGGGGTGCGCGGAGTTGGCGTTGAAGAAGCCGCCGCCGTTCGTGCCGAGGAGCTTGATCGCCTCCTGCGAGGCGACCGGTCCGCCCGGGATGGTCTGGGTGCCGCCCGACACCGTGGTGATGTCGGTGAACCCGGCGAAGTTCTGGATGACGCCGCCGGCGAGCAGCGCCACCGCCCCGATGAGGGCGATCGGCAGCAGGATCCTGCCCAGGCCGCGCATCAGGTCGACCCAGAAGTTGCCAATCGTGCTCGAGCCGCGGCGGGCGAGACCGCGGATGAGCGCGATCGCGATCGCGAGACCGACGGCCGCCGAGACGAAGTTCTGCACCGTCAGCCCGGCGAGCTGCACGACATAGCCCATCGTCTGCTCAGGAGAGTACGACTGCCAGTTCGTGTTGGCGACGAACGAGGCGGCGGTGTTGAAGGCGAGTCCCTCCGGCACCGCGGGAAGTCCGAGCGACTGCGGCAGGAACGCCTGCAGACGCTGCAGTCCGTACACGAGCACGACGCCGACGACCGAGAACGCGAGCACGCTGCGGGCGTAGGCGCGCCAGGTCTGCTCGGAGCGGGAGTCGACGCCGATGAGGCGGTAGAGGCCGCGCTCGACCCGGAGGTCGCGCGGAGTCGTGAAGACATGGGCGATGTAGTCGCCGAAGGGGCGGTAGAGCAGCACGAGCACGACGACGACGGCCACGAGCTGCAGGACGCCGAACAGGATCTCGGTATCCATCAGAACCTCTCCGGAGCGACGAGCGCCACCACGAGGTAGACGACGGCGGCGACGGCGAGGGCGGCGGCGATGATCTCGAAGACGATCACAGTCGTTCCACCCCCTTCGCGACCAGGGACACGAGGGCGAACAGCGCGAGAGTCAGCGCGATGTAGATGATGTCGAGCACGAGTCGATACAACTCCCGTGCGCGGCGGCATCCGTCGATCCTCACGGTTCCCCTACGGGTTCCCGCCCGACCCATGCGCCGCCCTCACGACCCGGGGTCTCCTCCGCCTTCGAATCGCGCGACTGGTCGGGAAACCGGGCAGAGCGCGACCATTTGCGCGATTCGAAGGCGCTGGCCCTATGCTCACGGAGTGGGTGCGACCAGACGGCGGATCGGGGCGGGGACGGTGATCGTCCTGGCGCTCATCGCCGTCGCCGCGGTGTGCGTCATCAGCGGCATTCTGCCGAGTGCGGATGCCGGCGCCCTCGGCCTGCGCGTCGCACCGGTCCTGGGGTTCGTGGTCGCGATCACGATCGTCGCCGAGCTCGCCCGTGATGCCGGTGTCTTCGACGTGCTCGCGCAGCGGCTCGCCCGCGCGGGGCGCGGTCGGGTCATCGCGCTGTGGGCCTCGGTCGTCGCGCTCGCCGTGGTCAGCACCGTGTTCCTCTCACTCGACACGACGGCGGTGATCGTGACGCCGGTGGTCGTCGTGCTCGCGCAGAGCATTGGCGTCTCTCCGCTGCCGTTCGCGCTCGCCACGGTGTGGCTGGCGAACACGGCATCCCTCGCTCTTCCCGTCTCGAACCTCACCAACCTGCTCGCCGCCCCCGCGATCGGCGCCGATCCTGCCGCGTTCCTCGCGCTGAGCTGGGCGCCGACGCTCGTCGGCGTGCTCATCCCCGTCGCGCTCCTGACCGTCGTGCATCGCCGCACCCTCTTCGGCGCCTACCGGGTGCCGCAGCCGGGCACGCCGTCCGACCGTGTGCTGTTCTGGGGTTCGGCCGGCGTGCTCGTGGTGCTCCTGCCGCTGCTCACGCTCACGCATGACGTGTGGATCCCCGCCACCGTCGCGGCCCTGCTCATGCTGGTGCTCTTCGCGGTGCGCCGCCGGCACGTGCTCCGCCTGTCACTGGTGCCCTGGCAGGCGCTCGGGCTCGCCGCCGCGCTGTTCGTGCTGGTCGAGACCGCGCAGGCCAACGGCATCCTGGACTTCCTGACCTCCGTCGCGCCGAGCGGCCACGACGCAGGGGCGCTCCTCCAGCTCGCCGCGATGGGCGCGCTCACCGCGAACGGCGTGAACAACCTCCCGGCCTATCTGATCCTCGAGCCCGCGGCGGGCGACCCCGTCGCCCTGATGGCCCTCCTGATCGGCGTGAACCTGGGCCCGCTCATCACGCCGTGGGCCTCGCTCGCGACGCTGCTGTGGCACCACCGCATCGTCGCGCTCGGCGTCACGATCAGCTGGCCCCGCTTCATGCTCTGGGGAGTGATCGTGGCCGTCCCGACGGTCGCGGTCGCCGCGCTGGTGCTCGCGCTCGTCGCGGGCTGAGCCCGCCCTACGAGGAGAGCACCGCGACGGCGTCGTGCGGCTCCAGCGCGACGGTCGTGTCGGAGACCGCGTCATCCGTGGAGATCGACACGCTCACCGGCCCCGTACCCGTGCGGCGGACGACGATCAGGGCGCACCCGTCGAACGTCGTGTGATCCGGACCGTCGTAGGCGTCCGCAGGAGCCGGGTTGCCGCTGCCCAGGGCCGCCAGCTCACCGTCTCCCTCGACGTGGACGCGGATGGTCCGGTCGGCGCTCGTGCTGGTGCGGCCTTCCGCGTCGGCCACGGCGACCTCCACGAAGACCAGCTCGCCACGGCCCCCGTTCTCCACCCTGGTGGCGAGGCGGTCGGCTTCTCCGGCGCTGGACAGGGCGAAGGTCTCCGCCCGCACGCCGCGGCGGATCGCCGTGGCCGTCAGCTCACCGGGGCGGTAGACGACGGCGAACTCTGCCCTGTAGCGGTTCGCCGCTCCCGCGGGCGCCGTGCCGATGACGTTCCCGTCGAGGGCGAGTTCGACCTCGTCGGCGTCGCTGTAGACCTCCACCGCGAGGACGGCGCCCTCGTGTCCGGTCCAGGTCCAGCTGCCGATGCTGTCGCTCCACGTCCACGGGCCGGCGTAGAAGCTCTTGTCCTCGTTCCCCGGCCGCGACACTGCGATGTAGGGATCCTTCCGGAGCCCGAACACGATCTCCCGGTAGAACGAGGCCGGGCGGCGTCCGCCGATGAGATCGAGGTCGCCGCACCAGGCGGCGATCCAGGGGTACGGGCCGCTCAGGCTCGGAGCCTCCCCCTCCGCGAGGTGATGGGCACGGCCGATGCCGACCTCGCCGAGGTAGTCGAAGCCCGTCCAGGTGAAGTCGCCGATGACGTGCGCGTGCTCGGTGACGAGAGCCCAGTTGTGGTCGATGCGGGTCGGGAACGTCTCGGTGCCGACGATCACGCGGTTCGGGAACAGTTCCTTGTCCATCACGTATCGGGCATCGAGGTAGTTCATGCCGGCGATGTCGAGCAGGCCGAAGGATTCCGCGGTCGCCTCGGTGACGAGTTCGGATGCGCCGATCTGGTTCATGAACTCCGCGGGCCCGGCCATGAGGGTGTTGATGCCGGCCCCGTCTCCGTCGCCCCCCTCACCGTGCTGCGCGGCGAGCTTCTTGATGTCGTCCATGACGGCGAGCATGCCGTTCACCGCGTTCGTGACGTATCTGGTCGGGTCGAGTTCGCGCACCTTCTCGGCGAGGGCACGACCCGTGAGGCCGCCCGCAGGGGAGCCGGTCTCCGGGATCTCGTTGCCGATGGAGTAGATGATCACCGACGGATGGTTGACGTCCTTCGCCACCATCGCCTCGACGTCCCGCTCCCACCATTCGGCGAAATGGAGCGAATAGTCGTGGGGCATCTTGTTCGAGGTCCACATGTCGAAGGTCTCATCCATGACGTAGACGCCCAGGCGATCGCACGCGTCGAGCATGGCGACGCTCATCGGATTGTGCGACGAGCGGATCGCATTGAATCCCGCCTCCTTGAGGAGTCGCACCCGTCGTTCTTCGGCGTCCGCGAAGGTCGCCGCTCCGAGGATCCCGTTGTCGTGGTGCACGCAGGCGCCGCGGAGCTTCACCACCTCTCCGTTCACGCGGAGGCCGTGCACGGGATCGACCTGGAGCCGGCGGATGCCGAAGGCCGAGGACGTGTCGTCGATGGCGGTGTCGTCGGCGATGAGCTCTACGGCCGCGGTGTAGAGGGTCGGGCTCTCCGCGCTCCACAGCCGAGGGGCGCTGACGTAGAGCCGCTGTCGGCTGCGGGACCGTCCGTTCGGCTCGACGGTCACCGGGACGGAACCGCGGACGACGGAGGTGCCTTCGTCATCGAGGAGAGTGACGGCGACGTCGACCGTCTCGCGACGGATGCTCGTGCTCGCGACCGTCACATCCACTTCCACGATGGCGCCGTCCGCCTCGATGTCCTCCGCGACGATCCTGACGCCGCCGACGGGGATGTGGACGGACGGACCCACGTGGAGCCACACGTCCCGGTAGATGCCCGCGCCCGTGTACCACCGGGAATCGCCGCCGTGCCGGGACTCGACCTCGATGAGGTTCTCCTCTCCAGGGCGCAGGAACCTGTCGGCGTCGATGACGAATCCGGAGTACCCGTACGGACGCTGACCGGCGAAGGCGCCGTTGATGTGGACCGTCGCGTCGCGGTAGACGCCCTCGAACTCGAGTGCGACCCTTTTGCCCTCGAGGTCGGCGGGGGCGACGAAGGACTTCCGGTACTGGAACGCGCCCGCCGGGAAGAACGCGACGGCGCCCTCGCCGTCGGGGTCGCGCTGCTCGTGGATCAGCGCGTCGTGGGGGAGGACGACGTCGGCGTAGGGTGCGCTGACACCGCCGAGCTCGGCGAACGGGTTGACCTTGCTGCGGAACTGCCAGCCTTCGTTGAACGTCGAGCGCTTCATCGGATCTCCTTCGGTCGTGCGGTGGGACTGCTCATGGCGTCGCGGATGACGTCGAGCACCTCGAGGGTGGCGACGCTGTCGGCGAGAGGGTGGAGGGGGTGTTCGGTCAGACCCTCGGCGATCGCGAGGGTGGCCGCGTCGAGCATCGGGACGTACCCGTTGCCGCGACGTTCGTACGTCGTGCGATGCGGTTCGCTCAACGCCTGGGGAATCGGGCCGGCGCGCGTCGTGAACTCGTTCGCCGCCCAGAACGGCGCGGGGACCGTCATCCACCCGTCGGTGCCGCTGACGGATGCCGTCGGCTCGATGTACTCGACCATCGACGCGCTCAGCTGCGCGAACCGCCCGTCGTCGTACTCGAAGGTGATGTGGTCGGTGAGGTCGACGCCGTCCTCCCGGAGGAGACCCGTCGCGTGGATCCGCGACGGTCGTCCGAGCACGTCGAGGGCGAGCGTGACCGGGTAGATGCCCTGGTCGAGGAGAGTGCTGCTGGCGCGCGCCGCGCTCCAGCGGGCGGATCCGGGAGCTCCGAAGGGGAGCCCGAACGACGCGCGCACGCTGCGGATCGTGCCGATGGTCCCCGCTCGCGCGGCCGAGATCAGGTCACGGTATGCGGGGTTGAAGCGCATCCACAGGGCTTCCATCGCGAACCGCCCGCTGGCTGCCGAGGCCTCCGCGATCCGCCGGCCCTCGTCGGCGCTCACCGCCAACGGCTTCTCGATGAGCACGTGCTTGCCGGATTCCAGAGCCGCGACCGCGATCGCGGCGTGGGTGGCATGAGGAGTCGCGATGTACACCGCGTCGATGCTCGGATCGGCGAGGAGCTCGGGCATCGCCTCGTAGGCGACGGCGAAGCCGTTGGCTGCCGCGAACGCCCGGCCGCGCTCCCGGTCCCGGGAGCCCACCGCGTGGCGGCGTGCTCCCGGGGTGAGCCCGAGATCGTCGGAGATGGACCGGGAGAGGAGGCCGGTGCCGACGACCGCCCAGTTCACCTCCGCACGACGCATCGTCACGGCCATGCTCAGGCGTGCGTTGCCGCTTCGGCGGCGACACGTCGGGCGGCGAGTTCGCGCTGCATCTGCGAGAGGTTCTTGTCGATGTTGAGGAACCAGATGATGACGCCCATGAGCACGGCGACGATCAGCGGGAGCCACAGGTACAGGAAGATCTCCATGCCGACCGCGGATGCCGGCTGTTCGACGGCCTGCCCGTCATAGCCGCCCGCGGCCAGGAGCCAGCCGACGAGCGCGACGCCGAGTCCGGCACCGAAGTTCTGCCCTGCGGTGGCCGCCGCGTAGGTCATGCCGTCGAGTCGGTAGCCGCTCTTCCATTCGCCGTAGTCGACGACGTCGGCGACCAGGGCGAAGAGTCCGGCTGCGGCGGGGATGCCGCCGATGGAGCGGATGAGGCCGCCCGTGATCAGGAGCGTCAGGTTCGTCGGGTCCACGAGGGAGACGAGCACGCCGATGACCGTGACGATCACGCCGACCAGGATGAGCTTGCGCTTGCCGAAGCGGGCGATGAGCGCGGGCATGAACCAGAGGCCGATGATGAGCGGGAGCAGCTGGACGAGACCGAGGAAGCTGTAGATGTTCGGGTCGCCGAGGACGTCCTTGGCGTAGAAGACGCCGACGCCGGCCGTGCCGGTCAGCATGTAGTTGAGCAGGAAGAAGCCGAACGCGAGGAAGAAGTACGGGTTGCGGAAGAGGATGCCGAGAGACCTCTTGAGCGGGAGCTTGTTCCCGTCGTCCTGCTTGATGGTCGCCTTCACCCGCTCCTTCGTGCCGAAGAACACGATGAGGAACGTCACGGCGGCGATCACGCCGTAGACGACGGAGATCATGGTCCAACCCGCCTGACCGCCGCCGTTCGCGGTGACCACGGGGATGGTGACGAAGTTCACGACCAGGGTGGTGACCAGGGCGAAGAACGTGCGGATGACAGTGAGCGAGACGCGCATCTTCGAGTTGCTCGTGATCACCGAGAGCAGGGTGTGATACGCCAGGTTCGACCCGACGAAGCCGACGCCGAGGCAGAGGAAGTACATGACGAACGCGTAGATCTCCTTGGCGCCGGCTCCGAGCCCGGCGGGCACGTTGAAGAGCAGGATGAACGAGAGCACCACGACCGGGGTCGCGAACAGGATCCAGGGACGCGCCTTCCCCCAGCGGGTGGAGGTGCGGTCGATGAACGTGCCGAGGATCAGGTCCATCGTGCCGTCGAGAACGCGGCCGAAGAGCAACAGGGTTCCGGCGATGGCCGCGCCGATACCGACCGTGTCGGTGAAGTAGAACAGCAGGAACGCCGAGATGGGCGCGAAGATCAGGTTGCCCCCGATGTCGCCGACGCCGTAAGCGAGGCGTTCGCGGATCTTCAGCTTCTCGCCGCTGGCGTCGCCGACCGTCTCGCCGACGGTGACGGCCGCGAGGTTCGCCGTCACCGACTCCTCGGCGCTCAGGGCGACGGCTGCTCGTTGCTGCTCTGCCGAAGTCCGGGTTGAATCCTTCGCCATGGCTGACTCCTTCGTCACGAATGGGACCGGTCACAGGACCGATGGTGTCACGTGTCAGTGACACGCGACACCACCGTAAGGCGCGGTAGTGTCACGTGTCAACAGCGATATGACAGACTGGAGCGATGACGCTCGAAGTGCAGCCCGAACGACGAGCCACGAGCAAGGACGTGGCCGCGAGAGCCGGCGTCTCGCGATCGACCGTGAGCCAGGTCCTCAACGGTGACGACCGCTTCCCCGAAGAGACGCGGGCGCGCGTCGTCGCGGCCGCCGAGGCTCTGCGCTACCGGCCGTCGCGGGCAGGGCGGGCCCTGGTCACCGGGCTGAGCGACATCGTGGTCGTCGTCGTCCCCAACGCGACGTTCGGGCCGCATCTGCAGGACTCGGTCGACCGGATCACGGGTGCCACGGCCACCGCAGGGGTCAGCGTCGTCGTCCGGTTCGCGAGCATTCAGGACGAATCCACGCTCACCTCCGTGCTCGATCTGCGGCCGGCAGCCGTCGTCGACTTCGGCGTCTTCAACCCGAGTCAGCGCGAGCGGATCGAGGCATCGGGGACGCGTGTCGTGCCGCGGCGAGCGCCGGTCGCCGAGGGTGCGGACCCCGATCCGATCGACATCCACATCGGGCGGATCCAGGTCCGCGAACTGCTGAGGGGTGGTCCGCGCCGTCTGGTCTACGCCGCCCTCGACGACAAGCGGCTGGATCCCTTCGGACCGCCGCGGCTCGACGGCATCCGTCGGGAAGCGCGAGAGCGCGGCCTCGAAGCTCCCCTCACGCCGCGCATCCCCCTCGACGTCGATGGCGCGACAGCGGCATTGCGCGCCGTGGTCGCGGAAGCGGGTTCCGCCGCTCTCGGCATCTGCTGCTACAACGACGACGTCGCGATCGCCGCTGTCGCCGCGTGTCGGAAGCTCGACCTGCGCGTGCCCGAAGACGTCGCCGTCATCGGTGTCGACAAGACGGCTGTCGGGCAGCTCATCAGCCCGCGACTCACCACGGTGTTCGTCGACCAGCCGCTCCTCATGGACTCGCTCGTCCAGGAGCTCGCGTCCCTGTCGTCCCGTCGCCCGGCGCCCGACCCGAGCGGATACGAGGTCGATCTCGAACGCGTGCTGGGGCTGGTCCGAGGCGAGACGACGTGACGCGTCGGCCCTCGCATCCGAACCTGCGCCGGGGTAGTACAAGCCTTGCTACCCCGGTAGCATAAGCCCATGAGCAATGCGAAGGTGAGCCTGAGTCTGAGTGAGAGCGACATCGCTTTCCTCGACACCGAGCAGCTCAGCGGGCGCTATGCCTCGCGATCCGCCGCTGTGCAGGATGCTGTGCGACTGCTGCGGGAGAGTCGGCTGGCAGATGCTTATGCACAGGCCTTCGGAGACGGATACGACGAGGAGTGGGACGCGGCCGTCGACGACGGGCTCGCGTCGGCATGAGCGATCCGAGAATCATTCTGCTCCGTCGGGGGCAGATCATCCTCGCCTCCTTCGACCCCGCGACGGGCTCGGAGGCGAGCAAGACTCGTCCGGCCGTCGTGGTGAGCAACAACACCGCGAACGCGGTCGCCGTCCGGCGGTCGCGTGCGACGGTGACCGTGGTCCCGATGACGTCGAACACCGCGAACGTGCTTCCCTTTCAGGTCCTGCTCCCTGCAGCGGCCACCGGTCTCGACCGGGATTCGAAGGCGCAGGGCGAGCAGATCCGCACGATCTCCACAGCGCGCATCGTCCGCCCGGTCGGCTGGGTGCCAGCGGAACTCATGGGCGCGATCGATGAGGTGCTCCGGCTCCACCTGTCGCTCTGACAGGCGTCCACGATTCCGGTCTAGGCCGGCTCGCCGCGGCTCGCCCACAGCAGCCCGCGTTCGACGATCGTGCGCACGTTCGGGTCGCGCAGCACCTCGACGTCGTGCCCCGGGGTGGCGACGAAGACGCGGCCGGCACCCCACGACCGGGTCCAGACCGCCGGTGACGTGACGGGCCGGTGCCAGGGCTGATCGGAGCGGGCCGGATGCGTGGTCGTCGCGAGCACGTCGTCGAGGTCGTCGTGCAGCACCCAGTACTGCTCGGTGGTGAGCGCGAAGTCCGCGATGCCGCGAGTGATCTCGTGCTCGCGGCCGAGGTCGGTGATGGCGATGGTGTGCGGGACGAAGCTGTCGGCGCCGTCGCCGCGGATCTGGTCGGGGGCCTTCGCCGGATGCTTGACGAACTGCCCGCCGACGAGCTGCAGATAGTCGGAGTTGACGCGATACGAGTCGACGATGCCGCCGTGCCAGCCCGCGAAGCCGGTTCCGGCGAGCACCGCGTCGCGCAGGCCCTTCACGGCGGCGGCGGAGATCTCCGACATCGACACGGCCTGCACGATCAGGTCGGTCTCCGCGAGAACGGCGGCATCCGCGTAGATCTCGCTCGAGTCCTCGATCCGCACGTCGAATCCGTTGCTCTCGAGAAACGGGAGGAAGAGGTCGGTCGTCTCGACCGGCTGATGGCCGGGCCATCCGCCGCGCACGATCAGGACTCTGCGTGAGTTCATCGCCTCAGCCTAGGGATGGTGCGGAGCGCTCCGCCCATTCCTCGGCGAGGATGCCGTAGTTCATGCCGTCGAGCCATTCACCGGAGCGATGCAGCGCGGTCTTCCGGCTGAACTCCTCGCGCCGCATCCCGAGGCGCTCCATCAGTCGCCACGACGGCTCGTTGTCGGCGAAGCATCCGGCGTGCACGCGACGCAGCCCGAGCGCGCCGAAGCAGACGTCGATCACGGCCCGGATCGCCTCGGTCGCGTAGCCCTTGCCGGTGTAGGCGGGATCGAGAACCCAGCCGAGTTCGGCCTCGACGTCCTTCGCCTGATCGGCGACCTCGAGCTGCGCCCACCCGTCGCCGATCTTGATCATGATGTCGCCGATGGGCACGAGGTCTCCCTCGCCGCCTTCCGGCAGCAGCTCGACCAGATGCATCGCCGCCAACCGCTCCGGAGCGCGGTACCGCTCCCGGAACGCCTCGAGGGTGTCGGGCGCGAGGCCCAGCCAGCGGTTCACCTCGGGGAGCCGCCGCCATTCCCACATCGCGTCGATGTCGGATTCTGTCATCGCGCGGATCTGCAGCCGTTCGGTGCGGACGAGTGCTTCCATCCCCTCAGCCTACGGACGCCGAACGTCTTTCCGGTCGCGATGGATGCCGCTCATCGAGCGTCCGGGCGGCATCCATTGCGACCGGAGTGGCGCCGAGCGACGCGAATCGCGACCGGAAGGAGGCACATGGATGCTGCGGCGCTAGTCCTGGGGCGGACCGGCGGGACGGTGCGCACGGCGACCGCTCACCACGACCGGGCGTCCGGCGCGCTCCTGCCCGGGGAGGGGGCGCGAACGACGACCGTAGATCAGCTCCGACGAGTCGAGGAGCCACGGCACGAGCGTGATCGACACCCCGTGCACGAGCATCAGCTGGTTCGCGAGACGCCGGGCGCGGCGGTTGTGCAGGAAGGTCTCCCACCAATGCCCGACGATGTACTGCGGCAGGTACACGGTCACGACCGAGGAGCCGTGCTTCGCTCGGTACTGCTTGATGAACTGCGTGACCGGCTGCGCGAACGAGCGGTACGGCGACTCGAGGATCACGAGCGGGATCGGCACGAGGTGGTCGGCCCAGTCCTTCTGCAACGCCGCCGCATCGTCGGAGGCCACCGCGACATGCACCGCCAGCGTCTTCCCGTGCTTCGCCGCGATCGCGTAGTCGATCGCCTTCACCACCGGCTTCTGCAGCCGGTTGACGAGCACGATGGCGAGGTCGCCGGTCGCTCCGAACCTCGTGGTGTCGTCGATCGCGATCTCATGCTCGACATCGCGGTAGTACCGCTTCACACCGAGCATCAGGAACGCGAGGATCGGGATCGCGAAGAACACGAGATACGCGCCGTGGGTGAACTTGGTGATCGTCACGATCACCAGCACGAGCACGGTGAGCGTGGCGCCCGCCGAGTTGATGATGAGACCGACCTTCGCCGAGCGGCGATCGGATGCCGATGCCCCGTCGACTCCGGACCCCGGTGTGTCTTCCGACGGGCCCCGCAGGACTCGCCGCCAGTGCCGCACCATGCCGATCTGCCCGAGCGAGAACGACACGAAGACGCCGATGATGTACAGCTGGATCAGCGTCGTCAGCCGCGCCTGGAACACCACCAGCACCACGATCGCGCCGATGCCGAGCAGGATCATGCCGTTCGAGAACACCAGGCGGTCGCCGCGGGTGTTCAGCGACTTCGGGGCGTAGCCGTCGCGCGCGAGCACAGCGCCCAGCAGCGGGAAGCCGTTGAAGGCCGTGTTCGCCGCGAGCAGCAGCACGCAGGCCGTCGCCGCCTGCACGATGAAGAAGAGGATGCTGCCGCCGCCGAACGTCGCCGCGGCGATCTGCGCCATGAGACTCGGCTGCGGACTCGTGCAGTCGAAGCCGATGAGGTCGCACGGGTTCTCGGCGTAGTGCACTCCGGCGATGAGAGCGAGCGCGGTGAGGCCGGCGAACAGGCAGATCGCGATCGAGCCCATCAGCACCAGCGTCGACTGCGCGTTGCGCACCTTCGGGGTGCGGAAGGCGGGCACACCGTTCGACACGGCCTCCACGCCCGTGAGGGCGGAGCATCCGCTCGAGAAGGCACGCAGGATCAGGAGGATGACGGCGGCCTGGCTGAGATCCTCCGCCTGCACCGAGAACTCGGCGCTGGAGGCGATCGGCGCGTCGCCGAGGAACGTGCGGATGATCCCGGTGACGATCATGAAGCCGACCGACCCGATGAACAGGTAGGTGGGGATCGCGAAGACCAGCGACGCCTCGCGCACCCCGCGCAGGTTCACGATGATGATGAGGATCACGGCGCCGACGGCGAGCTCGACGCGGAACGGGTCGAGCCCCGGCACCGCGGAGATGATGTTGTCCACGCCCGAGGCGACCGAGACGGCCACGGTGAGCACGTAGTCGACGAGCAGTGCGGCGGCCACGATCACACCGGGGATCTCGCCGAGGTTCTTCGACGCGACCTCGTAGTCGCCACCACCGGAGGGGTAGGCCTTGATGAGCTGCCGGTAGCTGAGCACCACCACGATCAGGAGCACGACGACCGCGGCGGCGACCAGCGGCGTGAACGACAGGAACGTCAATCCGCCGATCAGCAGGATCATCAGGAGCTCCTGCGGCGCATACGCCACGGAGCTCAGGGCATCTGACGCGAAGATCGGCAGCGCCATCCTTTTCGGGAGCAGCTGGTCGTCCACCTGCTCGCTCGTCAGCGGGTCACCGATGAGGATGCGCTTGGCGCGGGGCGGAGCGTCCGCGCTGTCTCGGATTTCATCTGACACGTCCGGCGACACTACCCCTGCCCACGGCATCCTCACGCAATCCTCACGGAATCCCTACGGCGTGTCGCATGTCCCTCACGGAATCCTTACGGCCGCCAGATCACTCCTCATGCGGGCGCGGCATGTACCACTCGGTGAATTCCGTGGCGCTCCCGTGCGGGTCGAGCCGGATCACCCAGAGGTTGAGGTAGTCGCGTTCCGCAGGGTACTGCGTGCGGCCCTGAACGATCGCGAATCCCTCGTCCTCGTGCAGGATGGACCAGTCGAACGTCCACGTCCCCGGCTCGTCGAGATCGTCGAGCCATCCGGACACGATGGCGTCACGCCCGACCCGCGGCTCGGAATCCGGACTGGTCAGATAGCGCGCGTCCTCGGTGAACAGCGCTCCGATCTGCTGCGCGTCGTTCGATCGCCACGCCTCGACATAGGCCTCGGTCCAGATCTCCGCCGCGCTGCTCATGCGGTCAGTTCTAGACCGGGGTCGCGCGGGCGTCAAGGCCGCATCGGATCCGGCCCGACCGGGATCCACAGCGGTTTCCGATCACGAACCCGTAACGTCGAGAGCATGACGGCCCTTCAGGTCACCGAAGACTCCATCCGCAAGACACGCGAACTGCGTGACGAGTTCCAGCGTTTCCTGCGCGAGTACGAGTTCGGGATGCGGGAGGTCGAGACGAAGATCTCGATCCTCCGCGACGAGTTCACCCACGACCACGCATACAACCCGATCGAGCACGTGAAGAGCCGGTTGAAGACGCCGGACAGCATCGTCGAGAAGATCGCGCGCAAGGGCATCGACGAGCCCGACTTCGACCGCATCCGCGCCGAGATCACCGACATCGCCGGGGTCCGCGTGACGTGCAGCTTCGTCGCCGACGTGTACCAGCTGTTCGACCTGCTGACTCAGCAGGACGACGTCACGGTGCGAGTGGTCAAGGACTACATCGCCCAGCCGAAGGACAACGGCTACAAGAGCCTGCACGCCATCATCGAGGTGCCGGTGTTCCTGTCGACCGGCGCGCTGTCGGTTCCCGTCGAGGTGCAGTTCCGCACCATCGCCATGGACTTCTGGGCCAGCCTCGAGCACAAGATCTATTACAAGTTCTCGAATCAGGTTCCCTCCCACCTCGTCGACAGCCTGACGGATGCCGCGACGGCCGCCGCCGAGCTCGACACGCGCATGGAGCGACTGCACCGTGAGGCGCACGGCGTGCCGCGGCGTTCGCTCGCGCCGCCCCCGCCCCCGCACATCGTCAGGGTCTGAGGGCGGATGCCGCGGACTCGAGCCCCGATCCGCGAATGCTGACCTAACATGGCGGCATGGCGACGAAGGCACCGAAGTCCGACATCGATGAGACCCGGGTGAAGGTCTCGGAGCCGAAGAAGGTCGCCGTCGGTGTGCCGGCCGTGCTGCACGCGCTGCAGATCGCGAACGAGCAGATGGGCGTCGTGCGCTCGATCCAGACCCTCGCCCAGGTCAACCAGAAGGATGGTTTCGACTGCCCCGGCTGCGCCTGGCCCGAGGAGGACAAGCGCCACATCGCGGAGTTCTGCGAGAACGGCGCGAAGGCGGTCGCCGAAGAGGCGACGCGGCGCACGGTGGGTCCGGCGTTCTTCCGCGAGCACTCCATCGACGAGCTGCGCGGCCACGACGACTGGTGGCTCGGCCAGCAGGGGCGGTTGACGCATCCGATGATCCTCGACGAGGGCGCGACGCACTATCGGCCTGTTTCGTGGGACGACGCGCTTCGAGCGGTGTCCGACGCGATCGCCGCGGTCGACGACCCCGACGAGACCGTCTTCTACACCTCCGGCCGCACCTCGAACGAGGCCGCGTTCCTGTACCAACTGCTCGTGCGCGGGATCGGCACGAACAACCTGCCGGACTGCTCGAACATGTGCCACGAGTCCAGCGGCTCCGCGCTCACCGAGACCATCGGCATCGGCAAGGGCACGGTGTCGATCGAGGACGTGCACGACGCCGACCTGCTCATCGTCGCCGGGCAGAACCCCGGCACGAACCACCCGCGCATGCTGTCCGCGCTCGAGAAGGCGAAGCAGCGCGGCGCCCGGATCATCGCCGTCAATCCGCTGCCCGAAGCCGGACTGATGCGGTTCGAGAACCCCCAGACCCCGCGCGGTGTGGCCTTCGGCGGCACGAAGATCGCCGACCGGTTCGTGCAGATCCGCTCCGGCGGTGATCAGGCCCTGTTCCAGGCGATCGGCAAGCACCTGTTCGAGGTGGAGGAGCGCGACGGCGGTGTGCTCGACCATGACTTCATCGACGCGCACACCAGCGGCATCGACGCGTACCGCGAAGCCGTGGCCCGCGCCGACTGGGCGTCTCTGACAGAGGCGACAGGGATGCCCGAGGCGGCACTGCGCGAGATCGGCGACGAGGTCCGGGCCTCGAAGGCCACGATCGTCTGCTGGGCGATGGGCCTCACACAGCACAAGCACTCGGTGCCGATGCTCCGCGACATCGTCAACGTGCTGCTGCTGCAGGGCAACATCGGTCGGAAGGGCGCGGGCGTCTGCCCCGTGCGCGGGCACTCCAATGTGCAGGGCGACCGCACCGTCGGCATCTACGAGAAGCCGTCCGAGGCGTTCCTCGAGGCGCTCGACCGCGAGTTCGCCTTCACCGCACCTCGCGAGCACGGCTTCGACACGGTCGAGGCGATCCGCGCGATGCGCGACGGACGGGTGCGCGTCTTCATGGGCATGGGCGGCAACTTCGTCTCGGCCACCCCCGACACGGCGGTCGTCGAGGCGGCGATGGCCCGTGTGGGCCTCACGGTGCAGGTCTCGACCAAGCTCAACCGTTCGCACGTCGTCACGGGACGCCGCGCGATCATCCTGCCGACTCTCGGACGCACCGACCGCGACCGCCGTGGCGATGCGGAGCAGCGGGTCACGGTCGAGGACTCGATGGGCGCCGTGCATGCCTCCCGCGGTCGCCTCTCACCGCCGTCCGACGACCTGCTGAGCGAGGTCGCCATCGTCGCGCGCCTCTGCGGACACCTCTTCGCCGGGGGAGCGTCGCCGGAGCACGCACCGGCGTCGCACGGCGGCGACCCTGAGCGGGGGCTCCCCGAGTACGGCAAGGTCGAGGGCGAGGGCGGCACGCCCGTCGCGGCGTCGAATGTTCCGCGCGCCGACTGGGCCGCGCTCGAGACGGACTACGCCCTCATCCGCTCGCACATCGCCCGCGTCATCCCGGGGTTCGAGGACTACGAGGACCGCATCCGGAAGGGTCGCACCTTCTTCCTCCCCAACGGTCCGCGCGACGAGCGGCGGTTCGCGACCGCAGACGGCAAGGCCCGGTTCACGGCGAACGTGCTGCAGTATCCGGTGATCCCGCCGGGCCGCCTCCTGCTGCAGACGCTGCGCTCGCACGATCAGTACAACACCACGATCTACGGCAAGGACGACCGCTATCGCGGCATCCACGGGGGTCGGCGGGTGGTGCTGGTCAATGCCGACGACATCGTCGAGCTCGGGTTCGCCGAGGGCGAGATCGTCGACATCGTCTCGGAGTGGACGCGCCCCGACGGCTCCGTCGAGGAGCGGCGGGCCGACGAGTTCCGCATCGTGGCGTACTCCACCCCGCGCGGCAACGCGGCCGCGTACTACCCCGAGACGAACGTGCTCGTGCCGCTCGACTCGGTCGCCGACGTCAGCGGCACGCCGACCTCGAAGTCGGTGATCGTGCGCCTCGAGCGGCGTGCGATCGCCTCGGGCGCCTGAGATGGGTCGCCTCACCGCGCGCTCCCCGGTCACGCGCATCGCGCTCACCGACGAGGGCGCCACTGTCCGGCGGAGGGCCGACACCCTCGCCGTCGAGGAGCCGCTCGAGATCCGCCTGTCCGGCACGCCTCTGACCGTGACGATGCGCACTCCGGGCCACGACGTCGAGCTCGCGGCGGGCTTCCTCGTCTCGGAGAGCGTGATCACGACGGGCGGCGACTTCCTCTCGGCGATCCACTGCGGCGGACCCGGTACCGGCGGGGGCAGTCCGGGCGCGCTGCTGACGATCGGCTCCGAGCCACCGGCATCCGCTCTCTCCACCGGCAACACGTACAACGTGCTCGACGTCACCCTCCGGCCGGGACTCGAGCCGCCGGTCACCGACATCGCCCGCAACTTCTACACGACGAGCTCGTGCGGAGTCTGCGGAGCGGCATCCATCGAGGCGATCGAGAAGACCTCCCGTTTCGACGTGGCGGCGGATGCCGTGACGGCGGATGCTGCGCTGCTGCTGTCGCTCCCCGACAAGCTGCGCGAGGGGCAGGCCGTGTTCGAGAAGACGGGCGGCCTCCATGCGGCGGCGCTGTTCGACGCCGTCTCGGGTGAGCTGCTCGTGCTGCGGGAGGACGTCGGCCGGCACAACGCCGTCGACAAGGTGATCGGCTGGGCCGTGCTCGAGGATCGGCTGCCGTTGAGCGGCACCGTGCTTCAGGTGTCGGGACGCGCGAGCTTCGAGCTGGTGCAGAAGGCGGTGATGGCCGGCATCCCGATCCTGTCCGCGGTCTCCGCGCCGTCTTCGCTGGCCGTCGAGCTCGCTGCGGCATCCGGGCTCACACTGGCGGGGTTCGTCCGCGGGACGTCGATGAACGTGTATGCGCGGCCGGAGCGCGTGCTGGTCTGACCGTCGCGGAACGCGATCCTCCGATCCGTTTCGGCTGTGTCTCCGAACTACCTCCGAGCACCTTCACCGGTGGAACAGGAGACGATCATGGCCAAGCGCCGCAGCGGCAAAAGATTCCTCGCGTGGGCTGCCCTCTCGGGCGTGATCGGCGGCGCGGTCTTCCTCGCGGTCGCCGAACTGTTCGCCCTCCTCTTCGCACGCGCGGCCAGCCCGATCCTGGCGGTCGGCGGGTTCGTGATCGACATCGTGCCCCAGCCCTTCAAGGAGTTCGCGATCGCCACGTTCGGCGAGTACGACAAGCTCGTCCTGCTCGGCAGCCTCGGCCTCGCGGTGGTCATCGCCTCGGCGATCGCCGGCATCTTGCAGCTCGTCAAGGCTCCGCTCGGCGTCATCGCGCTGATCATCGCCGGGGTGCTCTCGACCGCCGCGATCGTGACCCGCGCCGGCGCACCCGCGCTCGCGTTCCTGCCGCCGGTCCTCGGCACCATCGCCGGCTCGATCGTCCTCATCCTTCTCGTCCGGCGCCTGCGAACCTGGCGTGCCGCAGCCCTTCCGGAGCGGGCGGATGATGCCGCCGCCGACGCGGAGACCGCCGAACCGAAGGGCATCGACCGCCGCCGGTTCTTCATGGTGGCCGCGATCTCCGGAGTCTCCGCCGTCGTCGTCGGCGTGGCATCGCGCGCCGTGAGCATGACCGTCGGATCGGTCGAGGCGATCCGGGACTCCCTGAAGCTGCCCGGCGCCAAGTCGAAGGTCACGATTCCGGAGGGCGCCGAGCTCGACATCAAGGGTCTGAGCAAGCTGTACACGCCGAACAAGGACTTCTACCGCGTCGACACCGCACTCACGGTTCCGACCATCGATCCCGCGACGTGGCGCCTCACGATCGACGGCATGGTCGACCAGAAGGTGGAGATGTCGTTCCAGGACCTTCTCGACATGGGTCTCGACGAGTACTCCATCACCCTGACCTGCGTCTCGAACGAGGTCGGCGGGGAGCTCGCCGGCAACGCCATGTGGCTCGGCGTCCCTCTGCGTGACGTGCTGAAGAAGGCGGGCGTGAAGTCGGGTGCCGACATGGTGCTCTCGAAGAGCGTCGACGGCTACACGGCGAGCACGCCGCTGTCGGCCCTGACCGACGACAACCTCGACGCGATCCTCGCCGTCGCCATGAACGGCGAGCCGCTGCCCGCCGAGCACGGCTTCCCGGTGCGCATGGTCGTGCCCGGTCTCTACGGCTACGTGTCGGCGACGAAGTGGCTCACCGAGCTCAAGGTCACGACCTTCGCGAAGGACGAGGCGTACTGGACCCCTCGCGGCTACAGCGCCGAGGCGCCGATCAAGTTCTCGTCGAGACTCGACACCCCGAGCATCGGCGAGGCTGTTCCCGCCGGCAGGATCCCGATCGCAGGTGTCGCCTGGGCGCAGTCCGTGGGCATCGAGCGCGTCGAGGTGAAGATCGACGAAGGCGAGTGGACGGCGGCCACGATGTCGACGCCGGTCAACGACGACACCTGGGTGCAGTGGTTCATGGAGTGGGATGCGACGCCCGGCACGCACTACGTCGCCGTCCGCGCCGTGAACAAGAACGGCGACCTCCAGATCGAGGAGCGCGCGCCGATCGCGCCGAACGGATCGTCGGGCTGGCAGCGTTCGCTCATCCGCGTCACCTGACCCCGCGGCGCGCAGGCCCGTAGGGTGTACCCATGACCTCACACCCCGCCCTCGTGATCACCGTCTCGGATCGATCCTTCCGCGGGGAACGCGAAGACCGCGGCGGACCGATCGCCGTGGGACTGCTGCGCGAGGCCGGATGGAGCTGCCCGGATGCCGAGATCATCGAAGACGGCACGAGCTCGGTCGCCGATGCTCTGCGCAGAGCCGCGGCCCGCGGCATCCGACTGATCGTGACGACCGGCGGCACCGGTGTCGGTCCGCGCGACCAGACGCCGGAGGGCACGAGCCGGGTCATCACCCGCGAGATCCCCGGCATCGCCGAAGAGCTGCGCCGCAGCGGTATCGCCGACACTCCCCTGTCGGTGCTGTCGCGAGGGATCGCCGGCATCATCGACCCCTATGGAGCGCTGGTCGTGAATCTTCCCGGATCGACGCGCGCCGTCGCCTCCGGAGTTCCCGTAATTCTCGGCGTCGCCGGGCACATCGTGGATCAGGTAGAGGGCGGAGACCACACATGAACGACGTACGACTGGCAGCGATCAGCGAAGAGGCGCTCGATCTCGACGCGCACCTGCGCGCCGTGGAGGACCCGCGGCTCGGCGGCGTGACGACCTTCGTCGGACGCGTCCGCGACAACGACCCCGACGCGCAGACGCCCGTCGTCGGACTCGAGTACAGCTCCCATCCGGATGCCGAGGCGACGCTGCGGCGGATCGCCGAAGAAGCCGGGGGTGAGGCATCCGCCGCCGTCGTGGCCGTCAGCCACCGCATCGGCCGGCTCGAGGTCGGCGACGCCGCCGTGGTGATCGCCGTCGCCAGCGAGCACCGGGCCGAGGCCTTCGAGGTGTGCCGCGCCGTGATCGAGGAGATCAAGAAGGAACTGCCGGTGTGGAAGCGTCAGGTCGAATCCGACGGCACCACGTCGTGGAAGGGCATCGGCGGCTGACGCCGCCCTCGCCTCACCCGCCGGCGAACGGCGGGAGAACGTCGATGAGCTGTGCGTCGTCGAGGGGACGGTCGTCGTCGGCGCGCACGCCGTCGACCATCACGGCGCAGCGAGGCAGGATGTCGACGAGAGCCGGATGCTGCGCGACGACGGCCGCGCGCAGGGCGAGCAGTGTGCGCTCCTCGCGCTCCTCGGCATCCGTTCCCGCGGCCTCTGCCGCAGCGGCGAAATAACGGACCCGGGTCATCGTGCACCTCCCGGAGCGTCTTCGCCGGGTCGCACCCAGTCGCCGGAGCGCCCGCCCGACTTGGCCACGATGCGCACGTCCTCGATCACGACCGAGCGATCGATGCCCTTGATCATGTCGACGATCCCCAGTGCGGCGATGGAGACCGCGGTCAGGGCCTCCATCTCGACGCCGGTGCGGTCGGCCGTGCCGACGGTCGCCTCGATCCGCACGCCGTCGTCGACGATGTCGAGCTCGACATTCGCGCGGTGCACGCCGATCACATGGGCGAGCGGCAGCAGCGCCGGCGTCGACTTGGCGGCCTGGATGCCGGCGATGCGGGCGACCGCGAGCACGTCGCCCTTCGGGGCGGTGCCGTCGCGGAGGGCGGTGACGACCTCGGTGCTGCAGCGCACGAAGCCGCGTGCCGTCGCCGTACGGACGGTCGGCTGCTTCGCGGTCACGTCGACCATGTGCGCGCGGCCGGCCGCGTCAAGGTGAGGGAAGCTCATCCCACCAGCATGACATCGATCACGTCGCCCACGGCGACGGCCTCGACCTCGGCGGGCACGATCGCGAAGGCGTGCGCGCGGGCGAGGCCTCCGGCCAGATGCGATCCCGATCCGCCCGCCGTCGCCGGACGCACCGTGCGCGCGGCGAGGTCGACCACGGCGGGAAGGTACTGGCGGCGTCCGGGCGGCGTGGTCCAGGCGGCATCCGCGGTGAACGGCGCGTGCGCGCGACGGATGTCGGTGCGACCCTGCATCGCGAGGAGGGCCGGACGCACGAACACCTCGAACGACACCGCCACGCTGACCGGGTTGCCCGGCAGCCCGAAGACGAGGCCGCCGGCATCCAGCACGCCGAACGCCTGTGGTTTGCCCGGCTGCATGGCGACGCTGACGAACTCGACCTCGCCGCGACCGTCGAAAGCCCCGCGCACCGGCTCGTACGCACCGGCGCTCACGCCACCCGTGAAGATGATCATGTCGGCGCCGACCTCGACGGCCTCGGCCGTCACCGCGCTGACGGCCTCCGGTACATCCGGCACGCGGGCGACGAGCACGACCTCGGCGTCGGCATCCGCCACCAGCTGCTCGAGCAGGGGACCGTTCGAATCGGGGATGCGGCCGCGTTCGGCGGGCTCGCCCGGATCGAGCAGCTCGCTCCCGGTGGAGATCACGGCCACGCGCGGCGCGCGCGTCACGGTCACCTCCGACACCCCGGCGGCCACCGCGGCCGCGATCTGGAAGGCTCCCAGACGCTCGCCGGCGAGGACGACGTCATCGCCCGCCTGCAGGTCCGCGCCGCGTCGTCGCACGAACGCGCCCGGCTTCGCGGGCGCGTGCAGCACCCGCACCTCGCCGAGCGAGTCCGCGAGACCGCCTTCGGTGTCTTCGAACGGCACGATCGTGTCGGCGTCGGCGGGGGTCGGCGAGCCGGTCATGATGCGTGCGGCCTCGCCCGCGCCGAGCGGCGGATCGATGGAGACTCCAGCCGGCAGGTCGGCGACGACGCGGAGCGTGACGGGGTGCTCCTCGGATGCCGTGGCGACATCCGCCGCGCGCACGGCGAAGCCGTCCATCGCCGAGTTGTCGAACAGCGGGATGTCGTGGGCGGCGACGACCGGATCTGCGAGGGTGCGCCCCGCGGCATCCTTCACCGCGCGCGTCTCCGCCTCGAGCACGTTCACGGCCTCGAGGACGCGCGCGAGCTGGTCCTCGACCGTGCGGCGGCCGGTCATGCGGACACCGCCTGGGCGACAGCGGACGCCGGACGGATCGCGATCTCGTACTGGCGAGCGGTGAGCGCATCGATCATGGCGAGGCGGCCGAGCAGCGGTTCACCGGCGCCGGTGACGAGCTTGATGACCTCGCCGGCGAGCACTCCGCCGACCTGCACGCACAGGGCGCCGAGCACGCCGACCTGCGCGCAGCTGGGAGGTTCGCCCTCGGTCCCGGGCGGGAAGAGGTCGGCCAGCACCACGGGCTCGCCCTGGGGCGGACGCGACCAGAAGACCGTGGCCTGCGCGTGCCACTCCTGCACGGCGCCCCACACCAGCGGAAGCCCGAGAGCCTCGGCGGCGGCGGCGACCTCGCGGCGGGTCTCGAACGAGTCGCTCGTGTCGACCACGACATCGGCCCCCGCGAGCAGGCGTTCGGCATTCGCGGCATCGAGGCGCTCGGGCCGTTGCATGACCGCGGTCTGCGGCGCGAGCGCCGTGATCGCGCGCTCGGCGGAGGCGGTCTTCTTCGTGCCGATGTCTTCGACGCGGTGGGCGAGCTGACGCTGCAGATTCGTCAGTTCCACGACGTCGTCGTCGATCACCGTGAGCGCTCCGATGCCGGCCGCCGCGAGCGCGAGAAGCACCGGTGAGCCGAGGCCGCCGGCGCCGACGACGGTGACGCGGGCGGCGTTGAGGCGGCGCTGCCCCTCTTCGCCGATACCGGTGAGCACGGCGTGCCGAGCGGTGCGGACGAGTTCGGTCGGCTCCAGAGCAGGTGCGGGGGCGACGAGAGGATCCATGGCTTCAGGGTATGCCTCGACGCGGGCATCGCACGAGGGAGCCTGTCGCAGTCCGGCATGCGGCGAGTATGGTGGGCGCCGAACGGGCCGCCGACGCCCGGGAGACGGATGCCGATATGCGCACGCTCATCGCCGTGGAGTTCAGCGCGCTCGACGGAGTCATGCAGGCTCCCGGCAGAGCGGATGAAGACAGCTCCGGCGGGTTCGATCGCGGCGGCTGGGCGGCGAACCACATGGCGGGCGATCCCGAAGCGGGCGCGGCGGCGATGGCGGGGAGCGGCGCGACCGAGGGCATGGTGTTCGGACGGCGGACCTATCTCGATCTCGTCGGGCATTGGCTCACGACATCCGAGCCCAACCCGTTCACCGATGTGCTGCGCGAGACTCCTAAATACGTCACCAGCAGGAATCCCGAGGCGGATCTGCCCCATCCGAACAGCGAGCTCCTTCCCGGTGAGGCGGTCGACACGATCGCGCGCCTCAAGGCGGCCGGAGACGGGGAGTTGGTGATGCTCGGCAGCGCGACCCTGCTGCACAGCCTTCAGGAGGCCGACCTGATCGACGGGTACATCCTCACGATCCTGCCGGTGACCGTCGGCGCCGGAAAGCGCCTGTTCACCGACGGCACCGTTCCCGCGACGTTGACGCTCACCCGATCCGTGGTCACCCGGAAGGGCGCGATCGTCGCGGAGTACCGCCGCTCATGAAGCTCTCACCGGTGCCGACGGAGGCGAGCTGGACCCATCTGGGTGCCAGGTCGGGGTTCGAGGTGGTGTTCTTCCGACCGGCGGGCGACGGCCATCGTCTCGTCGGCCACACCACCGCGAACGAGGAGTCCGCACTCTGGTCGGTCGGTTACGACGTGACGCTGGATGCCGCGTGGCGGACGGTCGCCGTGCACGCGAGCACGCTCGCTGCCGCCGGTGGCCGCGCGGTCGCGCTGACCCGCGATGCGGAAGATCGGTGGACGGTCGACGGCGCGCCGAGGCCCGATCTCGACGGCTGCGCCGATGTCGACTTCGAATCGTCGGCGGTCACCAACACGTTCCCGATCCACCGGCTCGACTTCGTGGAGGGGGAGGTCTTCGAGGTGTCATCAGCGTTCGTGCGCGCGGATGATCTGCGGGTCGAGCGCCTCGACCAGACGTACTCGCTCGTGAACCGCTCCCCCGGGGGACTGACGTTCCACTACGAGTCACCCGCGTTCGCGTTCGTCTGCGACCTGGGCTACGACGCGGCCGGGCTCATCGTCGACTATCCGGGCATCGCGGTGCGAGATCTCTGACGGGGTGGCCGTTCAGCTCTGCTTCGCGCTGCGGAGCCGTCGCTCCCGCGCGTAGTACTCCCGCACCCGGTTGCGGTTGCCGCAATCGCTCGACACGCACCACCGACGATCCTTCCGCGCGGAGGTGTCGAGGAAGACCCACCCGCACTCGGCATCCTGGCACTGCCCGAGTTCGGCGAGGGAGGCGCGAGTCAGCAGGTCGAGAGCGGAGAGCGCGATGCGGCGACGAGGGAGCGCGAGGTCCACGGGGAGGTCCCATCCCCACTCGTCCTCATGGCGTGCCAGGTCGGCGTCCGCGATCGCGTCGCGGTACTCCTCGAGGACGACGCGCGGGTCTGCGTTCGTGAACAGGACGTCGTAGACCGCCTCACGGAGGCCCCGGACGCGCGCGAGCTCTTCTGACGCCGCTGCCGGCGAATGCGCAGCCAGCTTCCTGAGTCCGCCTGCCTCGCCGTCGGTGATCAGCTCGCTCTGCTGCGCCCATCGGATGACATCGTCGTCCTCGTGCAGGTCGTCTCCGCGCCGCGATTCGGAGAGCCGCCACTGCACGGTGTTGATCAGATCCAGCACCGGGTGGCCCCCGATGCGGGAGAACTCCGCACGACGTCGCGTCTCTTCGGCCATGGTCGGATTCTAACGCGCAATCTTTACTTCGTCCATTAGGTCTGTCATGCTCTAATGCATGAATCAGCCGTGGCCCATTAAGGAACGGGATCCTTCGCCGACGGAGTGGCGACGGGACTTCCGCGTGTTCTGGTTCGCTCAGGGGTCGTCGATGATGGGTGACCAGCTGAAGGAGTTCGCGATCCCCCTGATCGCGGTCTCGGTCCTTCACGTGACGGCCACCGAGCTCGGCATGCTCAGCGCCGCGCAATGGGTTCCCTTCCTGGTGCTGGCGCTTCCGCTCGGGGTGATCATCGACCGGTACCGCCGACGGCGGCTGCTGGTTCTCTCCGAGACCGGCCGCGGACTGCTCATCGTCGGTCTCGTCGTCGCGGCCGCGCTGAACGCGCTCGCGTTCCCGCTGCTGCTCGTCGCCGTCGTCGTGCTCGGTGCGCTGACGGTCATCTACGAAGTCGGCTATCAGTCCGCCATCCCCTCCCTGGTTCCGCGCGATGCTCTCGGTTCCGCCAACGCGAAGATCCAGGCGACCGTCGCGGCGGGCGAGATCGGAGGGCCGGGCCTCGGCGGTCTGATCCTGCAGCTTCTCGGCACGACGGCGACCTTGATCGTGAACGCCGCCGCCTACCTCGTCTCGGCAGCAGCGCTCCTCATGATGCGTGCCGAAGAGCCCGCCCCGGTGACCACGAGACGGCATTTCCTCGTCGAGCTGCGCCAGGGGGTGCGCCACGTGGCGCGCGATCCCTACCTCCGCGCGAACGTCGGATTCTCCGCGCTCTACAACCCCTTCGCGCAATGGGTGGTCATCCTGCTGATGATCTACGCCGTGCATGGGCTCGGGCTGGAGGCCGGACAGATCGGGATCGTGTTCTCGATCGGCGCGGCCGGAGCGCTCGCGGGCGCGGCGGTGGCGTCACGGCTGGCGACGCGTCTGCGCACGGGGACGATCCTCGTGCTCTGCGCGGCCGTCGAGTGCGGCGCAGTGCTCCTGATCCCCGTCGTCGACGCCTCGTGGCCCCCGGCCCTCATGATGGCCGCGCTCGCGGTGATCATGGCGGCGAACGGCGCCGGCACGGCGATCTCGAACGTGTTCCTCATCACGATCCGCCAGCTCCGCACGCCCGACCACCTGCTCGGGCGGGTGAATGCGACGATGCGCACGATCACGTACGGCACGATCCCGCTCGGAGCGCTGGTCGGCGGGTTCGTCGGCGACGCGCTCGGACCGCGTCTGGGCATCGCCGTCGGTGCGATCCTCTGCCTGTTCACGGTGCTCTGGGTCTGTCTGTCACCGCTTCGCGGCATCCGTCATCTCGACGATCTGGCCGTCTGACCGCGATCTAGCCCCGGGCGTCCGTCATCGCACCCAGCTCGGCCGGGTGGGTGAGGCGCCACCATTCGGTCGGCGGGTCGATGTTCCCCACGATCTTCACCGCAGCGGTGACCGTGTTCGGGCCGGCGGTCCACGTGATGCTCCCGACGACCGTGCCGTCCTGGTAGATCGGCGGGGTCTCGATGTCCGTCGTGACGACGATCGGCGTATCCGACCAGGTGAAGATCGAGGCGGCCTCGCCGATGACCAGCTGGGCGGTATCACCCCACGGTGTCGTGACGGTGCCGATCTCCTGGCCGGATTCCGAGACGGGCACCTGATGGAATCCGGCGCGGATGTCGTCCAGAGCGGCGATCACGGCGGCGTTCACCGAGTCGCGCGACGCTCCTCCGAGCAGCACGCCGGTCACAGCGAGCGGATCGGCGGCGCCGACGTCGAGCGTCGCCGTGTACAGCAGGCTGTACGTGCCCTCGCCCAGGGTGCCGGTCTTCAACCCGGTGACCCCCGAGGTTCCGAGGAGGCCGTTGGTGTTGTAGAGCTGTCCGGCGCCGGGGAGCGAGATCGACGGGGTCGCCACGATCTGCGCGATCGCGGGATGCGCGGCGGCGAGCTTGGCGACCACCAGGAGGTCCGTCGGCGTGCTCGTGTTGCGAGGACTGATGCCGGTGGGCTCGGTGATCGTGGTGCCGGTCAAGCCGTGCGCTGCGAGCCAGTCGCGCGTCGCGCCGAGGAACGCGTTCTGCGACCCGAAGATGTGCGACGACAGCGCCTCGGCGTAGTTGCTCGCCGAGGGGATCAGCATGGCGGCGAGGGCATCGTGCAGCGACATCGAGGTGCCCGTCGGCATGGGGGCGATGGTCGCGCCCTGCACGTAGTAGCGGTCGTAGAGGTCGTGGTCGGCCTTGGTGAAGGTGATCGTCGGTCCGGGGTCGTCGGCGGAGGCGAGCGGAACGGCGTCGAGGATGACGAGAGCGGTGATGATCTTCGTGATGCTCGCGATGGGGAGGGCCTCGCCCGTCCCGCTCGATCCCCAGATCCCGCTCGCCGCCGCGCCCAGATAGGCGTCGGCGCCGGTGACGCTGATCGCCGAGGCGGCCACCGGCGGAGCGCCCAAGGCAGCGGTCTCGACGGCCGGAGCTGCTGGCGTCCGGGTGGTCACCGCCGGCGGATTCATCGGAGCAGTGAGGGCCCATCCGATGTAGCCTCCGGTCGCAGCCAGCAGCACGACGACGCAGATGGCGGCGATGATGAGGCCTCGGCGTCGACGTCTTCTGCGCAGCTGCGGATCGATCGGGTCGCGGGCGGAGACGAACTCCTGCTCATGGGTCATCAGCTCCGCGAACTCCGACAGCCCGTCCGCCGCTGGGTCCGGCGGCGTGGTCGTATCGCTCGTCACTGCGCTCCGCCTGTCGCTCGAAATCCCCGGAACTGCCCATCTTCGCCGACATCCGCCGCTGACGGTATCGGCCATTCGGGGGACAGGCGGTCGTGGTCGCGCTCCTGTTGCTTCGCATATGCGGAATATCTTTTCCATTGGACCCGCATCTGCGGTACGTTCGAACCATGCAGACCTATCGGATCGCACGCGCGGCGCAGCTCCTCGGAGTGAGCGACGACACCGTCCGGCGGTGGATCGACCACGGCCTCCTCCCCGTCACGGATGCCGTTCCGGCCGAGATCCCGGGCGACGCGCTCGCCGCTCGTGCCGTGGCGCTCGCGGAAGAGGTCCGGAACTCGGACGACGTGCTCTCCAGCGCCCGCAACCGCTTCGTCGGGATCGTCACCCGCGTGCAGATCGAAGGGCTCATGGCTCAGGTCGACCTGCAGGCCGGTCCGTACCGCGTCGTCTCACTGATGTCGGCCGAGGCCGCGCGCGATCTGCAGCTCGAGGTCGGCTCTCTCGCCACCGCGTCCGTCAAGGCGACCCAGGTCGTCGTCGAAGTCCCGAAGGTCTGACACATGAACCGCACGTTCCGCCCTTCCGTCACCGCGCTGCTCGCCGCCGCTGTGCTCGCCCTCACGGGCTGTGCGGGCGCCGCCGATTCCACGCCATCCGCCTCGCCGTCGGAGACCTCGGCGCAGAGCACGCTGAGCGGTGAGCTCAACGTCTACGCCGCAGCATCGCTCTCCGGGGCGTTCGACGCGATCGCCGAGGCGTTCACCGCCGAGAATCCCGACGTGACGGTCAGCCCCGTGTACGACGGGTCGTCGACTCTCGTCACGCAGATCCTCGAGGGTGCCCCGGCCGACGTGTTCGCCTCGGCCGACGAGGCGAACATGGACAAGGCGGAGGATGCGGCGATCGACCCCGCGCTCTTCGCGTCCAATACTCTCGTGATCGCGGTGCCGGCCGGCAACCCCGGCGACGTGGAGACTCTCACCGACCTCGCCGATGTCACCACCGTGCTGTGCGCCCCCGAGGTTCCGTGCGGAGCGGCATCCGCGAAGCTCCTCGCCGCCGCCGGCGTGACGGTCGACGCCGCGAGCCTCGAGCAGAACGTGACCGCCGTGCTCACGAAGGTCGCGGCATCAGAGGCCGACGCCGGGCTCGTGTACGCGACCGATGTCATCGGCCGCGACGACATCGAGGTGATCGTGCCCGAGGGCGCCGACGACGTCGTCAACCACTACCCGATCGCCGCGCTCGCCGACGCTGCGAATCCGGATGCCGCCGAGGCGTTCGTGACCTTCGTCCTGTCGGACGCCGGTCAGAAGATCCTCGCGGACTTCGGCTTCGGAAAGCCATGAGTCCGAGCGGCGCGCAGGGTTACGCGCCCCGTGCGCTCGCCCTTCCCGCCGCGGTCGGGCTGGTCTTCCTGATCCTCCCGCTCGCGGCCCTCGTCGCCCGTGTGCAGTGGTCGACGTTCCTCGCCGACGTGACGTCGGAGGCCGCGCTCTCGGCCCTCGCCCTGTCACTGGGTACCGGGCTCGTCGCCACCGTGCTGTGCATCATCGTCGGCGTGCCGCTCGCGCTGTACATCGCGCGCTCGGGGCCGCGCCTGGCCGCCGGGCTGCGCGCGGCGGTCACCGTTCCCCTCGTGCTTCCGCCGATGGTCGGGGGCGTCGCCCTGCTCTACCTGTTCGGTCGGGCGGGGTGGCTCGGCGGTCTCGGGCTGTCCTTCAGCACGCCGGCGGTCGTGCTCGCGCAGACGTTCGTGGCTCTCCCGTTCCTCGTGCTCGCGGTCGAGGGCGCCGTGCGCACCTCGGGTGTCGACTACGAGCGCACTGCGGCCGCCCTCGGGGCGAGCCGGTGGACGATCCTGCGCCGCATCACGCTGCCGCTCGCAGCGCCCGGGATCGTGGCCGGCGTCGTGCTCTGCTTCGCCCGTGCCATCGGAGAGTTCGGCGCCACGGCGCTGTTCGCCGGCAACCGTCCCGGCGTCACCCAGACCATGCCGCTCGCGATCTACACCGCGTTCAACGGCGCCGGGGTCTCGCAGGGCGCTGCCGCGGCCCTCTCGCTGCTGCTGCTCGTCACCGCGATCGCGGTGCTGCTGCTCGTGCGCGGCTGGCGTCCGGGGGCCGCGCGATGAGCGGGCTGCGCGCGCACGTCGTCGTCGCCCGCGAGCACTTCGCGGTCCACGTGGCCCTCGACGTCGCGCCCGGTGAGACCGTCGCCGTGATGGGTCCGAGCGGTGCGGGCAAGTCCACCCTGCTCCAGGCGCTCGCGGGCCTCGAGCCGCTGACCGACGGGGAGATATCCATCGGCGGCCGCGTCGTCGATCGGGTCGCAGCGCCCCGCCTCCGCACCGAGCCGATGAGTCGCGGCGTCGTGCTGCTCGGACAGGATGCCCGGCTCTTCCCGCATCTCTCTGTGCGCGAGAACGTGGCCTTCGGTCCTCGGGCGGGAGGGGTCGACGCCCGCGCAGCGCGCGATTCCGCCGATGAATGGCTCGTCCGCGTCGGGCTTCCGGGGGCGGGGGATCGGATGCCGCGCGAGCTCTCCGGCGGCGAGGGGCAGCGCGTCGCGGTGGCGCGCGCGCTCGCCGCCTCCCCACGAGCCGTGCTGCTCGACGAGCCGCTGGTCGCCTTGGACCCGGCGACCGCGGGGGAGATCCGGCAGATGCTGCGCGAGCAGCTGACCGGCACCACGACGATCGCCGTGACGCACGATGCCGCGGATGCCGTCGCGCTGGCCGAGCGCCTGATCGTGGTGGAGTCCGGTCGAGTGACGCAGAGCGGGCCGGTGCGCGACGTGCTGGCGGCACCGGCATCCGCATTCGTCGCCGCGATCGCGGGCGTCAACCGCCTCGTCGGTGTCGCGAGTGGCGGCAGGTGGCAACAGGGGGCTCTGCGGGTGGAGAGTGCGGATGCCGCGTCGCGCGCACGCGCGGCGACGGACGGCGCGCCGCTCGCCGCGGTGTTCCGGCCGCAGGACGTACGGATCGTCGACGAGACGGTGACGGATGCCGACACCTGGCCGACCCGCATCACCCGCCTCGAGTCGACGCTCGCCGGCGTGCGCGTGCACACGGAGGCCGCTGCGGTCGACATCCCGCTGGCGGATGCCGTAGGGCTCGCGCCCGGAGATCAGGTGCGGCTGCTCGTCGATCCGTCGAGGGTGCGCTTCGTGGCGAGCTGACGGAACTTCGCCGATCGGCAGGAACTTCGCAGGGACATCCCTCGAAGTCTGCGAAGTTCGTGTCGTTCTGCGAGGGCAGGTCGCGCGACCCCGGCGCGTTCCTACGCGCGATCGTGAAGTGTGATCTGGTAGCCGTCGGGGTCGGCGAAGGTGAACGTGCGGCCGAAGGGGCCGTCGATCGGCGCCGAGACGATCGTGCGTCCATCGGCGACCAGCGTGTCGTGGATGGCCTGGACGTCGGTGGCGTGCAGCCAGATCGCGGCGCCGATCCCCGGCTGCGCGGCGGAGGCGAGATCCGTTCCCGGAACCACGTCGCGCAGGGCGAACGCGATCGGGGTGGTCTCGAAGACCACGGCGTGGGGCGGGCCGGCAGGAGAGCGCACGAGGCCCAGGTAGTGCTCGTAGAACGCCTGAGAGGCGTCGAGGTCGCGAGCCTGCAGAGAGATGAAGTCGGGTCCGGTGACGGGCATGATGTTCCTTCCATTGTGTCAGTTTTCTGACACAGAAAAGGATATGTCAGAATACTGACATGAGTCAAGACGGTGCCGGCATCGATCTCGAGACCTCCGTGGGCTATCTGCTGAAGGAGGCGGCGAGCGCGCTCCGCTCCGCCATGGAAGATGTGCTGCGCCCACTCGGGATGACCGTGACCCACTACTCGTGCCTCGAACTGCTCGCCCAACGCCCCGGCCTGTCCAACTCGGAACTCGCGCGTGGCACGTTCGTGACCCGGCAGTCGATGAATGTGCTGCTGCAGTCGCTCGAGAGAGAAGGCTCCGTGACGCGGCCGACCGAGGCCGCGGTGGGGAAGGTGCTTCCCGCCCGCCTCACCGCGCACGGAATGCGTCAGCGCGAGATGGCGAGCGCTGCGGTTCGTTCCGTCGAGGTGCGGATGCTGGGCGGCATGAGCGCCGGTGAGCAGGCCGCTGCGCGAAAGCTGCTGCGGGGAATGGTCAAGTCCTTGCGCGAAGACGGGTTCGATCGCGCCCACTAGCTCGCTCGCGCGCCTCGCTGGCGTTCTATTCCGGAATATCACCACTTCGCGCTCCTGCGGAGCTAGCGTCGACGCCGTACACGCGTCCCGCGGCAGTCGCCGAGGCGGACGCCCATTCTTGAAGGGGTCCATATCGTGCGTCGAAATGTATTGAAAGCATCCGCAATCGTTCTGCTCGTCGGAGGCCTGACCTTCGGCGCGGGACACGCGGCAATCGCAGCGGCCGAATTGTCCGGGCAGGCGCAATCGTGTAGCAAGTTCGTCGTGCTGGGTTCCACGGGCAAGGGCGATATCTACCATTACGTGAACTCCGCGATCTCTCCGTCGGCGCACTGGAACAACGGCGGAACCTACGTCACCCGCACGTCGAATCATGGCAAGTCGATCAGTAGCTGGAGGGTGAAGGCGGTCGGTGCCGGCGGAGATGTTCGAAACGCCAGCGCGCTCTGCCAGTTCGCTTGAGCCGAGAGTGATGGCTCCGGCACGTCGCTCGTCGACATCGATCCTTTTCATGGCCGCGGCATTGACGCTGGCCGGATGCAGCTCCGTCGACCAGGCGGCAGTCACCACGGGTGATCCGATCGACAGCTCGACTCTCAAGATCCTCAACGAGAACAGCAGGCAGATCGCTGCCGCCCTCGGTCTTGAGAATCCTCCTGACGTTCAACCGGTGCGACTGGTGAAACCGAACGAATGGGCTGCGGCGCAGATCGATTGCCTCAACGCAGCGGGATACGACGCCTCGTACACGAGCGACCTGGAAGGCGTGAGTTATCCGTCGTTCAGCGAGTCCGCCATGGCTGAATCGCTCAACTTTGCGATATACACCTGCGAATCGCAGTATCCGGTCTCGCCCAAGTACAACGTTCCTCTTTCCTCTGATCAACTCGCATTTCTCTACCAGTACCGTGCGACCGAACTCACCGAATGCCTGAGCCGAGCGGGATATTCACCTGACATCGGCGCATCGAGCGAAGCGGTATTCATCGAAACCGACGGCGCGTGGGATCCGTACGGCTCAACGACCATTGCGCAAGAAGATCTTCGCCTCGTGAGAGAGAAGTGCCCGGTGAACCCCGATTATGACGAGCTCTATGCGCAGTAGAGGGGCTCGTCATCGACTGCGCGCGACGGAATCGCAGAAGGTATGACCGCGAGCGGAAACTTCGGTCGGAGATCACGGTGGATCGCCGTTGCATTGACGATGGTCGCTCTGGGGGCCCTGTGCTCCTGGGCGCTCCTGTCCGTTCTCCGACCCGCTGTGGAACCTCTCGAATCCACCGGAGGCACGTACGTCTCGGTAGTCCGCGGCGTGATCAGCGAGTCGGTCTCGCTCAACGCTGTCGCGGCATGGCCCGAGATCCTCGCGGGAATCAATCAGACGTCGGGCATCGTGACCAGCATCGAAATCGAGCCGGGCGAGGAGGTCGCCCCCGGGGCGACGCTTTTCACCGTGGCGTTGCGACCCGTGGTCATCGCCCAGGGCGAAGTGCCGATGTTCCGAGAGATCGCGGATGGTGCCGTCGGGGGCGATGTCGGTCAGCTGCAGGTCCTGCTGAAGGAGCTGGGGCACTACCGGGATATCATCGACGCACGGGTCGGACCGAGGACGACAGCGGCGATCCGGCGCTGGCAGGGCGAGCTCGGCGTGGAGAAGACGGGCGTGGTCGAGCTCGGCGACGTGGTCTTCGTCCCACATCTTCCGAGCCGTATCGCACTCAACCCCGAGTTCATCCATCGGGGTGCCTCACTGACGGGGGGCGAGGAAGCCGTCTTCAGCCTCCCTCCCTTCCCGGTATTCCGCATCCCCGCCACCGAGGCGCAGGCGTCGATCATGCCGAGCGGAACCACCATCGAAGTCACCTCACCCAGCGGTCGGGTATGGCGCGGAGTCGCCGGCGAGCAGAAGCGTGCTGAGGACGACTCGATCTCTGTCTTCGTGGCAGGGCAAGGGGGGTCATCGTTGTGCGCAGACGCATGCGGAGAGGTTCCCGCCGGCGAGGAGAGCACATTGCTTTCGAGAGTCGTCCTGGTGCCGGAGGTGGAGGGACTCCTCGTACCCTCGTCGGCCCTGGTGACCACGGCTGACGGGGAGACCGCAGTGGTCGGGGTCGACGGCGAACGGACCGCTGTCAAGGTGACAGCTTCAGCCAAGGGCATGTCGGTCATCTCCGGCGTTCCGGAGGGCACACGGGTCCGAGTCCCTGCAGGGTCATCGCCGTGACAACCGGCGGCGTGCTCCTCGAAGCGCGCGATCTCAGCTTCGGCTACACACCCGCGGAGCCGATTCTCGAGGGCTGGTCCGCCGAATTCCCGGCGGGAAGCATGACCGCGCTGACAGCGCCTTCCGGGCGGGGAAAATCGACGCTCCTCTACCTGCTCGGACTCATGCTTCGCCCCTCGCGAGGTGAAGTGCTCGTCAACGGCCATGATCTCGCCTGGGGGCGCGACGCAGAGCGTGCGCGGGCGAGGGCGCAGCAATTCGGATTCGTTTTCCAAGATGCCGCTCTGGACGCTACGAGGACGGTCCTCGACAACGTCACCGAGACCGCCCTCTACCGGGGAGAGCCGCGCCGCGAATCCGAGAGGGCGGCGAGGGAACTTCTCGAACGCTTCGGCGTGGATCTGCCCGTCCATCGCAGACCGGGGCAGGTTTCGGGAGGTCAAGCCCAACGCATCGCCCTGTGCCGTGCATTGCTTCACGCTCCCGCCATCGTTCTGGCTGATGAACCGACGGGTAACCTCGACCCGTCGACGGCCGCGCTGGTCGTGGGGGCACTCAGAGAGCATGCAAGGGCAGGTAATGCCGTGGTCATCGTGACCCATTCGCCGGAGGTTGCCGCTGCCACCGATTCGAGGATCGTCCTGTGATCGGGCCACTGCTCCGTGAGGCTGCGGCATCCGCGAGGTCGCAGCCGATCGTCTCGACCGTGACCGTTCTCGTGGTTGCGGCGATGATTCTCGCGGTCATGCTCACGACAGGACGCACGGTTGGTGCCGAACAGGAGGTCCTCGGTTCGATCGACTCCGCCGGGACTCGGTCGATGACAGTGAGGGCGGAGGCAGGGTCGGGCGTCACCAGCAGCGTTCTCGAACGGATCGCCGCCATCGAGGGCATAGCGTGGGCGGCCGCGTTCTCCGTCGCGACGGATGCGACCAACGCCGCCTTCCCCGACGGTACGAAGGTGCCTCTCAGGCATGCGTATGGCGATCAGTTCGCTCGCCTCGGCGTGGCCGAGCCTTCGCCGATCCCGGGCGGGATCGCGTGGGCATCCGATGCGGCGCTTCAGAGGCTTGGGCTACCTGACCGGACTGGCTCGATCACCTCATCGGATGGCCGGTCCTACAGTGTCGGCGGGCGTATCCAAGTTCCCGACTTCCTGCAGGCGTTGGAGCCGGTTCTGCTGGTTCCGCAGCAGGCCCGTGGAGACGAACCCATCAGCACGCTGATCGTCATCGCGGACACGCCAGAGCTGGTTGCCCCGGTCAGCGACGCCGTCGTCTCCGTGATCGCCGCTGACGATCCGACCAAGGTCACCGTCGAGACCAGCCAAGCGCTCGCCGCGTTGCGAGGAGTCATCGAAGGCCAACTCGGATCCTTCTCTCGTGGACTCGTCATCGCCCTCCTGTCGCTCACCGGCGCGCTCGTCGCGGTCCTGCTCCTCGGCCTGGTGATGATGCGCCGCAAGGATTTCGGCCGCAGACGGGCTCTCGGTGCCGGGAGAGCTCTCATCGTCCGGCTGCTCATCCTTCAGACGAGCCTCCTCGCCCTGATCGGCATCGGCACGGGTTCTGTCGCATCAGCGATACTTCTCTGGACAAGCGGAGACCCATGGCCGGGCGGCACCTTCGTCCTCGCCCTGGGCGTGCTCACGCTGACGACAGCGGTGGGTGCGGCGATCATCCCCGCGGTCATCGCAAGCAACCGCGAGCCGATACGTGAGCTCAGGGTTCCGTGAGCTCGTCACTGGCAATGTGCCGGTCATCCACGTCATGCGCACCCGCATCGGCATGACGCGGGTTAGTCTCGAAGAATGACTACGCGCGAGGGCGAGCGATGACGGCCGTACCGGTCGTGATCGGCGTCCGCGCGCCCGTCGCTGCTCCCGCTGCCGAGGCCGTCCCGACGACCGGCGCCCTCGTCGACACGCACGGCCGCGTGCACCGCGATCTGCGCATCTCGCTCACCGACCGCTGCTCGCTCCGCTGCACGTACTGCATGCCCGAGCAGGGCAACGAATGGCTCGCACGCAGCAGCATCCTGACCACCGACGAGATCGTCGAGGTCGCAGAGGTGGCCGCCTCTCTCGGCATCCGCACCTTCCGGCTCACCGGGGGCGAGCCGCTTCTCCGCGCCGACATCGTCGAGGTCGTGCGCCGAGTCGCTCGCATCCAGGGCCCCGAGGGCCCGGTCGAAGTCGCTATGACGACCAACGGCATCAGCCTCGCGAAGAAGCTCCCCGATCTGATCGAGGCCGGGCTCACCCGACTCAACATCAGCATCGACACGGTCGATCGCCAGCGCTTCGCCGACCTGACCCGCCGTGACCGCATCGACGACGTGTTCGAGGGCATCGCCGCCGCAGCGGCATCCGAACTCCGTCCGCTCAAGCTCAACGCGGTCGCGATGCGCGGGGTGAACGACGACGAGCTCCCCGACCTGGTCGCCTTCGCGATGGAGGTCGGCGCACAGCTGCGCTTCATCGAGCAGATGCCGCTGGATGCCGGGCACACCTGGGACCGCTCGACCATGGTCACCCGCGAGGAGATCCTCGAGAAGCTCGGCGAACGGTGGCAGCTCGACCCGGTCCCCGGTCGCGGCGGCGCCCCGGCCGAGAAGTGGCGCATCGACGGCGGCCCGCACGAGGTCGGCGTGATCGCCTCGGTGACGGCCCCGTTCTGCGGCGCGTGCGACCGTCTGCGCCTGACCGCCGACGGTCAGTTCCGCAACTGCCTGTTCTCGAACGCCGAGTACGACCTCACCGCGGTGATGCGGAGCGAAGGATCGGTTCCGGGACACCGCGCCGACGCCATCGCCGCGTTGCTGCGCTCCTGTGTGCACGGCAAGCTGCCCGGCCATGCGATCAACGACCCGTCGTTCCTGCAGCCCGCCCGCGGCATGAACGCCATCGGCGGCTGACAGCCTTCACTTGCGAGGGGACCGCGTGTCCTGGGAGCATCTCCTGGTGAGATCTGCGGAGCTGGACACAGAGAGTGTCGTCGACGTCGGCGAGCTCCCCGGCATGGACCGCGGACGCCAGCGCTGCGAATGCGACCACGGCGACGACAGCGGATATCAGCCCTGTGGGCGCAAGGCCAAGTGGCGTGTCACGATCGACTGCGTGTGCGGTGAGGGTCATCCCCGGCAGGTCGAGATCCTCTGCTCACGGTGCCTGCGCACGCTGCGGCAGTCGCACGGCAGCGAAGCTCTCACGGTCCGGCGCCTCTGACCGGATCGCCGGCACACCCGATGCTCAGCGCGTGACGGTGGTCTGCGCCGCGAGCGCGGTGGCCGTCGCCCGGTCGGGCTGCGCGCCCACCCCGCCGCTGCCGCGGGTGGATGCTGTGCCGCAGGCGACGGCGAAGGCGAGGGTTCGATCGACGGTTTCGCCCCACAGGCGTGCGGCGAGGAAGCCGGCCGCGAGGGTGTCGCCGGCGCCGACCGTGTCCACGAGCTCCGTCTCCAGGGGAGGAACCGAAGCGCCGACACGTTCGATGCCGGTGCCCGTGAGCCGTGCGGCGATCGCGCCCTCGGCGCCGAGCTTCGCGACGACGACGGCATCCGCTGGCATGATCGTGAGGAGACTCTCGATCGCGGCGTCGATGCCGCCCGTGCCCGTGATGCCCGTCAGCTCCTCCTCGTTGCCGAAGAAGACGTCGACGTGCGGCATCAGCGCGAGGATGCCGGAGTCCCACTGCTCCTCCGGGTCGAAGTTGCCGTCGAGCGACGTGGTCAGCCCCGCGGTACGTGCAGCGCGGAACAGCGCGGGTGCGTCGGCCTGCAGTGCGTGCTGGAGGAAGTAGCTGCCGATGTGCAGGTGCGCGGCCGATGCGAGGTCGGCGGCCGTCACGTCCGCGGAGCGGACGGTCCCGATCGATCCCATCGACGTGAGGATGCCGCGGTCGCCGCTCGGGCGCGTGAGGTGCGTGGACGCCCCGGTCGGGAGGGTGGGATCGACGCGCACGCCGGCGGTGTCGACCGCGCGCTCGCGGAGCTCGGCGTCGAGGAAGTGGCCGAACGTGTCGTCTCCGCGCACGCTGATCAGGCGCGTGTCGACACCCAATGCCGCGGCGCCGCACGCCGTGATCGCCGACGAGCTGCCCATGGTGAGGGTCGTCCTCGGCACGATCTGCTCGTGCTGCCCGAAGCGGATGTCGTCGTCGACCTCGATGATCAGATCGACGCACAGCTCGCCGACGACGAGCAGTCGGCCTACGGATGCTGCGGCAGCAGCCATTCGCACCACACCCCTTCCAGGTCGACTCCGCCATCCGCGACCTGCCGACGACTCCAGTCTGCCGCGGCGCGGCGTGCGGCTTCGCACGCGCGTCCGGTCTTCTCGGCGCCGCGGTCGGAGCCGTGGATGCTGATGAGCGCCCACGGGTCCGCATCGGCATCCGTCGTCGCACCGTTCGTCACGGTCGTGCGGACGGGGATCGACATCGCGATCACGTCGCCGGGGGCGAGCTCCAGTGCGTCGGCGACGGCCTCCGCCACGCCCTGCAGCAGCTCGCGCTCCGCGGCATGCGGGATGGTGGCGATCGTGATGACGGGCATCAGTCGGTGACGAGGACCGAGCGGTTCAGGAACGGAGGCGTGTCGGGGTTGCGTCCGCGCAGCGCCGCGAGGTCGACGGCCAGTCGGTGCGCGAGCGGCAGATTCGCCTGCGGGTCGAGGTCGTTCACGTAGACGGCTGCCCCGGTCGATCGCACGTCGTCGGCGATGACGTCGGGCGCCTCGCCGAGGAACCAGACGAGAGTGTTCGGCCCGGCGCACGAGATGGGGCCGTGCTGGTACTCCCACATGGAGTATGCCTCAGTCCAGAAGCCGGCGGACTCGCGCACCTTCAGGGCGGCTTCCTGAGCGAGGCCGTTGGTCCAGCGGTGTCCGAGGAAGACGATGTGCTGCACGTGTGCGGGGTCGGTGGGCAGTTCCGCCGCGAGGGCGCTGCGCGCATCGTCGACGAGGTCCGCGGGCGCCTGGTCGATCGAGGCGCGGAGAACGGTCAGCACGGTCGTGGCGAAGCGCGTCTGCACGATCGACTTCTCGTCGGCGAAGTCGAGGTGCACGGTGCGGTCGGCGCACAGCAGGCCGAGGGGAGTGTCGGTGTCGCCCAGGATCGCGGTGATGCGGTGGGTCGCGCCGTAGCGCTCCACGAGGTCGACGACATCCTGCGTCGTGCCGGAGCGGGAGATGACCACGATGTGCTCGTCGTCGTCGATCCAGTCGAGCTCGCTGGGGATGGCGGCGCGGGTGCGTCCGAGCTTCGCATCGTTGCGGAGGTACGCGTACGCGTCGCCGATGTAATAGGAGGTGCCGCAGCCGACGATCAGCACCTTCTCGCCCGCGGAGGGGAGAAGAGCACGATGGCGTTCGGCGAGGTCGAGTGCCTGCTGCCAGATCTCGGGCTGGCTCGTGAGCTCTGCCCGGGTGATGGCGCCCGTTCCGACGATGCTGTCGTTCATATCGTGGTCCTTCAGGTCTCTCCGTCGGCGCGCATGTGGCGACGATCTGTGCAAATTCAATCAGAAATGAGCAAGGAATGAAAGTTCTTGACGGATTGAGCAGGTTGTTGAATACTGCAACGAACGGACGCCACGCAGCACCCGGGCTGACGGCGACATCACCAGAGGAGATCGACGCGTGAGAATCAGAAATCAGCGCCTCATCGGCATCGTCGGCATCGGCGCTGTCAGCGCCATGGTGCTCTCCGGTTGTGCCGGCTTCGGCGGCGGCGGCGGATCGAGCGACGAGGGCGGCGACCAGACCCTCACCTTCACCACCTGGGGCAGCGAGTCCGAGGAGACCACCTTCAAGGACCTCATCAAGCAGTTCGAGGCCGACCACGACGGCGTCGACATCAAGCTCAATGTGGTGCCCTACGACCAGATGTTCTCGAACATCGATGCGCAGCTCTCGTCGGGCAAGGCCCCCGACCTCTTCCGCGTCGACTACGGCAACCTCGGCGTCTACTCGAGCCAGGACCAGCTGCTCGACCTGAGCGAGTACTTCTCCGACGACGAGGTGGCCGAGTTCACCCCCGCGATGTGGGAGGCCGTGTCGTTCGACGGCGCACCCTACGGAGTGCCGCACCAGACCGACGTGTCGGCTCTCCTCGTCAACACGCAGATGCTGACGGATGCCGGCATCGACCCGGCGACCCTCCCCACCACCCAGGACGACGCCTGGACGTGGGACGAGTTCGCCGACGTCGCCACGCAGCTGCGCGGCGCCCTCCCGGCCGACAAGTACCCCTTCGCGTACAACTGGCAGCTCGGCGGCGCACCTCGCTGGCTGAGCTGGCTGTTCGAGGCGAACGGCACGTTCCTCGACGGCACCTCTGCGACGATCGACTCGCCCGAGGGCGAGAAGGCCCTCGACTTCACGAAGAGCTTCTTCGAGAACGAGTGGGTCCCGCCGACGAGCTCGACCAAGGGCACCGTCTACGCCGACAACCTCTTCACCGAGGGCACGGTCGCGATGGCCTTCGCCGGCTCGTTCCTTGTTCCCGACATCGACTCGCTCGCGAAGTTCGACTGGACGGCCATCCCGATGCCGAAGGACGAGCGCGGTGCGACCGACCTCGGCGGCAACGCGCTGGTCGCCACGAAGGGCACGAAGAACCCGGAGCTGGCTGCGGAGTTCCTCAAGTTCATGGTCTCGGCCGACGCGATGAGCGAGTTCTGCGCCAACACCAACGAGCTGCCGACCCGCCTCGACCTCGAAGGCGACGCCGTGGAGTTCAAGGTGCGCCCCGACGTCATGCCGGTGTTCGTCGACCAGGCGGGCACGATCGAGCCGAGCGACGTCAAGCAGCTGACCTCCCCGGCCATGGCCGCGATCAACACGGCGCTGCAGGACCAGCTCGAGGCCGCGTTCATCGGCGGGCAGTCCACCGCCGACACGCTCGCGAACCTGTCGGCCGCCATCGAGGAAGCCGCCAAGTAATGACTGCTCTGTCCACCCGCGACCGGGGTAACGCTGTCGCGTCGCCCCGGCCGCGGGCGGGTCAGCGGACCGCCCGCCTGCGAGAGTCTCTCGTCGGCTGGAGCTTCGCCGCTCCGAACCTCGTCCTGATGTCGCTGTTCCTGTTCGTCCCGATCATCTGGGCGGCGATCATCTCCTTCCAGGAGACGAAGGGATTCGGCGACCCGGAGTGGGTGGGGCTGGAGAACTACGTCCGCCTGGTCTCCGATCCGGTCTTCTGGCAGAGCCTGCTGCAGACCATGCTGTTCACCGCGGTGACCGTGCCGATCGAGCTGCTGGGCGGCCTCGGTCTCGCGGTGCTGCTGAACTCGGTGCTTCCCGCCCGCGGGATCTTCCGCACCGCGATCGTGCTGCCGATGGTCATCTCCGGTGTCGCCTCCGGCATGATCGCGGTGATCATGTTCTACGAGTCGAACGGTCTCGTGAACAAGATCCTGAACGCCATCGGCCTCGACTCCGTCGGCTGGCAGTCGCAGGGCGGTCCCGCGATGATCTCGGTCATGATCGCCGCGGTCTGGCTGCGGCTGGGGTTCAACATGATCATCTACCTGGCCGGCCTCCAGTCGATCTCGCCCGAGCTGTACGAAGCCGCGCGCATCGACGGCGCCAGCCGCTGGCAGCAGTTCCGGTCGGTGACCGTGCCGCTCGTCGGTCCGTCGACGTTCTTCCTGCTGATCATGAACGTGATCGCGTCGTTCCAGGTGTTCGACCTGATCTTCGTGATGACCGGCGGCGGCCCCGGCAACTCGACGTCGGTGCTCGTGACCTACGCGTACCGCAACGGCTTCCAGATCAGGGAGCAGGGATACGGCGCCGCGATCGGCATCGTCATCCTCATCATCACGCTCATCTTCACCTTCATCCAGTGGAAGACCAGTCGCACGCGAGACCTGGCGGAGTAGGAGTGCATCATGGCTGAAACCACCACTGTCGTGCAGATCGCCGACGCGGCGCTGCTCGGCGACAAGGGCGCCGCACGCGTGCAGCGTCGTCGTCGTCGGCAGAGCCAGTCGCGCAAGGGCATCGTCTGGCGCACGCTGATCGCCGCGGTCGTCTCGCTCATCGTGATCTTCCCGCTGTACTGGATGCTCGTCGTCGCGTTCTCGCCGCGCGGCGAGGTCTTCGAACCCGGTCTGCGGCTCTGGCCGAGCACCCTCACGCTCGAGAACTTCGCCAAGGTCTTCGACCGGGTGCCGGTCATCGACTGGTTCGGCAACTCGGTCGTGATCGGCGCGATCGTCACGGCGCTCACCGTGTTCGTGAACCTGCTCGCCGGATACGCCTTCGCCCGCCTCCGCTTCGGCGGTCGCAACGCGGTGTTCATCCTCGCCCTCGCGACGATGATGATCCCCGTGCAGGCCATCATGGTCGCGCAGTTCAAGCTCGTGTCGGGTCTCGGGATCTTCGGCACCTACTGGGGTGTGATCCTGCCGGGAGCGGCAGCCGCGTTCGGCATCTTCCTCGCGCGGCAGTTCTTCATCGGCATCCCCGACGAGATCATCGAGGCCGCCCGCATCGACGGCGCCGGGCATTTCCGCATCTTCCTGCAGGTCGTGCTGCCGCTGTGCAAGCCGCTGATCGCGGTGCTCACCCTGCTCACGCTCATGGGAAGCTGGAACGACTTCGCCTGGCCGTTGATCGCCCTCAACGACAACCAGCTGTTCACCCTTCCGATCGGACTGCTCTATCTCAAGAACCAGACGTCGCCCGACTACAACGCGATCATGGCGCTCGCGCTGATCGCCGTGCTGCCGATGGTGCTGCTGTTCATCTTCTTCCAGCGCTACTTCGTGCAGGGCTTCGCCCGGAGCGGGATCAAATGACCCTGACGTACCTCTGTTCGCTCCCGTTGCCGGACTCCTGGTTCGACGAGCTGCAGAAGCGGATGCCGCAGGTCGCGGTGCACCGCATGACACCGGACACGCCGCCGTCGGCGGAGGTGCTCGCCGCCGTCGACCTGCTGCACACGAGCGAGTGGCTCCCGGCATCCGTCGACGTCCCCGCACTGCAGCTCGTGCAGCTCGACACCTCGGGCGTCGATCATGTGCGCGGCACGACGCTGTGGGAGAGCGGCGTGCCCATCGCGACGCTCGGCGGCATCGCTCCGGTGCCGATGGCCGAGTACGCCCTGATGTCGATCCTCGAGCTCTCGCATCGGATGCCGCTCATCGCGCGGCACCGTCTGGATCGCTCCTGGCCGTCGAACGCCGAGCGGCTCGCGTCGCTCACGCCGCGGCAGCTGTCGGGGGCGACCGTGGGCATCGTCGGGTACGGGCGGATCGGACGCGAGATCTCCCGGCTCGCCACGACGTTCGGGATGACCGTGCTCGGGGTCAGCCGCTCCGGAGCCCGCGTCGCGGCATCCGGAGGGACAGCCGAGAAGTTCGACACCGGCCGTCAGGCGATCGACGACGACCCGGCCGAGCTCTTCCCGATCGACCGGCTCGACGAGGTGCTGCGTCGCAGCGACTTCCTCGTGGTGGTCGTTCCGCTCACCGAGCTCACCCGCGGACTCATCGGACCCGCGCAGCTCGACCTGCTTCCGCACGGCGCGTTCGTCGTCAACATCGCCCGTGGCGGCATCGTCGATGAGCGGGCGCTCCTGGAGAGGCTGCGCGATGGACGCATCGGCGGCGTCGCCCTCGACGTGTTCGACGAGGAGCCGCTGGGAACGGACTCGGTGTGGTGGACGGAACCCGGCGCGCTGATCACCCCCCACGTCGCGGGACTGGCCCCGCAGTATCATGCACAGACACTCGACCTCGTCGTCGAGAACCTGACCCGACTGGCCGAGAACCGGCCCTTGCTGAATGAGGTGGACCGTGCAGCCGGTTACTGAGCCCCTGATCGGGCCGAAGCGTCAGCGCGAGCTGCTCAACTACATCCGCACCTACGGTGCCGGTTCGGTCAGCGAGATGGCCAAGCTGCTCGGCGTGAGCACGTCGACCGTGCGTCGCGACCTCAACGAGCTGCAGGACAAGAAGCTCGTCGAGCGCGTGCACGGCGGCGCGGCGCAGGTCGACGACGACGTGGAGCCCCTCCGCCCGCAGCGCGAGGTCGCGTTCGCGGAGGAGAAGCAGCGCATCGGCCGCGCGGCATCCGCCTACATCACGCCGAACTCGACCGTCCTGATCACCGGCGGGACGACGACCGAGGCGATGCTGCCGTTCCTCGGCGGCATCCCCGGACTCACCGTGCTCACCAACAGCCTCAGCGTCGTCAGCCGGCTGTCGCAGTTCCCCGACATCGACATCATCGTGCTCGGCGGGCTGCTGCGCCGCACCGAGATGAGCCTGCTCGGACACCTCACGATCGCCGGGCTCGACGAGTTCGGCATCGACCGCGTGTTCACCGGGGCCTTCGGCGTCGATGCCGAGATGGGTGTGACCGGCACGAACCTGTCCGAGACCCAGACCGACCGGTCGCTGGCCTCCTCGGCCCGCGAGCTCATCGTGCTCGCCGACCACTCCAAGCTCGCGCGGCGCGGTCCCGCGCGGCTGGTTCCGATCGAGGGCATCTCCCGACTGATCGTCGACGACGGAGCGGATGCCGCCCTGCTCGGGCGCCTGCGCGATGCGGGGGTGACCGTCGAGACATGCTGATCCCACCCGCCCTCACGGCGGTGGGGCTGGGCGCGAGCCTGCCCTCCATCGCCGCTTTCAACGTCATCACCCTCGAATATGCGGAGGGGATCGTCGCCGGAGCCGAGCAAGCCGGACTGCCGGTGCTGCTCTCGATCAGCCACAACGCGGTGCGCTTCCACGGCGGACTCACACCGATCGCGGCGGCCTGCCGGGCGCTCGCGGAAGACGCCGCGGTGCCGGTCGCGCTGCATCTCGACCACTGCGAGTCGGAAGAGCTGGTCCTGGAATCGGCCGGGCTCGGGTTCGCGTCCGCCATGTTCGACGCGTCGACCCTGCCCTATGCCGAGAACGTCGCGGCGACCGCGCGCATCGCCGCCCGCGGTCAGGAGCTCGGGCTGTGGATCGAGGCCGAGCTCGGCGAGATCGGCGGCAAGGACGGAGCCCACGCTCCCGGTGTGCGCACCGACCCGGCCGAGGCTGCCGCGTTCGTCGCCGCGACCGGCGTCGACGCCCTCGCCGTCGCGGTCGGCTCCTCGCACGCGATGACCAGCCAGACCGCCGAGCTCGACATCGCGCTGATCGAGCGTCTCGCCGCAGCCGTGCCCGTGCCGCTCGTGCTGCACGGCTCGTCGGGCGTCGGCGCCGAGGGCATCCGCGCGGCCGTGGCCGCCGGCATCCGCAAGGTCAACGTCGGCACCCAGCTGTCGGCCGCGTACACGAACGCGCTCCGCGCCGAACTCGGCGACCGCGTCGACCCGCGTCGGGCGCTGGGCGCCGCGCGCGACGCCATCGCCGCCGAGGTCGCGCAGCTGCTCGACGTGATCTCGAACCCCGTACCCACCGACCAGGAGAGGTAGGAACATGTCCGCAACCGTCCAGGGGCCGTCGTCGCACGATGGCGAGCCCAGCGCCGCGGCGCTGCTCGAGGCCGGCGACATCGTCGGTCTGATGCGCGCCTGCCATGACCGCCGCCTCGAACGGGAGGGGATCCCGATGGTGCTCGGACTCGCCGACGAGCGCGGGCCGATCCCGGTGGCCGGGTCGGATGCGCAGCGCGCCGAGGGCACCGCGTTCCTCGCCGTGCTCGACCGGTACCGCGACGCCCTCGTGCCGTTCGCCCGCGTCGACGACGAGGGAGCCGTCATCACCGCGATGCAGGTCCTCGCCTACACGCACTTCGCGCCCGGAGCGACGCCGATCACCGAGGCCGATGAGCCCGCGGTCGTCGGTGCCTCGGCATCCGATCCTGTCGCGCCCGCGGCATCCGACCCGATCGATCCGATCCTCACCGGGGAAGGAAACCTCGCATGACCAAGCCCTCCTTCGACGCGCAGCGGGAGCAGCTCGCGAACGGCCACTTCATCCGCGTGGTCAACTACCACTCCACTCCGCGCGGCGCGCGTGACGAGCTCGAGAAGGAGCTCGCCGGCTTCGCCCGCGACTACGCGCCCGTCACGCTCGACGACCTCGACCGGCTGTTCGAGACGGGCACCTGGCACAAGGACAAGCCGGGTCTCATCCCGGTCTTCTACGAGGGGTACCGCAACTCGATCTCGGTCGCCGCTCCGCTCTGCGACCAGTACGGCCTGACCGGCTGGTTCCCGATCGCGACGTCGTTCGTCGACTGCGACCCCGAGCACCAGGAAGCGTTCGCCCGCGCGCACTGGATCTCGCTCGTCGAAGAGGACACGAAGGGCGGCCGCATCGCGATGAGCTGGGACGAGGTCGCCGAGGTCTCGCAGCGGCACGTCGTCTTCCCGCACACCGCCCACCACGAGGGGTTCGACACGGTGCTGTCCGACGAGGACATCCGCCGCGAGGTCGTCGAGTCGAAGGCGCAGCTCGAGGCGGTCACCGGGCAGGAGGCGCCCGCGTTCGTCTGGCTGCACGGCTCGTCCTACGGACAAAACCCGCGTCATGACCAGGCCGTCAAGGATGCGGGCTACCGCTACCAGTTCGCGAACACGATGATCCACCGCGTGAACTAAGCCCGCGCCCGTGCGCGGCGTCAACTTCGCAGAACAACGCGAACTTCGCATGGTTTCACGCGGATTTCTGCGAAGTTCGCGTCGTTCTGCGAGATACGCGCACGCGCTCTCCTCCTGCACACCCGAGAGTTCCGTGCCTTTGACCACGGAGAGCGGATGCTGTGCGCCCCGGCCCCGCGCACCTCTGGCATCCTCGCGGAATGCACTCACGCGTCGAGAAGCCGGATATCGCGGCGGTCGTCCGCCTGGCCGGTGGCGTCGCCAGGGTTCGAGACCTCGGGGGCAGGGGCTACCGCCGCGCGCAGCTCACCGAGGCGATCGAGACCGGGCGGCTGATCCGCGTCCGCAACGGCTGGGTCGCGCTGCCCGACGCAGACCCGATGCTGATCGCCGCAGCGCGTCACGGCGTCGTGCTCTCCTGCGTCACGCAAGCTCGTCGTCTCGGACTGTGGGTGCATGAGCAGAATCCCGGTCTGCACGTCGCCGCCGCCCCGGGCAGCGCCGGAGGCAAGCCCGACAGCATCCGCGTGCACTGGGCGAAGCCGCTGATTCCGCGGCCTCCGGGTGTGCTGTCCGACGCGATCGAGAACGTGCTCGCGATCGTCGCGGAATGCGAGCCGTTCGAGCAGGCGCTCGCCACGTGGGAGTCGGCGCTCAACAGAGGGCTGGTGCAGCGAGAGATCCTGGAGGCTTTGCCGTTGCGTGCGGCCGCACGACGCGTGCTCGGCGAGGCGACGCCGTTCGCGGATGCCGGACTGGAGACGTACCTCGGGGTGCGGCTGCGCTGGCTGCGTCTGCCGATCCGGTTCCAGATCTGGATCGCCGGGCACCGCGTCGACGCGCTCCTCGGCGAGCGTCTGGTTCTGCAGATCGATGGCGGCCATCACGTCGGCGAGCAGCGCTCGGAGGATATCCGGCATGACGCGGCGCTGAAGCTCCTGGGGTTCCACGTGATCCGCGTCAGCTACACGCAGATGATGGACGACTGGCCGATGGTGCAGGACCTGATCATGCGCGCGGTCGCTCAGGGGCTGCACAAAGCGCGGCGCCGGGCGTGACTGCGCGGGGGAAACTTCGCAGAACATCAGGAACCTCGCAGAGATCGTCGCAAAACTCTGCGAAGTTCGCGTCGTTCTGCGAGATACGCGTCGCGCGTCAGCCCGCGGCGGCCTCGTCATACCGTGCGCGGGATGCCGCGATGTCGGACTGGTGCGACTCGGTCCAGGTGACGAGGGCCGTCACGGTCGTGTTGAGGCTGCGGCCGAGGTCGGTGAGCGAGTACTCGACGTGCGGCGGGACGACCGGGAACACGGTGCGCGACACGAGGCCGTCGCGTTCGAGCTGGCGCAGTGTGACGGTGAGCATGCGCTGGCTCACGCCGTCGACCATCTTCAGCAGTTCGGTGAACCGCATCGTGCGATTCTCGAGCAGCGCCATCACCAGCAGTGACCACTTGTCGGCGATCCGATCCAGGATCTGGCGGACCTCGCAGTCCTCCCGCGAGTCCCACTGGAACGGGTCGTTCGGCATGTCGGTTACTTCGCAGGAACCTGCGTACTCCGAAGTGCGTACTTCCGCCATGCCCTCATGATGACGCACGATGCTGTTACGCACAAGAAGTAACCAAGGAACCGAGGGCACCGTGAGCACGACCACCGAGAGCGCGTCATCCGGCATCCGACTGCGGGGAACCGGCATCCTGCTGCTGATCACCCTCTGCGGAGCGGCCTTCCTCGAAGGCATCGACATCGCCATGTTCAACGTGGCACTGCCCGTCATCCGCGCCGACCTCGGCCTCGAGACCACACAGCTGCAGTGGGTGCTCAGCGGCTACGTCGTGGCATACGGCGGGTTAATGATCCTGGGCGGCCGCATCGGCGACCGCTTCGGCCGCCGCCGGGTTTTCCTCACCGCCCTCGCCGTGTTCATCGCGTTCTCGATGGCGGGCGGCTTCGCGGACGCGGGATGGATGCTGATCATCGCCCGGTTCGCGACCGGCACCGCCGCCGCGTTCATGATGCCGACCGGCCTCTCCATCATCACGACCGGCTTCGCGGAGGGCACGGCGCGCAACCGTGCCGTGCTGATCTACGCCGGGATCGGCGCCGCCGGGTTCTCGCTCGGCCTCGTCGCCGGCGGACTGCTCACCGCCTTCGGGTGGCGCTGGGTCTTCTTCGCGCCGGTGGTGCTCGGCATCCTCATCCTCGCCGGCGGCCTCGCCCTCATCCCACGTGATGCGGCCGACCGGGAGCGCACGCCCTTCGACGTGTGGGGCGCCGTGCTGCTCACCGCGGGCATCGTGCTGACGGTTCTCACCGTCGAGCAGCTCTCGCACGGCGTCGGTCCGCTGGTGATCGCCGCGGCTATCGGCGCGATCGTCGCCCTCGTGCTGTTCGGGGTGCGGCAGCGGACGGCCGCGGCTCCACTGATCCCGACCGTGTTCCTCCGCTCCCGCGCACTCCTGCGGGCGTATCTCGGGGCGGGCTCCCTCGCAGCCGGATTCATGGGCTTCCAGTTCATCGTCGTGCTGTACCTGCAGGAGCTGCGGGGTTGGACCGCGCTGCAGACCGCGCTCGCCATGGTGATCCTCGCGATCGATGCGATCCTCGCTCCGACCATCACGCCGAGGATGGTCGCGCGCTTCGGCACGTGGACGGTCGCGATCGGCGGCCTCGCGCTCGCCGCCGTCTCGTACGCCCTGTTCCTGCCGGTCTCGCCGGACTGGACCTACGCGCTGATGCTCCCGAGCTTCCTCGCGCTCGGGCTGGCCTTCACCTTCGCGTACGGACCGTTGACGATCGCGGCCACCGACGGGGTCGCGGATCGCGATCAGGGCCTCACGAGCGGCATCCTGTACACGTTCTTCCAGTTCGGCGCAGCCCTCGGACTCGCCGCCACGAGTGCGGTGCTCACGATCGCGGCGGATGCCGGGCACTCGCAGGTCGACACCTACCGCTCGGCGCTCTGGGTGCCGCTGGGGTTCGCGGCGTTCGGGGTCGTCGCGACCCTCGTCGCACGCCCGCGTCGCGGCATCCGTCCGTAGCAAGTTCGCACGACGACACGAACGTCGCAGACATCCGGCCGATTCCTGCGAGATTCGCGTCGATCTGCGAGATTCCGGGCGTGCGGGGCTCAGTCGCGGATGCCGAGATGGCGGATGCCGCGGCGATCGCGCCAGGTGAGCTCGGTCGTGCCGCCATCGCGCCTGGATCGTGCAGCGCGAGCGGTGCCCTCGACCACGTCGCGGATGCCGTGGGCGCGCAGCATCTCCTCCGCGCTCGGGTCGTCCACGACGGCGGCGCCTTCGGCCGACGTCCAGATCCGCTGGGGGTAGTACTCGACCCCCGACGTGAGGACCGCGGTGGTCCCGTTCTCGCGTTCGATGTCTGCGGTCAGGATGCCGTCGCGATGCGCGAGCCGGAATCGGCGGACGGATACCGCCGCGTCCGTTCCGCGCCGCTGGAAGCCGGGGCCTGGTGACCAGTACCAGCTCTCCAGGACGCCGTCGTCGGTCAGGGCGAGCACCTCGAGGTGGTCGGGGCCGAGTGTCGACTGCACGATCTGCGCGTCGCGGTAGCGCGAACCGGATGCGAACGCGAGGCCGGTGCTCCAGTGTCCGGGCGGCACGTCGGGCGTGTCGAGGGGGTCGTCGGGGCCATCGGCGTTGAACCAGAACACCCAGAGCCCGTCGGTCGCATCGCAGGCGACGAGTTCGAGGTTCCCTCGGGCGCCGTAGACCCCCTGCGTCAGCGAGACGCGCCCGGCGATGGGCCGATTCCCACCCACGGTCATGATGATCTCTGAATGCATTTGCTTATTCTTGCTCATTTGTGGGTGTTTGTGACAACATTGCTCCCACGACCTTTCGAAGGAGAAGCATGAGAATCGCCAGAGCCCTCGTCGACGGCAGCCCGCGCATCGTCATCACGGATGCCGGTCAGTCCCGGCTCGCGCCGGAGTCGCACCCCGATGACGCGCTCGCCGCTCTGGAGAGCGGGCGATCGGGAGCCTCCGCGGACTGGAGCGTCGTGGATCTCGGCGATCTCGAGCTCCTCGCCCCGGTCGCCGGCACCGGCAAGATCATCGCCGTCGGACTGAACTACGTCGACCACACCGCGGAGACCGGCTTCACCCAGCCGGAGCGTCCGCTCACGTTCGCGAAGTACGCGACCTCGATCACCGGCCCCACGGCAGACGTCGTGGTGCCGGACCACCTCACGCAGGGCGTCGACTTCGAGTCCGAGCTCGCCCTTGTCATCGGCCGCCGCTGCGGCGGTGAGACGCCCGCCACGCTCGACGACGTCGCCGCCTACACGGTCGCGAACGACGTGTCGGCCCGCGACGTGCAGTTCGGCGACGTGCAGTGGACCCGTGGCAAGTCGTTCGACACATTCACACCCCTGGGGCCGGAGCTGGTCACGCCCGACGAGTTCGGCGACCCCGCCGGCCACCGCATCTACGCCGAGGTCGACGGCGAGCTGTTGCAGGAGGACGACACGGCCGAGATGATCTTCGACGTGCCCACCATCCTCGCGTTCGTCAGCGACGGCGTCACGCTCGAGCCCGGCGACCTGATCCTCACCGGCACGCCCGCAGGAGCAGGCGCCTTCCGCACCCCGCCGCGCTACCTTCAGCACGATGAGGTCGTCACGGCCGGCGTCGAGGGCATTGGCGAGCTCCGCAACCGCTTCGTCCACCGCTCCCGCCTCACGGCCTGAGCCCTCACGGCCTGAGCCCCTGACCGCCCGCGCACTGATCGGAACTCAACGATGACCACCACCGACCGCCGCGTCCTCGTCCTCATCGGGGCCGGATCCGCCGTCTTCACCCGAGGCCTGCTCGCGGACCTGATCAGCGCCGAAGATCTCGGGGCATGGGAGATCCGTCTCGTCGATGTGGATGCCGTGGCGCTCGGCGTCGCCGCCGACCTCGCCGAGGCCATGGTGGTCGCCCGCGGCGTCGAGGACAGCATCCGGGTGGTGCGATCCACCGATCGCCGCGAGGTGCTCGCCGGCGCCGACTTCATCGTCACCTGCGTCGGCGTGGGCGGTCGCCCGGCCTGGCAGCTCGACCACGAGATCGTGCAGAAGCACGGGATCTACCAGCCGGTGGGCGACTCGATCATGCCCGGCGGAATCTCGCGGCTGCTGCGCACGACCCCGGTGCTGGTCGAGATCGCGCACGACATCGCCGAGCTGGCCCCCGAGGCGTTCTTCTTCAACTACTCCAACCCGATGACGGCCAACGTGCAGGCCATCCACCAGCAGACCGGTCTCGACGTCGTCGGCCTCTGTCACGGCATGCATCACATCCAGCGCGAGCTCGCGCAGCTCATCGATGCGCCCTTCGACGAGACCTCGACTCTGTACGCCGGCATCAACCACCTCACGTTCATCTACGACTTCCGCTGGAAGGGGCAGGATGCCTGGCCGCTGATCCGCGAGCGCGTGCGCGCCGAGCTCGCCGAGGCGCCCGACCCCGCCGACATCGGCAACATCTTCTACGAGAAGCCGACGGCATGGCACAACCCGTTCGCCTGGGAGCTGTTCGAGCGCTACGGAGCCTTCGCCGCCGCCGGCGACCGGCACGTCGTGGAGTTCTTCCCCGAGCGGTTCCAGAGCGGCGACTACTACGGCAAGAAGCTCGGCATCGACGCGTTCAGCCTCCCCGAGATCCTGGAGTGGGGCGAGAACCGCTACCAGGGCATGAAGCGCCAGGCGCTCGGCGAGGAGCCGCTCGACCAGTCGATCTTCGAGCGCTCCGGCGGCGAGCAGGAGCAGCTGATCGCGATCATCCGCTCGATCACGTTCGACTCGCGCGAGATGTTCAGCTGCAACGTCGTGAACAACGGCGCGGTTCCCGGGCTGCCGGAGTGGTCGGCCGTCGAGATCCCCGGTGTGGCCACGGCCCGCGGCATCCGTCCGATCTCTGTCCCCGACCTCGGCAAGCCGCTCACGGCGATCCTCGCCCGCCGCCTGACGTCGGTCGATCTCGCCGTCGAGGCGGCCCTGACCGGGAACCGCGACCTGGTGGTCGAGGCGATGATCGCCGACGGCGCCATCTTCGACGCCGACCGGGCCACGGCCCTCACCGACGACCTCATCGCCGCACAGGCGCAGCACCTGCCGAGGTTCGCATGAGCGCCCAGAACATCGGCTCGACGCACGAGCCCTTCGAGAAGTACGCTCCGCAGGGCGAGCACGAGTGGGGCACGGGCCTCCGCAGCCAGCAGTGGTTCGGCGCCGAGGGCAAGACGGGGTTCATGCACCGGTCGTGGCTGCGCAGCGAGGGGCTGCCGGACGACTCGTTCCGCGGCCGGCCGATCATCGGCATCGCGAACTCGTGGAGCGAGCTGACCAGCTGCAACATCCACCTGCGCGCTCTCGCCGAGCACGTCAAGCGCGGGATCTGGCAGGCGGGCGGCGTGCCGTTCGAGTTCCCGACGACGTCGGCCGGCGAGCCGATCGTGCGCCCGACCGCGATGCTGCTCCGCAACCTCATGGCGATGGACCTCGAGGAGACGCTGCGTTCGAACCCCCTCGACGGCGTCGTGCTGCTCGCGGGCTGCGACAAGACCACGCCCGCGTACCTCATGGGCGCGGCATCCGTCGATCTCCCCGCGCTGCTCATCACGGGCGGCCCGATGCTCAACGGCAAGCACCGCGGCACCGACATCGGCTCGGGCACCTCGGTGTGGAAGTTCACCGAGGCGTATCGCGCCGGGCTCATCGACGACACGGCGATCACCGAGGCCGAGGGCTGCATGGCCCGCAGCCAGGGGCACTGCCAGACCATGGGCACCGCATCGACGCTCGCCTGCATCTCGGAGTACATGGGCATGCAGCTGCCGGGCACGGCATCCCTCCCCGCCAACGACTCCCGTCGCGCGACGGGAGCGCACCTCGCGGGTCGTCGCATCGTCGAGATGGTCGCCGAAGACCTGCGTCCTTCGAAGATCCTGACTCGCAAGGCGTTCGAGAACGGCGTGCGCGCGAACGCGGCACTCGGCGGTTCCACGAACGCCGTGATCCACCTGCTCGCGCTCGCCCGTCGGGTGGGCGTCGAGCTCACGATCGACGACTTCGACACGCTCGTGCGCGACATCCCGGTGCTGGCCGACCTCATGCCCAGCGGGCGCTTCCTCATGGAGGACTTCGAGTACGCGGGTGGCACCGCCGGCTTCGCGGAGACCCTCGGCGACCTGCTGCACCGCGACACGCTCACCGTCACGGGGGCGACCCTCGGCGAGAACTACGCGGGGGCGGAGGTGTTCAACCGCGAGGTCATCCGTCCGCTCGACAACCCGGTGAAGCCCGTCGGCTCCGGCATCGCTGTGCTCACGGGCAACCTCGCCCCGCGAGGCGCGGTCATCAAGCAGTCGGCCGCCGCCCCCGAGCTCATGCAGCACACCGGGCGCGCGCTCGTCTGGGACTCGCTGCAGGCGTACCTCGCCGATGCCGAGGACCCGGATCTCGACGTCACGCCCGACGACATCCTCGTCGTGCGCAACGTCGGACCGAAGGGCTACCCCGGGATGCCGGAGGTCGGCAACCTCGCACTGCCGCGGAAGATCCTCGAAGCGGGCGTGACCGACATGGTGCGGATCTCGGATGCGCGCATGAGCGGCACGTCGTACGGCACGGTCGTGCTGCACGTGGTGCCCGAGGCTGCGGCCGGCGGACCCCTGGCGTTCATCCGCACCGGCGACACGGTGACGCTCGATGTCTCCGGTCGCTCGCTGCACATGCACGTCTCCGACGAGGAACTGGAAGGCCGTCGTGCCGAGTGGGTCGCGCCGGTCGTGCCGAACAGCGAGCGCGGCTGGACCCGCCTCTACATCGAACACGTCACGCAAGCGGACGAAGGCTGCGACCTCGATTTCCTCCAGGGGAAGTCGGGGGCGTCGGTAGGCCCGCAGGCGTTCTAGGTTGGAGCGCATGACCTCGGTTCTCGTCGTCGGCGCGTCCGGCATCCTCGCGCCTGCGGCATCCGCTCTGGTGAAGCACGGTGCGGAGGTGACCGGGATCAGCCGGCGCGGGCACTCGCCGGCGGGTGTCAACGGCCTGCATGTCGACGCCCACGACCTCCCCGCCCTCGACCTGGCGCTCGGCGTCGCGCGGTGGACGGCGGCGATCGTCTACGAGCCCGCGGTCACCGCGCTCAGCCTTCCGCGGATCGCCGCCGCCGTCGACGGGCGCGTCGTTCTCGTGCGCACGAGCGCGGCAGCCGATCCGGCGCACGGGATCGAACCCCGGCTCCCCCCTGACGTGCTCCTGCTGGGATGGGTCGACGACGGCGCGTCGACCCGCTGGCATGCTCCGCAGGAGGTGTCGGATGCCGCACTCGAGGTACTCGCCGACGGGCGGCCCCGCATCCTCGGGACCGTCCGGCCGTGGGAGCGCCGGCCGTGATCTCGATGCTGGCCCTGTCGCCTGCGGTCGACGTGACATACGAGCTCGATGCGCTGGAGTCCGGCGAGATCAACCGCCCGACGCGCACGACCCGGGTCGCGGGAGGGAAGGCGCTGAACGCCGCCCGTGTCGCGCGCGCACTAGGCGCCGATGTCAGAGTCACGGTGGCGCTCGGCGGTGCGAACGGGGAGTGGATCCGCGGCCGGCTCGAGGCTGAGGACGTGCCGACGACCACGATCGCGCTCGCCGCGGAGACCCGCACGTGCCTGGCGCTGGTCGAGGCCCTCGGCGGCGCCTCGAGCACCGATGTCTACGAACCGGCGACCGGGTTCTCTCCGGAGGAGTGGAGGGGGTTCGCCGACGCCGTGCGAACGGCTCGTGCGGAGCGCTGGACGGCCGTGTCGGGCAGCATCCCTCCGGGGGCGCCGCCGGCCGAGCTCGCCGCGCTCCTCGCCGAGGTGCGCGCGCGAGGATCCCGCATCGCCGTCGACACCTCGGGACCCGCGCTCGCGCAGCTCGCCCCGCTGAGCGACCTCCTCAAGGTGAACCGCGCCGAGGCCTCCGAGCTGCTCGGCCGGGAGCTGCCCGACGCGGTGTCGGCCTGCGAGGCGTTGCACGAGCAGTTCGGGGTGGATGCGGTGGTGACCGACGGCGTGCGCGGCGGAGCGGGGCTCTACGCCGGCGAGCTCCACCACCTCGCGCCGCCGCGTGCCGTCGGCCGCTTCCCTGCGGGCAGCGGCGACTCCTTCTTCGGCGGGCTGCTGACCGGACTCGACGGCGGTGCGCCGTTCGCGGCCGCTCTCGAGATCGCGCGCGACGCCGCGGAGCGCAATGCCCAGGTGCCCGGGCAGGGCGTGCTGGCGTAGTCCGCGCCGCAGCGGGGGGACCGGCGGGCGCGATGTTACCGTGAGCGCGTGAACATCCCATCCGATGAGGCCGGTGCAGACGAGACGCTTCCGGCTGCCGTGACCCGGGGTGGACGCACATCGGCATCCGCACGGGCGACCGGAGTGGTCATCGTCGCGATGAGCGTCGCCGTGTGGTGGCCGGCGTTCACGCTGGGAGCCTGGGGGACGTTCTTCTTCGATCAGCTGCTCACCGTCTGGGCGGCATCCATCGGAGCGCTGATCGTCGTGCTGTTCCAGCCCCGGGGCCGACCACGGGTGCTCAAGGCCCTCGCTCTCCTGGTTCCGACGCTGTGGCTCGTGCTCACCGCGCTGCCGCTCCAGGAAGACGACCTGGGAGCCTTCGTCCTGGACCTGGTGGCCATCTTCGTCGCGCTGCTGAGCGTGCCCGCGACGATCTGGGTGCTGGCCCGTGTCATGTGGCCGGAGTTCGGCGAGGACATCAGCCGGGGGAGACGGGTCCTCGTCGTGGCGGCTGTCGTGCTCGTCGGCGTCGCGTCATTCCTGCTCGGCGTGAACCAGGAGCACTTCCTCACCTGCGGCGACTTCGCGATCAGCGGCAACTCCGAGCCGCCGGGGTGCGTGCCGGGCCCGCCGAACTGACCCTCATCTCGTTCGAATCGCCCGAATGGTCGGCATCCGACCCACAGGCCGACCAGGTGCGCGATTCGAAACGGCTAGCCGAGGAACTCGCGGGCGGCCGACGACAGGGCGGTCACGCCGACCTCGATGGTCGGGTGGATCTCCGGTGCGTAGAACGGCGAGTGGTTGGTCGGGATGTCCTCGTTCAGCCGGCCGGCCGCGACGGCCTCGGCGAAGCGCGTCGGGTCGACGCCGCCCCAGAACCAGAAGACCAGGGGCACGCCGGCATCCCGGGCGAACCAGGAGACATCCTCGCTGCCCGTGAACATACCGGGATCGATGACGGCATCCTCGCCCAGCGCTCGCTGCAGCGCTGCGGTCACGCGCGCCGTGGCATCCTCGTCGTTGATCGTGGCGGGCAGCGTGTGGAGGGTGTGGATCTCGGGTTCACGCTCGGCGCCGGACGCCTGGGCCTCGGCGCGCACGATGCGCTCGACGCTCGCGAGCACCTTCTCACGGGCCTGGTCGTTCGGGTAGCGAAGGCTCAGCTCGAGCGTCGCCTCGGCCGGGATGATGTTGTTCTTGAGCCCGGCGTGGATCGAGCCGACGGTGACGACGCCGACGCCCTGCGGGTCGATCTCGCGGGAGGCGATGGTCTGCAGCCGCATCACGGTGGCCGCGGCCATCACGATCGGGTCGATCGTGGAGTGCGGTCGCGAGCCGTGGCCGCCGCGGCCATGGAGGATCACGGTGAGCCCGTCGGATGCTGCCATCTGGGTGCCGCTGCGCACGCCGATGACGCCGGCGGGGAGCGGGGTCACGTGCTGACCGAGCACGACATCGGGCTTCGGGTAGCGGCTGAGGATGCCGTCGTCGAGCATCGCCCGTGCGCCGGCGCCGTACTCCTCGGCGGGCTGGATCAGCACGACGAGGGTGCCCGTCCAGTCGGCCTTCTCGGCGACCAGCTTCTCGACGGCGCCGATCATCGCGGTGACGTGCATGTCGTGCCCGCACGCGTGCATCACCGGCACGGTGTTGCCCGACGGGTCGACGCCCTTCGCGGTGCTCGCGTACGCCAGCCCGGTCTGCTCCTCGACGGGCAGGGCGTCCATGTCAGCGCGCACCCAGACGACCGGACCGTCGCCGTTCTCGAGAACCCCGACGACGCCGGTGACCCCGACGCCCTCCTCGACCTCGAGACCCAGCTCGCGCAGGTGAGCGGCGGCGATGCCGGCGGTGCGCGTCTCCTGGAACGAGAGCTCGGGATGCTGGTGCAGGTCGATGTAGAGCGCTTCGAGGTCGATCGTCATGGCCCGAGCCTACTCGCGCCGTCTGGCGGAGTTCACAGTTCGAGGTCGGTGGCCGCCTCTGTGAATTCGCGGGAGAATGCGCCGACGATCGTCGCCTCATCGGGGAGCGCTGCTTGGTCCTCCGCCGTCAGCTCGTAGCGACTCACCGCAATCGGTTGGGCAGAAGACGCGAGCGCGTAGCGCACGACTGCATCGTTCTTCCCAGCTACGAGAAGGATGCCCAAGGTCGGGTTGTGAAGCGTGCGGTCCCGTAGTTCTCCGTCGACCAGCGCGACATAGAATCCGAGCTGTCCGGCGTCTCGTGGATCGAACTTCGTCGTCTTGATCTCGATGACGACGTACCGCAGCTGCTGGATGTGGAAGAAGAGCAGATCGATGAAGAAGTCATCGCCCTCGACCTCGAAGTGCACCTGTCTGCCGACGAAGGCGAAGCCCGGGCCCAGCTCTCGAAGGGTGTCCACGATGCGATCGACCAGACGCTCCTCCAGGCGGCGCTCAGTCGCATCGGCCTCGATCGCGAGGAAGTCGAGTGTGTAGGGATCCTTCGTGATCTGTTGCGCGAGTTCGGATTCCGGATCTTCGAGGCGTGCGAGGAAGTTCGTCGGCGCGACGGCCTCGCGATGATGGAGCCGCGTGGCGATGTGATGACTCAGGATCGCGCGCGACCAGCCGTGGGCGACGTCTCTCGCCGCGTACCAGTTGCGAACAGACTGGTCGTCGAGTTTGTCGAGGAGCACGATGACATGACTCCAAGGCAATTGTGCAACAGGCTGTTGCACAATTGCGTCGACTGTCGACCAGGCTCGCGCGAACGCCTGCATGTACATCAGGTTGCGCCGTGAAAAACCCCTCATCGAGGGGAACGCAGCGCGCAGATCGTCGGTGAGCCGAACGAGAACGCCGCTTCCCCAAGGCTGGCTCGCCTGCCTGTCGAGGATCGTCCGTCCGATGCGCCACCACAGCATGAGGAGTTCCGTGTTGGCCTTCTGTTGAGCGCGGAACCTCGCAGTGCGGACGTGATCCTTGAGTTCAGCGAGCGTGTCCGCGTAATCCTCAGGCAGCAACTCCTTCATGCAGTGATAGTGCCTCTGCCCACCGACATCCGGCCAGTGGTCGACATCGCTCACTCAGCGGCTGCCTCGTGATGCTCAAGCCTCGCGGGCGTAGGTCTCGAGCTCGGGACCGGGGTGCAGCACGCCGTTGACGATCGCGCGGATCGCGTACTCGCTCGCGGCGCCGAGCTCGATCTCTCCCGGATGCAGGAGCCATTGCAGCTGCAGCCCGTCCATGACCGCGAGGATCGCGGCGGATGCGGCGGCGATGCTCTGCGGGTCGTCGACGCCTTCTTGCGCGCACAGCTCGTGGAAGGCGGCGGTGACCTCACGGCGCAGCGTCGTGTAGCGCTCCTCGAAGTACTCGCGTCCCGGGTGGTCGTCGGTCACCGACTCCGAGGAGAGCACGGTGTAGGCCTGGACGATGCCAGGACGCTTCTCGTTGGCGAAGGCCGTGCGCACGAGATGCAGGAAGAGCTCGGGACCGCCGGGGATGTGCTTCTTCTCGAGGTCGGCCACATCCGCCTGGTCGCGGTAGGAGAGCACCTCGAGCAGCAGCTTCTGCTTCGACCCGAAGTGGTGCAGCACCCCGGCGTGCGTGATGCCGACCTGCTCGGCGACATCGGCGAGGGTGCCGTTGGTCGAGCCCTTGTTGCCGAAGATCTCGACCGCGGCCTTGAGGATCTGCTCGCGCTTCGCACGGGTCGACGGACGCACTCGCGACTTCTCATCCGTCACGCTGTGCTCCTCTCCGACTCGTACTTGCCAATGAACTTACCAGTGGGTAACCTCACAATCACTTACTTTCTCGACAGTAAGTGAAATGTCCCCCACGCAGCACAATGACCGTGCCCAAGGAGAAGCAATGAAGCTCAGAAGATCTCTGATCGCCGTCGCGGCGATCGCCGCCCTCAGCACCTCGGTCCTCGCCGGGTGCGCAGCCGGCGGCGGCTCGAACGACGGCGGCGGCTCCGGAGAGTCGCCCGCCCTCACCATCGCCAAGCCCGACGGCGCCATCACCACCGAGTCGAACAACCCCTGGGTCGGCGACTCGTCGGCCAACAAGCTCGGCTACAAGAACGTCATCTTCGAACCCCTCGCCATGGTCAATCCCGTGGGCGACAACGAGACGACCCCGTGGCTCGCCGAGAAGGTCGAGTGGAACGCCGACTACACGCAGCTCACCGTCACCCCGCGCAAGGGCGTGACCTGGAGCGACGGCGAGGAGTTCACCGCCGACGACGTCGTCTTCTCGTACGACATGATCCGCAAGACCCCCGCGTTCGACACCGGCAACATCCAGCTCACCGACATCGTGAAGGACGGCGACAACGTCGTGCTGACCTTCGGCGAGTCGAAGTTCGTGAAGCAGTCGCAGGTGCTGCACATCCCGATGGTGCCTGAGCACATCTGGAAGGACATCGCCGACCCGACGACCGAGGTCGCACCCGACCCGGTCGGCACCGGCCCGTACACGCTCGAGAAGTTCAGCAGCCAGTCCGTCACGCTGCAGGCGCGCGACGACTACTGGGGCGGCGACCTGGCCGTGCCCACGCTGTACTACATCTCGTACAACGACAACACGGCCCTCACGACGGCCCTCGCCAACGGCGACGCCGACTGGGCGCAAGCCTTCATCCCCGACGTGCAGAGTGCCTTCGTCGACAAGGACCCGGAGCACAACGTGTTCTGGGCGGCGAACAACCTGGCGCCCGACGTGCTCTTCGTCAACCACCAGCAGAAGCCCTTCAACGACCTCGCCTTCCGCCAGGCCGTGAACATGGTCATCGACCGTGCGGCCCACACCGAGATCGCGCGCGAGAACGCCGGTCCGGAGCTCACCTCGGTCACCGGCCTCCCGACCCCGATCGGCGAGCAGTACATCGCTCCCGAGTTCGAGGGCGAGGAGTTCTCGCTCGATGTCGAGGGCGCCCGCGGGATCCTCGAGGACGCCGGATACACCTGGGACGGCGACGCCCTGATCGACCCGGACGGCGAGCCGGTCTCGTTCACGCTGCAGGTGCCCCAGGGATGGAACGACTACGTCACCGGCATCAGCCTGATCGCCGACCAGGTCAAGGAGACCCTCGGCGCCGACGCGAAGGTCGACACCCCCGACGCCGACACCTGGTGGGCGAACAAGCGCAGCGGCGACTTCGACGCGATCATGCACTGGGTCGACGGCGGCACCACGCCGTACGACCTCTACTCCGACACCATGGACGGCCGCTGGCTGCTCACCGGCGACGAGGTGGACTTCAACTTCGGGCGCTACGAGAACGATCGGGCCACCGAGCTGCTGAACACCTACGCCACGTCGGGGAGTGACGAGGAGCGCACCGCCGCGATCCAAGAGGTGCAGAAGATCTTCGTCGAGGACGTTCCGGTCATCCCGGTCGGCACCCACCCGGTGCTGGGCGAGTACAACACCCGGGGCTACGTCGGATGGCCCGGCGAGGACGACCAGTACGCGACGGCTGACCCCACACTGGTCACCGTGCCGCTGATCCTCACCAAGCTGAAGCCGGCCGAGTAGACGTTTCGTCTCGTCGCTTCGCTCCTCGCTCAACGACCGGGGCACCAGCCCCGGTCGTTGAGCGGGCGAAGCGAGACGATACGTCCCGCCGGAGCCCCACGAAAGCGATACCCCCATGCCTGACCCCCTTCTCAGCGTGCGCGACTTCTCGGTCGTGTACGACGTCGAACCGCCCGTCGAGGCGGTGAAGAACGTGACGCTCGAGCTGCAGCGCGGCGAGATCCTCGGCCTCGCCGGGGAGAGCGGATGCGGAAAGACGACGCTCGCCTATGGCATCCAGCGTCTGCTGCGCGCCCCCGCCGTCATCACCGGAGGCAGCGTGACCTTCCACGATGCCTCCGGCGTCGACGTCGACATCAATGCGCTCGACGCCGATGCGATGCAGCGCTTCCGCTGGGACAAGGTGTCGATGGTCTTCCAGGGCGCGATGAACGCCCTCAACCCGGTCGCGACGATCGGCGCCCAGCTGGAGGACGTGTTCGAGGTGCATCGGCCCGACCTCAGCCGCCGCGAGCGTCGCGCCGCCGCCGAGGAGCTCCTCGAGCTCGTCGCCGTCGGCAAGGAGCGCATCCGCTCCTACCCTCACGAGCTCTCCGGCGGCATGCGCCAGCGCGTGATGATCGCCATGGCGCTCGCCCTGCGCCCCCAGCTCATGGTCATGGACGAGCCGACCACCGCCCTCGACGTGCTGGTGCAGCGCGAGATCCTGCGGCAGATCTCGCAGCTGCGGCACGAGTTCGGCTTCTCGGTGATCTTCATCACCCACGACCTTCCGCTGCTGCTCGAGATCAGCGACCGCATCGCCGTGATGCGCGCGGGCGAGATCATCGAGCTGGCCACCGCCCGCGACCTGTGGGAGCGCCCGCAGCACGAGTACACGAAGAAGCTGCTCGCGTCGTTCCCGCGCCTCACCGGCGAGCGAGGGGTGCTGGTCCGATGACGCTCCTCGAATTCCAGAACGTGTCGAAGCGCTACCGCGTGCGAGGCGCCGCCCCTCTGCTCGCGCTCGACGACGTCAGCTTCACCCTGCGCGACCGGCAGACGATCGCGCTGGTCGGGCAGTCCGGCAGCGGCAAGTCCACGATCGCGAAGATCCTGACCCAGCTCGAGACGCCGACAGCGGGGCAGGTGCTGCTCGACGGCACGCCCATCCCGCGCCGCGGCCGCGGCCTCCGCCGCTACCGGCAGCAGCTGCGCATGGTCTTCCAGGATCCGTTCGCGTCGCTCAACCCGGCCCACTCGATCCGCTATCACGTGGAGCGGCCGCTGCGTCTCGACGCCGTGGTGCCGAGCGATCAGGTCGAGTCCGAGGTGCGCCGGCTCCTCGAGAAGGTGCGCCTCGATGCGGATGCCGTGATCGACCGCCGTCCGCACGAGCTCTCCGGCGGGCAGCGCCAGCGGGTCGCGATCGCGCGGGCCCTGGCATCCCGTCCGTCGCTGCTGGTCGCCGATGAGCCGGTGTCGATGCTCGACGTGTCGATCCGCCTCGGCGTGCTGACCCTGCTCGCCGATCTGCAGCGCGAGGAGGGCCTGGGCGTGCTGTACATCACGCACGACCTGGCCGCCGCCCGCCACTTCAGCGACGAGATCATGGTGCTCCACCACGGCAAGGTCGTCGAGCACGGCACCGCCGACGACGTCATCCTGAACCCCCAGCATCCGTACACACGCGAGCTGCGCGCAGCCTCGCCCGATCCGGAGAAGCACTTCGCCGCACCGGCGCGGCAGCCGTTCGGAGGAGACGCATGAGAATCCCCGTCCGCTTCATCGCCAGCCGCGTCGCGTTCTACCTGTTCACGGCGTGGGCCGCGATCACGATCAACTTCTTCCTGCCCCGCATGCTCAAGGGCGACCCGGTCACCGCGTACATGCAGAAGAACGCCGGGCAGATCAGTCCCGAGGCCGAGCGCGCGCTGCGCATCCTCTTCGGGCTCGACCAGAACACCACGGTCTGGCAGCAGTACCTCGACTACTGGCAGCTGCTCTTCTCGGGCGATCTCGGCCGGTCGTTCTCGAACGGCCTCGCGCCCGTCGGCGAGGTCATCGCCGGAGCGCTGCCGTGGACCGTCGGCCTGGTCGGCGTCGCGACGATCCTCTCGTTCCTGATCGGCACGGCGGGCGGTGCGATCATCGGATGGCGCCGCGGCAGCCGTGCCGACGTCATCGTGCCGATCTCGACGTTCTTCAGCACCGTGCCGTACTTCTGGCTCGGGCTCATCGCGATCGCCGTGCTCTCGACGACCCTCGGCTGGTTCCCGGCATCCCACGCCTACGACAAGGGATCGAGCCCCGAGTTCACGCTCGACTTCATCGGCCAGGTCATCGCCCACGGCGCTCTGCCGGTGCTGACGATCGTCATCGCGTCGCTCGGCGGCTGGATCCTCGGCATGCGCAACATGATGCTGACCGTGCTCGACGAGGACTACATCACCGTCGCGCAGGCGAAGGGCATGCCGAACCGTCGGGTGCTCTGGCGCTATGCGGCGCGCAACGCCGTGCTGCCGCAGCTCTCCAGCTTCGCGCTGTCGATCGGTTTCATCGTCGGCGGCACGATCGTGATGGAGATGGTGTTCTCCTACCCCGGTGTCGGCAAGCTGCTGCTCGACGCCACGACCGCGAAGGACTACCCGCTCATGCAGGGACTGTTCCTCATCATCACGATGGCAGTCCTGCTCGCCAACATCCTCGCCGACATCGCCTATGCGGTGCTGGATCCGCGCACTCGGCAGTCGGAGGCCTGAGATGACCCTTTCCCCCTCAGCAGAGAACGCCGCCGCCTCGGCGGACGACGCCGCAGCGCACACCGGGATGCCCGAGACGGCGACGCTCCGCGCGCCGGCGGTGAAGCCGCCCGCCGAGAAGACCTTCTGGTCGCAGCTCGGTGCGTCGTTCGCGATGTTCCGCAACCGCAAGTCGCTCGCCGGGCTCATCATCCTCGGCGTCTTCGTGCTCGTCGCGATCTTCAGCGACGTGCTCGCGCCCTACGGCCCCCTGGAGAAGGACTACACGGCCCTCCGGCAGGCGCCGTCCTTGACGCACCTGCTCGGCACGACGCACATGGGCGAGGACATCCTCAGCCAGATCATCTACGGCACCCGCGGTGTGCTCATCGTCGGCTTCCTGGCCGGCATCATGGGCACCTTCATCGCCGTGATCATGGGCGTCGTCTCGGGGTACACCCGCGGCTGGCGCAGCGAGTCGCTCTCGGCCCTGACCAACGTGTTCCTGGTGATCCCCGGACTGCCGCTCATCATCATCGTGGCCTCGCAGTTCGAGAACCCGCCGCTCGTGCTGATCGCCGCCGTGCTCGCCCTCACCGGGTGGGCGTGGGGCGCGCGGGTGATGCGCGCCCAGACGATGTCGCTGCGCAACCGCGACTTCATCCAGGCGGCGCGGGCCAACGGCGAGCCGCTGCGCCGGATCATCTTCGTCGAGATGCTGCCGAACCTCATGGCGATCATCGCGTCGAGCTTCGTCGGAACCGTGACCGCAGCCGTGCTCGGCCTCACGACCCTCGCGTTCATCGGCGTGATCCCCATCACGAACCTCAACTGGGGCACGATCCTCTACTGGGCGCAGCAGAACGGCGCTTTCCCGAACTACTGGTGGTGGTACGTGCCCGCGGGGCTCTGCATCGCCCTGCTCGGCGTCGCCCTCTCGCTGATCAACTTCGGCATCGACGAGTACGTCAATCCGCGCCTGCGCTCGGCCGGTGAGCGGGCCAGGGCCATGAAGAAGAAGGGGCTGGATGTGAACGACGCGGTGACCGCGGTTCGCAGCATCCCGACCTCCCCGAAGACGGCCACGCCGTCGAAGACCACGACCACACAGAACTCGAAGTGATGACCTCTCAGACACTGACCACGTCCCTGCCGTATCAGAACCCCGACCTCTCGATCGCGGAACGCGTCGCCGATCTGCTCGGCCGCATGACGCTGGAGGAGAAGATCGGGCAGATGCTGCAGCTCGACGCCCGCGACGATCTCGACGACCACATCCTGCGCCGGCAGGCGGGATCGATCCTGCACACCTCCCCCGAGCGCATCCTGCAGGCGAACGAGCTGACCGCGCAGACCCGGCTGCAGATCCCGCTGCTCGTGGCCGAGGACTGCATCCACGGCCATTCGTTCTGGCCCGGCGCGACGATCTACCCGACCCAGCTCGGCATGGCCGCGTCGTGGGATGCCGAGCTCCTCGAGCGCGTCGCCCGAGCCACCGCCGAAGAGGTCGCCGCCACCGGCATCCACTGGACGTTCTCGCCGGTGCTCTGCATCTCGCGCGATCTGCGCTGGGGACGGGTGAGCGAGACGTTCGGCGAGGACCCGTTCCTCATCGGCGAACTCGCCAGCGCCATGGTGCGCGGCTATCAGGGCGATGGACTGGATGATCCCACCGCGATCCTCGCGACGGCCAAGCACTTCGCCGGATACTCCGAGACGCAGGGCGGGCGCGACGCCAGCGAGGCCGACATCTCGCGGCGCAAGCTGCGGTCGTGGTTCCTGCCGCCGTTCGAGCGCGTGGCGAAGGAGGGATGCCGCGTCTTCATGCTCGGCTACCAGACCATGGACGGCGTGCCGATCACGACCAACGAGTGGCTGCTCAGCGACGTGCTGCGCGGGGAGTGGGGCTACACCGGCACCCTCATCACCGACTGGGACAACGTCGGCCGGATGGTCTGGGAGCAGCGCATCCAGCCCGACATCGCGCACGCCGCGACCGCGGCGACGCGGGCCGGAAACGACATGATCATGACCACCCCCGGATTCTTCGAGGGAGCGCTGGATGCCGTGGCGCAGGGGCTGCTCGCCGAGGACGCGTTCGATGCCGCAGCGGCCCGGATCCTCACGCTGAAGTTCGAGCTCGGCCTCTTCGAGGACCCGCGCCTGCCGCAGGCGGAGCTGGATGCCGTCGTCGGCAGCGCCGCGCACGCGGACCTCAACCTCGAGACGGCTCGCCGCTCGATCGTGCTGCTCGAGAACGACGGCGTGCTGCCGCTCGACGCGACGGCGCCGCTGCGGGTCGCGGTCGTCGGACCGCTCGCCGACGACGCGCAGACGCAGCTCGGCGACTGGGCCGGCGGCTCGGGCCAGGCGGGCTGGCTCGAGGGGCAGCCGCGCGACATGATCACGACCGTGCGCGACGGACTGGAGGGAGTCTCCGGATGGAGCGTCACGCACGCCCGCGGGGCCGACATCCTCACGCTCGAAGCCGACGCGCGGGGCGCGCTGTTCCCCGACGGGCAGCCGCGTCCGTCGGTGGTGCAGCCATGTGAGCCCGACGAGGCCCTGATCGCCGAGGCCGTCGCCGCGGCATCCGCCTCCGACGTCGTCGTGGCCGTGGTCGGCGACCGCATCGAGCTCGTCGGCGAGGGACGGTCGACCGCGACCCTCGAGCTCATCGGCGGCCAGAACGCGCTGCTGGACGCGCTGATCGCGACCGGGAAGCCCGTGGTCGTGGTGCTGCTCGCCTCGAAGCCGCTCGTGCTGCCGGCATCCGTGCAGCAGGCGGCCGCCGTGATCTGGGCGGCGAACCCCGGAATGCAGGGCGGGCGCGCGCTCGCCGAGATCATCTCCGGAGCCGTCGAGCCCTCGGGGCGTCTGCCGATCTCGTTCGCGCGGCACGTCGGCCAGCAGCCGACCTACTACAACCAGATCCGCGGCCAGCACGGCGACCGCTACGCCGACCTCACCCAGGCGCCGGCCTGGGCGTTCGGCGAGGGGCGGTCCTACACGACCGTCGAGTACTCCGACCTCACGCTCGAGAAGACCGAGCTCGGCGTCGCCGACACGATCGTCGGACACCTCACCGTCACGAACACGGGGGAGCGACCCGTGCGCGAGACCGTGCAGGTGTACGTGCGAGATGCCGTGACCAGCGTGAGCTGGACCGACAAGGAGCTCAAGACCTACCGACAGGTCGACATCGAGCCGGGGGAGTCGGTGCGGGTGCGGCTGGAGCTGCCGGTCGCCGACTGCACGATCGTGGATGCGGCAGGCCTCCGCATCGTCGAGGCAGGCGCCTTCGAGCTGCTCGTCGGGCCGAGCTCGCGGGACGAGGTGCTGCAGACCGCCGGTTTCGAGGTCGCCTGAGCCGGACGATGTCAAGAGGTGTCGGCCGATTTGACCTCAACAGCGGTTGAGGTTTTACGTTGGAGTCATGACCCGGACCGAGAACCCTCGATGACCTATGTGATCGCGCTGCCCTGCGTCGACGTCAAAGACAAGGCCTGCATCGACGAGTGCCCTGTCGACTGCATCTACGAGGGCGAACGGTTCCTGTACATCCATCCGGACGAGTGCGTCGACTGCGGCGCCTGCGAGCCGGTCTGCCCTGTCGAGGCGATCTACTACGAGGACGACCTTCCCGACGAGTGGCAGGAATACTACAAGGCCAACGTCGAGTTCTTCGACGAGATCGGCTCGCCCGGCGGAGCTGCGAAGGTCGGCGTCTACCCGTTCGACCACCCGATCATCGCCGCCCTCCCACCCCAGGGAGCCCACGCATGAACCCGCTCCCCAGCGAGGTCGGCGAGGGGCTGAAGGCCGCGTTCCGCGCACACCCCGCGGGCGTCGCGATCATCACGGCGGCCGGACCCGACGGCCCGGTCGGGCTCACGGCCTCGAGCGTCTCCTCGGTCGCGGTCGACCCCGCGGCGATCGCCTTCTCGGTGACGAGGGCCACCGGCAGCGCGGGTGCGATCCTCGCGGCCGACTCCTTCGTCGTGCACCTCATCGACGACGATCACTCCGCCCTCGCGGAGACCTTCGCCGTCAGCGGCAGCGAGCGCTTCACCCCGGCCCAGGGGTGGCGGACCCTGCCGACCGGTGAGCCGCATCTCGCCGCGGCCCGCGTCGCCCTGCGCTGCCGGCCCATCCAGACCGTGCCGGTCGGCTCGTCGACCGTGGTCATCGCCGAGGTGCTCGAGGTGCTTCCCGGAACCCCCGGCCGTCCCCTCGTCTACCTCGACCGCCGCTTCCACCCGCTTCCGTAGAAACCCCCTCTGAAAGGACGCCATGTCTGCTCTCTACACTCTCCCCGAGCTGCCCTACGACTACGCGGCGCTCGAGCCGCACATCTCCGGCAAGATCATGGAGCTGCACCACTCCAAGCACCACCAGGCCTACGTGACGGGCGCGAACACCGCGCTCGAGCAGCTCGCGACCGCCCGCAGCGCCGGGGACCTCGCGAACGTGAACAAGCTCGAGAAGGACCTCGCCTTCAACCTCGGCGGCCACATCAACCACTCGGTGTTCTGGCAGAACCTCTCGCCCGAGGGCGGCGGCGCTCCGGAGGGCGAGCTCGAGGCCGCGCTCGTCGACGCCTTCGGATCGATCGACGCGTTCCGCGCCCACTTCACCGCCACCGCGCTCGGCGTGCAGGGGTCGGGCTGGGCCGTGCTCGCCTGGGACAGCGTCGGCGCGCGGCCGGTCATCTTCCAGCTCTTCGACCAGCAGGGCAACGCCCCCCTCGGCGTCACGCCGCTGCTGCAGCTCGACGTGTGGGAGCACGCCTACTACCTCGACTACCTCAACGTGCGCGCCGACTACGTCAAGGCGTTCTGGAACCTCGTGAACTGGCCCGACGTGCAGGCGCGTCTGGCTGCGGCCCGGGCCGCGACAACGGGTCTCATCGTCGCTTCGTGAGCTGAGCGGGCTCGAACGTCTGCGGCCAGTCCGAACTTCTGCGGCCTGAACGGCCCGGATCGGCCGCAGAAGTTGCCATCGGCCGCAGAAGTTCGGGCGCCCGATCAGTCCTTCGTGTACCAGACGGCCGTGTCGACGGGCAGCGTCGTGCCGTCGAGCGGCTGGCTCGACAGCACGACCTGCGCGCCGGCCGGCAGCTCGAGCGGGGCGGTGCCGAGGTTCGCCATGACGTGCACGTCGCCGCGGCGGAAGGCCACGGCATCCGCTCCCGCGTCTTCCCAGACGAGTGAGCCGCTGCCGAAGCCGTGCTCGCGCCGGGTGGCCAGCAGCTGCTTGTAGAGCGACAGGGTCGAGGTGGGGTCGGCCTCTTCGACGTCACGGGCGTAGCTCGCCCATGACGCGGGCTGGGGCAGCCACGAGGCACCCGTGTCGTTGAACCCGAAGGCCGGGCCCTCGGCGGTCCAGGGCAGCGGCACGCGGCATCCGTCCCGTCCGTAGCGCTCGCCGTTCGTGCGGAACCAGGTCGGATCCTGGCGGAACGCGTCGGGGATCTCCATCGCCTCGGGAAGGCCGAGCTCCTCGCCCTGATACAGGTACGAGGACCCCGGGAGAGCGAGCATCAGCGTCGTCGCCGCGCGAGCGCGGGCGATACCGATCGCGGCATCCGGCTTGTCGGGCGTGTTCGGGCCGATGCCCTCGCCCTGCGGGTTGTCGGCCGTCAGCGCGAGGCGGGTCGCGTGTCGCACGACGTCGTGGTTCGACAGCACCCAGGTGCTGGGGGCGCCGACCTCGCCGAAGGCGTCGAGCGACTCGCGGATGACGTCGCCGAGCGCCTTCGCATCCCATGCCGTCTGCAGGTACGGGAAGTTGAACGTCTGGTGCATCTCGTCATGACGCACCCACAGCGCGGTCTTCTTGAGCGTGGGCAGCCAGGCCTCGCCGCACAGCGCGCGGTCGCCGTCGTACGCGGCGAGCACCTCGTGCCAGTCGCGGTAGATGTCGTGCACGGCGTCCTGGCCCCAGTACGGCACGTTCGCCTCGGCGCCGCCCATCGAGTCGGCGTCGGCCGGCGGCGTGTAGTCGGGCAGTCCGTCGGCCTTGATCATGCCGTGGGCGACGTCCACGCGGAAGCCGTCGACGCCGCGGTCGAGCCAGAAGCGCAGGATCGAGCGGAACTCCTCGCGCACCTCTTCGTTGCTCCAGTCGAAGTCGGGCTGCGTGGGGTCGAAGATGTGCAGGTACCACTGGCCGGGGGTGCCGTCGGCTTCGGTGATGCGCTCCCACATGCCGCCGCCGAACACGGACTCCCAGTTGTTCGGGGGCAGCTCGCCGTTCTTCCCCTTGCCGTCGCGGAAGATGTACCGCGCGCGCTCGGGGCTGCCCGGTGCCGCCTTGAGGGCGGCCTGGAACCAGGCGTGCTGAGCGGAGGAGTGGTTCGGAACCAGGTCGACGACCACCCGGATGCCGCGGGCGTGGGCCTCGGCGAGCATCTCGTCGAAGTCGGCGAGGGTGCCGAACAGCGGATCGACGTCGCGGTAGTCGGCAACGTCGTAGCCGGCGTCGCGCTGAGGGCTGGTCATGAAGGGGCTCAGCCAGATCGCGTCGACGCCGAGGTCCTTCAGAGAGTCCAACCGCGCGGTGATGCCCGGGAGATCGCCGATGCCGTCGCCCGAGGCGTCGGCGAAGGAACGGGGGTAGATCTGATAGATGACGGCGCTGCGCCACCACTCGGAACCGGGGGCTGCGATCTGCTCGAGCTGTGCCATGGGACCAGGCTACAGGCCCGCCAGCGCAGGAATCGAATCGGTTCGATCGGGTGACGGACCCTGCCCGGGCGACCGCGGGGAGTAGCCTGACGGCATCCGATTCGAGGAGGCAATGATGGTTCCCGAGATCAACTACTGGGCGGTTCTGCTGGCCACGGCGTCGAGCATGCTCGTCGGCGCGATCTGGTACACCCCGAAGGTGTTCGGCACACGGTGGGCGAAGCTCGCGAACGTCGACATGGACCGACCGGCGGCGACGGCGGCCTGGCCCATCATCACCACCGTCATCGTGAGCTTCATCACCGCCTGGGTGCTCGCCGGGGCCTCGTCGATCGCCTGGCACTTCTACGGCGGACCGTTCTTCTGGGGCACGATCGTCACGGGCGTGACGCTGTGGGCCGGATTCACCGCGGCGCGGTTCATCACGCACGACGCCTTCGAGGGCCGCTCGACGAGGCTGATGACGCTCAACATCGCGCACGAACTGGTGACCGTACTCGTCATGGCCGTGCTGATCGGCGTCTGGCCGCCCGCGCTCGGTTAGAGCTGCGTCAGCCCGGTGGCCGACACGCCAGATGTCGGATGCAACCGTCGAAACGGTCCGACATCTGGCGTGTCGGCCCCCGAAGTGACGGGGCCGGACCCGCGCCCGATCACGGAGTCGGCATGCCGCCGTTCACGTTGAGGGTCTCGCCGATGACGTAGCTCGACTCGGCCGACGCCAGGAAGACGTAGGCGGGGGCGAGCTCGGCGGGCTGTCCCATGCGTCCGAGCGGGGTGTCCTCGCCGAATTCCGGGAGCTTCTCCTGCGGCTGACCGTCGCTGGGCTGCAGCGGCGTCCAGATCGGCCCGGGGGCGACGGCGTTCACGCGGATGCCCTTCGGGGCGAGCTGGTCGGCCAGGCCCTTCGTGAAGGCGTTGATGGTCGCCTTCGTGGAGGCGTAGTCGACGAGTATGCCCGACGGCGCATATGCCTGGATCGACGTGGTGTTGATGATCGCCGACCCGGCGGGCAGGTGCGGCAGCGCGGCCTTCGTGATCCAGAACATCGCGTAGACGTTGGTCTTGAAGGTGTCGTCGAACTGCTCGTCGGTGATGTCGGTCAGCGACTCCTGGTAGATCTGCTTGCCGCCGTTGTTGACGAGGATGTCGAGGCCGCCCAGTGCAGCGACGGCATCCGCGACGAGGGACCGGCAGTATTCGGGGTCGCGGAGGTCGCCGGGGAGGGTGGCGACGTTCGCTCCGGCCTCGCGGAGGATGCCGGCGATCCGGGCCGCGTCCTCCTCCTCTTCCGGCAGGTAGGACAGGGCGACGTCGGCGCCCTCGCGGGCGAAGGCGATCGCCGTGGCGGCGCCGATGCCGGAGTCGCCGCCGGTGATGAGGGCCTTGCGCCCCTTGAGGCGGTCGCTGCCGCGGTAGCTCTCCTCGCCGAGGTCGGCCTTCGGGGCGAGGTCGGCGTCGAGCCCGGGCTCGGGCATGTGCTGCTTCTCGGGCTCGATGTCCGAGTAGAGCTCGGCGGGGTTGACGAAGGTGTACTGGTCACGGGACATGAGTTGTCCTCTCCTTGTTCCTTGTGGGCGGTTCCTTGTGGGCGGTCGGGGGGTCGGGTGCGGCGCTCATCGCGCGCCGAGCAGGTCTTCGGGGACGATGTCGCGGATCGTCATCGCGGCGGACAGGAAGGCGAGATGGCTCAGGGCCTGAGGGGTGTTGCCCCAGGCGGATCCGTCGTCGGCGTCGATCATCTCGGCGTAGATGCCGACGTCGTTGGCGAGTCCGACGAGATCGTCCATCAGCGCGAGTGCCTCCTCGTGCCGGCCCACGCACGCCAGAGCCTCCACCCGCCAGAACGCGCAGGCGACGAAGGTCTTCTCCTCGGCGCCCGCACCCGTGTACCGGTACATGAGCGATCCGGCGCCGACGTCGTCGGTGAGGGCGTCGATCGTCGACGACATGCGCTCGCCCCGGTCGAAGCCGCTCGGGGCGTGCAGGAGCACCGAGGCGTCGAGCTCGTCGGTGCCGGCGAAGAACACGTAGGCACGGCGTTCCGCGGACCAGCAGTTCTCGTCGATCCAGCGACGGATGCGGTCGCGCTCGGCGCTCCAGCGTTCGGCGCTGCCCGGGATGATCCCGGCATCCGCGAGTGCGACCGCGTCGTCGAGCGCCTTCCAGCAGCCCATCTTCGAGGACGTGTAGTGGCGCAGCTCGGCGAGCTCCCACATGCCGGAGTCCGGATTGCGCCACAGATCGCAGGTGCGATCCGCCATGTCGGCCAGCAGACGGGCCGTGCCCGCGTCGAGGATGTTGCCCGCGTCGACGTAGGTGCGGCAGATCGCGAGGAGGTCGCCGTACACTCCCAGCTGCAACTGGCCGCTGGCGGGATTCCCGGTCACCACCGGTCCGATTCCGCGCCAACCCGGCACGTCGTACTCCGTCGGCTCGGGAACGAGATCGCCGTCGAGCGTGTACATGACGTGCAGCTCCGGGCCCTGGTCGCGGATCGTGCGCAGCAGCCAGGAAAGCGCGGCGTGGGTCTCCTCGCGCAGTCCGAATCGCACCAGCGCGTGCGTGCTGTAGGCGAGATCGCGCACCCATGCGTGGCGGTAGTCCCAGTTCTTGCCGCCCTCCGCGCGCTCCGGGAGCGACGTGGTCGCGGCCGCGGCGATGGCTCCCGTCGGGCTGTGGATCAGCAGCTTCAGGGCGAGGGCGCTGCGCTGCACGTGCTTCTCCCACGGTCCCTCGTAGGAGAAGACCGACGACCAGTGCTGCCAGTTCTGCACGGTCCGGTCGACGCCGTCGTCGACGTTGCGGGGATCGGGGAAGTGCAGCGGCTCATCATGGGTCGACGCCAGCGCCAGCAGGTGCCGGGAGCCCGGAGAGGTCGTGAAGGCTCCGTCGAGCAGCGGCCCGGTCGCGCCGTCGGGGTCAGGTCGCTTCGGGCCGTGGTCGAAGCCGACCACGACGAACGCCGTCGCACCGCTGCGGATCACGGTGCCGTGCGGGGTGCTCTCCATCCACGGCGCAGCGGTCTGCAGCGACGACCCCGGGTGCACGCGCCACCGCATCGGCACCTCGCCGTCGATGCCGTCGACCCGCCGGGCGAGCTCTGCCCACGGCAGTCGACCGGCGATGCCGGAGACGAGGGCATCGGTGACGCGCACGCTTCCGGCATCCGTGCGGAAGGTCGTCTCGAGGACGTTCGTGCCCGGGATGTATCGGCGTTCGCTCTGGAACTCCGCCGTCGGCTGGAGCTGCAGGCATCCGCCGGTGTCCTCGTCGAGCAGCCGCGCGAAGACGGGCAGATCCGTCAGCTCCGGCAGCGGAAGCCAGTCGATGCTCCCGTCGAGCCCGATCAGTGCGACCGTGCGCCCGTCGCCGATCGGCGCGTACGAGGCGAGCGGGCGATCGGAGCGAACGGGGGGCATGCCCTCATCGTGCGCCGAGCGGTCACCGTCGGGCAAAAGCCTTGACGGTTCCGCTCGCGGTGTTATACGCGCACGCCCGAAGGAGAAGGAAACCCTAGACCTTCGCCACTACTCCGATGACTTTCCCGCATGAAAGGCTCCAGGGGCGGCCCCTGGCCGTCACCCCGCGACTCGACACTTCCGATCGAAGGCTTTCCATGACCGGTTCTCCGCGCCGCTCGGCGCCTTGGGCGATCATCGCCGCGCTCGTCGCCGCGGCCGTGTTCGCCGGGACGGCGCCCGCCGCCTCGGATGTCGGCTCGCCAGGGGAGGAACCCGTGCCCGAGACCGTCGATGCCGCACAGTCCGTCGCGCTGGCGTACGAGTTCCTGGATGCCCGCGTCGACGAGTTCTGCGACGACGCGGACCGCTGCCTTCCGCGCAGCTATCAGGGCGGATTCTTCACGACGCCGAGTTGGGACTTCACGCCCTCGTTCGTCTACGACGACGCGCTGGTGGTCATCGCGTACACCGCCCGCGGGCTGCCGGAAGACCTCCGCCGCGCGCAGACGATCGGCGACACCCTGCTGTTCGTGCAGGACGAGGACCCGATCGGCGACGGCCGCGTCCGCACGTCGTACGAGCCGCACGGCATCCGACAGGGACGCGTGGAGATCACCGGCCCCGGCACGTTCACCGGCAACCAGGCGTGGGTGGGGATGGCGCTCACGCGCCTGTTCCACGCGACCGGTGAGCAGAAGTACCTCGACGGCGCGTTGCGCATCGGCGAGTGGGTGCAGGCGAACACGGCCGACATGGTGCGCGCCCCCTTCGGCTACACGGGCGGCCAGACCGACGACGGAACCTCGCTCGTGTGGAAGTCCACCGAGCACAACAGCGATCTGGTCGGGTTCTTCACGCAGCTGGCCGAGCTCACCGGCGACCCGGTCTGGGCGGAGCGGGCCTCCGTCGCCGCGGGCTTCGTCGCGGCGATGCAGAGCGCCGACGGCCACGTCGACACCGGCACCCTCCTCGACGGCTCGACGGTCAACACCCATCCGATCCCGCTGGATGCCCAGACGTGGAGCGCGCTCGCCACCGGTGACGCCCGTTACGGCGCTGCACTGGACTGGACGCTCGCCCACCTCATCGCGACCGACGGACCGTACACGGGGCCGTCGATCAGCAACGTCGACGTGTCGAAGGCGTGGTTCGAGGGCGGCGGCCACCTGGCGCTCGCGCTCGAGCTGCGCGACGCCCCCGGCGACGCCGAGCATGCGGAAGAGCTGCTGAGCAGCATCCGGCAGGCACAGCTCGACGCCCCGAACGGCGACGGCAAGGGCATCGTCGCGACGTCGAACGACGGCCTGGACTCCGGGTTCGGCGACCTGTACTACGCGAGCCTGCACTCGGGCACGACCGCCTGGTACCTGCTGGCGGCGGCCGGGGACAACCCGTTCCGCCTGCCGGTCGACTGAGTCGTAGACCGGGCGGGGGTCAGGCTGCGACGCGGGCGACGGCGGCGACCGCGCTCGTGAAGAAGGAGAGCCCGTCGATGCCGCTGCGCATCGCGACGGCGGTGTCGGGGCCGAACCCGGGCTCGACCGAGTGCTCGGGGTGCGGCATGAGTCCCACGACGTTGCCTGCCTCGTTCGTGAGACCGGCGATGTCGCGCAGCGAGCCGTTCGGGTTCACCCCGGCGTAGCGGAACGCGACCAGGCCTTCGCCTTCGAGGCGGTCGAGCGTCGACTCGTCGGCGATGTAGCCGCCGTCGCCGTTCTTCAGCGGGATGACGATCTCCTGGCCCGTGCGGAAGGCGTTCGTCCAGGCGGTGTCGGAGTTCTCGACGACGAGCTTCTGGTCGCGGCGCACGAAATGCTGGTGGTCGTTGCGGATCAGGCCGCCGGGCAGCAGGTGCGCCTCGACGAGCATCTGGAATCCGTTGCAGATGCCGAGGATCGGCATGCCCTTGGCTGCGGCATCCTTCACCTCCGCCATGATCGGCGAGAGGGCCGCGATCGCGCCCGCGCGCAGGTAGTCGCCGTAACTGAAGCCGCCGGGGAGCACGAGCGCGTCGACGCCCTCGAGGTCGTGCGAGCCGTGCCACAGGGCGACCGGCTCGGCGCCGGCGATGCGCACGGCGCGCTGCGCGTCGCGGTCGTCGAGCGAGCCGGGGAAGGTGACGACGCCGATGCGCACGGTCATTCGACGACCTCGACGCCCACGACGTCTTCGATCACGGAGTTGGAGAGCACCTCGTCGGCGACGCGCTTGGCCTCGGCGAGCAGCTCGTCGGTGACCTCGCCCTCGACGGTGAGCTCGAAGCGCTTGCCGATGCGGACATCGCTGAAGCCCTCGACGCCGAGGCGGGCGAATGCTCCCGAGACGGCCTTCCCCTGCGGGTCGAGCAGTTCGGACTTGGGCATGACGTCGACGACGATGGTGGGCATGAATGGCTCCGGAAGTCGCGGGCGGACGGGCATCCTCAGTCTACTCTTCGCCGAGACCCCGGCTTGTCGTCGAGACCCCGGCCTACGGGCGGTGTGAGGTGGGGGTTTCGACGCTAACCCGGGGTCGCGGCGCGCAGCGGGGGAGGGAGCGCGACTCAGGCGTGGAAGACGGTGTGCAGGTCGCCGATGGCCGCGCGCCCGCCGAGGCCGTCGATCTCGAACAGCACCGAGATGCCGGCGACGTGGCTGCCGAGGCGTTCGACGAGCTCGCGCCCGGCGGCGAGCGTGCCGCCGGTGGCGAGGACGTCGTCGATGAGCAGCACGCGAGAGCCGGCGGGCAGATCGTCGTGCATCTCGATGGTCGCGGTGCCGTACTCGAGGGCGTAGTCGACGGATGCCGCGGGGCGCGGCAGCTTGCCGGCCTTGCGGATCGGGATCAGGCCGACGCCGGCCGCGATGGCGGCTGCTCCGGCCAGGATGAACCCGCGCGCCTCGATGCCGGCGACCACGTCGAACTGCCCGGCGAAGGGCTCGATGATGGCCTCGGTCGTGACGCGGAGGGCTTCGGCGTCGGCGAGCAGCGGGGTGATGTCGCGGAAGACGATGCCGGGTTCCGGGTAGTCCGGAATGCTGCGGATCAGCGAGGCGGCGCGGACGAGGGCGGGGGAGAGCGGGGCTTCGGGCACCGGGCAAGGCTACTCGCTCTGCCGTGCTTGACATGCGTGGGAGCGCTCCCATAGAGTGACGTCTCAGTTCGTGGGAGCGCTCCCACGGCTTCCCGACGCACTACCTGCACCACAACGCACGACCCGCACACAAAGGAGTGAACCGTGAACACACGTGCCCGCAACCGGATCCTGGCGACTGCCGCCGTGGCATCCGTCTCCGCCCTCGCCCTGGCCGGATGCTCCGGCAGCACCGGCGCCGCAGAAGGCGGCGGCGACGAGGACGTCACGCTGACCGTCACCACCTTCGGCACCTTCGGCTACGAGGACCTCTACAAGGAATACGAGAAGGCCCACCCGAACGTCACGATCGAGGCGACCAACATCGACACCGGCGGCAACGCCCGCACCGACGCCTTCACGAAGATCGCCGCCGGCTCCGGCCTCAGCGACATCGTCGCCATCGAGGAGGGCTGGCTCGGCGCCGTCATGGACGTCTCCGACACCTTCGTCGACCTGCGCGACTTCGGCATCGAAGACCGCAAGGACGACTGGGTCGACTGGAAGTACGGACAGGCGACGGATGCCGAGGGCCGCGTCATCGGCTACGGCACCGACATCGGTCCCAGCGGCATCTGCTACAACGGCGCCGCGTTCGAGGCTGCCGGCCTGCCGAGCGACCGCGAGTCCGTCGCCGAGCTGCTGGACGGCGACTGGGAGAACTACTTCGCCGTCGGCGCCGAGTACACCGAGAAGACCGGCAAGGCCTGGTACGACCACTCCGGCTTCGTCTGGAACGCCATGGTCAACCAGCTCGACGAGGGGTACTACACCGCCGACGGCGAGGTGAACGTCGAGGGCAACGCCGAGCTCAAGGAGCGCTTCGAGCTGCTCGGGGCCGCGACCGAGGGCGGCCAGTCCGCCGCGCAGACCGCGTGGGACTGGAACGGCGGCAAGTCGTTCGTCGACGGCACCTTCGCGACCTTCGTCTGCCCGGGCTGGATGCTCGGTGTCGTGCAGGGGCAGGTCGAGGCCGGCGGCGGCGATGCCGCGACCGGCTGGGACTTCGCCGACGTGTTCCCGGGAGGAGCGGCCAACTGGGGTGGCGCGTTCCTGTCGATCCCGGAGAGCTCGCAGCACCAGGAGGAGGCCGCCGAGCTCGCCGACTGGCTGACGCAGCCCGAGCAGCAGGTGAAGCAGTCCGCCGCGGCGGGCAACTTCCCCTCCACGGTGAAGGCGCAGGAGACGCTCGCCTCGGAGGCGACGCCGAACGCGTTCTTCAACGACGCTCCCACCGGTGCGATCCTCGCCGAGCGTGCCAAGGGCGTGGTGGCGCAGTTCAAGGGCGCCGACGACTCCGTCATCCAGGAGAACGTCTTCGGACCGGCGCTCAGCAGCCTCGACCGCGGTGAGACCGACACCCAGGGCGCCTGGGATCAGGCCATGACGCTGCTCAAGGACCTGGTCGACTGAGCCGTCTTCCTCTTCCGGTCGCAGTTCCTGTCGTTGCCGAACCCTTCGAGCGACAGGAACTGCGACCGGAACCGCGATCGCACGCCTAGACAAGGAAGACTCATGACTCTTACCGAAGAGCGCGCGGCCACGGCATCCGCTCCGCCGCCGAAGACGGATGCCGCATCGAAGCGGCCATGGCGCCACCGGCTCTCCCGGTTCGACCAGAACGCCTCGCCGTACCTCTACATCTCGCCGTTCTTCCTGCTCTTCGGGCTGGTCGGCCTGTTCCCGCTGCTGTACACCGTCTGGGTCGCGGTGCACGAATGGGACCTGCTGAAGGGCGAGGGGGAATTCGTCGGCGTCGGCAACTTCGTCGAGATCCTCGGCGACGCGATGTTCTGGAACTCGATCGGCAACACGCTGAGCATCTTCCTGCTGTCGGCGATCCCGCAGCTGGCGGTCGCGCTGGTGATCGCGTATCTCCTCGACCGGGGCCTTCGCGCCCCCACCTTCTGGCGCATGAGCGTGCTCATCCCGTTCGTGGTCACCCCGGTGGCGGTCGCGATCATCTTCTCGAGCATCTTCAACGAGGCCGACGGTCTCGCCAACAACCTGCTCAACCTCATCGGCATCGCCGACCAGGAATGGAAGCACAACACGGCCCTGTCGCACATCGCGATCGCCGTGATGGTGAACTTCCGCTGGACCGGCTACAACGCCCTCATCCTGCTCGCGGCGATGCAGGCCGTGCCGCGGGATCTGTACGAGTCCGCCGCCCTCGACGGGGCCGGCGCCGCTCGACGCTTCTTCTCGATCACGATCCCCACGATCCGCCCGACGCTGATCTTCGTCATCATCACCGCGACGATCGGCGGGCTGCAGGTGTTCGCCGAACCGCGGCTGTTCGACGTGTCGACCGCCGGCGGCATCGGCGGCAGCGACCGCCAGTTCCAGACCACGGTGCTGTTCCTCTGGGAGCTCGCCTTCTTCCGGCGGAACCTCGGTGAGGCATCCGCCGTCGCCATCCTGCTCTTCCTGCTCATCGTGGGCATCGGCGTGATCAACTTCCTGATCTCCCGGCGCATCGCCACCGGCAGCGATCCGACCACCCGCGCCGCTCGCCGTCGCGCCCGCTCGACCCGACGGAACTCGACCAAGGAGGACGCGCGATGACCGCCACCCAGGCTCTCAGCGTGCCGGAGAGGATCCGTCGCCGTCGCCCCGCGACGGGCGGCAACGCGGGAATCGGCAGCCGCCCCGGCTTCCTCACCTACGGCCTGCTCGCCGCGTTCATCATCGGCAGCGTCTACCCGCTGTGGTGGTCGGTCGTCGTCGCGAGCGGCACCAACGCCACCCGCGGCGAGACGCTGCCGCTGGTGCCCGGAGGGAACTTCCTCACGAACGCGGCCAAGGTGTTCGACGCCATCCCGTTCTGGCTGGCGCTGGGCAACTCGTTCCTCATCTCGGGCATCATCACGATCTCGGTGGTGACCTTCTCCACGCTCGCCGGCTACGCCTTCGCGAAGCTGCGCTTCAAGGGCCGGGAAGGTCTGATGATCTTCGTGATCGCGACCATGGCCATCCCCACACAGCTGGGGATCATCCCGCTGTTCATGCTCATGCGCGAGCTCGGCTGGACCGGGTCGATCGGCGCGGTCATCGTGCCGACGCTGGTGACGGCGTTCGGGGTGTTCTTCATGCGCCAGTACCTTGTCGACGTCATCCCCGACGAGCTGATCGAAGCCGCGCGGATGGACGGCGCGAACCAGTTCCGCACATTCCTGACCGTCGGCATCCCGGCCGCGCGTCCGGCGATGGCGATCCTCGGACTCTTCACCTTCATGACCGCGTGGACCGACTACCTGTGGCCGCTCATCGTGCTGTCGCCCTCCAACCCCACGCTGCAGACGGCCCTCAGCCAGCTGCAGTCCGGGTACTACATCGACTACTCCATCGTGCTCACCGGTGCCGTGCTCGCGACGCTGCCGCTGCTCGTGCTCTTCGTGGTCGCCGGGCGCCAGCTGGTCAGTGGCATCATGGCCGGCGCGGTGAAAGGATGACGTCTGTGACCCGTGCCTTCCCTCAGAACTTCCTCTTCGGTGCCGCGACTGCGGCGTATCAGATCGAGGGGGCCGCATTCGAGGACGGGCGCACCGCGTCGATCTGGGACGCCTTCTCGCGGGTTCCCGGTGCCGTGATCGGCGGCGACAACGGCGACGTCGCGTGCGACCACTACCACCGGTACGCCGACGACGTCGCGCTCATGAAGGATCTCGGGCTGCAGACGTACCGCTTCTCTACCTCGTGGTCGCGCGTGCGGCCCGACGGCGGCGCGGTCAATGCGCAGGGCGTCGACTTCTACGAGCGCCTGGTCGACGAGCTGCTCGGCGCCGGCATCCTGCCCTGGCTGACGCTCTACCACTGGGACATGCCGCAGGCGCTGCAGGATGCCGGGGGCTGGACCAACCGCGACACCGTCGACCGGTTCCTCGAGTACGCCGGCACCATGCACGACACGCTCGGCGACCGGGTGAACGTGTGGACCACTCTGAACGAGCCGTGGTGCTCGTCGTTCCTCTCCTACACCGGAGGCGAGCACGCACCGGGGCACACGAGCGTGGCCGAGGGGCTGCTGGCCTCGCACCACCTGCTGCTCGCGCACGGCGCGACCGTGCGCGAACTGCGCAGCCGCGACGCGTCGCTCAACCTCGGGATCACGCTCAACCACACGGTCGCCGATCCGGCCGACCCGCGGAACCCGGCGGATGTCGATGCCGCGCGCCGCGTCGACGGACAGTTCAACCGCTGGTTCCTCGATCCGATCTACCGCGGCGCGTACCCGGCCGACATCGTCGAGGACATCCGGGCGGTGGACGCGGATGCCGTGGCACGGTTCGAGTCCGCGATCCACGAGGGCGACCTCGAGACGATCGCGCAGCACATCGACACGCAGGGCGTGAACTACTACCACGGCGACCTCGTCGCGGGCGAGGCGCCGGCGGATCCGCCGGTCTCCGGAGGGCCGGCGACCGAGCGCGCCACCCGCAGCCCGTACCCCTCGAGCGACGGCATCCACTCCGTCGAACGCGGGCTCCCGCGCACCGCGCAGAACTGGGAGGTGCAGCCCGAGGGGCTGACCCGCCTGCTGCAGCGGGTCTGGACCGAGTACGCGGAGCCGGCCGGGACCGTGCTCTCGATGACCGAGAACGGGGCCGCGTACGACGACGTCGCCGTGGTCGAGGGCGGCGAGACGCGTGTGCACGACGCCGAGCGCACGGAGTTCCTGCGCCTTCACCTCGGAGCCGTGCTGGATGCCGTGGATGCCGGGGTCGACGTGCGCGGCTACTTCTACTGGTCGCTGTTCGACAACTTCGAATGGGCCTGGGGCTACGACAAGCGCTTCGGCATCGTGCGCGTCGACTACGACACCCAGGAGCGGAGCCTCAAGGACTCGGGTCGGGAGTACGCCCGCATCACCGCGGCCCGCAGTCTCTGACCCGGCCGTTCGAATCGCGCGAATGGTCGCCTCGGGGCCGGAAAAGCGACCAGTCGAGCGATTCGAACGGGGCTCGGGGCCGATCAGACAGAATAGGGCGATGGAAGAGTGCGCACGATGATGTCGCCCCGAGCGACCATCGAAGAGGTGGCGTCCGCCGCCGGGGTGTCCCGGTCGACGGTCTCGCGTGTCGTGAACGGGTCGACGGCGGTGAGCCCCGAGGCCCTGGCCGCCGTGCGGGCCGCCATCGACGAGCTGAACTACGTGCCCAACCGCGCCGCGCGCTCGCTGGCCTCCCGGCAGACGCATGCGATCGCGCTCATCGTGCCCGAAGACACGAACCGGTTCTTCGGCGACCCGTTCTTCGCCGCGATCGTCGCGGGCATCACCGGCAAGCTCGGCGCCTCTGACTACCTCCTCAACCTGCTCATCGCCAGCGACGACCCGGGCGACAAGATGACGAGCTTCGTGCGCAACGGCGGCGTCGACGGCGCGCTGATCGTCTCGCACCACACCAGTGACGCGTTCATCGACCGCATCGCGGATGCCGTGCCGGTCGTCTACGGCGGGCGTCCGGTGCGCCGGCGCGAGGCGGACTACGTCGTCGACGTCGACAACGTCGCGGGAGCGAAGACCGCCACCCGCCGTCTGGTCGACATCGGTCGCACGCGCATCGCGACCATCTCCGGCACGCCGACCATGGTGTCGTCGATCGACCGCATGCAGGGGTTCCGGAGCGTTCTCGCGGATGCCGGGCTGCAGCCCTTCGCGGAGGAGGCCGGCGACTACAGCGAGGGCAGCGGGGCCGAGGCGATGCGCCGCATCCTCTCCGTCGGCACGCCGGATGCGGTGTTCGTCGCGAGCGACCTCATGGCCAGGGGAGCCCTCACGGCGTTGCGATCGGCGGGGCTGCGCGTGCCGGAGGATGTGGCCCTCGTCGGATTCGACGACTCCTCGGTCGCGGTGTCGACCGATCCGGAGCTCACGACGATGCGGCAGCCGATGTACCGGCAGGGCGAGGCCATGGCGGGCGTGCTCCTGGCGAGGCTGGCCGGAGAGGACCCGGCGCACACCACGATCCTCCCGACCGAGCTGGTGGTGCGGGCCTCGGCGTAGCGGGCGGCACCGAGGAGGTGAACACGGCTGTGGCCCTGGCGCCCCCTCCGGGCCAGGGACACAGCCGTGGGTCTGTGGGGCTCAGCCGGAGCCGAGCGTGCGCAGGATGCCGCCGCCGAACAGCGAGAACGCCGTCACACCGGCCGACAGCAGCAGCACTCCCGCCGTGCCCGCGACGGCGAGGATCGAGATGCCGCGGCCGCCGAGTCGCTGCCCGCGGAGCCCGACCGAGACGCCCGCCCGAGCGGCGATCTCACCGGCTTCGTCGTCGCGGTAGAGCTCGGTGCGTGCGGCGAAGCGGCGGTGGAACTCCTCGGCGAGAGTGATCGCCGCAGCCATGGTCTCCGCCCTATCGAACCGGGTGCTGCCCGGCAGATAGACGAAGAGCCGGTCGGAGACGAGCTCGATCTCGGCACCGGAGCCGAGGTCGAGCACCCGGGCCATCAGGTCGGGCGTGTAGATGTACAGCGCATCCTGCTGGTAGCCCTCGGGCACGATGAGCCGGAAGGTCGAGGCGAACTCGCCCTCCAGGTCCATCCGCGCCGCTCCCCGTCCGAGGCCCAGCGTCGGGATGATGCTGCGCCGCTTGTTCGCGAGCACGATGTGCGGCACGGATGCCGGCAGCGGGAGCTCGATGAACGCGAACGGACGCTGGACCGTCGCGCGCTCCTGCCCGCGCGACACCGAGTGATGGATGCCGAGTTCGAACGGCATCCGCTCGTCGTCGAATGCCACGACCGCACGCTCCTGTCCGCGCAGCACCCGGGCGAAGGCGGTGCCCGGCCGCCGGGTGTGCTCGAGGGTGTCGGCGTACGCCCACCCGTTCTGCCAGGCGAACGCGGCGATCTTCACGCGTCTGCTCAGTCCGATCGAGTACCAGAGGAAGCCGACCGCGGCGAGCACGGTGTAGCCGACGACGAACACCCCGAGGATGGGCGCCACGGTGAGGATGTCGGTGCGGCCGAGGAACCACAGCCCCACCAGCATCGCCGCGGCGAACAGCAGCACGGCGAGGAGGATCGCCACGAAGCGGCGGTGCGGCGGTATGCGGCAGAGGCGCTCGTAGGCGAGGATGTCGCGGAATCCGGCGCTGCGTCGCAGCGGTTCCAGGTCGACGGTCAGCGGCTCCATGACAGCGTCGCCCACGGGCCGTTGCGCTTCTCGGTCGCGGCGGCCTTGAAGTCCGACCAGCCGTCGCCGAACTTCTCGAACGACTTCTCGTCGACGTTGCCGTCGCTCCAGTGCATGACCCGACCGGCGATGTAGCTCAGCCCGAAGTCCGCCCACGAGGCGAAGTCGGGACGGGCATCGGCGTTGATCCGATGGATGATCGTGCGGGCCTCGGCGACGTCGCCGTGACCGAGCGCGACGCCCCAGGTGGTCATCGCGACGGCCTGCCCGATGGCGTAGCCGTCGAGCGTCTTCACGAAGAGGCCCGGGGCGACGATGTCTTTGCCGACGCGCTTGCGCACCTCGGACTCGATGTACTCGATCGCCGTGACGAACGAGCGCGCATCGCGCTTGTCACCGCCCTCCTCGGCGATGGCCGCGAGCCATTCCTTGGCCTTGGGTGTGCGTCCGAGACGCTCGGCGAGGCCGGCGCGGACGGCGAGGTAGAGCGTCCACATCTGGCGTCGCCGACGGTCGGTGGTGAGGCGCTCGATGTTGTCGAGCCAGTCCTGGCGCGAGTGCACGCCCCACTGGTCGACGAGCACGGACTTCTCACGGGCGCCCAGACCGGAGGCGGTCGGATCGTTCCAGGGGCCCGACGGGAGGTTCGTGATCTGCAGGAACCCCAGCGCGATCTCGTTCGCCTCGGCATCCGTGGTGGAGAACTGTTCCGACGGCTTCACCTTGGCGTCGGGCAGCAGCCATACGACGACGAAGAACAGCACGACGACGCCCACGATCACCCACACCCACCACTGCTCGATGAGCCAGCCGACGATCGAGCCGAGGTCGTTGAAGTCGACGCGCGCGAGAGAGTGCATTGCTGCTCCTGGGAGAGGGGAATCCGCCGCCGTCCATAGATTGAACGAACATTCAGTGAGTAATCTATACGGTACGGGGAGGATTTCGGAAGGCCGGATCGCAACGCAGGAGGTGGATGCCGGATGGCACGCTCCGACGAACGGAATCGCCTCGCGCGGGAGCGCGCACGGGAGGCGCTGCTGCAGGCGGCGATCGAGGTGTTCAGCGAACGCGGGGTCGCCGGATCCAGCATCGCCGCGATCACGCAGCGCGCCGGCGCCGCCCAGGGGCTCGTGAACTACCACTTCGGCGGCAAGGACCAGCTGGTCGCGGCTGTCATCGACCGATGGTTCGAGACCGTGCTCGGTTTCGCCCGTGTCGATGGCACACCGGATGAGGCGCTCGCCGCCGTGATCGACGGTGCGCTCACCGCCACCGCCTACGCCCTCCCACTGCAGAGGGCCGTCCTCGCGATGCAGCAGCAGCCCGCCACCCATCGCCTGTTCGCGGAGTCCGAGGCCCGGCACGAAGCGGCGGCCTCGGCGGCGGAGGATGCCGTGCGCGACCTGTTCCGCGCGCGTGGCGCCGACGACCCCGAGCTCGAGGAGATCATGCTGCGGAGCACGCTCGAGGGCGTCTTCGTGAAGTTCGCGGTCTTCGGCGAGACCTTTCCGCTGGAGGATGCGCGGCGGTGGATGCACCGGCGGTATGGTCTGCCGGAGCCGACGACGCCGATCGCACCACCCGCGCGTCTGCAGAACGGCGAGCGGCGTCCGCGGGCGACGGGCATCCAGGACGGGGGAGCGTGACCGCATGGCATCGATCGACCTGAACTCCGACCTCGGCGAGAACGTCCCGGAACGGATCGTGAGCGACGACGAGAGCATGCTGCGTCTCGTCACGAGCGCGAACGTGTCGTGCGGCTTCCATGCCGGGAGCCCGGAGGGTATCCGCGACACTCTCGCCGCGGCCGTGCAGAGCGGCGTCGTGATCGGCGCGCACCCGGGTTATCGCGATTACGAGAACTTCGGACGCGCCGAGGTCGAGATCGACTCCGCCACGCTGCAGGCGCACGTCGAATACCAGCTCGGCGCCCTCATGGGGCTCGCCGCGGCGGTCGGCGGACGGGTGGCGTACATCAAGCCGCACGGTGCGCTGTACAACACGATCGCGCGGGACGAGCGCTCGTCGAAAGACGTCGTGGCGGCGATCCGCGCGATCGATCCGAGCCTCGTGCTGCTGGGTCTGTCCGGAGGTGTGGTGCTCCGCGTCGCCGAGCGCGCCGGTCTCGCCATCGCCGCCGAGGCCTTCGCGGACCGCGCGTATCAACCCGACGGACAGCTCGTCGCGCGCACCGAACCGGGTGCCGTGCTGCACGACCCTGCGGCGGTCGCGGAGCGCATGGTGCGCCTCGCCTCCGACGGCGTGATCCGGGCGATCGACGGCACCGACGTGCCGGTCGACGCGCAGTCGATCTGCGTGCACGGCGACAGCGCCGGTGCGGTGGCGATGGCGGCCGAGACCAGGCGGATGCTCGAGGGCGCGGGCATCACGATCGCGCCGTTCGCGCCGGTCTGACGCGATGCGCATCCTCACGGCATCCGATCGCGCTCTTCTCGTCGAGGCGGCCGACCTCGACGAGGCGATGCGTCTGAACCTGGCGTGGGAGGGGCTGCCCGGCATCGTCGAGCGCATCCCCGGCGCCCGCACGGTGCTCGTGCGCTTCGACCCGCTGCGCATCGCCGCCGCCGATCTCGCCGCGATGCTCGCCGCGACGGAGGTCGACACCGCGCCTCTGCCGGGCATCGGTGAGGTCGCCGTGCCGGTGCGCTACGACGGCGAGGACCTCGACGAAGCGGCATCCCTGCTCGGCGTCTCGGCCCAGGAACTGGTGACGCGGCACCTCGCCGCCGACTGGCGCGTCGCGTTCTCGGGTTTCGCTCCCGGATTCGGGTACGTCGTGAGCAGCGATCCGCTCTTCGACGTGCCTCGTCGCTCGTCGCCGCGCACGCGCGTGCCCGCGGGGTCGGTCGCGCTGGCGGGACCGTTCACCGGGGTGTATCCCCGCGAGAGCCCGGGCGGCTGGCAGCTCATCGGCCGCACGGATGCCGTGATGTGGGACATCGACCGCGATCCGCCGGCGCTGCTCTCACCAGGGACGACGGTGAGGTTCGCGCAGGTGCGCGCGCAGGCGCGGGCGTCGGAGCACGGAGAGGATCCTGAGCGGCCGCGGCCGATCCTCGGCCGCCACGCCGCCGAGGAGACGGATGCTCCGGAGTCGTCCGCGCGGGCCGTCGAGGTCGTCCGCCCGTCGCTGCAGCTGCTGGTGCAGGATGCCGGGCGCCCCGGCTACGCGGCGCTCGGGGTCTCGGCATCCGGTGCGGCGGACCGTCGGGCGATGCACGATGCCAACCGCGCGGTGGGCAACGCGACCACGGCCGCGGTGCTCGAGAGCGTCGGAGGTGCCGTGCTGCGATTCCGCGGCGCCGGGGTCGCCGCAGTCGCGGGGGCCGTCGGCGTGCTCACCCTCACCGAGGCGGGCGGTGGCGGGCGCGCCGTCGCGCACGGCGCGCCCTTCGCCACGGTCGACGGAGACGAGCTGACCCTCGAGCATCCGGACCGGGGTCTGCGCTACGTCATCGCCGTGCGCGGCGGGCTCGACGCCGAACCGGCGCTGGGCAGCCGGTCGGGCGACACGCTCGCCGGACTCGGGCCGGTGGCGCTCGTGGCGGGCGCGGTCGTTCCCGTCGGCGATGCCGCGCGACTCGCGGTCGAGCCGGAAGCAGAACCCCGCGACCTTCCTGCCCCCGGAGAACTCGTCGCGCTCGAGATCACCCTCGGCCCGCGCGACGAGTGGTTCACGGCGGCGGCCCTCGACACGCTCCTCGGCCAGGAGTGGACGGTGACGCCGCGCTCCGATCGGGTCGGCATCCGTCTCGAGGGCGAGACGGCGTTGGAGCGCTCGGTCGCCGGGGAGCTGCCGAGCGAGGGCGCCGTCACCGGGGCGATCCAGGTGCCGCCCGACGGCCAGCCGGTGCTGTTCCTCCCCGACCATCCCCTCACGGGCGGATACCCGATCATCGGCGCGCTCACCGACCGCAGCCTCGATCTCGCAGGTCAGCTGCCGCCGGGAGCGCGTCTTCGATTCACCGTCGCCGGTCGCGCGGTGTGACTACGCGGGGTCGCCGCCGAGCGGGCCGACCGCCTCGAGCGGCTTCGGGTCATCGGCGCCGGTCTTGCGCGCACGCGCGATCGCGTTGCCCACGTGGTAGATCAGGAGCGCCGCGACGGTGCCGAGCACGATCCCGCCGAATGCGAAATCGCCGAGCTGCATCGAGAACCCGGCGATGCCGATCACGAGCGAGACCGCTGCCGTGTACTGGTTCACCGGCCGCGAGAAGTCGACGCGGCTGTCGACCCAGATCTTGATGCCGATGATGCCGATCAGGCCGTAGAGCGCGGTCGTCGCGCCGCCCAGCACGCCGGCGGGGATCGAGTTGAAGACCTCGCCGACCTTCGGCGAGAAGGCGAGAAGGATCGCGAAGAGTCCGGCCACCCAGTAGACCGCGGTCGAGTAGACCCGGGTCGCGGCCATCACGCCGATGTTCTCGCCGTACGTGGTCGTGCCCGATCCGCCGAAACCGCCGGCGATCGTGGTCGCGACACCGTCGGCGATGAGGGCGCGGCCGGTGTGCTTGTTGATCTCCGGGTCTTCGGTCATCGAGGCGACGCCGCGGACGTGTCCGACGTTCTCGGCGACGAGCACGAGCACGACCGGAAGGAACATGGCGATGGTCGACCAGGTGCCCGGTGCGATGAAGTCGGGGAGCTGGAACTGCGGCAGGCCGATCCACGGGGCGTCCGAGATCAGCTCCGCGGGCGTCTTGCCGCCGCGCAGCTCGTTCGGCACGCTGAACGAACCCGTGAAGGCGGCGTAGACGAAGCCGACAGCGACGCCGAGGAAGATCGAGATGCGGCCGAGGAAGCCGCGGAACAGCACCGCGAACACGATGATCGCGACCAGGGTGATCGTCGCGGTGACGGGATCGATCTGGAAGTTGTTCCAGGCGGTCGGCGCGAGGTTGAAGCCGATCAGCGCGACGATCGCCCCGGCGACGACCGGGGGCATCAGGGCGTCGACCCAGCGGAGGCCGGCGAACTGCACCACGAGACCGACGACGGCCAGCAGGATGCCGACCGCGACCACACCCGCGAGCGCCGAGCCCGTTCCACCCGCGGCGACGGCCGCGGTGATCGGTGCGATGAACGCGAACGAGGATCCGAGGTAGCTCGGCAGCTGATTCTTCGTGATCAGCAGGAAGATCAGGGTGCCGAGACCGCTGAACAGCAGGGTGGTCGACACGGGGAAGCCGGTCAGGGTCGGCACCAGGAACGTCGCGCCGAACATGGCGACGACGTGCTGCGCGCCGATCGCGATCGTCGCCGGCCAGCTCAGGCGCTCTCCGGGCGTGACGACGGCGCCGGCCTCGACCGTGCGACCGTTTCCGTGCAGCTTCCACAGGGCCATGCGGGCTCCTCAGGTTCGGGGGATGGTCGCTCGGGGGAACGCGACCGTGCTGGAGCCACCCTACCGATTCCTGAGTGTTGGCTGGATGCCTCTCCGCGGGGTCACGCCCCGAGGCGCTCGATCAGCTCGCGGTAGCGGTCGGCCGTGCGCTCGACGATGTCGTCGGGAAGCAGCGGCGGCTCGCCCTGCTTATCCCAGTTCGCGGCCAGCCAATCCCGCACGATCTGCTTGTCGAAGCTCGCCATCCGCTCGCTCGGGGTGGTGCCGGTCTTCCACGCCTCGGCATCCCAGTATCGCGAGGAGTCGCTCGTGAGCACCTCGTCGGCAAGGCGCAGGGTGCCATCGGCATCCGTCCCGAATTCGAACTTGGTGTCGGCGAGGATCAGGCCCTTCTCCTCGGCGATGGCGGCGGCGCGGCTGTAGATCGCGAGTGAGGTGTCGCGCAGCTCGGCGGCGCGCTCGGCGCCCACGAGCTCGACGGTCTTCTCGAAGGTGATGTTCTCGTCGTGCTCGCCCATCGGCGCCTTGTAGGCGGGGGTGAACAGCGGCTCCGGCAGGCGGTCGCCGTTCTGCAGGCCGGCCGGCAGCGGGATGCCGCACACGGTGCCGCTCTCCTGATACTCCGCCCATCCGGAGCCGGTGATGTAGCCGCGCACGACGCATTCGATCGGCAGCATCTCGAGAGATTGCGCCAGCATGGCGCGATCGGCGACGGATTCCGGGATCTCGCCGTCGGCGAGGTGATTGGGCACATCGGAGAGCTGTGCGAACCACCAGCGGCTGAGCCGGGTGAGGAGCGCGCCCTTCTCGGGGATGCCGGGAGAGAGCACGAAGTCGAAGGCGCTGACGCGGTCGGAGGCGACCACGAGGATGCGCGTGTCCTCCGGATCCTCGGACGCGTGGAGGTCGCGGACCTTGCCCGAGTAGATGTGCCGCCAGCCGGGAACCGTCCGGGCCGTGCCTTCTGAAGAGGTGCTCACCCGCCCATCATTCCAGAGCCGCGCCGCCGTCTTGTCCGGACGCCGGAAAAGGCGTATAGTCCACGTGGACTAATCGAGGTGGAACATGAAGGATGCCGTGGATCGGCTCACCCCCATGGGAGTGATGGTGCTCGCGCTGCTGCGCGAGGCCGACATGCACCCCTATGAGATGGTGCGGCTGTTGCGCGTGCGTCACGACGACCGGCTCCTCACGATCACGAACGGCACGCTCTACCACACGGTCGCCCGCCTCCAGCGGTCGGGGCTGATCGACGAGGTCGGCATCGATCGTGAGGGCAACCGTCCGGAGCGGACGACGTACACGCTGACGGATGCCGGGCGCGACGCGGTGATCGCCTGGGTGCAGCGCGAACTTCCGAAGGTCGACCGTCCGGCCGAATTCCGGATCGCCCTCGCGGAGGCTCACAACCTCGAGCGCGACGACACCGTCGAGCTCCTGCGCGCTCGCCGGGCGGCGCTCGTCGACGATCACGTCCTGCATCGCGACGGCCTGCGCAAGGCCACCGCCAAGGGGGTTCCCGCACAGGTGCTCGTCGAGATCGAGCGCCAGGAGGCCCTTCTCGAGGCCGAGCTGCGCTGGCTCGACACCCTGCTCGCCCGCCTCGAAGCCGACACGATCCCCTGGGGTCCTTCGGCGTTCACCGACTCAGACCGCTACCTCGCTCAGCGAAAGGCTGCACAGCAATGACCGAATCACGACAGGCCGCGGGGCCTGAGACCGGCCCCTTCGCGGCCGGCAACGAACCGAAGAGCCCGTGGCCCGCCCTGTGGGCGCTCGTCATCGGCTTCTTCATGATCCTCGTCGACACCACGATCGTCTCGGTCGCGAACCCGGCGATCAAGGCCGCGCTCGACCCGAACACGAACAACCTCGACAACGTGGTGTGGGTCACCAGCGCGTACCTGCTGACCTATGCCGTGCCGCTCCTCATCACGGGCCGCCTCGGCGACCGCTTCGGACCGAAGAACATCTACCTCATCGGCCTGGCGATCTTCACGCTCGCCTCGCTGTGGTGCGGGCTCTCGAGCTCGCTCGAGGGACTCATCGTCGCCCGCGCGGTGCAGGGACTCGGCGCCGCCTTCATGACCCCGCAGACCATGGCGGTCATCACCCGCACCTTCCCGCCCAACCGCCGCGGCGCGGCCATGGGGCTGTGGGGCGCGACGGCCGGCGTCGCGACGCTCGTCGGGCCGCTGGCCGGCGGTCTGCTGGTCGATGGCTTCGGCTGGGAGTGGATCTTCTTCGTCAACCTGCCGGTCGGCGTCATCGCCTTCGTCGCCGCGTTGATCTTCGTCCCCCGCCTCAAGACGCACCCGCACCGTTTCGACATCCTCGGCGTCGTGCTCAGCGCCGTCGCGATCTTCCTCCTGGTCTTCGGACTGCAGGAGGGCGAGAAATACGACTGGGGCGTCATCTGGGGTCCGATCTCGGTATGGGGCCTGATCATCGCCGGCATCGTCGTGCTCGCGCTGTTCGTGCTGCAGCAGTGGAAGACGAAGAGCGAGGCGCTCGTGCCGCTCGCGCTGTTCCGCGATCGCAACTTCTCCGGAGCGAACGTCGCGATCGCCGCGGTCGGATTCGCGGTGACGAGCATGTCGCTGCCGCTGATGTTCTTCCTGCAGATCGCTCGGGGGCTGGCGCCGACCGAGGCCGCCCTCCTGATGATCCCGATGGCCGTGCTCTCCGGCGTGCTCGCGCCGCTCGCCGGACGCATCCTCGACCGCACCGATCCGCGGTTCATCCTGATCCCGGGCCTCATCGCCTTTGCGGCCGCGCTGTTCTGGTACTCGTCGCTGGTGAACATGGACACCCCGATCTGGATGTTCCTGTTCCCCTCGGCTCTGCTCGGCATCGGCAGCGCCGGCATGTGGGGACCGCTCGCGACGACGGCCACACGGATGCTGCCGATGCGCCAGGCCGGCGCCGGTGCGGGCATCTACAACACGACACGCACGATCGGCTCGGTCGTCGGCTCCGCCGCGATCGCGACCTTCATGCAGGCGCGGCTCGAGGCGAACCTGCCGGGCATGGGGGGCGCGGCAGGTTCCATCGGCTCGGGCGGCGATCTGCCCGCGCCGGTCGCCGAGGGCTTCTCGGCCGGCATGTCGCAGGCCATCCTGCTCCCGGCCGTCGTGATCCTCGTCGCCCTCATCGCCTCGCTGTTCCTGCGCGGAGCGCCGAAGGCGAAGCCGACCGAGCCGGTCGCGGCCGACGTCCCGGCATCCGCCCCGATCGACTGACGCAGTTCACGCCGAGCCGCCCCTCTCTGGCCGAGCCACCCCTCTGAGAACGTCCGCAGAGGGGTGGCTCGGTCGTAAGGGGGTGGTTCGACGGCTGTCGCGGCCTGCGATCTGTCGCCCGTTAGGGTGGATGATCGGCGGCTGTCCGGTCGCAACATCCGATCCCGAGGAGCATCCGTCGTGATCCGCACTCCCTCCGCGCGCATGCGCGGTCTCGGCCGCACCGCCGTCGCCGCCGCGCTCACCGCGTTCGTCGCCATCGGCGCCCTGCTCGGCGGAGCCGCGCCGGCCGTCGCCGTCGAAGACGGCGAGACCTACGTCATCGGCACCGACACCACGTTCGCCCCGTTCGAGTTCACCGATGCGAGCGGCGACCTCGTCGGCATCGACATGGACCTGCTCCGCGCGATCGCGAAGGACCAGGGCTTCGAGGTCGAGATCCGGCAGCTCGGATTCGACGCCGCCGTGCAGGCGCTGCAGGCCAACCAGGTGGATGCCGTCATGGCTGGCATGTCGATCACCGACGAGCGCAAGCAGACCTTCGACTTCAGCGACCCGTACTTCACCAGCGGCATCCAGCTCGGTGTTCTCGAGTCCAGCGACATCCAGTCCCTCGACGACCTCGACGGCGAGGCGGTGGCGGTCAAGACCGGCACGCAGGGCCAGACGTTCGCCGAGGAGAACCAGGACGAGTACGGCTTCACCGTCACGCCGTACTCCGACACGACCGACATGGTCGACGCCGTGAAGGCGGGCCAGGCGGTCGGCTACTTCGAGGACTTCCCGGTGCTGGCGTACGGCATCCAGCAGGGCTCCGGATTCCGCCTCGTCGGAGAGCCCGAGCTCGGCGGCGAGTACGGCTTCGCGGTGAACAAGGGCATGAACCCCGAGCTGATCGAGATGTTCAACGCGGGCCTTGCGAACCTGCAGGAGTCCGGCGAATACGACAAGATCGTCGACACCTACCTCGCGGGCGGTGAGACCTCGACGCAGGCGACCGACATCATCTCGGTCGCGGTGCAGTACTGGCCCGCTCTGATGCAGGGTCTCTGGCTCACGATCCTCGCCACGCTCGTCGCGCTCGTCGCGGCGTTCATCCTCGGACTGGTGTTCGGCTTCGGTCGCATCTCGACCTTCCTGCCGTTCCGCTGGCTCGCGACCGCCTACGTGTTCGTGTTCCGCGGGACGCCGATCCTCGTGCAGGCCTTCTTCGTGTTCTTCGCCATCCCGCAGCTGTTCCCCGGCCTGACCTTCAACCCGTTCGTCGCCGGAGCGATCACGCTGTCGCTCAACACGGGTGCGTACATGACCGAGATCATCCGCGGCGGCATCCAGGCGGTCGATCCCGGTCAGGCCGAGGCGTCGCGCTCGCTCGGACTCGGGCACTGGAAGACGATGCAGAAGGTCGTGCTCCCGCAGGCGTTCCGCATCATGATCCCGTCGTTCGTGAACCAGGGCATCATCACCCTCAAGGACACGTCGCTGATCAGCGTCATCGGTCTGGCCGAGCTCACGTTCGTGTCGCGCCAGATCATCGCCTCCACCTACCTGTCGGCACAGGTTCTGACGATCGTCGCCATCATCTACTTCGTCGTGATCACGCTTCTGACGCTGCTCGCGAACCGCCTGGAGAGGAAGTTCAACGCATGAGCAAGATCGAGGTCAAGGGTCTGCACAAGTCGTTCGGCGACAACCAGGTGCTCAAGGGCATCGACCTGGCTGTCGACGACGGCGAGGTCGTCGCGGTCATCGGCCCGTCGGGCTCGGGCAAGTCGACGCTGCTGCGCTGCCTGAACAAGCTCGAGGAGCCCACGTCGGGGCACATCATCATCGACGGCGTCGACCTCACCGACAAGAGCGTCAAGCTCGACGAGGTGCGTCAGCGCATCGGCATGGTGTTCCAGCACTTCAACCTGTTCCCGCACATGACCGTGCTCGAGAACATCACCCTCGCGCCGATCGAGCTCGGCAAGCTGTCGAAGGCTCAGGCCCGCGAGCGGGCGATGTCGCTGCTCGAGCGCGTCGGCCTGGCGGAGAAGGCCGATGCGAAGCCGGCATCCCTCTCCGGCGGTCAGAAGCAGCGCGTGGCGATCGCCCGCGCGCTCGCGATGGACCCCGAGATCATGCTGTTCGACGAGGCGACGAGCGCACTCGACCCTGAGATGGTCGGCGAGGTGCTGCAGGTCATCCGCGACCTCGCATCGGGCGGCATGACGATGGTGCTGGTCACGCACGAGATGGGCTTCGCCCGCGAGGTCTCCGGTCGAACGGTCTTCATGGACGCGGGTGTCGTGGTGGAAGAGGCTCCGCCTGCCGAGCTGTTCGGCGCCCCGAAGAACGAGCGCCTGAAGGACTTCCTCTCGAAGGTGCTCTGAAGAACCGTCACCTCTTGTCGCCGAGCGGCCCCTCTGTGTGCGAACCGCCCCTGTGAATGCGCATGAAAGCGGCCGGTTCGGGCGTAAGGGGCCGGGTCGGCGGGGCAGGAACGGCGGGCGACTAGTCGTCGAGGGGCTGCGCGGGCGCGACGGCGGGATCGGATGCCGTCGCGCGAGGTGCGTGTCGGCGTATCGTCGCGCTGACCAGGGCCGCGACCGCGCAGAGCCCTGCGGCCGCGAACCACGCGAAGGTGTACTGGCCGGTGTGGTCGCGCACGATCCCGGCGAGGATCGACGCGATGCCGGCGCCGATCTGGTGCGCCGCGAACACCCAGCCGAACACCAGGGGGCCCTTCGCCCCGAACACCTCACGGCAGAGGGCGATGGTCGGCGGCACGGTGGCGACCCAGTCGAGTCCGTAGATCACGATGAAGACGACGATGCTGGGCTGCACCTCCGCCGAGAGCAGACTCGGCAGGAACAGCAGGCTCACCCCGCGCAGCGCGTAGTATGCCGCGAGCAGGATGCGCGGGTTGACCCGGTCGGTGAGCCAGCCCGAGAACACGGTCCCGGCGATGTCGAAGATGCCGACGACCGCGAGCAGACCGGCGGCCGTCGTGGTCGGCATCCCGTGGTCGTGGGCGCTCGGGATGAAGTGCGTGCCGATGAGGCCGTTCGTGGTCGCCCCGCAGATCGCGAAGCCGATCGCGAGCGCCCAGAACGTGCGCGTGCGTGCGGCTTCGCGCAGCGTGGTCAGGGCGAGCGTGGCCGCACCCCAGGCGGATCCGCGCGGTACGGGTGCCGGGGCGATGGAGGGTCCGGTCTCGCCGTAGCGGGCGACGCGGAGGTCGCTCGGGCGGTTGCGCAGGAAGATCCAGACGAGCGGTGCGACGGCGAGCGCGCCTCCCGCGATGATGAAGGACGCGCCGCGCCAGCCGATGTCCTCGGCCGCGGCGGCGATGACGGGCAGGAAGATGAGCTGCCCGGTCGCGCTTCCCGCGGTGAGCACGCCGGAGACGAGACCTCGACGCGTCGCGAACCAGGTGTCGGTGATGGTGGCGGCGAACACCAGGGCCATCGATCCGGTGCCGAGGCCGATCAGCACTCCCCAGGTCAGGATCAGCTGGCCCGGTGTCGCGACCAGCACGCTCAGCGCGGCGCCCGCGCCGATCACGAACAGCGCGACGACCGTGACGGCACGGATGCCGAACCGCTGCATGAGCGCGGCGGCGAACGGCGCGATGAGCCCGTAGAGCAGGAGGTTGATGGAGACCGCGAGCGAGAGCTCGGCCGTCGTCCAGCCGAATTCCTCTTCCAGTGGCACCATGAGCACGCCGGGGGCGGCGCGGAAGCCGGCCGCTCCGATCAGCGCGATCAGCGCGACGAGGGCCACGGTCCACGCGGGATGGAAGCGGCGTGCTCGTGCGGGCGGTGTGTCGGTGGGTTCCTCCACCGACTCGGCGGTCACGCCGCGCCTCCGGCGATCAGGGCGAACGAGTCGCCGCCCATGCTCTGCCGCGCCCACCGGGTGCTGTCGGCGTCGAGCGGAGCCGCGCAGCGCCTGCACCAGTCGACGGATGCCGCTGCCTCGCCGCATCGCCCGCAGCTCACGGTGAGCCCGTAGTCGTCGTCCGGGTCGGTGACGCGGGAGAACCGCGCGTAGGCGTGCAGGATCGGGAGGGTCTCGCGTCCGGCATCCGTCAGCACATATCCGGGCCGGGGTCCGTCGTCACGGGAGAGGAGCCCGGCGTCGATCATGGAGCTCAGCCGTCGGGCGAGCACCGAGTCGGCGGCGCCGGTGGCGTCACGCAGCTGGTCGAAGCGGGTGCGGCCCGAGAAGAGCTCGCGCAGGATCAGCAGCACCCACGGGTCGGCGAGCACGTCGGCGGAGCGGGCGATGGGGCACGTCGTGGACGACCAGTCGGAGCGGAGCGGCATCCGTCAACTTTCTTGAAGAAAGTACGCGATGTCAAGACGGATTCCGATTCTTTTCCGCCATCTGCATCCGAAACCGACGCTCCGGCGGAATCACTCTCGGAAGGGCAGCGAAAGGCGGCCCCGGTTCAAGGAGGAAGATAGTGCGCAAGACAGCAGCCGCCGGCCTCGCCGTCGGAATGATCGCCGCTCTCGGACTGGCGATGCCCGCCGGGGCCGCGACCGACGACACCGCCCAGCTCTCGGTTCTTCATGCGATCCCCGACACCCCCGTCGACGTCTACGTCAACGGGGCCCTGACGATCGACGACTTCCAGCCCGGCGACCTCGCCGGACCGCTCGCTCTTCCGGCCGGAGACTACGAGGTCGCGCTGACGGCTCCGGACGCCGTCGATGCCAGCGCCCCCGTGGTGGGACCGGCGACCATCACTCTCACGGCTGGAGCGAACTACACCGCCGTCGCGCATCTCACCGAAGCCGGGGAACCCGGACTGAACCTCTTCACGAACGACACGTCGCAGACGGCGGCGGGACAGGGGCGACTGACGGTGCGTCACGTGGCCGCGGCGCCCGCGGTCGACGTGCTCGCAGGCGGATCTCCCGTCATCCAGGGCCTCACCAACCCCGATGAGGCCTCTCTCAACCTCCCCGCCGGCACTGTCTCCGCGTCCGTCGCTCTCGCCGGCACCACCGACCCGGTCCTCGGACCGACCGACGTCGCCGTGCAGGAAGGCGTCCTCACGATCCTGTACGCGTGGGGCAGCGCGGAAGACGGCAACCTCGCCATCGCCGCCCAGACCATCGGGGGCCTGCACTCCAACCCGGGTGGCGTCCCGTCAGGAACGGCCGGGTATCTCGCCCAGAGCGACTCGACGGCGACGATCGTGGGCGTCGCGGCGCTCGGCGGTCTGGCGATCCTCCTCGCCGTCGGCCTCGGCCTGTCGACCCGCCGGCAGGAGGTCCGCCGCTGATGGGCCGAGGCACACCATCCCGCGCCGAGCGGCGGATGATCCCCACGATCGCCGCCGTGGTCGGGATGGTGTGCCTCGCCGCCTGCACCCCCGTGGGGGTGGGGGGTGCGCTCCCCGCGTCCTCCCCCTCCGTCGTGTCGGAGCAACCGTCTCCCGCCCCCACCTCCACCCTCCGTCCTGAGGTCCGACCCGGCGCGCTGCCGACGGTCGAGCCGGTGCTGCCCCCGCAGCGACTGCGCATCCCTGCGCTGGGCGTCGACATGCCGGTGACCGACGTCGGCGTGGAGACCTCGGGCCAGATGCAGCTGCCTGTCGACCCCGCCATCGCCGGGTGGTATCGCTACGGTCCGGATGCCGACAGCGTGGCCGGAAACATCATGCTCGCCGCCCACGTCGACGCGGTCGACTATCCCATCGGGCCGCTCGCGCAGCTGCGGAGTCTCGCCGCGGGTGAGATGGTCGAGGTGGTGGCTGCAGACGGCTCGAGCCGGATCTATGCCGTCGAGTCGCTGACCTTCTACGAGAAATCCACGCTCCCGACAGCTGACCTCTTCGCGCGGGACGGTGCGCCGGCACTGGTGATCATCACCTGCGGCGGGCCCTTCGACTCATCGACGGGCCACTATCGCGATAACGTCGTGGCAATCGCGAGACCGGCATGAGAGGAGACGACCATGCACCCCGCTTCCGACGCTGATGCCGATGCGCACTGGAGCGCGCGTTTCGTCTCCGGTGACGAGGTGGCCCTCGCCGAGATCTACCGCCGCTGGTCGCCGGTGGTCTTCACCCTCGCCCTCCGCTCGCTCGGAGACCGGCGAGACGCGGAGGACGTCACGCAGCGCACCTTCGTCTCGGCCTGGACGTCCCGGGCCGGCTACGACGCCTCGAAGGCCAAGCTCTCGACCTGGCTGGTCTCGATCGCGCGTCGACGGATCGCCGACATGCACGAGTCGCGCGCGAGGATCCGCCGCCTCCACGAGGAGATGGAGCGGGTCACGTCACCCGCGGACCTCGTCAGCGCCCCCGTCGACCTCTCCGAGACGCTCCTGCTGGCGAACGAGATGAGGCAGCTCACGCCGGATGCGCGCGAGGTCATGCGGCTCGCCTTCTACGACGATCTGACGCACGAGGAGATCTCCCAGAGACTCGACATGCCACTCGGTACGGTGAAGAGCCATATCCGTCGAAGCCTCGTGCGAATGCGTGACCGATTGGAGGTCAGCCATGTCACATCTTGATCCCGAACAGCTCGCTCTCCTCGCTCTCGGCGAGCCGGTCGCGTCGGATGACGATCGCGCTCACCTCGCTGCGTGCCCCGCCTGCGCGGCGGAGGTGCAGGAGATGGCTCACGCGGCGACGGTGGCCAGGACGACCATGGAGGAGGGCGCCCTCGAGCAGCCGTCCGGCGAGGTCTGGACGCGCATCCGGGAGGAGCTCTCGCTCGGCGCCGAGGTCGCCGCGGATCCCTTCGCCACCGCCGACAGCCCGCCCGCGGAGCCGACCCCGTCGGCTCCGGCCGGTGTCCGTCGGCGGCGCGCCTCTCGCCGCCTCTGGACGCTCGCGGCATCGCTCGTCCTCATCGTGGCCGGAGGGTCGATCGCCTGGGCTCTCGTGTCATCGAATCTCGCACCGACCCCCGTCGCGACGGCCGAACTCGAGGCCTTCCCCGGCCACTCGGGGGCCGCCGGCACCGCCCAGGTCCGCGAGGACGGAGACGGGGTGCGCGAGCTCACGGTCACCCTCGACGGCGACAGCGACTCGGACGACTACCGGGAGGTGTGGCTGATCCGCAACGACGGGCAGGCTCTCATCAGCCTCGGCGTGCTCGGAGCATCCTCCGGCACGTTCGCGATCCCGTCCGGTGTGGATCTCGCGGAGTACGACCTCGTCGACATCTCCTTCGAGCCGGTCGACGGCGATCCCGCGCACTCCGGCGATTCGATCGTGCGGGGGCGGCTCGGCTCCCGCTGAGACCGATCGTCGTCGACGCGGTCGGCTACTCCGCGACGCGGGCCGCGATGTCGCTGCGGTGGTGCGACCCGTCGAGGCGGATGCGGCCGATCGCATCGTAGGCGCGTTCGCGCGCCGTGCGGAAGTCGGATGCCAGCGCGACGACGCTCAGCACGCGTCCGCCCGAGGCCACGAGGGAACCGCCGGGAGCGTCCGGACTCGCGGTCGCGGCATGCGCGACATGCACGCCCTCGACGGCGGCGGCATCCGCCAGTCCTTCGATCGTGCGCCCGGTCTGCGGCGCCTCCGGGTAGCCCTCGCTCGCCAGCACGACGGTGATCGCGACATCGTCGCGGAAGACGGGCTCCGGCTGATCCTCGAGAGTGCCGGATGCCGCCGCGAACAGCAGCTCCGACAGTGGCGTGACCAGGCGCGGCAGCACGACCTGCGTCTCGGGGTCGCCGAACCGGGCGTTGAACTCGATGACACGCACACCGGCGGGGGTGAGGATGAGTCCGGCGTAGAGCAGGCCGATGAACGGCGTGCCCTCCGCGTCGAGCTGACGGATCACCGGGAGGGCGACGTCGCGGGTGACCTCCTCGACGAACGCCTGCTCGCTGCCGAACTGCTCGGCGAGCCACGGCAGCGGCGAATACGCGCCCATGCCGCCCGTGTTGGGGCCTTCGTCGCCGTCGAGCGCGCGCTTGAAGTCCTGTGCGGGGCTGAGCGCCCGCACGGTGTCGCCGTCGCTCAGGAAGAACAGCGACACCTCGGGCCCGGTGAGGAACTCCTCCACGAGCACCGGACCTGCGGGAAGGTAGCGCTCGGCGTGTGCGAGAGCTGCGGCACGGTCGGACGTCACGATGACGCCCTTGCCCGCGGCGAGCCCGTCGGCCTTGACGACGTAGGGGGCGCCGAGCTGGTCGAACGCGGCGTCGACGTCGGCGACGGTGGAGGCGCGCACCGCGCGACCCGTCGGAACGCCCGCGGCATCCATGACCCGCTTCGCGAACGCCTTCGAACCCTCGAGCTGGGCCGCGGCCTTGCCGGGACCGAACACCGGCACGCCGTGCGCGCGGAGCGCATCCGCGACCCCGGCGACGAGCGGAGCCTCAGGCCCGACGACGACGAGGTTGATCGCGTGCTCGTTGGCGAAGGAGGTGACCGCCGCGCCGTCGAGCGGATCGACCGAGACGGGGGTGGCATCCTGCGCGATGCCGGCGTTGCCGGGAGAGACGAAGATCTCGTGCTCCGCCTGCTCCGCTCGCAGGGCGAGGATGATCGCGTGCTCACGGGCACCGGAACCGAGGACGAGAATCTTCACCGGTCCAGCCTACCGAGGGTGGCCGCCGCGTTTCGGTGCGACCGTCGTCGGCTCAGAGCTCGATCGGGCGCTCTTCCGAGCGATCCCAGGGCAGGGTCCAGCCGGCCGCGTCGAACAGGGCGTCGAGCACCATGGCGGTGAAGCCCCAGACGATCGTGCCGTCGACGTCGAACGCCGGACCCTTGAAAGTCTGACCCAGGCGGTGGAGGGTCGACGTGAACCGCGTCTCGGGGTCGAGCAGCTGCGCGACCGGCACCCGGAACACCTCGACCGTCTCGGCATGATCGACCGCGACCACGCGCGACGGCGAGCGCCACCAGCCGAGCACCGGTGTGACCAGATGGTTGCTCGCGGCGAGCGGGATCTCGGGCAGCGTCGCCAGCACCTCGACGCCCGACGGGTCGAGCCCCGTCTCCTCCTGCGCCTCGCGGAGCGCGGTCGCCACGGCATCGGCATCCTGCTCTTCGCGGCGTCCGCCGGGGAACGAGACCTGCCCGGGATGCGACGAGAGGGTGGCGGCGCGACGCTGCAGCAGCACGTCGAGGTCGGCGGCGACCGTCAGCTCGTCGGTCTCCGCCGGGATGCTGTCGAGGCGGCCGAACAGCACCAGGACGGATGCCGGGTGGGCGCCGTCGAACACGGCGGGAAAACCCCGCGTCCACCCGTCGGTGCGCTGCGCGGTCGCGAGCAGCTCGGCGCGTGCGCCGTGGAGGGTGTCGGGATCGGGGCTCATCGACACGAGCCTATTCCTGCTGCAGTGTCGGAGGGGCGGCGGCGTACCCTCGTTCTCATGCCCTCCCGCAAGATCGACATCATCACCGGACGCACGGCGCTCGACGCCGTCCGCGCCGCGGATGCCGCGGGGACGACGCCGCAGCGCACCGACCTCGCGACCGCGGTGCGCTACCTGCTGCAGCTGCTCGACGAGAAGGCTCCGGGCAACAGCGTCGAGGTGCGGGTGCCGCCGTTCGGGGCGGTGCAGGTCATCCAGGGGCCCCGGCACACGCGCGGAACGCCGCCGAACGTCGTCGAGATGGATGCCGCGACCTGGATCGCGGTCGCGACCGGTGCGGAGATCTGGACGGATGCCGAGACGGCCGGCCGCATCGCCGCCTCCGGCACCCGCGCCAGCCTCGTCGACGTGCTGCCCCTGCGGCCGTAGCACCGTCGGTTCCGGTCGCAGTTTCGGTCGGTCGCCTCCGTTCCGGTCGCACTTTCGGTCGCTTCGGGGCGTGTCGGGCGGCAGATACTGCGACCGGAACGGCCGTGACCCTCCTCAGCGCCGGGCGACGACCAGCGGCACGCCGGTGACGGGGTGCGGGAAGACGTCGACCGGCTGGCCGTAGACCTCCTCGATGCGCGCCGCCGTCAGCACCTCGGCCGGCGCTCCCGACGCGACGACGCGCCCCTCCGAGAGCAGGGTCACCCGATCCGCGTGCGCGAGTGCGGCATTCAGGTCGTGCAGCACGATGGCGACGGCGATCCCGGCATCCGCTCGCGCCCGGATGAGACGCATCACATCCTCATGGTGCTTGAGATCGAGCGCGGCCGTCGGCTCGTCGAGCAGCAGGATGCCGGTGCTCTGGGCGATCACCCGCGCGAGCGCGACGCGGGCGCGCTCGCCGCCGGAGAGCGAAGTCACCGATCGCGCGTGCAGAGCCGTGATCTCGGTGAGCTCCATCGCCGACGCCACCACGAGGTCGTCGTCATCGGCAGCCGGTGTGCGGGCCCACGGCGTGCGGCCCATCCGCACGACCTGCTCGGCACTGAACGGGAAAGTGACCGTATTCTCCTGCAGGAGCACGGCGCGCTGCTGCGCCAGCATCCGCGGGCGCAGGTCGCCGATCGGCCGATCGTCGAGCCTGACCTCTCCCGACCGGGCGGTGACGTCTCCCGCGAGCACGCCGAACAGCGTGGTCTTCCCCGCGCCGTTCGGGCCCACGAGCGCATGCACCTCGCCGGCGTGGATGTCGATCGAGGCGTCTTCGAGGATGCTGCGGCCCTCGCCGACGTGCACCGTGAGGCCGCTTCCGCGCAGCCGCACCGTCATGCCCATCCTCCCGAACGGCGGCGGGTGCGCACGAGCAGCCAGAGGAAGAACGGCCCGCCGACGAGCGAGGTGATCATTCCGATGGGCAGATCGGCCAGGGGCACCGCGGTGCGCGCGACGAGGTCGGCCACCGCGATGAGCAGCGCGCCTCCGAGAGCGGACGCGATGACGAGCGGCAGGTGCGCCGGGCCGATGAGCATGCGCATCAGATGCGGCACCACGAGGCCGGCGAAGCCGATGATGCCGGCGAAGGCGACGGCCGCGCAGACGAGGATCGCCACCGTCACGATGACGATCATCCGCAGCAGCTCGACGTTCACTCCGAGATGCCGGGCGGTGCGCTCGCCGAGGGCGAAGAGGTCGAGGGTCGGGGCGACGATGAGGGCGGCGACGACACCGATCCCGACGAGGGGAGCGACCAGCCGGATGTTCTCCCACAGGGCTCCGTTGAGCGAGCCGAGCTGCCAGAACACGATCTGCTCGCGCGTCGACGTCGTGCCGAGGAAGGTGAAGAAGGCCATGCCGGCGCCGGCGATGGCGTTGATCGCGATGCCGGTCAGCAGCAGCGTCACGACCTCGGTGCGCCCGCCGGAGCGGCTGATGAAGTAGACCGCGAGCACGGCGAGGAGGCCGCCGAGGAACGCGAACGCGGGCGTCGTCCACATCCCGAAGGTGGCCAGGCCGAACGTGATGCTCGCTGCCGCACCGAGGGCCGCTCCCGACGAGACGCCGACGACGCCGGCATCCGCCAGCGGGTTCCCGAAGATCGCCTGCATGAGCACGCCCGAGACGGCCAGGGCGGCGCCGACGAGGAGTCCGAGCACGAGGCGCGGCATCCGGATGCTGTTGATCACGCCGTAGTCCGTCGACGAGGTGGGCGCCCAGGCGGTGTCGATTCCCACGCCGTGGAGCAGCACGCCGATGAGCCCGCTGGGGGAGAGGGCGTATTGACCGCTCGTGATCGACAGGGTGCAGGTGATCACGAGGGCGACGAGCAGGCCGATGAGCACCGCGACGAATCGCAGTCTCCGATGCCCGGCCGGCGTCGGGGTGACGACCTCGCCGCTCACTTCGCGGGCTCGGGGGCGTACAGCGCGCGAGCGAGGGCGCTGATGACCTCGGCGGACCGTGGTCCGAAGCTGAGGATCTCGCTGTCGGCCATGTCGATCACGCGGCGGTTCCCTCCGGCAGGCGTCTCGGCGACGGCCGGGATCCGCTCGATCAGCCCGTCGATGCCGCCGACCGATTCCAGGCCGTCCGTCATCATGACCAGCACGTCGGGCCGCGCGGCGACGAGCGCCTCCGCCGTCATGGGCTTCATGCCCTCCCAGCCGATCTCGCCGGCGACGTCGACCCCTCCGACGGCGTCGATCAGGGAGTCGGCGCCGGAATCCTCTCCGAAGATGTAGTAGACGTTCGCGCTGCCGCGCACATAGAGGAACAGCATCCGGGCGCGGTCCTCCTCGGCGGCGGGGGCCACGTCGGCGATCTCGGCGAGGGACGCGTCGAGATCGGCATCCAGCCGCGCGATGAGCGCGTCGCCCCGGCTCGGCACACCCAGCGCGGCGGCGATCTCGGTCACGAGTTCGTCGGTCGTGTCGATGCGGCGGTCGCTGGAGATGACGACGACGGTGATGCCGGCGTCACGCAGCTGCTGGCGGATCTCCTTGGGGCCGATCGTGGTGTCGGTGAGGATGACGGTGGGTGCGAGTTCGAGGATCGCCTCGGCGTTGAGCGAGTGGCCGGTCTTCGTGACGACGGGCAGATCCTCGGTGCCGGCGAAGTCGGTGGACGAGTCGCGGCCGACGACCTGGTCGCCGAGGCCGAGCGCGAAGACCGTCGACGCGATCGTGCCGGAGATGTCGATGGGGAGGATGCGGTCGACATCGGTGATCTCGACCGCGCGGCCTTCGCTGTCGGTGACCGTGACCGGCAGCCGGGGGGCGGTGTCGTCGTCGACCGGCTCGATCGCGTGGTCCGACAGGCACGCGGTCGATCCGCCGGTGACACCGCGCACGTCCTCGACCAGGTCGAGCGACGCCAGCGGCACGGAGGCCTGCGGGCAGCTCTCGGCGGCTTCCGGCGGCGATGCCGCGGTCGCGCCCGGCTCCGCGCACGCGGTGAGGCCGACGGCGAGAACGGAGGCGAGGAGGACTGCGAGGACGCGACGCATTAGGCAAGGCTATCCTAAAACTTGACGCGCTCCGAGGCGGCCCCCTACGCTCGGGATCGTGAGCTTTGTTAGCCAAGCCTAACCAATCTTCATCCCTTCGCCCGACTGCATTGCGGCACCGCCGGCGCGCGTGTCCGCGTGCCCCCGGGGTCCGGAGAGAACTCGTGAACGACACAGCCATGACCCTCAGAGCGAGCAGCCGCGTCCGCGTGCTGATCGCCGCCTTCATCTCCTTCCTCCTCGTCGCCGCCGGAGCGGTGGTGGCCGCCCCCGCGCACGCCGCCGACGGCAGCGTCACGGCTGATGTCAGCGTCGCGTCGACGTCAGGCGTGACCGTGCAGGTGCAGGCATCCGGACTCCCGGACGTCGCGGGCGCCTACGCCGCGCTCATCGTCACGGGGACCGAGGGGTCGATCTCCGCGGGCGGCGGATACGCGGCGTTCGCGATGCCGTTCCCCGCCGTGAGCGGGGGAGCGAGCTCGTTCACCCTGACAGCCCCCGCGGGATCGCTCGACCGCACCAAGACCTACGAGGTGCTGGTCTGGAAGCAGCACTCGAACCCGGATGCCACGACGATCTACGCCCGCGGCGCCGTCGGGATCACCGGTGCGCAGTGGGATGCCGTCTTCGGCCCGGAGCCGGGGACGGATCCGGGCACCGACCCGGGGACGGATCCGGGGACTGACCCGGGCACGGATCCCGGTACCGACCCGGGGACTGACCCGGGCACGGATCCCGGTACCGACCCGGGCACGGACCCCGGTACCGACCCGGGCACGCCCCCGGCATCCGCGGCGATCGAGGTCTTCCTCGCCGACGGCACCACGCCGGCGGCGGACGCGCCGCTACAGGCGGGCGACACGATCGTCGTGAAGGGCTCGGGCTACGATCCGACCGCGAACGTCGGCGGTCGGGGCGTCCCGATCCCGTCGACGCTGCCGCAGGGCACCTACGTCGTGTTCGGCAACTTCGCCTCGGCCTGGCAGCCGTCCACGGGTGCGGCGTCGTCGAGCCGCTCCGTCGGCGCGCAGGCATGGGCGCTCGCCGAGGGCGTGCTGAACCAGGTGCCGGCGCAGTACCAGGGGGCCATCCGCGCGCAGTGGGTGGACATCGCGGAGGACGGCACGTTCCAGGCCACGCTCACGCTGAAGGACACGGCAGCCACACCCGGCTCCTACGGCGTCTACACGTACGGCGCCGGCGGCGTCGTCAACGCCGACCAGGAGCGCAGCGTCGCCCTGAACTACAGCATCCCGCCGAAGATCACCGTGACCTCGGCCCTCTCCGCTGCGGCGCCCGGCATCACCGCGTCGGTCGCCGGCTCGAAGTTCGGCGCGGCGACCGGCGTCTACGCGGCGCTGATCGAGACGGGTACCGAGGCGGATGTCACCGCCGGTGGTGGCTTCCTCGCGATGCAGTACGTGCGCGGCATCTCGGGCGGCGCGTTCACGGTCGATCTGACCGCGGCGGCGGCCGACCTCGACCGCACGAAGACCTACGAGGTGATCGTGTGGAAGCAGCACACGATGCCGAACGCCGAGACGATCCTCGCCCGCTCGGCGGTCGCGATCAGCGACGCCGACTGGGATGCCATCGCCCCGGAGCCGGTCTCGCCGTCGATCTCGGTGTTCCTCGCCGACGGGACGACTCCTGCGGAGGGCGTCGCCCTCAGGGCCGGTGACAAGGTCGTCGTGAAGGGCTCGGGCTACGACCCGACAGCGAACGTCGGCGGCCGTGGGGCTCCGATCCCGTCGAACCTTCCCCAAGGGACCTACGTGGTCTTCGGCAACTTCGCCTCGGCCTGGCAGCCGTCCGCGGGTGCGGCGTCGTCGACGCGCTCCGTCGGCGCGCAGGCATGGGCGCTCGCCGAGGGCGTGCTCGACCAGGTGCCGGCGCAGTACCAGGCAGCGATCCGCGCGCAGTGGGTGGACATCGCCGCGGACGGCACGTTCCAGGCCACGCTGACGCTGAAGGATGCCGCGGCATCCCCCGGTTCCTACGGCGTCTACACGTACGGCGCCGGCGGCGTCGTCAACGCCGACCAGGAGCGCAGCGTCGCCCTCGACTACACGATCACGCCGGTCGTCACGAACACCGTGAAGGCGGCCACGGCTGCCGACGGCCTGACCGTCACGACCGCGGCTTCGAAGCTCGGCGCGATCACCGGTGCGTATGTCGCGCTGATCGAGGAGGGGACCGAGGCGGATGTCACCGCCGGCGGCGGCTTCCTCGCGATGCAGTACGTGCGGAACGTCACCTGGGGTGCGTTCAGCGTCGACCTCACGACGGCCGCGGCCGCTCTCGACCGCACGAAGACCTACGAGGTCATCGTCTGGAAGCAGCACACGATGCCGAACGCCGACACGATGCTCGCCCGCTCCACGGTCGCGATCACCGAGGCGCAGTGGGACGCCCTGCTCGGCGAGAAGCCCGAGGAGCCGCAGCCGCCGGTGACCCCGGTGACTCCGGCGACCCCACCGGCGAACGTCCCCGGGGGTTCCCTCCGCTGGGCGATCTCCTCGTCGTTCGTGAGCTACATCACCGGCCCGATCGCCCAGGGGTCGATCGCCGTGTCCGACGGCGCCACCCGGTCCGGCGGCCAGCTCCAGTTCGGGCAGACCGTCGGCGGCGACTTCGACGTCACGACGGGTCTCGGCAGCGTCGCCTACGGCGGCTCGGTGCGCTTCACCGGCCACCACGGTGTGCTCGACGTCACCCTCGCCAACCCGGTGATCCGCATCACCTCGGCGAACACGGCGACGCTGTACGTATCGAGCGGTGGCGCACAGGTCGCCTTCGCGACGCTCGACCTCGGCAGTGCGGCGCGCACCACGGCGAACGGCGCCGTGAGCTACATCGCGGCTCCGGCCTCGCTGACGGATGCCGGGCGCGACCGCGTCCTCTCCGGCAACCCGACCACGCTGAACCCCGTCACCTTCACGATCGGCTCGCCCGCGGCGGCTCCGTCGGGGACGACGGGCACGGTGGCAGCGGCATCCGTCAAGGCGAAGACGACCCTGCCGGCCACGCCGCCCGCGACGGACGGCATCGTGATCGATGACGAGAACCTCGCGGCGCTGGAGTCGGGCGCCGCGGCGACCGTCTCCGCCGCCGGATTCCAGCCGAACGAGGAGGGCATCCAGGTGGTCGTGTATTCGACGCCGGTGCTGCTCGAGACCGTGTCGGCCGATGCCACCGGCGTCGCGACCTGGACGGGCACGTTGCCGGTGAGCCTCGAGGACGGCGCGCACACCCTGACGCTGCAGGGCTCGGTCGACCGGGGTCTCGCGTTCACGCTGACGCGTGCGACGACCGCCCTCGGCGCGTGCACGGTCGAGGGCGCGGCGCTGAAGTGGGGGTACAAGGAGTCCTTCCGCACCTACATCGAGGGCATCGCGAAGGGCGGCTGGACCCTCGCCGACGTGGCCTACCAGTACCCGGACTTCGTCTGGGATGGCGGCGCCGGATCGTTCGACGACAAGACCCTTTCCGGGCTCGTCACCTACGGCGGCAGCATCACCTTCACGGGGCATGACGGCGCGCTGAACACGACGCTGGCGAATGCCCGCGTCGAGCTCGCCGGCGACACCGGCTACCTCGTGTTCGACGTGACCGGCACCACGCAGGACGGCACGAGCGTCGATCAGCCGAGCGTCCGCCTGGCCGAGTTCGCGCTCGGCGATGCGGCCGTGGTCGACGGGGTGCTCTCGTTGGATGCCGTGCCCACGACCCTCACCGAGGCGGGGGCGGCCGCGTTCGGCACCTACGCCGCAGGCGAGGCACTCGACCCGGTCACCGCGGTGATCCCGGTCGATGCCGAGTGCGGCGTCGCGGCGCCGGTCGACGACGAGTCCGACTCCGAGGCCACCGCAGCGGTCACGGCCGCGACGACACCGGCCGTCACGGAGGGTGCCCCGGTGTGGCCGTGGATCGTCGGCGGCCTGGTCGTCGTCGCGCTCGCCGCAGCGGGCGGGGTGCTCATCGCGCGTCGTGGTCGCACGGGCGAGGCCGCCGAGGCGACGACGGAGGTCTGATCCGATCGGGTCCTCGGCGGCCCGGTTGCAGGTCCGGATCACAGGTGCAGGTCGAGATCGACGATCTCGACCTGCACTGTGCTTCCTCCCTGCAGGTGTGCGCGACGACGGGTGCGACGCGACCGCAACGGTGGGACAATGGAGGTATGGCTCCCACCGATTCCCACCAGACCGTCGAGGCGACCGTGCGTCGCGTGCCTCGTTATGGCGTGTTCATGGGCATCGGCGTGGTGGTCGGCGTCATCGCCGCCGCCCTGCTCACCTGGACCGGCAGCTTCGAGCAGTCCGAGGCGCTCGATGTCGTCTATCCGCCCGCCCAGGTCTTCGGATTCCTGCTCCTGTGGACGGCGCCGATCGGTCTCGCGCTCGGCGGTGTCGTCGGGATCATCCTCGAACGCGTCGCCCGTCGGCACGACCGCGTGGTCCGGGTCGACCGCGAGACCGTCGTCGAGACGGACTGAGCCTCAGGCCAGTTCGGCGATCACCGGACGGATGGCGGCGTCGAACGCCACGACATCCCGTCGGAGCCCGTCGGTCACGGCGACCGTGAGCGCCCCGATCCACCAGATGCCGCGCTGCGAGAACGGCAGCACCTGCACGTTCAGCTCGAACGAGTGCGCGCGTCGGCCGACTTCGCGTTCGAACTCCGCGATGGCGCTCGCGTAGGCGCGGTACGCGTCGCCGCCGGTGTTGCTCTTCATCGAGTGCACGTAGCGATCGTGCGCGGCGCGGGCATAGCGGAGGGCTGCCTCGCCGTACGGGGCGATGGCGGTGGCGAGTTCCGTGGCACCGGTGGCCGGGAGGGCGACGAGCGTGTCGAAGCCGTCGATGAGCTCGAGCGGCACCTCCGACGGGTGGGCGCGCGGCTCGACCGTCATGTCCCAGTACTGCCGCCACTGCTCCTCCACCGCATCGGCGGCATCCGCGGCATCCGGCGCGCGTACGGCGAGCTCACGGAGGCTCGGAAGGTCTTCCGGCTCCCGGATCCCGAGCATCTGGCGCAGCGCGAGCGCGACGAGCACCGGAACGCTCGCGTCTTCGCGGATGAGCCACTGCGGCTTGTCGGCCATGGCCCCACGCTACTGGAACAACACCCCGGATGGCCCGCCTCTGCTTCCCGGCGCAGGCTGGATCATGGATGCGGATTTCGCGGGCCAGGGGGCCGCGTCTTCGATCCGGCATGGTCGGATGCCGCGGACGACCCGGGCCGGCCAGGGCGGTAGGCTGGAGGGGTGGCTGCCTCCCCCACCAATCCCTATTCCGAAGCCGGCGTCGACACCGCTGCAGGTGATCTCGCCGTCGAGCTGATGAAGTCTTCCGTGCGCGCGACGCACGGCCCCGAAGTGCTCGGCGGTGTCGGCGGATTCGCCGGCCTGTTCGATGCCAGCGCGCTGCGCGACTTCCGTCGTCCGCTGCTCGCGACCAGCACCGACGGCGTCGGCACGAAGGTCGCGATCGCGCAGGCGATCGACAAGCACGACACGATCGGTCAGGACCTGGTCGGCATGGTCGTCGACGACATCGTTGTGGTGGGCGCGAAGCCGCTCTTCATGACCGACTACATCGCGTGCGGCAAGGTCTTCCCCGAGCGCATCGCCGACATCGTCCGCGGCATCGCCGAGGCCTGCTCCGCGACGGGCACCGCCCTCGTCGGCGGCGAGACCGCCGAGCACCCGGGCCTTCTCGGCCCCCGCGACTACGACGTGGCGGGTGCGGCGACCGGAGTGGTCGAGGCCGACGCCATCCTCGGCGCCGACCGGGTGCAGGACGGAGACGCGGTCATCGCGGTCTCCTCGAGCGGACTGCACTCGAACGGCTACTCCCTGGTGCGCCACATCATCACCGGCGCCGGCATCTCCTACGGCGACAACGCCGCCGACTTCGGCACGACCTGGGGTGAGGCGCTCCTCGAGCCGACCCGCCTGTACACGCTTCCGCTGCTGCGCCTGATCGAGCAGCTCGGCGGCGGCGTCCACTCGCTCAGCCACGTCACCGGCGGCGGCATCGCCGCGAACCTCGCCCGTGTTCTCCCGCAGGGCAGCTGGGCCGAGGTCGATCGCAGCACATGGTCGCCGAGCCCGGTCTTCCGCGTGCTCAGCGACATCGCGGGATCGACGCTGGAGTCGGCCGAGGGCACCTGGAACCTGGGCATCGGATTCCTCGCGATCATCGCCGCAGACAAGAAGGATGCCGCGATCGCGGCGCTGAACGCCGAGGGCATGCCCTCGTGGCAGGTCGGGACCGTGGGCTTCGGCGCGCGTCCCGCCGGCGAATTCGAACAGGGCGCCAAGGGCGTCGACGGTGGAGCTGTGCGCCTGGTCGGCGCCTACGCGGACGGAGCGAAGTAAGAGCCCATGTGCGGCATCGTCGGAATGGTGGGCTCTGCCCCGGTCAATCAGGACATCTACGACGCGCTCCTGCTGCTGCAGCACCGCGGCCAGGATGCGACGGGCATCGCCACGGCGGAGGCCAACGGCGTCATGCACAACGCGAAGGCGCAGGGCATGGTCCGCGAGGCGTTCCGCACGCGTGACATGCGGGCGCTGCTCGGCAACGTCGGCCTCGGCCACGTGCGGTACGCCACGAAGGGCACGGCGTCGAACGAAGAGGAGATGCAGCCGTTCTACGTGAACGCGCCCTACGGCATCATCCTCATCCACAACGGCAACCTCACCAACACGCGGGAGCTGACGGCCGACATGGCCAAGCGCGACCGTCGTCACCTCAACTCGTCGAGCGACACCGAGCTGCTGCTGAACGTGCTCGCGGGCGAGCTGCAGGCCACGACCTCGGCGGTCGACCTCGACTCGGAGCGCGTCTTCGAGGCGGTGGCCCGCACGCAGGCGCGCATCGAGGGCGCCTATGCGGTGATCGCGGTGATCGCCGGATACGGTCTTCTCGCGTTCCGCGACCCGTTCGGCATCCGTCCGCTCATCCTCGGGCGTCGCCCGTCGACGGTCGAGGGCGCCGAGGGCCGTGACGAGTGGGTCGTCACCAGCGAGTCGCTCGTGCTCGAGAACGGCGACTACGACGTCGTCCGCGAGGTCGAGCCGGGTGAGGCCGTCTTCATCACGAACGACGGCACGCTCTACAGCAAGCAGTGCACGCCCGAGGTGCATCTCGCGCCGTGCGCGTTCGAGTACGTCTACCTCGCGCGTCCCGACTCGGTCATGAACGGCATCTCGGTCTACGAGTCGCGGCTGCGCATGGGCGACCGTCTCGCCGACACGATCGCCAAGCATGTGCCGATGGACAAGATCGACGTCGTCATGCCGATCCCCGACTCGTCGCGTCCCGCCGCGATGGAGGTCGCCCGCAAGCTCGGCATCGAGTACCGCGAGGGCTTCTACAAGAACCGGTACGTCGGCCGCACCTTCATCATGCCGGGGCAGGCGGTGCGCAAGAAGAGCGTGCGGCAGAAGCTCAACGCGATGTCGACGGAGTTCCAGGGCAAGAACGTGCTCCTGATCGACGACTCGATCGTGCGCGGCACGACATCGAAGGAGATCATCCAGATGGCGCGGGATGCCGGTGCCGCCTCGGTGACCTTCGCGTCCGCAGCGCCGCCGGTGCGGCATCCGCACGTCTACGGCATCAACATGCCGTCGCGTCACGAGCTCATCGCGCACGGCCGCACGATCCCCGAGATCGCGGAGGAGCTCGGCTGCGACCACCTCGTCTATCAGGAGGTCGACGACCTCAAGGCCGCGATCATCGAGGGCTCGGCTCTGACCGATCTCGACATGAGCTGCTTCGACGGCCGGTACGTCACCGGCACCGTCTCCGACGAATACCTCGCCTGGGTGGAGGGGTCGCAGACCTCGTGACGGCGCGGCCGCTGTGGCAGGGCCGCACGCTCGCACTCGTCGGGATCGTGCTCGTCGCGTTCTCGCTGCGATCCGCCGTCGCCTCGCTGTCGCCGGTCATCGACCACATCGCCGAGGACTTCCCGGTCTCTCCTGTCGCCGTCGGCCTGATCGGCGCCGCCCCGCCGGTCTGCTTCGCGCTGTTCGGGCTGCTGACGCCGCTGTTCGAACGGCGTTTCGGCCTCGAGCGGGTCGCGGTGACCGCCATCGCTCTGATGGCCGTCGGGATGCTGCTGCGCGGGCTCGCGTTCGACTCGGTCGGCCTTCTCGCGGCGACCGCGGTCGTCTTCGCGGGCGTCGGCTCGGGGAACGTTCTGCTGCCTCCCCTGGTGAAGAAGTACTTCCCCGACCGCATCGGCGTCATGATGACGGTGTACTCGACGACGCTGGCGGTCTCCACGTTCCTGCCGCCGCTCGTGGCGGTGCCGCTGGCGGATGCGCTGAGCTGGCGGGTCTCGCTGGGCATGTGGGGCCTCTTCGCCGCGATCGCCCTGGTGCCGTGGGTGACGCTGCTGCTGCGGGAGCGGTCGAACCCGATGCCTGCGCCGACCGAGACGGAGGAGATCGATCCGACGGATGGTCGGCATGATCTGCAGGATGCCGTGGCCGTCGCGACCGGACCGATCTCGACCTCCCCCGCGAACCCGCGGTATTTCGCCCGGCTGTGGAGGTTGCCGCTGGCGTGGGCGCTCGCGCTGGTCTTCGCGACATCGTCGACGATGGCGTACGTCTCCTTCGCCTGGATGCCGACGATGCTCGTCGACATCGGCGACGTCACCCCCGCCACGGCGGGCTTCCTGCTCTCGTTGTTCGCGCTGATCGGCCTGCCCTGCTCGATGCTGGTTCCGATCCTCGTGGTGCGCTACCAGGCGACGCGGCCGCTCTTCTTCGTGGGAGTCGTGGCCGGGTTGGTCGGCGTCCTCGGACTGCTGCTCGCTCCGACCGCCGGGCTGGCGCTGTGGGTGTGCGTCTTCGGCCTCTCGGCGATCATGTTCCCGCTGAGCCTCGTGCTGCTGAGCATCCGTGCGCGCACGCCGGAGAGTGCGGTCGCGTTGAGCGGATTCGTGCAGAGCATCGGCTACGCGATCGCCGCGGTGTTCCCGCTGCTGGTCGGCCTGCTGCACGAGACGACCCAGGGATGGCAGGTGCCGCTGTTCGTGGTGGGCGGTGTGCTGGTTGCGGCGATCCCGGCGGGCATCGTCGCGGGCAGGCGGGTCACGATCGAAGACGAGTGGGAGCGCCGGTACGGTCGCTGGTGAGGACGTGCTGGCGAATGTCGGGCAGTGGGAATCGGTCTGCCTGACCGATATTCTCGCGGGCTGATCTCTTTTCCATTCGAACCTTTGTTCTAAACTATGGGTATGGCCCAGTTGCGGACGGATGTCGACCTCGATCTTGAGGAGCGTCGTCGTGTGCTGGATGCGTGGGTGGAGAAGAAGCGGCAGGCGGCGGTTCTCGAGTGCGAGGCGATGGAGCTGTTGGTGGAGCGGATCGCGATTCATGACCGGGATGTCGTGGGGAACGGGTTCCACCGGGATGCAATGTACCGGTCGATGGTGTCGGAGTTCTCCGCCGCGGGTCGGATTCCCCAGGGTTCTGTGGAGTTCGCGTTCAGTGATGCCCGGACGGTGAGCCAGGAGTTGCCCGCGGTGCGGGAGTCGTTCGCGGTCGGGCGGGTCAGTGCGGCGCATGTGCGGGAGATCGCCCGGGCGAGTGCGATCGTCGCGGAGGCGATCCGTAACCGGCGGGTGGATGCCGCGGTGATGGGTTTGTACGAGGCGGCGGTGCTGGTGTTCGCGGAACGGGAGACCGCGGCCCGCACGGCCGCGCATGCGAGAGAGGTCGCCGCTGCGTTGGTAGGCGAAACGGTCAATGACCGGCACACGCGGGCCGCGGGCGAGCGGGGTGTGAAGGTCCGCTCCGTCGGGGACGGACTCGCGTTGTTGACGGCGGTGCTCCCGGAATGGGTGGCGGTCGCGATCGCCGACCGGCTGGCACAGATGGCACGCCAGGTGATCCGCAACCGTGATCGAGAGTCTGCCGCCGCGGGAGACGACGAGCCCCGCACCGACGCGAACAGGCACGCCTCGACCTCGACCAAGACCGACGCCAACGCGGCGACCGCGGCCGACGGGGGCAAGATCTTCAGCGACGACACGTTCGCGATGGACCCCGACGCCGACTCAGACGCTGACTCAGATTCCGACTCCTCGGGTGTGGTGACGGATACCCGCACCTGGGACCAGATCCAGGC